>Ga0182237_100004_pt1 | contig 178664 bp, 165 predicted proteins | sample hydfratesGB_TF_B_FD_132457 | JGI IMG/M metagenome (GOLD analysis project Ga0182237, IMG submission 132457) | Subsurface microbial communities from deep shales in Ohio, USA - hydraulic fracturing test GB_TF_B | ecosystem: Environmental > Aquatic > Deep subsurface > Shale gas/oil reservoir >... | reverse complement strand
GTGAGACCTTTGCACAACTCTATTTAGTCATGCTGAATTTATTTCAGCATCTAATTATATCAGTAAGTTATGAGACCCTGAAACAAGTTCAGGGTGACAATTATGGAATTATGCAAAGGTCTCGCTGTCTGTATTCACATGTTGTTGCAACGAATGTTCGGCAAGTTTAGAGCCTTCCTTTGCAATACTTAATGCAGACCTTGGGCAAGCCTCGATACTTTTAAAAGTAGCGTCTGAAATTTTATTATTTATGAAAGCATAAAAGCACTCATCAACTTTTGGGCTCCATTCTTTACCATATTTCAAAATAGTCCCATCACTGTAATGATAACACCAGTCACATTGTATACACAAACCACAAAAAAAACATCGCTCCGCAAATAGAACCGCTGTATCCTCATCTATGCCCTGAACTATTTCGTGAAATCCTGAGGTTCTTTTTTCAAGCTCAATTTTTTGCTCCACCAGACGTGTGGATTCCTGAAAATATTTGGTGTTCAGCGTGTCAAAAAATGCGACTTCTTTATCACTGCCTGAGATAAACTCTTCACCAAGAAATTTTCGTACTGCATTTGTAGTAATCTGTGCCGAACCAACAGCTCTTACAACCATGCCAACAAGTTCCGAATTACCCTGGCTGGCATCACCTGTAATAAAAATCTTGCTTTTAACATCATCGGGAAGATCCGGACAGTTAAGATTTGGATATTCATTAACAAACCTCTCACCCACAAAAAATAAATCAGGCTTGTCCCCTACTGCTAAAACTATTCTGTCAAAATAAAATTCTTCGTAAGAATCTTTCACCGGGACAGGTTTGGATCTCCCGCTTTCATCAACCGGACCAAGCTTCATTTTAAGACACACAAGCTTCAGCTTATCACCAGCTTGTTCAATTTTAACAGGTTGGCGTAAAAGGAAAAATGTCACTCCTTCTTTTTTGCAGTCTTCAACTTCTCCGACATGAGCCGTCATTTCCTTATAAGTTCTCCTATAAATCACAGTAGGTTTTGCCCCCATCCGGGTTGATGCTCTGGCCACATCAAAAGCTGTATAACCTCCACCTATTACACCTATACTTTCTTCATTTTTTATATCAGTTTTTTTATAATTCCCTGAATTTATCTTCCTAAGAAATTCGATGCCGTTTTCGACACCTGAAAGACTTTCCCCTTCAATATTCAGTTTACCTGGATTTTGTGCTCCGGTTGCCACAATAACTGAGTCATATTCCTCTGCCAAATCCAAAAACCGGTTTTTGTCAACCCCATGATTAAGTATAATATTAACTCCGGTTTCATATATGTACTGTAATTCATGTTCAAGTATATCATTGGGATATCTGTACTCAGGAATACCGTAAACTAACAATCCCCCTGCTTTGGCAGCTTTTTCATAAATATCAACGTTATAGCCATTTTTTGCCAGGAAGTATGCCGAAGATAACCCTGCAGGACCAGCCCCTATTACTGCCACAGAGGTATCTCTCTTTATTTTCGGGACATTGGGTTTAAGATTGTTTTTATAGCCCCAGTCAGCCACAAACCGCTCCAAAGCTTTAATGTCAACAGGTTCATCAAATTTACTCCTGTTACAGGCTGTCTCACAGGGGTGATCACAAAATCTGCCGCATCCGGCTGAAAAAGGATTGGTTTCTTTAAGAACATAAAATGCCTCTTTAAATCTTTGTAATGCCACAAGCCTCAAAAATCTTGGAATGTCGTTGCCAGCCGGGCAGCCTGTATTACCCAGATGATCTTTTGTATAGCAAGGACTCATTTTGTTAACATAAACAGGGAAAATTTTTTTCAACATCAACCTCCAGACTAATTTCATTTAATAAACTATGGCTGAGATAAAAACCTCAAAGTGTTTTGCTGACTACATTTTTGCCATATATAATAATATTTGTCAATTATTTTTTCTTATAATATAATATAATATATCAGTATGTCCTAACTTTTTAATACTAACATTGTTATGCAACATGCTGTTTAACATGAGATTGCCACGGGTTGTTGCCCTCACGATGACTCGCTTTTTATGTCATCTCTATCGCTGTTTGACAAGAAGTACCTTCTCTTGCTCTCCTAAGATATGAGGGGGATGGTGGCCTGCCCTGCCTGCCATGTTGAATATAGCAAAATTAACACAGGGTTGAATAGGCAAACGGCTTAACCCTTTGCTTAATTAGTCCAATTTTGCCAACATAAGTTGATATCTAAAATTATTTACTGTAAAATATATATATAAACTTTAATAATTATAAATTTTACCACAAAGTAAGTAGTTTCAAAAGTACTTAAGACTGACTGGGGTTACGATTTTTAATTTGAATTTAATAGCTTATCGGCTTATGAATAAATACAATATGGCTTAGCCGGGGCAAAATAATATGAATAAGCAGAAATTATCTGCAGTATGCCTTTTTCTTTTGTTTCTTTTTATTTTCTCTCATCCTTATTATTCTTTCGCTCATGCATCTGAAAAAAATGTTCGCATAGGTGTACTGGCAAAACGCGGCGAGTCTATAGTTCATGACAGATGGAATGCAACAGCCGAATATCTGAATAAAGAGATAACAGGTTATGATTTTTCAATAGTTCCTCTCGATTTTGATGAGATTTTTAAAGCTGCGGAAAATGGCAGTGTGGATTTCTTTATTACAAATTCAGCCTATTATGTTGCTCTGGAGTATGAGTTCGGAGCCAAACGGCTTGCCACTCTTACCAACGAATATAAAGGCAAAACAACAGAATTTTTTGCCGGTGTGGTTTTTACAAAAAAAGACAGAGAGGATATTAATTCATTTAAAGATTTAAAGGGAAAATCGTTTATGGCTGTCGATCCGTTTTCTTTTGGCGGCTGGCTGATGGCAAAAAGTGAGTTTTTATCATTGGATATTACTCCGGAAGAGGACTTCTCCAGGCTTCTTTTCGGAGGGATTCATGATGCGGTTGTTTTGGCGGTTAAGAACGGTAAAGCTGATGCCGGCACCGTACGCACGGGTACACTGGAGCGTATGGATTCCGAAGGTGTGATAGATATAGATAATTTTAAAATTATAAACAAACAAAATCATAAAAATTTTCCTTTTATATCCTCCACCCGTCTTTATCCCGAATGGCCGATATCAAAGGCTGCCCATACAGATACTGCTTTGGCTGAGAAAGTGACAGTAGCTCTTCTGAATATGCAGCCGGATTCCGAAGCTGCAAAAAATGCTCATCTTGCCGGTTGGACAATACCTGACAACTATCAAAGTGTGGAAGACTGCCTGAAAGCCGTTAAGGTAAGACCTTTTGAAAACTGGGGAGAGATTACTCTGAATGATATATTAAGGCAGTATGGTGGATGGTTTTTTGTGGTTGTGACACTCCCTGTTCTTGCTTTTTTATTGCTGGTTATCCGTCAGAGAGATACCCTTAAAATAAAAAATGCAAAAATCAGTAAAAGTGAAGAAAATCTGCGCACTACGCTCAATTCCATCGGCGATGCCGTTATATCAACAGATTCTCAAGGTAGAATCGAAAAAATGAATCCTGTAGCTGAAAAACTTACAGGGTGGGATATTGCGGATGCTGTAAAAAGACCGCTTCATGAAATTTTTGATATCAGAAATGCTAAAACCGGCAAACGAATTAACAATCCTATGGAGAAGGTGCTTAATACAGGAAGGGTTATAGGACTTGCCAATCATACACTCCTCGTTTCAAAGGACGGAGATGAATATCAGATAGCCGATTCCGCAGCCCCTATAAAAAATAAAGAGGGTAAAATCACTGGGATTGTAATGGTTTTCCGTGATGTAACGGAGGAGTATAATATGCGGGAGGCTTTAAAGGAGAGCAGTGAAAAATACAGAGCACTTTATGAGAATGCTCCCCTTTCTTACCAATCCCTTGATGAAAACGGATATATAATTGACGTAAATCCCACCTGGCTAAGGACATTCGGTTACAGTAAGGATGAGGCGGTGGGCAGATGGTCAGGGGATTTTTTGCATCCGGATTTTAGAAAAAATTTTACGAGAGAATTTGAAATCTTTAAAAAACGCGGGTATGCACACGACGTTCATCTGAAAATACGCCACAAGGACGGTCATTATATTGATATGCTGCTCGAGGGGAGTATAGGATATTATGAAGATGGCAGTTTCAAGCAGACCTACTGTGTCCTGAAAGATATAACAGACCGTTTAAAAGCTGAAGAAGCGTTGAAAAAATCCAACAGGGCACTGAAGACACTGAGTGCCTGTAATGAGGCAATGGTCTGGGCTAAAAGTGAAAAAGAACTACTTGATAATATCTGTAAGATTATTGTTGAGCAGGGGGATTATAAACTGGCCTGGGTTGGTTTGGTTCAGCATGATGAGGATAAAACGGTTAAGCCTGTTGCGCATTACGGTTTTAAAGACGATTATCTTGAAAATGTTGAAATCAGCTGGGGTGACAATCCAAAAGGGCGGGGCCCCACCGGTAAATGCATACGTGAAGGTGTGCCCGAGATTTGCAGGAATATACTCACGGATCCGGATTATAAAGTATGGCGGGATGAAGCGCTGAAAAGAGGTTATGAATCTTCCATTGCCCTTGCCTTAAAAGAGGCCGGTGAGGTATTCGGAGCGTTAAATATTTATGCAAAAGAACCGGATGCATTCGGCAGAGATGAATTGAATCTTCTTAAAAATCTTGCCGAGGATTTGTCCTATGGAATCCGGATGTTCAAAATAAGAGAGGAGAGAAAAAGAGCACGCAATGAGCTTTTTAAGATGCAGAAGCTTGAGAGCGTCGGAACACTGGCCGCAGGGATAGCCCATGACTTTAATAATTTACTGACAGCGTTGTTCGGCAATATTTCACTGGCTAAAATGAATCTGAAAGCAGACCATCCGGCTTATGACGCATTAAATGCTGCTGAGAAAGCTATGGACAGGGCAACAAGTCTTACAAACCAGCTGCTTACATTTTCAAAAGGCGGAGAGCCTCTAAAGAAAAAAGCTGATATAGGCGAAATTGTGAAAAAGACTGTGGAGTTTGATTTGTCAGGGAGTAATGTGAAAGCTGTTTTTGAACAGGATGAGAACTTATGGCCTGTGTTGGTTGATAAAGGACAGATACAACAGGTGATTTCCAACCTTGTGATTAATGCAAAACAGGCTATGCCGGAAGGCGGTCACTTTTATGTAACATTGGAGAATGTTGACACTGAAAAGTCTGAAATTCCTGCAGTCAAAAAAGGAAAGTATGTGAAAATAAGTTTCAAAGATGATGGAAAAGGGATTAAGAAAAAGGATATTGGTAAAATATTTGACCCGTTTTTCACTACAAAAGAGTTAGGTACTGGCCTAGGTTTGGCAACAGCATATTCCATAATCCAAAAACATGGCGGGGATATTGATGTTGAATCAACCCCCGGCGTCGGGACAACATTTTTTGTTTATCTGCCGGCAGTCCTCAGAGAAGAAAGTGACGAAAAAACACATGTCAGGCAGTTTAAAAAAGATAAAAGATTAAGAGTGTTGCTTATGGATGATGATGAGCTTATCTGTGATTCGGTGAAAATATATCTTGAAAATTACAATTTCATTGTGGACTGTGTGCCTGATGGGGAGACCGTCCTGGAAGAATATAAAAATTCGTTGGAAGAAGGAAAACGTTATGACGTGGTCATTATGGATTTAACAATTCCAAATGGAATGGGTGGAGAAGAAGCAGTCGGCAAATTGCTTGAAATCGATCCTGAAGCTGTCTGTGTTGTATCCAGCGGCTACGCTGATGATCCGGTAATGGCTGATTATGAGGCTCACGGCTTCAAAGGAGCTTTTACAAAACCGTTTCATCTGGAAGAGCTTAAAGATTTTCTGCGGAAATTCTAACTTTCGACCGGAAGCAAGCACCGAGCAAATAAGCATTTATGTGCTTGGTGGAGTGGAGAAATCTCTTTTGCTTAATGCTATAAGCTAAATAAATATACAATTATGCTTATCAGAAGGTTTAGCGGCAATAGCTTTTGGTTTTGGTTAGGAAATGTGTGCAAATTGCGTTAAAAAATACTCTCTTTGCCGAAAATGAAGTGACTCCGGGGCAGATTTTATTGACAGTGCACTTTTGATAATTTAAAATATATAACTTTAGTGTATTTATATCAACCAAGGGCAGACATATGAGATTAAAATATATTTTTCTTTTAGTTACAACTGTTTTATTCATTTTCCCTTTAATCTCTAATGCTGAAAACGTAGATAAGATTACCGTGGGTTATTTCGATAAAATCCCTATTATTTTCCAAAGCAAAAGTGGAGAACCTGTTGGACTCGCCAAAGATATTCTTTCTGATGTATCAAATAAATATAATTGGGAAATAGAATACATTCACGGCAGCTTTTCAGAAATAATTAACAAACTCAAAGAGGGCAAAATTGATATCATGGTACCGTTGGGATACACACAACAAAGGGATGCCCTTTTTGATTATACATCCAAATCTATTTTGCAAACCTGGGGATGTTTATTCACAAACCGTGAAGGAAATATTGATTCTATAATTGATGTGGAAGGGAAAAAAATTGCATATATTGAAGGCACAATGTTTTACAGGCAATTTAAAGAGCTTCTGGGTTCGTTCCGGATTAACTGTGAATTCATAAAAGTAGACAGCTATGATATGATGTTTGAAGGTATAGTGAACAATGTTTATGACGGAGGCATAGGCGACAGATTGAATATTGTGGGGAAACCAAAACACATTGTAAACAAAGTGGATTATTCAATAGTTTTTCATCCTTTTGAGCTTTTTTTTGCGGGATATGATAAAAAAATACTAACAGCTATTGATGAGTATCTCAAATATGGTAAGAATGACCCTCATTCAAACTACTCATCCCATGTTCAAAAATGGCTTTCCGGCGTAACACCCCAAAAACCGATAATACCGATAATTTTGGAGATTTGTCTTGTTTTGTTTGTTTTGGCTTTTATTATTTATTGTATCTTCCGTCTGCCGTCCGTAAGAAAATTATTCGGGTTGTCAGAAATCGTTGAAAGTTATGCCGCCAGGAACGTACTGTTTTTCAGTTTAGCAATGCTGATTGTGGCATGGACAACCGACAGTCTTATGGAATTCTTTTTGTTTAACAGCTCTGGATACAATTTTCTTTACTTCTTCTCTGCATCAGGGGATACAAATGAGTTGATTAACAGGCTGATCTATCTTGTATCCATTCTTTTAGGCGGAATTGCTGTATCAAGAGTAATAGAGAGACTTTCAGCCGAACAGGATAATACCCGAGAATTGGCGGAAAATCTTCGGATAACACTGAATTCTATCGGGGATGCTGTCATCACTACAGATATCGAAGGTAAAATTGTAAATATGAATCCTGTTGCTGAAGAACTGACAGAATATAGGACAGAGGAAGCAAAAAACAAACCACTGCCCGAAATATTCAAAATAATCAATGCTGAGACAAGGGAGATAGTGAGAAATCCTGCAGAAACAGTTCTTAAACACGGAAATATTATTGGTCTTGCCAATCATACAGTTTTAATAAATAAAACGGGTAAAGAATATCAGATAGCTGATTCGGCTGCACCAATAAAAAAACCGAACGGAGAAATAATAGGGGTTGTTCTGGTATTTCGTGATGTAACGGAAGAATATGAGCTGCAGAAACAGTTGCAACACAGCCAGAAGATGGATGCAATTGGTCAGCTTGCCGGCGGGATAGCCCATGACTTTAATAACATGATGGGCGGGATAATTGGAGCGGCAGAAGTATTGCAGCATCAGCTTAAAGACGATGAAAAGTCCAAAAAATATGTTACTATGATTATGAATTCTGCAGAGCGTGCGGCAGACTTGGCCAGCAAACTCCTCGCCTTTTCCAGAAGACAAATAACAGGCTCCACCCCAGTAGATATCCATCATATTATAGAAGAAGCTGTAAGTATCCTGAATAACACAATAGACAAAAGAATTGAAATTAATATCAATTTCCAGGCGAAAGCCAGCACTATTATTGGTGATCCCAGCCAACTCCAGAATATCTTCCTCAATTTGGGGATAAACTCTTCCCAGGCATTGCCTGACGGCGGTACAATACAGATTGTTACGAGAAATATCGATCTGAATCAGGCATATTGTGATACCAGCTCATTTGATTTGAAGCCGGGAAACTACATACAAATTGAAGTGGAGGATAACGGGGAAGGTATCCCGGAAGAGCATCTGCCGCATATATTTGAGCCATTTTTCACCACTAAAGAACAGGGTAAAGGTACAGGGCTGGGATTGGCTGCTGTTTACGGCACGGTTCAACAGCATAAAGGAGTAATCCACGTTTACAGTGAAATAGGTAAAGGGACCTGCTTTCATATATATTTTCCCGTGACTGAAGATTCTGCGTCAATACTGCCAAGAGATGAAAAACCGGTTTTTGGAGAGGGTACTGTTTTACTGGTAGATGATGAAGCTGTCATGAGAGCAACGGGAAAAGCACTCCTTGAGGAGTATGGATACACCGTTTTCCTGGCTGAAAATGGAGAAAAGGCGGTGGAAATTTTTGAAAACAAAAAAGATGACATAGATTTAGTAATTCTGGATATGATAATGCCTAAAATGAACGGAAGAGATTGCTTCTTTCAGCTTAAAAATATTAAGCCGGATATAAAAATTATTCTTTCTTCAGGGTTTACAAAAAGCGACGATTTAACCGACCTGAAAGAAAACGGTTTGTCCGGATTTATCAGGAAACCTTTCAGGGGAAGTGAGCTTAGCAAAATTGTAAAAAAAGCTATAAAAGGGAAATAAAGGTCATTTTCTATCTAACTATCTGAAAAATTCTGAATCAATAAGTGCTACCACAGCACTCTGAATAGTAGCTTTAACCTGCTTTGATTCAAAGCCTTTGTTAATGGAAAGAATCTCATCATGACTCATATTCAGGATAATCCGGGACACCTGGGGACAAAAATGTTTGCCTTGTTCTTCAGATATGATCTTCATTATTTTTTCTATTGGAAAGGGCTCTTTGTATGGCCTTTTGCTGATTAATGCATCGAATACATCAACTACTGCAAAGATTCTGGCATTAAGAGGGATTTCCTCTCCTTTTAATCCGAAGGGATATCCGGATCCATCCCATTTTTCATGGTGATACAATATAACATCAGATGCATTCTCCAGGAAAGGTACACTTTTTATTATATCTCTGCCTTTTATTGTGTGTGTTTCAATTACAGCACGCTCTTCAGGATTAAGTTTCCCGGGCTTTAACAAAATATAGTCAGGAACACCTATCTTCCCAATATCATGCAGATATGCTCCTATGACAAGTTTTCCCAGCTCCTGTTTGCTTAAGTTGAGTTTTTTGCCGATAAAAAAAGACATATTGACAACCCGTTCGGAGTGCCCTTCTGTTTCCATATCCCTCATTTCCAGAGCTTTTGCCAGACTTATAACAGAATCCAGATAAGACTTGGTGATATTCTCGTTTGCAGTTTCTAAGCTTTTGTGGTAATCGATAATAGTTTCGAAGGCATTTCTGAATTTACTTGCAATAAGAAAGTTAAACGATATACCTAAAAGAAGTACAAACAGCCCCAACAGAATATTCTGCTTCCCAAAAAAATTAAAAGTTGGAGCGTCCCTGTAAACCTCAAAAACACCTTGAAGCTTTTTATCTTCTGAAACTATAGGCAAATACATTTCCAGCAAACTGCCATAACCTCTTAAGTTGCGATTTTCATTTTTGTCCGGTTTGGTAAGTGACAGAACAGGTTTTTTGTTTTTAAATATATTTCTCAGTTCTTCATTATCAGGGAATTTCTTGCCAATATTTTCTTTATTAGTAAAAGAATAAACCATCCTATAATTTTTATCCCAAATTTTAAATTCCACCAAATTGCTTATATCGGTAAAAAGCTCGATTTTTTTTATAAGGTCATTGTGTTCTTTCTTATTCTCATTTTCCAATAGTAAGGTGGAAACATCTGTCTTTAGTTCTTTAGAAATAAAATTTTCCAGAATTCTTTCGGACTCTTTTTTAAAAGATGTTATCTGTGAAAAATAGCTGATGGATGCTGCAAGGAGAGAGAGTAGTATAATGACAAAGATTGCAAGAAACATGGTGTTTTTCATGAAACTTTTTTGTAAAGTTTTTAACTTTAAATTGTCCATACAATATATTTACATTACTTAATATGTTTTTGCAATATAAGTTACTTTAACTACTTTTTTAATCAGAGCACTGCTTTTTAATACAATCTTCACCTACACTTACGAAGTGTAGGTGAATTTACATACTGATTGAAATTTTATTTATATATGGTATAGTACTATAAAATATATATGAAATTTTGACAATGATATTTATGTTTTGACCACATGTATTCAGGGAGATGTTTACTATGGCTGAAATGAATCAGTATGTAAGTTTTATTCTGAGCGATGAGAGATATGCAATAGATATTATGAGCGTGGAAGAGATTATCAAGCTAATAGAAGTTACACCTGTGCCTAAAGCCCCGGATTTTGTGGAAGGTATTATTAACATGAGGGGTAAAGTAATCCCGGTGGTGGATCTGAAAAATAGGTTAAATCTTGGAGAGTCGGAAGAAACACCAGAAACCCGTATTATGATTACAGCAATAAAGGATAAGACAGTGGGGTTTATTGTTGATGCTGTTGAGGAAGTATTGCGGATAGAACCTGATTTGGTGGAAAAGGCTCCTGGGGTGGCCACCAGTATAGATTCCAATTATATAAGAGGCGTTGCCAGAACAGATAAAGGGCTTATCATTATACTTAATGTTAACAAGTTGTTTTCATCATATGAAGAAGATCAATTAATGGGTTTTTAATTTATATAAAAAACAGATTGAATAGTGAGCGCTATAGAAAAAATAAAAAAGAACCTTAAACACATAGACACCTCCAATCCGGATTTTATAAAAAATCCCAGCAAATATCTTATTTTTTTCTCGGAAGAGTTAAAAAAACTTTCCCCAAGCCTTTATTCCAGACTAATAAATACTCTGTCGGAAGATAATCCTGACATTTCGGCTATAGAAAAAATTTTATACGAAACAAACATAATAATTTCAGGCAATACTTCCATAAAAGATAGCTTTGATAGGCTTACTGTTAGTATTGATTATTTAGACGGTGTGGGTGCAAAAACAGCTTCTACTCTGAAAAAACACGGTGTTAAAGAAATCCAGGACATACTGCTTTATTTTCCCTTTAAATATGAGATAGTGGATACCGACCTGTCGTCCGAACGATTGTTTATACATGGCAAGCTTTTGAGTAAGAATATTATTAAAACAAAATACGGTAAACATATTTTTCAGGCTTCTTTTCAGACCGACGAGGGCTTTTATTATGCAGTTTGGTTTAATTTCTCAAAAAAATACCCCGGACCACTGTTGAAAGAGGGGGGAAAATATTCACTATTTGGCAAATACATTAGTTTCAATGGAAAACCTGCCGCCGTGCATCCGAAATTTGTGGATAAAAGTGAAAGAGGTAAAGTTAAGACATATTACAGCCTTCCAGCAAATATTAAAAATATGTCATTTAGTAAGATTGTCAAAAATGCGTTTATTTATATCGGTAACAATATTGTAGAAACCCTCCCAGAACATCTTATGATAAAATATAATTACCCAGGTATCAAAAATGCACTCCAAACTATACATTTCCCCGAATCAGGTCGGGATGTAAACTTACTTAACAGCTCAAAACATCCTGCTTTCGTGCGATTTGTTTATGAAGAGCTGTTTTATTTGCAGCTGGGTATGCTTATAAAAAAACTCAATTATAACAAAGTATTCGGCATAAAATATAATGTGAAAGATGAGTTTTTGGAGCAGATAAAAAACTATATTCCTTTCAAATTGACGAGGGCACAAAAAAGAGCGTTGGCTGATATTTTTAATGATATGAAATCAGACTATCAGATGAACAGACTTCTGCAAGGAGATGTCGGCAGCGGTAAAACGATTGTTGCTTTTATTGCTGCTGTCGTTTCTGTTTTGAATGGATATCAGGTTGCCATTATTGCTCCCACCGAAGTGTTGGCTGAACAACATTATGTGAACCTTATGAATTTCCTGAAAGGTGATTTTAGTACCGTATTGCTTACAGGCTCCACACCTAAAAAAGAAAAGAATGAAAGCAGAGTCTTTATTGAAAACGGTAATATAGATTTTATCGTAGGAACGCATTCTGTAATAAGAGACGAAATAACGTTTAAAAAGCTGGGGCTGGCTATTATTGATGAGCAGCACAGATTTGGTGTGATGCAGCGAAAATCGCTTGTTGACAAAGGTTACAATCCTGACATTTTGCTGATGACAGCTACACCTATACCCAGAACACTTGCACTTACCCTTTACGGTGATTTAAATATTTCTATTATAGATGAAATGCCTCCGGGGCGCACACCTGTGGAAACCAAATCTTTTCCGGCCTGTGATTTTCAAAAAGTTCTGGATTATGTGGAAAATGAGCTTGAAAAAGGAAACAAGGCTTATTTTGTCTATCCACTTATAGATGAAAGTGAAAAAATGGACTTAAAGGATGCAACGGGCAATTTTGAGGTTATAAAAGCAAGGTTAGAAAAGTATCGTGTGGGGCTGTTGCACGGCAAAATGAAATCTGACGAAAAAAATAAACTTATGAAAGAATTTCGGTCAGGACACATCGATGTTTTGGTTTCCACAACTGTTATTGAAGTGGGGGTTGATGTCCCGGATGCGACTGTAATGGTTATTGAAAATGCCGAAAGATTTGGATTGTCTCAACTGCATCAGCTGAGGGGCAGAGTGGGGCGGAGTGCCAAAAAGTCATACTGTTATTTGATATACTCAGATAATATTTCAGAAGACGGTAAAAAGCGGATAGATTCGATGGTAAGTACAAATGACGGATTTAAATTATCAGAGGTTGACCTTGAAATCAGAGGCCCCGGTGATTTTTTCGGCACGAGGCAATCAGGTTTGCCTGAATTCCGTTTTTCCAACATTGTCAGAGATGTGAAAATTCTCAATAATGCCAGAAGGGATGCCGAAGAAATTCTAAGAGATGATCCTTTACTTGAAAAGCCGAAACACCTTGTACTTAAAGAAATGCTTCATTTCAAATGGAGACACAATCTTGATTTAACCGGCATAGGGTGAAATTTTTATAAGAATAATACTATGTTTGTAAGTAAATGTGTTGATTAACTATTTATGATATTATATAATTTATTAAAACTTTCAGGGAGGTCGCCAATGCAGCTTTTAAGATTAACTGAAGAACAGTTAAAAAATATTTCCAGCAGTATAACACTACAAAGAGCGGAAAATTATGTGGGCAAATTTTACGATTGTGAGATTGAAGGGAGTAAGCTTAAAGGTAAGATTAAAGGGAATCATGGCGTTTACAATGTAGAGCTTTTTATTGATTCGGATCCGCTTGATTTCAAATGCGACTGTAGTGCATCAAAGGAAATGTTTTGCAAACATGCTGCTGCATTGGGGCTGACATATATATACACGCCCTGGGTTTTTACAACTGAAGAAGAGCTAGACAGAACCAAAATTACCTCTACGGGAGAATTGCAGTTTTATTTAAAATCAGTTAAGTTAAAAGACCTGATAGATGAGCTGAAAAGATCTGGCATAGGTGCTTCAGCCTTTGCAGAGATTACCGGTATTTCCATTCAGCAGCTTTCCATGATTATAAAAGATGACCAAAATGGTAAAAATCATACACTGACAATTCCGTTAAAGCTGTCCTGCCTGTATCTTATTGAGCGGGGAATTACCGCCGAATAAACAAGGAGTTAATTGTCTTTTACAAACTGTTATCATGAGGTTTTGTCCATGAAAAAGCATGTTAATAGTCCAGTTATATCTTTTACTAAAAGATATAACTCAGAAATTTATTTAGCTTCTTTTATTTTGCTCATATCGTTATCGCTACCAGCATCAAATCCTTTGCCTGAATTATATACAGGAATCCTGTATATCCTCGTATTTGTTTTATTACAGTCATTAAACAAAGAGGAAATAAATCTAAAAAAACATATAAAAAACTTAACCGAGGTAAACGATCATTCGGCATATGGTATAATTGGCGCACTGGGGATGCTGGGTATTACCAGCTGGAATTTTGATCTGTTTATGGAAGGAAAGGTTATCTATGCTTGTATGTTTGCTGTTAATTTTGTCAATTTTATCTATTTCTATTTCCTATTTATGCCTGATAAGCTTAAAGATATCTCTGATAAGCTGGAAAAACGAAAGGTTCTTATTTCTGCGGCTCCATATAACTACGTGAAGAGTAAAGAAAGGGCTGAAAGTGCGCAAGAGACTATCTCTGAAAAACTATCACTAATAGATATTATTACAGGACTAGATGAAAAGAAACACAACTGGAGCCTTCCTATAAAATCGATAAATTTCCATGGAAAGACACTGGAGCAAATATGGTTTTTGGTTACCTCATCAGATGAAGGAAATGCTGAATATAACGCGTTCAAAGAGGCTCTCAACACATTAAAAGAAAGATTTGGTCTTTCCTTTGAAATCAACGAAAAAGAAGATGTGAATTTTAACGATCCCAAGTCTATTAAAAGCAAAACGAGGGAAATCCTTCATGAGGTAAAAAAACAGGGGTATTTGGATGGAGATATCAGTTTTAATATTTCCACAGGTACCTCTTTGATCTCAACTGTTTTTATGATTTTTTGTTTTATTCCACAAAGGCAAGCTGAGTACTATGTTCAGGGAAATAAAGATCATGGCCACCCACCCATCAGAATCCTTCCTGACACTGAAGATGTTAAAAATATATAAGTGGAGGTAACATATGCCGATTTTATCCATGTATGATGTTACAGGTATACAAAACTACATCTTTTCTTCCAATAAGCTGAAGGAAAACCTCGGGGCATCATATATCGTTTTTAAAATTATGGAAGAAACATTATTAGAATCCGTCAATGAAGCACTATGTATGAAGGAGCCACTTAGAAAAGACGCACCATTTGAAACAGATTTTTCAATAAATCCTGTGCAGATTATTTATATCGGTGGCGGCAATGCGATGCTTGCCTTTGATAATGAGGAAAATGCAAGAAAAGTGGCCAATTGTTTCTCTAAAAAGGTGATTGAAAAAACTGCAGGTATGCTCAATGTTGCCATAACAAGTAAAAATGTAGCAATGAAAGATTTTACGGAAGATAAAAAATTGTTAATGATAGCACACAATGAAAACAAAAAAAGAATTATCAAAACTACGCCGTTACTAAATACTTCAGTAACAAAAGAAGCGGCAACAGATGGTCTTCCTGCTTATTCCAAAAATGAAGACAATGTGGATATCTCAAAATCAGCGAAATTAAAAAGGGACGAATTCAAAAATATTAAATTTAATGAATTGATACCTGATAAATATAGTAGCTATGTTTTTGAGCAGGAGTTGGACAAATTGTTACCAGAAGAAGAAAATAGAATTGCAATAGTGCATATCGACGGCAACAATATGGGCATTGTCCTTAATAATTTAGCAGAAAAATACCCCCAGTATGAAGATGCCGTTAATAAAACAAGGGATTTTTCCAGCAAAATTGATGAATTGTATAAAAATACAATGAAGGCAACCATATCTATTTTTCAGGATAAGATAAATAGTACAAAAAATAATGGATCTTCGAAAAAATTACTCTTACGCCCTGTGGTGGTAAATGGTGATGATATTACATTTATTGTCTCGGCACCCTATGCCTTAAGCCTTACGGAGTTTTTTCTTAACGAAATTGAAAAAGCAGGCAAGGCTGCATTCCCAGGAGCTAATCTTACTGCATGCGGCGGTATATGTATTGTAAATAAACATTTTCCCTTTCACAGGGCTTATCAAATGGCTGAAGAGTTATGTAAAATTGCAAAAGATAGAGGCAAAAGCCAAGACGGTATAAATGTAAAATCATGGATTGATTTTCACGTAGTGATGTCAGGGATTACTGACACCATAAGCTCTATCAGACAACGATATTATAATATTCCAGGATTAGAAAAACATAGCGAAAGTGGGGTATACCATCTGGCATGGCGTCCATGGTGTGTAAGTGAGAATAGTGGTAAATATGATTTCAAACATTTTAAGGATATATACAAGCAGTTACAAAAGCTTCCTAAAAACAAATTAATAGATCTTCGCAATACACTGGCTTCAAGCAAAGAAGATACCATTGCACTCCTCAACCAGCTGACTTATCGTGGTTATAAATTATCCCTTCCTGAATATTTTAACAGCAATTCAGACATTTTTGTAGAAAACTGTACGCCGTTTTTTGATGTGCTGGAAATGTTGGATTTTTATAAAACTGTGACAGACAAGGAGTAATTATGAAAATCAGTATGGAATTATTGAGCAATGCAATTCCGGCAACAGGTGAAGGTAGAGGAAGTATTATAGATGTGGAAGTTGTCAGTGATGACTACGGATTGCCTTATATCCCGGCAAAGAGGATAAAAGGGATCCTCAGGGAAAGTGCATGGCATTTAAAGAATGCCAATAAAATGGGAGAAGATATTTTAAATAAAATTTTTGGTATAAAAGGTGGCAGTGAAGGTGTGCTTATTCTATCGAATGGTTATCCGTCAGATTACAGTAAAATAAAAATGTTTTTGGAAAATATAGCAACAAAAGAGCTAAGGAATATCTTCAGTAAAGAAACAGTGCTAAATTACTATACTCAGATTGTTTCAGCAACAGCCATAGAAAACGGCATTGCCAGAGAAAAGTCTCTAAGAACGATTCGTGCACTTAGAAAAGGGTTGATTTTTGAGTTCGATATCGATTTACCTTATGAATATATAAATGAGCTAAAAACAATATGCCAGGTGACAAGATATTTTGGACTGAACAGAAACCGGGGTTTCGGTCATATTAAAATGACATTGGATCATGCTAAAGAAAAGAAGAAAGATTATAGTGAGGATTTTGCAAGTGGTGACAATTTGCAGATTGATATAGAAACCCTTTCCGGAATATTAACCACTAATAAAGTGGGTAGTGGGCAGATTTCTGACGATTATATCCCGGGAAGCACGATTTTGGGGCTGATGGCAGGGTATTATATTAAATATTATCAATTGGGAAAAGATGCCCATAACGATAAAGATTTTGCAGATATCTTTCTGAATAACAATGTTCAGTTTTGCAACGGCTACCTTGTCATTGACGATGAAAGAAGTATACCTTCACCGATCTCCATAACAAAAGAAAAAAATAAAGACAAATATTTTGACATAGCCAGTCCTATCGACAAAGAAAACATTGAAGAAAACAATATTATAACTAAAGGTGGAACAAAACCTTTTATAACAATAAAAACCAATGGTGAATTTATTGAAACATCTGTTCCCAAAATAACAAGCTATCATCACAGCAGGCCATCAAACAACAGAAACAAAGGGAGACCTGATAAAGAGGAAGGTGAGTTTTTTACTTTTGAGGCAATTAACAGCGGCTTACATTTCAGAAGTATTATCAGAGGTGAGCACAAACTCCTCACAAAACTGCAAAAAGCATTCTCCTCGGACAGTTTTACTGCATATTTGGGAAAATCCAAAAATGCCCAGTATGGGCATTGCAATATAAAGATAGCCAAAGCTCCTAAGGATGAGATGGTTACAATAAATTCCGAAGAAAAGATTGTTGTTACCTTGCTATCGGACACAGTACTAATTAACAAATACGGATTTAACAATTTTGATGAAGATTCTCTGTTGGCAGAAATATCCCGGTGTACCGGAATTAATATCAACGACCTCAAATTGGAAAACTTTTTTATCGATTTTGTGAATATTGGTGGTTTTAATGCCAAATGGAGTCTGCCTAAAGTGCAGTATAATGCTTTGAAAAAAGGTTCGGTTTTTGTTTTTACTTACACCGGCAAAAACCCAGCAAATGTAAGCAGCTATAACCTGCCACCAATAGGCATAAAAACTCGGGAAGGGTTCGGAGAAATTGGGATAAATCTCCATGGATTTAATAAACTAAAAGTAAAAAATGCATCAGAGACGGATAAACACGCCTATAATGATGCAGATATAAATAAAATTGACACCGACTTTCTGAAATTTGCCGGGATGCAATTTTTGATAAGCAAGGCAAAAAATACAGCAGTGGAAATTTTGAAAAGGGAGAAAGAAGAAATACGTAAATTATCCAATTCCATGTTAGGCAGCTTTGTAAACATGGTGGAAAAAAGTAACAGTATAGCAGAAGTGTCAGGCAAACTCCATGAGGATTCCTCCAAACATGGCAAAGAAGAAAAAATCGAGATTATACAAAAGAGTATTGTGATTAATTTCCAAAAAGATATGACAGATAACATAAAATGGGTCAGCAAAGCATTGAATATCGAAATGGGAGATGAAGAGCAATTTGAAATCTTTAAAGAATATATCCGTTTTTTAATTTATCTGACTAAGAAAAATCGAAGAGACGGGGGATTAAATGGGAAATAATGTCGTAAGAAGAATATATTACAAAGGTGATCTTGAATTAAAATCTCCGTTAATTGTGGGCTCCGGAAATACCGATCATGCTGATATTGAAATCATCCGGGGCTGGGATGGGACTCCTTATATCCCGGCTACTTCTTTTGCAGGGGTGTTGCGTTCAGAATGCGACAACAATACAGCAAAGACTCTGTTTGGTGATATAGATACTGAGCAGTCATTGCTGATTTTTCATGATTTGTATCCTAAAAGTAATCTCAAAATATCCAAAAGGGATGGAGTGAGGCTTGATTTTGACACAAGGTTGGCTGTTGATAAATCCAAATACGACTATGAAATAATAGAGAAAGGGTTGTTTGATGTAAAGATAGAGTTAGTGCTATGGAGCAATCACGACGGGGAAACATATATTGAAAATGTTGAAAATTTATTATCTAAGCTATCAAGAGGGCAACTGCGTTTCGGAGCAAAAACCAGCAGAGGCTTCGGTGATGCTCGTATTAGTAATGTTAAAAAACTCACTTTAGATATGACAAAAGAACAGGACGCGGATAAATGGATTAATTTTAGCTGGGATATGGTGACAGATCCCTTTGTGCCGAGAGAAGTAGCTTCAGATAATAATATCGATAAAATATCAGCTGAATTTGAAGTGGAACATTCAATTTTAATTAGGTCAAATCCGGATGACATTGATGCATCAGAGGATTTTTGCCATATTTCAAGAGGAAATGAGCCTGTTATCCCCGGGACAAGTTTTTCTGGTGCACTGAGGCATTCCGTATACAATCTCTTAGATGAGCTGCAATACAGTAACCGAGAGCAGATTATTGAGGAAATTTTTGGTAAAGTCATTGAGGATAAAAATATTGACTATACAAACAGAGTAAAACCGTCAAATGTTATCATCTCGGAAAGCGTTATTACAGGTGGGAAGGGGTTGATTTATACAAGGAACAAAGTGGATAGGTTCAGCGGAGCTGTGGTAAAAGGGGCATTGTTTACCTCTAATGCATACTATGAGGGGCATTTTCGCGTGAACATACAGCTTAAGAAAGCGTGTCAAGGTTACCTGGATCTAATACTGATGGCATTAAAGGAAATAGGCTCCGGAATTCATCCTGTAGGTGGTGAAACGAGTGTCGGAAGGGGTGTGTTAAAGATGAAATCAATAGAGGTAAATGGGAAACCTTTTATGGATTATATAAACAAAGGAATCTTTTCAATCCCGAAGGAAGGAGAGATCAATGCTTGAAAATAAAGTAGTGGATATATACACATTTTCTGAAACAGATGTGGTGGAAAGAAATGGTTTGCCAGAACTGTTTTCCAAATATTGCGAATTAGACGGAAATAACCTTTTGCTTTTATATTTTGCTGAAAAAGTATTTTTCACGTGGCAGTCAGCAATCTCTGATGGTTTATTATCAAATACATTGCTTGAGGGGCGTATGTTTAACAAAGACGCTGAACTACATTTCTGGAAAGTGGATTGCACCACATATGGCTACAGGTTCAGATGTGAAAGTAAAGAGGGAAAGTCTAATAATGCTTCTGTGTATGATGATATACAGTGGCTATGGGATTTTGAGAAAGGAAAAAATGCTCTTGTGGACAGCAACAAGGGTATTTACATCCCATTTCCTATTAAAGCAGGATGTAAATCAATGAGATTAACTGTGAGAAACTATCTCAGAGAGGATAAATACGGCAGGCTATATTTTTATGATGCCAGGTTTGTAGACATTAAAAATGATAAAAATGAGGTGGTATATGAGTAATAGATTTGTAAACCCCTATCATTTTGTAAAGATTGGAAATCGATGCAGCAGAAAGCCTATTGAGAAATATTTATCGAAAGAAAGGCTGACAGGGTGGATAGAGTATAGCGTAAAGACACTAACACCAATTTTTATCCCCAATACAACGAACAATAGGGCTTTTCAAAAAAGATTCAATATCCAGAATATGCATTCCTATGATTTTTTTTCATATGAAGACTTAAGTAACATTGTGAATGAGCCTGAAAGTCCTAAGGATCCAGTGATTCCTGGAAGTGAGATAAGGGGGGTCATTCGAGCTGCATTTGAAGCGGTGACAAATTCCTGCCTCTCTGTAGTTGATGAGGATGAGAAGGTATTCCGGAGATCTATAGACATCTTAGGAGGTAAACCGGCAATCCTGGAAAAGCGAGATAATAAGTGGTGCTTGGTAGACTGTGAAAAGTATGGGGTAAAAATAAAGGATAATAAGAAAGATAAAAACAAGAATTTTCTGGAAAAATTGCAATGTTATGAAGAAGGGCAGAAAGTATGGTTTAAAAAAGGAGGAAAATATTTCACAAAAAAGAACAACAAAAAGATTTATTTATATGATGTAGTGAGCGATATTTTAAAGACAGAAAAAGAAAATTATATAGAAGGATATTTTCATAAAGGGGAAGATTTTAGTAAAAAACATCATGAGTCTATTTTTGTTAAAAACAAAGACGAGAATTGTAAAAAGTACGTTTCCGAAGAAGCAGTAGATAATTTTAAATATTCGTTGAAACTATACCAAGATCCCAAAATTAACAAACATTTGGGTAAAGGTCACAACGGTTATGAACACATTAACTCGAAATGTGAATTTTTTCTCGTTTATTATAAAGAGGTGGGGGATCCCTCTAACCCTTATTATTATATTTCTCCTGCTGCAATTGGCAGAGAAGTCTATTATAACAGGCTAAAGGATATCTTGGGTGATTACAGACCGTGCTCATCAGAAAATTCTGTATGCCCTGCTTGTGCATTATTTGGCTTTGTGAGCGAAAGGGGAGAGAATAGCAAGGCGCTGGCTTCACGGCTCAGATTTGGTGATGCTAAACTGGTTAAAACCAATAATGAATATGGTTTATTCCATAAACCTGTGGTGTTGGATGAGCTATCTTCTCCAAAAATTTCTGCATCGGAATTTTATCTGAAAAAACCAAGTAAAAATACTAAATACTGGACATATGATTACAAAGTACAAGAAAATGATAATAAAAGTTATATCTATTCACCCAAAATATTGGGCAGAAAATTTTACTGGCATCAGAAAATTAAACATGTCAGTGGGGCTAAAGAGAAAAGTGAACGAAATGTTGGGGTAAGACCCCTTAATCCAAACGCTGAGTTTAAAGGTAAGATTTATTTTAATAATATTACAGAAGAGGAGCTGAATACCTTAATCTGGGTATTGACAATAGGCAAGAGTGAAGCACATGCTCACAAAATTGGGATGGGAAAGCCATTGGGGCTTGGTAGTGTCAGGTTTTACTGCGATTGTGTAAAAGTAAGGACGGTAAAGGCAGAAGGCAGTAGTATAAAATATTTAATTGAAAATAAAGATTACGATATTTTTAACATGAAAAATGAGCTGAAGAAAAACCCCGGCTTTGATGATTTTATGAAGCTAACCAATTATGCCGATGCACCAGGGCCGGTAGAATATCCCTCTGTTGATAGTGAGAATAAGGAACATTATCAATGGTTTTCCGATAATAAAAAGAGGGGCAAAATACGTCAAAACCTAACAGACAGTGATGTAAATAACCCACATTTAAAAAAGAAAATTGAGAATTGCAATAATGGGAAAAGTAAAAAGCAGCAAAAATGAATTTTTGAAAGAATTGACATGGGCAAAACTTACCATTTCTCTTACAAATACCAGGCGAATCCCTGGAGCAGTTCCTTTTTATTTGCTCGTTAACAGTATCATAAAAGATGTGACAAATATTGTTGCCGGCAGCTATGATAATCAGCATAGGATTTTTTTCCATCTGCCTGACAGGAAATTTGGTTTTAAGCCAAAGCTTAATCTGCCACAGCGAGTGGAGATATATTTTTGTAATAACGACATAGAAATATCTCAAGTATGGCAGGATGCTTTACTACAGTATTTTGACATTCCGGAAAACAGAAAAAATGTCACGTTAAACACAGTAGAATCTTTTGAGTTGATAAAATTTGAAGATATTCTGGAAAATACGGATATAGATTTTAGCATCAATGAAGTATGCCTACTTTTTTTGACGCCGCTGGGATTTCCCCTGGTAAAAAAGAATATCAGGACATTTATTGACGAAGATACGTTTGTCAAAATTTTTAATAACAGGCTTATTAACCTGTTTCAAATAAATCGTCTTGATATTGATACCTCCAGATTTACCATATTGCCTTACTACTGGAATTATACCGAGCAAAAGAAAATGTCCGTATCCCAGCAGGGGCATATCCAGTACATTAAAGGTTGCATGGGAAAGCTTTATATAAAAGGTGATTTAACAGAGCTTATGCCATTACTGATTCTCGGATCACATATACACACAGGTACGAAGATATCCAATGCCCTTGGTTATTACAAACTATATGACAAACCGGTTGCCCATTTTGATCCACTGATATGCAATTATGACTACATTGATTCGGTATTTGATAATCTTTACGAAGAGCAGCAGGACAACGAAAAGCTAATATTTATTGAGGATAATCTCACTGAAATCCTTCTTGAGGAAATCGTATCCGGTACATACAAGCCAGAAAAACCGGAAGTTTTTAGTATCCCCAAAGGAAATGGTGAGCATAGAACAATCGAAAAACCGATATTTAAAGATCATTTGGTATATAAATGTGTTCATGATGCGTTGTTTAAGGTGTTCGATAAAACGTTTGAGGAATCGTCAATAGGATACAGAAAGGGCAGAGGAAGGCAGGATGCAATCAAGAAAATTAATGATGCTATCGCAGAAGGGTATTGTTATATTGTGGAATCAGATATAGAAGATTTTTTCCCGTCAGTCGATCAGAGGAAACTCTATGATATCCTGCAGAAACTTTTACCGGATGCTGATCAGATTACATTGAAGCTATTGAAAACAATTATCATTGGTCAGAATAGTGACTTTTCACGAGGAATCCCTTTAGGGTATCCCACATCCCCGCTCTTTGCTAATATTTATCTGGATAGCTTTGATGAGGAGTTTCACAACAGTGATAAACAAATGATACGATTTGCTGATGATTTTATTATCTTGACAAAGACTTATGAAGAGGCAGAATCGATTTTGGAAGAAACACATAAACATATGGATAAAATAGGCCTGTCTTTAAATATAAACAAAACGTCGATTAAGCATATCGAAGATGGATTCAATTTTTTAGGTTATAACTTTACTGGTGATGGCATGGTTGTGGACAACAGTGTGGAAGAATCGCCCTACCGGAAGCCTTTATTTATTACTGAGCCTTTTGTATTTATTTCAGTTCAGGGGGAGAGACTGGAAGTTAGAAAAAACAAAGAAATTATTAATAGTGTCCCATTGAACAGGATTAGCGAAGTGCTTATCCTGGATCAGGCCTCTTTTTCATCATTTTTTGTAAGCAAATGCATTGATAGAAATATCCCCATTTCCATGACATTGCGCAGTGGCTACTATATTACTACAATAAAACCGGACTCTCGAAAGTATTTCGATATTGCAAATCAACATGCCTCGAAGTTTTTTAATATTACTGAAGCTGAACGATTTGCATATGCTCAGGAATTTGCCATTGCAAAAATCAGTAACTATATAAGTTTTATTAAAAAGAGGAGGATATCCAAAGAGGGCTTTGAGAGGCTTGTGAATATAATTGAAGAAATTAAAAAATCTGAAAATGTCAATGAAATCAGGGGTTATGAAGGGCAAGCAGCTAAGCTATGCTTTTCATTGATTAATGAAACTGTAAAATATGAAGAGTTTAAAGCAGAAAAAAGGGGGCGGAAAGAGCCGGATTTTTACAATGGATTGCTTAATTTTGGCTATTATCTGCTTTTTAGCCGTGTTAATTCATTAATCCGGTCTGTGGGACTTAACCCTTACTTAGGTTTTTTACACAGTGAAATAAATGACTATGAATCGCTTGTAGCCGATGTGCAAGAGCCTTTCAGGGTCTTTGTTGACAGGGCTATTTTAAGGATGATAAATCTAAAAGTAATTACTCCAAATGATTTTAAAGACCATAATAAACGGAAATATCTGACACATGAAGCCAGAAAAAAATTTTTATACAATTTTGAAAAAGAATTTGCTAACAAAGCTACAGTCAGAAGCAGATCTTTACTGGATATGCTTGCTGTCCAGGTTTTTAATATAAAACGATGGGTTGTGGAAGATGTACCGTTTAAGGTATTTCGATGGGAGGAATGATGCCAAGAAATTCCAAGTATGTCGTAGCGTATGATATCACAGAAGATAAAGAGCGTAAAAAGGTAGATGATCTGTTGAAAAATTTTGGTTTTCGGGTACAAAAAAGTGTGTTTGAATGCAGGTTGACAAAAAGGGATCAAAACAGGATGCTGGAAGGGCTTGAAAAATTGGAGCTGAAAACTGGTTTTGTATCTGTATACAAATTGCAGCCTAACAGTAAAGTTAAGGAAATTGGGGTAAAGAAAGATTATAATTTTGATGATGGTGCTGCTTTTGTGATTTAACAAAAAGCCACTACAGCTTTGTAAAAATTGTAAATATTTTGTATAGATCTTCCATTACAAAGTGCTTATGTGTTTTTTCGATGTTTGAAAGCTAAATATGATTCAGCGATAATAGAACAAAAGTCGTGTCAAACCTATGTGGAAAACTTGTGGAAAACTAATGAATGAGGGGGAGGTTTGACAAATTCCGCTTGTAATCCCCTGATAAATAAGTTATAAAAAAGGGGAGAGTCAGAGATGACATCCTTCCCGGGAGGGACTGCGACTTTGGAGCCGTCTTCCGACTCCCATCTATGTCAGAGATGACATCCTTCCCGGGAGGGACTGCGACGGATCTGGCACTGTTGTGCCATCGTTCAACGTTTTGAATGTCCACGTGAATTTCGGAGATTATTTGTTTTCAGCGTTTTTGTTTTTCACGTGATTCGTGATACGTTGAGGGTTCTGAACATAGCATTGCTAAAGACAAAGCGAGATTTTTGACCTATGCAAAAAATTCTAAGTGAATTGCTTATCTATATTTATATAGGCATTGAAGCAGGATATATTGAAAAGGAAGTTAGTCAAAATTGGATACAAGAAACAAAAAGAATTATCAAAAATGATTTATGGGTAATGAAATATGTTAAAACTACTTACCTCGGCCCCTTGAACTGTGAAAACATACTAAACTTTATCAACCCTCTCAACTTTTTCAACTATATCAAATAACTTCATTGACACGTTAAAACGAAAACTATAAGAATAACCATAAATAACAACAAATATACTATAAATAACCACGAATAACTCTCTCAATTATCTCAACCTCTTCAACTTTATCAACCATTTTCAACCCTCTCAACCTGTTTTTCCCTTTTTTCTTGCAAACCTCACAGTTTCAGAGTATTTATAGCATATGAAAGACAAACATGATCAATTTTTTAAACACGTGTTTAAGGATCCTGAGAATACCAGGTCTTTTATAAGAGACTACCTGCCAGCAAAAGTAAGTAAAGAACTGGATTTATCCTCTGTGCATGTACATGATCCGGGATCCAACAGTGAAGAAGAAACAGAGTACATCAGCGATATAGTAGTATCCTGTAAAACGAGAAATGGTAAGTCTGCAGAGCTATATTTTTTGTTCGAGCACAAGTCATACAAAGACAAACACATTTATCTTCAACTACTCCGATACTTATATGAGGCCTGGTCAACGGATTATCGAAGAAAAAGAGAATATCGGGTGGTTATTCCTGTGGTATTTTATCATGGTAAGAGTGAGTGGAATTTACCTGTGCATTTTATAGATAACTTTGATGTGAGTGAGAATTTGAAAGCATTTATGCTTGATTTCAGTTATTTGTTATTTGACACAAACAAGTGGCACCCGGACTTAAAAAATCCAGAGACGGATAATATTTATCTTTTATGTTCCATGATGCTAATGAAGATGGCATATCACAATGACTGGGAGGGGGTGAAAAGTATTTTGCAATTAATGGATGAAAAAGGGTTGTTGGCAGACCGGCAAAGGGTTATATTTATTTTCAAGTATATAGTATATACACAGGAAATAGACAAGGAATCATTTATAGATTTGTTAAAGGAGTATGATGAGGGAGGTGACATAATGCCTGTTGCAGATTCGATAAGAGAAGAAGGCATTCAGATAGGCGAGCTGAAGGGCGAAATTAAAAGGCTTCAGGAGACTCTTATCAAGCAAATGCACCTTAAATACGGCATTACCGATGCTGAAAAAGACTTTATAAAATCAGTCACCGATTTAGATAAACTGGATAAGGCTACTGAAGCTATTCTGTCTGAGGATAATAAAGAAAAACTGTTAAGATTACTGAAGTAAAACTGAGCTTCTTCCCCTCCACTTTTTAAAGGCATATAGGCTTAATTCAGTAAAAAGTGAATAAAAGTGGGCTAACGTGGCCAAGTAAAAATGAACAAAGCCGCTTAAGGATTGGAAACCCGCTATTAACAGATTTCTGATAGAATATGAAGAACGGTTGAGCGTATAAAATGGCACTTACACAAAATTATTTACAGGGTCTTTTGTTTGTTACTAACAGCCCCCCACTCTAAAGGGGAGGCTGAGAAGATGCATGGTTCAAAATAGTTAACTTGCTTCAAGTTCGTTATCCAACATTTTATTATATATGTTTGCCAAATTTTCAGCTACAACCTTTGGCCTTTTTGACTTACCGTATTCACTACTAATGATAAACAGTACAGATCCTGTTTTACAATCAATTCCTTTTATAGTAAAACTAAGAATTCCCGTGTCTGCAATATTACCTCCAGTTAAGTGGCTTGTAGTACTTGTAGTCGTCCCTACATTCATATTGCCCACTAATACTATATCAAAACCTTTTTTAGCCAATTCTTGGAACGTTTCATCAGAAGAAGTATCCGTCACATTTTGGACTAACGTTTTTGCAGAGTATCCCATCTGCATAAATTCCATTGTTATCATATCTGATATAACGTTCTCATTTGCTCCACCGGTACCATAAGCAGCTACAACAGTTTTATTTTGAAAACTTGAATTTACACTAACTGCTATATTCTTTTTTTGTTTTAACTCCTCAACTGTAACTCCGGGTGATAATGCAATTTCCACATCTTCTGAAAAATTCCTGATCAGATCTCCCGTTAATTGCACTGCACCACAACCAATAACGAAAAACACTACCAACAAAGCAAAAAGATAAACACTTAGTTTACGTGACTTTGACATATAACCTCCTTATTTTTTGTAAAGTCAACAACTAAACATTTGATAAATGTTAAAAGTAAATACCCATAAAAGGGCAAAATTGCAATAATTTCAATATTGAAAAATTCTAAAAGAAGTTTTTTAAATACATATCCTAACAAGCTTCCTGATTTATACCAAGTTGCAGTCAAAAAAGTTACAAACGTAAAAATGCATATTTATCTTTAAGACTGGTAATATGTATAACATTCTATTAATTTTCACAAAACGGATGTTATACGAAAAGAGGTCTATTGCCAAATAACGATTGAGATCTCTCCACTCCACTTCGTTCCGGTCGAGAAGACAGTTTTTTGTCACCTCTCGCCCTGTTAAACACTGCCGTAGGCAAGTCCGTCCGTAGGACGGGTTTAACAGGGCAAGCGAAGTCGAGAGGTCTAAGCAATGAACATTGAACGTTGAACATTGAACGTTGAAGTAAGTAAGAGGAGGGGGTGGGTATTTTTATTATAACAACAATATCTGCATATTACCCAAAGAAGGGTGGTAAAATTATCAAAGGTCCTTGGGAGAAATCTTGAACATTATCTCAGTAAAGGGAGAAATTCCTTTGACCTACAAGCTGAGGTTCCTGTATTCGCGTATCCCCGCCCATTTCAAATGATTTGTCTCTTATTTCCACATATATTTCATTATATAATGTTTGCAGTTCTTTCCTACCTTTCAATATTGATTTAATTAGATAATAGCTAAAAAGTCTGTGACCTTTTTCTTGATACATATTAGAAAATTGAGTTGATTTGCCAGCTGTTAATACTGCCATTTTGGAGGGATCAAAAGTCAATTTTTTGGGTTTCAATCTTGATGCTGCCACACCTTTAAAAACAGATTTACCGTCAGTAACGCCACTAAAGCAACTATCTATAAACGCAATAATTTTATCAGCTTCAGATTCTGATAGTTTGACTAGTATATTATTTAAGCTAAATTCTTTTCCTTCAGCGATGTAATCAGGCATTATATCAATGGGCAATATATATGGCTCCCGTGATTTTCTTGCTGGTATGCCGTGTCCGGAGTAATAAAAATAAATAATATCCCCTTTTTTAACATTTTTGAGCAGATTTCGCATATTAGTGATTATTGCTCCGGCCGTTGCCTTTTCTCCAATATTTTCATATACGTTACTATCTTTTATGCCAAATGCTTTCTTCGCAGTTTTGACAAATATGTCAGCGCTCCTTTCTGAAAAAAGTACCGGATCTGTATAATAGTAATCCTCTGCCCCAATGACAAAAAGCCATTTGGTGCTACTTGGCGGCTGAGCTTTTGCTTTTTCCAATAATTTCGGTAAGTCATCATTGTATTTATTATTTTGTGTTTCACTTATCTCGATATTTACCAGCTTGCTATCCATCAAATTGGGATTTTGTTTCTGTTCAATATCTTTAATTAATATTTTGTTTTCTATCACAACTTCCAGTGATTCTTTTTGAATAAATTTTGCCGGTGTTTTTACAGAAGAACAAACAACATCTTTCCAAACTGCATGGACATCTTCCAGAAAGATACTTGTACCATCATAATGATAAACTGCAGTTACAGGGACATTGTTTATATTTTTGTAAAAATCTGCAGCATAATCCCCTTCAGGTACTTTTAATACAACCGTTTTTGAATACTTATGCCTTTTGGAAATGAGGGTTGCAAACATCTGTTCGCTATCTGCATCATATTTTGGATCATCCAGATATAAACCGCCAAAAGAATACATGAGTGCATCATTTATTGCGGCATTTTTGATTAAATCTACAACCGCATATCTTGTATTTAGAATTTCTGTATATTTTTCAATAATATTGTTTCTCTCTTCCACTTTTTTTCTGTATTCCACCTGCAGTAATTCTATTTCTTTTTTGCGTTGCAATTTTGCATCGTTTACACGGTTTTGGAAAGATTTTGTGCTTTCAAATTTACTCTTTTTTAAGGTAACAGGTTCTGGAAGGCTTGGTTTTTCTACTTTTGGGGGAATTGTCACAGGATTGTCCTTCATTTGTAAGAAATTGTTTATTATCTCCTCGGTTATAAAAGATACTTCTTGCATCGGATTCTTAAAATGTTTGTAATTATTGCTGTGAAAAAATGTTTTTGCTAAACCATAAGCCGTTTTATTAAATCTGATTTTATTATCCCGTGCTTCTTTTGTTAGATGGATATTGTCTTGGGGAAATATTGCTTTATTTAATTTTTCTATTTCTGATTCCTTAGGAGTGTATCCTGATTCCACCAGTGCTTTAATAGTATCATATGCTTTAGCATCTATTGCATCAGCCAATACATCTTTATTTGTATTGTTTACATCAATATTTTCGTTTGCCAGATGTTTTACAGTGTTAAAACTTTTTCGTTCTATAGCTTTTTGATATACAAATTCTTTTTGACTGGTGTTTAATTTATCTAAATATTTTTTGTGTACAGGAGAATTATTGTTTACAAAATTAATTACGTGAAAAATTTCTTCATTTGACAGGTCAGAATGAAGCTTTTCATAATATTCCAGGAAATTGTATATATCAAACCTTTTTTCCTTTGCCAGGGCAGCAGCATAATAAACGTTTTCATAGCTTAACCTTTTATCCGAAGCTATTTTATCTATTGCATTATGGACAGATTTTGAATTACTAAAAAGTTTTTTAAGTTTGCTTCTTCCTGATGCTATAAATGATTTCCATTCTTTTTCTGAATCTTTATTAATATAAAAATGCATATCTGTGCTTAATTCTTCAAAATTGTTAAAATAATCCCCTTTGCACGAAATGTTATAATTAAGGTATGCAGTTGTACTACTTTCATAATATCCCGCTAAAATTAGAGTAAATCCTTCTCTTTCTGTTCTTGTAACATCTTTGTCACTTAATGCAATTTCACATACATAATCACCTCTAAAATTTTGGTTTTTATCCAGAAAAACACTTTTTTCAAAACTTGCCTGAAAGATGCTGTCAAACAAGAATTTGCTAAAATCATATACATGATATTTTACAGTGCGGCGAGAAGCATATGGTATATAAAAGTAATTCATTAATTCAAGATTCCCGACATTAAAATATTTTATCTGTCTTAATGAATCATCAAATTTATAACCAATTTTTAGGTTTGAAGGTTGGGTGGCTGTATAATTATTTGTTTTATTGTAATGATGCTTTTTCAAATATGAGTCGTCTATTTTTTTAGAGCTACATCCTGTAAAAAACAGTACTAAAGCTATTAAAAGGTATGATATAAGCCTATATTTCATATCATCTCCTTATATTTAAAATCAACGTTTCTATTTCACAATGTTTTGTTTCCTGCAAAAGGGTGTTCATCCCATCCTTAGCGAAAATCACATCTTCACTTACTTTAGGAAAAATTGTATTGTTTATTTTTTTGTCACAGAGGGCGGCTACATTTAGCTCTATTTCACTGCTATAATCTTCGGGGACAATGGCTTCAAGACCTTCGTAAATATCTTCTTGAGGATAAACAAGTTTCATACCATTTTCCACAGGCTCATTATCTATAAATAATACCACCCCTCCATTTTGTGAAACCTGAAATACAGAGAGATAACCGTTTTTAAAAATATCAATGTTAAATCTATAAACCTCATAGTTCTTTAAATGGCTGTTTTTTGTTTTAAAATTGATAAAATCACTATCAACAATCCCAAATAGTAACGGAACTTCATTTCTTGATACCTTCATCACTTCATTGTTTAAATGAATAAAAAGAATGCCGGATTTGTGAAAGAAACTCAGTTTGGGAGTGAAATTGAATTCATTCTTCAGTGTTTTAAATAAAGGAGATTTTTCCAGTATAGGGTGGGGAGAAATGCTTTGATTATCTGTTTGTTTTGCTATATCCATTATTCTCACAGCCAATGGCAAATATGTGTATTTAACGGCTACATACCAGGTGTCATTGATTTTTTCCTTTTTTATAATCTCGGTGTTATCTATGATTATCTTCGACTCTTCATTTATGAGGTTACTTACTGAATATGTTGTTGCGCCGTTTTTTTTGCTTGCGAAATATTCAACCTTGCTGTCTATGGTCACTGAGAGGGTTTTGGCAATTTCGGCTCTTGCCATTGTCATGGCTTCGCTAAGAGTATTGGCTGATCCATATCCAATGATTTCATGGCTTTTTGCAGGCAAAGATGCATTAAGATACCATTCGGGGATAAAAGGCTCTGCATGCAGGTGTATGTCTATTGTTAAAAAAATAAAAACGAGTATTAATTTTTTCATATTTACAACAATTTTTTTTAAAAAATAACACACGGTTCACCTAAACTTATAAAAAATATAGCATAAATAAAAAATAATTGAAAGAAACAAGAATGAGGATAACGCACCCAAAACCCATAAAGGAAGAAAAACTAACAACTTTCCCATTTTACGCTCTCTCCTACTTATAATAAACTTATGTCGAAAGGAACTTGTTTTCAAAAATCTCAATATTGAAATTTTGCATGATTTCTTAAATTTTAGTTTCTTGTTGATTTTTACTGAGTTTTGAATATTATTGATGCCTATGTTTGAATATGACTTGCATACGCATACTACTTTCAGCGACGGTGAGCTTATCCCTGCAGAATCTGCCAGAAGAGCCAAGATTTCCGGATATAAAGGGATAGCGTTTACCGATCATGCCGATCATAGTAATTATGAATTTATTCTTGAAAATCAATTGAAGTTAAAAAAACAACTGAATGCTTTATACTCTGATTTTAAAGTATTGGTGGGGCTGGAGCTGACTCATGTTCCGCCTGAGTTAATCAAAGAAATCAAGGAAAATGCCATTGATAAAGGTGCTGATATTATCGTGGTTCACGGAGAAACAATTGTGGAGCCGGTTACTGAAGGGACAAACAGAGCAGCTATCGAAGCTGAGGTTGACATATTGTCGCATCCGGGGTTAATAACAAAAGAAGAAGCAGAGCTTGCAGCAGCTAAGAACGTTTTTCTGGAAATTACCACACGAAAAGGTCATTCTTTGACAAATGGACATGTGGCTTCTGTTGCCCTCAAAACAGGTGCAAAACTTGTTATTAACAATGATTTTCACGCTCCGGGAGATGCTGTAACTTCTGAAATGGCTTCAAAAATAATGAAAGGCAGCGGTCTTACTGATTCGGAAATTAAAGATATTTTTGAAAACAATAGATTCCTTTTTAAATCCAAGCTGGAGGGCTAAATGGCTAAGAATAAACGTAAAAATACCGAAGAAATCCCGGTTGATAAGGTTGAGGCTTTTCTTGAGAGAAACTTTAGAAAAATTTTGTTTTTTATAGGGGCAGTGATAGGTTTATTCATTGTTGTTTATATAGTTTTTACTGCTATGCAAAGTTCCAAACAACAAAAAATAAGCCAACTGGGGCAATATGAAAATATGTTGCAGTCTGGCATTGCTCAGGACGCTAACATTAAGGATTTTGTAAATTTTGGAACAAGTATTAGTGAAATCGCAGATTATACAAGACTGAAAGCTGCAACTTATTATATAAAAAACGGCAATGTGGCTGAAGCTGAAAAACTTTTACAGCAGGTGGGCAAACAGTACAGAGAATTAGCCGACAGTGTACTTTTTGATCTTGGTCATAACGTGAATATTTCACAGTATATTAACAATTCATACTTGACACAGCTTTGGGAATATAGGGATATATTAACTTCCGATTATGATGAAAACAGAATAGAGGAATTCAGTGGTAAATATTCAGATAGCAGATTGACAGAGCTGCTGAAAAACTGGGAGCAGTTTTAATGGAAAAAAGAGTTCTAAGCGGGAATGCTGCGATTGCAAGAGGGGCGTATGAATCAGGAATAGGGCTTGTGAGCTCGTATCCCGGGACACCCAGCAGCGAAATTACCGATAATATTAAAATGTATGATGAAATATATTCTGAATGGGCAACTAATGAAAAGGTTGCTCTTGAAGTTGCTATAGGCTCCAGTATTGCCGGAACACGCTCAATGACATGTATGAAACATGTCGGATTAAATGTAGCTTCTGATCCTCTCATGACTTTAAGTTATACCGGCGTTAACGCCGGTATTGTTGTGGTAGTGGCTGATGATCCCAATATGTTCAGTTCCCAAAATGAGCAGGACAGCAGACACTATGCACGGTTTGCCAAAATACCTATGCTTGAGCCTTCGGACAGTAATGAAGCCAAACATTTTGTAAAATTAGCAGTAGAGATTTCGGAAAAATACAGCACACCTGTTTTGCTTCGGTCAGTTACAAGGCTTTCTCATAGTATGTCAGTTGTGGATATTGGAAGCAGAGAAAATGTTTCCCGAAAAAATCTGGATGTGAATATACCCAAGTGGGTAATGGTCCCTGCAAATGCCAGAAAAAGACATTTTTTTGTCGAAGACAGGCTAAAAAATATTCAGACTGACTATGATAACGATATACTGAATTTGGCTTCTGAGGAGCTGAATAGTAAAAAAATCGGTATAGTCACTTCCGGGATAGCTTATCAATATGTAAAAGAGGCTCTTCCTGATGCTTCTTTGTTGAAGCTAAATATGGTGTATCCTTTACCTTTAGGAAAAATAAAGGAATTCAGCAAAAAGGTAGAAAAACTTTTTGTTGTGGAAGAACTTGATCCGTTTATTGAAAATGAGGTCATAGCCTATGGTTTAAACCTTCAGCGACTGGACAGGTCGCTAATGGGGGAGCTGTCTGTTGAGAGAGTGAGCAAACTTTTCAAAAATATTGACTTCGGAGTATTACGTTTTCCCTCTGAATATGACGATATCGACAAAGATTTGCCCCAGCGTCCTCCAAACATGTGCCCGGGATGCTCCCATAGGGGTATATTTTATGCAATAAACAGATTGAAACTGTTTGCTTCCGGGGATATCGGCTGCTATACACTTGGGTTGTTACCTCCCCTGTCAGCGATACACTCCACTGTTTGCATGGGAGCCAGCATTTCTATGGCACACGGAATTGATAAGGGCTCAAATGGTGAATATGCAAGAAAATCGGTTGCTGTGATCGGTGATTCCACTTTTCTTCATACAGGTATTAATGGTCTTATGAACTCTTTTTATAATTCAGGGACATCCACTGTGGTCATACTTGATAACCGTATTACCGGGATGACAGGCCACCAGCCTAATCCTGCAACAGGGATCTCCATCAAAGGCACTCCTGCACCTCAAGTAAATATTGAAACACTTTGCAGAGGGATGGGGATTAAAAATGTAAGGATTGTTGATCCTTTTAATGTGGAAGAGTGCCTGGACACTCTGAAAGCAGAGACAGCAAAGGAAGAACTGAGTGTGGTAATAACAAACAGACCATGTATCTTTGCAGACAGAAGTGTGATTTCAAGCCCGTATTTTGTAATACGGGAAAACTGTACAGGATGTAAGGCGTGTGTAAAAGTTGGATGTCCGGCAATACTTTGGGACAGTGAGAAACGCTTAGCTTTTATTGACGAAACAATGTGTACGGGTTGTGGTTTATGTCCTGAAGTATGTAAATTTGATGCTATAAATAAACTTGGGGAATAAGCAAGGTGGATAAATGAAAACTGATATATTAATGGTAGGTGTTGGTGGACAGGGAACGGTTTTGGCAAGTGATATTCTTTGTGATGTTGCGTTAAGTGCCGGATATGACGTTAAAAAAAGCGAAATCCACGGAATGGCCCAAAGGGGGGGAAGCGTAATAAGCCATGTGAGAATAGGCAAGAAGGTATTTTCACCCGTGATACCTGTCGGAAGTGCTGATATATTGGTTTCTTTTGAAAAAATGGAATTCTTACGTTACTTTGAATATATAAACAATGAAACTATTTTACTTTTAAATGAAGGTAAAATCTATCCGCCCGGAGCTGCCGGAGGCGAGGAAAAATATCCTGACAGCCTTATTGAAGAAAAAATAACAATATTTAAAAAATATTATCTGCTGAATGCTTTTGATATTGCAGATAAAGTTTTTAACAGGAAGGTGACAAGCACGGTAATGCTGGGTAAATTGGCTTCTGTTTTGGAGATAAAGCCGGATATATGGAAGGATGTTATATCTGCAAAGGTGCCTCCAAAAACAAAGGGAAAAAATATTGAAGCTTTTGATGCAGGATATAATACCTGAATATGTTGATAGATCTGCATATACACTCTAACCGTTCTTCGGACGGGGAGTTTTCCCCGGAGGAAATCCTTGCTCTGGTTAAAAAGAAACAAATAAGTTGTTTTTCTATAGCTGATCACAATACAGCTGACGGCTATATGCACTTCTCCGGCAAGCATATCCCCAAAAGGGATATTACTTTAATCCCTGCTGTTGAATTTTCTGCTTTTCTGAAGGAACATGAAATCCATATTTTATCTTATGGTATAAACTCATATGACGATAGTCTCAGGGATGTTTTTGATATAATTAATGCCAATAAATTAAAACAGGCAGAAAAAAGAGTTGAAGCATTAAGAAGTCTTGGCTTTACAATAGAACTGAGCATTCTTATGGAAAATTCTGTGAACAAAATTCCCTCCGGCGTAACCTTTCTGGATACGTTGCTGGATTATAAAGAAAACAGGAAACATTTACATGAATATGTATTAGGGAAAAAATCGGACTCGCCTTATACAAAATTTTATTTTGACTATTTCGCCAAGGGTGGAAAAGCCCACGTATATGTTCCCTTGATTGATATACAGCAATTTTTTGATATAATGCATGACAAAGCAATATTTTCATTGGCTCATCCCAAACTTTATCCTGATTACCTGATAAAACCCCTTATGGAATATCCTTTTGATTGTATTGAAGTTTTTTCGAGTTATCACAGTACCGGAGATATATATGAGTTTAAAAAACTGGCGGATCAGTATGATATGGGTTATACGGCCGGTAGTGATTTTCATGGACCAAAAGTAAAACCTGGTATAAATATAGGGGTAAATACTGAGTACAATGAGCGTATCATTGATTATTTGCTTGATAACATTCACAAAAGGGGCTTATCCGTTTTTTACCTCTAACTGTCGGATTTTGGGATTTGTTGACAAAAAGATAGCAATTTCTTATTTTAAAAGCCAATAAAATGTAAACAGGTTAAGTTATGAATAATATGAAACTTTCGGTGGCAGTACTGGCAGGAGGAGAAAGCCGACGTTTTGGTGAAGACAAAACTTTGGCAAAAATAAATGGTCGCAGCATAACGTCGCTGCTTGCTGAAAGGATGAAAGCACTGTCCTCTGATATTATGGTGGTAAGTAAAGATGTCAATAAATTTACAGATGTGCATGGTGCTAATATAATAAGGGATGTTTATAAAGCCCAATGCCCCCTTGTGGGTATTATAACGGCATTAACTTATGCGAAGCATGATAGGGTATTTGTCGTCTCTGCTGACACCCCCTTTGTAAAAATTGAACTTGTGAAGTTTTTAGCAGAGAAAGAAAAGGATATTGTTTTACCGGTTACCGGAGGGAAAATTAATACGTTGTGCGGCATTTATTCTGCTAACATATTAAATATTCTGAAGAAATATTTTGAACAACGTATATACAGAATTCTCGATATTTTGGAAGAAATTGATGCAGATTATGTTAGTGAAGCAGATTGTTTAACATACGATCCGAACCTAATAAGTTTTATCAATATCAATACAAAAAAGGACTTTGAGTATGCAAAAAAATATATCGAAGAAATTGGCGGTACGCTATAGAACGTTTACATATAAAAATGGCTTTATTGAAGAGGAACGGTACGTAATAAAGGAAACAAGGCACAATTTGCATGTAAATGGTGAATATTTTACATCGGTGATGCTTGTCCCTGATAAGCAAAAGGAGTTCGTGTACGGTTTTCTTTTTACTTCCGGGATAATCGAAAGTGCAAGTGATGTGGTTAGTTACAGAATGTGTGAAAATTTTAACATTTATGTATACTTACAGGATCCCAAACCTATTGGCAAAAATAGCAGCTGGACAATTACTTCCGGATGCGGAGGTGGGAAGGTTCTTGATAAAACATTTGAAAATGTGCCTTTAATAAACGGACATTTTGAAATAAAAGCTGAGCAAATACTTGAATTATACAAACAAGTAGAGATTGAGTCCGACTTACACAGTGCAACCAGGTGTGTCCATAAAGCTTATTTTTTAGGGAAAAGCAATTACAAATTTTCCTGCGATGATATAGGCAGGCACAACACCATTGATAAAGCCATAGGAAGCTTGATCCTTAATAATGCGCCAAGCGAAGGTATCTTGCTTTCCACAGGCAGACTCACTTCTGAAATGATTCTTAAATGTTCCCGCGCCCAAATTCCGGTGGTAGTTTCACGGACTGCTCCATCAAAACTGGGGGTGGATTTAGCTGTTAAATCCAATATGACATTAGTCGGCTTAGCAAGCTCTAAAGGCTTTACAATTTTTAATGACCCAGGAAGGATTAAATGAGTTTTAGATTAGTTTCGGATTATAGCCCCACTGGTGATCAGCCAAAAGCCATCGAGGAACTTGTAAAAAATTATGAAAATAATATCAAAAGAGAAGTTCTGCTCGGTGTTACCGGTTCCGGCAAAACATTTACCATGGCAAATGTCATAGAAAGACTTAATGTCCCAACTCTAATTATAGCACACAATAAGACTTTGGCAGCGCAGTTATACGGAGAATTTAAAAGATTTTTCCCGGATAATGCTGTTGAATATTTTGTGAGCTATTATGACTATTATCAACCGGAAGCCTATGTTCCCCAATCGGATACTTATATAGAAAAAGATTCTTCAATTAATGATAATATAGACAAAATGCGGCATTCAGCAACAAGAAGCCTTCTGGAGCGCAACGATGTTATAATTGTAGCCAGTGTTTCCTGTATATATGGGCTTGGATCACCGGAAGCATATTATGGTATGTTGGTAAATTTGGAAACAGGTGATGATGTCGGGATGGAAGACGTTTTAACAAAACTTGTGGACATACAGTATGACAGAAATGACTATGATTTTCACAGAGGTGTATTCCGGGTTAAAGGAGATACAGTGGAGGTATTTCCTTCACACGAAGACAGCCTGGCTTATAGGATAGAATTTTTTGGTGATGAGGTGGAAAGGCTTTCGGAATTTGACCCCATAACGGGAAAAACTATAAAAGAAAGGCCAAAGATAGCTATTTATCCCAATACACACTACGTAACTTCTTCTGTTGGTATTGATGATATTATTAAACAAATAAAAAAAGATTTATTGGAAAGAACGCGCTTTCTGGAAAACGAGAACAAATTAGTTGAGGCACAAAGGCTTACACAGCGTACAATGTACGATATCGAAATGATAGAAGAAACGGGCTACTGCAACGGCATTGAAAATTATTCACGCTATTTTGACGGCAGAAATCCAGGGGATACACCTCCCACACTTCTTAGTTATTTACCGAAAGACTCACTTGTTATTATCGATGAATCCCATATTACCGTACCCCAGATAAGGGGCATGTTTAACGGTGACAGGTCCAGAAAATCCACCTTGGTGGAATTCGGTTTCAGATTACCCTCTGCACTTGACAACAGACCTTTAAAATTTGAAGAGTTTAATGAGAGACTTAATAAAGTTATGTATGTGAGTGCAACACCCGCCCAATTTGAAATTGAAGACTCAAATCATGTTGTTGTGGAACAGATTATTCGTCCCACAGGTCTTATGGATCCGGAAATTGAAGTGAGACCGGCACAAAATCAGGTGGATGATCTTTACTCGGAAATACTAAAAATAACGGAAAAAGGTGAAAGAGTATTGGTAACTACCCTGACGAAAAGAATGGCTGAAGATCTCACAAGGTATTATAAAGAAATGGGATTGCGAGTTGAATATCTGCATTCTGAAATAGACACCCTCGAACGCATTAAAATTATTCGCGAACTTAGATTAGGAAAATTTGATGTGCTTGTGGGAATAAATCTGCTCAGGGAAGGGCTGGATATCCCGGAAGTAAGCCTGGTGGCGATACTTGATGCAGACAAGGAAGGTTTCCTGCGTTCCGACAGATCACTCATCCAAACCATAGGCCGGGCAGCAAGAAATGTGAGCGGTCGTGCCATTTTTTATGCTGACAGAATGACTAAATCTATGAATTTTGCAATAAAAGAAACAAACAGAAGACGCAAAAAACAGATGGAATATAATGAAAAGCACGGTATAACGCCCGAAACAATTAAAAGCGAAATTACCAATATTCTGGATAGTATATATGAAAAGGATTATGTTACTATTGAAGTTGATGATGACTCAATCGAGAAAATGCTTACCGGAAACAGGAAAAAAGACATTGATGTTATGGAAAAAGAAATGTATAAAGCCTCAGAAGAACTAGATTATGAAAAGGCTGCCAAAATCAGAGATATGCTATTTGAATACAAAGCCAAACATCAGGTAAAATGAAAAAATTCCTTATAATAACATTAAGTGTTTTTACTGTATTAATATTTATTTTGGCTGTTGGATTAGGTTCATATCTTTTTAAACTCAGCAATGAGCTTCCTTCCATTAAACAACTGAAAAATTTCGAATATAATCAGGCTACTATTGTATATGACAGGGATAATGAGGCATTGGCCGAGCTGGGAGGTCAAAGACGGTATCCCATAAGTCTCAGTAAAATACCTGATAATCTGGAAAAAGCTATTATAGCTGTTGAAGACAGCAGATTTTATGAACATCAGGGTATTGATATTAAAGGTATACTGAGGGCATTTTTTGTTAATTTAAAAGCTGGCAGAATAGTGGAAGGCGGAAGTACATTAACCCAACAGCTTGTCAAAGTGATTTATCTTACACCCGAAAAAAAACTTAAACGAAAAGTAAAAGAAGCCATTTTGGCATATAAAATAGATAATTTTTTAACCAAAGACCAAATACTGGAACTTTATCTTAATCAGGTTTATTTCGGCAGAGGTGCGTATGGGGTGGAAGCTGCAGCCAGATTTTATTTCGGCAAAAATGCAGATGATTTAACACTTTCTGAAGCTGCCATGATTGCCGGACTTCCCAAAGCTCCGGGGTATTACGCTCCACACATAAACATGGAAAGAGCTGAAGAAAGAAAAAACCATGTTCTTTATCGGATGTATGAAGAGGGTTTTATCAGTGAGCGTGCTTACGAAAGAGCCAAACGTGAAAAATTAGAAATAATTGATGAAACACCTAATCGGAGAAAATCAGCCAGTTATTTTGTGGACTACATCATAAAAAAATTAGAACATGACCTGAATATAGACGATCTGGAAAACAGAGGATATAAAATATATACAACACTTGACCGTAATTTTCAAAAACTGGCTGAAGAAGCTGTAAGAAAAAATTTAGTAAACGTTACAAACAGACAGGGATATTTCGGCCCGGTGGGCAATACTGAAGACAAGGAAATAGAAACAAAACTTAAAAAAATATCCTATCTGCTTGATGAAGGATATCACCTTGCCAAAGTGAATAAAGTGGAAAGATACAAAGCAGAGATTGAGGTTGACAACAGTACCGATGAAATTTTTCTGAGAGACTCAAGATGGGCTCATCCCTATGAAGGAAAAACAAACAGACTCGATGATTTAAGAATAATTTTAAAAGAAAATGATTATATACTTGTAAAAAATAATGGCATTGAATCTTCTCCTGAATATCGACTTACTCAGGAACCCCAGGTGGAGGGTGCTTTTCTTGTGATAGATTCTGATACCGGTGCTGTTTTGGCTATGGTTGGCGGGTATAATTACGAAAAATCGATGTTTAACCGGGCTGTTGATGCAAGACGGCAGGTTGGAAGCCTGTTTAAGCCGGTTGTTTATTCAGCGGCATTTGAAACAAACTACACACCTATGTCGCTTGTTTTCGATGCTCCTATTGTTAAAACGATGGAAAAAGAAGATGAATTCTGGAGACCAGAGAATTTTGAAAAGGAATTTTATGGTTTTACTACGCTTAAGCAAGCGTTAACAAAATCCCGGAATGTGGTAACGATAAAACTTGCGAATCAGCTTGGTATTAGAAAAATAAAAGAGTATGCAAAAAAATTCGGAATAACTTCAGAGCTTGCAAACAATCTTTCCATAAGCATAGGTTCCGGCTCTATTTCCCTCAAGGAAATGGTATATGCTTACTCTGTTTTCCCCAATATGGGCAAGAGAATGGTCCCACTGGCCGTTGTAAAAGTGACTGACAGCAAAGGTGAAGTAATTTACGAGAAAACACCTGAAGTTGCGGAAGAAACTCTTCGCCCTGCTACTGCACAAATTATGACGGATATGCTTGTAAATGTTGTGGAGAATGGTACAGGGCGAAATGCCAGCCACATACCCAGAATAATAGGTGGCAAAACAGGGACAACGGATGACTATATAGATGCATGGTTTGTCGGTTTTACCCCTAATATCACAGTGGGAAGTTGGGTTGGTTTTGATGATTACAAGACCATAGGTAATCTTGAAACAGGTGCGAGAGCGGCGTTGCCAGCCTGGGTGGATTTTACTGAGCGAGCCGTCGGTGATCTTGCCTATAAAGTAATGCCGTCAACATCCAATGTTTATTATTACAAAGTTGATAAGCAAACCCATAAAATCACAGACAGTTATTCGGAAGAATATACCTTCGAACCCTTTTACCAGGATCCGGATGAACAAAAAGTTGTAAAATAGTCTATGCATAATTATAGCCACGAGCAAGAATTTTTTGATTTTTTAGAAATACCGTTTTGTGTTGTTGATAACGGTAAAATTGAGCAATATAATAATTCATCAGAAAATATTTTTTCCATATTTAAGGCATCAGGGATATCTGATATTGGCTCGTTTTTATATCAGAATATTCTCAACCAAAGGAAACTTATTACCCTGAATCAGGAAAAGTACCTTCTTAAATTCAAAGCATTTGGGAATAAGCATTATATAGTTATAATAAATTTGACTGATATTTTTTCTGAATACAGTTCTTTTATTGATATCGGTTTATTTCTGCACGAAGTCAAAAATCCTCTTACTGTAATAGATGGAACCGTTCAGGTGTTGAAGAATAAAACGGATAATGATTATACTTCAAAATGTTCGGATATTATATCCAATGAATGTAAAAGGCTAAAAGATTTTATAGATGATTTTGGATCTATTCTGGATATAAAGCTTAATCGTGAAGAGTTTTATATTTTGGATTTTTTTAAGGAGATGATGGATTCCCTGAAAATTTTGTTTAATGATGTCACATTTACCTGTGAAATCGCTTCTGATTTAAAATTAATAACGGGCGACAGGGGATATCTTTACAAAGCTTTTTACAATATACTGAAAAATGCCTGTGAAGCAAATCCTGCCGGTGAGATTAAGATTATTTATACTGTGGATAGTACAATTAAGTATAAAGATAGCGAAAAAAATAGATTGTCATCAATGGCAAAATTTATTATCATTGACCAAGCGGGAGGGATCCCGAGAGAAATTCAGGATAAAATGTTTATTCCTTTTTTTACTACCAAAAGTAAGGGTAATGGTTTAGGGTTAGTAATTGCCAAGGAAATTATCGAAAGACACAAAGGAAGATTAGCTTTCAGCACAAATAATATAGGGACAGTGTTTACTGTATTTTTGCCGTTATGAATGAATTTGTAAAAGTTCTGGCTGTGGATGACGAAGAAAATATTCTTTGGTTATTAAAGGAAGGTCTTGAAGATGAATTTACCGAAGTACTTTCAGCTTCAAATACCGGTGAGGCCTACGAACTTTTAAATCGAGAAAGTGTGGATGTATGTTTGGTGGATATTTTTTTGGATGGTGATGACGGTATAGAATGCGTAGAAAAATGGAAGAATGAGTTTCCCGGTGTTAATTTTCTTGTAATGACAGCCCAAAACACCAGCAGTAATGTTATAGGCTCCATTAATGCCGGGGCTGTGGATTTTTTCCCAAAACCATTTGACTTTGGTAAGCTAAAAGGAAAGATTCATGACGTATGCAAAAAAAACAAAACACGCTCGAAAATAAACAAAGATTTTATTTACGATTTCCAAACCACCAGTTCCACAATGCTGGAAATATATAAACTTATAGGTCGCATCGCAAAAACAAATATAAACGTGTTGATTCAAGGGGAAACAGGCACCGGAAAAGAGATTTTTGCCAGAATGATTTATGAAAGAAGTAACAGGGCTAATAAGCCTTTTGTTGCCATAAATATGCCGGCTATTCCGGATGATTTAATGGAAAGTGAGCTTTTTGGGCATGTCAAAGGAGCATTTACAGGGGCTGTTTCTGATAAACCCGGAAAATTTGAACAGGCTAACGGAGGTACAATTTTTTTGGATGAAATATCTGAACTGGACTATTCTTTGCAGGCTAAACTTTTGAGAATATTGCAGGAAAGGGAACTTAGCAGACTGGGATCCACCAAAAATATTTACCTTGATTTAAGGGTTATTGCTGCAACCAATAAAAATCTTGATAACCTTGTTTCACAGGGCAAGTTTAGGGAAGATTTATATTACAGACTTAATGTTGTAACCATAGAGATACCCCCTTTAAGAGAGCGGAAAGGTGATATTAAGTTCCTTGTTTCGCACTTTTTAAACAAATATAAAAACCTCAAAGGGAACCTGCTGTCCATCGATGAGGAAGCCATGGAGTATCTTTCAAAATATTCATGGCCGGGAAATATCCGGGAGCTTGAAAATGTTATTCAAAGTGCCATTGTTAATACTACCGGTGATATCATTTCACCGGAGAGCTTACCCAAAAAAATAATAGAAAATAACAATCTGTGCAGTAACGGTCATTCACTTTTTTCACAACTGTATAAGCTTGCTGCGGATATCATAGAAGCAGAAAGTATATCCGAAAAAAACATGGCTTTTGAAGAATATTCCAAATTCACTCTAAAGCCATTATTTGACGCCGCATTAATACAGTCGAAAGGTAATAAGTCCGTTGCTTCCCGTTTATTGGGGATAAACAGAAATACATTCAGAAAAAAATTAAAAGAGTTGAATATTGAGTAAATTAGAAGACAACATTAAAGAAATTTTAAAGAAAGAAGGGCGTCCTTTGAGTATAGAGGAACTATGCAAAGGGCTGGATGCACAGAAAACTGGCATTAGAAAAATTCTCAGATCCATGATTATTTCAGGTGAAATTGTCAAACTTAAATCTGCTAAATATGCGATTACTGATGAACTTAACTTATTTACCGGTTATGTTGACGGACATCCTGACGGATATGCTTTTTTTGTGCCGGAAAAAGAAGGAATGGAAGACTTATTTATTCCCCCTAAAAGATTGAATGGGGCAGTGCATAAGGACCGCGTTTCCATAAAAGTGGAAACTTTTAAAGGGAAAAAGGAAGCCCACGTGGTAAAGGTTTTGGAAAGAGGGTATAAGAAAGTCGTAGGAAGGGTTGAAAAATCCAAATATTTTGCCTATGTCGTTCCATTTATAAAAAAATTTGCAGGCGATATATATGTGCCCAACAGATTTTCCAAAAGATTGAAAACCGATGATGTGGTGGTTTGTGAAATCTTAAAATACCCAGATAAGGGAAAGAATGCGGAAGGTAAAATTGTTAGGAAGTTGGGCACTTTAAGTGATAAAGGGATAGAAAATGAAATAGTAATGGAAAAGTATGAATTTAAACGAAAATTTCCAAAAAATGTGAATACCGAATTGCACGAAAACGCAAAAAAAATGTTTGATAATCCCGGTGAGAGGGTTGATCTGACAAAACTTTTTACAGTTACTATAGATGGTGAGAGTGCTAAAGATTTTGACGATGCAATTTCAGTGGTTTCAAAAGATAACGGCTATATTTTGTATGTACATATAGCTGATGTGGCACATTTTGTCCGTCCAGATACTAATGTAGATAAAGAAGCTTACAACAGAGCAACCAGTGTATATTTCCCGGAATTTGCTATACCGATGCTTCCGGTGAAGCTATCCAATGACCTTTGCAGCCTGAAACCACGGGTGAAACGTCTTACACTTACAGCGGAAATACATTATGACGCATTTGGAAACAGACAAAAAAGCAATATATACCAATCTGTTATAAAAAGTAACTATAGGCTTACCTATGATTCTGCCTATAAATATATATCCGGCGAAACTAATACTACAAACAAAAAACTCAGCGAACTTTTGTCAAATGCCGCTGCTCTGGCAAATATTATTATTGAGAGAAGGCGAAAAAAGGGTACTATAGATTTTGATTTACCTGAAGTAGAATTTATTATTGGTGACGATGGTGATATTGCCGATATTAAACCTGCTGAGAGAAATATTGCCCACAGGCTTATTGAAAACTTTATGATAGAAGCTAATGAAGCAGTTTCAGAATTCCTGGAAAATTCAGTGGATTTATCCATTTACCGTGTTCACGGAGAACCTGACCCGCTAAAAATTGAAGAATTTACAGAGACTTGCAAACGATTTGGATTGGATATAGAAAAACCGCAAGTGATCACCCCCAAAAGTTTGCAGCTTATATCTGAAAGAATAGCAAATTCAAAGTACAGTTATATATTGAGTTCTATCTTGGTGAGAACAATGCAGAAGGCGCTTTATTCAACAGAAAACATAGGTCATTTTGGTCTGGCTTCGGAATCTTATACTCATTTCACCAGCCCTATCAGAAGATATCCCGATCTTCTCATTCACAGATTACTCAAGAGTATTTTTTATAAATATAATTTTCGACCAAAAAAGCAGTTTATGAAAGAATCTGCAGAACACTGTTCTGCTATGGAAAAGCAGGAAGAAGAGGCTGAAAGGGAAATAAACCAGTACAAAAAATTAAAATATCTGGAGAAACATAGCAGCGAACCTTTTGCCGGGCATGTGAACAGGGTGTCTTCGTCAGGGATTTTTGTGTTTTTGACTAAAGTATTGCTTACAGGCTTTATACCTATATCCAAACTGGATGATGATTATTATGTTTATAACCCTGAGCTCGAGTGTCTTGTGGGGAAAAATACAAAAAAAACATACAAAATAGGCGATATGCTGGAAATTTATGTTGACAAAGTCAATTATGATTATTTAGAAGTAGATTTTATGTTACAGGCTGGCATAGCTCAGTAGGTAGAGCGATGAACTCGTAATTCATAGGTCGCCGGTTCAATTCCGGCTGCCAGCTCTTTTGTTATCAGTAAGTTACAAGGTTAAAAAATAGCAAGAGAAAGGCTTTATTGTTGCTTGTAAGCACATTGTAAGCAACTGATAACGCATTTTATGCGTAACCGTCTTTTTGTGTGCTTCAAGATAACGTGTCTGTTCGACCGTCTGAGACGTCATAATTTAGCCTGTGTGATGCGTTAGTGGTGTAGGTAAGTGTTTGTATCCACAAAAAGAAAACTTGCGTGTATGAGCCTATTTTGGGCTTATGTGAATGTTTTCATCTTAGCAGGGGTGAACGGCCGGGATTTAGCCTCTTGGCAAGGTGTAAGTATGAAAGAGCAAAGAAAAGTCATCCAGAGGCCGGGGCGGTGAAAGGTGAAAGCTGTGGTCAAAATGTCCACTTGATAAAAATAGCTGAGCGTATAGCTAACGAACGTGTCCGGTTTTGTCCTGGCTAAAATTTTTTGTAGTACCTGAACATTTTTTTATAATAACTTGCAAGTGAAAGCTAAGGTGATAATTTACCTCTTATACGTAAACTTTTCACACTTATTAACTTGCCAGGTAAGAGAGAAGGTTTACGAAGACTCACCCGCCACTATATAAAAACTAATGTGACGGTTTAAACTTGGATCGTAACCTATTCTAAATTAACCAGTAAGCTGAGGATGCTGACGGCCAAAATGACCGCCAATAAAAGATAGCCGGGCGTACAGTGTGTAAAACATGGCCATAACGGCTTAGCGGTTTATTGACACCCAGACAAGACCCCTAAAAATTTTTTTCACACGTTCGGCCAGTTGACCCTCCGTTTCGTTGTCACGCCTTAACACTACGGTGTCCCCACTTTGCCAACCAATGATTTCACCAGATTTCCGGATAAACAAAGGTTCACCGTAACCCATATTTTTGCGTTCCAATTTTTCAATCCGATGTAAAAGATTCATTTTTGCCCCCTAATACTTTTTTTGCCAAATTCCTCTTCTAATTTAGCCACTCTATTTTCTAAATCGCTATTTTGGATGATTTGTTGCAAAATCGAGCACAAATACCCAAGAGCCTTTGCCTTGCTTTCCGTGATTTTGTCATCGTTCAAATCATTTGTGACCGCTGACAAAAAACGCCTGACATCGTTTAAAGTGTTTAATCGTTTCATATCAACTCCTTTACCCCCACGGGGTCAATTAGTATTTGTTTTATAAGTCTATTTTTTCCAAATATCTATTTCAACAAAAAAGGCCTTATTTTGGAGCATATAGACCCCATTTTTGGACATATAGACTGTTTTGCTTATGTTACCCTTCCACAATTTCTACATGCTCTTTTTTCAGATTGAACACTCAAAAGCCTCTTCTTCTCTTTTCATCCCTTTAAAATAATTTATGATCCACTCCTTGAAATTCTCCTGATATGATTCACACATGCTTTTAAAGTCGTTTAGTGATCCTACGTATTGACTATCTGAAATAATCCCGTACTCTATATTTTCTATATCACCGCTTTTATCTTCTTTTGTAAGTTTGTCATTATTTAGGATTAATTTGTAATCTTTAGTTTCTATCGTTTCAGCCCAGTTAAGAAAAGAATTTACATTATAGCCCTGCTTATAAAGCTCGCATAAGTCTTTAACCCCTTCTGGCAAGCTGAAAACTTCTGCGTTGTCTATCTTCTGTATGATTTTTTGTGTTGCCATTTCTCCAGCCTGGTCATTATCTAATAATAGCCAAGCTTTTGGGTAATATTTTAAATGTTCCAGCAATTTATCGTTGACTCCTGATCCTCTGAGTGAAATAACATTTACATCTACTATTTCTTGCTCTATTAACAAAGCGTCAAAATCACCCTCAGTGACGAATACTGGCTTGTTAAACCCGGCATGACTAAAACTAATTGGATCTTTTGATTCCCCTATAAAATGATATTTCCCATAGTTTCCAATTTCCTGTTCATCAACCCTTCTTATCATTATGCTGTGAATTTCTCCACTTTGTGTGATAACAGGGATTACCCAACCTTTCGGGAAGTACGTTTTATTTTCTCTAACAAGAATAGGGTTAAAACCTATACATTTATTTTCTACCGTTTGCTTTGTTAGCCCTCTTTCCTTTTTCAGCTGGGCTAATAGCGAAGGGTCATTAATTAATTTCTCATGAGTATATTCTACAAACCTTATTAACCGGTCTTGTGAAATTTCAAGTTTCTTTTTTCGCTTTATTTTATCTACAGGACTCACATCTCTACCCAACAATTCAGCCGCCCGGCTTAATGCTGTTTTGAAGTCTAAATTTTCAGCCCTCCGGATAAAATCTATAACATCGCCAGTTTCACCACTCCCAAAATCATGAAACGTATTAGTTTCCGGATAAAAGAAAAGGCTTGATGTTCTTTCTTCTCTTAGTGGGTTAGTCGCAGCTTTGAAGTTCCTACCCGTCTGCTTTATTTCACAATAACGACATGCCACGTCAAGGATGCTTAAGTTTGTTTTTATGTGTTCTTTGTCTATGTTCATATTTGCACCGTTTGAATAATTTGAGTCTGTTTGAAATACTTTTCAAACCTGCAAATTGTTGATAAAAAAAATGTATTCGCTGAAAAAATGAAACGTTTGAAAATTTGAAACAAATGACCCCTTGAACACCCAAATAAGAAAAAAGTAAAAAGAAAAAAAAGGGATACCATCCCATTCAAATATTCAAACAATAATAATATAACAATAATAATATAATAATAACAGTAATTTATACGTTTGAAACTGTTTTCAAATATCTTCAAATTTTTCAAACGCATTACTTAAGCCTCAACACTGCGTTTTTCTTTCTTACATGCTCTTCTAAAATATTTATATCCTCTAATTCTTGTAGTGCTTGTTCATACTCATCTCTCCCTTTTAATTGGCGTGAGGCTAAAAGCTGGTGTCTCTCCGGGTTTTTTCCGTTTTTTATTATATATCTTGCTATCCAGTTAAGCACCGTGTTTTGATTCTTTTGTTGGGTTGTTGCGCATAAGTCACTCCGAAACAGAAAAGTGGTCGATTGCTTACTAAACTCTACGATATGTGTAGCGGCTCTCATACATTCAGCATCTATTTGAACCCCGGTGTGGTCTTTTATATACTGTAAGACCATTGCAACTTTTAGAATCGCAGGATACCAACGCATTACCCAAGATCGCATCAAGTCTAACTGTTCACCTTGGTATGAAGTTATCAACCAATCCCAGGTGTCCGTATGGTACTCGGCAAAGATTTCTTTAGCTTCTTTCGTCATCCAAACTTTTTTGATTTCTCTTTCCTGGATAATGGCCTTAATAGCTTGTTTTGCGTGTTCAATTGCGGTTTTGTTATAAAAGCTTGATTTCATGCTTGGTAACGCATCCGGCTTTTTTATTTCTTGGTCAGGGTAAAATATTAACCACCTGGCGAGATAGCCGCTTGCAATGTCATCCTGGCTAACATAGTCTGTAACCCATTTAAGGGTGGATGTAGCCAGAATACTTAAAAAAGGCTCATCGATTATTTCTAAGCCGTGTGTTATCGTTGAACGGCTCACCTGTTGGCAGTCGTATAGGTTAGTCATAACAGGCTTCAAATTATCTTCTTTTCTTGATATTAGACTTGCAAGTTCTGCATATTCGTTGTAAACTAAAGTGCCGGTGAGTCCTTTACTTTGTGATTGGAGTAAAGCCTGTCCACTGCCGGGCTGTGGGATCTCAAACCGGCAATTTTCTAATTTTTCTAATTCTTTTTGCTTTTCGCTGGGTGGGTCATCACCCAGCTGTCCCAATAGGTTTTTGTATTCCTTACCGTTAAAATGTTTTCTCCCATATTCAAGTACCCTGTTAATGGCTGTCGTTTTGCCTGCCCCACTTGGTGCAATTGTCAAAATCCACAAGTTAGGGTATATGATGTTGAAATAACCTTCCTCGCATCCTGGCATCCCTGGTTGAAATTTAGGGATATAACGTTTACGCTTGATGAAGCCAGAAAACATGGTAAGCACTGCACCTAAAAACAGTGCGTTGCTTGATAAAGTGTTCCCCTTACAGCTTTTGATGTAATCACGGACTATCTCAGGCAATGTGTCCAGGTCAAAATCATTATTAGGTTTTATCATGCCTGAGTTTAATATTTTTTTCGCTTTCTCGATCTGGTCTTCTGTCCTGTCGCTCACAATCCTAAACTTTTCTTTATCCGGTGGTTCAATATCTGTTATAGGTGTAGCGGTAGCTTGTAGTTTAGTCATAAGTTTAAACTCCTACCGTATATTTTCCTGTGTAATTTCTCATGGCTCACCCCCGCTTACCTGACTGGCATGTGTTTTGATAGATATTCTCGTTTATCCACTCTTCGACATCTTCACGTCGGTAGCGGACAGAGCGGCCTAACTTGCAAAATCTCGGGCCTTGTCCTTTTAGCCGCCAAATTTCAATAGTGTTTGGCTTAATTCCTAAAATCTCCGCTAACTGCTCTGTTGTTAAAAGTTCGTTGTTTTGCATAAATTACCTCCATAAAGTTTATGGAAGTAATTTAAGATAGGCAGGGTGGGGGTGTCTGTAGAGATGCCCCCACTTTGTACATGTCTGGTTTTTTTTTATTTCTTAGGGTTTTTTGTAAGTTTTTTTACTGTGCACTTATGTAACTTATCGGTCTTAGGATAAATTTTAGAAATGTTGTTGGATATCCAAAGGCAGGCATCGTTATAAGATTTGTTCTGTTCAAGGCATAATCTATCAATTTCTTTTTGCATTAATCTATTCCGTTCCTCTCTTTCTTCCTGGGTCAACCCCCACGAATTAGCCCCGCCTTGGCTTCTCTCCCCGTAAATTTTTTCGTATTCTTTCTTGCAAACCTCATATGCGATTCTCTCCTGTGCTTTCTCCATGAGAACATCAAGCAAAGCCCAATCTTTAGCGGGGTTCTCTCCTAACATTTCAAGAGATTTACTCAATTCTCTGGGTGGCTCTATATCCGAAGATTTTACAATGTCAAATAAATACTTTATTTGATGTGCTGGTGTGCCAACATATTTACCTGGCTCAATTTCTTCAAGATACCGAAGACGTTGTTTTTTATCATCTTTAAGAATGTGGTCATCTTCTTCATCACAAAGTATATGTATCCCACAATAAAGAGGATCTTTCCCTAACTCCGGCGGGTTAAATACTACTACCGTATCACTGGGACGGGCTGTTGTGTATACAACAATTGCATTTTTTTCTTTTATGTCGTTATCCATTTAAGCAACCTCCCGGCTGATTTACCAAGTCCACGCATGGTAAGCCTTTTCTCTGCACGGCTTTTTTAACGGTTTTCAGATCACCAAGTGTTTTTGCCAGTAAGAGTAAAAACTTTATCACAAAGCTTTCCCCACCGTTGTAATATCCACAACCTTACTGGCGGCCAATCTGCCTTGACGTTCTATCCAGTTACCGATCATGTCTATTTCCGGCTTTAACTTATCCAATACTGTTGTTTGTGAATAGTGCCTAAGTGTTACATCTGAACCTATGCTATGATTAAGCAATAACTTGACGCTAAGAAAATCTATTTTTAGCGTGTCTGCAATGCTAACGAATGTCCGCCTTAAATCGTGGGGTGTTATCCTTGTCCCGGCTATTTCTGATATTTTGTTTGTGACCCTTTTCAGTTCGACCACGTGACCGCCTGATAAGCCTGAAAACACGTATTCGTTTATGGCCAAAGCTTGCCTATCTTCCAGCAGTTTCACCGCTTGGGTGCTTAGTGGTAGCGTTCTGTCAGTGTTATTTTTCGGGTTTTCTATTGTCCATAATTCGTTTTCAAAATCGACATTTCGCCATACAAGCTTTTCTGCTTCACCACGTCTGCAACCTGTCAGAAGGATAAACGCCACGCAGTCATATGTTGGCTGTCCCCTGTGATCCTTCAGCAAGTTCCAAACTGCACCGATCTTGTTTATCGGTATTCTGCCATTTTTAGCATGTGAAGGATTCCACCGGCCACGTGCTGTTAGTATATTTACCGGATTTTCAACGAACAACGGCTTGTCATCTGCATCCCTGTAAGCGGTCATTGCATAGTTCAACAATGATCTTAATATCCTGAACGCTGTATTTGTCTGTGTTGGTGCGTTTTTAGATTGTTCGTCAAAGAGATTTATCACCTTCTCCATGTTTATTTCTTTGATAGGCCGATCTGCCCATTTCTTGAATATCCTGTTAATGTGGTATTGGTAGTCTTTCACTGTTACAGGTTTTAAGTTTCTATCGTGTAGGTAGTCACTTAACACTTCGCTAAGCGTAATATTCTTTTTCTTATCTTGCTGTTTTGCTACTTTAGGATCGTAACCGTTCTGAATTTTCACAATTAATTCACGTGCCTTGTTTCTAAGCGCTTGCACATCTGGGTAATGCTCCGGTTTGCCAAGCGTTACACGTCTGTCTCTCCCGTCCGGTAGCTTAGCCTGAACAATAAAGGTTTTGGATGTTGGCGTTACACGGAGACCGAAGCCTGGCAAGATAGAATCCCATATGAAAACTTGACCTTTGTCCGGTTGTGCTACGTTAGCGACTGATGTTTTAGTTAGTTTAATTTTCATCTTTTACTCCCAGCTTACAAATCGAACTTGTAAGCTATTTGTAAGCTATCTATTGCAAATAATGATAAATCTCTATAAAACATGATACGGTAAAAAACCTTATATGTCAACAAGTTTGTAAAGTTTTATAATTTTTCGTAAAGTGCTATAAACCCCAAAAATTAGAACTCGTAATTCATAGGTCGGCGGTTCGATTCCGCCTGCCAGCTCTTTTGTTATCAGTAAGTTACGAAGTTTTAGGTTTCTCATGGGTTACGTTTTGGGTTACACATTGGTTTTTTAATAAATAAAAGATAATAAGCAGAAACGCAGAAATTATTAGCTTATAGCTGGGGATTCCTCGACTACGCTCGGCTCGCCCCTGTTAAATCCATCTCCGATGGGCTGCCTCTGGCAGCATTTAACAGGGTGAGGAATGATAAATATTCATTGTCATCGTATATTAAGAAAGTAGGAAAAATTGTTTAACAAGGTATTAAAAAGTTGTATAAGGTTCCAGAGCACTGAAGGTGATAAAGGACAATATTGTCATTGGTTCATAGAAACCGAGCACTACCAATAGTCTCGGTGGAGCGGAGAGATCTCTACCGCTGTTTTACAATAGAGACCTCTCGACCCCGCTCGAGGTGACAAAACTATTGTTTGACAAAATGTACCCCTCTTTATCTCCCCCTAAGCCAGGGGGAGAAACCAATCCCCTCTGGATGACAAAAAAATGTCATCAAATATTTTTTTCTTGCAATTAATATAGTTTTGTACCACATTTGATAAAGAAATTTTGTTATTAGTTGAACTAAAAAGTTGTATAACTGTCATAAGGAGTATGATATGGAGGATTCAATGAATGACTCACAGTTGATTGATAAAGTACTGGCTGGTGACAATAATTCGTTTGAACTAATTATCATAAAATATCAACGCAAGCTGTATGCAACTGTACTTAACATAGTTAAGGATGCTGATTTCGCTCAGGACATAGTGCAGGACGCATTTATGAAGGCTTTCGAAAAATTGAGCTCTTTGAGAAACAGAAACCAATTTTATCCATGGGTTAAGCGGATAGCTATTAACTGTGCTTTACTGAGCTTTGAAAAGAACAAGAGAATGGTGGATGTTGGAAATAACTCCGGAGATGAAGAAAAAGGTGATGATTTCTTTGACAGAATTACAGATTATGCAAATCCCGAAGAGGATCTTCTTAATGATGAACTAAAAAAATTTGTAAGGCGTTTTGTAGATTCACTACCGGATAAATTGAGAGTTGTAATAATTTTAAGAGAAGTTGAAGAAATGAGTTATGAAGAAATTGCTGAAATGCTCAATATCCCGGTGGGCACTGTAAGATCACGGCTTTTCAATGCAAGGCAATACATAAAACAAAGGTTGATAAATCAAGGATTTGTAGATGGAATGTCTAAAGTATCGTAAATTAATTACCTATTATGTGGACGGTGAACTTTGTGAGGTGCAGGAAGATGCTTTACTGAAGCATATCGCCAAATGTTCGAACTGTAAAACTGCACTGAAAAATGAGTCTGCTCTTAAATCGTATATCAAAGATTCTTATGAGAAAAGCTGTGATATAGATATTTCCAGCCAGGTTATGGCAAAAATCAGGTCTGAATATACATCTGAAAATTTGAGTGAAAATAAAAATAATATTAAAAAATTAGGTTTGTTTAGCGCAGCTGCTATATTAATGGTGTTTTTTTCAGCAGTAAGTCTCTTTCATATTACAGGGAATGATTTTTTTGTCGCAAAAAAAGAAAAAGATCAGTTAGAGCATTTTGTTTATGAACATATGGAAGAAACATCGGCAGATAGAGAGCAAGCTTTTGAATTAACTTCTGTTAATTTCAAAAAATGAAATATATAATTCCGATTATTTTTATTGTTTTTACAGCAAATACCCACGCCGGAATATTTTTTAAAATTGCCAACGATAATTCAACATATTCCACTTTTATTGTCAAAGGCCAGGAAAATATGGAAATCCAAACACATTTGATGATAAAAAGGATGAAAGACAACTATTTTAATATTTCAAATGTGGATACAAATTTCTATCAAATAACAATAAACCGTGGAACTGTTCTTTTTAACAATAAAATAATTGTTTATGAACTAATTCCCACATTCAATGATCGGTTCAAACATGTTGTTTGGGTTACCGAAGATAATGTAATTGTAAGAAAAGAGGTCTATGACTTAAAAGGTAAGCTTATGTTTTCTTACGGCTATGTGGACGAACTTCCTCATATAAAACAAGGGCATAAGAGCCGGAAAAGAACAGTGGACAATAATATTTGTTCGGAAATAGGTGAGTTCATAGGTTTTAAAGTTATTGGTTGCCGTTATTTAGATGAAGATACCAAACATGTGGTTTACAGTGATGGTTTGAATAAATTTTCCATATTTATTGATGAAGGCGCAGAAGAGAAGATAAACAAAAAGAAAGTGGTTCTTGGCAACTATGTTTACAGAAAAAGTATTGGCCACAATGTATATACGGCTGTTGGCTTAATACCTTTTGATACGATGGATAGAGTAATAAAATATATTAACAGCAAGGAGGAAGTGAATGAAACAAACGATTAACGTATTGATGGTCTTGGTTATTTTATTTGCCGGAATAACCGCTGGACATACTTTTGGTGCGCCTGATTCTTTTTCGGATGTTTCCGAGCAAGTCAGAAAAGGTGTTGTGAACATTAGCACCACTAAAATAGTTGAACGGAAGGGATTTAGTGAGTTCTTCAATGATGAACTGTTTAGAAAATTTTTCGGTGATCAGATTCCTGATATTCCGGAACATAGAAAACGTTTCAAATCTAAATCTTTAGGGTCAGGTTTTGTATTGGAAGACTCCGGACTTATTGTTACAAACAATCATGTGATAGAAGATGCTGATGAAATAATTGTAAAATTATCTGATGAAAAAGAGTTCAATGCTAAACTTGTGGGGACAGACCCGCTTACTGATTTAGCTTTGTTGAAAATCGATCCTGAGGGCGAAAAATTGTATCCTCTTGAGCTGGGGAATTCGGATAAAGCCAAAGTCGGAGACTGGGTAGTTGCCGTTGGAAATCCTTTTGGGCTTGAATGGACGGTTACTGCCGGGATAGTAAGTGCAAAGGGCAGAGTCTTAGGGGAAGGCCCGTATGATAATTTTATGCAGACTGATGCATCCATTAACCCGGGCAACAGTGGCGGACCTTTGGTAAATCTGAATGGTGAAGTAATTGGAATCAATACGGCAATTATCCCTTCAGGGCAGGGCTTGGGATTTGCTATCCCTGTAAATATGCTTAAAGATTTACTGCCAAAACTAAAAGAAGGTAAAGTGGAGAGAGGATGGCTTGGTGTTTCACTTCAGCCAATGGACGAAAAACTGGCCAAAACATTTGGACTTGATGAGCCTACAGGAGCCCTTATCGCTGATGTGATAAAAGGTGATCCTGCTGATAAAGCGGGCATAAAAGCAGGTGATATTATACTGGAGGTTGATGATAAAAAAATAGCTGATCAGCGGGATTTGGTAAACTATATAGGCAGTAAGTCCCCTGGTGAAACTGTTAAAATAAAGCTTTTTAGAAATGGTAAAGAAATTACTTTGAATGTCAAACTGGGGAAACGGGAATCCCAGGAAGTTGCAAGTAAGGAATATAGAAGTGACTCTGAGATAACCGTGAGTGAACTGAATAATGCGGAGAAAAATGCTCTCGGAATAGAAAATGGTGTTAAAGTGACTAATATAGATCAAATGTCAAATGCATACGAAGCAGGCTTACGCGCAGGTGATGTTATTGTATGGATAAACAGAAAACAGGTGAGAAGCGCAGAGGAATTTTACAACATATACACCAGTCTGAAACCCGGGGATACTGTAGCTTTGAAAGTGGTTTCAAGACAGGGAAATAGATTTATTGCTTTTGATAAAGATGAGCAAGCTCAAAAGAATGAAAATAAATAACCGGTGGCACATAACCACCGGTTTTTATTTTTCCGATGAAACCGTATCAAGAAGTCATTCCCGTTTCCTGACCTATAATGGGTGGTGACACCTGTAATTGCAGTGGCTGTTTAGTGCAGGTTTCACCTGTTTGCATATTTGCGTTGCATACCTGCACCTATCACTGAAAATGCAGGAATTATTATCATTTTCTGTGTTCAGCTTGATTGTGCCGGGGATTGAGTATAAGAAGTCTTTTGAATCATTAATACCGGGAATGCAGCTTTTAAGTGCAAACGTATATGGATGTTTGATTTTTTCGGTTTTTAGATTTTGTGAATGTATTTTTTCCATAATTTCACCGGCGTATAGTATTATAATATTATTGCAGACGGACTCAAGCAGTGAAAGGTCATGGGAAATAAAAATAATAGATATATCTTTTTCCTTATTTAATTTCAAAAGAAGATCTATGACCTGGGCTTGTATAGTAACATCAAGAGCGGTTGTAGGCTCATCTGCTATAATAACTTCAGGATTTGTTGCAAGTGCCAAAGCAATCATAATTCTCTGATTCATCCCACCACTTAGATGATGGGGGTAGCTGTTCATCCTGTCTTCAGGATGGTCTATTTCTACTTCTTTTAGCAGTTTTAGTGCTTCAGCAATGGCTGAATTTTTATCCAAATTAGGGTTATGAGCCTTGAGAGTTTCTGTTAGTTGCTGACCGATAGAGAAAACAGGATTTAACGAAGCAGTGGGATTTTGAAATATCATAGAAAAAAATTGCCCCCTGTATTGTTTAAGCTCTGACAGTTGACTGTGGGTATTGTCTTTTATCACAATTTTTCCTGCTGTTTTTTGTAAAGGATACTGAATTAGTCCCATGAGTGTTTTGGATAAGACTGTTTTGCCTGAGCCTGATTCACCGGCAATCCCGAGAATTTCCCCTTTTGATAAGCTAAGAGAAATATCCCTTAATATATATATTTCTTTTGTTGCAGAGGCCAATTCCACTGTTAAGTTTTTTATTTGAATCATATGAAAATAATATTTGAAAAATTTGATTTTGTCTATAAATTAAAAGGTATTCAATATAGGAATGGTGATTTCTTCTTATTATGTATAATATCCTATTTTTAAACGACTGGTTCTATAAAAATGACCTTATTTCAGAATATTTCGATTTTCTTTATGGGAATGATAATCTGGTTATCAGAAAAACGCTGCCTGTAAAAGATATTGATAGTTTTGATGTATTTATAGGATGGGGGAGTGGTTGTCTTGATATTCTAAGCAATCTGGATATTTTGAATGGCATAAAAATTATGTTTTCACCGTATCTTGACTATAACTATATGATTCTTAACAATAGAAAATTCAAAGATAATTTTGATGGTAATTATTCAGAAATGGCTGAAGTGCCACGTGAACCATATGCCGATCCCCAGAGAGACAGAAACTTATTTAAAGAGCGCGCTATCTATCCGGATTCTTCCAGATGGTATAAAAATATATTTGTAATATTCGGTGATATGGATAGAATTATTCCTTTGGACTACCATCTTTATTTTGCAGAAATGTTTAATGGTTGCAGCTTTCATCTGGTTGAAGGGGCAGGGTTTGCACCATTTTACGGTTCTATAAAACAAAATGGGGTTACTTACAATTTCGCCGAAATTATAAAAAATATTATCAAGGTAGATATATTAAATGAATAGTAGCAGGAATACTTCGGACAACTTTCAGGAAAAGTTGCAGGAAATAATGGAAAGTGTTGATATAGCTGAGTATATCTCTCAGTATGTTGATTTGAAAAAATCTGGTGCCAGTTATAAAGGTTTATGTCCCTTCCATGATGAAAGGACACCTTCATTCTATGTGACACCTGAAAAAAAGCTTTTTCATTGTTTTGGATGTGGAGCTGCAGGTAATGTTATCGGCTTTGCCATGAAGTACAACAATCTCGATTTTATAGATGCTTTAAAAATGTTATGCGAAAGATATAATATTGTTTTTGAGCAACAGCAAAGACCTAAATACTATAATGATATAATTGAAATACACAAAGATCTTCTGGTTTATTCCAAAGATGTCTTTTATAGCAGTAAAGGTAAAAAAGCCAGCGAATACATGAAAAAAAGAGATTTTTCCAAAAAAGTGCTGGAAAATTTTGAAGTAGGGTACTTTCCGGAAAAATTTGATTTGTCTTTTTTAAAAAGAAAATATTCTAAAACTTCTCTTTTAGCTTCAGGGCTTTTTTATGAATATTCTTCAAGTCTTCATTTTAAATTTGCCGGTAGATTAAGTATTCCGATTCGTGACAATATGGGCAATGTTGTTGCCTTTAGCGGAAGGGCTTTGGATGATAACATTAAACCGAAATATATTAACTCTCCCACTACCGATATTTTTGAAAAACGCAAACTTTTATACAATATGTATCAGGCTAAAGGGGCAATGAAAAAGGAAGGAACCGCTTTGGTTGTAGAAGGATATTTCGACGTAATGCGATGCTCTGAGGCCGGAATAAAAAATGTGGTTTCCCCTATGGGGACTTCTTTTACCAAAAATCAGGCTTCTTTATTGAAAAGATATTGTGACGATGTATTGTTGGTTTTTGATGGGGATATAGCCGGGAAAAAAGCTGCTTTCAGATCACTGGATGTTTTTCTGGAAATTAATTTTTCACCTCAGGTTGTTTTTTTGCCGGAGCACGATGATCCCGATTCTTTTATAAAAGGTAAAGGGAAAAGCAATTTTTTAAAGCTGTTAAGCGGGAGGGATGACCTTTTTGTTAGTTATGCTAAAAACTTGTCAAGATATGCAACCACTTATCAAAAAAAGGTAAAAATACTGGATAAACTAAAAAAAATCCTTATGAAAATAAACAACCCTTATCTGAAGGATGAATATTTCAGTCAGATTTCCAAAATTTTTCAAATAAATGAAGAAACTTTTCGCAAAGATGTTGAATTTTCATCGCTGAGGAATATTATAAAAAAGTCGGGCAGTAATAAGAAAAGGTTAACATATCTGTGTGAAGAAAATTTTCTGGCCTGCCTTTTTAAACTTCCGGAGGATGTTATAGATTCTCTTCTTGAGGATTTGAATGAACATTATTTTAACGATGAAAATTCCAAGAAAATTTATAAAAAAATTGTTGATGTTTTACAAAATGGTGATATTATGCATGTTCTGCTCAATGACAGTGAAGTAGGTGAAATAATTTCTCATATCTTAATTAATGACTTTGGCGAAGAGGATCCGTACCAGGTCGCAATCAAAAATAAGAAACAATTAAGATATAACTATTTACACAAAATAAAAAGAACTAAGATTGATGAACTTAACAGGTTCAAAAATGATCCAGTAAAAACTGAGGAACTTTTGTCTTCCTTAAACAACATTTTATCTGAACTAAAAAATCTTAAATCATCTGTTTTGGAGGTTTAATTGCCAATGCCTAAGAAAATAAAAATTCCTGAAGTAAAACAACTGATTGCTTTGGGTAGAGAAAAAGGTTTTGTAACGTTTGATGAAATTAATGAGCTTTTATCCAATGATATAATTTCCACGGAGCTCATTGATGATGTACTTATGCTGTTAGCACAGCTTAAAATTGACGTTTTGGATAACAACAATAAGAAAAATTCCCTTTTGGCCCACAGTAATATCGAAGAAGAAGGCAGTTCTGAAAATGAAGAGGAAGAGGTAAGCATTGAGTCTGCAATAAGTACAGATGATCCCGTGCGACTTTATTTGCGGGAGATGGGAAATATTCCGCTGCTTACAAGGGAAGAAGAAATAGAAGTTGCCAAAGAAATAGAAGAAGGACAAAAGAAAGTTATAAAAAGTGTACTTTCATTTCCCACTACAGCTATTCAAATTATGGAAATTGCTGAAAATATAAAAATGGGTAACATGAAAATAAAAGATATTATTGATGTTGATGATGACCTGGACACAGACTCTGATGAAATAATGGATTACGAAGAATTGGATGAAGAAGAACTGAAAATTTTAAAAGATGAAAAGGAAACAAAAATAAAAGAAGATTTTCTTGAAGTCCTTGAAGATATTGTTTCCAAACTTCGAGCTAACATCAGATTCACTAAAGAAATAAAAAACGGGGAATTAAGTATAGACAATATACTGACTTACAAACAGCAAATCCAGGACACAGTTGCTGAAATTGCGGATAAACTACTGGAAATAAAGGTGAATTATAACAGCATCTGCAAGATTGCTCAAAATATAAAAGATATGCATGAGCGCATTTCCAATGCCGAATCAGACTTAAGTAAAATATTCAAAATTATCAAGCTTGAGCCTTCCGAATTGACCTACAATGCTGAAGAAGATTTTAAAACAGTTGAGAAAAAAATAAATTCTACAGGCTTATCAGCCAAAGACAGAAATATGCTGATGAATAAATTCAAAGTGGCTTATGATAAAGTGCGCATGGAATATAATCATATAGGCCTTGACAAAAGCGAAATGAAGCTGGTGTATGAAGGACTGCTTGAAGGTGAGTATGAAACAGAACTGGCTAAATCAAAGTTAATAGAGGCCAATCTCAGATTAGTAGTCAGTATAGCCAAGAAGTACACCAACCGTGGACTACAGTTTCTTGACCTGATTCAGGAAGGTAATATCGGTCTTATGAAAGCTGTTGAAAAATTTGAATACCAGCGGGGCTACAAATTTTCCACCTATGCTACATGGTGGATTCGGCAGGCAATAACCAGAGCTATAGCTGATCAGGCAAAAACCATAAGAATTCCTGTTCATATGATTGAGACAATAAATAAAATGATAAAAATATCCAGACAATTGCAGGTTGAGTCCGGACGGGAACCCACACCTGAGGAAATATCCCAGCAGATGGATATCCCGGTAGAAAAAGTTAAAAAAGTACTGAAAATAGCCAAAGAGCCGGTATCTCTTGAAACACCTATCGGTGAAGATGAGGATAGCAATCTGGGAGATTTTATAGAAGACAAAAAAGCTAAAAATCCCACAGATGAAGTTACCTACCTGAAGCTAAGGGAACATACCCAACACATATTGGATACGCTCTCTCCCAGAGAAGCAAGTGTTCTCAGATTAAGATTTGGAATTGACTGCCCTTCCGATCATACTCTTGAAGAAGTAGGGAAAAAATTCAATGTAACCAGAGAACGTATAAGGCAAATTGAAGCCAAAGCCCTTAGGAAGTTAAGACATCCCACCAGAAGCAGAATCCTTAAAACCTTTTCTGAATAAATTTTAATTCTGTCCCCCGGCGCCTGAAAAGGGTAGGGGGGCAGTAAACAAAGCTTCTTCATTTCGGATATTACCTTTTTGCGTTTTGTAATAACCACTCCAAGCTCCATCTAACTCTTTGATAAAAGGGGAACTAAATTTTAAGTGCTCGGTTAGATGGGGTACTTGTTCAAAGCTCTCCATTTGTGCGTGAATATTATCATATAAGCAGAAAATACTTGAAAAATGTTGCTAAATATTGTTATTTTCAACAGACATTATTAGTGCATTGGTGTCATCCTGCAGCTTCAATATACAGGATGGGTTTTTATAGTTGTACAGAGTTCTTGCATAGTAATTTAATACACTGTCTTTATAAAATTTAAAACCAACAGGAGTTTTTTGTGAAAACCAAACCTATTGTAGCTCTGGATACTCCGGATATATACACGGCAAAATCCCTTGTAGTGCAGCTGGGTGGATCTATAGATTTTTACAAAGTCGGTCTTGAAGCCTTTCTCGGCTGCGGAGAAGGTATACTGGATTTTCTTAAAGAAAAAGATAAGAAAATTTTCCTTGATTTAAAATTTCACGATATACCTAATACTGTAGCTTCTGCAACACTTGCTTGCCTGAAATATAACGTCGATATATTAAATGTACATGCTCAGGGTGGCACAGACATGATGCAAAAAACATCTGAACAATTGTCAGAAGCATGCAGCAAGACAGGGGGCAAAAAGCCTTTGCTTGTTGCTGTAACCCTTTTAACATCATTGGGAGAGGATTATCTAAAAACATTTGGTATAAATTTCCGTAAGTCTACTGACTACGTTTTGCACCTTGCTGAACTGGCCAAAAAAAGTGGTCTTGAAGGGATAGTATCCTCACCGAAAGAGGTACAAATAGTTAAAAATAAATTAGGAAATGATTTTTTAACGATAACACCCGGGATAAGACCTGAGTGGTCTGTTAAAAATGATCAGCAAAGAGTAGTAACCCCTAAAATGGCAGCTGAAATAGGATGTGATTATATCGTTATAGGAAGACCGGTAACAGCGGCTGATGATCCGCTGTTGGCCGCCACAAAAATTATTGAGGAGATTGAATATGACGGATAAAGAAATTATTGATATTTACAAAAAACATAATGCTCTGTTAAAGGGTCATTTCCTATTATCTTCCGGTTTGCACAGTGACACATATTTACAGTCTGCTCTGGTGATGCAGTATCCGATAATTGCAGAAAACATTATCAGTGAACTTGTGAAAAAAATCTACCATATGAATTTTGTAACAGTTGTCAGTCCGGCAATAGGTGGTATCAGATTCGGTTACGAGCTGGCAAGGTTACTTAAAAAACGCTCAATTTTTACAGAACGAACAAATGGAGCTATGAGCCTCAGAAGAGGTTTTCATCTTGAGGAAAATGAAAAAGTTCTTGTGGCTGAAGATGTCGTTACTACGGGTAAGTCCACAAAAGAATGTATCAATGTAATAGAGGAATCGAAAGCTGAAGTTGTGGGGATAACATCCCTGGTTGACAGGAGTGATGGAAAACTGGATTTTGGTGTTCCTTTTTTCCCTCTTATAAAGGTTAATGTTAAAACATATTCTCCGGATTCATGTCCACTATGCAATGAAGGCATTACTTTGGAAAAACCTGGCAGCAGGAATGAAAAGTAGACGTTGTCCTATTATATAATTCCAGTATTGCCTGATTTTTATTTTGTGCTATTCTTACTGTTAGTAAAAGATAATTACATTTAAAAAAGGTGTAGTTTTATAAAAGTGTTTTAATTTTAAGGTGGATGGATGTACAAAATATTATATGTTGAAGATAATTTTGAAAATTACAAACTTGTTGAGTTTGTATTAAAAAAAGAAGGCTTTGATGTACAAAATGCTGTTGACGGTCTTGATGCCATAGATAAAGTAAAAACCTATGAGCCTGACCTTATAATAATGGATATAAATCTTCCTAATATGATGGGTTATGAAGTGACATCATGGCTGAAATCCACTGAATATTATAAAAATATTCCTGTTGTTGCCCTAACTGCTGCCTACAGCGATGATTACGAAGACTTGTCAAAAATGTCCGGTTGTGTGGCATATTACACCAAACCTGTTAATCCTATATCCTTTGGTAAAGAAATCAGACAAATTATTGAATCGGAAGCAGGCCCATCCGAGTCCAATATCCTTTCCAAAGAAATTTCCAGATCACTGGAGGATAAGGCGAGAAAAATTCAACAGCTTAATAAAAAGATAGTCGGCTATGAAAACAAAATTTCAAATATACTATCAAACCTGTCGGACATTATCATCATTACAGATTCTGAATATAAAATTTTATATTACAATAGCCAGGCTGTTCAAAGTGAGTCTTTCAGGAATAAATACAAGGATAATGCATTCTTTTTTGATATTTTCAATTTAACTTCCATGGAAATAGAAGATATTGAAACACTTTTGGAAGAAAAGGGCGAGCTTGTTAATATTGAGATAGAGTTAACCGATGAAAAAGGAAACAAAAGTTTTTATCTTGGGAACTTCAATAAAATGGATGAAGACGAGATACTTGTTTCTTTAAGGGAAGTCAGCCAAAAAGTAAAATTTGAGGAAAAGATGGATCAGATAGACAAAATGGCGGGTCTCGGATTGATTACTTCAGGCATAATTCACGAAATAAACAATCCGCTAACAGCCATAAAAACATATATCGAAATATTAAAAATGAAGATTCAGGACGAGTCACTTAAAAGTGTAGTTGATAAGCTGGAGTCTGGATTTTATAACATTGAAAAGCTTACCAACAGTTTGTTAAATTTTGCTAAACCTTCTCAGGAAAAAATGTATCCGGTTAATATTAATAATATTGTTAAAGAAGTTATGAATTTTAGTGAGTACGAAATCAGAAGGGGAAATGTAAATATCGAATTAAACCTGCAGGAAGATCTTCCCAATATTCTTGGTATTAAATCTCAGCTTGAACAGGTTGTGTTAAACATTTTGTTAAATGCAAACCATGCCGTACAGGGTAAAGAAAATCCATTGATTATAATAAATACATATACTGATAACAATTTTGTTGTTCTGAGTGTATCTGATAACGGCTGTGGAATTTTAGAGAGCGAACGGGAAAAAATATTTGAGCCGTTTTATACTACAAAGACCAAAGAAAAGGCTACCGGACTGGGGCTTTGTATGTCTAAGGAAATAGTGCAAAAACATAATGGTATTATCGATTTCAGTTCGGATAAATCTGCGACAACATTTTATATCAAGTTTAATAAATATAGTAATTAGGGTGGTTAATAAAGTTGGAAAAATTCAGTAATGTTGAAAAATTTATAATCCCTAACACTTCTCTCACTGTCATTGTATCCAAAGGAAACTACAGGGGTGTGTATAACTCCAGAATAGAGGATTTTGATAGTGAAAGTGTATATATTACAATTCCCTCCTCACGTGGGGTTCCTATTCCCCTAAAACCTGGAAGTCCTATAGAAGTAAGTTTTATAAATGAAAAAGGACGTTTTTCTTTTGATTCTGTTGTGATTGATAGAAAGAAAGGAAAGCTGACTCTACTTCAGATTGAAAAACCGGAAGTTATTTATCGTAAAGAATTAAGAAGATTTTTCCGAGTGGAATCCAGAATAAAAATTTTAGTCAAAACAATAACTTATGAACTGGTTAACGATAGTCCGGAAATAAAAGTTGAAGAATACGATGCACATACAAAAGATATTTCAGGCGGTGGACTAAGAATTGTAACAGAAGCTCCTTTGGAAATTGATCAGGCTGTTGAATTAAAGTTTGTCGATAAAGATAAAATCCGGGGATTAAATGAGATTTTTGCGAAAGTAGTTGTTATATACGAAAGTGACGAAAAAACTGACGCCGGACTTGAATTTATCTCTATAAAAGAGTCGGACAGAGACAAAATAATTAAATATGTTTTTAAACGGCAGATAGAATTGCGCAAAATGTCCAAACAGTGATTATACTGCATTGAGGTGGCAAGATGTCTATTCATAATGAAAACAGAAACGGTATTGAAATCATATACCCTATTAACGATTTGGATTCCATAACTGGTGAAGAAGTTAAGCAATATGTTTCACAATCTGTCACAAAAGCTAAAGGCATTATAGTTAATTTTACTAAGGTAAATTATCTTAACAGCAGCGGACTCAGGGAACTGATTCAGACACTTAAAATAGTTCAGGACAATAACAAAAAAATGGCATTATCCAATCTAAGTGAAAATATCCATAAGATTTTTGTTAATACGAATCTTTACCGGTTATTTGATATTTTTGAAAAGGTGGATGATGCCGAAAAATTTGTTAAGTAAACAAACGTACCTTGAAGCTGCATGTAATTACATAGAAACGACATACGGGATTAAAATTAACGAAATTAGTGCCGAAGGTCTTCTTCAACTTTTATACGATTTTCATGTTCATGAGATAGACTATAGCGATAATTTTTTTGCTCTGCTGGATAAAAATATCGGAAGATATCTTATCAACAATGAATCCTTTTTCTTTCGTTTCCCTGAACAGCTGAAAATATTGGCTGATTATGTTGCTAAATACAATGGCAATAGACTGAAGATACTTTCTTTCGGCTGTTCAGCCGGACAGGAAGTATACAGCTCGGCAATTTATCTGGAAAATTTAAGGGTTGATTATGAGATAATCGGTTTGGACATCGATCCTTTTTCTATTAAAGCTGCCGAAGAGGGTATTTATTCGGAATACTCGTTGAGAAAAGTAAAAAATCCTGAAGATTTTTTTTTCAAAAGAGAAAACAAATATATTATAAAAAGTAAATATAAAACCAATGTAAAATTTTTCCTATACAACATATTGCAAAAACCAATCAGCAGCATAATAAACCCGGGGAGTGTTGATGTCGTGTTTTGTAATAATGTACTTATCTATTTGACTGAGAACGCACGTAGCGTTGTACTCAAAGAACTGCATTCCGTTATAAAATACGGCGGAAAATTTATGACTACATATGAAGAATCTCACGAAAAAAACATAACTCATTTGTTTAAAAAAGAATATTTTAATGATACTTTTTATTTTGAAAAACCTGATTACAGAAAACTTGGGTTTATGGATTACAGAGACCTTTATGATGACGAAAACATGGAAAGTAAACAGCTTATATACGAATACATGAATGAATATGTAAATGAAAAAGAACTGGTAAAAAAAGCTGAAAATGCAGCTCTGAAGAGTAACCACAGAGAAGCGCTTAATATGTATTACACAGCTTTGAAAAAATTTTCTTTTAATTATAAATATGTATACAAACTGTATGAAATTACCTACAAAATGGGCTATATCTATGAAAGCAAAAAATGGCTCAAAATATATTTGATTTGTGGTGAATACGACAAAAATGATCTGGATAAATATCTTCAGTTGTGCCTGCAGACCGGTGACTATCTGGAATATTTAAGAATAATGGAAAAAAAGGTGAAAATGTACTATAATAAAGAAGATATATACAAAATTATTGATATTTACAAATCCATAGGCCAGGAACATATGGCTGAAGAATTCAAGAAGATGATTTGATGAATCGTGATTTTCTTTTATGTTTCCACAGCAGGGATTACTTAAACAATTTATTTAGAAATTATGACTGCGACTATGCTTTAGACAAATTTTCTGCTTATAAATATCTACTTACGCATAACTATAAATCAATTATATTTTCTGAGGAGTTTTTAAAAAAGGAAAAATTTTTTATTTCAATATTTGTAAAAGAATTTGCTGTTTACAAGCCTTCATTGATGGTTATTTCCGATAAACTGTACTTCTTACCTGAGCTTATCAGTGTAAGAGAGGAAGATATCCCGAAAGTTTTATCCTCGTTTGGTAAAGAGCTTTTGGAGCCTGAAAGAACTGAGGACACAAATATTGTAAAAAATATGGTATTTCACCTTGAAAATCTTTTTATTACCAAATGCTTTTTTAACCTGGTTCTGAAGGGATATAAATCAATTGACAGATTCTTCCTGAGTATAATTGAGATAGTGGATACAGTCCTTTTGCCGGATTTATTTATTATAGGCAAAATAGATAAAAAACAAACGGATATATATGTTTCTCCCAACAATAAATTTTCCGATGATTTTTTGAAAAAATGTATCAGAGACCACAATCTCTATTTTACTGACAATATTTATATAAAAAATGATATGGGTTTTGCAAAGGAAACCGATGTATTGCCTGATTTGAAGTTTTTTGTAAAAAAGTATATTTTTGACAACGATATTATTTTTTCCATAATAGGTATTGATAAAAACAGTAAAAACACTTTCACTGATCAGCTTATAGAAAAAATACAAAAACAGATTAAAACAACAGTTTTCTATATGATTTCCATATTAAGACAGCATCAAATGAATATCACTGATTACCTTACAGGGATTTACAACAGAAGATTCTTCGATAAAGTTCTGGAACAGGAAATAGTGAGAAGCAGAAGAAAAGGAAATGAGTTTTCTGTACTTTTTTTTGACATAGATCACTTCAAAAAAATCAATGACAATTATGGTCATACTGTCGGTGACTTTATACTGAAAGCTCTTTCTGAGCTGGTTCAGTCGAAAATAAGAAAAAGTGATATATTTGCAAGATATGGAGGAGAAGAGTTCGTTGTTTTACTTCCGGAAACAGGTGAAAGAGGAGCAGAAATATTAGCGGACAAATTAAGAGCTGATGTGGAATATAATGTTTTTAAAATAAACGGAAGACAGATACAGTTTACAATATCCATAGGTTTGTTAGTAGTGAAACATTTGGACGAAGCAAATTATGATATTATATACAAAATGAGTGACGATGCTATGTATAAAGCAAAACAACAGGGCCGTAACAGGGTGATAAAGGTAGTATTATGATATTTTTAGATGACTTAAGTAAAGCCGAAATAGAAAAAATGCTGGTTGCAATCGGTGAAAAACCTTTCAGAGGCAGACAGATTTATAAATGGATGTACGGAAAAAATGTTTTTGATTTTGATAAAATGACTGACTTATCAATATATTTAAGGGAAAAATTAAACCAAAAGTATAACTTTAGAAAATTTGTACTTCTAAACAAAAAAACCTCTTTAGCAGATAGCTCCATGAAACTTCTGTTTGGTTTGGAAGACGGCAATCGTATTGAATCTGTAGTTCTGGAAGATGGGAATCGCCTTACAGGTTGTGTTTCCACACAAGTGGGCTGTAGAATGGGTTGCAGCTTTTGTAATACAGGAAAAATAGGGCTGATTAGAAACCTTACTTCCGGAGAGATAGTCAGGCAAATATTAGTGATGAACAGCATCCTTGCCGGCAGCGGGAAATCACTTTCCAACATTGTCTTTATGGGGATGGGTGAGCCGCTGGACAATTTGCAGAATCTAAAAATTGCTATTGATATTATTCTGGATTCCGATGGTTTGAACTTCTCCCACAGAAAAGTTACAGTGTCAACGTGCGGTTTGGCGGATGAATTAAAATATCTTTTCAATGAGTTGGAAACACCTGTGAATTTAGCCGTTTCACTGAATTTTGCAGATAATTCCTCCAGGACAAAGTTTATGCCTGTTAACTCAAAATATAACCTGCAGTACCTTGTGGAAACATTGAGAAGTCTGCCTGTACAAAAGAGAAAAAGGATTACTATTGAATATGTACTTCTAAAAGGAATCAATGATTCTGCATACAATGCCAGGCAACTGACAAAATTGCTGAAAAATTTACCGGTAAAAATCAATCTCATCTCCTATAATGCTTCCGGAGGAAAATATTCGCCTCCAAATCAAAATGTAATAGATGATTTTCAGAAAATACTCCAAAATTCCGGGTATTCTGTTTTTCTAAGAAAAAGTTTGGGTGAAGATATAATGGGCGCATGTGGACAGCTTTACGCTGAATATGAAGCAAGGGATTAAAATGTTATTGACTTTTCTGTAAAAAAGACGATTTTAGTCTTATTAAAGGAGGAATATTATGAGAGAAAAAGCCCTTGAACTGAAAAAAGAAATTACTGTTATGCAGGATTTTATGGATGCTGAAGAAATACAGGAAGAAATAAGTGAGCTGGAGAATGCTAAAAGGAATTTTGATGAGATTTTTAACAATCTTAGCAATGAAGATAAAAAATGGTTAAACGAGCAATTCTTTCAATGGATAGAAATTTATATGAGCAGATGTTCATCGGGATGTTCTGCTTGCGCAGGTTCCTGCCCCTCCGTCTAAGATGCACTCTGCATCAAGATGCAGGCAGCTGTTCATCTGTTAGTTGAATGGGAACAAGCTATTGTTTTTTTGCTTCTTCCCATAGTTTTTTTATCTCGTGTGATTCTGCATCATTAAGAGATATGTCATTATCTGAAAGTTTTTTTTCAATATAGTTGAAACGTTTTTTAAACCTTTGGTTTACTTTTCTTATGGATTCATCCGGGTCGATATTGTGTATTCTTGCGAGATTTATCAGAGCAAAAAATGTGTCGCCGAATTCATGTTCGATATGGTTTTTGTCACCTGATTCCAGTGCGCTTTTAAGTTCTGATAACTCTTTATCTACCTTTTCCATACATTCCTTTTCACTGTTCCAGTTAAAGCCTGTTTTTGCCGCTCTTTTTTGAATTTTGTAAGAGTTTTGTACTGAAGGTAAACTTTTTGGGATTCCATCAAAGATAGATTTTCTTGTTTTACCTTCATTAACTTTTATTGCTTCCCAATGTTTCATAACATCGTCTGTATTATCAACTTTCAAATCGGAAAATACATGGGGATGCCTTCTGATAAGTTTTTCAGATATTTCCTGTATTACCTCATTTAAGTTAAAATATCCGTCTTCTTCGGCAATAACCGAATGTATAACTATATGCAACAGCAGATCACCGAGTTCTTCTTTAATATTATCGATATCCCTGTTATCCAGAGCGTCCACCAATTCGTACGCTTCTTCAATAAAATGATTTTTCAGAGAATATAGGGTTTGCTCCCTGTCCCAGGGACACCCTTCAGGGGAACGCAATGTTCTGATTATTTTTATTAATTCACAAAAAGATTTGCTGATAGTATTGTATTCATTGATTTGAGTTTTTATATTGTTTTTAATATGGGATTTATTTTTACACATAACAGTTACTCTCATTAATTAATTTAAATACCAAGATTTACCACGTTTTTTGCATGCGGTAAAGAATCAAAATGTTATGAAGCTACCCTACCTTCTACAGCGAGAGTGGTATTAATGGTATTTGCATGTTTGACGTATTTGAAACTTAAAAACAGTCATCAAATTTCTGCATTCTTCCCCAAAATTGTATATTTTTTCAAATTTTGATTCTGTAAAAATCCATATCTTCAGGACACAAATAATAATTATACTTTTTTAAATATCAATTGTCCTATCCGGTAAATTCCTTTAATACCTTTATTTGTTGTAAAAATAGATTTTTATTCTGCATTTTAGGGTGATACCAGTCTAAATGTTGTTGCAAATTACAACATGTAAGTCGCTTTTTGCAAAAAATAAAACGAATAATATTAATTTTCGATGTATGTTTAATTGGCACGTTTTTTGTAGTATAATAAATTGTACTGATTAATTCAGTCATTTATAGAAATTAAAGGAGGTTTTATGAAAAAGTTTAGTTTAAGTCTTTTGTTAATGTTTATTGTGTCTGTTTTATTTTCATCGGTGTATGCTTATGATGGAAACTCAAGTTGTGTTAAGTGTCATTCAGATAAGGAAAAAATAACAGAATTAGGTTACCCTCAACTATACTTGGATCCTAAACAAGTGGATAAAGAAGTTAATATGGGCGGTATACCTACATGTGTGGATTGTCATCTTGGTAACAATCAGTCAATGGAGAAAGATAAAGCTCATAAAAATATGCCCAGACCATTCTATGCAGCAATCGGTAAAAATTTCAAATACGAAGCAGTTTCCAGAAAAGTTACAGACTATGAGCGTATATTGCCCAAAGGGAATAACAGAGCAAAACTTTTGCTCAGACAGCCGACTGATAAAGTAAAAGCAGAATATGGTATCAAAAAAATAATTCAGCTTTTTTATCATGACCGTAATCCAAAAACGATGGCTTATTCACCAGAAATAGCTGAAAAGACCTGCGGCAAATGTCATTCAGAAGAAACAGAAAATTATAATGAGTCTGGAATGGGACTGAATAAATACCAGCGGGGGTTCACCTCTTTCAAAACATCACCTCCGGGACCACACAATTGCGGAGCATGGTTTGGAGATAACTATGAGAAAATTTCAGGAGAATGCACTAAAGATTTTACAAAAGAAATGAATGCCGGTAAAGCCCGTGGATGCAATAAATGTCATGCCAGCTGCAACGATTGTCACTATAAAGGTTTTGAAAAATCTAAGGCAAGTCATGTATTTCAAGGGCAGGTGGAAACTCTTTCATGCTATGGAAGCGGAAAAGGAACAATTTGCCATGCCGGCCCTATGGACAGAAGAAGAGGTGCAGGTTATCTTAGAAAAGAGTTTGCTTTCCCTTACGGGGAACTGCCCCAGGATGTCCATGCAAAAATGGGGTTGAGTTGTACAGAATGCCATAAAATGGAAAAACATGATTACGGGCACATAGGTTCAGGTAAAGTAAAAGAATCATGTTCCGACTGTCATTCTAAGATTGTCACGGCTGTTAACACTGGTAAACATAAAAATGTGGATTGCACATCCTGCCATATCAAGGAAGTTGGTGCTTATCAGTTTACTTTTTGGGGACCAGGAAAATCTGAAGGTATGGACAATCTCTATGCCAAGCATAAACAATACTACGGCACAAGAGATCTTCCTCTCTTAGTGAAACACCCTGCAAAAGATAAGTGGATACCTGTAAAACCTTATCCTATGGGTGCCATGAATATTAAGGGCGATGTAAAACCTACCGGTCTTAAATTGAGGGAAATTAAAAAGACAAAAGTGGAAGGAAATACTAAAATCGGGGAGCCCGAAAACTTTATTACAAACAGAAATCCTGATGAAGTAAATGATATGTATATAATTACAGGTGAATATGAAGGATTTGAAAACAATGACAACATGATGGCCTGGATACAAATGGACAAAATGTCTCATGCGCTTGGTGAACCCCGGAAATGTGAAAGTTGCCACAGTTCCCATAAACAAGTTATGAACAGTTGGTTTACATACAACAACATGACAGATGTAAAAAAGCCTTTTAGCGGTTCATACATTATAAAAGCAGGTAAAGAAGGCATGTACTTTTCAGATTTTGAACACACTGAAATTCAACCGGTAAAAGGGAGAAATATCGATGATTTTGCACCTTTTGTAATGAAGCCTGATGCATGGGATGTTGAAGGCATCGATTTTTCAATACCTTTTAATGAAAAAAAATATGAAAACGATACGCAGGAACTTAATAAAATTTATGCCGAAATACATAACCTGAAAATGCAGTACAAAAATAGTGGTTCTAAAAAAGCTGAGTTAGAAGAGATAAAAACTATATTGTATCATAACAGGGATATGGCAAAAGAGATGCTTGCAGCGTTTAAATCAAACAATTAATAAGTTATGGTGCGGCTATTTTTAGCCGCACCATAACTTTAATTTATACCATATTCTTTGAGTTTTCTATAAAGAGTAGATCTGTCTATTTTCAATAATTTAGCTGCTTCTGTTTTATCACCTTCAGTTTTGTCTAAAATATGTAAAATATGATGTTTAATAACTTCATCCAATTCAATATGATTATCGGGAAGTCCGTCGCTACATAAAGAAATTGAGGATGGGGTGATTTCATAGGTAGTTTCCAGAATCATTGCTCTTTCTATAATATTTGACAGTTCTCTTATATTGCCGGGAAAATTATATTTTAAAAGAATATCTTTAGCTTGTTGATTGATATCTTTGATTTTATTGTTCAAATGTTTGAATTTTTCCATAAAAAAGTAAGTTAAAGGAATAATATCTTCTTTTCGTTCACGAAGTGGGGGAATCTCGATATTTATAATATTTAATCGGTAATACAGATCACTTCGGAACTCTCCTTTTTTTACCATTTCCTCTAAATTCTTATTGGTTGCCGTTATTATTCTCACATCAGATGTTTCATAGCCTGAGGCTCCGAGCGGAATGAATTGCTTTTCTTCCAAAAACCGAAGCAGTTTCGACTGAAAACTGTACGGCATTTCCCCTATCTCATCAAGGAGCAATGTACCTTTATCTGCAAGTTTTGCAAGACCTCTTTTGTCGGTATTGGCTCCGGTAAAAGCACCTTTTTTATATCCAAATATTTCTGATTCAAAAAGAGTTTCCTGTAGATTTGGACAGTTTACCTGTAAAAAGGGATTGTTTTTTCTTTTGCTGTTGTAGTGGATAAATTTGCTTAAAACCTCTTTTCCTGTACCGGTCTCACCTGTTATTAAAATATTAGAATCTGTTTCGGCTACTTTTAATGCAATGTTAACTATTTCGGCCATTTTGGCCGATTCGTATACAAAACTAAAATCAGATTTTTCCCGGGCAAATAATTTTAAGTGAATATTTTCTCCAATTAGGTCAAGCTTTGCTTTTAGCAGTTCAGGATCGACGGGTTTTAATATGTAATCGTGTGCACCAGCTTTTATACAATTAACAGCTTCTTCCACAGTACCAAAGCCGGTTATCAATATAAAATAAATTTCTGGTTTAAATGTTTTTACGCTTTTTAAAAGATCAATTCCGTTTCCATCTGGAAGTTTTATATCCGAAATGATAATATCTGTATGTGATGATTTGATATAATCGAATGCTGTACTAAAATCGTAAAAGCCGGTAATATTGTAATAACTATCTAAACTTCTCTTTATTAATTTATTCAGTGTCTTATCATCTTCAATGAGTGTTATTTTTATCATAGCTCTCAAACTCCAGTGTAATTTTTGTCCCTATGTCTTTTTTAGAATCAACATAAATGATGGCATCATGCTCCTTAATAATTTTATAAACCAAAGATAGACCGATTCCCAAACCTGATTTGGGTGATTTTGTTGTATAAAAAGGAGTGAAAATATTTTCCACTTCTTCATTAGTCATACCTTTACCGTTATCAATGATTTCAAGCGTATATTTATTTTCATTTTTACGAAGGTTAATGTCAATTTCTCCTTCGGGATAAACAGCATCTACGGCGTTCATTAAGATATTGGATATTGCTAATTGTAACAGACGTTTATCTCCATATATGCTAGACTGTTCATTTAGATCTAAGTTAAAGGTCATGTAATCATTAGTTTTCAGAAATTTCAATGCTGTCATTACTACTTCTTTCAAATTAACTTTCTCTTTCCGGAAATCATGTGGAGTTTGGGGTGAAAGTGTTTTCAGCGAATTAATGATTTCCACACATCTCATTGCTTCTTTTTTTATAGTTTTCACATCTCCGGCATTTTCTTTTGAAAGTTCTTTTTCCAGGATTTTACAGGTGATTATAATGGAATTTAGAGGAGTATTTAATTCATGAGAAATGCCTGCCGAAAGAAAACCGATCGAGCTTAACCTATTAAGTATTTCAATTTTTTTATGATTGTCTTCAATTTCATTTATATGTTTTTGTAGAGATTCAGCCATGTTATTTATTGTTTTTGCAATACTTTTTAGTTCGTTATCGAATGTACCTTTTATTCTATAATGCAGGTTGCCATTTGAATATTCTGTTGCAGCTTTGTTGATTTCATTTAAAGGTGATAAAAGTTTTTTACTTAAATATGCGGCTGTCAAAATACTGAGAAATATTCCAAGTAGCATAACAGCCAGGAAGTTTCTCCTTAGTGCATTTATATTTTTGAAGAAATAACTTCCTTTCAGGACGGTGCATATTTTCCATCTCTGGTTAACATTGTCATAGGGGTATACTGTGGAAAAAGCGAGGAAATTATGTTTATTTTTTAATTCTATTATACCGCTTTTGTTATTTTTGATTGTTTTAACGACTTCTTTTGTATATATATTATCTAAGAGATATTTGGTATTAAATTGGTTTGCAAATTCATAATATCTGTTTGGATGGAAAAGGAAAATACCATCCCTGTCAGGGTTGTTTGCATTCAACTCGGCAATAAATGCGTACCCTTTATTTTCTTTCAGGTAATCCAGAACTTCACCTATTTTGTTTCCCCAAAAATTTACAACCAGATAACCTATTTTTTTGTTATTATCGAAATACGGTATCATTGTACGAATCATTGCCGGACAGAATTCAGTAGTTTCAGGAAGTTTTCCCCTTTCAAAATTTGAAAAAATAATTTCAGATTTTTGTAATTTTTGCACTTTCTGAAAAAAATCTTTGTTTTGAAGATTGATTTTTTTGAAATTTCTACTACCGGATAAATTTTCGCACTCTCTCATGAAAATTTTTATATTACCTGTTGGATCTACAATTCTTATTGCTTGGATTAATCTAATATTTTTGCAATTTTCAAGGAAAAGATTTTCTAGTTGAACCTTAATCTTGGGATTGTTATTTTTTAAATAATTATGGATTTTTTTGTTATTGTAAATCAGATGGGTGATTCTTTCTATTTCTTGCAAAAAATTGTCTATGGATTCATAATTATAGTTTGTTATTAATTTTCCCTGATGATTTAATTCACTTTTAATAATAATTTTTGACTGGTAAAAATATATTCCTGTGGAAAAAATAAGTACAAATGTAACAAGAATAGATATAAAAATTGCCAACCGTTTGCTCATTGTGCTTAAATATTACATTATTTTTTGGGGTAATCAAAGTTATAATATTTTTCTCATAATTTTTTGGAGCAGCGGTGGAGAAATTATGTTATAATTAATAATAAGAAGTTGAAAAGACTGTCTTCTTTTGTCTTTATTAATTTGGATGATTTTGGATTGAAATGATGCGTGGAAAGGATTATTTTAAACGAAGCGGACAATAAGGTTTGGAAGTATGATTACTGTTAAGGCCTATGCAGGTTTGTCAGATTATCTGACGAACAAAACCGGAAAGTACACGACGGTTTTCAATAATAAAAACCGGCATGTCAGTGTGTCGGATATCCTGGAATATTATAAAATTCCAGAATATGAAGTTGCTATAATATTGGTTAACGGTAAATCATCCGAACCGGATGCGAAAGTGACCGATGGGGATACGTTAACGTTATTTTCTCCTGTGGGAGGCGGATAAGGATTGTGAAACGAGTATTGTGGCAGATGATTTTGGGATTTAAACCCATATAATTCAAGAAAGTAAAATGTAAAAGGGGGTAATTATGCAAAAGTTAATAAGGGTGGAGCCGTCCAAATGTATCGGCTGCAAAACATGTGAACTTGCCTGTTCTTTTAAACACTTTGACGAGTTCGCACCTTCTAAATCCAGAATAGTAAATGAAGTATTTTTGGATGAGGCTGCATTCGTGACTGTTACATGTATGCAGTGTGACGAGCCATGGTGCTTAAAGGCCTGTCCGGCAGGGGCAATATCAAAAAACAGCGATACTGGTGTTGTTTTGGTTGATGAAAATCAGTGTGTGGGTTGCAGAACCTGCGTAAGTGCCTGTCCCTTTGGAATGATAAAATATGCCGAAAGCAAGATGAAAGCTGACAAATGCAATTTGTGCGGTGGTGATTATCCGGAATGTGTGGCATTTTGCCCAACAGGTTGTCTTACATTTGAAGAAGAAGATACTCCCACAAGATCCAAGATTAAAAAATTTGCCACTTCGGTAAAAGAAGGGCACATGGAGGTGTAATATGACAGGTGGATGGGCAGGAAAAATATTGCGAATAGATTTATCCAAAGAGAGTTACAGTGTTGAAGATTTGAACCTTGATACAGCTAAAAAATTTATAGGTGGAAGAGGATTGGCCGTTAAATATTTTACCGATGAAGTCCCTGCGGATGTGGATGCATATAGCGATAAAAATAAAATTTTTCTGGCTGTCGGGCCTCTGACAGGGACATACGGTGCAGCAAACGGACGATATATGGTTGTAACAAAATCTCCACAGTCCGGTACAATTGCATCTTCAAATTCAGGCGGATACTTTCCTTCGGAACTCAAATATGCAGGATATGATATGGTTGTTTTGGAAGGGAAGGCGAAAAAACCCGTTTATATAACAATTTATAATGATAAAGTTGAAATAAGAAGTGCCAAAAACCTTTGGGGAAAAACAACCCACGAAACGGAAGATATTATTCATGAAAAATTTCACCAGGATGCAAAAATTGCTTCCATAGGTCCTGCCGGAGAAAAACTGGTGAAGTTTTCATGTATTATGAACGATAAGCACAGAGCAGCCGGAAGAAGCGGGGTCGGTGCTGTTATGGGAAGCAAAAATGTTAAGGCCATTGCCGTCAGAGGAACGGGCGGAGTGAAGATTTCCGACAAAACAGCTTACCGAAATGCTGCATTTGGAGCATACAAGCTGTTAAAAGACTCCCCTGTAACCTCACAGGGACTTCCTGCCTACGGTACTGCAGTGCTGGTGAATGTTATCAACGAAACGGGGCTTTTCCCCACTAATAATTTTCAAGGAGATACATTTGCCAAAGCCGAAGATATATCCGGAGAAACAATGGCAGATACCATACTTAAAAGAAATAAAGCATGTATGGGCTGTATTATTGGCTGCGGAAGAGTCACAGCGATTTCAGATCCAAGATTCAGCGGTGAAGGCGAAGGTCCCGAGTATGAGCCTATCTGGGCGCTTGGAGCCGACTGCGGAATAAATGATTTGAAAGCTATAGCCAAAGCAAACTATATTTGCAACGAATATGGATTTGACCCCATAACAGCCGGTGGTACTATAGCATGTGCAATGGAAATGTATGAAAATGGTATTATCAGTAAAGATGAAATAGGGAGATCTCTGGAATTTGGTGATGCTGATGCAATGGTGGAAATGATGGAAAAAATAGCCAACAGAGAAGGTTTTGGTGATAAGCTGGCTGAAGGCTCTTACAGATTGGCCGAAGAATATGGCAAACCTTATTATTCCATGAGTGTGAAAAAGCTTGAATTCCCCGCTTATGACGGAAGGGTTGCCCAGGGGATGGCTTTAAATTATGCTACAAGCAACAGAGGAGCCTGCCACGTTAGGGGATATATGATTTCCCCCGAAGTTCTCGGAGTACCTGAAAAATTAGAGCCAACCAGCATTGAGGGAAAGGCCGAATGGACAAAGGCTTTCCAGGACACCACAGCACTTGTGGATTCTTCCGGGGTATGCCTTTTCACAACATTTGCCATAACACCTGAAGAGATCAAAAACTTTTTTAATGCTGCTACGGGACTGAATTATTCAGCTGATGACCTTCTTAAAGCCGGGGAGAGAATATGGAATCTGGAAAGGCTGTATAATCTTGATGCCGGTATCGATCCTTCTCAGGATACTTTACCCAAGCGGATTCTTGAAGAACCTGTCCCGGACGGACCTCAGAAAGGATCAATGGCCAGATTAAGCGAGACGCTTCCTAAATATTATGAGGCCAGAGGCTGGATGGATGGAATTCCCACATCTGAAAAGCTCGCAGAGCTTGGTTTAAGATAAACAAGCAGAAGGCTCCACGCCTTCTGCATAATAATTTTAAGTTCTAAAAATTAATTTACTGATACAGAATTAAATGGTGAGGAGCAGGTTGTGAGGCATAAAAATATTAATCGGTTATTGCAGTTGCAATGGTAAAAGTAAAAATATTCGGTATTTTGAGAGCGTATTGCGGAACTGCCGCCTGTGATCTGGAAAACGGTATTTCTGTAGGGGAGATAAAAAGCAGATTGTTTGGAAACCAATTGGATTACAGCTACATAAAAGTTCTTTTGAACGGAGAGCACGCGGATGATAAAACCGTTTTGGCAGATACTTCCGTCTCATTGTTTTATATCGGAGGAGGAGGATTTCCCGGAGGTTAGTTTATGCAAAAATACGATTATGTAATAGCTGGAAACAGTGCAGCAGGGTTAAATGCCATGCGTACACTGAGATATTTTGATAAGAATTCTTCTGTTGCTGTGATTGACAGAGAAAATGAGCCCGCGTATTCGAGAGTTTTAACACCTTATTATGTGGGTGATAAAATAAAGAGAGATGCCTTATATATCGTTGATAAGCAATTTTATAGGAAAAACGGGATAGATACGTTTTTTGGGAAAGAACTGATTAGTATTGTACCTGAAAGAAATACAATAGGTTTGAGTGACGGTACAGAGCTGATTTATGGTAAACTTTTGCTGGCAACAGGCGGTGAAGCAAAAGAAATAAAGTTTAATAATAGCAAAAATGTATTAAAATTGAGGCATTTTAAAGATGCTGACAGAATGAATGAAATGTACAAAAAATCAGCTTCAGTTGTTGGATTCGGCGCCGGGCTGGTAACCATCCCCTTATTGTCACACCTTAGAAAAGATATTGAAAAACATCTTGTGATTTCCTCTGACAGGATATTCTCAAGGGTCGTGGATAGGGATGCTTCTGAAATCCTTGAAAAAAAGTTTGCATCAGAGGGGCTTACAATCCACAAAAAAGATGATTTGATATCGATTGAAGAAAAATTGGATAAGCTTGATATCACCCTTAAATCAGGCAGTAAATTGACTGCGGATATGGTTATTGTCGGTAAGGGGGTGGAACCGAATATTCAGCTGGCAGATGAGGCTGGAATAGATACCCACTGGGGGATAATGGTTGATAAACATTGCCGTACAAATGTGGGAAATATTTTTGCTGCCGGGGATGTGGCAGAATGTAATGATTTTTTTGGTGAAGGAACAGTTATCCAGGGGAACTGGCTGACGGCGGCAGAGCAGGGGGATCTGGCTGCAAGAAATATGCTCGGCTATGATGTCAGATATGAAGGAAGCCTCAAGAATAACACAACAGAGGTTTTCGGAACAGAGGTTGCGGTAGTGGGGTATTTTAATGATGATGTAAGAAGCAAAATTTTTTATGATGAACAAAGAGGTTTTTTTAGAAAAATATTTCTTGACGAATCCAATACAGTTATAGGCGCAACAATGATAGGTGAAACCAATGATGCCGGAATTTATTATGGGCTGGTGAAGCGTAGAGCTAAGTTGAATAATTTCAATTTTAAAGGTTTTATGAATCATGCGAAAATCTTGAAAAATATGGATTATTGTTAAACGTTAAGGAGTATAAAATATTTAAAAGCAATTTTTTGTTGACAACAGACTCTACTTTTTATATAAGGTAATCCCTATTGCGGGTGTAGCTCAGCTGGTAGAGCGTGACCTTGCCAAGGTTGAGGTCGCGGGTTCGAGTCCCGTCACCCGCTTTTTTTTATGGCGACGTGGCCGAGTGGCTTAGGCAGCGGCCTGCAAAGCCGTGTACCCCGGTTCGAATCCGGGCGTCGCCTTTTGAAAAAAGTGCTTGACTTTTTTCAATAATTTTTGTAGAAACACCAAGCTTTTTCCAAAGCCCAGGTAGCTCAGTCGGCAGAGCAGGGGACTGAAAATCCCCGTGTCGGTGGTTCGATTCCGCCCCTGGGCACCACTTCTAAAGCTTATGGGGTACTCGTTGGTAACAGTGAGAACTTGGCATAAATCTATGATTGTCACCCTGTAGTATCTGAACGCAGTGAAGATAAATTGAATGTTTGACAACATATTTACCAGTCTTTCAGACTGGTGATAGCCGTAGGCAACCATTTCTTTCAGCATCTTGTTTTTAAGAATGTAGTGACTTTTCAGACGGGAACCAATTAGTAAATTTTATAAATAGAGACCTTTGCACAACTCTATCTAGTCATGCTGTAGCAGCAACTAAAGTTGCTAAATTTGACGAAGTCAATTATTTATTTCAGCATCTAATTATATCAGTAAGTTATGAGACCCTGAAACAAGTTCAGGGTGACAGTTATGGGGTTATGCAAAGGTCTCCATTTTTTTTCATTTTTTTGATTATAAATACTCTTCCTTAAATTTTTAAGGGTGAGGTTTTCATTTTAGTGGGGAATTTCCAACCGTTTATTTTGGGGAGTTTAACACCGTTTTTGACAATAGAGCTCTTTTATAGAAAAGAAAAAAATCTTTATATGAGAAATGAGTGATGCCAGACACGCTTGAAAACTTGTCATTTATAAGATGTTCTGGTATAGACATTACAATTTTATGCTATCGACATTTTTATTAAAATATTGTAAAAGTTCTATTATATCAGGAGGAATTAATGCCAAAAAGGACTGACATAAAAAAGATAATTATTATAGGATCAGGGCCTATAGTCATAGGTCAGGCATGTGAATTTGATTATTCAGGAACTCAGGCTTTAAAAGCTTTAAAAGAAGAGAATTACGAGATTGTCTTGGTTAACTCAAACCCCGCAACAATCATGACAGATCCTGAATTGGCAGATGCCACTTATATCGAACCATTAAACACAGAATCGCTTGAAAATATTATAGCAAAAGAAAGGCCGGATGCTCTTCTTCCCACAGTTGGAGGGCAAACAGCACTTAATGTAGCTTTAGATTTGGACAGGCATGGCATCCTTGAAAAATATTCAGTTGAACTTATTGGAGCAAAAATAGATGCAATAAATAAAGCAGAGGATAGAGAGTTATTTAAAGATGCAATGAAAAAAATTGGTTTGGCTATGCCCAAAAGTGCATATATCAAATCTTATCAGGCAGCAATGGATGCTATTGATGAGATAGGATTTCCGGTAATTATAAGACCTTCTTTCACCCTTGGAGGAACAGGGGGCAATGTAGCATATAATATTGAAGAATATAAAGATTATATAATATGGGCACTTGAAGCATCTCCCGTACATGAAGTCCTTGTGGAAGAATCAATTATTGGTTGGAAAGAATTTGAATTGGAGGTAATGAGAGACCTTAATGATAACGTTGTAATAATCTGTTCGATTGAAAACTTTGATGCAATGGGTGTGCATACAGGTGACAGCATAACTGTCGCACCTGCGCAGACCTTGACAGATAAAGAATATCAGGAAATGAGAAACGCTGCTATCAATGTAATCAGGGAGATTGGTGTGGATACTGGGGGTTCGAATGTGCAGTTTGCTGTGAATCCTAAAACCGGAAGACAGGTAATTATTGAAATGAATCCCAGAGTTTCCCGAAGCTCCGCATTGGCATCCAAGGCTACAGGATTTCCCATTGCAAAAATAGCTGCAAAGCTGGCGGTGGGATACACATTAGATGAAATACCAAATGACATTACAAAAAAAACTCCAGCTTCCTTTGAACCTACAATTGATTACTGTGTAGTGAAATATCCAAGATTTACTTTTGAAAAATTTCCGGGTAGTAACAGTATCTTAACAACACAAATGAAATCAGTGGGTGAGGTAATGGCAATTGGCAGAACTTTTAAAGAAGCTCTGCAAAAAGCTATTAACTCTCTGGAAATAGGAAAATCAGGTTTTGATGAAATTTTTAATAATAAAGATTTAAATGAAGAAAAAGTAAAAGATGAAATTATCTATTACTTAAAGAAACCTACGGATAAACGAATATGGTATCTGGGGGAGGCTTTCAGAGCTGGGTTTAGTATAGCTGAGATTTACAGTTTTTCACACATAGATCCCTGGTTTTTGGATAATATAAAAGAAATCATAGACTTTGAAAATATGTTAAAAACCAGTAAAAACAAGGACTACGAAACCCTGAAGAAAGCTAAAGAAATGGGCTTTTCCAATGCCAGGTTAGCTATATTGCTTGATGTAACAGAAAGTGATGTAGAAAAAATCCTTGATGAACATAACACAAAAGCAGTATTCAAAAGAGTAGATACGTGCGCTGCAGAGTTTGAATCATACACGCCATATTTGTATTCCACTTATGAAAAAGAATGTGAGTCAAATGTAACATCCTGCAAAAAGGTTATCATTCTCGGTGGCGGTCCCAACAGAATAGGGCAGGGCATTGAATTTGACTATTGCTGTGTACATGCATGTTTTGCTCTTTCGGAGATAGGGTATGAAACAATCATGGTTAACTGTAACCCTGAAACGGTAAGTACAGATTATGACACATCGGACAGACTTTATTTTGAACCTCTTACTAAAGAACACGTGCTGAATATCATAAAAAAAGAAAAACCTGACGGTGTAATCGTACAGTTTGGCGGACAAACTCCATTGAAATTGGCCGGCAGCCTGGAAAACTATGGTGTAAAAATATTAGGTACATCCCCAGACAGCATAGATATGGCCGAAGACAGAGAAAGATTCAAGAATATGATAAACAAACTGAAATTAAAACAGCCGCCAAATGATATAGCCATGAATTACTATGAAGCTTTTAAAATAGCCGGAAAAATAGGCTATCCCGTTGTGGTGAGGCCTTCATACGTTCTTGGTGGGAGAGCAATGGAAATAGTATATGATGAAGATTCTCTTGAAAACTATATGAAACATGCTGTGGAAGCTAGTGAAAAACATCCGGTTTTAATTGACAAATTTCTTGAAAATGCCGTTGAGATAGATGTGGATGCTGTCAGTGATGGAGAAAATACTGTAGTAGCAGGAATCATGCAGCATATTGAAGAAGCTGGCATTCATTCCGGTGACTCGGCTTGTTCTATACCACCAAGAAGTATTTCCAAAAAACTGGAGGACGAGCTTATTGTCCAGACAAAGAAGTTGGCTAAAGAACTGAATGTCATTGGATTAATGAACATACAATATGCTATAAAAGATAATGAGATTTTTTTAATAGAAGTTAACCCAAGAGCTTCCAGAACAATTCCTTATGTTAGCAAATCCATAGGTATACCACTGGCTAAAATTGCTGCGAAGGTAATGACGGGTTACAAACTTAAAGATTTGGGGATAACGGATGTAAAGAAAAACAATTTTTACACTGTAAAGGAATCTGTATTTCCTTTCGTAAAATTTCCCAATACAGATCCTATTCTGGGACCGGAAATGAAATCCACAGGGGAAGTGATGGGCATTGATACGACATTTGGCAAAGCTTTTTATAAATCCCAGTTGGCTGCAGGTAATGTTTTACCAAAATCCGGCACAGTTTTTATAAGTATAAAAGATGCAGTCAAAGAGATGATAGTTCCTATAGCAAAAAAATTAAAAAACCTTGGTTTTACTATAGTGGCAACGAAAGGAACATATCATTTTTTAACTGAAAAGGGGATTGATGTGGAATTTGTCCAAAAAGTGCAGGAAGGAAGACCTAATATTGTGGACTTAGTAAAAAACGGAAATATTGATTTTGTCATTAATGTTCCGGAAGGGAAAAAATCAAGACTAGATTCCCATTCCATAAGGAGAGCAATTCTAAGTTATAATATTCCATATGTTACAACTATAGAAGCAGCAATTGCATCAGTAAGCGGAATTGAGGCTTATAGAAATCAAGGGTTAACTGCCAAGTCATTACAGGAATACTATAAAGAAATGCAAAAATAAACTCCAAGAGGCTGAAATGAAAGGAATTGTACTTGAAAATAAAATACTCAACGATAAATATGGCATTATATGCATAAAATCTGATGAGTTTGCCCAAAATGCAGCCCCTGGTCAATTCCTTATGATCCGTCCACAGCCTTATGATTATATTTATGATCCTTTACTAAGAAGACCTTTGGGAATATGTGATATTAATGAAAAAAAAGGGACATTTTCACTATTATATATGATTGTGGGCAAGGGCACAAAACTGCTTTCAAAAATCAAAAAAAAGACTGAACTGAGTTTTTCTGAGCCCCTTGGCACAGGTTTCAACCTAACAACTGATAAGAAAGTGGCAATAATAGGAGGAGGCGTGGGGATAGCGCCAATGACCTTTCTCTCCAAAATATTACATGAAAACAACGAAGTAGATGTTTTTTACGGTGGTGCTGAAGAAAAAGATATTCTTCTTACACATATATTTGAAGAATATTCAAACAATTTAATAATTGCTACGGAAGATGGAAGTATTGGCCATAAAGGCTTTATTACAGAAGTATTTGAAAACTCATTAAAATTTAATAACTATGATAAAATATTTGCATGCGGGCCGAAACCTATGCTGAAAGCAGTTTACGATATTATAGATATTGAAAAAATAGAATTCGAAGTATCATTAGAGGAAAGAATGGCATGTGGTATTGGTGCCTGCCTGGGATGTATTATTTCCACTATTGGGACAGATCCCAATAGTAATTCACAAAAACGATGTTGTGTGGAAGGACCTGTTTTTAATGGGAAAGAAATCATATGGGAGACCGTTTGTAAGGAGTAAAAATGGAAAATCTGAAAACAGAAATATGCGGTATAAAATTTAAAAATCCTGTAATTGCTGCAAGCGGTACCTTTGGCTACGGTCTGGAATTCACAAACAGAATAGATATCAGCATGTTAGGGGGTATATCGGTAAAAGGAATATCACTTAATGAAGAAAAAGGTAATCCAATGCCAAGAATTATGGAAACACATGCCGGAATGCTTAATGCCATAGGATTACAAAATATAGGTGTAAATAAATTTTTAGATGAAAAGCTACCTGAATTAAAAAAATACGATACGAATATTATAGCAAATTTTTGGGGCAAAACTGTTGAAGAATATACAGAAGTAGCCAAAATATTAGATTGTTCTGATGTAGATATGCTGGAAATGAACATTTCATGTCCCAATATAAAAGAAGGCGGTATTGCTTTTGGTACTAATCCTGAAATGACATTTGAAGTGGTAAATAAGGTAAAAAAATCCATAAGTAATAAACCGTTGATAGTAAAATTGTCACCAAATGTATCAAACATAAAAATATTTGGGAAAACAGCTGAATCAGCCGGCGCTGACGCCATCAGCGCTATTAACACGCTTCTTGGCATGTCTATTAATATAAACACTCGCAGGCCACATTTATCTAACGTTACAGGAGGTCTCAGCGGGCCGGCAATAAAACCTGTGGCGGTAAGAATGGTATATGAATTATATCAAGCAGTGGATATACCAATCATAGGTATAGGCGGAATAATGAACTATAAAGATGTCGCAGAATTTTTTATAGCCGGTGCATCAGCAGTTCAGGTTGGCACTGCTAATTTTGTGAATCCTGAAATAATAAGTACAATTATAGATGATCTTACAACATATTGCAAAGCAAACGAAATTGGTAATTTTACCGAATTAAAGGGAACTCTCCGGACCTAAAATTTTTTTAAAAAACAGTTACTCTGAGCTTGTTAATTTGACAATAGATTTCCCATACCTAATAACAATAACGTCCGATAAGATATATTATGTTAAGTTGATATGGAAATCAAAGGGCGAAGATAGTGTTCTTCTTAGTTATATTTATCCGTCTATGGCGGATGCTATACAGTTTTTTGTCACATCGAGCGTAGTCGAGAGGTCTCTTTGCCAAATAACAGTAGAGATTTCTCCTCACCGACTATCCGTCGACTCGTCGAAATGACAAATTGTGGTCTTGTCATTCCTCGCCCTGTTAAATGACCTTCTAATATGCGTTTTTACTGCGAAACTGATCTAGGTTGTAATCTTTGATTTTTTTATGTAAATATGTTCTCTCCAGTCCGAGACTTTTTGCCGATTTTGACACATTCCAGTTTTTATTTTGGAGAGTTTTCAATATATAATATTTTTCAAAGCGTTCTTTGGCTGTTTTCAGGTTACCGTTATAATTGTTACCATTAAAATCATTAGGTATACTTTGCTGTTCATTGATTGAAAAATTTGACATTATAAAATCTGGTACGTCCTTTACTGTCAGCACATCGCTTTCTGTTAATACCACCATTCTTTCCACAATGTTTTTCAATTGCCTGACGTTACCCGGCCAGTTATACTCAAGAAATACCTGCATCAATTCATTGTCTATTTTTTTTCGTGTGATTCCGTTAAACTGACATGATTCCTTGATAAAATGATCCACAAGCAAAGGGATGTCATCTGTTCTTTCTCTTAGCGGTGGAACATATATCGGGATAACATTTATCCGGTAATATAAGTCTTCGCGAAAATTTCCTTTTTCTATTTCTTCTTCCAAATTTTTATTTGTTGCGGATATCAGTCTGAAATCAGATTTAATCACTTCATTACCGCCTACTCTCGAGAATTCCCCTGTTTCCAGTACTCTCAAAAGCTTTGCCTGAAGATTTAAATCCATGTCACCTACCTCGTCCAGAAAAATGGTTCCATTATTGCCGCTTTCAAATTTTCCCATTCTTCTGTTTGTTGCTCCTGTAAATGCCCCCTTCTCATACCCAAACATTTCACTTTCCATTAGTTCACTTGGTATAGCCGAGCAGTTTACTTCAACAAACTTATTGTTTGATTTTTTACTTAGCAGGTGTATGAGTCTTGCAACATGTTCTTTGCCTGTCCCGTTTTCTCCTGTTATAAGTACCCATGCATTTGTAGGTGCAATTTTTTCTATTTTTAATTGTAATTGCTTAATTGGTTCGCTTGAGCCTATTAGCTCATATTTTTTCAGCAAATTGAATTTATATTCCCTGAGATCAGATTTTAGTTTAAGTTTATCTTCTAACTGATTTATAGTAAGCACAATTCTTTCGAGAGACAAAGGTTTTTCCAGAAAATCGTATGCTCCGTATTTGATTGTTTCCACAGCATTTTCAATATTTCCGTGTCCACTGATTATTATAACTTCTGTTTCAGGAAAATATTTTTTGATTTCCTGGAGTCCTTCCGTACCATCTTTATCCGGAAGCCAGATATCCAGAAAAACAATATCAAAGATATTTTCTTTTAATTTTTTCAGTCCATTTTTAAAATCAAGAGCATATTCAGAGCTATAACCTTCATCTTCAAGAATACTTTGTATAGTAGTACATATATTTTTTTCATCATCTATAATTAATATTCTCATATAATCTCCCTCAGAATTATTTTGGTATTTTTATGTAAAATGTTGTATATTCATTTTCTACGCTTTCTATTTTAATGTTTCCTGAATGTTCTTCAATAATTTTTTTGACAATAGAAAGTCCCAGCCCTGTTCCATCGGGCTTTTTACTGAAATAAGGCATAAAAATTTTATCGATATCCTCTTTTCTTATCCCTGAGCCATTATCACTGAAAATGATTTTAACCCAGTCTTCCTCTATAAATGCCTTGATATCTATTTTCCCTTGGTTACCAATAGCCTGAATGGAATTGTTAATCAAATTCAAAAACAACCTTCTGATTTGCTGTTTATCAGCATTTATTTCTAACGTTTCATCTATATTAGAAGAAATTATTATATTGGGGTGAGATTGACCGTACATGGAAATCAACCCGTCAACCATACTCCGTAAATAAAAACGTTCTTTTTTTATCTCAGGTAATCGAGCAAAGCTATTAAATTCGTTTACTAAATTGTACAGTTCGTTGGCTTCATTTATTACCGTATTCATACTTTCCAGAAGCATTTCTTTCAGTTCGCTGTCTTCAAGCCCCCTAACCTTTCTAAGCATTCTTTCTGCTGACAATTTTATTGGCGTAAGCGGATTTTTTATTTCATGAGCTATCCTTGTTGCTATCTCTTTCCATATATTTACTCTCTGTAATCTTACAACCTCAGAAATATCGTCCAGAACCAACACTATATTTTCCAGTTCGTTATTATCCAGAATTTTTGACATTGTTATTGAATATGTTCTTGTATCCCGGGATACAGGTAGTTCCATCTGGAAACTGGTAAAGTTTTCCGCACTGTTCATAAAATTTTCCAATACTTCTTTAAGTTTTGTGCTATTCAAATGATAGCTTTTGTCAACAAATTTTTCACCAATTTTATTCACTTTCAGGATATTAAGACCTTTGTCAAAAAGAAAGATAGAAGATTTTACATTTTTAAAAATAGTATCTATGTACTGGTTATCTTTTGCAATCTGTGCATACATTTCAGAAAGGGTTTCATTTTTTTGCTGTAACTCCTGGTTATGTAATTTAAGTTTATGTGTCATATCATTAAAAGATTCCACAAGAAATCCCACTTCGTCATTGCTTACATTTTCAAGAACAACATCCAAGTTACCTTCAGATACCTGGTGGGATGCTGTTGTAAGTTTTTCCAATGGATCGGTTATCCTCCGGGCAAACAGCAAACTTCCCCATATCCCTGCAAAAACCACCAAAAGAGTCATCATAATCAGTAATATTTTATATGAATTTTCAATCGGTTTTGAATAAAATCTTATCTGGCTGTAATTTTCATATGACTCCAGTATTCTGCTTACTTTTTCAGCCTGGGTTGCAGGTACCGTTTTGTAAACAAAAAGTGCCCCAAGCACAATATTGCTGTTTACACTTGACGCCACTGGTTGACCCACCCAATATATCTGGTCATTGGTAAAAAATTTGTACTGGGCAACCTGTGATCCCTCCAGAACTTTGGTTATTTCAATATTACCCACGACTACAGGTAAATATATATTTTTATCTAGACTGACAATTTCATTTTTTTGATTATTGTATACTGCAATTCCTTCTATTCGGTTATCTTTCATATATGAACTTACAAACTCAGTAAGTTCATTGTAATTTTTCTGAAGGAGAAAACCTTTAGATGTAATCAGTTTTGATAATATACTTGTTTGCTCTATTATATCCTGCTCCACCTGGTTTTGATATCTTTGCATCAAATCAATAGAGTTTTTAAGAGCAAGCTCAACCTGAGCGTTAAACCACTTATCTATAGAATTATTGATGATAGCATTGGAAAATGTAAAAACAACCAGTACAGGGATAACTGTAAGCACTATAGAAAAAACAACGAGTTTACTTTGCAGTTTTGTTCCAAAAACATTTCTTTTTTGATCTAAGAACAATTTGCCTAAATTTCTGAAAATAACAATCAAAAGAACAAGAAGTAATATAATGTTTATATTAACCAAAAGAAAAATGGATATATTTGAATACCAGGGAAAATCAGAATTAATCAATTTAGAGCTGGCAATAAAATTAAGAAGAACAAGAAGAAAAGCCAATATTCCATAAAATATGACTTTTTTTCTTTTACCAATACGTTTAATCACAGATGGCTCACAAATTAAGGTCTTTTACAACGCGCTGAATGATTTCTTTACTAATGACTTTGTTTTTAACCAGATACGACTCAAGCATAGCATTATCACAGATAGTATTGATTACCCTAGGAATCCCTTTAGACGCTTCATGTATTAAACCAAAAGAATCTTCCGAAAAAAATATATATTTAGCACCTGAAACTTTCATTCTGTGTAATATATAGTTTTTTGTGCCTTCAAAACTCAGATGTTTCAATTGGTACCTTAATGCAACCCTTTGTTTGAGCGGTTCGTCCATTGCCAGATTTCTTTCAACTTCAGGTAAACCAAAGAGAATAAAAGTTAAAAATTTCCCACGTTCGTCCTCAAAATTTAAAATGCCTCTTATCTCTTCCATAACATCTCTGTTTTTCAACATCTGGGCTTCGTCAATTAAAATAACTACCTTTTTTCCACTTTCATCCAAGTCATTCAGACGTCGAAACAACGCAGAAAGCATTCCGGGCTTATCATTCGGAATTTTTTCTATATCAAGCTGACTGCAGATTCTCCTCAGAATCCACTCTGAATTTATTTCAGAATGGACAACTACCATCAAAACCGGCTCATAATTTTTACTGTCTAGTTCATCAAAAAGCAACCTGGCAAGCGTTGTTTTCCCTGTTCCTATACCACCAGTGACCACTCCTAAGCCTTTTTTGTTCTGTATCAGGTACCGAAGTCGTAATAAAGCCTCTTCATGTTGCTTTGAGCTGTAAAAATATTTTGTATCCGGAGAGTTATTGAAAGGTAATTCGTTTATTTCATAAAAATTCAATAAATCCATAAACTTCCTCTAAAAAACATAAATTAAACTACAAATAGGAAATCTTTTTTTTCTTTTTAGCGTGGTTAGTGTTGTCGATATATTCTTCATTGGCACTGGATATGCCAAATTCTTTTGTTTTTTTGTCAGAGTTTAACTCATAAGAGTCCTCAGGTGAAACATCTTTGATTTTTTCTTTTACATCTCTGAAGTTTTCATTAATAACATATATTTTGTTATAATAATTAAAAGCTGTTGAAAAATTACCCTTCATTTCATAAATATTTGCTATTTCATAAAGGGAATTAAGTACCTTTTCCGTTTCAGAGTAATCAACAACTATGAGTTTATGCAAATTCACAGCTTCCTGGTATTCTTTCATTCTTTTGTGACACTCTGCCATAAGAAACAGACTTTCATAACGTTTATCGCTGGTTGCCGCTTTTTTCAGCTCCTCCAGAGCATCTTCGTAAAGCTCCATTTCCATATATGCCATCGCCATATCATAGTGAGCCTCGTAATCTTCCGGGTCAATTTTCTCATTAATACTTTTTCTTATTGCACTTGCAATATTGCTAAACTCTGTTGCAAAAAATTTTAAATTTTCTTTCTTCTCTCTTGAAATGTCTGATTTATCATTAATTTCATCATCTTCTTCTATAAGGATAAGTTGGGTAGCCAGATCCTTAAGTCTTTCATCATCAGGTTTTTCCTCCAGTAGCAAGTCGAGCTCTTTTTGGGCGGCATCGTAGTGTCCTGATGAAATAAGTTCCTCCACCTCCTTTACACGGGAGTTTTTAGAAGAATCAATATTTTCATCAGTTTCGTTTGTTATATCAAAAATATCATCTTCGTTTATTTCATCAATTTCAAGCTCCTCCATCGCTTTGGAAAAACCATCATTAAATTCCTCGTCACTGTTATTAACAGTATCTCCATCGCTGGAAAAAACATCATTATTTTCATCAAACTCATCATTTAATTCTAAATCTGGTAAAATGTCATTTTCTTCCGAATCCTGCTGGAAGTCTAAGTCATTTATGTCCATTTCATCAATATGTTCCGGCTGGTTTTTTTCTTCTTCTGAAGTAGTCAGATCGCTTAAATCAAGTTCTATATCAGTTTCTTCTTCATGGTTGTTATCAACAGTATTATCAGAGAATTCATTATTCTCCGGTGAGATATCAGATTCTGCGTTTTTATGTTTTTCAGTGTCTTCTTCGAAAAAATTATTATCAAAACTATCTTCCATATCCGTATCCAAAGAAGAAAGAGGATCACTACTATCGCCAGAATCTTCTTCTATAGTGGTGTGTTCTATCAAATCTTCCAAACCGGAAAAGTCGGTTTCTTCTTCACTTTCGAAATCTTCATCAGCAGGATTTATTTCCACCGAAGAAAGCTCTGTACTTGTATCAGTTAATACAGGGGAATTCTCTAAGTCAGAAATAAATTGAGTAAGCATTTCCGATTTTTCAGTATTGTCATCTTCTTCATAAAGATCACGCATTCGCTTATAAATACCAATAGATAAGTCTTTCGTGTCACATTTTTCTGCCAGTGTTGCCAGAGAGTCAAGTACTTCTGTACTGTTTATCGTTGAGTATCCGGCCTGAACAACATCTATTATGGATGCATCAAAGTTATAGTCAGGTATATCTATGATTTCACCAACCAACCCAGGTATTTTGTCCAGTTCATTATTGTTCAGAAGATTTTCAAGGATATATTTATATATGGTTATATTGCCGTATTTTTCCTTCAATGTGTTAAAAAAGTCAGGATCATCTGAGTAGTTAAAAAACTCAATAAAATCTTCAAAAAAATTGCTATCAAAATTTTCTAAAAGGTAAGCTTTAGCATAAGACTTAAAAATGTCCAGTTTGTCTGGATTGTCCTTAAAGTACATTACTGAATATTTAACAATATTGGTAAGGTCACAATTATTATCAATTGCAATATCCATTATTTTATTTAAAATATTCTTTTTGTTTTGCTCACTTGCAAGTTTAGCGGCATAATAACTATATTTACAAACCTCTTCAGTTTTTCCATACTCACAAAACCGGGAAATTATCTTGTAATAGTTTTCAGCAGTGTTTCTGTCTATTTCTGCGATTTCCTTGAGTATATCAACAGACTTATCTTTCTCATTTTTTTCATGATAAATATCACTTAATTCATAGAGAATATTCAGCTGATCAGCAATCAACCCTTTCTTTCGGTACAGTTTAGACAATTTTCTGTACAAATCAAACTGTTCGGGATAGAATCGGATTATTTTGCGTGTTACAGCTATAGCCCGCTCTGTAAACTTGTCCTGCTCAAGTTTTTCTCCCAAAGTTCTATACATTTCCAAGGCTTTGGATTTATTTCCCATTTTATAGTAAATATCCCCCAACAGGTTCTGAGCTTCGAAATCATAATCTTTTTCGTCTAAGATATTTTTACATATTTTAAGAGCTTTTTTATAGTTGCCTTTGGTATACAAAGATTTAGCATTACTTATTGAAGAGTCGGGCTTATTTTTTGCAAAAAGCTTCATTTTATCTCCAAAAATTTATGTAACTGCGGCATAAAAAATGCTTTAATTCCGGAATTATAAAATCTTAGCATAATATTTTCCAGTTTACTGATATCTATACAATTATTTAAAGGCTGAAGATACAATTCCCTGATACCAGATCTCCCAATCAAGTTTAACACTGAAGAAATTTCAGCCTCATCTGCGCATTCAGATATTACGAGTTTAACATAACTACGATTGCTGTCAATATTACTTAAGAAATTTTTTAAATTGTCAGAAAAGGTTATACCAAATGAGCTATTAATTTTAACATCAATACTGAAGATATCAATAACATTTTTAATAGTTTGTAATTTTTCCGGATAAAAACCACTGGTTTCCAGAAAAACATTAACCCCCGAATTTTTTAAATTTTCTGAAAAATGCCTTACAAATTCAAGCTGGTCGAGGGGTTCCCCACCTGTTATAGCAACACTATGAACACTTTTTATATCAAAATTTTCATATATTTTTTGGCAAAGAATTTCTGGAAATACAGGATTATGAACCTTTTCATTATTTAATAAAAAAAAGTCAGAAAAAGAGTAGTCAGTATCACAGTTTTCACATCCTACTGAACACCCACAAAGTCTGACGAATAGCTGCCTGGCTCCGGCATATTTCCCCTCACCCTGCAACGAAAGGAAAACTTCTTTTACATACCCAGCTTTATTCATAATACTCAGCTGCAGAATTTTCGCTTTCCCATACAGTGACAGAATCGACTGTATCATTAAAAACATATTTTAGCCTATCGTAAACATATTTAGCCATATTTTCACTGGTGGGATTTACGTTTTTAAAATATATGTGTTCATTCAGATATGTATGATCAAGTTCTTTTATAATTTTTTTTACTTCTTTCTTTAAAACTCTAAAATCCACCAGCATACCGATATTATCCAATGACTCACTTTTTAAAGCAACTTCAATTTTCCAGTTGTGCCCATGAAGATTTTCGCAGTTTCCTTCATATTCCCGCAAATTGTGTGCTGAGGAAAAACTATCTGTTACTTTTACTTTGTACATTAACCAACCCCTTTATTTCATTTTTACTTAAATACCGAAATTTTCCTGGTGCCAAGTCGCCTATTCCAATATTTCCTATTTTTGTTCTTATAAGCTTTTTTACATGCGTACCGCAGTAATTCATCATATTTCTTATTTGCCTGTTTTTACCTTCATATAAAACAATTTGGTATTTTTTCTCACCCAACACATTAATTTTACACGGCTTATACTTAATACCATTCATTATGATTCCATTTTCCAATTTTTGTATACATTTAAAATCTAACATCTTGTCTGTAAAAACAGTATATTCTTTTGGTATTTTAAATGCCGGTTTTTGAAGCTTTTGTAAAAAATCTCCATCATTACTTAAAATTATAAGACCTTCACTGTTATAGTCCAGCCTCCCGGAATATGCAGGTTTTCTTTTAACTAAAAAATCAAAATCACTCAGACATTTTTTATTGTTATCTTTCTTATATGAAGTCAGAACAGCCACAGGTTTATAAAAAAGCATATAGTATTTTTGCTCAATATTTACAGCTTTTCCATCTAAAAAGATTTTGTCGTGAATAGGATCAACAGACACAGCTGGAGAATCCACTAAAAGTTCGTTTATTTTAACCCTGCCTGATAAAACAGCTTCATCAGCTTTTCTTCTGGATAGTGAAGTGTTTGCCGCCAAAAATTTATTAAGTCTTGTCAATTGTCTTGTTTTAATTCCTGCCATTCTCTGAAAGTAGGCAACTCTGAGAGACTTTTCAAGTTAAAATATTCCAAAAAATACTTTGTAGTACAATAAAGCAGTGGGCGTCCAACAACATTCTTGCGTCCCATAACCCTTATCAGATTTTTATCCAGAAGTTGCCTTATAATACCGGAAGAATTTACCCCTCTGATTTCTTCCACTTCAATTTTTGTCACTGGTTGTCTGTAGGCAATTATTGCTATAGTCTCCAAAGCTGCTTTAGACAAATTTTCTGTTTTCTCTCCGAAAAAATCACTAAGCTCATCAAAAACAGATGTATCCGTAACCATCTGATAACCTTCGGCAACTTTTCGGATTTTAATTCCCAGGTTTAATGCATTAAATTCGTCGATATATTCATCTATTCTGTTTTCCATATTAATAGGCTCGAAAATCTTTCTTAAAAATCTGAGATCTAAAGGTTTTCCTGATAAAAAAAGTGCTGCAAAAAACAGCTGTTTTTCTTTATTATACATATTTTTTTACCAGAATTTCACCAAAGTTTTCGTTTTGAACTGCTGTAATCGTCTTTAATCTTACTAACTCAAGGATTGCAAATAAAGCGCTCACTATCTCTTTTCGGCTGTTGCATACATTTACTATTTCACTCCAGAAGGTGCTGTCTCTTTTTAATAGAAAATCCTTCATTTGGCAGATTAAATCTTCAATATCCACATTGTCATGCTCAATAACAACATTGTTTTCCTTTTTTTTGTTTATCAGGTCAAAAAACAGAGGAACAAGTTTCATGGGATCTTCACTAAAGAGATTTTCTTTGGGTAAATATAATGTGTCTTTTCTTGACAAATATCTGCTGCTGAAGAATTCTTTTTCTTTAAGGGTTAAAGCTACATCTTTATAAAAAGAATACTCAATAATACGCTGGGTAAAAAGAAATTTTTCTTCTTCCGGATCCATATCCTCTTCAAAAGTCGATGTTTTCGGAAGAAGCATTTTAGATTTGAGATAGGTCAGATATGATGCCATATTAATAAATTCAGCGGCAATTTCTATATCTAAACTTTCCATTTTTCTCAAAGTGTCGACAAACTGATCAGCAATAGTTGATATTGAAATATCATAAATATTCATCTCATTTTTATATATGAGATGTATTAGCAAATCCAAAGGGCCTTCAAAATTAGCTGTTTTTACATCAAGCAAATCATTCATATTTTCATAGCTTTTCGCACTTCTTCAAGCTTTTTTCCGGCAGTCTCATCGGCAAATTTTTGTGAATGTGAAAGAAATTCTTCAATATCATTTATTTCTTTATCATAGTTGTTTCGTCTTTCCTGGATAGGTGAAAGAAATTCTTCTAAATGTTTGATAAGTATTTTTTTGCAATCTATACAACCTATTCCGGCACTTTTACACCCTTTTGTTATTTCCTCTTTTTCCTCTTGGCTGGAAAAAACCTTGTGATAATCAAAGACCGGACATAATGCCGGATCACCGGGATCAGTCTTTCTCTTTCTGTTTGTATCCGTTTTCATTTGCCTTATTTTCTTTTCAACAGAAGCCATATCTTCTGACAACAGTATGGTATTATTATAAGACTTGCTCATTTTTCTACCGTCAGTTCCGGGTACTTTGGAAGTTTTGGTTAACATTGCCTCAGGCTCAATAAATACATTGCTGCCATACAGATGATTAAATCTCCTTACAATTTCACGGCTTATTTCCAGGTGAGGTACCTGATCTTTACCAACGGGTACATATTTCGCATCATACACTACAATATCAGCTGTCTGCAAAACAGGATAACTAAGAAAACCGATATTGGATAAATCCTTGTCACTTAATTCCTCTTTCATTTCCTTATATGTAGGGCAACGCTCTAACCACCCAACAGGTGTTATCATATTGAGCAAAAGGTACAGCTCTGCATGGGCAAGATTTTTAGACTGAATAAATAGTGTACTTTTCTCCGGGTCAAGCCCGACAGCCAACCAGTCCAGAAGCATTTCCCTTCGAAATAATTTGAAATCTGGGGGTGTTTCATAGCCTGTTGTCAATGCATGCCAATCAGCTATAAAATAAAAACATTCATATTTTTCCTGCAGCTGAACCCAATTTTCCAATGCACCGAAATAGTGCCCGATATGAAGTTTACCTGTAGGTCTCATTCCACTCAGTACTTTTGTCATCAAAACTCCTCATTAGGTTAAAAGTGTAACAAAAACCCTGATTACGGGAAATATAACTTTTCCCACCACATTTGTCATTAAAAGTAAAATTATTATAATAAAACCATATTGCTCTATTCTTGAAAATTTGTAAGCGGCATTTAAAGGCAAAAAAGCCTGAAGAATTCTCCCCCCATCAAGAGGAGGAATAGGTATGAGATTGAAAATACCCAGAGCAATGTTTATTTGGATGGAATAAAGAGCCATATATACAAGTGGCGTCAGAATACTTTTTGATATTTCCGGACTGGCACTTATATTTATGATAATATGGTACACAAAAGATGAAATTATGGCCATTAGAAAATTGGCACCAGGTCCTGCAGCAGAAACTATTGCAGGTCCATATTTTTTATTATTGAGATTTGCAAAGTTAACAGGCACAGGTTTTGCCCATCCAAAAAGACGTGTAACAAACAGTACAAGCAAGCCGAGAATATCAATATGTTTAAGTGGATTAAGTGTTAACCGCCCTGCTCTTTTTGCTGTATCATCCCCCAGCATGTATGCCGCAAAGCCATGTGATGCTTCATGTACAGTGATAGCCAAAAGAAAAGGCACTGCAGCAATAGAAAGCTCTCTCAAAATTGAATTAATGTCGAAATCCATGAAAGGTTATTAGCAGATTGTCCCTACACTGTCAATCTATATTTATTTTTGCGCCCTCCAATAATAAAAGCAAATATCATTAGATTTATACAATTACCTCCTTTTTAGAAGAGATACATAATCATAAACCACGCGTCACAATAAATATGATTTGCAGCTTGATTTTTTCTTCATCAACAGTCTATTCCGAAATATTTCTAAACAAACTTTATAAGTATTCAAATATTGTATAAATGCTCTTGCATATAAATATCATCAAAATAAAAATGGTCAGTATGTTTGTAACTCATTATAAATTAAAAAATATTTTTTGTATGCAAAACAATAAAACAATGTCTGAAAAAATATTGTACAATCATTGCAATACTGATAAAATGAATTAAATCAATACAAAAGGGTAATAAATGCAAAAAGTTCATGTAGATGATTTGAAAGTCGGTGACTATGTCATAAAGCTGGATGCTAAATGGCTGGACACACCTTTTATTAAACATAAATTTGTAATCAAAGACAAAAATACCATAGATAAATTAAAAAGAAACGGAATAAAACACGTATATCTTGAAAAAAAAGCAAATACTGTTATCAGAGAAGCGGTTGAAGAAAGAAAAGAACAGATAGAAGAAATTGCTGAGAAAGTTACAAATGACTTCAATATAGATTTGGATGACTACAAAACCTCAAAAGAAATCTATCAACAATCTATCAGTATTGTCCATAATGTAATGGAAGATGTTAGAGCCGGCAAACTGTTTAACAACGGCGCAGTAAAACATGTGGCAGACAAGCTGGTGGATTTAACACTAAAAAACAAAGGTGTTATGGCAAGTATAGCAAAACTTAGGAGTTACGATGACTATACGTTTCAACATTCCATGAACGTAAGTGTTTTTGCTACTTCTCTTGCAAAACATATGGGGTTGGGAGCAAACGACATTAAAACACTTGCTGTAAGCGGATTGCTTCATGATGTAGGCAAGATGCTGGTGCCCCCCAAGATTTTGAATAAGCCCGGAAAACTCACCGAAGAAGAGTTTAAGACGATGAAGGATCATGTAATGCTCGGGTATGATTACCTACTGAAAAACGGTTTCAACAAAGATCAGCTAAGCATAGTTGTGGAACACCATGAACGGTATGACGGAAGTGGATATCCAAAAGGATTGAAAGATGAAGAGATAACACTTTTTGGTAAAATAGGAGCTGTTGTTGATATTTATGATGCAATAACAAGTAACAGAGTTTATCACAAAAGGATGGAACCACCGTCCGCCTTAAAGTTAATGTTCAAATGGGCTGATTCACATATAAATAAAAAAGTCTTTGAATTTTTTGTGGCTAACGTTGGCATTTATCCTGTGGGTACAGTCGTTCTGTTAAACTCAAATGAGCTTGCAATGATTGCCAATGTTGATAAAGATCCGCTGAAACCTGTCGTGATTGTTTTTAAAAATTCCAAAGGAGCAGATATCCCGCCTTATCTGCTGGATACATCTAAAAAAAGTATTCTACAGAAAAATGTTATAGGACCTGTAAATCCTTCAAAAATAGATATACCGGCTGAAGTATACACAGCAATTGAAGATATAAATAATACTCCTAATGAAAAATAATAAATTTTTGGTAATATTTTTAGATTATTTTTCCAATATTTACCAAGCTGGAAAGGTATCTTATGTATTTTTTTGCAAGTATCTACCTAAACCTTTCATATTATTGACATTTATATTTGCACTTATAAACCGTTTATTTGATCGTTTCATTGAAAAAATATTCTGGCGTCACTAATACCCACTGAAAAGTACAGGGACAAAGTTGGCAAATATAAATGCAAAAAAAACATAACCAAAACTTATCGGATATTCGAGTTTGCAAAGTTTCGAAACAGCTACTACAGCCAAACTGAGATACCATCCCAGAATAATTGCGGTATATACCATCAAAGTGTTTTTTTCCATAAACAACGTTGCTACAGCAAAAACATCGACAACTTCAAAAGCAAGAAATAACCTGAAAAATGCAACAAAAGGCATCTTTTTCTTGGGAATCAACACATAAAGAACAGATATAAATATCAGTGTAATCAGGATACTTTCCACCATTTTCCCCGGGGTCATGAAAATAATTTCCCCGGAAGAGAATGTCTTAAACGGTAGAGCGAACATAATAATAAAGATTGTAATGAGATTATATGTGAGCCTCTTATCCAGAAATACTCTTATAAGCACCCTTTCATTAAAAAAGATCAGTTTAATTGAGGTAATAAAAGTGTATATAATACCCGGGACTGCTCTGTTACCAGTTTTTGTTTCCGTTTTCCCATTCATCACTAAGCCTGTACCACCAGTTATAATATTTTACATCTACAATTTTTTTTAGGATATCTTTACCAAGGGAAGTTTTCAACCTTTTTTCAGCAAACTTCAGCCAGTTGGCAGCCTGGCTGTTTCCTTTATCAAGTTCTTCTTTTAAATGTAGTATTAGTTCCAGCGTATCAGCATCTTTTGCAATACGAGATTCTTCGGAAATTTGATCTTCATACTCCTTCATAAAAGTATTTAAAAAATCCCCGAAAGGTAAGGTTTTGGTAATATCATGTAAAGCTTTCGCATCATCTGAGTTTACATATCTTTGGTGCAAATAGTTTAAGTCTCCTGTCCTTGACTCTTCTATATCATGAAAAAGACACATAAAAGTTACTTTTGACACATCTGTACCTGCCATATTTGCCATACAAAAGCCAATTACTGTCGTTCTGAAAATGTGTGAAGACAAATACTGGGGGTCAGCTCCCAGAAAAGCATCCCCGCTTCTTGGAATTTTTTCAAAAATACCCGCTTCAAAAAAGAAATTTACTATATCTTCCAAAGAATCTTTTCTACTCATGTCTTTCGTCAACAACCCGTTTCGCTTTACCTTCAAACCGGTCTATTGTTCTGGGCTCCACAAGTTTTAATTTGGGTTTGATTCCTAAAACTGTATACATTCTTTCGGTAAGATTTTCCAGCAATTCCCTTTGTTTTTTCATTTCGTCAAAAAACAAATGTTCGGAAATTTCAACATTTATTTCCATCAAATCAAGGTGCCCTTTCTTTTTGATGAAAATCATATAGTGGGGCGTTGCATGATCAAATTCCTGAAGTACTTCTTCAACTTGGGAGGGGAAGACATTGACACCGTTTATTATAAGCATATCGTCTGTTCTGCCCGAAGTCTTTTCCATTTTAATAAAAGTTGACCCACAAGGACATTTGTCCCTGTAAAGTCTTGTTATATCCCTCGTTCTGTATCTGATAAGAGGCATGGCTTCCTTGGTAAGTGTAGTTAGCACAAGTTCTCCTTTTTCCCCTTCCGGCAGAACTTCTCCAGTATCGGGATTAATAATTTCAGGGAAAAAATGGTCTTCATTTATATGTAAACCGTTTTTTGCCAAACATTCCCCTGAAACCCCAGGACCTATCACTTCGGAAAGACCGTAATTGTCAGTGGCAATTACACCCAAACGGCGTTCCACCTCTCCTCTGATTTTCTCCCCCCATGGTTCACTACCCAAAAGGGCAAATTTTAAATGAATATCGCCAGAAGAAATGTTTTCACGACACATAATTTCTGCAATATGTAGTGCATATGATGGAGTACAAACAAGAACACTACTTCTGTAATCCTGCATTATCAGCAGTTGCCTTTTAGTATTGCCACTTGAAACAGGGATAACACTGGCTCCGATGTGTTCGGCACCGTAATGCAGTCCAAAACCACCGGTAAAAAGTCCGTAAGTAAAAGCAATATGAACAATGTCCTGTTTGGTAACACCACCGGAAACCATTATTCTTGCAACAAGGTTTTTCCATGTTTCAAGGTCTCTTTTGGTATACCCCACTACAGTTGGTTTTCCCGTTGTCCCACTGGAAGAATGTATCCGCACAATATCCTTAAGGGGTACAGCAAACAAACCATACGGATAATTATCTCTGAGATCCTGTTTAGTGGTAAAAGGAAATCTTGAAATATCACGGAGCGTTTTTAACTCTTCGGGATTTATATTTAAAGATTTCAGTTGTTTTTTATAAAAATCAACCTTTTCATAAGCTCTGTTAACAGTAGATTGAAGTCGTTCCAGCTGTAGCTGTTGCAAATCCTGTACAGGCATTGTCTGTTCCTCTTTTTGCCAAAGAATCATCAACTCACCTCTCCCACTTTTCTTTATACTCTTTACCAAGATAAGCTCTTTTTATTTCATTATCATCAATCAATTGACTGGTATTTCCCTGGAGAACAATTTTACCGTTTTCAAGAACATATCCACGGTCTGCATACTTTAAGGCAATGGAAGCATTTTGCTCAACAAGGAAAATTGTAAGCCCCCTTTCTTTTAATTGTGTTAGCTTACTGTATACATCCTTTACAATGATAGGTGCCAGCCCCATCGACGGTTCATCCATCAACAATAATTTTGGATTGCTCATAAGCGCTCTTCCAATAGCCAGCATTTGCTGCTCACCACCGGAAAGCATGCCAGCAAGCTGTTTAGATCTTTCTTCAAGAACAGGAAACAAATCAAAAACAAATTCTAACTGTTTTTTTTTGGTTTTCAAAGACTGAAGATATGCCCCCATTTCCAGATTCTCATAAACATCCATATCTGGGAAAACCCGTCTGCCTTCAGGCACCAGACACAATCCCAGCTTAACTTTCTTTTTGGTAGGCAAAGCGGATATATCATTATTATCAAAAACAACTTCTCCGGCATCAGCAGGCACAATTCCCATCAGCCCATTCAAAAGTGATGTTTTCCCGGCACCGTTTGAGCCGATAAGACAGACAAATTCCCCTTTTTTTATATGTATTGAGATATTACTCAAAGCTCTAACTGCACCATAATATACACTTAATGAAGATATCCTAAGCATCAGTATCACCCAAATAGGCTTTAATCACTTCAGAGTTATTCCTTATTTCCTGATACGTCCCTTTGGCTATAACCCGTCCATAGTTCAAACATACAACATTATCCGCCAAAGTAGAAACAAAGTTCATGTCATGTTCCACCATAAAAATAGTTATTCCCCGGTTTTTAAGTTTTGTCACAAGTTCTATCAAAATCTCCTTTTCGTTGTTGTTTAAACCTGCAGCGGGCTCATCCAGCAGCAGTAATTTCGGATAACTTAAAATAGCTCTGGCCATTTCCAGGTTTTTAAGAATACCATAAGGCATTTCATTAACCTTCTTGTTTTGCCATTCCTGTATACCTGTAAGAACCATACACTCATTAATTCTTTCAGTTACCGAATTCCAATATGATGAATTAAGCCTTAACATACTTTTGAGTGCAGATGGCTTATCCTTGCCGATTATCCCAAGTAACAGATTTTCCGGCAAACTAAGTTCCTTTATTACATTAAGATTTTGAAATGTGCGGGCGATACCTTTCTCAAAAATTTTATAAGGGGGCAAATTTGTTATATCATCATTTTCAAATTCTATCTGTCCTGTATTGTTTTTCAAAAAACCGGTAATTATATTAAAAAGTGTTGTTTTGCCTGCCCCGTTAGGGCCTATCAAAGCAGTAATACTGTTATCAGGTACTTTAAAACTGACATTTTCAAGAGCTTTAAGTCCACCAAAAGTAATACTCACCTGATTAATTTGAAGCATTTTTTCCCACTATCTTTTTGAATAATCCGCTTAAACCTTCCGGTAGAAAAATAATAGTTACAGCGAGAAATAAACCGTAAAGTACCATTTCGTAATCCTCAATAGCAGTCATGAATTCAGGCAGTGCAGTAAGTATTGCTGCACCGACTATTCCACCGGAAACCGAACCAACACCTCCCACTATAGCCATGGTTAGAAGTTGTATCGAATAGTGAAAATTGAAAGAAACAGGACTTATAAAACCTGCATAATAAGCATAAACACCACCGTTAAAAGCTGTGATAGCAGCCACAAGTGAAAATGTTAAAAGTTTTGTGCGAAATATATTGATACCAAATGATTTGGAGGCAAATTCCGATTCTTTAATAAACTTTAGTTTGTAAGCCAAAAAAGATTTATCAAACAATTCAAACATAACCACAAAAACAAAAAACATTGAAGCCACAAAAATATAAAATTCGCTTTCACCGTAAATACTCATTCCCAATAAAGTAAACTTGTTAATATCAAGAAACCCCGAAGGCCCTCCTGTAAGAAACGCCATTTCATTCATAAAAACATATATTATCATACCAAAGCCTAATGTAGCCATAGCCAGATAATGTCCGTGCAATCTCAATGTGGGATAGCCAACAACAAAAGCCAAAATACCACTGAAAAAACTTGCCATCAAAATAGCAATAGATGGAGAAATACCATAAGAGGCAGCTGTTATGACGGCGCAATAAGCACCTATTCCATAAAAAGCCCCCTGCCCTAAAGAAATAATTCCCGTATATCCCAAAAGTATATTAAAGCATGACGCATTGATAGCATTAAATAAACCAAAAATGACAATACTCAAATAATATTCATTTTTTATCAGTAACTTAGTTAATACAAGTATCAATAGTATTGTAAATAAAAACAGGTAGTTTATTTTTTTCATAATCTTTCAGCCTTCTTTTTGCCAAAAAGCCCCATTGGCCTCAGGAAAAGAACAAAAAGAATGATAAGAAATGCAAAAGCATCTTTGTATCCCGAAGGTAAAATAGAGGCAAAAAAACCTTCAAATATACCCAGGAGCAATCCGCCTGCAACGCCTCCCCAAAAATTACCAAGCCCACCTAAAATAGCTGCGGCAAACCCTTTCAATCCAACCATGACTCCATCTGTATATGTTACATATGTTATAGGTGCAGTAACAATACCGGCAACTACACCTAAAAAAGCTGCGATACCGAAAGCCAGCATACGTATATGTCCCACATCAACACCACAGATCGAAGCAGCCATTTTGTCATTATAACAAGCTCTGAAAGCTTTACCCAGTGAAGATTTTTTGAAAAATAAAGAAAGAGAGAAGGCTGTCAGAAGTGAAACAGCAATAACAAGCAGACTGTTTGATGTAAGACTGCCACCGGGGAAACTAATTACGGAATAAGGGATATAACCAGAAACATTTAATGTGTTTCTGCCCCATATCACCATGGCCAACCCACGTATTATTGTAGCAGCAGCTATCGTGACAGTGATAAGGTTGATTTCATTAGGTACTTTTACTAATTTGATAAAAATTTTGTCAAATAATATGCCAATAATTAAAGCAAGCAAAAGTGCTACAGGTACCGCCATAAAAAGAGGGATGCCATATATAGAAAGCAATGTATATATAAGCATCCCGCCTATCATGACAAACTCACCCTGGGCAAAATTGATAATTCCCGTCGTATTATAAATAATATTAAACCCTAAGGCAACCAAAGCAAAAATGCTACCACTGGTTATCCCAGAATAAATAAACTGCATTAATCAATAAGCTCCCAGTCTTACTTTAGCATACAAAGGTGCAAAATAATTTCCAATAGCTTTTCATACATTATTACCATTTTTAAATTACGCTTAACTTTCAAGTAACTCCCAGTCACCATTTCTTATTTCAATAAGAATAAATGCATCTTTATCAAGGCCATTATGATCTTTTTTAGAAAAGTTAAAAATACCGTAAGTTCCGATATAATCTGTTATTTCCTCCATTGACTTTATCAGTTTTTCCTTATCTTTACCCGCAGTGAGTAAAGCTTTTTTGATTATCATAAAAGCGTCATAAGCATGACCGCCGAACGTGGATACAGATTCGCCGAATGTGCTCTCATACTCATTTTTATAGTCAACAAGCATGCTTTTAAATTTACTTGAATCCGGCAGTTTTTCAGCAACAAGCAGCCTACCGGCAGGTAAAATGATGCCTTCAGCAGCATCACCGGCCAATTCAATAAATTTTTTGGAAGCCACACCATGACTCATTATTAATTCCGCCTCAATCTGCAACTGCTTAAAATTCTTAGCCACTATTGCCGGAGCAGGTCCTACACCCCAGCAAATTACGGCATCAGGATTTCTTTCGGATATTTTTGTCAACTGTGACGTCATATCCCTGTCATTGTCCCTGAATTTTTCATCGGCTACAATATTTAAACCCATCTTTTCTGCTTCAGATAATAAAGCATCCCTCCCAGAGTCACCAAAACCATTTTGTGCGGTGAGTATTGCAATGTTTTCCATACCTTTTGTTTTAAGATAAAAGTATATTTTTCTTACGGCATGTTTATCTGATGGTGCAACCTTAAAGACGTACTTGTTTAACGGATTTATAATTTTGTCACTGGATGCGCAAGATAGTAAAGGAACTTGAAATTTTTCAGCTAAATCTTTTATAGCAAGAGTAGAACCGCTTCGTGTAGGTCCGATTACAGCATTTACGTTGTCCCTTTTAACAAGCCTGATAAACTTTTTACGGGCTGCAGCATCCACCCCTCTGGTGTCATACATAAACAGCTCAATCTTTTCACCATTGATTCCGCCATTTTTATTTGTTTTTTCGACAAGCATTTCCAGTGTTTGTTTTTCAGGCATCCCCAGGAAGGAAGCAGGACCGGTGGTGGAAAAAAGCGCCCCCAATCGGTATTCGGCAAAAGAGCTGCCCGTAGCAAAAATCAGCAGCATACCAATCAATAACAATTTCTTCATATCAACCCCCTGAAATATATTAACAAAAGTGAAATAAAAAAAACGATAAAACAAGCTAAAGAATTTTATAGCCCGTATATCTTTTCACCTTTCAACGTGGTAAATCCTGCTTTATTAAGAACTTCAACCGCTTTGTCCGTTTCATCAAAGCGAAATATCATGACAGCACAATCACCGCTCATTTCAACAAAAGCATACATATATTCAACATTTACATTGGAATCACCCAGGACTTTAAGCACCCCGGAAAGTCCCCCGGGAACATCCGGAACTTCCACAGCAATTACATCTGTTCTACCAACAGTGAATTCATGAGACTTGAGTAAATCATATGCTTTCTCAGGTTCATTAACTATTAACCTTAATATGCCGAAATCAGAAGTATCCGCCAGAGAAAGCGCTCTTATGTTAATATTGTTTTTTCCGAGAAGATCTGTGACATCATATAGCCTACCTGACATATTTTCTATGAAAACGGAAATCTGTTTGATTTTCATTGCTTCCTCCTGTTACTTTTTTCTTTTATCAATAACTCTTTGTGCTTTTCCAGCGCTTCTTTCCAGAGTTTTTGGTTCAACCAGCTTAACCTTGGCAGTAATACCTATTATATCTTTAAAATTTTTCTCCAGAGTTTTGGCAAATTCCTGTAAAACTTTAATTTCATCGGAAAAAAACTCTTCGGCGACTTCAATCCATATTTCCAGTGTATCCAGATTATTCACCCGATCCACAATGAGTTGATAGTGCGGGAGTGTTCCTTTTGTTTCCATAATGATGGATTCAATTTGGGATGGAAATACATTAACACCGCGTATGATAAGCATATCATCTGTACGTCCTGTGACTTTTTCTATTCTGGCAAAAGTACGCCCGCAAACACAAGGCTGTTTCAGGATTCTGGAAATATCCCTAGTTCTGTATCTTATTATAGGAATAGCTTCCTTGGTTATTGTAGTGAAAACAAGTTCACCTTCTTCACCATACGGCTTAACCTCACCCGTGTCCGGATCTATAACTTCCACAATAAAATGATCTTCATTTACATGCAATCCATTTTTTTCTTCAAGACACTCAAAAGCGACACCGGGCCCTGTAACTTCGCTCAGGCCGTAAATATCCAATGCATCTATGTTCCATTTATTCTCTATTTCCCTGCGCATCTTATCTGTCCAGGGCTCTGCGCCAAAAACACCCACTTTTACCGGCAAATCTTTCAGATTTATCCCTTCTTCCTGGGCCACTTCATAGAGATTCAATGCGTATGATGGTGTGCAGGATACAGCAGTTGTACCAAAGTCATTCATTATCATTATTTGTTTTTTAGAATTTCCACCGGATATAGGGATAACAGATGCTCCTATTAATTCTGCACCGTAGTGTGCTCCCAAGCCTCCTGTAAAAAGTCCGTATCCATAAGCATTCTGCAAAACATCACCTTTCTTTATCCCTGCAGCTGAAAAAGTACGGGCCATAATTTCTGCCCAATGTCCAATATCCCTTTTTGTATAACCCACAACAGTAGGTTTGCCTGTAGTTCCGCTGGAAGCATGGATCCTCACAACTTGCTCCTTAGGTACTGCAAACATACCAAAAGGATAGTTATCTCTTAAATCCTGCTTGGTAGTAAACGGGAGTTTTTTTAAATCAGCAAGAGATTTTATATCATCGGGAGTGACACCGAATTCCTTAAATTTGGATTTGTAAAAAGGAACTGTTGCGTATACCTTTTCCACAATATTTTTTAAACGTTTTAGTTGTAAAGCTTCCAAAGCCTCTGAAGGAAGTGTTTCAAATTCATCATTCCAAATCATATGACACTCCATTTATTTTAATTATTAATAATTTTGATTTTTAAGTTAATATCAAAGTTAAGATTTTAAGTCAAATATTATTTAACTTTTTACAAGGAGATCAAAAACTATTCCGGCGGGCATACCCAGTCAATCCTGGCAGTTTCACCACCACAGTTTTTAACCTTATACAACTTTTTAATACCTTGTTAAATAATTTTCCCTACTTTCTTAATATACGATGACAAAACTCAACAATTTGTCACCTCGAGCGAAACCGAGGGATCTCCAACTATATGCTAATAATTTCTGCGTTTCTGCTGAGTTGACTTAAAATATCATTTGCAAAAGAATACAATTGAATAGTTTAAATAAAACAGTAAACAAGGAGGTTCTGTTAGCAAAAATGCCCCTCTCGGGGCACTTTATACATATTTACTTTACAGAATCTTTGAATAATTTACCGGGTGTGAATTTTGGTGATTTTTTGGCGGGAATAGATATTTCCTCACCGGTTTGGGGATTCCTTCCCTTTCTGGCTTTTCTTTCAGATACAGAAAATGTTCCGAAACCTACAAGTGTGACCTTGTCATTTTTTTTCAAAGCATCAACAACAGATTCTTCAAAGGCTTTCAGAGCTTTTTCTGCATCGGTCTTTGTAAGACCAGCGTTACCAGCCATCTTTTCAATCAATTCTTTCTTGTTCACAATTACCTCCTAGTTTTCTGTGATAAAAAAGTAGCGCCTCTTTTTTGATATTATTTATATAGCCTAATAAAAGATAGATTTCAAATAGATTTTGCAGATAACCGGAAATTAACTGTAGTTATCTTAAATGTGTTGATAGTTTTCTAAGTTAATAATATACAGAATAGCAGTTCCCTGACAATTTTAGCGGCAACAATACTGGAAACCCCAGAGCAATCATAGTCCGGTGATAATTCCACAACATCCACACCAACAATATTAATATTAAGTTCGTTAATAAATTTTAATAACACACAGAGCTCATTGAATCCGTATCCCCCTGGCTCCGGTGTACCCGTACCAGGCAATACTGAAGGATCGAGCACATCCAAATCCAGCGTAATATATACATTAGAACCTGAAATTTTTTCTTTCAAATAATCAAAAGAACGATTAAGATTTTTATAATAATCCATTAAAGAAAACTCATACTCTGTACCGCTTCGTATACCATAATGAAAGATATTTTCAAAACCTATAAGCTCTCCTATACAATGCATGACTGTAGCATGTGAATATTTTTCGTTAAGATAATCTTTGCGCAAGTCGGCGTGTGCATCGATATGTATAACCTTTAAATCATTGAATTTTTCAAAAACAGATTTTAATACTGGCAAAGAAATTAAATGTTCACCACCAAGAGTGAGTGTTCTCTTATTATATTTAAGCAAGTTAGCTGTAAAAGACTCTGTTATTTCAAAAACTTGTTTTTTATCTCCGAACGGGATATCGATATTCCCCACATCAGTGATTTTAAAGTTTTCTAAATCACATCGATATTCAGGGCTATACGTTTCGAGACCGTAGGACGCCTCTCTTATTCGGTCAGGGGCAAACCTTGAGCCAGGCCTGAAGCTGCTGGTTCCGTCATAAGGCACTCCGAAAATGACAATTTCAGAATTATCAAAATCCTTATTACAGGAAATAAAAGCATTGGAAATGGTTTTCATTTAACCAAATCCTTTGCAAAATTCGGTAAATCAAAAGCAGAATAGTATATTTTTCTATTAAAATAGTTTAGGTTTTCCAATTTATCTATATCTTCAATACGTGGTTTTTCCTGATAAGTGTATTTCTTGGATCCAAAAGCAAAACTCCACATACCTGTGGGATAAAAAGGAACAAATCCGGTATACATTTTCACAATGGGAAACGCACTTTTTATATTTGCATACATCAGCTTAATTATCTTTTTATAAAGATACGGACTTTCTGATTGGGCAGACATTATACCATCAGTTTTTAAACATTCATTGACATTTTTGTAGAACCTGGAACTAAATAACGGTTCGGCCGGCCCGATTGGATCTGTTGAATCTATAATAATAACATCAAAAGCATTTTTGTTATCTTCAATATATTTAAAACCGTCGTCAATAATCAGGTTCAGTTTTGGATTATCAAAAGCTGAAGCTATTTCAGGGAAAAACTCTTTCGACTTTTCCACCACAAGCTCATCAATTTCCACCATTACACATTCTTTCACAATTTCATGCTTTAAGACCTCTCTGGCAGTCCCGCCATCGCCTCCTCCGATTACCAGAACTCTCTCGGGGTTGGGGTGTGCAATCAGTGGGACATGTGCAATCATTTCATGATATGAAAACTCATTGGCTTCTGTCAACATCACCAGACCGTCGAGCACCATCATTTTTCCCAACTGCTCCGTTTGGAGAATATCAAGTTTTTGATATTCACTTTTACCACTGAACAAAGTCTCTTTTATTTTTACAGCAAATCCTGAATCATTCTCATATAGCTCTGTAAACCATAAATTCATACAGCAACTCCTGATCAAAATTTATAACAGTATCCACTTAATCCCACAACACGACTGCCGCAAAAGCAGCTCCAATACTTTCTACAGTAGTTTGTATTGCTACAGTTTTAATTTCCTTAATTTTCAAATGTCGCTTTTCAAGTCCTTTTTCAGCCATAGCCCTAACATGCTTTTCCACAATATCTTTTCTTGCAGGAGCGGAGTATTCCATGATAAGTCCTGCCTGAGACTCATCCTCAGGATATGCCACGGCTACAGCAGCCGATATAGTAACTCCGGGCTCTGCCTGAGCTATTGAAGCATAGGCTATGGGTACCAAAGCTCCCTGAGGCAAATCTATTCTGTCCACCAGACGGCAATATGGAGGGACAATACTACTCATCTTAACCAAATTTGTATTTCCGATACCGGCATTCAGAAGTGCACCGTCAAAAGCGTTAAGCATAGTGTAGCCTTCGGATGTACCGGAAACGTAAAAATGTTTTGTAGGGGTTTTAAATATCATTTTTCACCTCATAAACAACTAAGCACACGCAGGCTTGTGCCTTAGTTCTCCTTCTATATCATTGAGCTGTCCACGTTTCATTTCAATTGTAGACGTATGCTGAGACTGCAGAATCCTTTTAAGATAATCAAAAGCAGCCCATGGATCCACCGTATCACCGCATGTGAAAAGGTCAACTGCGGCATAGCCATATTCCGGCCAGGTGTGTATTGTTAGATGAGATTCCGCAATTACCACTACACCACTTACTCCATAGGGGCTAAAAGTATGAAACGTACTGTCCACTACAGTCGCACCACTTATATTTGCGGCATTTTCAAATTCCTGTTGAAGCATATTTGAATCCTTTAACTTTTCCGAATTACAGCCATAAAATTCCACTAATATGTGTTTCCCCAGAGCCTGCATTTTAGCCCCCTTCTGAAAAAATTGTTAAATTTTGACATATTTTACATTTTTTTTCATAAAATATCAAAATTCGACGTTATATACGTAAAAAAAAATATGATGTCAATAGATTTTTTCAAGGATTATAAATATGTGAAAAATATAGATTTTTAAGCGATAGCTGAGAAAAAAATAGTAGCCTTTTTATGAAATTTAAAAAATTTTATAATTTTTCATCAAAAATTCGTTTACATATTCCCTGATGCCATCTTCAAGACTATAAAATTTTTCTTTATATCCAACATCCCTTACCTTAGTCATTTCTGCTTCGGTAAAATATTGATACTTGTCTTTAATATCAGAGGGCATATCTATGTATTTTATATTGGCATCGCTGTTAACGTTAGCAATAACATTCATAGCAAGGTCATTAAAACTCCTGGCTCTACCTGTGCCGACATTAAAAAAACCACTTTCCATTCTGTTTTCAAAAAAGTAGTATATCATCTTAGCCACATCTTTCACATAAACAAAATCCCTTTTCTGCTCACCGTGCTCGTAATTATCAAGATAAGATTTGAAAAGTTTAACTTCACCGTTTTCTCTGATTTGATTGAAAAAATGAAAAATAACACTTGCCATTCTCCCCTTATGATATTCATTAGGCCCGTAAACATTAAAAAACTTAAATCCTGCCCAATATGGAGGTGTTTTACTTTGATTCACCACCCATTGGTCAAACAGTTGCTTGGAAAAACCGTAAGGGTTCAAAGGGGTAAGCTGATAAATATCATTCATTTTGTCACTGTAGCCATGCTCACCGGCACCGTAAGTTGCTGCACTGCTTGCGTACAGAAAAGGAATTTTTCGGTCTTTTGCGTACAGAAAAAGTTTTTTACTGTATTCAAAATTTGTTGACATCAAATAATCTAAATCAAATTCAGAGGTGTCGGTACATGCACCCATATGAATAATAGCATTTATACTATGATAATCATATAATGCATTTATAAAGTCATCTCTGTTACCAAAATCGGCAAATCTTTTATTTGTAATATTTTTCCATTTGGCTTTATCACCTAGTTTGTCAATGGCAAGAATATCTTTGTAACCCTTGTCGTTAAAATATTTAAGGACAACACTTCCTATAAAGCCTGCTGCGCCGGTAATAACAATCATAACGGCTCCTTTAAAAAAAATAAAAACAACTGCATATTTGTTATATTGCTTCATATGGTAAAAAATTCCCCACATACATTTAAAGCGTCAAGTGCGTGAAAGATTGAGTAAACATAGCACTTAATATTTAAGTGGAGTTAATCTCTCCCCCTACTTTAGGGGGAGAGACAGAGTGTGTACAATTATGCAGTAAAATTAGCTTATTAATAACTCTGCAATCTGCACCGCATTAAGAGCAGCCCCTTTTCTCAGCTGATCGCCGCATACCCAAAAGCTTAAAGCATTTTCCGTGGAAATATCCTCTCTAATCCTTCCAACATAGCAGTCATCCTTGCCGGCAGCATAAAGGGGCATGGGATATTCATTCTTCATGGGATTGTCCAAAACCTGCAATCCCTTTGCCCCGGCAAAGAGATCTTTTGCTTTATCAACAGTAATTTTATCTTCTGTTTCTACAAAAATAGCTTCGGAATGAGCTGTTAAAACCGGAACTCTTACACATGTGGCACTAACCTCAAGATGTTCATCTCCCATAATCTTTTTTGTCTCATTATACATTTTCATTTCTTCTTTTGTATAGCCATTTTCCATAAATTTATCAACATGCGGAATAACATTAAACAGCAACTGGTACTGAAAGTTTTCAACGTTCAATTTTTCACCTTTTGCCCAGGCTTTTGCCTGTTCTTCCAGTTCATACATTCCCTGTGCACCGGCTCCTGATGCCGATTGATAAGAAGAAACCACCACTCTTTTGATTTTGCTGTAATCATAAATCGGTTTAAGAGCAACAACCATTATGATTGTAGTGCAGTTGGGATTGGCAATAATTCCATTATGTTTAAAAGCATCATCCGGATTAACCTCAGGAACAACCAAAGGTACATCTTTATCCATTCTGAAGGCAGAGCTGTTGTCTATAACCACAGCTCCGGCTTTGGCTGCAGAAGGAGCAAATTCTTTACTTCTGTCTCCACCTGCAGAAAAGAGGGCTATGTCAACATCATTAAAGGAATCGTGAGTCATCTCCTCTACTTCATACTCCCTGCCTTCGTACATAATTTTCTTTCCGGCACTCCTGGAAGAGGCCAGCAGTTTCAGGTTATCAATGGGAAACTTCCTTTCGGATAATATATTCAAAAAAGTTTCGCCCACAGCACCTGTAGCACCGGCAATCGCTACATTGTATTTGTCTTTTTTTTGAAAACTCATTTCTGCACCTCAATAAAAGTATTTGATGTTAAAAATATTACCAACGGTATCAAATGTCAACAGCAAGTAAACTTCTAAGTTTACAAAAGCTATTTTGTGCCAAACAGTCTGTCACCTGCATCCCCAAGCCCGGGGACAATATAACCGAATTCATTAAGCTGTTCGTCCAAACCGGCCGCATAAACTTTAATATCAGGATGAGTTCTGCATAATCTTTCCATCCCTTCAGGTGCAGCAATCAGACACATAAACTTTATATTCTTTACTCCAGAATCTTTTAGCATGTTTACTGCAGCTGCTGCAGATCCACCTGTTGCCAGCATGGGATCTATCAGTATAAATTCCCTGTCCTCAGAGCTGGAAGGAATTTTAAAATAATAAGATACAGGCTGGAGAGTATTTTCGTCCCGGTATAAACCAATATGTCCCACTCTGGCGGAGGGTATCAGCTTAAGTATACCGTCAACCATACCCAGCCCTGCCCTGAGTATCGGAACAAGTACTACCTTTTTCCCTGAAACAACATTGGACTTGGTTTTACATATAGGAGTGGAAATTTCAATCTGCTCCAGGGGGAAATCTTTGGTAATTTCATAGGCCATAAGCATTGCTACTTCGTCCACTAATTCTTTAAATTCTTTTTTTGAAGTGTTTTTTTTCCTTATATAGGTCAGTTTATGCTCTATCAAAGGATGGTTTATCAGGTAAAAGTTTTGAAAATTCATCATTTACCCTCCGGTAATACAAGATTTAAAGCAACCCCCACAACTCCGGCTAGTCCAATACCACCCAGACTTATTCTACCATAACTTATCACCATATCACCTATACCGATAATCAAAACAACGGAAACTATAACAAGGTTTCTGGATTTGGACATATCAACGTTATTTCTTACCAAAGACCCTATCCCTACAGCTGCAATCATTCCAAACAACAAAATCATTATCCCTCCCATCACCGGAACCGGTATCGTTTTTAGTACAGCCCCCAGTTTCCCGACAAAAGCGAGAATAATAGCCGTAATTGCAGCTGTACGCATATATATTATATTCGTAGCTTTTGTCAGTGCCACAGCTCCTGTTACTTCGGAATATGTTGTATTCGGGGGCCCTCCGATAAAGGCGGCCAAAGCTGTGGCAACGCCGTCTCCCAAAAGTGTTCTGTGTAGTCCGGGATCTTTTACATAGTTTTTTCCTGTAACTGAGGAAATAGCCAAAATATCACCCACATGTTCAATTGCTGGTGCAATAGCAACCGGGACAATATATAAAATAGCAGCTAAATCAAATACAGGTATGGCAAAACTCCCTTCATTCATAGCTACCAGCCAGGGGATGGAAAACCATGAAGCATTCTGAATAGGTGTGAAATCTACTACACCCAGAATTACAGCAAAAAGATATCCCAAAACAATTCCAGTTAATATAGGAATAAGACTAAAAATTCTTTTGCCGTACATAACAACAAGTATTGCCATAATAAGAGTAAAAACAGATAAAAGTACTGCTTTTGGATCATAATTTCCTGAGCCATCAAAGCTTTTGGCCATATCCACTGCAACAGGTGCCAAATTTAAACCTATTGTCATTATGACGGGAGCAGTTACCACAGTTGGAAGATATCTGTCTATTGCTTCCACTCCTCCTCTTTTTACCATGAAGCTAAAGATAAAATAGGTAAAACCTGCAAAAACAAGCCCTCCTAATGTTTCCCCCACTCCAAAGTTTTTCATTCCAAATTGAATAGGAGCAATGAAAGCAAAAGAACTGGCTAAAAAAACGGGTACTTTGGATTTTGTAATAAATTGGAATATCAGTGTCCCTGCTCCGGCACTGAAAAGTGCTATAGATGGATCAAGTCCAGTCAAAAGGGGAACAAGAACCAATGCCCCGAAAGCTACGAAGAGCATTTGAATGCCTATAAGTGTATTCTTCACATTTAATGCACTATCCATGATCTCCTCCTGTATACAACTGTATAAACGCAAATCAATACACTAAAAAACCAAAAAGGACTATCTGTCAATAATGTTTGTAAAGCTGTCTTTCAAGAAGCCTGTCGTATGAGCTCCAACCGGAATCAATATCCTCTTTACCAAAAATAGTATTAAAAGTATTAATTTTAGCATCCATATCATCTATAAAGTGAAGTATAAGAGCTTCCACTGTTTTTGGTTTTTTGGGAGAACCAAACTCCAGCAACCCATGGTGACTTGCTATCATATGACCGATAATGTACTTATATTCAGAAGGAAATTGTTCAATTTCAGAAATATATCCGTTCACCAATTCTATTCCAAGAAGCAGATGCCCAATAAGCTTTCCCTGATCAGTGTAGTCGAAACCCTTCTCCGCATTAAGCTCAAATATTTTTCCCACATCATGAAACAAAGCACCCACTAAAAGAAGATCTTTGTTGACATAAGCGGAATAATAGTCAGCCATTTTCACAGCTAATTTTACCACTGACAGTGTGTGTTCCAGCAAACCGCCGACATATGCATGATGAATATTTTTAGCCGCGGGCATATATTTAAAAAGTTTTAAAGTTTTGCTGTCTCCGAAAAAGAGATTCACAAGCTTTTTAATATTAGAATCTTTTATTTCGCTATCCAGTATGGTTTTTATTTCCGTTACCATATCCTGAATATTATATTTGGTTTTTGGAAGAAAATCTATGCGGCTTTCATTTTCAAGTTTCTTCATATTGCTGATTTTAAGCTGTAACTGTCCATTATAGTTCTGAACAACAGCATCAACAGCAACCACATCCCCTTTCTCAGGATCAAATTCCAACTTATTGCTGTCAAACATTATCCCGTTATGCTGTCCACCTTCCTTATCGGTTAAAACAACCCTCAGATATGGCCTGTTATCTTTAGTCACATTTTTGTTAATTTCAAAAATCATATATTTCTCAGCACTGATATTCAAATTCATACACCCACCCACTATTATCTTTAGTAATAATCCACATCTGAAGTCCTATCCACTTCCAAATCTTTAATACTTAACCCTTCCTTTCTAAGATTCTCAAGAACATCCAAAGCTTGCTTGCACATGGACCCCGAAGTGTAAACAGCAACCTGACCTTTACTACTATCCAGCGTCCGTACAATCCCCACACCTTCATACGAATCCATGATGCTGTTAACATACAAAACATTTTTAATATCGATTCTAAATTTAATTTTTATGTTTTCAAGAGGGGAATACATAATCAAACAAACTCCAGCAAAAAAATATCTATACCGGAAAGCTCTGAAACAATATTTTCAAGAGGTAAATAGGATGACTTTTCGATATATAGTTTATCAAACTTAAGATTTCTTACATTTTCTATAAAAGGGGTAATGTCTTTACTCAGACGAATAAAGTCCATCAAAAAAAAACCATGCTTAAACATAAACTCTGGTTTTTTGATATACAAAACAGAATTTAAGTATTTTGTTTTCTCTACGGACTCTGTTAGTTTGCCAAAAGAAAAAAAATCTATTCGGCTACTGCATCCCCTTGGCCTTATTTTAAAGAAATCATAATCCACAAAAGCGGGAAAAATTTTCAGCTCGGCGTAATTGTCATCGTCTCCGCCGGAGCCGTTGTCCAGCTTTAACGGAGGAAAAGGAACACTCACATCTTTAATCAACTGATCTGTCAATGTTAAACTCTCTTTTTATAGTATCTAATATTCCGTTCACAAGGGAGGCTGATTTTTCATCCATATAATTGCTGGCGATACTAACATAATCATCCAGAATTGCATAAACCGGTGCATCACCGTCAAAAAGCTCAGCTATGCCAACTCTGAATACCGCCTTCTCTATTTCACCTAACCGTTCAAAAACCCATCCTTTTTTAAGATATTTTTTCACAAGCTCATCGTTAAAATTTTTCTTTTTAAAGGCATTTGAAAACAACTCTTCTGCAAAGGTTTTTACGGTATCCGGGGCATCTTTTTCCAGCCAGAATATTCTGCGCACTTCAGATACACCAACTTCTGCAATAGAAGAATGATACATCATTTGTACAGCATATTCCCTGGATAATGTTCTTTTTGATTTCATGAAGATTAAAGTTTGTTCTTTATTATCAGGTTAACTGTCTCAAGAGCAGCCATAGCAGCTTCTGCTCCTTTATTACCGCTCTTAGTCCCAGCTCTTTCGATAGCTTGCTCAATTGTATCCGTAGTAAGCACACCAAAAATCACAGGAACTCCCGTATCATAAGATGATTTTGCCACTCCCTTTGCCACTTCCGCAGAGACATAGTCAAAGTGAGGGGTTGAACCTCTTATCACAGCACCAACCGCTATTACGGCATCAAATTTCCCTGATTTAGCCAATTTATTGCACACCATAGGCATTTCAAAAGCACCAGGAACTTTATAAACCTCAATATCATCGCCGCCAACATTATGTCTCAATAATGCATCGATGGCACCTGATATCAAGCTTTTCACAATAAAATCATTAAATCTGGTGGCCACAATAGCTATTTTTAAACCACTTCCATCGTAAACGCCTTCGTATACTTTCACGCTCATTATCAATCCCCAATTTTTTTTATTAAGTTTATTAAAAAAGATGACCCATTTTTTCTTTTTTTGCCTTTAAATATTTTTCATTCTCAGGTCTTATTTTACATACAATAGGTACTCTTTCAACAACTTCCAGACCATATCCGGACAAACACTTCAGTTTTTTCATATTATTTGTTAACAATCTTAGCTTTTTAATACCCAGATATCGCAAAACCTGAGCCCCAAAACCGTAATCACGAAGATCATCCTCAAAGCCCAGATGCAGATTTGCATCCACTGTATCCATTCCGTTTTCCTGAAGTTTGTAGGCTTTTATTTTATTTAAAATACCGATTCCCCTGCCTTCCTGAAACATATACAGCAGTACCCCCCTACCTTCTTTTTCAATCATTTCCATAGCACAGTGAAGTTGATCTCTGCAGTCACATCTCAAAGAACCAAAAACGTCACCTGTTAAACATTGTGAGTGAACCCTTACCAAAACAGGCTCATCAGTGGATATATCCCCTTTAACAAGGGCAACTGTCTCCTGTTTATCCACTTTGTTCACAAATCCCTCTATTTCAAAATCGCCAAATAGCGTTGGTAAATTCGCATCTGCAATTTTTTCTATGATGCTTTCCTTTTCCACCCGGTAAGAAATGAGATCTGCAATAGTTAGAATTTTAAGTCCGTGCTCTTTGGCAAATTCTTCAAGCTGAGGCATTCTTGCCATCGTTCCATCATCATTCATGACTTCACATATAACAGCGGCAGGTGTCAGCCCCGCCAGTTTTACCAAATCCATTGAGCCCTCTGTTTGTCCGGCTCGAACAAGAACACCTCCATCTTTGGCTCGAAGCGGAAAAACATGACCCGGACGGGCAATATCATCGGCAGTTTTCTCAGGATCTGCAGCTACTTTTATCGTATGAGCCCTGTCAAAAGCTGAAATGCCCGTGGTGACCCCTTCTTTCGCCTCAATCGAAACGGTAAAAGCTGTCCCAAATTTGGCAGAATTACCCTTTTCATCCACCATCAATGGCAAATTCAGCTCATCACATCGTTGATTGGTGAGACTGAGACAAATAAGCCCCCGGCCGTATTTTGCCATAAAATTTATAGCCTCTGGAGTAACAAAATCAGCCGCTATCATTAAATCGCCCTCGTTCTCCCTGTCTTCATCATCCACCAGAATAATCATTTTGCCGTTTTTTATATCTTCTATTGCTTTTTCCACAGTTGCCCTAACTTCTTTCATCATTATATAAAATCCTCCATTTGTTGCATCTTTAAAATACCAGACTTTAATCTATCCGCTTTTTTTTCATTTTTCAATAATTTCTCCATATAACGTGCCACCATATCTGCTTCTATATTCACAAAATCCCCCGGATGTCTATACTTTAATATAGTATTTTCAAAAGTATGAGGAATTACAGCGACAGTAAATTCATTATTATCAAAAACATCAGCAATTGTTAAACTTATGCCGTCCAAAGCTATGGATCCTTTGGAAACTACATACTTTTCAATATTTTCAGGATAACCTATACATAATCTGTATGCAGATGACTCTTTTCTTATCTCTGTGAATTTCCCCAAACAATCAACGTGTCCTGAAACAATGTGTCCCCCAAGCCTGGATGATAATGTCAGAGCCCGCTCCAGATTCACATAATCACCTGGTTTTAGATACTCCAAAGAAGATTTTCCCAATGTTTCGTATGAAATATCGGCAGTAAAAGAGCCCTTTTCCACTTTGGTTGCTGTCAGACAAGCACCATTTACAGCTACAGAATCACCGATTTTAAGATCATCAGTAATATCAGCGCAGCTAATATTTAAAATGGCAAAAGAACCACGTTTATCAACCCTGTTTACTGTCCCGATTTTTTCCACTATCCCTGTGAACATCTGTTCCTCAGCTCTTCCGTAAGTTTTAGTATATGCTCGGTGTAATCATTGATTTTGCCGTTAAATAAAAAATCATTTTTGAGTTTCTGGACAGTCAACTCTTCCAATTTAACAGACTCCTCTATGTTATCTATACCCAGTTTTCCGATAGAATCAACCCCCTCTTCTCCTATTATCTTTCCGGAAGTAAAAAAATAGCATTTATCAGCCAATTTATTGTTAATAAAAGAGGCATATATTTTTCGCCCCCCTTCCACAAGTACATTCAGAATATTTTTACCAATCAGTACTGATGAAATATCATGTAGATTCAATCCATACTCATCACTATTTACAGGGACTATATCAACACCTTTTGACATTAAATTATCTGCCTTATTTTTATTTTTACCTATAGCACTGTTGGATACAAAAATGATACATCTTTCAGGCTTCTCCTCAAAAACAGCAGACCCTTCTGAAATACTAAGTGAAGAATCGAGAATAATTTTATAAGGATACCGCATTATACCCATAAATCGTGAGCTGAGCATGGGATTGTCAGCATCTACCGTCCCTTTACCCACCAAAATGCCATCGGAAATACTCCTGAAATAATGTCCGTATTGTCTTGACGTTTCATCGGTAATCCATTTGGAAGCCCCTGTATAGGTGGCTATTTTCCCATCCAAACTCTGGGCTATTTTCAAAGAGTAAAACGGCTGACCTTTTAAAATATATTTAGCAAAGTCTTCTATAATTTCAGCACATGCTTGTTCGGCAAAACCCACATAAACCTCAATACCGTTATTTAGTAAATAGTTTATCCCATTACCTGCGTTCAAAGGATTAGGATCCACGACTCCGATAAAAACACGGCTTATACCGCTTTTTACAATTGTTTCCACACAGGGGGGAGTTTTCCCATAATGAGAACAGGGCTCAAGTGTTACATATAAATCAGCTCTGTTGATTTCCTGGCTGCAATTATTGATAGCTTCTATTTCAGCGTGTGCACCGCCAAAACTCTTATGAAAACCTCTACCCAAAATTTCTCCATTTTTTACAACCATTGCTCCAACAACAGGATTAGTACCTGTATAACCTTTTCCGGCCAACGCCAGATTAACGCATTCAAGCATCATATTGTGGGGATCAGACAACTCTCTCTCCTATCTTATGTTCTTTACCTTGCATAATTCTTACAATATTTGATTTATGTTTATAAATAACAAAAAGAACAACAACTGCTGTAAATATTTGCAGACCAAACCAGTCGCTATTCAGCCATACCGATATCATTAGTATAACTGCTGAAATGATGGAGCCGAGGGAAACAATACGAAAAACAGCAATGACAAGAAAAAAGGTGAGCAGTGCCCAGAAAAGGCTATAAGGGCTTAACGCCATAAAAACACCTACACCTGTAGCTACACCTTTACCACCTTTAAATCTAAGAAAAACAGTATATGTATGCCCCAAGATAATAAAAAGAGCACAAAAAAGAATGATATTGCCGTCAATACCCGGTATCTGCCGGAACACATACAGAGGAATAAAAGCCTTTAGCATATCACAGCAAAATGCAACAACAAATCCCCATTTTCCCAAAACACGCCCAGCATTAGTAGCTCCTACATTGCCACTCCCCACTTCACGAAGATCAATACCCCTAATCAGTTTCACAAGCAGGAAAGAAAAGGGCACAGCACCAGATAAATAAGAAATTACAAAAAGACAAATATACAAAATCATTTGACAAAAATCCTGTGTAAAAAAGACCTTTTTAGTTTAATCGCATCATCCTCACAAACCTCATAACAGCAAAAACATTCCTTGCATAGTTCTTTGTTTATAAAGACGGTTTTGTTTTCAAATGTTATAGCATCAGCGTAACAACTCTTCAAGCATAAGAGACATTTTGTACATTTAGGCTGAATTATTTCTGGCTTTACATAAATCTTATCAGCTACAATTTTTTTGATGCTATCAGGTATAATTGATTTTTTCATAGACACCGGTGTTTTTATGGATAAACCATCAAAACAAGCACCGGTATTTAGTTTTATTTCTTCCACATCCAGAAATTTCATCGCTTCAGCATTTGTAGTACAAAAATTCACCGGCAAACCAAGAAGTTTTGTTATTTCAATGTCAAGTGCTGCAGCATTTTCAGAAGCGGCAACAATTCCCAGATTTACAGGTTTACCTCGGGAAGGTCCTTCTCCTTCATGAGCGATTATTCCATCCAAAAAATTTAATGATTTATCTGCAAATAATGCAGATAAAGAATATAATTTATCACCTAAGTCATTTCCTGATGGATATCTTCTATGATAGGCAACTTTTGCTGTACCAGGAACAAGTCCGAAAAAGTTTTTAACACACATTGTAAGACCGGTAAGAGAATGGGTTTTCAGCTTTGCTATATTAATAATCATATCCACTTCATCTGCAATACCGGAATACACAAAATCATCTTTTTCAATGGGTTGAAAAGATTCCATCCTAGCAACAGTTATATTTTCTTTGTCACATACGTTCTGAATACCTGTAATTTTAAGAACATTGGAAAAGTTGTTAAAGTTTGCCCCCGGGCTGTCTGCGAGGATAAGCTCAGCTCTTGTGAACCTTTTCAGAGATCTGACCAGATATGTTAAAAACTCGGGATGTGTAGTGACAGCTCTTTCAGAAGTGGCAGCCTGAAGCAGGTTAGGTTTTAATAATATTTTCCTGCACTTTAACAGTCTACTGCTGTACAGTTGAAAAAAGCCATTAAAAAAAGGCTCAAGCTCAGGCGTGTAACTGCTGAATTTTCTAAGAAAAACATCAGGCATTAACTTCTTGCCTAAAAAAATTTCTGTAGTACACAAAGCCGGAATACACTGAAATTATCACCGAAAGATAAATAAGTATTTTGCCCACTAAAAAAATATTTATTCCGAGTAACTCATTTTTATATATAAGCAGGGTAAGAGCAGTCATCTGAAAAGCTGTCTTTATTTTACCAAAAAAACCGGCGGGGATAATGGTACCTTTGCTCGACGCAAAATCTCTCAGACCTCCCACAGCAAACTCTCTGCTCAGTAAAATAATAACAACCACAGCGTTGAGTCTATCAATCTGTATGAGAGAAATAAGGGCTGCCGCCACAAGTATCTTATCTGCAATAGGATCAAGTATTTTACCAAAATCAGAAACCACACGATATTTGCGAGCCAAATACCCGTCTATAAAATCAGTTACAGAAGCAACAACAAAAACAATTGCTGATAGGACATTTGTTACACTGTTATCAAAAAAAATCAGAATCAGAAAAACCGGGACAAGCAAAACCCTCAAAACAGTTAACTGATTAGGTAGCTTTTGCATAATTTCATTTGACATTATATTTCCCCATCTTATATCTAAAGGCTCTACCCGATAAATTCAGCAACTCTGCAGCTTTGCTTTGATTGCCATTAGTTTTTTTTAATGCAGCCAGTATATATTTTTTTTCAATTTTTTCCACAATTTTATCCAAATCCACAGGATTTTCTAAAATGAAATCATCCTGTTCTCCGTAATTGTCCTCCAATTCAAAAAAATATCTGGGAAAACTTGAAGGAAGCAACTTGTTTGTTTTTTCCATTGCAACAGCCCTTTCAATAAGGTTTTCAAGCTCTCTCACATTACCTTTGAAGGGATAATTTTTTAATGCTTCATTTACCGCAAAAGAAATCTGGGATATGTTTTTATCCATTAAAATACTGTACTTTTTTAGAAAATGCCTGGTTAGCTCTTCAATGTCGCCACGTCTTTCTCTTAAAGGAGGTATGTGTATGTTAACAACATTAAGGCGGTAATAAAGGTCACTCCGAAAATTTCCCTGTTTAGTCTGATCTTCAAGATTTTTATTGGTTGCCGTTATCAAGCGGAAATCTGTTTTGATTTCTTTACCTGCTCCTAATGGCTGCACTATTTTATCTTGGATTACACGCAGCAGTTTCGATTGAAGAAAAAGCGGCATATCGCCAATTTCATCCAAAAAAATGGAGCCTCCGTCAGCAAGTTCAAAAATTCCTTTTTTATCATAGCTGGCTCCGGTAAAAGCACCTTTTTTATATCCAAATAACTCGGATTCAAGTAAATCGTAAGGGATAGCACTGCAGTTTATAGCTTTAAAAGCCCTGGAAGATCTTCCGCTCAAACGGTGAATGGCTCTGGCTACCAATTCTTTGCCTGTTCCGGACTCTCCGGTAATGAGCACAGTGGAATCTGTTTTTGCCACATCAATAATGTATTTTTTTATTTTATTAATTACATCACTTTTCCCTTTTATTTCATCCAGCTCCGGGCAACACCCGTCATCATTTTCCTCACGGGAGGATATAACATCACTAACCATATTGGCAAGGTTATCCATATCAAAAGGTTTTGTTACATAATCCACTACGCCAAGTTTCACAGATTCCAGTGCAGTGGAACTGCTTGCATATGCTGTCATAAGTATAAAGGGAATATTGTGATTATGTTGTTTACACCATTTCACAATGTCCATACCATCTTCATTCCCTAAAACCAAATCACAAACAGCAATGTCAATTTTCTTATTTTTTATAATTTCACAGGAGCTGGGAATATCGGATGCCGTAAAAACATTGTAACCTTCATCAGCAAAAAGAATTTCAAGCAATTCCCGGAAAGATTTTTCATCATCAATAATAAGTATATTATACCCGGCCATCGGCACCATTACTCGAAAGTGATTTCTATTATTTCATACTCTGTCTCTCCGCCAGGTGCGTTAACAACTGCTTCTTCTCCAACTTTTTTACCTACAAGTGCTCTTGCCAATGGGGAAAGCACAGAAATATCTCCCTTTGAAATATCGGATTCATCAGGACCTACTATTCTATAAGTTTTAACCTCATCGGTGTCAACATTTTCAATTTTAACCGTCGCACCGAAAACCACTTTATTACTTTTTAATGTACTGGTGTCGATAACATCAAATTTGGACATTTTGGATTCAAGCTCATTAATTTTAGCTTCAAGCATCCCCTGACGTTCCTTTGCAGCATCATATTCTGCATTTTCACTTAAATCTCCATGGGATCTGGCTTCTTTTATAGCCTCCACTACATCTTTTCTGTCTCTGGTTTTAAGTTTCTCAAGCTCTTCTTTTATCTTTTGAAAACCTTCCTTTGTAATCGGTATTCTATCCATTACAACCCTCCGTATGTTTTTTTCCTGTAACAAAAGCGTTAATATAACCACCTTTCATATGAATTTCAACCTCATCGTCCAGTTTTACGAAATCTATCGACGGTGCCAGTTTGCCGTTTGCGTAAACTACTGCATAACCACGGGAAACTATCCTGTTGGGACTCATGGCTTCAAGCTTGCCCGTCAATTCTCTTAATTTCCCATCTTCATAATTTATTTTATTTTTTATACTTCTCAACAGGTAATTTTCAAGGTAATCCAGTTTTTCTTTGCTTTGACTTACTCTGTTAATAATGTTGGCAGGTTTAAATGATGCTTTAAGCATATTCAAACGGCTGCTGTTATCGGTAAGCTTTCTTTTCATATCTCCGTTAATTTTATCTAACAATCGGGCAACTTCACTCTTATATAGTTTCAGTTTTGCATGCGGCGAGTTTTTATTCATCGATATAAGGTAATTATCCAATTTTTGCATAAAAGTGTTTAAAGTATAAGACATGTCTTTTTCCAGTCTTTTTTGCAAATCATTCAGTTTTTTATCATAGTAAAGATGCCCCTCAGAAAGATATACAGCCGCAGCTGTTGGGGTAGCCACAGTCATATCAGCGGTATAATCACATATGGTTGTATCCCTCTGATGTCCGATAGCTGAGATTGTAGGCACATCAACAGCACGCAAAGCCCGTGCAACATTTTCCTCATTAAAAACAGCCAAATCTTCCAGGGATCCCCCTCCTCTCATCAAAACCAGCGTATCATATAGATCAGTTCTTTTACCGGCCTGTAAAATATTTTTCACTATATCAGCTGAAGCGGAATTCCCCTGTACCATAACAGGCCATAAGTCTATACAAAATTTAGCAGTATTTTTTCTTGCTGTGCTAACAAAGTCCTTTATAGCCGCACCGGTGGGGGATGTAATAACAGCTATTCTCTTAACAAATGTGGGGACACTTCTTTTAAGATTTTCATCAAGCAGCCCTTCCCGCTCTAACTTTTTCCTGGTCTCAGCAAATTTCTTATAAAACTCACCCTCTGAATCGTACTCTATTTTCTTCACAATTATCTGGTATACCCCGCCAGCTTCATATACAGAAATATCACCATGAACAGAGACCTTGTCACCGTTTTGAATCGAGTACTCCCTGTTAGCCAGGTTGTAACGTTTGAAAAAGACAGATTTGATTTGTGAGGAATCATCCTTTAAAATAAAATAGTAATGTCCTGTTGGAGATTTGGACAAGTTAGATACTTCTCCTGTGACTATAACAGGAGTGTTAAAAGCATTTTCAATCAGATTCTTTACTGCTTTTGTTATCTCGGTTACTGTATATTTCTTCATTACCATCCCTTAAAATATATAAATCTTCATCAGGTTTTTTCAGATTAAGATCTTCGCGAATAACTGTTTCCAAAAATTCTTTGTCTTTTTGTAGCAGATAAAGCTCATGCTCAAGCTCATCAATCCTTTTGCTGAGATTATCAACCTTTTCAGCATATTTTTTTCTTATATCCAGTAGATTGTTGTATTCTATAAGCCCTCTGTTGCCAAAAATCAGGTACAGGATTAATGCTAAGACCAAAGCAAAATACAATATATTGGATTTCATTTTTTACCACTCTTGGTCAAATAAAGTCTTGTTGCCTGATTTTTTAATGCTGCTGGGATTTCCCTGGATTTTGAAAGTATTTCAATATCTCTGATGTATAAATTATTAACATATTTCATGCTTATTTCCAGAGGAGTTTTGGGATGCATTAAAATGCTTCTTAATATATTATAGTCTTTCATGAAATTTCTGTTTCTGGTTATTTCCCTTATAAGGTGTTCGGGAGTAGCTTTATTTTTCACCAGGGTTTCAATCTCCTCTTCGGTAATTCTGGGATTTTTCAAAACAGATAATGATATTTGTTTATTGGGATCTTTAATTAAAAGAGATCTGGCAGATTTATTACCTTTTAATGCAAGCTTAATTTTCTCAACAGGTTTCATAGTCAGAACCTTTTGATAAAGATTATCTTCCAGCTCCTTAGCTTCTGTTTCAGTTTTTTCTGCTACCTCTTTTTTAACATTTTCCTTTACTTCCTCAGGATTATTACTTTCAGATTTTCTTTTTTCAGCTTCACAAGCCAGATTAATTTCAAAAAGCAACTGTTTTAACAATACAACCGCATCATCAGGAGTATATGGATTTGAAAGCATCTGCCTGATCAATGATATATCCTTTGCAAGTATATGTTTTAAATTGGAGACCCTGAACAAAACCTCCGAATCTGAAGAAGCCACTAATATCCCCAGCATCTCCGGTTCAACATCCCTGGCAGCTATTAGAGCAGATACAAAAAAAACATTGTTTTTCATGATTTTTATAAGATAGGTTAGATACTTCCCTTGAAAATAAGGGCTTAAAACTATTTTTTTGAATAAATCTTCTTTAAATCTTTTAAGAAAAAGATATAATTCTTTGACAAGAGACTTGTAGTTTTTCAAAACCAGGAACACTATCAACGGATAATCTTCGTAGTTTACAGGGATATAACCTTCCAGTATGGATTTAACCTGATTCTCAGTTGCTCTCTTTGCATACAAATCCGCTGTGATATTGTTCAGAATATTATGTTTTTTATATAAATCCAGATATCCAGACAAATCCTCATCAAGTGTCAAAAAGCTTTTAAGCCTTCTGACCTCTTCTTTTTCAAGCTCTGTTTTGTTTTGATATTCCTGCAGCAAATAAAAAACGTTATCAGTCACTAACAATCCTGTTCTTACCAGTTTGTTTTGCTTTTATGAGTTTTTTATCCACACTATCTAATATATTCTCAGGATTTTGTTCGTAACTGTCAACCTCTGCCACGCCCATGCTTACAGTTATTTTTATTTTATAGTGTCGGTATTTGAAAGTTGTTTTGCTTACATTCTGCCTTATACGCTCAGCAACATGGTATGCTTCACTTTTGCTGGTTTCCGGCAGTAAAATAACAAACTCTTCTCCGCCGAAACGAAAAGCATAGTCAACATTTCTCAAGTTTTTCTTAATAATGTCCGAAAAATATTTCAGGACATAATCGCCCACAAGGTGACCGTATGTATCATTAATATATTTAAAGTCATCTATATCCAGGAAAATAACAGAGAAAATTTTACCATATCTTTTATGTAAGTCAAAATATTCTCCCAGTTTGTTATCAAGATATTTTTTGTTATAAAAACCGGTTAGAAAATCAGTAATTGTTTCCGCTTTGAATTTATTCAACTCTGCTTTTAGCTTATCAAGCTCATTTGCATGATTTTTATATTCATCAAACTCACTATCAAGGTTACTTTTGTCCATCCGGATTTTTTCAAGGGTTATATCTTTCTTATGCAGTTTTTCTTCTATTTTGCCTATAAGGTTATCCAAATCTCCGGTGATTTTTTGTAAAATATTGTCTATTTCATCTTTGTTATCGGTAAGAGATGCTATATTGTTAAGTTCAGCAAGAATTGTTTTGTCCACAGAAGTATCAAAAGTCATAAGATCAATACTTTCATCCAGTAAATCAAAAAAATGATGTGAAATATGGGTTATACGGTCGATAACTTTTTCCAGTATTAACTTGATTTTCGAAAACAGAAAAGATACTGTTTCATAATCTGCAATATTAACGCTTATAAAATCTATAGCTTTGTCAACTATTTCGCAATGTTCGCTGGCCTGGATAAGCTCTTTCTCAATTTTATCCAGCTCTTCATTTTTTTGAAAATTTTTCAAATGTTTAATTTTATCAAGTATATATGATTTCAGGTGCTCATTGCATTTTTTGTATTCCTCTACAGATAACAAGTTTATAACACTTTCATTGTCCTGAAGACAATTCTTTAATGTGTTTTTATCCAAGGGTTTATTATTTTTTTCAAGTTCCTTGAGAGCTTTTATAAGAATTTCTGATAACAAATCCACAAATTTTTCAAAATCTTTCACAAACCACCTGCACGATTAATATTGTAAAATATTAATTTTTAATAATAACATTATTTGTTTGAAATTAATATAACAAATTATTTCTCAATTCGTCAAAAAAATCCAAGACAAATTCCTGTTTGTAGTCAAAAAATGTCCACGGAAGACTTCTGAAACGTCCTTTTTTGCGATACAGTTGCAAATCAGCATATATATTGGAACCGAGATATATTCTATGTGAAAAGTTCTTAGTGCTTGCGGCGACTACTTTTTCCAGGGCAACATAACCGGGATCAACATTAAGAACCCTTTTGCCTTCCACCATAAAGGATCTCTCCAAATCAACAGTTACAAGTTTATGCCTTAAAATATCGTCCGGATATATTTGAAAAGAATAGCCAGCAAAATATTTTTGCAGACTGCTTCCCATCTCATTTACATAATATTGAGTATGCGAAAAAGAAAAAACCTCCGATTTGACTACAGGTGGTCCGAACAGGGGTTTTAATAAAGCATCAGGATCATTAATATAAGATGTATTGTATAATATAGCATTATACAACTCTACTTTCAGCGGTTTGCGTAAACCGCCGCCATAAACCATAAACAAATCCGCTTTATTATTCTACTTCTAAATCATCGATTTCGATAGTAGGCGTAATTGTTGAAACAGCATGTTTATAAATCATCTTCTGGGCATCATCTTTGAGTATGATAACAAAGTTATCAAAACCCTTAATAACACCTTCCAACTTTACACCATTGACTAAATAAACGGAAACAGCAATTCTCTTTTTTCTTACATAATTAAGAAAAACATCCTGGATATTCACTTTTTTACTCATTATATCCCCTCGCTAAGATTGTTATATCCTGAAATTAAGAAACTACTAAAAACTGTATTAATACAATACTCATAATAATTTTCATATAAATTTAACAATTTTAGCTCAAGAATCGGAAAATATCAAGTATCAATTGTTGAGAATTGTCAGGATAGTCTGTAAAGAAGTTTTTCGCGTAAATCTGTAACAATATCTTTGTCAAACACATCTATATATTTAATATATTTAATATCCTTCATATGCCTGAACCAGGTAAGCTGTCTTTTTGCAAAATTTCGCGTTTTTTTCTTTATCTCACGAACAATATCCTCGTATGTACGTTCACCTTTTAAAAATGAAACCACCTGTCTGTAACCAATAGCATCAAAAGAGTCAAGGTGCGGATTATAACCCATATCCAGCAATCTTTTCACTTCATCAATCCATCCGTTATCAAACATCTTATCCACGCGGCTATTAATTTTTTCATAAATTTTTTTTCTATCTCCGGTAAACACATAAACATCGTATCTATAAGCAGGATTTCTGTGAAATTTTCTATGGCATTGGTTAAAAGTCATACCGGTTAATTCGCAAACTTCTAAAGCCCGGATTATTCTGTTTTTATCATTTGGGGATACTTTAGACGCATATTCAGGGTCATTGGCTTTAAGCATCTCATATAACTTATCCAGTCCGTATTTTTCCATAATATCTGAATATTTAAAGCGTAACTCTTCACTCTTGGCCGGACCGTCAAAAATACCTTTGATTAATATTTCAATATACATCCCCGTCCCACCCACGACAATCGGGAGATTCCCTCTTTTGTAAATATCAGAGATAATGTTTTCAGCAAATTTGAAAAATTTGCCAGCAGAGTAGTCTTCATCAGGATATAAGATGTCAATTAAATGATGGGGGATTTTTCTTAAAATATTTTCAGGGGGCTTGGCAGTACCTATATTCATATACCTATACACCTGAAAGGCATCGGCATTAATTATTTCAATTTTTTTTGCTAATTTGCTCTGTTCTGCCAAAAAATGCAGATTTTTTACAAAATCCGTTTTTCCGGTAGCTGTGACTCCGGTGATAACGGGTACTCTGTTCATCGATGAAACTTCCTGAAAAGCTCTTCTTTGGCTTGTTTGAAGATAATAGGTCTACCGTGTGGACAGGTAAAGGGATTTTTGGTTTTTAGCAACTCCAGCACAAGATGTTTCATCTCATATGCACTAAGTCTTTCACCAGCTTTAATCGCTGATTTGCAGGACATAACTACAAGAGTAGAATCCTTCACTCCTCTTTTTGTCAAAAATTCAATTTCCTGCAAAATATCTGCAATTTCCTGTTTTATATCTTTATTAATAATTTCAGAAGGTATTCTGTTAACTTTTACACTTGTCCCACCGAAATCTTCAATGTCATAACCAAATTCTACTAAAATATCTTTATTTGAAAACAGTAGCTCACATTCATCTTTGTTGAGATTTATGGTAATAGGCTCTGTTAAATTAATGGATGATATCTCCGTTTCAAAAGACTCACTTTTATATTTTTCATACAGTATCCGTTCATGTGCAATATGCTGGTCAATCAAGTAGTAAAAATCTTCGAACTCACAAATGATAACTGTATTGAAAAGCTGACCCACCACTCTGAAGTCGTATTCATCGTCATACACACTATCACTTTCAACCTCAAATGCGCTGTATGTTTGGCTGTTTAAAAGATCGTAAACACTTGAACTATTAAGCTTATCATGACTATAGCCGGGTTTATCATAAAGCTCTTTGTTCTTTTGTACTATATGGTTGTAGCTAATTTCTTGATTATTGATTAAGCTTTCATATCCGGAGTTATCATATTCAGGTGCAGCCGTTAATTCTCCTAATTTAGAAGAAATACTGTCATACACAAAAGAGAATATTTCGCCTGAATTCAGAAATTTTACAAACAGTTTTGCAGGATGAACATTTACGTCCAAATCTGAGGAATCCAAATAAAGAACTACACAACCCACCGGATATTTCCCTTCGGGAAGAAGTCTTTTATATGCTTTTACAATACACTGGACAAGCATATTATCTCTAATAACGCGGCCGTTTACACCAACAACAAGGTTATCTTTCCTGAGTTTCTGGATTTCCGGTGTTGAAATGACAGCTTCTATATTTAAATCATCATATTTATTGTTAAGGTATAATAGATTTTCTTCATTAAATACCTTTTTAGCTCTTGAAAGCATCCCATCATCTTTGGAAAAAACCAGTGTTTTTTTGTCGTTTACAATGAGCTTGAGGCAAATATGGTAGTTAACCAGGGAAAATTGTTTTATAAACTTGACAATTTCACGTTGCTCAGCAGCAGGTGTTTTTAAGAATTTCCTTCGGGCTGGAATGTTTTCGAAAAGATTTTTGACAGTAACAACAGTTCCGTCGAGACCTGCAGCTGGCTTAATCTCACCAGTATTACCAAAATAAACGGAGAGAGAAAAGCAATCATAACCTTTTCTTTTGGATTTTATGCAGAAATCGCTAACGGAGCTTACAGCAGCCAGTGCCTCTCCGCGAAAACCGAATGTATTAAGACAGTATATGTCATCAATACTGTTTATTTTACTGGTAGCAAACCGGCTAACAGTAACCGGCAAATCTTCCGGCAAAATGCCCCTGCCATCATCTGTTACCTTTATCAGACTGATACCGCCATCTGTAATTTCTACGGTAATATTTTCAGCACCGGCATCAACTGCGTTTTCAAGAAGCTCTTTAATTACATTGCACGGGCGATCAATCACTTCACCGGCAGCAATTTTATTGGACACATCCACCGGCAGCTGTATAATTTCCCGATTACTGCTCAGCAAAGACCCCCATTGACATATACTTTTCACACCTGTACTCAAACAGCCTTTCAGGTGAAAGTTGCTTCAAATCGTTCAAATGTTTTTTTAGCGCCTCTTTGACATTTTCCGCCGTTTTTATATAATCCCTGTGAGCCCCACCAAGAGGCTCCTTAACTATTTCGTCTATAACTTTAAGCTTATATAAATCCTGAGCTGTGAGTTTCAAAGCTTCTGCAGCTTTATCGGAATAACTGGCATCTTTCCACAATATTGACGCACACCCCTCCGGGCTGATTACGGCATATATGGAGTGCTCCATCATAATTACGCGATTGCCCATAGCTATGCCAAGAGCACCTCCACTTCCACCTTCACCGGTAATAAGTGTAATAAAAGGAACAGTTAATCCTGCCATTTCCCTAAGATTTCTTGCTATAGCTTCAGCCTGCCCTCTTTCTTCAGCACCTATTCCCGGATAAGCACCCGGCGTATCAACAAAAGTAAAAATAGGACGCTGATATTTTTCAGCCATTTCAAAAATCCTCAACGCCTTTCTGTAACCTTCGGGATGTGCCATCCCAAAATTTCTGTAAATATTCTCTTTAGTATTTCTGCCCTTCTGGTGCCCCACAACAACAACAGGCTCACCCTCGAATTTAGCCATACCAGCAATAATGGCAGGGTCATCCCTGAAGTTTCTGTCGCCATGCAATTCTACAAAATCGGTAAAGAGCATCCTTATATAATCCAGAAAATAAGGGCGGTTTGGATGTCTTGCTACCATGACCTTCTGTGCTGGAGTAAGTGAGTTATAAATATTGGCTTTAACTCTTTCAAGCTTCTTTTCAAGCCCCCGCAGCTCCCCCTTCATATCCTGATCCGACAGTGAGGACATGTTTTTCAATTCTTCTATCTTTTTTTCCAAATCAGCAATTGGCTGTTCAAATTCCAAAGGTTGTACCGACATAAAAACGCTCCTGTTTTTCAAACTTAAATGCTACATTAAAACAGTTTAGTTGAAAAGTTCAAGACCTTTATCAATTAACTCAGTATTAAATCCCTCCACTTTACGACCGTTGAAGAACACAACAGGTGTCGAATTTACACCAAGACTTTCTGCGAGTTGTTTGCTTCTGTCAAGTTTTTTCTGAACCCTATCTGAATTAACAAGTGTTTTGAATTTCTCAGGATTATCTGTTTTAGCGGCAAATTTTTCCAATATTTCATTTTTATCCATTTTATCATATTCACCGCTGTAGAGTTCATCGGCAAAATTCACCCCAAGCATCTTCCCCGCTTCAAAAATTTTAGCATAAATAACCGCTTTGTTGTGTATTTTTAATGGTAAATGGACTTTATATACAGCCACATTGTCCATATCTTTTACTTTTTCCTTAATATATTTATAAGCTCTTTTGCAGTATGGACACTGGAAATCACTTATATCAACAATAATATTGTCGGCGGATTTTTTCCCATAAATTAATGTTAAACCTTCGGTATTAATATCGTAAACATCGTAACGAAAAGCCAGTGAACTTTTTATACTTTCCCCCTGGGATATGTCTATAACATCTGGCAATAAATATTCACCGTTAGTAATAATATAGTCTGTCGCCTGTTTATTATTATCCCTATCGTTAATATTTACTTTAACGAAATAGAATCCCTTTGGTGTTTCCATTTCTGATAAAATCTCAGCATCAAGCTCAATGTTACTCATTCCCCTTTGTTCGAGGTTGGCTTTAAAATTTTCTTCCACTGTGTTTTTTATAAACTGATAATTGTTTTTACTCTCTGATGCTTTGACACTTACAGCTATACTTGTAATAAATAAAACTGTAAGCAATATCAAAAAAAATTTTCTTATAAATGGTATTTTTTTAAGCATTTGTTCCTCCATATTTTTGTTAATTAACATAATAACTTGATCATGTATGGTAACAATAGTTCATATATGATGAATTATTTGATTGCAAACTTTAAAATAAAAATTAGGTTTTCAATCTGATACATCTGAAAAAATTTTGCATTAAAGCAGCTATTTCCTCTGATTTAATACCTTCCCGATATTTCACGTAATGATTAAGGCCGTTAATATCAAAAAGGTTTGTTCTACTGCAAACACCTCCGAATTTAGATTCTCTCACACCAAAGACAACCTCCTCTATTCTAAAATGCAAAATAGCACCTGCGCACATCAAGCAGGGTTCTGCTGTGGAATAAAGTTTGCAGCCCAATAACCTCCAATCTCCAAAAGTTCTGCAGGCTTGCCTCATAGCCAGCATTTCTGCATGAGCTGATGCGTCACCAGAAAATTCTTTTTTATTAAAACCTTTGCCAATAATCTTCCCCTCGTATACAACAACTGCACCAACAGGGACATCTCCAATCTTAAACGCTTTTTGGGCCATTTCAATGGCTTTATCCATGAAATATTCATCCTGAGAATCAAAAAAGTCTCTGTTCATAAATTTTCCATCAATATTCTAAACATACCTGAAAAAACAATTGCTGCAGTTTCAGCCTTCAAAATGGATTTAAAAGGAGTCAGAGGCTCAAACCCTTTTTGAATTAATAAAGTTGTTTCATCCTTACTAAGTCCTCCTTCAGGACCTAAAAAAAGGCAGACATTTTTATTGTACAACTCGGGAACTCCTCTGTTATTTCCTCTTGCTGACAAAAGATAATTTTTTGAATCGATAGCAGCTACATCACCAATTTTCATAACAGAATGAAGTGAAGGGAGAAAATTATGTTCAGCCTGCAGTGCACCGTTGCACACATGTTCCCTGTATCTGCTAAATGTTTTACCCGTTACCGTTGCAGTGGAGTAATCAGAATATACAGGAATTATTTCTGTAACACCGATCTCACCAAGTTTTTCCAATATATAGTTCATATAACGGTTTTTGATAACGGAAATATATATAACAAGCTCATAGTCAGGAACTTTGTGGGGTAAAATTTCTTTAAGCTTTCCTTTGATACTTTTTTTATGAAAATTTATCAGTTCATAAATCCCGAAATTTTTATCATTAGCCAGAAAAACCGTATCACCGACATTCAATCTCAGTACATTTCTGATATGGTTGTAAACATTCCCTTCGATATCAATATATTCTGTAAACTCTATATTATAGTAAAATCTTTTCATTTTTTGCATTTAACCGTTTCCGATTCAAAATCAAGACCATTCTCTGTAAGCACTGCTGACAGGCTGTCACCATAAACGCATCCGGTATCGACATTAATCGTAAGAATATTGCCGTTTGCGTCTTTTTTGAATAAAGGCGCAGTTCCGCTTCTCCTGCTGATAATTTTGTTAATCGGTGTATGACCGTGAATAATTGTATAATCAAAATACTTTTCATTCATATGGGTAATTTCTCTACTCCATAAATAGGGATATTTTATTTTTCTGAAAAATATGCCGATATCTTCCAATTGCTCCTCCGGTGGCTTCGAAAAATCAGAGAGCCCTGCGTGACTTACAAATATCTTTTTATCGGTGAAGGTAAAAATATAGTAAAGTTTCAGATTCTTTAAAACACTATCAAATTGTTTTAAATCACAGCCAAACGCCTCGAATATATTTTCGCCCATTAAAAAGCGTTTATAAAGTTTCATCCCCGATATTGAAATAATAGTTTCCTTTCCTCCGTTAGAGAGCCAGTCATTTTTTTTATAATTACGAATACCCTCAGCAAAGTCCAGCATCATATCTTCGTGATTACCCCGCATCACCTCCACAGAAAAATCACTTTTCAACTCTGTTACCAGTTGCAGGACTTCACGGGAGTAAATACCTCTATCTACCAAATCGCCTAAAAATACAATCTGTTGAATGGGATAATTTTTCAAAAGTTTATTCAGAAGAACTTCAAGACTTTTTACGCAGCCATGTACATCACCAATAAAAGCTGTTATCTGCATAATCTCAGAGCACCCCATCCGTTTTCATGAATTTCATTTTCAATAAAGAAACCGGAAAAATCAAACATACTTTTGAAGGCCTCCATTTCCTCAGTCTGGATACCGGATAAAATAATGCAAGATTTGGCACATTCCAATAATTTTGCATTGATTTTCAGCAACACTGAAGAAATAATATTGGCACAAACTATATCAGCATAAAAACCTGTCCGTAAAGAACTAATGTCACCGCACCATAAATAATTACTAAATATATTATTAATCTCCATATTGTTTTTGGCATTAAACACAGCCATTTTATCATTATCAAAAGCATACCATCCGGATGCACCACAAAGTACGGCAAGTATAGTGAGTATACCGCTACCACATCCCACATCCAGAAACGATTTTCCAGGTGTGACATCTTTGGTGAGTCTTGCGGCAAGCTTTGTGGTTGGATGTGTTCCCGTACCGAATGCCAAAGCAGGGATTAGTTTGATGGATTTGGCTGTAGAAATTTTGTCATTTTCATCATAATAGCAGCTTATACCTTCCACAAGTACAGAAGGTTTTAAGAATTTTTTCCAGTAATGTTCCCATCCTGAGTTTTCAACAGATTTTTTTAAGAAAGTGATTCCATATTTTTTCAATAAATTGTCCAGATTGTCATAAGTATATATATCAAAAGTAGTACTACCTTCAAAACTGTCTTCAATAATATCTAACCCCATATTTTCAAGCTCACTTATCAAATCGTTATTTATAAAATCAAGCTTGTATTGATACATAAAAACACCCTGAGACTTTTGAATATAGAAACCTAAAGGTTGAAGCTTCGGGTTGACCATTTGGAATTATGCAAAAGTCTTACCTTATAATTTTTTTAAAATATTTCGGCAAAAGCCAAAATTATATCTGTTAAAATCTATAGACCACAAGTTATAAACATCGCTGTAGAGCTACCGGACAAACCCTTAAAACATTACTCATTAATACAAATAAAACATCTAAAAACATTTCCCTTTATTATGTCAAAGAACAAAATCCGGTTCTTCTCAAATAATCATAGGCAACAATTGCCACACTGTTTGAAAGATTAAGGCTTCTGATATTTTCATTCATAGGTATTCTGTAAAAAAAATCGGAATATTTTTGATGAAAATTATCCGGCAAACCTCTTGTTTCATTACCAAAAACAAGAAGTGTGTCACCTGATGAAACCAAAGGTATTTCAGTATAAAGTTTATTACCGAATTTTGAAATAAAAGCGCTGCATTCAAACTTATCAAGCATAGATTCAAATTCTTTAAGATCCAAAACGACTTTCAGATTAACTTTGTCCCAGTAATCAAGCCCTGCTCTTTTAAGATATCTATCTTCAAGCGAAAAACCGATAGTGCCCACAAGTATCAGTTCAACACCGATACCAGCAGTAAGTCTCGCAATATTTCCCGTGTTTTGAGGTATTTCAGGATTTATCAAAGCAATTTTCATTGTACTTCCTGAAATATTTGTAAGTTGTTTCACTTAACACAATTATACAGTAGAGTGCTGACAAAAGCAATATTATTGATGCTCCCGAAGATACATTGAAATAGTATGAAAAATACAGACCGGAAAAACCAATTACAAGATTTATACCAACAGAAAAGATAATCATAGAAAAAAAAGATTTTGTAAATTTGGAAGCTATCGCAGGGGGAATACTTAAAAGTGCTATAACAAGTATTAACCCGGATACCCTGATAAGGATAACAAGTGAAAAACCGATAAATACCAGTACAAGCACATGAAAAAAACCCACAGGAACACCTTGTACCGCTGCAAATTCTCTATCAAAAGACATGATTGCAAGATTTCTGTAAAAAACAATGACCAACAAAATTACCACAAAAGTGGAAATTGCCATAAAAAGTAAATCACCGTTTGACACACCCAGGATACTTCCAAAAAGATACCCCATAAGATTACCTTTGTAACCAGGCGTCAAATCCAGCAGAATAATCCCCACCGCCATACCCGAAGACCATAAAATTCCCACAGCTGTGTCTATCTTTTCACTATCCCTGACTGTCAAAATACCTATCAGTGCTGAAGCAACCAGGGAGAAAACAAAAGTGGTGGGCAATACAGGTATATTTAGAAAAAACGCAAGTCCCACACCTCCGAAACTTGCATGAGCAACACCACCGGCCAGAAATGTTATCCTGTTGACCACAACATAACTGCCTATTATCCCGCACAGTACACTTCCAAAAATAATTGCGACAATAGCATTTTTAATAAACCCCATCTGAAGTATTTCAAGCATCGTTTTTGCTCTCAGGTTTTACCATATATTCAGAATCTTCAATAAAGTATTTGCCAAGAGAGCATGAATGCTCATCGTGGGTGCCGTACAGTATTTCCGTCATATCTTTTGTAAGTACCGGTTCTGAATTATAATACAGAAACTTGTTTACACAGGCGACACAATTGATTTTTGTTGCTATTATATTTATATTATGGCTTACAATTATCATGGTTTTTTCCTTGCTCAGTTCCTCCAGAAAAGAAAAAAAGCAGAACTTACCGTAAGGGTCGATATTTGATGTGGGCTCATCCAGTACAATTAATTCGGGATTGGAAACCATTGCTCTGGCAAGCATTACGCGCTGTCTCTGACCACCGGACAAATCATGAATCTGTTTGCTGCAATATGCTTCCATACCAACTTTTGCCAAAACCTCTTTTGCTGAGTGAATATCAGCATCAGTATAGTTAAAACTGAAAAAAGACCTTTTCTGAATCCCCATAAGTACTGTTTGAAGAACAGAAAGTGGGAAGTTTTTGTTTACATAAGAATATTGAGGAACATAGCCTATTTTACTGTTTTCTTTGCCTGGTTTTGTACCAAAAACGCTGACTGTTCCGTGATCTGGCTTAACAAGACCCAGAATAATTTTCAAAAGAGTTGTTTTTCCTCCGCCATTAGGTCCTAATATGGCCAAAAAATCACCTTTGGACACTTTCAGATTCACATTTACCAGGACATATTCGCTATCGTATGAAAAGTACAGATTTTTGATATCTATAATATTCATTCTACCGGTCACAGTAATCACTTAAAACAGAGTGTATTTTTTCCTGCAGACTAAACCAGTCTTTCTGAAGAGGATCTATTAACCCCACTGTAATCCCCGTTTCAGAAGATAACATATTTGCATAGTTCTGGGATACTTGCGGCTGAGTAAAAATAAATCTTATATTATATTTTTGGACTTTTTTAACAATATTAGCTAAATGCCTTGCGGAGGGCTCCTGCCCGTGCCTCTCCACAGATAACTGGGTTAATCCAAACTCTTCAGCAAAATATCCAAGGACAGGATGTACAGTAAGAATGTTATTATAATGGCATTTATTAATTATATTTCCAATATTACCCTGAATTTCAGCAATTTTTTTTTTCAGTAAAGTAAGATTATTCCTAAAATAGCCCTCATGCTGAGGAAGAATCTCTGCAAGCACACTGTATGTATTTCTCCCCATCTGCAGCATATTTGCCGGTGACATCCACGCATGCGGATCATTATTGCTCAATTTTACAGGAAGATTTCTGTCAAGCTTAACAGTTTTAAGGTTTTTATTCATACTTACCAAGCGATCAAGCCATATATCCTCAAATTCACCGCCAATGGAGAAAAAGTAGTCACTTTGGGAGAATTTTGCCATATCTCGCATCGATGGCTCATAAATATGAGGATTGGAATCGCTGGGCACCATTGTAACAACATCAATTCTATCACTGCCAATCGCTTCTACCACAAATGCTGCAGGCTCAATACTCACTACAACGGAAATCCTGTTCTCAGCAAAAGAAAAAACTGATATAAATAAAATGAAAAATACACCCACCCACCGTATAAACATCTATTTCCTCAAACTTAAAATTCTTTCATCATACTATGGTTTTCACACCTATTCCACAGGAATATAACCACATAAAAAAGTCCATATCATTCATGCTTAAAACTAAATTTTATATGATTAAGCTATGGCAACATTACATCTAATGTCAAGAAAAACATAATGCGAATTATGATAATAATTTCCTGGTTTCTGCTTAAATAAAAAATCGCTGTTTAAAAGCAACTTTTACAAGAGATATCATACAATATTTATATCATTTTCATACGCCACTTTAAATTTCATTCCACCTATTATTTTATGATACTTTTCCAATAAGTCATTTTCATCCATAGCGGGGATATAAATATTTGCCAATTCATAGCTATAACTGTCCTGATAGTTAAGCTGGGAAAGACTTGTGCCCTCTTTTACCAAAAGTTTTATTAAAACATCTTTGTGTTCTTTGGAAAGTTTTCTTAATTCTCTGTAATTGGGCACCTTCGTGATAAACCCATCTTCAAATGTTCTTGTCATAAACTTTGCAGCTTTTTTGTACTTGCCACTTCCTTTTTCAGGTAGTTCAGGTTTTTTGCCGAGTGCCAGTTCAACCTGAATTTTATGATTTGCAACACCATCAACCTTTTCAAAAAGAAATGCATGTGACTGAGAATGTCTGGGATTGATTTCCAATAGTGTTATTTTTTTGCTTGTCTGATTGTAAAAAAATTCTATATTAAAAGTATTGTTATTATAGCCTATATGCCTTATAACTTTTTCAGCTATTTTTTCTATATTCTTCTGGACATCTTCCGGCAATTTTGATGGATATTCATACCTTGAAAATGAGGAGCTGTCCGTTTCCCGTATTGAGTCAACAATACCGTAAAAATAAACTTCATTATTGTATACATACCCTTCAAGGGTACACATACTTCCGGATAGTAAGCTTTCAGCAATACATGTCTTACCCTTGTTAACAGTAAGTTCCTTAGGCATATTGTATTGCTGAATAAAATCCTCAAAAGGTTCTGCTACTTGTCCGATATGACGTCTGATTTCCTCTCTGGCATCAATGAAGTCCAGGTCGCTGTTTATTCGGTATGCCAGAAAAGAGCTGAAAGATTTAATCGGTTTGATCCAGTATGGAGGAATTATGGTTATTCCTGACATATAGTCATCATTGAATGGATCAAAAACCTCAAATATAGGTATGTTATCCGGGATAACTTTTTTCTGCTCAATACGGCTCAAATATTTATGTTCACACTTCAGTATACTTTCAACAGGAACACCGGGAAGACCGTATTTTTCCGTTAAAATAGAGGCCAGAAGTGTGGCGGGGTAATCCCAGTAAGCAATTATAGCATCAACATTGCCATCAAAAGATTCTATTCTTTTTATGGCTTTTTTAAGAAGAGAGTCTATAGGTTTGCCGTCCCCAGCTCTTATTTCACCAAAAGATAAAAGTGAAATAAAGTTGTAATCTTTAGCCTCAGGTATGGATTCCAGAATTCTAACGTTGAAATCATCATAACCAACTATAAATATATTTTTTTTGCTCATTACTTTCTCCTATGTAAAATCCCTCGGTATTTTTCTGCCGCAGCTTTTGCTTAATTCCCTGGTGTCTTTTTCATATGCATCCGGTTTGTCTCTTAGTATGTAGTAGTTTTCGTTTGAAGTCAACACTGTCCTGGTGCTCTTAATTTTTTCTGTTGTTATAATTATAATACATATAAGGCTGCTAATAATACAATTCCGGCGTAATCCTAAAATCTATATCGGGGAGAAACCGCTTCCCCTCCTAATATAGGAGGGGCTGGGGCATGGGTGACAAATTCTGTCATTTCGACGAGGCGACGATAGTCGGTGAGGAGAAATCTCTTTTACTTAATGCTATATACTAAATAAATATGCAATTATGCTTAATACTGAATATATCAGATAAATATTCTTTTTGCAAAAAATGGGGGGAAACACCAGAAACTCTTTTTTTTCAATTAGAATAAAATAAATTTAAACATTGAAGATTTCTCAATTTCAGGTTATTAATTCGAAACCAAGCAGAAACGCAGATGTATTTGTTATATAAGAATAGAGATTCTTCAGTTTCGACCGGAAGCGAGCACTGAGCACACATGACACGAGATTACTTCGGGACTACGTCCCTCGTAATGACGTCGTTTGACAAAGAGACCTCTCGACTCCGCTCGAGGTGACAAATTCTTGTGTTTTGTCATCTCGACCGAAACGGAGTGGAGTGGAGAGATCTCTTTTACTTAATGTTATATGCTAAATAAATATGCAATTATGATTATATTCCTGAAGTATTTGACAATGGCTGAAATATAGATGAAAATATAATAAATAAAATATAGTTGGTGCAAATAAAGATGAACAAAGGTGATTAGTGAAATTTGCAAACAATCTAAAAATTGATACAGAGATAAAGCTACTTCTTGTTGAGGACGAAAGTTTCAACAGGGAATATCTTGTAAAGCTTCTCTCGTCAAAATATAAATATGTTTTCTCGGCAACCAACGGTCAGGAAGCGCTGGAGATGTTGGAAAAAAATCAGATAGATCTTCTAATAACTGATATCAAAATGCCTGTAAAAGACGGAATAGCCTTGTCCAAAGATGTCAAAGAAAGATTTCCGGATATACCCATTATCCTGCTTACGGCATATAAAGATGAAAGCTATCTTATGGAAGCAATAAATATAAATATAGATTTTTACTTAACCAAGCCGGTTGATATAGATGAATTGACAACAACAATAGAAAAATTAAAAACCCGCATAATAACAAACAAAACGATAAATACACAAAAACTTTTTATCGAATTTATTGTCGACACTTCAAAAAATCTGATAATTCTCATACGAAATAACAATATAATAGCTGCCAACAGAGCATTTTTGAACTATTACTACAAAATGAACCTTAAAAGCGGACAGGATTTGGGAAGCAATTACCTCCCTCTGGAACTAAAAAAGATATTAAAAGATGACTTTTTAGCCACACTGGATAAGCAAGACCATCCCAGAATTATTTCACTACCCAATATAGACGGAACCACCAGATATTTTTCAGCAAATTACGCAAAATTTGATACTGAAACGTCCATTATCATTTTCAATGATATAGACTCACTGGTTACCACACAACAGGAATTAGCCCGGCAGAGACAAAGACTTGAGATGATACTGGAAAACCTCGGTGAAGGTGTAATTGTTTGCAACACCCAGGGGAAAATCACCTTTATCAATACTTTTGCCCGAAAATTTATCAAAATGCAAAATGAAAATGTTAACGAAATGCATATAAACGATGTGATAGAATTTATTGACAGTAAAGGGGATAAAAGTTTCAACCCTCTTATTGCTTCACTTGAAAAAACTGCCACCTTTTTCAGCAATGAAGAAACATTTATAAAAGGTAAAAAGAATGAAAAAATCCCTGTTGATTATATCTCAACTCCCATTATCGATAAAAATGGTAAACTTTTAGAAGTAGTGGTTATAATTAAAGATATGACTTACAAAAACCTTGCCGAGGAAAATCTACTCCAAGCAAAGAAGCTTGAGTCCATAGGTGTTCTGGCAGGAGGTATAGCCCATGATTTTAACAACCTGCTGACTATCCTTTACAACTATATACACCTTGCAAACCTGTACCTTAATGATAAAAACAAATCAAGAGAATTCCTTGTAAATGCTGAAAATACCCTTGATTCCACCAGGGGACTCACAGAAAAACTGATTACCTTTTCTGAAGGTGGCAATCCTAAAAAAGAGCAGATTGACATTATTAACACGTTAAAAGATGTTGCTGACTTAATTTTTGCAGGCAGCAAACTCAAGACAAAAATCGTAGCATCTGAAGATAGTTATAATGTAGAAGCTGATAGTGATCAGATAAAACAAATGTTTTTTAACATCCTTAAGAATGCAAAGGATGCTATGCCTGATGGGGGCACTGTTAAGATTACTTTGGAAAAAGTAACCCAATTGGATAAAAATTATGTAAAAATAAGTATCGTTGACAAAGGAAAAGGAATCTCAGACGATATAAAAGACAAAATCTTTGATCCGTATTTCACAACAAAAGAAATGGACAGCAAAAAGGGGTCCGGGTTGGGCTTATCCATATGTTATTCAATAATTAAAAAACATGGAGGCAGAATCTCTTTTGAATCGGAAAAAAATAAGGGCACAACCTTTCATATATATTTGCCTATATAGAATCCGGAATTTCCACCTTTTTTCCCCTAATAAATGCAGCTGATAAAATCCCCACCATAATTACTGAGCTCATCGACAGCAGAAAAAGCTGCCATCCATAATATGTATAGATAAACCCGGGCAGATATGTCCCCAGAACTCCCCCTGTGTAATAAGCTGACACATAAACACCATTAACAACACCCTTATTTTCTTTAGATATTTTATTTAAATACCCTGATTCCACAGAATGAACGGTAAACATCCCTCCACAGAAAACAAACATTGAAATAAAAACAATACTAACCGAATTAGTTGCAAAAGCTGGTATGGAAGCCAGAAAAACCAGCAGACCCGTCAGGACAACCCTCTTTTCACCACCCATAAGTTTTATAAATTTTAAGGAAGTAAGAGAAACCACTATTCCCATTATATACCCTGAATAAACAATCCCAATCTGCATTTCATTTATACCGGTTGATATTTCAGTCAAACGGAAAGGCAGAAAATTGAGCATTCCTGCAAAAACAAAAAAAGTACAAAAAATTGTTATGTACATATTTATATATGGATTTGCTTTAACAACAAAAAGCGCCTGGCTGAATCTAAACCGGGATTTTTGCAATTGAGAATCTGACTCCAGAAAAAAAGTAAGAATCAAGCTAAACACAAGGCTTATAAACAACACCAGGAAACTGTATTTCCAGCCAAAATAGTGGGATATAGACCCTGAAACAAATCTCCCTAAAAAACCTCCCAATATAGTAGATGCAATATATATTGACATTACCTTTTGAATAAGACCTTTTTCTGAAACTACAGATATATATGTCATTACAGATGTTAATATAGCTGGAATCATGAATCCCTGTAAAAATCTTATTAACAGAAAAATTTTAAAACTGGAAGTAAAACAGATTCCGGCTTCCGTAACAGTAAGACCTATCAATGCAATACGTAAAACCTTTTTGGCTGTAAAAGACTCCAGCATAAAACCGTAGAATATTGGGGATATACTCAAAGGAATTAAAGTAACGGACATTAGCAAAGCTGCATGAGAAGCATCCACCTGAAATTCATTTATTAATATAGGAAGTAATGGTTGCGGTGAGTAGAGAACAGAAAAAGTAAGCACAGTAACATAAATAATTATCGCAACTTTTCTTAGATTCATTTAATTTTATTAATACACATAAGCTGCTAAGTAAACAAAAATTTTACAAATGTGAGACAGTATGGGGACGGTATTTTTACCATCCCCATGCAATTGCCCCTATATATCTCTTTTTTTCATAGCAATATAAATACAGACAGCAGCTCCCCCCCAGGTGAGAAGCAGCCCAAAAATCATCATAATTATAGCGCCGGCAGTCATAGTAACCTCCTATTCATCATCATAATATTTGAAAACCTGTTCACTCTGCCACGGCATTCTTGAAAACAAGTATCCCAGTATTATTATACATATTGCCATACTCCATCCAAAAACAATTAATGCACTTGCAGGGTATCCTCCATAAGGTGATTTTAACTCACTCACAATATTCATTACAGCAGTTATACCAAGAGCAAGAGGAGTAATAAACTTTATTGCAATATCCCACCATGACCCAACATTAAAATCTGAAATTGGCTGAAAATGTTCTTTTAATATTTTGATATTGAAAAACCAACCAATAATAATCACTTCCACAAGTCCGGACATTACCACACCAAAACTGTTAACAAAGTGATCTACAATATCAAGAAGATAAAGTCCGGCACCGGTTGTAAATATGCTACTGATAATCATAGCAATAACAGTGTACCATATAACAACAACCCTTTTCGGCTTGTAAAGTTTTTCCGTTATACCTGCAATAGCCGCTTCATTTATCGAGATAAAAGAAGAAAGTCCGGCAAAGGTAAGGGAAACAAAAAATAATATCCCCACAACATTTTTAAATGCAGGCAATTGATTAATTGCCTCTGGAATAGTTGCAAAGGCAAGAAATACACCACTCAGTTTTTCAGGAAGCTCACCACCTGATTGCCCCATCATAAAACCTAAAATACTAAAAATAGCAATACCGGAAAGAATGCTGAATCCACAATTGATAAAGCCTGTAATAAATGCATTATTAACAATATCAGATTTTTTAGGCAAATAACTCGAATAGGTAATCATGATAGCAAAGGCTATGCTCAAACTGAAAAATATCTGACCATATGCTGCAATCCAAACTTTTCCGTCAAATATCTTGGTAAAATCAGGCTGAAACAATATATTCAAGCCTTCCGATGCTCCGGGTAAAGTAACACCTCTCAGCAGTATTACGAGAATGATAAAAATAAGAAGCGGCATAAAAATTTTATTTGCTCTCTCTATACCTGCTTTAACACCGGAGTATAAAACTACAAAATTTATAATCCATGCAGCAATTGCAGTTATCAGTATTAATGGCCTGAAACCGCCGAAATCAAAAGGGCCGTCGGTCAATCCCAAGTAATTACCCACAAAAAAGTTAATTGTTTCTGTTCCCCAACCCAGCGTTATAGAAAATCCTATGTAATCAATAGCCCAACTGATAACAACAACATAATATACTGCGATGATAAAGCTTATCAAAGCCTGCCACCAACCCAGCCATTCCCATTTTCTATTAAGCTTGGCAAAAGTCAGTGGTGCACCCCCTTTCATTTTATGCCCCATTGAAAATTCCAGAATCAATATGGGGATCCCGGCTGTAACCAGTGCGAAGAAATAGGGAATAAGAAAAGCACCCCCACCATTATCGTAAGCCATGTAAGGAAATCTCCATATATTCCCTATCCCAATTGCAGAGCCAACAGCAGCCAGTATAAACCCTACCCGGCTATTCCAGGTCTCTCTTTTCATAAAAACCTCCTTAGTATTTGATTTTGCCAAAACACGTTAGGATACCAAGTTGTTACAAAAAATTTCCAAAATAAAAAACTCTGTAAAAAAACAGGTTTTTGCATTTTTCCCATAAATATAATTCACTTGAGTATAACAAAGTCCTATAATCGTCAACCATTTTATTATACATTGATTATTTCCAAAAGTTTTGCTAATGTTCTCAAATTAAAATAATGCTGTTTATAAGCTCAAATCTTTCATGAAGGAGTAGTAATATATGGATAAATTTAAGATATTAATAACTGACCATATAGCAAAAGAAGGAATCAGTATACTAAAAGAAGATGCTTCAGTGGAAGTTACAACAAAAGCTGGTATATCCGATGCAGATTTAAAAGAAATCATCGGTAACTATGATGCCATAATAACAAGAAGTGGCACCACAATAACCGCTGATATCATAGAAAATCCGGGGAAGCTCAAAGTTATTGGAAGAGCTGGGGTTGGTCTAGACAATGTAGATATAGAAGCAGCAAGCAAAAAAGGGATTATTGTAATGAATGCCCCAACAGGGAATACACTCGCCGCTACAGAATTAACAATGGGAATGATGCTGTCAGCGGCAAGGAAAATTCCGGCAGCTAACGAATCCCTGAAGAATGGAGAATGGAACAGAAAAAAATTTTTGGGGATACAGCTTTACAATAAAACTTTGGGAATAGTGGGACTCGGTAGGATTGGCAGTAATGTTGCCGTTAGGGCAAAAAGTTTCGGAATGAAAGTTATTGCTTATGATCCATATATAAAAAAGGAAAAGGCAGATTCGCTTAATGTAAAGCTATATGACGATATAAAAAAGCTGTTGGCTGAATCTGATATTATCACCTTTCACACTCCTCTTACAAAAGAAACACATGATATGATCAGAGCAGAACATTTTCCTTTGATGAAGGATAACGTAATAATCATAAATTGTGCCAGAGGCGGGATTATAAATGAAAATGCACTTTATGAAAATGCTAAAAGCAGAAAAATTTTTGCTGTAGGTATAGATGTGTTTGAAAAAGAGCCTGCAACGGAAAACGAACTCATTAAACTTGACAACGTCTTTGTTACCCCGCATATAGGTGCCAATACCGTTGAGGGTCAAAAAGGTGTTGCTGTTATTATAGCAGAGCAGGTAATAAATGCTCTAAAAGGAAAATCATACATCAATGCCGTAAACATACCATTTATGAAATCTCAGCTGCCGGAAGAACTGCAGTTGTATTTCAATACAGTGGAAAAAATGGGTAAGCTTGCTGCCCAAATTACTAAAGGACGTGCCCAGGAGCTTAATATCAAGTTAGTGGGGAAAAATTTCGAAAAGGACATTTGCGAAAAAACATTCGATACACCATTTAGTTACCAGCCTTATACTGTTGCGGCGCTGAAAGGTTTTCTGGAAGTCAGCCTGGTTGAAAGCGTATCATATATTAATGCGCCATATTTTGCAAAAGACAGAAACATTTACGTCTCAGAATCAAAACTCAGTTACTATGAAAATTACAGCGATCTTATTGTGCTGGAAATCAAAACGGATAAAGAGGAGAAAGTGCTGGGAGGCACCGTATTTAACAATAAAGAAGGCAGAGTAGCTTTTATTGATGATTTTCATATCGATATCGAGCCTTATGGAACCTACATATATTTCAGAAATTACGATAAACCTGGAGTTATAGGCAAAGTGGGAACAATACTTGGAAATTACGGGATAAATATCGGTGATTTCGACCTCTCCAGACAGACAGGAGGCCAGGCGATAGCTTTTGTGCTGGTGGACAATAAAATAAATAAGGATATTCTTAACGAAATAAAAAATATAGAAGGAATGATAGAGGTTAAAATAGTGGAAATTTAATCATAGAATCAGTTAATACAAACTGCCTCAATCTCCACACCGGCACCTTTGGGTAATCTGTTGACTCCCACTACAGCCCTGGCTGGCTTGTGCTCTCCAAAAAACAAGGCGTATTCCTCATTAATCTCTGCAAATTTATCCATATCTGTTGTGTATATTGTTACTTTAGCTATATCCTGCATAGAATACCCGGCAGACTCGGCTATTGCCATTAAATTATAAAGACACCTGTTTACTTGAGCTTTTATTCCCGTATCAATAATTTCACCTGTAACGGGATCCAGTGGAATTTGCCCTGAAACAAAAAGCATGTTACCAACCTTAACCGCCTGTGAATATGCTCCTATAGCTTTTGGTGCTTTATCAGTGCTAATGTACTTCATATCAACCCCGGCTAAACAGTGTTTTTATTCTTACAGTTTTATTCCCTTAACCACATTCCACGATAAACAGTATTTTCTTCGGGATCTCTCTAGTGGCTTAAAAAATCTTATATATTCGTTATTATTTTTAAATAAATATTTTTTAAAATTCTCCGAGGCAAACAAATCTTTCACCTCATCGTAAGAAACATCCTGCAAAATACTTTCCATACTAATATTCGAAAAAATATGTGTAAGAGAGTTAAGTAAAGAGGATGTCCATCTTTTTAGTTTTTCTTTAATAGGTATCTCAGAAGACAGGCTTAAACCGTACAATACGTCTCTGCCTGAGTCATCATAAATATCAGGATATACAACTAAAAAAAACTTTCCTCCGGCAGTAAGCGCCTTATACATCCCATGCACAACATCATAAAGAGGTTGAAAATTGTATACCCCACCAACAGAAAGCAAAAAGTCACATCTTAACATTGAAAGGGAATGAGCAAGATTATACTGATAGCTTACAGTGGTAATCTTGTTATTATTAAGGATTTCTTTTTTCGAAACAGCATAAACTTTACTAAAACATGCTTTTTCAGCCAAATGTCTTGCTGTGATAAAATCATTAAAAGAAAGATCACACGCTACGGAATTATCGCGGCATTGAATATCTATGCCATCAAACAGTTTTAGATATGTCAGATACTTGTTTTCAATTTCAATATAGTTCATAAGAGCTGCCCTGATTTAATTTTATAATAAAATATACTCACAAAATAATTAATTCAAGTGTAGATTTCCTGACGTCACTCAATTTTTTGAAATATAATTTGCACTCATTTTCTTGTCGCCCCGAGCGGAGTCGAGGAATCTCCAACTATATGCTAATAATTGCTGCGTTTCTGCTTAGAAAATGCGATAGCACCAGCAGTTTTCAAAGTACTCGGTTCACACCAAACAACATGAGCTACAAGTATTTTATTAGTGAAATAATGAAAATTTTCTGTTATAATTTAATACCATTAGGTAAATCATGGAGGAGAAATGAATATAAACGAAGTATATTCTTTGATTGAAAGTGAAATAAATGAAGTTAATTCAGAACTTCAGCGAAATCTTGACTCAGATGTGGAAATGGTAAACGAAGTGGCCTCTTATGTTTTCCAAAGTGGAGGCAAAAGGCTTCGCCCCGTTTTTCTCGTACTATCATCTAAATTAGCAGGTTATTCAGGAATCAGAACAGCCGTATTAAGCGGGGTTGTGGAGTATATTCATACAGCCACACTCATTCATGATGATGTAATTGACGGAGCCAATTACAGACGAGGCAAGGAAAGCGCAAACAGGGTTTTCGGTAACGATATTACCGTTCTTTGTGGTGATTTCTTATATTCCAGAGCTTTTATAAATCTTGTAAAAGACGGCGATCCGAATATCCAGATGATTCTTGCCAATGCAGCAAAAACAATGAGTGAAGGCGAGGTTTTTCAGCTTATCAAAACTGCTGACTTTTTTTTAAAATACGAAGATTATGAAAAAATAATATACAGCAAAACAGCGGTACTTTTTTCTGCCTGCTGTGAAATCGGGGCTATCCTGGGTAATATGGATATTGAAAAAAGAAATATATTAAAAGAATTCGGGAAAATGGTGGGATTAGCCTTTCAAATGAGCGACGATATCCTCGATTATCTGGGCAATCCTGAAAATACAGGTAAAAAACCGGGAACTGATCTTAGAGAAGGAAAAATGACACTTCCCATGATCATACTCAGATCTGAGTTAAACAGGGAAGAAATTAAATCAATCAGAGATTTTTTTACAAGCGAGGACTTTACAGAAGAAAAATTGAGCTATATTTTATCTTTAATGGAGCAATATGATATAAAACGTAAATCTGAAAAATTTGTTGACGATTACATATTTAAAGCCAAAGATTTATTAAGCGAATTTGAAGATAATGAATTCAAAGAATCACTGCTGTTTTTGGCTGACTATATGGTACAAAGAGATAGATAATGAACGTAGAAGCACAATACTACACTAAGCTGGACAACAAAAAAGTACAGTGCAATCTATGCCATCATACCTGTGTAATAAGTGATGGTAATGCCGGGATATGCCTTATCAGGCAAAATATAGAAGGGAAATTATATCAGACATCTTACAATGAAGTAACCTCTTTAAACATTGACCCTGTGGAAAAAAAGCCCCTTTATCACTTTTTCCCCGGTACTGAGGTTCTTTCATTGGGAACTAACGGATGCAACCTTAAATGCCCATTCTGTCAAAATTGGCAAATAAGTACACAAATAACTACGAGAAAATCGGTCACCATTGACGAACTTTTGGATATTTCTTTTAAAAACAATATCAAAAGTATTGCTTATACATACAATGAACCTATTATCTGGTATGAATTTGTGTTGGACTGTATGAAGGCCTTTCGCAAAGCCGGTATTAAAAACATTATGGTTAGCAACGGATGTATAAATCCTGAACCTCTTCATGGTATTATTCCGTATCTTGATGCCATTAATATAGATATTAAGGGTTTCAACAGCAATTTCTACAAATGGGTAAAGGGCAATTTTGACTTGGTTAAACAAACGGTTGAAACAATCAGTAAAACGGACATTCACATGGAGCTTACCAATCTTATTATACCGACAAAAAATGACGACGAAAATGAATTTGAGTCAATGTGTAAATGGATAGCATCGTTAAACCCAAATATTGTATTGCATATCTCAAGATATTTTCCATCATACAAATGCAATATCCCCCCAACAAACACTGATACAATCGCCAACTTATATGAAAAAGCCAAAAAACATCTGAAGTTCGTCTACCCCGGTAATATTAACATAGGAAACAATACTGAAAACACTTACTGCCCTGACTGTTCGGCTCTCCTGATAAAACGAAGCGGTTTTAATACAAAAACCATTCTCAAGGATAATCGATGCCCTCACTGCAATAGGGTTGCCGATTTTATCATAACCTAATGAGACAGAATAGTTGCATTTCCTTTTTTAAACTTTTGGGATCTATTTTTCTTTTTTTTATTATCTTAACAGGATGCAAATCTTCCGGATATGAAACAAGATCCTTTTACAGCATGGGCACCATAGTCGAAATAACACTTCCTGAAAACAATACAGATGTCTTTGAAAAGCTTGTTGCTAAAATGGAGGAGTTAAATGATAAAATATCCACAGAAACGCAAAACATAAATAACGCTCCTACGGGAAAAGACATATCCATATCCAAGCATTTTTATTTTTTATTACAAAGGGCTGCTTATTATAACAATCTGAGCAGCGGTAAGTTTGATATCACCATCTACACAATAAGCAAACTTTACGGTTTCCCGGAAGGACCTTACAGTGTCCCTGACAATGAAACAATAAAAAAACATGTCCAGAAAGCCGGATTTGAGAATATATCTTTCACACCGAAGACTATATCCAAAAAAACTGACTTAAAAATAGACACAGGAGCTTACTCCAAAGGATATATAGTGGATTTACTTGTTGATATTTTGAAAAAAAACAATATCAACTCAGGAATAATTAACGCAGGTGGTGATTTGTATTTGCTCGGCACAAAAGAAAACAGACAATGGAGAATAGCCATCAAAAATCCTGATAAAGGGAAAAAATATCTTTCAGTAGTCAGTTTTGCAAACAAAGCTGTTGTCACAAGCGGCAATTATGAGCGTTATTTTATCGATAATCAAAAGAGATATACACATATTTTTGATGCTGAAACTTTTGAATCCGTTAACAACTACAGAAGTGTAAGTGTTATAGCCCAAACCACAGAAGAAGCCGATGGATTAGCTACAGTTTTTTATCTTATGGATATTGATGAAATTGGCAAAATATGCTCAAAGACAAACACTCCTGTCTTCATTTATACTCTGGATTCAAAAAAAATCAGAATGTGTGGCTGGCAAAAATATGAAGTATCCCACTAAAACAGATATTGTTGTCATATTAATCCTTCTTGCCGTTTGTCTCTTTCCTCTTTTTGAAGACAAAACAACCGGTAAAGACAAAAAACTATTATTATTAATCGATAAAAATGTTTACGAACTGCCATTAAAAAAACAAACTTTAAACTTAAAGCAACAGTATGGTGTAAATATGATAGTTGAAACAGATACCAACAGAGCAAGGATTACCAAGTCGGACTGCCCTGAACAAATTTGTGTCAGATACGGATGGGTGGAAGAGTGCGGGGAAATATCTGTATGTGTTCCAAATAAAACGGCTATTCAGATTAAATGCGAAGAAAAAAAGGAAATTGATGGAATATCACAATAGAATTGCCAAAATAGGTCTTTTTGCAGCATTCTCCATCATACTCGGAGTTTTTGAAAACTTTTTTCCCCTCCCATTTCCCGGAATCAGGCTGGGATTAGCCAATATAGGAATTTTGCTGTCCCTATACACATTGGAATTATCAGATACAATGATTGTTGTTTTGCTAAAATCCCTTTTTGTTTCTGTTTTTGCAGGAAATTTAGTTATAAAACTGTTATTAAGTTTTCCCTCCACCATAGCCTCAGCTTTAGTTATGTATATTTATATCAGGATAACGGGAAAATTTACTTCACCTGTATCAACTTCGGCTTTGGGAAGTTTGGTTCATATAGTATGCCAATTCGGTATACTCAAAATTTTTATAATAAAAAACCTTGCAATATATTCATTTTTACCTTATTTCTCACTAATATCCTTGTTAACAGGTATATTTATAGGTTATTTGGCCTGTATTGTATTAAAGCATATAAAAGTAGAAAATGATTAACAGAGGGTAAACAAATGTATCAGAAAATAATATTGGCAAGCGGATCTCCACGCAGAAGAGAATTATTCACCAAACTGGGAATTGACTTCCAGTATTCTACCTCAACAGTAAAAGAATTACTTACAGATTCATTACCTCCAGAAGAGCTGGTTATAAAAATTGCTGCAATGAAAGCTTACAATGTCAGCAACATTTATTCTGAAGCTTTTATTGTGGGAGCAGACACTGTAATATACTTTGAAGGTAACGTTATTGGCAAGCCCAGGGATGCAGCAGATGCAATAAAAACACTTAAAATGCTCAGTGGGAAAAAACATGATGTCTATACAGGTGTGGCAATTGTCCATAAAGAAAGTAAAATCTGTGAACGCTTCTATCAAAAAACCGAAGTTTTTTTTAGGAAACTTTCCGACTCTCTTATAAAATGGTATGTGGATACAGAAGAGCCGTTAGATAAGGCAGGCTCTTACGGTATTCAGGGCAAAGGGAGCCTTTTGGTGGAAAAGATTATCGGAGATTATGACAATGTTGTGGGTATGCCGATGGGGATGCTTATGGATGCATTTATCAAGTTAAATATTGCTCCATTTGGAGGTTTTTCTTATGATGTTCAATAATCTAAGCGAAATGTTTCAAAAACAGGCTTATAAATATGGCAAGAAAAAATATTTATTATTTAATGATACCACTTACACCTATAGCAGTGCCAACAGCATTATCAATAGAGTGGCCAGACGCCTGAAAGCTATAAATATCAAAGAAGGTGACAGGGTTGGTATTCTTCTGGAAAATTCTCCGGAGTTTATTTTCAGTTTTTTTGCATTAATGAAAATCGGAGCAATAGCTGTACCCATAAATACCTTCTTCAAAGAAGAAGAAATTGCCTATATCCTTAATGACTGTCAGGCCAGGTTTCTTTTCTCTTCCAATGCTTTCATTGAAGAGATTAAAGATTTAGAAAATATTGTGGACGGTTTTAAAAATATACTCACTTACGAAGATATAAAATTAAGTGCAAAAAATCCTCCTATAAATATGTACAATGAAATCGAAAAAATTGACGACAAAGATTTTCCTGCAAACCAGTCAATAGACGACACAGCAATTCTCTTATACACTTCAGGCACAACAGGTAACCCAAAAGGCGCTATACTGACACACAGAAACATCCTTTCAAATGTGGACGGCTGCGTCAAAGCATTTAAGATTAACAGAAAAGACCGTTTTCTGCTTTTTTTACCCATGTTTCACTCATATACATTTACAACGTGTGTGATGCTGCCCACATTTTGCGGTTGTTCTATAATAATACTCTCTTCCGTAATGGAATTAAGAAAGAAAACATTCAGAAAAGTGCTTATATTTAAACGTCCCACATTTTTTCTCGGAGTACCGCAGGTTTATTCTGCATTAACAAAAGCAAAAATGCCGCCATGGTTTATAAAGTTCATATATCCAGTAAAAATTCATGTAAGTGGAGGGGCTCCGTTACCGGAAGAAACTTTGAACAATTTTATTGAAAAATTTAAAAAACCAATTATTGAAGGTTACGGATTATCCGAAGCGTCCCCTGTTGTTTGCGTAAACCGCCTTGAGTGGCAAAAACCTTATTCTGTCGGCTTACCTCTGGCAAATGTCCAGGTGAAAGCTGTCAATGAAGAAGAAGAGGAAGTACCTACAGGCCAGGTGGGTGAATTAATAATTAAAGGCCCCAATGTAATGAAAGGATACTGGAAAATGCCTGAAGCAACTAACAATACAATAAAAAACGGCTGGCTTTTTACCGGTGATATGGGAAAAATCGACGAAGACGGTTTTGTGTATATAGTTGACAGGAAAAAGGATTTGATTATCGTTAAAGGAATCAACGTTTATCCCCGTGAGATTGAAGAACTGATTTATATGTTTGAAAATGTTGAAGCCGCTGCTGTTATAGGTTTAAAGGATGATGTAAATGGTGAAATCCCGGTTGCCTATGTTATGCCCAAAGAAGGAGAAACTGTTGATACACACGCCCTTAAAGACTATCTCAGGAAACATCTGGCAAACTTCAAACTTCCCAGGCATATTTATCTGGTCGACGATTTGCCAATGACTGCCACAGGAAAGGTTTTAAAAAGGAAACTGAAAGAACAGATAAAAGAAGCCACAAAAAACAACTGATAAAACTTTTCTGTTGCTATTAAAGAATATTTTTTCTATCTTTCTGCAATGGAAAATTTACTAAAACTTGAAAATGTCTCAAAAACATTCAAGACTTTTGACTCAGCTTTTAAAAAATCGAAAGTCACCGTACATGCAGTCGATAATATAACTCTCTCTATAAAACGGGGAAGCTCAATAGGTATAGTGGGCGAATCCGGAAGCGGAAAAACAACTATTGCAAAACTGATAACAGGAATCCACAGGCCTGATTCGGGGCATATTTTCTACAAAAATGAACTTTTGGACAATGCATCAAAAAATACATATAATGACTTCAGAAAAAATATCCAGATGATTTTTCAGGATCCGTATTCCAGTCTTAATCCAAAGCTGACGATATTTTCCACATTAAAAGATGGTATAAAAAAACATATAACAACAAATAAGAAAGAAATTTTCAAAAAATGTTCCGACATATTAAAAACAGTTGGTCTTGAGGAAGAACATCTCAAGAGATATCCCCATCAGTTTTCAGGGGGACAGATGCAAAGGATTTCCATAGCAAGGGCTTTAAGCATCGAACCGGAAATGATTGTGGCTGATGAGCCTGTTAGTTCACTTGATGTTTCAATACAGGCACAAATTTTAAATTTACTGAAAAAATTGCGGAAGGATAATGGCACTACACTTTTAATGATTGCACATGATCTTGCCATTGTAAATTTCCTTTGTGATGAAACACTGGTTATGTATAAAGGAAATACTATGGAATACGGTCAAACCAAAGAAATACTACAAAATCCATTGCACCCTTACACCAAAAATCTAATTGAAGCCAGTATAAAAAAAGATATAAAAAAAATAACCACGGGCAAAACGGGGAGATGCCCTTACGCAGACAGATGTAATTTTGTCATGGACATATGCACTCGGGAAGTTTACAAATACCAGGTCAGCAAAACTCATCACGTATACTGCAACTTATACAAATAAATCAGAGGTGTCAGATGTTAAAAGTTTACAACACACTCAGTGGCAAAAAAGAAAACTTCATACCGATAAATAACAATACGGTAAAAATGTATATATGTGGCGTAACAGTTTATGACAAATGTCATATTGGACATGCCAGGAGCGCAGTCGTATTTGATGTAATAAGAAGATACCTTATCTACAAAGGTTATGAGGTTACTTTTGTAAAAAACTTTACAGATATAGATGACAAAATAATTAAAAAAAGTAATGAAACAGGCAGAAGCTGGAAAGATATCACCAAAGAGTATATAAACGAGCATGATTATGACATGAAATTGTTAAACGTTATGGTTCCTGATTATGTCCCCAGAGCCACAGACTATATAGATGAAATGATTGGGATGTGCAAAAAACTTATTGAAAAAAATCATGCATATGAAATCAACGGGAACGTCTACTTTCGCGTAAAAAGTTTTATTGAATACGGAAAGCTTTCAGGCAGAGATATCGAAGAGCTAAAAACAGGAACCCGTATTGACGTTAGTGATGAAAAAGATAACCCGATGGATTTCGCATTATGGAAAAAGAGTAAAGACAATGAACCGGGGTGGGAAAGCCCCTGGGGAAAAGGCAGACCGGGATGGCATATCGAATGCAGTGTTATGAGCTCAAAAATCCTGGGATTGCCTTTTGATATTCACGGAGGGGGAAAAGATCTCATATTCCCGCATCACGAAAATGAAATAGCGCAGTCGGAGTGTGCTGAGAACAGTAGGTTTGCAAAATACTGGCTCCATAACGGTTTTGTAAATATAAATAAAGAAAAGATGTCCAAATCACTTGGTAACTTTTTTACCATCAGGGATATAACCAAAGAATTTGAACCTGAAACACTAAGATACTTCCTTATTACTACCCATTACAGAAGCCCCCTTGATTTTTCTGAAGAACAGTTGATTGAAGCGGAAAACGCACTTAACAGAATTTACATCCTGCTGGATAACATAAATAACCACAAAACAGGCAAAAAAGGGAACGACTTGAGAGGAGAGATTGAAAATTTATCTGATAAATTTTTTCACAGTTTTACTTCTGTTATGGACGATGACTTTAACACAGCAGCTGGCCTGTCTGTCGTGTTTGATTATGTAAAAAAAGTAAATATTTTTCTGGAAAACAAACCGGACAAGAAATCATTTGAAATTTTACAAAACGAAACAGAAAAGATTATTTCCATAATACAATCAACACTGGGGATCATAACCAAAACCCCGGAAGAATGGTTCAGAGCAAATCTGAATATAAACGAAGAGGAGTTGCTCAGTCTTATAGAAAAACGAAATCAACACAGAAAAAACAAAGAATTTGATGCTGCAGATAAAATCAGGGATGAATTAATGAAAAAAGGTGTGGAACTGCTGGATACACCGGAAGGAACAAAGTACAGGACAAAGAGAATGCACTTATCCAGCCCATTCATCAGCGATTAAAGACTGGATTGTGTATTGAACAAAAATGGGGGAAAGTATGAATATTTTGCTCACAGGAGCAGCAGGTTTTATCGGATCATACACAGCAAAGAAGCTACTTAATGACAGTCATACTGTAATAGGTATAGATAATTTAAACAGTTATTATGATATAAGACTAAAGCATTACAGACTTGAGCATTTAAAAAATAAAAATTTCACATTTCATAACGTGGACATATCCAACTATGAAGCACTGTCACTTCTTTTTGATATATATAATTTTGACGGGGTAATCAACCTGGCTGCCCGTGCGGGCGTACGCTACAGCATAGAAAATCCTTTTGTATATTTTGATACAAACACAAACGGCACACTTAATCTTCTGGAACTTTGCAGACATCATAACATCAAAAAGTTTGTACTGGCATCAACTTCAAGTTTATATGCAGGTATTGAAATGCCTTTTAGCGAAGACAAACCTGTAAATACACCCATTTCACCATACGCTGCTTCCAAAAAAGGAGCAGAAGTAACATGCTACACGTATCACAACCTTTTTGATATAGATGTTTCCATCGTGAGATATTTTACCGTATATGGACCGGCAGGAAGACCTGATATGAGTATTTTCAGGTTTATTAAACAAATATATGCAGGTGAAGATCTGACTATATATGGTGACGGAAGCCAATCAAGAGATTTTACTTATGTTGAAGATATTGCCGAAGGGACTGTAAAAGCATTAAAATATGTGGGGTATGAAATTTTTAATTTAGGAGGCAATACCCCTTACAAATTAATGAATGTTTTAAATATGATAGAAGAGCTTTTGGGTAAAAAAGCCAAAATAGTTTATAAACCATTCCATAAGGCTGACATGACAGCTACTTGGGCCAATATAGATAAAGCCGGTGAAATACTCAAGTGGCAACCGAAATACAATATACAAGATGGTTTAAGAGAAACTATAAACTGGTTTATAGAAAATCTGGACTTTGCAAACAGCATACAACTCAGAGATTAGTATAAAAAAGCCGGCATAAAGCCGGCTTTTTTATCTTTTAATAGCAAAAGCTTAAGGTAACCACTTCTGAACTTTATCTTTATTTTCATTGATCCATCTTACAGCATTTTCATAAGGTTTATCGTTTTCAGTGTTCCAAACCATGACTTCCGCCATATCTTCCGGTGTCCATTTGAAATTATCAAGAAATTTGTATACTTCAGGCATATCTTCTTTTAGTCCTTTTCTTACAATAGTGTTGATTCGCTCTTCTTTCCCGTAAACACCTTTGGGATCTTTAAGATATTTAAGGTCCCACCTTGCAAATTTCCAGTGGGGTGTCCACCCAGTAACAACTATCCATTCGTTATTGTCAATAGCGCTTTTGAGAGCCGCTGTCATTGTAGCACCGCTACCGGATACAAGTTCAAAGTTAGTCAAATTGTATTCTTTAATAGCTTTTTCCGTCGTAGACATAATACCGGCACCAGGGTCAATACCGATTATCTTTCCATCGAATTTGTCAGCGTTGGCATTCATTTCATCAATACTGTCAATAGTAACATATGTTGGAACGACAAGTCCGATTTTTGTTCCAACAAGATTAGGTCCCAAGTCCACTACATTATCCTTTACCCGCTCCAGATAATGACCGTGTGTCGTTGGAAGCCATGCAGCAACCATGCCATCTACATCACCGGTGGATACAGCCTGCCACATTGCAGCAGCACTAACGGAAGTAATTTCCACATCATACCCCATTTTTTCCTGTAATACTGCTTTTACAACATTTGTACTGGCAACTTCACTTGACCATTCAACGTAAGCCAGTTCAACCTTCTTGGCAGCGAATGAGTTGGTTATTGTAAAACCAAGCATCATAAGTGCTACCAACATTAAACCTAAAACTTTTCTCATTATAATACCTCCTTTTATTTAGTTTTAGTGCTCTATTGCTTCTTTTTATCAGTAATACTCTGCAATATTCTATCCAGAATAATTGCTACAATAACGATACCAATGCCGGCTTCAAAACCTTTTCCGGGCTGCAGCCTCTGTATGGCTCTCCACACTTCACTACCGAGACCTTTAGCTCCAATCATAGCAGCAATAACCACCATCGACAATGCAAGCATAACTGTTTGGTTAATACCGGCCATAATTGTCGTTTTGGCAAGAGGTAGCTGTAATTTAAACAATTTTTGAGGCTTATTAGAACCAAAAGCATCTGCACATTCTATGAGATCCCCCGGTACCTGCTTAATCCCCAGTGCTGTAAGTCTTATTGTCGGAGGAACGGAAAAAATTACCGTTGCAAATATAGCCGGGACTTTTCCTAATCCAAAAAAAGAAATTGCTGGGATAAGATAAACGAATGCAGGCAGTGTCTGCATAAAATCCAGTATTGGTGTCACAATTTTATAAACCATTTCATACAGTGCAGAAAATATGCCTATAGGCACACCTATTATTATAGCTATCAATGTTGCAACAATAACAAGGGCAACAGTGCTAATAGCGGGCTCCCAGAGATTTATATTCCATATAAAAAGTAACCCCACTACTGTAAATACAGTAACACCCTTCCTTTTAGTGGTAAACCAGGCTAAAAGAGCCACAATAATTATAAAAAGCCACGGTGGCAAAGCAAACATACTGCTTTCTATCCATGTAACCCCCGCATCAGTAATATTTGAAAACGTCTTCGTCACAATTGAAAAATTATTCACCAAAAAATCGATAAGTGCTTCTACCCAATCACCAAGTGGTATTCTCGGTATACTATTCCACATCAGTTACCCCCTGTTTAGACAGCATAGAAATAAGCGAACCTCTGACAATCACTCCCTTCAAGTGTTTTTCATCATCAACCACTGCTAACGGATACTTAGAGTTTTCCATCAGATTAAAGAGATCGTGAGCGGGTGTATCCAAATGCACTTGGGTAATTTCTTTGTCTATTATATCTGAAATCACATCTTTACCTTTGTTAACATTTCTTGCAACATCTCTAACGTTTAAAATACCCACCACTTTATGTTTGTCATCTACTACAAAAAGACTGGCTAAATTGTTTCTTCTCATCTTTCTCAAAGCTGACCTCGGACCATCACTCTTCAGATAAGCCACAGCTTCCGACTTTTTCATTACAGATTCTGCTGTTAATACTTTGGAAGAATCAACATCCTCGACAAATTTCCTGACATAATCATCAGCTGGATTTGTAAGTATCTCCTCAGGAGTACCGATCTGAACTATGGCACCATCTTTCATTAGAACAATTCTGTCACCAAGTTTCAAAGCTTCATCCAGATCGTGACTGATAAATAAAATAGTCTTTTTCATTTTCTCCTGTAGGTTTATAAGTTCATCCTGCATATCACTTCTAATCAAAGGATCAAGGGCACTAAAAGCTTCATCCATCAAAAGTACTTCAGGATCAAGTGCAAGAGCCCTAGCCAGCCCTACTCTTTGCTGCATTCCACCGGAAAGCTGGCTGGGCAAGTTTTCCTCCCAGCCCTTAAGCCCCACAAGTTCAAGAGCCCTCATAGCCTTCTCTTCACGCTCAGCTTTATCAACACCCTGAATCTCCAGTCCATATGAAGTGTTTCTCAAAACACTCCAATGGGGAAAAAGAGCAAAATGCTGAAAAACCATTCCGAAATATTTTTGTCTGAATTTCCTCAATTCCTTTTCGTCCAAATCAAGCACGTTAGTACCATCAATAATAATCTCACCTGCAGTAGGCTCAATCAACCGATTAATACAGCGAACAAGTGTGGATTTGCCACTGCCGGAAAGTCCCATAACAACAACTATTTCTCCCTCATAAACGTCAAAAGTAGCCTGAGCTACACCGACAGCTAATTTGGTTTTTTCCATTATCTCGTCTTTCGTATACCCCTCGTTCAACAAATCAATCGCTCTTTCCGGATGGTCACCAAAAACTTTGGAAACATTTTTTATTTGAATCTTGACTTTATCACCCATGTCCACCCCAGATTATCTGTTATTTATTAGAAAAGTGCACTATTCACAGAAACATTTTTTCTACATGAATATTTTATAATTTAAATTTAAACTTATCATATCCTATATAAATGTCAAGCAGGCCTCTTGCAAAATCTAATCAATTAATACACCTAAATATAATGCACCTAAATAGTTTTGAAAAACAAATGAGTTGACTTTTTTAATTTCAGCATTTAGTAACATGTTAATATAAAATTTCAGGTGCAGAAATTTATGATTAAATTTTATTTAAAAAAATCCGGAAAAATTAGCCTTCATACACAGGATTCTATAGAAAAGTTACCTGCAAAAAACGAAACTTTGTGGATAGACATCATCTTTCCCACCAGCAACGACTTCAGAATTATTGAAAATGAGTATAATCTGGAGTTTCCCACCAGGCAGGAATCACAGGAAATTGAAATCAGTTCACGGTTTTGGGAAGATGAAGATGATATAACAATAAACAGCTTTTTTATGATAACCGATGAAAAACAATCTTTTAACGAAAGTATAACATTTGTTTTAAAAGATAACATGCTTATAACAATTAGATATAAAGAATTTAAAACGTTCAATGACTGTGAGAAAAAGCTTTTATCGGCACCAAATCTTTTTCTGAGCGGATATGACGTTTTTGGTTATATTCTGGAATCCAGAATCGATATTGATGCCGACATTATCGAAAATTTATCCCGATCAGTGACAACACTGAGAAAACACCTTTTTGCAGATGATACAGAAACAAATAATGAAGATATTCTCGAGCTGATTTCGCAGTTTGAAGATACAAACACCATGATAAGAGACAGTCTTATTGATAAACAACGCATAATATCTTCTTTGCTAAAATCTCCGAAAGTCCCTGAAACACTTCTTAACAATTTAAAAATAATGATTAAAGATGTTAATTCACTTATAGAATATACCAAATACAATTTTGAAAGACTCGATTACATTCACAATATATTTCTGGGGCTACTTGGTATTGAGCAGAGTAAAGTTGTTAAAATATTTACTGTCGTTTCAGTTATTTTTCTCCCTCCAACACTTATAGCCAGCATATATGGAATGAACTTCAAGTTTATGCCCGAGCTGGAGCTGCCCTTTGGATATCCACTTTCCCTTATTTTAATGATAATTTCCGCTATTCTTCCTCTTCTCATTTTCAAAAAAAAGGGTTGGCTATAACCACATGCTAAGTGTTTAATACGATACTGGATTTTAATTAGCGTTTTCTCAGCCACAACAAATAACAGAATATTATGTCATCCAGATTGGAGCAATGAGTTTTTAAACTTTTTTTAAATATTGGTTCAGCCTTGTATTGAAATTCTTGAAAAACACAGTCATTAACAAAAAGTACGAAAATTTATTTTTATGTAGCAGTGCCCGTTATTTATTTGTTGCATACTAAAAATGGAGGGTTGCAAGGTTTTTATACTTTACAATTTACTTTTAAGTTGATATAAGTTTTCTTTGCCAATTCAGGAGAGGTGTCCGAGCTGGCCGAAGGAGCACGATTGGAAATCGTGTGTACGTTAACGCGTACCGAGGGTTCGAATCCCTCCCTCTCCGTTCTTTTTCTTCCCTATTATCAATCACTTAATTTTTCGGCAAAATCCACTGTGATAAAATTGTGATAATTTGGTTTCTATGCGTATATAAATTTGTCCAGTTCGTTCTTCTCACCGTTAATTTGTTTGATTATCCTGCCGTATGTCTTGAATATCATCTGATGACTGGAATGACCGAGCTGCCTTGCCACATAATTGATGTCCGCTGTGTTTAACAATGACAATGTGGCAAATGTGTGTCTGGCCTGATATATCACCCTATACCTGATACCAAGCTTTTCAAGAACGGGTCTCCAGTATTTTATCCCCAAATGATATGATGTGGCATAAGGTTCACCGTACTGGTTTGTAAAAACAAATGTGTATGCATTATTTCTCTGTTTTCATTTCTCTTTTAAATTTTTTTAGTATCAATTATAGCCTTTGTTAATTAATATCTTTTTGCAATCTTTCTATTTCTTGTTGCAATTCTTCAATTACATCTTCATTTGCAATCCTTTTTTTCCCATTATCTTTGATTGAAAAAATGTAAAAAACCTTACCACCAAATTCCTTATAAAACTTTTCATGAGTTTGTTGTTGAAATCCACGCTCTTTAAAGATTTGGCTTAATTGAACATCATTACTTACCGGTTTAATTTGTAGTCCTATGTATTTACCGTTTATTAAAATGTAAAAGTCAACATTGTAAAGCCTATCCCATTCATCTGATGCTGGTTTTATTGTAATCTCAGGAAAATTTTTTTGAAGTATAGACTGAAGTTGACCATAAATTGTTTTTATTTCCGTCATATAACCATCAAATGTTCTATTTATAACCATTTGAAAAATATAATTAATACAATCTTCTTCTGTGATTTCTTCAACTTCGGCTTGAATAACCTCTGTTATTTTTACATATAGTTTTCTTCCTAATTCTTCAATATGTTCCTTTGAGCGGACATTTTTAAAATAATAATCCATCCATTCTTCTAATGTTTTTGGAGCACACTTTCTAATTGATTCTGAAGTAGGTCCAACATTTCTTTTAAAATTTAGTTGAAATCTATTCATTGCATTATTTAGTATCCATTCTTTTGCCATTATCTTGCCCTTGATTTTTATATTTAATAAATCTTTCTTTATTTTTAAAAGGATATGATAAGTCAATATCTGCTAATCCGTTTTTGATTAAATGAGCATTTAAAAAAGTTTTATTTTTCAAATACACATATGCCATTAAATTATTTTCCTTATCATATTTGATTTCATCAAATTTCATAAATACTTTTTGTCCTTTTGTTTTTAGTCTTAAAAAATTCACAGCTTTTCCGTTAACTTCCTTTTTTTCTTTTATTCCGATTAAACGAACAATTAAATCATTGCTTAGTTTTATAAGTTCAGGACTGATAATCTCTTTTACTGAAAAATATTCTTCTCTTTTTGTAGAACTGTCTTTATCAATTTTAGAGCCAAATTGAAGTTTCTTCGGGTCTGTCTTCTTATCGAATTTATGAAAGTCTTTAAAAATGTAAGGAAATTTTTTTATTTCTTCATTAAAATCAATCGTTGGTTTTTCTTTCACAATTTGGTATTCGTTGAAAGTATCTTTACCAATATTCAACTTTTGCTTAATGTAGGGTAAAAAATCTTCATTGATTTCATAGCCAATTGAGTTTCTTCCAAATTTTTTGGCAGCAAGTGAAGTAGTAGCGCTACCAAGAAATGGGTCAAGAACAGTATCACCAACAAAAGCAAACATTTTAATTAGTCTTTTGGGTAATTCTTCCGGAAACACAGCAATATGTCCATCTTGTTTTACACCGCTAAAATTCCAATGACCGGAAAAATATGTTTTCCATTCTTCTTTGGTCATTTTTGACAATTCCTTTATTTCTTTACTTGGTTTTTTCGGTGTTCCAAGTTTTTTAAAAATTAAGATAAATTCATAGTCAATGGATAGTATGCCATTTCTTGGTGTAGGGTAACTACCCATCAACGAAGCTCCGCCAGTAGTATTTGAAGTAGTTTTTTTCTGCCAAATAATGGCCCCCATATAATCAAATCCTATTGCTTCACAAAATTTGATTATTTCGGTTCTTATTGGTATAACCTTATATCTGCCGTAGTAAACTGAACGAGCAAATTGGTCACCAATATTTACACAAAGCCTACAACCATTATCAAGAACCCTATAACATTCATTCCATACAAGATTTAAGTTATTGATGTATTCTTCATAACTATGATTATAGCCTATTTGATTGGTTACACCATAGTCTTTTAATTGCCAATAAGGCGGTGAAGTAACTATTAATTGTACTGAATTATCTGGCACCCCTATCATTTGACGACTATCACCAATAACAATCTTATGCTTAGTTTTTCTATTCATTTTTATTTCCCTTTTATTTTACTAAGATAATTCAAGCTCCCTGTAAAGGAATAAACTGTTATAATATGTTTTTTACTGCTGGCAGCTAACACTTTGCAAATCCCTTTGTAGTGAAGCTCCTCACGCCAAACAAGAAACAGAATTATTAGCAACGCGTTAATCCGGACACAAAACAACAGGATCAACAATATATTACGTATCTCTGTATATTTTTTATGAATTATTATAACTTGTCACGCAAATCAGTGTCAAATCAAAAATTACTGGCATCACCCTATTTTTCGCAGGCTTATGCCACGAGTAAACTTTTTTTTCTTTTGACCACAGGAATACCGTCAATAATTTCTCTTTCTCTATATCTTTCCAAATAATACGGTATTTTCATATAATACACCATATCCTACTTATCTTTTTTACTTCCAATACCAAGTTGCAATCTGAATAGTAATATATTATAGTTGTTTCAACAACAAGGAGGCAATTCTGACAAAAGTTACCAAAGCAAAAGATCACCGTACACGAGAAGAAGTAGAGGCAAAGATAAAAGAGACAAGACAGTGGATTCTTCCAGAGTATTGAAATGGTTGGTGATATGGACGGATGATCCTGGTAAGGTTAGTTCAATGACCAATTCCCCAGATATTAGACATGCTACTCAATAGATTGCAACTTGGTATGAAACATTTCTGAATTAGTTAACATAAACCTTTTTCCACCGTATGATGTTACATTTCCACTCATGGACTGTGTCCTGGACTAATCCTGCAGTGTGAATTCCCACGCACACCAATATTCTTCAGGAACAGGGTCAGGCGGACAGGCGATACACCGTGTCACAATACGAGAATCAACGGTTTTGGCAAACTCACCATATTCAACAATCCCCACTGACTTGCAGGGATGTTCTGGCATGCCTTTGCGCTTTCTTGCCGATTGAACACGGCAGTCAAGCATACGAAACACCGCTCTGTTTTCGGTGATATCTATAGCCTCCTGAAGATTGAGACGGGCATAGAACCGATGTTTGAGACATTCCACCAAAGCGGAGATTCCTCCTCCCGGGGTAATTCCGAGGCGAGCCATAATCCGCCTGGCTTCAATCACGGTGAATTTGCGCCAGGCTTCGGTATCGGCGTCAACTGCCACATCTAGCCCGTAACGTTTTTCAATCTCCTGAAACCATAGCCCGTCATGAGCGAGCCAGTTCTTGGCATCGTCGACAATAATCCGGGCCAACTCTTCCTTGCTCAACTTGTAAAGCAAGCGAATACCTTCATCACCATGATGTTTTTCGCTTGACATTTAACCACCTCCAAAATGCAATAATTGCCTACCGACTGTTTGTTAGCTCAGGTACTACTTTTTAGATCTATCATGTTTTTGAAAAACAAACTGTGTTTTTATGCTCCATAACTCTGGTGTGCATACTTTCCTTTCTGTTCCGACACAAAAAACCCCAACATTTCATCCTACTTTTGCGCCCTTTAAACAAAAACCACAGTCTAACCAAAATCACTCTCAAGTTGTTTTCCAAGCGATTGTCCAAAACGTATGACCTGCTACTTTTATTTATAATTTACATTTATATGCATGTCAATTATTTTTTAAAACACTTTTATATATTATACGTATTGTCTTGTATCCTAAATTCCCAGGTTATCTGCCCTTTCCTTTTTTCCTCCTACGTTTTTCTGGTTCGCGGAATGCGAAACGGGTATCCCGGAATATTAATGATACCTAAATCCTGATGGGTGTCTGATGCAGCAAACATTATGCTAACACTAACATGAAAAAGTATACTTTTTGTATTAAATGAATTTCGTAAAAGTGAGTCATTGAAACAAGAAATATTAATCATTTCTATTTTTTGAAAATAAGGAGGATAATATGAGTTATAGTAAACCAGAGTTCAAAACACGATATGAAAACTTTATTGGCAGTATGCTTCGGAAAACATTATCCCAGTTACTTTGGAGCTTGGTGGAAAATCACCTAATGTCTTCTTTAATAGTGTGATGGCAAATGATGATGAATTCTTAGATAAAGCAGTAGAAGGTCTTGTCTTATTTGCCTTTAATCAGGGAGAAGTGTGTACTTGTCCATCACGAGCTTTGATTCAGGAAGACATTTATGACGAATTTATGAAACGTTGTTTAGAAAGGCTCAAAGCTATTAAAATCGGCGATCCTTTAGACCCTGAGAATATGATTGGAGCACAAGTTTCTCAAGAGCAGTTTGAAAAAATAATAAATTATATTGATATCGGCAGACAGGAAGGTGCTGAAGTTTTAATAGGTGGCAAAGCCTATAAAAGCAGCAAATATCCTGATGGATTTTATATTCAGCCTACAGTCTTTAAAGGAAATAATAAGATGCGTATTTTCCAGGAGGAAATTTTTGGTCCTGTATTAAGTGTAACAACTTTTAAAGATGAAAAGGAAGCTATGGAAATTGCTAATGATACTCTTTATGGTTTGGGTGCCGGTGTATGGACTAGAGACGTCCACCAGATGCAGAAGTTTTCTCGGGGCATTCAAGCTGGTCGTATATGGTGTAATTGCTACCATGCTTATCCTGCTCACGCTTCTTTCGGTGGGTATAAAAAGTCCGGTATAGGAAGAGAAACTCATAAAATGATGTTAGAACATTATCGAAATACGAAAAATATTTTAGTTTCCTATGACAAAAATCCAATGGGACTTTTTTAGGCGAATAAATTTTTAACATAGGCAGTCAGAACTCTTGGCTGCCTTTTAAAAAATTGGTGTTAACTTTTGGAAGAGGAATTTAAATGTATGTGGAAAGAGTATCAGTAACAGATAGTGCCAAAAAGGTTTTAGATAAATTAAAAAGAGCGCATGGTGAATTGATTTTTCATCAAAGCGGAGGCTGTTGCGATGGTTCAGTTCCTATGTGTTTTAAAAAGGATGAATTTTTAATTGGTTCTAATGATGTATGTCTGGGTGAAATTCATGGGTGCAAATTTTATATGTCTTCAGATCAATTTGAGTATTATAAAAATATGCATCTTACCCTCGATGCTACTGAGGGTAGAGGCTCAGGTTTTTCACTTGAAATTTCAATAGGGTTTAGATTTATAACAGTATCACGGGTTTTAACAGATGCTGAAGTAAAAAATCTCAGACCGATTGAAACTTAATTGACGAAATTCACTTAACTATCTTAAAAAGCTAAAGATTTCTGTTAGTATTTATTATGAGGAATAGCTACTTGACAAAAAAATTGTTATGGGTGTCCCCTTCTATTCTTCGCCCTGTTACAGGCAGCTGCCAAAGGCAGCCCATCGGAGATAAATTTAACATGGGCAACCTGAATTTAGAGGTCTTTTTGTCAAATAACAGTTTTCTGTCACCTAGACCGAAGCGGAGAGGTCTCTTTGTCAAATAGAGGTAGAGATCTCTCCACTTCACTACTTCACTCCCTCACTTAGGACTTAGTACTTACCACCCTGTTAAATAATCTTTGGTTTATCGGCAAAATTGAGTAGTCGTTATTAAACATAAGATTTAGATGCCAAAACAGGTGAGCTATGAAGTACAATATCGCTGTTTTTCCGGGTAAAATACTGCAATGACCAATCATTGTTAAATAAAATAACAAGCCTGCCACAGTCATCTTTTCCACAAACCGAATCATATGATATTATTTTTTTCACTGTTTCTTCAGAAACTGAAGGATCCACCCAACGGAGAACTGTCCACGGCTTTATATCAAGTCTTGTTTCTACTCCGTACTCACTTTTCATTCGGTATTGCAAAACATCAAACTGTAACGATCCAACTGCTCCCAATAAGGGAACAACACTGTATTCATCCGCCAAATGAAAAAACTGGACAATATCCTCAGCCAAAAGATGATCCAGCCCTTTGCGGAATGCCTTTTGAGTGGAAGTTGTATGATTTGTCAGGTAAGCGAAACACTCCGGAGCAAATCGGGGAATTTCATTAAACACAACACCTTTTCCGGTACTTACCGTATCACCTATCCGAAAATCTGCATTTGTAATACAACTGACAATATCCCCCGCATATGCCTCATCCATTGTTTCTCTTTGTTGCCCGAAAAGATTGTGTGTGTTGGAAAGACGGATATTCTTTCCGGTTCGGGCATTTGTTACCATCATATCTCTCTCAAATTTCCCGGAACAAACCCGGATAAATACCATTCTGTCACGATGCTTAGGGTTCATATTTGTTTGAATTTTGAAAACAAACCCGGAAAAAAAAGGCCCTTCCAAAGGAATAGTTTTATCACCAGCTTTTCGGGGAACCGGCGGCTGAGAAAAGTTTAAAAAACTCTCCAGAAACAATTCTATTCCAAAATTATTTGTGGCACTGCCAAAAAATACAGGTGTCATCTGACCTTTATGAACTGCCTCAATATCAAAGCCTTCATGTGCAATATCCAACATTTCCAGTTCTTCCAGAATTTCTGAATAAGCATCTTTTGAAATAACATTTTTAACCTGTTCGTCGTACAAATTTTTAACAGCTACCGGAGCTTTGTATGCTCCCCCGGGAGTCTTTTCAAACAAATGCACCTCACTTTTCATACGATCATATACTCCCTTGAAAAACGGTCCGCTTTCCAAAGGCCAGTTTACCGGATATGCATGTATATTTAATACACTTTCCAACTGATCAATTAATTCCAGAGGAGACATTGCCGGACGGTCCATTTTATTCATAAAAGTAAAGATAGGCACACCGCGCTGACGACAAACTTCGAAGAGTTTTAATGTCTGCGGCTCTATACCCTTACCTGCATCAATGACCATAATAACGGCATCAACAGCCATAAGCACCCTATAAGTGTCCTCAGAAAAATCTTTGTGACCCGGTGTATCCAGCAAATTAAAACGATAACCGTTGTATTCAAACTGCAAAACTGTGGAAGAAACAGAAATTCCACGTTTCTTTTCCAATTCCATCCAGTCGGAAGAAGTTTCCCTTTGTTTTTTCTTGGCTGTAACAGAACCGGCTAAATCCAGTGCACCGCCATACAACAACAGCTTTTCCGTCAAAGTGGTTTTACCCGCATCCGGATGTGAGATAATGGCAAATGTTCTGCGCCTTTTTATTTCAGATTTAGTTAAAGCAGACTCATTCATAACAACAACTCCTGAAAACAATAATTATTTCAATATAAACAGATATCTAAAATTTTGGGCAGATTTTATAAATAATTTTGTGGTTTTGATTTGCATCTCCAGAAAAAACAACTAACTCAAAAGTTGGCAGGCGAAACCGAACCGCTTTATAACAATTATGTTCATTACAAATCTTTAATAATGTTAGGTTATTGCTAAACTGCCCGCTAACCAAAATAACCTACATTTACCAAAAAGTGTTACCCAGTTTCTAATAAAATAGTACACATTATTTTTTATACAACTAAAAATATATTTTTCAAATTAGATACAAATAGTGTATATTCAGTTAAAAGCATATATATTATAAAAATCAAATAAATTCAAATAATTTATTTTTGAAGCTCTACTTTTTTAAAAGGAAAGGCGCCAAAAAAAATAATCCTTGACATCTTTAAAGTTGAGTGATTAACTTTTAGTTCAAAAAAATAAAAATCATCAAGAGCGGTGGAGGGGTTGCCCTTTGATCTACTTAAAGTCCCCAGCAAGGTGCTAATTTTAGTATTTCCTTATGGGAATGATAGATGAGATGCTATAGTAAACCTTTTGGGCGGATTTTTTAAATTATACTGCTTTCTGCTTAAAAGAGCAGTTTTAGTAATGTTAGAGGGTGATAACTATTGATTAAAATTGAGAATTTAACAAAACATTATCATGCATCACAAGGCAAGGTAGAAGCTATTAATGGCCTTAACCTTAAAGTAAATGATGGTGAAATATTTGGAATAATCGGTCCAAGTGGAGCCGGTAAAAGTACTTTGATTCGAATGCTTAATTTACTGGAAATGCCCACTTCGGGAACAATTAATATCAATGGCACAAATTTGACTGAATTAAGCTCCCAGAATTTACGGGAGGCACGGCAAAAAATCGGAATGATTTTTCAGCATTTCAATCTTTTATCTTCGCGTACTGTACTGGGAAATGTTGCTTTTCCATTAGAAATTGCTGGAGTTAAAAAGAAAGAAAGACGTAGAAAAGCTAAAGAATTAATAGATTTAGTGGGGCTGTCTGACAGAGCCTATCATTATCCATCCCAGCTTTCTGGTGGTCAAAAACAGCGGGTAGGTATAGCCAGAGCCTTGGCGAATGATCCTGATTTACTGCTTTCTGATGAGGCAACTTCTTCTTTAGACCCGGAAAGCACAAAGTCTGTACTGGAATTGCTGGGCAGAATTAGAGACAAAATGAATTTGACTATTATCTTAATCACCCATGAAATGGAAGTTATCAAAGATATCTGTGATAGGGTTGCTGTTTTAGAAAACGGGAAAATAATAGAAGAAGGTTCAATTATTGATATCTTTTCCAGTCCGCAAAAAAATCTGACCAAAAAGTTTATAAATTCGGTAATTGATTTCAATCTGCCGGAAAGAATAGTAAAGTATGTTAAGGCAGAGCGCCCTGGAAAATTAATCCGCATTTCCTTTGTTGGCGAAAAAACTCATGAGCCTTTTATCACTTATCTTATAAGACATTATTCTGTTGATGCCAATATATTATACGGCAATATTGATGAACTTCAGGGAGTACCCTTTGGTACCCTGGTTTTAGACTTAGAAGGACAACCGGTAAACATTAAGGCGAGTATTGATTACCTTCATAATCAAGGCCTCAGAGTGGAGGTGTTGAGCAATGTTTGATTTAGTAGAAAAGCTGGCCCGTTATAATGATTTGATGATCAGCGGTTCTCTGGAAACATTATATATGGTGGTAATGTCCCTCTTTTTTGCAATTGTCGGTGGGATTCCACTGGGGGTTCTGACAACTATTACCCGTCAGAACCATATTCTGCCAAATAAAAGTTTAAATTACATACTGGATGTAATTATCAATATTGGCCGCTCTATTCCCTTCATTATTTTAATGGTAGCAGTAATTCCATTCACCAGAATGATTGTCGGAACCTCGATTGGTACCAATGCAGCTGTTGTGCCGCTTTCGCTGGCTGCAATTCCCTTCATGGGTAGAGTTACTGACAATGCAATTTTAGAAATTGATCATGGAGTGATAGAATCCGCACAGTCAATGGGAGCCAGCCCCCTGCAGATAGTATTTAAGGTTTTACTGCCGGAATCGCTGCCGGCAATTATTTTAGGTTTAACCCTCACTGCAATTAATCTGGTCAGTTATTCTGCTATGGCAGGTGCTATCGGAGGAGGTGGCCTCGGCGATATCGCAATCCGCTACGGGTATCAGCGCTTTCAGCTGGGAGTTATGCTCGAGACTATTGTTATATTAGTTTTGATGGTGCAGGCGTTTCAGTTTTTAGGAAACAAAATTGCTTCTTTTTTTGACCACAGAGCTTAAACATTTAAATATTTACTATTAAAATATTTAAAATTATGTAAGATAAAACTGCTAATTGTAAGTTAAAGATTTTTCTGACATGAATATACATAGTCAGAAATAATTTAATAAAAATCAGAAAAGGAGAGGTAGTTATGTTAAAGAGAACGATTGTGTTATTAGCTGTTTTAACCATTGTATTTGTGGGGACAGTACAGGCGCAGGATGAGAAGTTAAGCATTGGAGCAACTCCGGTGCCTCATTCTGAAATTTTAAATTTTATCAAAGATGACCTTGCGAAAGAAGGAATAAAGCTGAAAATAGTTGAATTTACCGATTATGTGACTCCAAATATTGCTTTAAATGACGGCAGTATTGATGCAAATTTCTTTCAGCATGTTCCATATTTAAAACAGTTTAATGAAGACAGGGGTTTAAATTTAGTGTCTGCAATTAAAGTTCATGTTGAGCCAATTGGACTTTATTCTAATAAATATAAAAGTTTAGATGAAATCCCTGAAGGAGCTTCAATTGCAATACCAAATGATCCGTCTAATGAAGGCAGAGCATTAATTTTACTGCATAATAACGGAGTAATAACCTTAGATGATCCTACAAACCTAAACGCAACACCAATGGATATTGCAAAAAATCCCAAAAACTTAAAATTTAAAGAATTAGAAGCCGCTCAACTGCCGAGAGTACTTCCGGATGTTGCGGCAGCAGTTATTAACACAAATTATGCTTTAGAAGCAGATTTGAACCCATTAGAGGATGCAATAATAATGGAGGGTAGTGATTCTCCTTATGTAAATGTTATTGCAGTCCAAAAAGGTGATGAAGGCAGTGAAAAAATTAAGACACTTAAAAAGATTATTCAGTCTAAAAAAGTAAAAGACTTTATCTTAAATAAATATAAAGGTGCTGTAGTTCCGGCATTTTAATTAAAAGAATAGTTTGAATATCCTAAGGATTTGAGGGAGAGAAGATTTCTTGAGGGAATTCTGCTCTCCCTTTGTTATTTTTCCTCTTTGAAAAAGAGACCTTTGCTCAACTATATTTAGTCATCCTGTAGCAGCAACTAAAGTTGCTAAATTGGATATTAAACAACATATTTACTCACCTAAAGGCAAATTCCAGGCAGTTTAGCCGCGTCATCGCGAGGGCGGTAGCCCACAGCGATCTCAAACAGGGTCTGAGATCTCTCGACTCCGCTTCGCTCCGGTCGAGAAAACAGTTTTTTGCCATTCCGAGCGTAGTCGAGGAATCTCTTGTCAAACAGAGTCTGAGCTCTCTCGACTCCGCTTCGCTCCGCTCGAGAAAACAGTTTTTTGTCATTCCGAGCGTAGTCGAGGAATCTCTTGTCAAACAGGGTCTGAGATCTCTCGACTCCGCTTCGCTCCGCTCGAGAAAAAAGTTTTTTGTCATTCCGAGCGTAGTCGAGGAATCTCTTGTCAAACAGAGTCTGAGATCTCTCGACTCCACTCCGTTCCGGTCGAGAAAACAGTTTTTTGTCATTCCGAGCGTAGTCGAGGAAT
>Ga0182237_100003_pt1 | contig 234411 bp, 256 predicted proteins | sample hydfratesGB_TF_B_FD_132457 | JGI IMG/M metagenome (GOLD analysis project Ga0182237, IMG submission 132457) | Subsurface microbial communities from deep shales in Ohio, USA - hydraulic fracturing test GB_TF_B | ecosystem: Environmental > Aquatic > Deep subsurface > Shale gas/oil reservoir >... | reverse complement strand
TAAATGGAAATAATAGTCTCCGTCTTTGTGTTTTACAACTTTGGATGCTTGGTATTTCCATGAACCATCAAAATACTGTTTCGCATAGTCATAATTCAAAATGGAATAAGGTTTTCTTCCGTTGATTGTGGTTATTTTGACCGTATCTTCATCAATCACAAAATCCCTTTTGTATGAAAAAGTCATTGAGGATGGCGAAAACTCTACTTTTTGCCATTTTGCCTTTTTCTGTTTATGCAATGTTTTGTAACATCCAGCAACCTGTCTTGGGATATTACAACTCATCTGGGATTTTAATTTTAATGTTTCACGAAGATAGGAGTATACTTCCTGCTGTAATTTCATTGCTGGAATCGGTTTACCTTTGTCAAAAAGAACTTCAGAAGCATAGTTCATTCCATCTGAATATTTCTGCATAGTTTCCACCAAATCATTATCAGGATTTGCTATTTTCAGGATAATTGTTTTAGTGAGAAACATACAATAGTATGTTCACTTACTTATTATAAAAAATCACTTTTGTGAAATATCAGGCGCTTTCTTCTCCTACCTTACGGAAGGTGACTCCTGCTCGAAAAGTTGAATTATGACCAAACTGCAACTCAGTGGAAAGGTATATTGAGATAAAAAAGTAATTTTATGTACTCATTCTCAGAAACATTTTTATTCAAATGCCGACATTAAGAGGATGGCTCGATGATTAATTATATATGATAGTTACGGTAACATATTGCATTCATATTTACGAGGAAGTGTTATGGAGAATATAAAGATCGCAATTGCAGGGATTGGCAACTGCGCTAGCTCTCTCATTCAGGGTCTGGATTATTACAGGGATAAAACCGAGACAGATGCTATCGGTCTAATGCATTGGACCATTGGAGGATACCAACCCTCTGATATTGAGGTTGTAGCTGCGTTTGATATTGATAAAAGAAAAGTAGGAAAAGACATATCAGAAGCCATCTTTGCAGAACCAAATTGCACTGCTGTATTCTGTCCGGACATTCCCGAGAAAGGCATAAAAGTTACTATGGGTAACATCCTTGATGGTGTTTCTGAACACATGGCGGATTATAATGATAAATACAAGTTCATAACCAGTGATGAAAACGAGTCCACAAAAGAGGATGTCGTGCAGGTTCTGAAAGATTCCGGTGCTGAAATGCTCTTGAATTTCATGCCCGTAGGGTCAGAAAAAGCTGCACGTTTTTATGCGGACTGTGCTCTGGAGGCAGGAATTGGTTTCATTAACAATATGCCGGTTTTCATTGCCAGTAATCCTGAATGGGCTCAAAAGTTCGAAGAGAAAAACCTGCCGATAATTGGTGATGATATCAAAGCCCAGCTTGGAGCCACCATCACTCACAGGACACTGGCAGACCTTTTCAGCAAACGTGGGGTCAAACTGGAAAAAACCTACCAGCTAAACACCGGTGGAAATACCGACTTCCTTAATATGCTCAATCGCAGCAGGTTGTCTTCCAAGAAAACATCCAAGACCGAGGCTGTACAATCCGTACTCAAAGACCGGCTGGATGATGAAAATATACATGTCGGTCCAAGTGACTATGTACCCTGGCAAAAGGACAATAAAGTATGTTTCCTGAGAATGGAAGGAAAACTTTTCGGCGATGTTCCCATGAATATCGAACTACGTCTTTCAGTTGAGGATTCTCCTAATTCTGCAGGTGTTGTAATTGATGCCATACGCTGCTGCAAACTTGCACTTGAAAGAGACACCGGTGGAATTCTCTATTCCCCTGCATCTTATTTCATGAAACATCCACCTAAACAATACAACGATGACGAAGCCTTCCTCATGACAAATGATTTCATCGAAGGCAACAGGGATAACTGAAACGCAAGATGCCTTATCAAATAAGGAAAATATTTGGTGTGGATTTTAGCGGGTCTAAGAAAGCCTGCAATAAAATATGGGTAAGTGAAGGCAGCGTTCACGATAAATTTCTCAAAATCCACACCTGTCATCCTGCTCACTTTTTTTCTGAAAGTCATGATACTCAGAGCTGTATTGCTGCTCTTTATAGCATGATCGCCAGGGAAAAATATGCTATTTTTGGAATGGATTTTCCTTTTGCACTACCATCTTCCCTTACAGAAGAAAACAACTGGAAGGATTTCATAATCAATTTCCCTCTGAAACATGCATCTGCAGAAAGTTTCAGGGATTACTATCGCCAGAAAACAGATGGTAAAGAATTCAAACGTAAAAAGGAAGATGAAAAAGGCGCACCATTTGCTGCATACAATCTCTGGTTGTACAAACAGACCTATCATGGTATCTCAAGGATAATTAATCCTCTTGTAAGGAATAACCTTGCCTGTATTCTTCCTATACAAACACCGAATCCTGAAAAACCCTGGGTAATAGAGATATGTCCGGCCTGCACCCTTAAAGAAAAGGGTCTATATGTGCCGTATAAAGGGAAAAAGAGTGACAGAGAATCTAATAGGAAAATGATTGTGGATAAGTTAGAAAAATTCAATATTGTACTCGATGATGAAATAAAAGATATATGTATTTCAAACACTCAAGGAGACGCTTTGGACAGTATTCTGGCAGTGTATGCCGTATTCAGGAATATGCATATTCTGGAAGGAAAAAATCCGGATGAACTTGAAAAAAGAGAAGGGGATATTTATTATTAATCCTCTTTTGCTTCTATATTCAATAGTTCATAAATATCATCAGGTTTTGTCAATATGTGCATATTTTCCATTTCAGCCAGTTTTTCTGAATTGGTAACATCAATGTCACGCATCTTCAACTTCATTTTTCTTCCACTGGGTGCATAGGTTGTAACATCGCCACGCACCTGATCAACAGGCAGGACATAAATAGGGGTTTGTCCTTTTGCTGTCTGGGCCACCACATTTGTTACAAGAGTATCGGCAATACCATGTGCTATCTTGGCAACAGAATTGGCTGTGGCTGGTGCGATTATTAAAGCATCATAGTGACCAACCTGCAGTGGACCGGCAATAAAAGGCGAGTTGGGGCCCGAATCTGTTTTGAAGTTGGGGAAATCATTTTGTATGTTATCCCACATGCGATACCACTTCATTACAGTTTCCCCTTCCTTTGAAAGAAATACCATAAACTCAATATCAGTTTTTTTCTGAATGTCTACCATTATGTCATACGTCTCTTTTATAAGGTCACCTGAGCCTGTAATACCCCATGCGATTCTTTTCATATTATCACTCCTGTAAATTAATAACCTGTAAATAGTTCATATTTGACTTTTGCTTTATCGATAGCCATTTCATATAGTATTTCCCTGACAGTCTTCACCATTGTCGGGGGGCCACATAAATAGAACATGCGGTCCCTGTAATCCGGAATTTCACGCAATATCATGCTTTCACAGACACGCTCCCTGCAACCTGTCCAATCACTGGAAGCCCTGGTTAAGGTATGTACAACTTTCAGATTAGGATTGTGTTTTTGCATAATATCCAGTTCATCTTCAAAGGCAATATCCTGCTCTGTTTTGTTACTGGATATCATAACAATGTCCGTGTCCATACCTTTATCTGTACAGTATCGTGAAATACTGATCATGGGGGTGACCCCGATTCCTCCGCTGATTAGCGCAATTTTGTCATATTCTCCTGAATAGGTCATTTTCCCGAATGGGCCTTCAATCCCTACCGAATCACCGGGTTGAAGGGCAAGCAGGGCATTGGAAAACTCATGACCTGTGAGTTTCTTGGTAAATTCGATGATATCCTTGTTGGCCGGACTGCTGGAGATAGTAAATGGTTTACGCACTTTGCTGCCGGCAATTTCCAGTTCTACGAACATATACTGGCCTGCCACATAATTAAAATCATCTGGCCGGGGAAAAAGGAAACTTAGCACATCTTCGGTTCTGGGAATAATTTCCATCAGCCTTACATCAAATCGCAATTTATGTTCTCCTTTATTGTTCCAGTCTTTTCATTTGCCTGGATGTCTCAATAAGTTTTTTCATTGTACGGCGCAGACTGCGTAGGCCTTCCTCATCTTCATCTATTCCTTCTGAACCTTTATCCTTTGACCACAGGGTACCTCCCAGATTTGACCCGAAGGAGCCTCCGGCAACAGGGAACATTTCACTGATCACATAAAAATTCAATATGGTCTGGAGGGCGGGCTCCTGACCTCCGGCACGGTCCCCTCCATCTGCCAGTGCAGCACCCACTTTATTATGGAAAGCCTTCGGATTTGCTGCAACAACCGCCCTGCATCTGTCCATTATGGTTTTGGTCTGTGCACTGATATTTCCCTGGTATACGGGTGTCCCTATTATCCAGGCATCCGCCCAGAGCATATTTTCATACAGGTCTGATATGTCATCTTTGTGTATACATCCCTTTTTGGTCCTTATGCAATGGTCGCAATGGATACAGAATTTCAATTCTTTCCCGCTTGCAGAAAAATACTCCACTTCGACATTGTATTTTTCCTTTGCATAATCCAGTGCATATTGCACGGCATGGGCAGTTGCCTTTTTACGAGGACTGCCCGAGATACCAAGTATTTTCACAATGTCCTTGTCGGACATCATTTCACACTCCTTTCACTCAAGTACAATGGCATCAGCCGGACAGGCGTCCACACATTGTTCACATTCTATGCAGTCATCAGGACGTGAAACTACTGATTTTGTATCCCCGTTGGAATCTTCTTTCAGATCAAAAACGTCTGTGGGACATACCTCAGCACATTCGCCGCTTCCTATACATTTATCTTTGTCTACAACTGGTGGCATATTCTTCCTCCTTACATATTCCTTCTAAACAAATAAATTGTTAATAATGCGATCAAACCAACAACACTTCCAAATCCTGGTGTTCCTTCAGATTCTACTTCACCGTTTATTCCGCCTTTAACGGATTCCATCTCTACAATCGGAACTTCATACTCCTTTTGTTCAAAAAGTTCATCTATCAGGTGTTGGGGGGCAGATCTATAGAGCAATTTCGTATCAACTATAATGGGATTTGTTGCATCTGTCGGTATTGTGAAATTATGAATCTCTGTAGCAGTGGATGTAGGTGCAATCCTATTATCAGAGATTACATCGGTTATTTCCCAGAGTTTCAAAGTGGGTTCGCCGGAGGCATCGGCGTATATTGCCTGATAAACAATACTGTCTTCAATAGTCCCATTTATATCCAGATTTCCTGAATTGTAGATTTTGCGTCCCTGACTGTCTTTTATATCCACCTGGGTCCACATTTGCCTGGCTTCAGTAAGTCCTGTAGGCAAATTATGACCTGCACCGGAATTCGTAATTGAGACTTTTATGGCAACTTCTTCGCCTGGTTGCGCATTTTCGGGAATGTCTATTTCTAGTGTAGCCGCTTCCTGAAGTCTTTCGATTGCCATTTCTTTATGATCATCCTCGTCCAGTATCCCTGTAACAAATACATTGGCTCCTGCGAAGTTGTGCACCGATATATGGTCTCTTTTGGGTGCACCTGATCCAGCACGCCCGGGATTTGCCTCAAATTCAGTGATTCCCGGTGTCATATGGCAATCCTGGCATTGGACTTTTTCTTCAGCATAGGGACTTTCACTCCATGCCTGATAGGTGTCATCCAGCACTACACCGGATGTTGGGTGGGTGATCTGGTGGCACATTCCACAATACTCTGATTTTGTATAGAATTCACTGTACTGTGCTTCATGGAACGCAGATTCAGAATCCTCAAAGGGGCCATATTTGGTCTCAGAAGGAGTCACCGCATATCCTCCATTGCCTATCTCAGAGGACTCCTTTACACTGTGGCAAAAATCACAGCCCACTCCTTCAGCAGCTTCTTCACTAATATCAGGGTTATTTATAGGGGGAACCTGCCCTGAAACCACACTGGCAGGTATGTGACAGCGCGTACAGAAAACATCCAGAGAGCCATTTGTCTTTTCACTTGCAAGTTTTAGTTCTTCCTTATAAAATGGGTCATCAAAAGCATGATAATGCATACTACCTTCCCACTGGCTGGTCGTGATGGCATGGCATCTGTTGCAGGTAGAATATGAAGTAAAATCTTCATGCGATAAGGTACCTGCTTCAGTGGGGGAAGCCTCTGCTACAACCTCTCCACAGGCAAAAACGAATGTAAATATGAGAAATATGGCTATGATTCTCACTGTATACCCCTTCTGGAATCCCCCGTGAATATTAATCAGAAGGAGGCTTATATGCCTCCTTACTGTTTTTCCTGCAGTAACTTAAGTGCCTCCCTGCATGCTGCAACTGCAGGTGCACCTGAAGTGATAGATATCACTTCCATCGTTTCCATTATTTCCTCTGCTGTGGCGCCATTTTTCAGAGCGCTCTTCATCTGGGAGACCGTACAGGCCTCACACTGTTTGGAGGCAACGACTGCCAGTGCCATCAGTATCTTGTACTTGGCAGGCATGGCGCCGTCTGACAATAGTTTGTCATGACATCTCCTGTACTTCTTAACGAAGTTGGGATCGATTTCCTTCAGTGTGTGGAGAATATTCGGGGCAAACCCCATCTTATCCTCGATATCCTTTACTACTTTCTCATGTTCTGCCATCAATTAAACCTCCTATATGGAATCAATCAAAGGAATCTTCCACTGTGTTATCAAAACAGTAGTTGCACATAAAGTGGGGAAGGCCCTTATGAAGACGTTTGACCTCGGGTGGTTTTCCCACTGAAACCTGTAGTTTTACTTCTTTAGAGTGATCCATACACAGCCCTTTCCCGCAAACAATACATACTGCAGCGGCTTCTACATCTTTCCCTGCTTCAACACAGTCATAACATTTCATCATGGTACTCACCTCAGAAGTTTTCTTTCAAAGCCTCATGGCATGGTTTACAAAGTATTTTGAGTAGAGGTTGCATGTCCTTTAACTCACAGGCGTCTCCCATACATTTAAGTCTCACTTCATATTCCCCTTCCAATACGGGAACTTTTTCTCTTACAAGATGGTCCATACAGACGCCTCTGCCACATATGATACAGATGCTGACTGTGTCAGTATTTTTATTTTCTTTTTCACATTCAAAACATTTCATTATTGGTTCACTCCCTTATTGATTCTGAAATAATACATTAACAGGATGATTACTCCATAAGTTCCATTTCTTCCCCGCAGCAAATAAGTACACCGCCACCAACTTCAGTGACTTCAACTTCGTTGCCACAGATATTACAAATGTATTTTTCACCTACTTTTTGAACTCCCATAGATTCAACTCCTTGTATTTATTTGCATAATAAAAGAGGAGAGATGATTATTTATGTATATCGGTGATGGGGAAGATAGCAGCGTGTATCATATACTTGCAATTCGAAATGAGCCTGGAAGATTACTAATATAAAGGCAAACAGGAAAATGCCGTTCAAAATCAATAAGGTTTTAATATATGTATGCAATCCTCAATAGCGTCAATATATTGAATAATAGGAGGATTCAAATGTCATTTGGAATAGAGTTCGTACCAGGAGACCCAGTTCTCAAAATTGCCCACTATGCAAAGCTTGCTGAACAACAGGGATTTGACAATGTTTGGGTTACAGACCACTACAACAATCGTGATGTTTATACCACCCTTGCAGTGTTGGCTATAAACACCAACAGCATAAAACTCGGAACAGGTGTGACAAACCCATACACCAGAAATGCAGCCATTACTGCATCCAGCATTGGTTCCATAAACGAGATTTCCGGCGGCCGTGCGATCCTCGGTCTTGGGCCCGGAGACAAGGCAACCTTTGATGCAATGGGGATCCCATGGGACAAACCATTGACCACAACCAAGGAATCCATTGAAGCCCTTCGTGGCTTTTTGGGTGGGGAAAAGGTTGAAATGGATGGTGACATGATCAAATTCGGCGGTGCGAAAATAGCATTCAAGACAGGTGATGTGCCAATTTACATGGGTGCACAGGGCCCCAAGATGCTCGAACTTGCAGGTCAGGTCGCAGACGGTGTACTGATCAATGCATCCCACCCAAGGGACTTTGAAGTCGCAATGGAAAAAATAAAAGCAGGTGCTGACAAAGCAGGCCGCAGCATGGACGAGATCGATGTGGCAGCTTATGCATGCTTCTCTATCGACAAGGACGCTGCAAAAGCCAAGAACGCTGCAAAGGTCGTTGTTGCTTTCATCGTTGCAGGTTCTCCCGACATGGTGCTTGAACGTCACGGAATCGACCCTGCAGCCAAGAAGGATATAGGCGCTGCAATTTCCAAGGGAGACTTCGGAGCACTTATGGGTGACCTTGTAACTGATGAAATGATGGACGCTTTCTGTATTTGCGGAACCCCTGAAGACTGCAAGCAAAGGATCAATGACCTGAAAGACATTGGTGTTACCCAGATTGTTGCCGGTTCACCTCTTGGACCTAACAAAGAAAAAGCAATCAAACTCATCGGTAAGGAGATCATCGGAGGAAACTGATGGTTCATCCGAAGATACTAGAGGTCATTGATTATGACGTCTGTACCGCTTGCGGGGCATGTGTTTCAGCATGCCCTGCCGGTGCCATCGTCATGAACAAAAGGGCCGAAGTAAGAGACCCGGACAATTTGGAACTTTACACCAAAGGTGCTGCCCCAAATGTCTGTGAAGGTTGCTATACCTGTGGGCGCATCTGTCCCGTAGTGGATGGTTACGTCGAGGATGAATTTGCAAATGTCAGGAGTTTCTTTGGTGCAAAAAGTGACATCGAAGGACAGGACGGTGGTGCAACAACTGCAATTGCAAGCAAACTGCTTGAATTGGGGGAAGTGGACTGCTTTGTGGGAATCACCCGCAATGACAACTGGGAAACCGAACTGGAAGTCTTCACCGATCCAGAACAAATAAAGAGAGCCAAAGGTACCAAATACACATATGATTCCGTACTCTCTGCTCTGAGGGAACCCTTCGAACAATATGATAAAATCGGTGTAATCGGCGTACCCTGCCAGGCTCACGGTGCACGCTTGATATCCGAAAATGTCAATGACAAGATCGTGGTTATTATAGGGCTTCTTTGTATGGAAAGTTTTTATCATGATGTAATGTCCGAAAAAATCATAAAAGAGATAATGGAACTCAATCCTGAAGATGTTGTAAAATTCGACTTCGCAAAGGGTAAGTTCTGGGCATACACAAAGGATGGCGAAAGTCACAGTGTCAAAATTCCACAAGTTGGTCCGCATGCCAGGAATCCCTGCCACCACTGCTGTGATTACACATCAGTTTCAGCAGATATATCAATAGGTTCTGTAGGTACACCGGACGGATGGAACTGTGTCCTGATCCGTACAGACGAAGGTGAAAAATACTTCAAGATGGCTGAAGATGAGCTTGAGATAATGGAAGATCCAAAACCTGGAATGGACCTTGTCAAGAAACTGGCAACCACGAAACACAACAACAATTCACAACATTATCTTGAAGTTTGTGAGAAGTTCAGCTTCGATGAATGTGGCATCAGATAAAACATGAATCTTAAAAGGGCATTCTATATAGGGCGCTTCCAGCCATTCCACAAAGGCCACTATTCGGTCATAAAAACGATTGGAAAAGATATTGATGAACTCGTAATAGGTGTCGGAAGCGCTCAAAGAAGCCACGAGACACCGAATCCCTTTACTGCCGGTGAACGCATAATGATGATTCGTCATTCTCTTGCAGATACGGACATCAAACATTATGCAGTTCCCATAGATGACATCCAGCAAAACGCAGTTTGGGTTTCCTATGTCACTGCAAGGACTCCTCCTTTTGACATAGTCTATTCCAATAATCCTCTAATCCTCGAGCTTTTTGAAGAAGCAGGCATAGAAACAAAGCAACCTCCCATGTATCATCGGGAAAAGTATTCAGGCACTCTCATCCGTGAAAAGATGATTGCCGGTGAAGAGTGGGAACAATTCGTTCCTGAATCTGTTACAGAAGTTATTGAAGAGATCGATGGTGTCAGGAGATTAAAACATGTCTCCGGCAGCGATCAGACTTTCTGACAACCCCCGGTCCTTAATTTTTTATAGTACGTTCGTTGCATATTATATAGTGTAAGGAATATGCAGGGGACATCTAATGACCGACAGAGCACCGGTATTTTGTGAAAAATATTGTATTGTATGCAGGGGAGCAAGAGCTGGAAATCCCATTTGTAAGGCGATCCAGAATCTTGAACTCAAGATATTTGGTAAGGAAGGTTGCATATGGGGAAAAGCAAGGACCAGATATTACGGCGTAACACCTGATGAGAAAATACCCCCGGATAAGAAAAAGTGATCAGAATATTTCCCCGCTCCAATCAAAAGCACCGGGTTTGAATTTATCAAGGGGTGGATGTCCTGAGGATATGCCGTCGATTATCTCTCTTACATCCCCCGCAACTTCACTCATACTTCGACCTGTGGTACCAACTTCAAATACCATTTCACAGTTCTCAACTGACTCTACAAGTATAACATCGAGGCATTCTGCTTCTATATTCTCATCAACTTTTGCAGGTTGATAGCCTCTTTTTTCAAGCCTTTTTTTGAGTTCATTGGGAGCCGTACGTAGCACGATGGAAACATCTGTAATCAGATGGGCCATGTGGCTGTCAATAATTACAGGATTTTCAGATTCTTCTATGACTGACAGCCGTTTTTTTACCACATCAAGGTCAGTAACCACACAGTCCCGTTGCTTATCTTCTTCTACGAAAAGATTCTCGGATTTTATGATTTCGTTCAGATGAACCACTCGATACCCGAATTCATTCTCAAGCAGCCCGGATACAGATGTTTTCCCACATCCGGGAGTGCCGGTTAAAGCAATAAACATATGTCCTGAATACAATTGCCTTTACTATTAAGGATTAATCCTCCTGTATGACCAGGGCCAAAAAATTTTCAATGATTTTCAAACCATCACTCATCAGGACCGATTCAGGATGGAACTGGATGCCATAGACCGGGTGTTCCTTATGCTTAATCGCCATTATTGAGCCATCTTCTGTATGGGCAATGGATTCTAAGGGTGGGGCAAGTTCTTTAATTTCCAGGGAATGGTACCTTCCTCCTTCAAAAGGATTGGCAAATCCCGCAAAAAGAAGTGAATCATTGTGAATTATTGATGAAGCCTTGCCGTGGACGGGGCCATTTGCACACCTACCAGTACTGCCTCCGTAAGCCCGATTTATAGCCTGATGGCCAAGGCAAACTCCCAGTATAGGGGTATTTGGACCGTATTCCTTAATAATCTGGAGACAGTTACCGATATCCTCAGATCTTTCTGGAATTCCCGGGCCGGGTGATATGACAATGGTATCTGGTTTTATATTTCTGACCTCTTCCATTTCCACTGTATTTGGAACAACTACGGTTTCAACACCCAATACGGAAAAGGCATCCACAAGATTCCATACAAAGGAATCCCTGTTGTTTACAAACAGTACTTTCACATCATTCACCTCTTACCGCTTTGAGCATTGCAGCCATTTTGCGCTCGGTTTCCTCGTATTCTTTAGAAGGTACCGAATCTGCAACTATACCGGCACCTGCCTGTATCATTACCTGTTCCTCTCTCATAATGACCGTGCGTATTGCAATTGCAAAGTCTGCATCCCCGTTCCAGGAAAAGTAACCTATCCCTCCGCCGTAGACGCCCCTGCCGACTCCTTCAAGTTTTCTAATGATCTCCATTGCCCGTATTTTGGGTGCACCAGAAAGAGTTCCTGCAGGAAGAAGTGCCTTGATGGCATCGAACTGGTCGCATTCAGGTCTTAATTTACCTTCCACCGTACTTTCAATATGCTGTACATGAGAATAACGTACCACTTTCATAAAATCGGATACTTTTACAGAGCCACCTTCACAGACCATGCGTACATCGTTGCGGGACAAATCAACAAGCATCACATGTTCAGCCCTTTCCTTTTCATCATGAAGCATTATTTCGGCATAGCTGCAATCTTCAGCTTCGCTTTCACCCCCCGGGCATGTCCCTGCGATAGGATTGGTGATCACACGTCCGTTATCCACAGTCATCAGGGTTTCAGGACTTGCACCCACCACGGCCATATCCTTATACGAAAGCAGATACATGTAAGGACTCGGGTTAATGGAGCGTAGTTTCCTGTAAAGGTAAAGAGGACTATTCTGGTAGGGTAACTCATAGCGTCTTGAAAGTACCACCTGGAAAATATCGCCATCCAGGATATGTTCCTTTGCCTTGCTTACTGCATTTTCATATTCTGCCCGGTCCATCGTGCAGGAAATATCCTCATTCCTCGTACTACCCGCTTCATATTCCTCGATCAATGATGATCGATTAAGTACTACCTGCATGCTGCGGGCTTCTTCGAGTACATCATCATAGACTTGTGCTGCATTTGAAGAACTTACAAGTGGAGTTTTTATGTAATAAGTCCTTTTTTCAAGATGGTCAAAAACAAAGGTACTCGTGGTGAACATAAACTGCATGTCCGGTTCCTCTGCACCTTTTGGAACTTCCTGTTTCAACCAGCAATCATAGATAATGTCATATCCAGCATATCCCATTGCTCCACCCAGGAATGTCTGCCTGTCAAATCGATTTGCATTGAGAAGAGGCAGTGACTCATCGGCCACAAATACTTTCCTGAGGGCGTCTAATACTTCATATCCTGTTTTTATGGTTCCTTCAAAATGACAGGATTTGGATTCAAGAGAATCGCATATGTCTTCCAGTCTTTTTTCCATCAGAGCTGTCAGGGTCGATTCATGTGACATTGTCAGACAAACGTGTCTGCCCTTTACGGAAAGTAATGCGAGGGGGTCTGCACCTACAAAAGAAAAACGCGCGTGTCTGCTCTCTTTTTCTACAGATTCCAGAATATAGGAGTAATCAAAATGATTCTCCAGAAGAGTGTAGAGGTCAAGTGGGGAAAGGGACGTTTCCATCTCGGCTACCAGCTGTACAAGGGCCGGACTGTCCTCTTTATTAACAAGTGAAATGAACTCATCTCTTCCAATATCAAATTCCATCAATTACTACACCTCACAGCTCCTATAAAATCGCAAACACGATTCAAATCTTTTTTACCTTTTACTTCAACCCCGGAGGAAACATCCACTCCATAGGGGGATACGATATCCACACATTTACCCACATTTTGCGGATTCAGGCCTCCTGCCACAATCAACGGGACAGGGATGCTTTTTGCAACTTCGCTGCTTATTTGCCAGTCATGGGTCAGGCCACTGCCTCCGCCGACGCTACAGGCGGTATCCAGAATTATGGCATCAATCAATTTGTATTCTGCGAGTTCATTGATGATTTTAATAGTTTCAAGGACCTTTGTTTCATCCGAAATCGAAAATTTCTGGATTATCCGAACATGCATTGACTGCAGTGCAGTAAGTAATCTTCTGTTAACAGTGGAATGTACCTGCACCATATCCGGTCTTGCATTGCTTACAAGTTTCCTGGCATGTGTGATCGACTCTGGCATTATTACCATGACCGTAGTGACAAAAGGAGGAGTGGCTTTTATAAGTTCAGTGCTTAGTTCCATATCCAGATTGCGAGGCGTATCTACCGGCACTTCTGTTATAAAACCTACTGCATCAGCACCACAATTTACTGCAATAACTATATCATCCACAGACTTCATTCCGCAGATTTTCACCCTTATGGCAGGTTGCATTTGATCCCCTGGAATTTGTAAAATGTGCAAGTTCTCCGAGTTTTTCAAGAGCTTTGCCATTGTCGATTACCTTTTCAGCAACTCTTGCTGCTTCATTGAGGGACGGGGCCTTATCTGCAATATAGATAGCAGCGGCAGCGTTGGCCACAACTATATCCCTTTTGGGTCCCTTTTCACCCTGCAGGATATAACGTATGTCCGTTGCATTTTCTTCTGGAGTTCCGCCTACAACATCAGGTGCAGATACCCTTTTGAAACCCAGATCTTCAGGTTTAATCTCATAGGTAGTGATTAATCCGTCCTTTAGTTCTGCTACGTAGGTTTCCGAGAGGGTGGATATTTCATCCATTCCGTCACCATGGACCACCAGTACTCTTTCTTTGCCAAGTTTTCTGAGGGCATGTGCAAAGGGTTTGCAGAGGGATTTATCGTGTACACCCACAACCTGCCTGGAAGCAAGTGTCGGATTTGAGAGAGGGCCCAGGAGATTAAAGATTGACCGGAATCCAAGTTCTTTCCTGATTGGAGCAACCCTCTTCATGGCAGGGTGGAAATATGGTGAAAAGAGAAAACCGACTCCTACGGACTCCATACATCTTTTCACTTCTGCCGGAGAACAGTTCAGGTCAATACCGAGAGATTCAAGTACATCGGCACTTCCTGAAAGAGACGTTACGGCACGATTCCCATGTTTTGCGATTGGTACACCCGCAGCTGCAGCTATAATGGCTGCGGATGTGGAAATATTGATTGTGTTATGGCGATCTCCGCCAGTCCCAACAATATCTACAAGTGGTCCGGCAATTGCAGGTTTTATTATGACAGCTTCATCAAGCATTCCTTCTACAAAACCACTTATTTCTTCCACACTTTCCCCTTTTACACTTAAAGCCCCGAGAAAAGCTCCTATCTGGGCATCAGTTGCCTCCTGTAAGATATATTTCAGAGTTTTCTTTGCTTCAGTAGCAGTCAGGTCTTCTCCGTTTACTATTTTTTGCAGGCACCGTTGCATATAATCACCATTCATTAATGTATTAAGTTGTACAATTATGTACATGTATTCCATGGTATAAAAATGTACCTCTCATAATGCAACACCAAAATAAAAATACAATAAAACGAATAATAAACAGAGGAGCAATGAGTGAGAGATTATAATTCTGAATTATCCATAAAGGCAGGAATGGACCCCGGCACACTGATTCATGTTGGGGATAAAAAGGTGAAAGAACCTAAACTGACATTGGTGGAGTACAATGAAAAATATCTGAAAGTACATGTCAGTCAGGACATCGACATAATTAAAGGTCTGGAATTTGCAGAAGATAGGAAAATATGGATCAATGTAGATGGTCTGCACCAAACAGAATTAATTGAAAGTCTTGGAAAATTATTTGGGGTTCACTCCCTTGTGCTGGAAGATATTCTGGATACCACCCAGCGGCCCAAAACCGAATTCTATGAAGATTATATATATGTTACAATTAGGACTCTGTTTTACGAACGTCTGGAAAATGCAGTCGACTCAGACCAGATAAGCATAATACTGGGAAATAATTTCATTCTTTCATTTCAGGAAATGGGGACTGATTTATTCAAGAAGATCAGACAGAGAATGGAACGACCTGCAGGTAACATTCGCAAAAAGGGTGTGGACTATCTTGCCTATTCCCTTTTAGACTCTATTGTGGATAATTATTACCTGCTTCTGGAAGACATCGGAGAAGAAATTGAGAGGCTGGAAGACGAATTGATAAAAGAGCCAGCTTCTGCCACCTTACAAAGCGTTCATGAGCTAAAAAGGGAAATGATCGTTCTACGCAGGTCCCTCTGGCCACTCAGGGAAATAACTGCATCTCTTCAACGTGATGAATCCGGTTTAATCAGGGAAAGTACTGACATATATTTGCGTGACCTTTATGATCACTCGATACAGGTCATCGAGACCGTGGAAACTTACAGGGAAATGTTATCCGGCATGCTGGACCTTTATATTTCAACGGTCAGTAACCGGATGAATGAAGTAATGAAAGTACTGACAACAATTGCTACCATCTTTATCCCTCTTACTTTTATTGCAGGTGTTTATGGAATGAATTTTGAGTACATGCCCGAATTGAAATGGGAATGGGGTTATCCTGCAGTTATGATCTTTATGGCCACTATATCTGCGATTATGCTGTATTATTTCAAAAAAAAGTCATGGCTGTAAACCATTGAAGAATTCACATATAAATATGCATGTCCAATAATATTAAATAGAACATGTATATCAAATAAAAATCATTGAAAATATTTTATTAATGGTGTAGATGGGGTATATATCATAAAGTGGAAAAGCATACATCTTGAAACCAAGCTGATACTTCTGATTACAATCGGAACTGTAATTGTTTTACTGGGTGCCACGCTGGCTATCACTTCCACTGTTACGAATCAGGAAAAGGAACTTGCATACGACAAATCAATCAAGACTGCAGAAACTTATGCCAGCCAGTTCAATACGGATATGCAATCAAGTATGTCCATTGCACGTACCATTGCAAGCAGCCTGGAAAAATACGATACAAGGAATCGGACTGAAGTCAATGCTATGCTGGAACAAATACTGCGGGATAATCCCGATTTAATGGGTACCTATGTCTGTTTTGAACCAAATGCCTTCGATGGGAGGGATAAAGAATATATAAACACAACCGGCCATGATGCAACCGGTCGCTTCATTCCTTACTGGAATACAATTGGGGGTGAGATCAAACTCGATCCACTTTTATATTACCAGACATCTTCCTACTACCAGTTGCCCAAAAAGCTGGAAAAAGACGTAGTTACCGAACCCTACCTGTATGAAGGAACATTGATTGTCAGTTTTGTCTCACCAATAATGAAAGAAGGAAACTTTCAGGGAATTGGTGGTGTGTATGTTTCTTTGGATTATATTGATGATATTGTCAGTGATATAGAAATATTCGATACAGGTTATGCTGCCGTGGTGAGCAGGACAGGACTCCTGATGTCCCACCCTACCAAAAAGGAATGGATTGGCTACAAATCATTGAACTCATTTGACATACCAAACATACAGAAATTGAAAGTCGACGTATATAATGAAAGAAGGGGTCATATCGAAACTCTTGATCCGATTACCGGAAAAGAAGTAACTATTTTCTATGAACCTGTAGAAACAGGCAAATTCTCATTTTTGCTAATAGTCCCCAAAGAAGAAATGCTTGCAGGAGTAACTACACTCCAAAAACAACTTGCAGGCATTTCCTTTATAGCACTTTGTTTCATGGGGGGAGGGGCACTATTAATAGCCCGTTCCATATCAAAGCCAATAAAACGAATTGTTGGTAATATCAATAAGATATCGGATGAAGCAATCAAAGGGAAACTGGACGCACGGGCAAACACAGATGTAGACATTGATTTCCGGAATATTCCGGAAGAGTTAAACAGCATACTTGATGCCCTTGAAGAATCAAATGCTTCGATCCAGGAAATAATAGAAGTTATAAACAGCAGCCCGGTAATTGTTTTCAAATGGAAAGCTACACCCAGCTGGCCGGTAGAACTGGTGTCCGATAACATCAATTTGCTGGGATACTCAGCAGAAGAATTTGATTCAGGGCATCTATGGTATGGTGACATCGTACATCCACAAGACCTCGATAGAGTCCAGAAAAATCTGGATAAACAGATAGCAGAAGGACTGAATGAGTTTACGCAGGAATACAGGGTCATCACTAAATCCGGGCAAATCAAATGGGTTGATGAAAGGACACTCATTAATAGAGATGCAAAAGGTAACATAAAATATCTGCAGGGAATCATTCTTGACATCACTGAAAAGAAGGAAGCTGAAAAAGCAATTATAGAAGCAAAAATGATGGCAGAGGAGGCAAACCAGACCAAAAGCCAGTTTCTGGCTAATATGAGCCATGAATTGCGCACACCCCTAAACTCTATAATCGGTTTCTCAGATGTGCTGTTGGAGGAGGGGTTGGAGGAGGGATTTGGAAAACTAAATGAAAAGCAAAAAAAATATGCTCATAATATAAACACCAGTGGAAGACATCTCCTCGGAATTATCAATGATATACTGGATATTTCCAAAATTGAAGCTGGGAAAATGGAATTAGAACCTGAACAATTCGAACTCGAAGAAATAATTTCCGAATTGAAAAACACACTGGAACCTCTGGTCAAAAAGAAACAACTAATTTTGGATGTAGATACCAATCAGGAATATCCTGTTTATGCGGACAAGCTGAAGATCAAGCAGGTGCTGTATAATTTATTTAGCAATGCAATCAAGTTTACACCTGAAAAAGGAAAGATTGCAATTGACATTGATTACGGGGATGAAGATATCACTATTAGTGTATCTGATAGTGGGATTGGTATTCCTCCCGAAGAACAGGACAAAATTTTCGAATCCTTCAGACAACTTGATTCAGATTCCAATCGGCAATATCAGGGTACAGGTTTGGGATTAGCTCTGGTAAGGAATATTGTAGAGATGCACGGTGGTCAGATATGGGTTGAAAGTGAAGCCGGAAGGGGGTCCACCTTCAAGTTCACCCTTCCCCGGCAAAATGACATTTAAGCGGCTACACCCATGCCTGTTGCAACTATCAGCAGTCCTCCCAGTATTATAAACTGGCCATCTGCCATTAAGTCGCACAGGGAATTATTTCCTGCGATTCTCCCAAAGAAAATAACATAGCAGAGTGCATAAATAACTCCTGCTGCCAGTACTAACAAAGATGCAATTCCCAATTGTTGTATACCGGTGTTTATCATGAAATAACCTGCTAGAAGCGTCAGGCAGATTAATAATATGCGGGTTTTTTCTGCACCAAGCAATACTGGTATGGTGTCAACTCCTGAAATACTGTCACCTTCGATGTCTCTTATATCAAAAATTACAGTATTGACAAATACAAGAGAGAAAAAGTAAATAAACGTTACAAGTACCAGATCTCCCATTGCCTGACCATATACCAGTGAAGGGAGAAAGGCAGGAGTTGATGCCCATGCCGTTGCGATTACCAGATTTTTTACAGATGGTATTTCCTTGAGACGACGATAACGAAAACCTGAAGGAAGCCATGCAAAACTGTACAGTAAGCCACTGACAAGAGGTATGGCAGTAACAAGAAGAGCTTTTAATCCGTAGGGGTAAGCAAGCAGGAAAGCAAAAATATAAGCAAGAATTGAAGATAGGAACAAGAACTTTTCATATTTCTTGGTAAAAGAATAACGTTGTGAGTGGTTTATGGAATCTTCATCCTCGTCTGCTTTACGATCAATATTATAGACAGAATATGTGACAAAAAACATTATAGCCATCGTCTGCCAGGATAGGGCAAGACCCTGTAACTGACAGGCCATATATGCCATTACAGCTCCGGCTATTGAAAGATAAATCGAACTGTAGGTAAGGAAATCAAGAATTCTTTTGACAACTGTACCATCTAGATTCACCCTGTATGCAAGAGATTTATATTCACTCATGCATGCAATGTTTATAATAGAGGTAAACGTTAGTTGCGGTTCTTAATATTCATCGATTTGGTTAATCTTATTCATAATAATATATGTATACTTCTCAGCTTATATTGTATATTACAGGTCAAAGTTCATCCGGGAGATTTACATTATGTAAACTTCCGGAGGTCCCTTCAAAAACGACAGGTGTGTAGAAAACATGCTAAAAGAAGATCCCAGAATTTTGATAATCGATGACGAACCCGATATAATCGAATTGCTGGAAATTTTTCTTGAAAATTTCAAGACAATGTCATCTCTTTCTCCATTAGAGGGACTTGAGATAGCAAAAACTGAACATCCTGATCTAATTATACTTGACGTTATGATGCCTCAGATGAATGGTTATGAGCTATGCAGGGAGATTAAGCAGAATTCCTCTACTCAAAACATTCCGGTTTTTATGTATTCAGCTCTTTCTGATAGTTCTGATATTAAAAAAGGACTACAGGCCGGGGCAGATGAGTACCTGAAAAAACCAATCCATCCCTGTGAACTTGAAACAAAGGTACAGGAGACTCTGCTTAAAAAAAAAGCTGAATGCAGGGATCCTGCCAACAGGTCTATACTACAAAGTTAATACAGTTAGATCAAATCCAATTCAACTGCATCGTGCAGATAGTACTCAAACAAATTTTCACCCCATTTGATGGCATTTTCATCATAACTGAAAAGGTCTGTTGTAGTATCATATGTAACTCCATCACTCTTGTACAAACCTAGAGAAAGACATTTATCAGTGACAGTAAAACCGAGATTTATATCGTTATCGACCATAAATACCTGAAAATTGGGCAATTTCTGAAGCTGGTGAATTTGCTCAATGTAGGGTTGTTGTCTTAATTCCTCAACTACACTTTTTGTGACTATTAATTTTACGGGGATGCCTTCCTGTATCTTTTCTCCAAGAATATCAGCATGTCCTGAACTCATAATTGCAGTTATTCCATATATATGATCTGCTTTTTTGATCATATCCAGAAAGTGGTGGTACACATTGAAAATTTCCACATTAGTATCACTGACAATCTTCGAATCATAAAGACTACCTATGGATTCGAGTAAGGGTTGTGGTATAGCCTCCATATAATGGGACTTCCAGAATTCTTTATGTTCCAATACAGTACCCATGGTCATGACAGAATCTGCAACTCTGGAGGCTACAATTTTACCCAGGGGTGTTAGCCTGTATTCATGTTCTACACTTTCTATCAACTTATTGGATTCAAGAATTCTTATCTTTGGCAGCAGGGCCTGCGAAGTACTTCCTGTCACTTCACGTAGTTTAGCCAGTGTGTTGTTGTCTTCATCATAGAGTGACAAAAGCATCTGTGCCTGCAACCTTGACCTGTAGATAGCCTGCACATCCTTTTTTACATCCTCATATATATCGAGTATATCCATCCGATCTCACTCTCTTTCTGGAAGACAGTGGCATTTAATCTATTTAATAATTTCATATTGGATAATTTTGGATATAGCAGCCGCTTTTCATAGACAAATCCAAAAAAAAAAGAATATGGCAAACCAAAAGCGTCCTTTGTATATCCACCTTCAATTCTCTTTCAGGCCCAGAATAGAATATATTGTCCCGATATCCAGGTATTCTTCCATTATCTGTGCCAATTCTTCGTAAGGGTCATCTTCGAGATCTTCTTCATTGTACTCGATTCCCTTTTTCTCCAGAAGATAGGAAACAAAGGCTTTCCTTATGTTGGCATTGGAAAACAAACCATGTAGATAGGTTCCCACTACCATTCCGCTTTCATCAACGCAACCATCGTCACCAAATACCGGAGTATTTGAACCAGTATCTCCCATGTGAATTTCATAACCGCAGATGTTTTCGCCTTCTATTGAATCAAAAAGAGGACTTGCCCTGTTTACTTTCTTTGTCACCTGAACGGTTTTTTTCTTATATGCATCAAATATGGTATGAATATCCAGCAGGCCAAGTCCTTCATAGGTAGCATCTGCTTCACCCTCAATTGCCGCATCTTCGATTTGTTTACCCAGCATCTGGTAGCCACCACAAATGCCCAGGATAGGTACCTTCCTGTACAGGGATTGGATCTTTTCAGCCATGCCACTATCAAACAAATCCTGCAAATCACTTATGGTGTTCTTAGTACCGGGAATAATCACGGCATCAGGCGTGCCTAATTTATCATCCAGATTCACATAGCGTATATTTACAAGGCGTTCCAGGGGTTCAAAATCTGTAAAATTGGAAATTCTGGGAAGCCGGATTACAGCCACATCGACATCATACATTCCTGATGGAGATGACTTGTCCCCGATGGACACCGAATCCTCGGAAGGGATTCCAAGTTTTGAATAGGGCATGACACCCAGTACAGGAATGCCGGTAATCTGTTCCAGCTCATCCACACCAGCCTGGAGTATGGCGGGGTCTCCCCTGAATTTATTAATTATCATTCCCCTGACATTTTGCCTGACATCTTCAGGCAGAAGCTGGATAGTACCATAAAGACTTGCAAATACCCCCCCTCTTTCGATGTCCCCGACAAGTATTATTGGCGCATTGGTAATCCTTGCAGTACCCAGGTTTACAATATCCCTTTCATAAAGATTTATTTCAGCCGCTCCGCCTGCACCTTCCATAACGATTACTTCATAATCGTTCCCCAGTGTTTCAAGTGCCTGGCGAAGTACACCATGAGTTTCTTCTATTGAATCGTAGTAGGCACCTGCACTTTTGTCGGCATAAGGTTTGCCCATAAGTATGACCTGTGAAACCCTGTCACCTTTTGGTTTCAGAAGCACGGGGTTCATCTCAGCTGTGGGTTCAACACCTGCAGCCATTGCCTGTATTGCCTGTGCGATTCCTATTTCCTTGCCATCCGTTGTGATCCACGAATTCAGGCTCATGTTCTGCGCCTTAAACGGGGCAACCGTGTATTTGCGGGAAAATATCCTGCAAAGCCCGGTGACTATCGCACTTTTGCCTACATGCGACGCTGTACCCAGAACAAGTACACTTTTGGGAATACCATCTCCTTCCATTTACAACAACCTTTTATGTAGCTAGTGATATTGTATAGGTACAATATCCAATCAATTCCAATAAACTTTACTTGGGAAAACAATGTCTGAGCTACTACATATAAGCGGCGGGCCTACGAAACCCGAAATAATAGCTGTATCATTATCTAAACTTGACTTGAGTGAAGGGTGCACCTTTTATGATATAGGATGTGGTACAGGTGCAGTTTCCATTGCTGCATCAAAGTTGGCAAGGAATATAAAATTCACTGCCATTGATGCGCGTCAGGAAGCCATTGAAGTTGCAGAAAAGAATTTCAAGAATTTCGGACTCGATTGTGTAAAGCTCATACACGGTGAGTCATCAGAAGTTCTTGAACAACTTCCTCCCGAAAAAAAAATTGATTGTGCCTTTGTAGGCGGTACAAAGAATATTGGTGCTATTCTCAAATCTCTTGTAAAACATGAAGCAGGAAGCATCATCGTCAATGCAGTAAGGATTGAAACTGTGGTTTCTGTAATAAACCAAATGAAAGAACTTGGAATTTTTGACACTATTACTAATATATCAATATCAAGAGGATATCCAATTACCGGGGAAACCATGTTTAAACCAGAAAATCCCGTGTATATGATATCCGGAAAATACAGTAACATTCAAGGTGATAAAAAATGTTGATAGGAGTAGGACTTGGACCGGGTGACCCGGATCTTCTCACGCTTAAAGCTGTAAACGTCCTTAAGGACAGTGACAAGGTGTACGTGCCTGGCAAAATGGCAGAGGAACTGGTTAAACCATATACTGATTCGGAAATACTGGATTTTCCGATGTTGCGTGATTATGATGTGCTAAATGAAATATGGAAAAAGAATGCTGACATCATTGCCAATGAAGCAAGAAATGGAACTGTTGTATTCGGTCTGATCGGCGATCCTAACTTTTTCTCAACATTTACACATTTAAAGAGAGTCATGCGTAAATACTATCCGGACGTTGAAACTGCAACAGTGCCTGGTATCAGTTCAATTACTTCTTTTGCCTCACGTACCGATTCAGAAATCGATTCCTCTTTTGAAGTATCGGATGGTTCTGACAAAAAATCAAAGATTGTACTGAAGGCAAAACATACACAGGACATAATCCGTAATCTGGCAGAAGAAGGATATGATAATTTCATATTTGCTGAAAGGCTGTTCCTGGATCGGGAAAGGATTATAAAGGGCAAGGAGAACATTCCCGGGAAAGGTAATTACTTCAGTATTCTCTATGCAGAAAAAGGGGGTAAATAAATGGATGACAAAATCGCTTTTGTCGGTGCTGGTCCGGGAAACGCCAAATTGATCACCGTACTTGGTAAGGAAAAACTGGAAGAGGCCGATATTGTGGTATATACCGGTTCACTGGTAAATCCTGAAGTGCTCGAATATTCAAAAGGCAAAAAGATAGACAGCTATGGAATGACCCTTGAAGAGACTACCAAAGTGATGGTGGATGCACTTAATGAAGGCAAGAAAGTTGTCCGGCTTCACAGTGGAGATCCATCCCTTTATGGTTCTATCATCGAACAGATGGAAGAATTGAAAAAATACGATATTGAAGTCGAAAGGGTACCCGGAGTATCCTCTGTTTTTGCAGTTGCTTCATCTCTTAACACCCAGCTGACATTAAACGGTGTTTCCGATTCCCTTATAATAACCCGTCCCGCAGGCAAAACACTTGGGGAAGATAAAATTCCTGCCCTTTCCAGACATGGTGAAACGATGGCAATCTTTTTGGGGACCCAGAAGATTGAACAGATCATGGAAAAACTGGAATGTCCTTCAGACACTCCGGTTGCTGTAATTTACCATGCATCCTGGGATGATGAACAGGTAATCTACGGAAACGTGGAAACAATTGCCCAAAAGGTCAAAAAAGCAGGAATCCAGCGCTCTGCCATGATTATTATCGGAGGTGTGGTGGATCCGAAAAATTACAGGAGGTCACACCTATACGGAGTACACCAGCCACCGCTGTAATAACTTTCAATCGTAATATGGATGTGGCCCGCCAAATAGCAGAACATGTGGGAGCAGACCTGCTTATCTATAGCAAGGATATTTTCAAGGAAGCCTTTGAAAAATATGACCGGATAATTGCTGTGTTTGCTACAGGTATAGTTGTCCGGGACATCGCTCCTCTCATTAAAGATAAGTGGACAGATCCGGCGGTTGTTGTGGTGGATTCGAATCTCAATTTTGCAATCCCTGTCCTGGGTGGGCACCATGGAGGCAATGAACTGGTCCGAAAGATTGCTGAAATTGGTGCGACACCCGTGATAACAACGGCAACTGAAGTCCATAATCGCAACTCTGTCGAGGGTATTGCCAAAAAAATGGGATGCGACATAGTGAACAAGGAATCCACAAAGGATGTGAATTGTGCACTGCTGGAGCAGGATGTCGAGGTTTTGAAAATAAAGGGACCAAAAATTGTGATCGTGGACAATGATGTGTCCGTACTTAAAAGTGAACAGGAAGACACATGATTATAGGAATCGGTGCACGCAGGGGAATCCACAAGGAAGAAGTCCTCGAAGCCATCGCACAGGCACTGGAAACAACAAATACCAGAAAGGAAGATATCGAAGCACTGGTCTCAGCCGAACTTAAAAAAGATGAACAGGGACTTAAAAGTGCAGCTGAAACTATAGGTGTGCCAATTCACTTCCTGTCCCACTCCAGGATTAACGAAATAGATGTACCTTCTAAATCAAGGGCATCAAGATTTGGACTTAAAGGTGTGGCAGAACCCTGTGCACTTGCACTTTCTACTAACAAGAATCTGATAATGAAAAAGAAAGTATATGGAAGGATAACAATTGCAATCGCAGAATGATAAAAAAGGAAAACTCTATGTAATCGGGATTGGGCCCGGTTCGGTGGAACAACTTACCATTGCATCCAGGGATGCCATCCTGAATTCTGACTACATAATTGGTAATGGCACATATCTTGATCAGGTCAAGGAACTCCTCAATGACCAGGAAATTATCAGGAGTCATATGGGAAAGGAAGTTGACCGTGCCAAAAAGGCAGTGGAACTTGCAGAGAACAATGTTGTCTCAATGGTAAGTGGTGGGGATGCCAATGTATATGGCATGGCCGGTCTTGTGCTGGAAGTTGCCGAACATTATGAACTGGATGTGGATATCGAAGTCCTGCCTGGCGTTACCGCCATCACAGCAGGAGCAAGCGTACTGGGTGCACCTATTGTCAATGATTTTGCAGTGATAAGCCTCAGTGACCTGTTAACTCCATGGGAACGTATAGAAAAAAGGCTCAGGGCTGCTTCAGAGGCGGATTTTATCATATCTCTCTACAACCCGAAGAGCAGACAACGTAATTCCAACTTCCGGCGGGCCATTGAAATAATACAAAAAACAAGAGATGGATCATCTCCTGTGGGCCTTGTGAAGAATGCACTGCGAGGGGATTCCCAGGAAATGAAGGTAACAACCCTTGGCAAGGTGCTGGATTATGACGACTGGGTGGATATGAGGACCATGATATTGGTCACAACCCCTGAATCCCGTATATGGGGCAAAAAGGGCATGGAAAAGATAATAACCCCCAGGGGGTATCAGAGAAAATATGACTACTGAAGAACAAAACAGTCTGGAACTCGACAAACTTGTGGAAATCACAATGGAAGCAGAACCTGAACTCGTGGAAATGTGCAGGGATATGGGCGCCCAGACAGAAGAAGCAAAAGCCATTTACATGACCAGCAGGCGTATTGCCAGCAAACTGGTTGGAGATGATTCTCCTCAGGGACGTGTCAGGCAGAGATGCATGATATCCACAGGCGATCCTGAAGTTGCCGAAATAATGCGCTTTACGAATGACCCAATAAAAGCAGGAGTAGAAGCTATCAAAAACGGTGCTCCCATTTTTGTCGACATCAATATGGTTAAAGCCGGTATTACCAAAAAGGGGCATGATTGCCCGGTAATCTGTGTCCTTGATGAGGATAAGGATGCAGAAATTGCTCACAAATATGGTATTACAAGAACAGCAGCCGGATTTTTGAATTGCCGTGACAGGCTTGAAGGAGCAATTGTAGCCATAGGAAACGCCCCTTCCGCTGCATTTGCAGTATGCCGGATGATTGACCATGGGATAAAACCCGCTCTTGTGATTGGAACGCCTGTAGGATTTGTCAATTCCGCTGAATCCAAGGAGGAGGTTCGCAAACGGGACATTCCTTCAATAACCTGTGTAGGTACGCGGGGCGGGACACCTATAGCTGTAGCCTGTGTCAATGAAATTGTGGCGATCAAAAGAGATGAAGAAACCTGTGACTGATCAGAAGGTCACAAAAGGGTTGATGCTGAGCATCCAGATACCTGCGATAATCAGCACCAATCCAGCTCCTTTTTTTATATAATTCTGATATTTTGCAACATTGCCATAATTACCCGTAAAATGGGCGGAATAGGCAACCAATAACATCGGTATCGCAAAGCCCAGGGAATAAATGGAAAGCATCGCTGCTCCGTAGTATATATTCCCTTCAACAGCTATCCTGGTGAGCACTGCGCCGAGAATCGGGCCGATACAGGGAAGCCACACAACCCCAAGAGACAGGCCCAGGAGCAATCCGCCGCTTAATCCCCGATTTGCGCTGGCAGGTACGGGTACTTTTGAAAAGATATTGAATATTTCCACATTGCTGACCATAACGATACCAAAACCTATAATGACAGCAGCAGCCAGGATGTTAAGGTAGGCCAGGTAGTCGTGCAGAGCATAACCAAATGCAGAAGTTACAATTCCCATCGATACAAAGGATATGCATAATCCCAAAACAATGGAAAGGGGCCTGAAACGACCCCGGCCTGTTGAGGAGGCGAATAGGGCAGGCAGCAGGGGAAATACGCAGGGAGAAGCAATGCTAGCAATACCTGCAACAAAGATCGCAATGGGAGTTATGGTGTCGGCAACCATTTGTATCCCGCCTTTATATCATGATGTATTATTCTGCCTGTAGGCGATAGCATTGTCCAGTGCCTGCCGGAGGGTATTGTCGTCTGTCAGCCCCACATAACGTGTGGATCTCCGGTCAAAAGAAACATTGCCCTCAGGTCCCATGAACAGATACCTGTCATCCTTAATTCCTGCAATGACACTCATGTCGGGTATTGAATACACTCCGAAGAAAGAGGCTACACGAGGCTCTTCATTAATGTTCACCATGATCACAGAGGCCTTTCCCTTATAATCATCTGCAATAATATCCAGAATGAAATCCTGGTCCCTACAGGGGGCGCAGGTAGGTGAACCGAATTTGATGAGCACAGGTTCCTTTTCCAATAAGGTGTTCAGTTGCTCGATATCCTTAATGTTCGACTCCTGTACAATGGTTTCCTGTTGCTGGTTAACTTCGGGAGCTGTACAGCCGGTAGTCACAAATGCCAATAGCATCACAATCAGCACAAATCCGTACGTAATTCTGTTACCCGCTATCATCCACTAAAAGAGTGGTATATTAAAATATAAGTATTATGCATGGTATCCCCAAATATATACAAAACCCGGATGTAAAAAATCAGGCATTTTTAAGTTTCCACTTCAACAGTACTCCTTCCTCCATCTTTTCAGCACCTATAAGAGAACATACCGGCATGTCGGCTTCACCAAACCCATCACCGTCAATAAGAGTAGGAGCGGTTGCCCCTCCTATTATGAGATTTCCTATAAAGGAATATATTTCGTCCACAAGCCCGTTTTTTACAAGTCCCCAGTTAAGGCTGGCGCCACCTTCAATCATAAGCCGGTGTATGCCCATTTCATCAAGTATGGATAACAATTCAGGAAGATCCACCTGATCTCCGCCAATCATTATGACCATAGCCTTTTTTCTCAGTGATTCGACCCTGTCAAAAGCTGCACTTTCAGAAACTGCAATTATTATTTTGCCAGCACCCTTCCTGAATATATCAGCATCTGTTGGAATACGTGCCTTGCTGTCCACCACGATTCGTACGGGATTTTCATCAAGTCCATTTGCAAGCCTTTTAGCCCGCTTTTCATCGGATTTGACAGTAAGGCTGGGATCATCAGCAAGAACAGTTCCAATTCCTACCATTACTGCATCAGAACTTGCTCGTAATTCGTCCATTCTTTCAAAATCCACATCCCCTGATATCCTTACCTGACGCCGCTGTCGGGTGGATATTTTCCCGTCAATGGACATTGCAGCATTTATAAATGTAAAGGGAGTGGGCATGGAATCCCTTCAGCTTCAATTATAAGATTAGCTATCAATCAATGCTTTCATGAGATAACGGTCTCTCAGCAGTCCAATGAATGCACCGTTTGCATCCACCACAGGAACCTGATCGACCCTGTTTCTTTTCATCTTAAGGGCACATTCACTAACACTCATATTACTGGATGCCTTGATCAGATCGGTGACCATCACTTCTTTTACAGGCACATCCGGAACTTTTATTCTGGATACGCTATAATATATGCTGAGAGTATCCCGCATGGATTCCCACGTCCATTCATCATCGTCAGAACCAGCAGACATATCCGACATTTCAAGGGAATCTTCTATGACACTTGCACTGATAATATCACGATCAGATATTATACCTACCAGATCAAGTTCTGAATTAAGAACCGGAACTGCTTTTATATGTGCAAGTTCCATGTTCCTGGCAACTAAGGGCAAAGGTGTTTCACACCATACCGGACCAACACCTTTTCTGCCCAGATATTTACTTATTGGATCATCGAGTTGCATAGAGGCCATACTTGCAACAATATCGGCAACTGTTACCATTCCCTCGAGTTTGCCGTCATCATCCACAACGGGCAACCTTCTGAAACCATAATCAATTAGGTATTGAGCAGCTTTTTTGATATTATCTTCCGGTTTTATCTTTATGGGGTCCCGTGTCATAAGCAAAGCAATCTGTTCTTCTTCAGGATTGCTCAGGAGATTACTTCTACTTACGATACCAACCACCCGATTATCTTTGATCACCGGCACGCCGGATACCTTTTTATCTTTCAGTATACTCAGCACTTCGTCTCGTGAACCGGGCAGACTGGCTGCGGCGACATCAGTCACCATGATATCCTTAATAAGGGTTTTTTCTGGCATTTTTAAATAACCTCAATAAAATCTTTTATTGATTTTTATTCTTCTCCATTTCCCCTTACTACCATAACGGGGACATGTGAGTTGCGGGTGACCTTTTCTGCAACGCTTCCAAGAAGGAATCTGTCAAGTCCACTTTTACCGTGGGTACCCATGACTATAAGGTCAATTCCATTGTTTTCAGCAAAATCAATTATCTCATGACCTGGATCGCCTTCAAGCAACTTTGACTCTATTTCGATATCTTCTCCGGTGTCAGATATCACTTTATCGGTTATTTCCTGCCCTTCCTTTTCAAGAATTTCATACATCATTTCCCATCCGCCATCCATGGGAATGGAATCAAATGATGCGGTATCCACGACATACGCCACGTATACTCTGGCACCACTGAGTTTTGCCAGTTCAATTCCGTAAGAGACCGCTTTTTTGTTCTCTGTGGAACCATCGGTAGCGATCAGTATCTTTTTGTAGATTTCACTTGCCATGTTTGATCTCTCGAATAAATGAATAGATTAATGGATTATTGATAAAATATCGTCTGGCCTTGCCCGACGAACAAGACCACTTAATACATCCTGTATTCCTTTTAGATTATTTGACGTGCCATCCAATACCATCAGATTTGCCTTATCCCCTTCCCGCAGAGGGCTTTTTCCCTCCATCTCCAATATCGATGCCCCATTAAGTGTGCACATTTTAAATACTTGTCTATCCTCAAGTCCAAACACCTTTGAAAGGAACTCCATCTCAGAGAACATATTTACAGAATTCAGCATAACATTGTCAGTACCTACGCCCACATTTATACCGGCTTTCAACATTTCAGCAACAGGTGCCATCCCCACTCCTGTAAGGAAATTGGACCTGGGACAGACAACTACCGGAATCGATGCATCGGCAACGTTTTTGAGGTCTGACTGTACTGCCTGTGTCAGATGGACAAGCATATCAGGCTGCAGGGATAGGGCATCTTTAATATCGTGGTGGGATTTTTCACCGGCATGTATGCAAAAAGGACTTCTGGATTTGTGACAGGTATCTGCAATCTGTGCCAGTAGATTCAAATCCACATCATGTGCACCGCTCATACCTATACCATCGGCCTGGGAAAGAAGTAGGGATACCCCCTCCTGCACAGGCATATTGAACTCCCTGCTGTCGGGTCTTGCAAATATCCTGGAATCAATATCCATATCTTTTAATGCATCTTTCAGTGCCAGCACGCCCCTGTTTCCTCCCTCCCGGAAATCTGCAAAACTGGTGGTTCCTGTGGCAAGCATGTCCCTGATGGAAAATTTCATGTATTCTATAAGTTCCCTGTCAGAAGTTTTTGCAAGAATGCGGTGTTTTAAGCCATCCGGTGGCCTGACCAGACTGTTCAGGTCCCTTTGTATCACAAAATCCTCAGGCAGGCCTATGCAGGGGTCTTTACAAACCGAGTCCCCTATATGGGTGTGACAGTTGGTAAAACAGGGAGCAATAATATTTTCAGAAGATGTCTGCTCCTCACATACTTCATGTATTATACCATCCCGGATACATACATAACCTTTCACCAAAGACAGATCATCCCCATAGAGGATGTTACCATAAATAATCTGTTCACGGGTCATTGGGGACATAATCCTGTATGCATATGTATTAATAATTATAAAATTAACGCTGGATATATCCTATTTAAATTTTGCAGTTACAACCTTTTTTCCTGAGAGCGTCTTTTTGCTCATCGATGGATGTTATAAGAGTGTCCTGCCTGGATCCCCCTGTCGCAAGGGTAGGTTCAAGGGGACTGTGGTGGTTATACTCCCGCTTCTTCATTTCACTAACAATATTTTCATGGCGCAGGTAGAGGGCGTGTAATTTACCTTTCCAGCGAAGAGTTTCAGGATGATTGGAATAAGCCTTTTTATTTTTAGTGATAATGGACCAGAGAGCATGCAATTCCCTGTGTTCTCCAAGCAGATGCTGTCTGCAAAGGTCGGATGGTGGTAAATCCCATATCCTCATGTAATATAGATTGGTTTGTTCTTATTTGAAATTAACAATCTGTGATTCAGGCATCAAAACAAAAAATATATTTAACAATGATGTAACCTACTGAATCTTCAATTACAATCATTAATTCATATCAGGTTAGATACGATGAAAATCAGCAGACCAAGAGGAACAAGAGATTTCCTTCCTGAGAATACGCGATTGAGACGTTTTGTTGAAAACAGAATGAGAGACGTAGTTTCCAGATGGGGATATCACGAAATAATCACCCCTACCTTCGAAAATCTCGAACTTTTCACCCTCAAATCCGGAGAAGGGGTTACAGGGGAGATTTACAATTTTTTTGATAAGGGTGGCAGGGAGCTTGCCCTGCGTCCGGAACTTACGGCACCTGTCATGCGTATGTATGTGAACGAAATGCAGGCAACCCCTCGACCGTTAAAACTCTTCTATTTCGAGAACTGTTTCCGTTATGAAAGACCCCAAAAAGGGCGTTTCAGGGAATTCTGGCAATTTGGGGTTGAGACCATTGGTAGCAGCCGTCCGGAAGCCGATGCCGAAGTAATAGCTCTTGCAGAAGAAATAATCGAATCTGTGGGAATCAAGGGAGATTTGCGTGTAGGGCATCTGGGGATCATTCGTCATATTCTAAAAGAACTCGAGGCAGAGCAGCAGACAAAAATCATGAGGCTTGTGGATAAAAAGGACGATACCGGACTTGATGATTATCTTGAACAGATCAATGCATCAATAGAGCTTCGCAATGAGCTGTTTGAACTTGTCAGCATCACAGGAGAAGATGCAATAGAAAAAGCAAGGCAAATTGTAGGGGATATTGAAGAACTCCAGATTTTTGAAGAACTGACACAAATCCTGGATGCCTATAATGTGAAATATTCTGTGGACTTTGGTATTGCCAGGGGCCTTGATTATTACACTGGTATGGTTTTTGAGATATATGCCAGCAATCTTGGTGCCCAGAACCAGATATGTGGGGGTGGCTCCTACCAGTTGATACAGCTTTTCGGGGGAGGAGATGTTCCTTCAACCGGATTTGGACTTGGTTTTGATCGTATAATGGAGATATGCGAACTTGAACCTGAGCAAAAAAGGGAAGTTGTGCTTGTGGCAACAGATGACACCCGGCTGGATGCAATAGGGATTGCGCGCGAATTACGTAGGGATGTGCCGGTATATCTCGATATAATGCAGCGAAACTTCAAGGGCCAGCTGTCTCATGCCAATAACATTGGTGCCCGATATGTAGTGATAGTGGGCAAGAGGGAAATGGAGGCCGGCAAGGTTACCCTGAAGGATATGGAATCAGGTGAACAACACCAGTTGACTGTTGAAGATGCCAGGGAGCATATTCTCAAAAGTGGATGGTAACGGATATCACCTAATATGTGATAGCCAATGCAGATTATGTATTGTATCAATAATACTAATTCCATTAATTTAGAAGTATAGTATCATGAGTTGTAAATACTGCAAATTATCTTATGGGAAACCTGTAATTCATAGAAACAGAGGAATGGTAATCAATTAAGCACTCCTGCAAAACCAATAGTAAAAAGCAAAATAATAAATAGCATGGAGTCCCAAGCTATTTTTCACACTGTTTACTATATAACTGAATTCTATGTATGGACAAATGTGTATAAAAACATTTGTTTCTTACTAAAAAATGTCTTTCAGATGAAATCGATGTGCTTTCTCCAGGAAGTGGAATAAATCCTAAAACTCCTTTTGAGAATGTAAAGGCACTTGTTCGAGCAAGAGATGAGTACTATGCCAAAAAATCCCATCCTGCAAAAAGGTAAAAAATCCCATCAAAAATATAGACAAACAACCCAATTACAACAATTTGTGGCCATTAATAATAGCAGTTTTTATGAAATTCTATTGCTCTATTTGTGAGGAGGAAAGCAAATGACAGAAATAACTGTATATTCGAATGTATGTGATTTTACGCATAAAATAAATGGGAAATTGGATGGTGACAAGATCATCATCGATATAGACACACCCTGTGAAAAGGTCAAGAAGATGTCCCATCTGGAAGTTCCTATGATGGACCTGTTCGATATAAAGGACAACTGTGTCATGCAAAAGGCCCAGGAAGCAAAATGCAGTGTTACATGCCTTGTTCCCTGTGCTGTCCTCCATGTGTGCTGTCTGGAAGCAGGCATGATGTCGAAATCTTTGGTCCATAAGACAGGGGATGTTCGTATAGAATTTGAATGATCTTTGGAATAGGGAATTAATACGAATAATCCGGGGAGAGTGATATATTGTCAGAGAAAATGACGTCCAAGGAGCGGTTTGTTAATGCTCTCGAGATGAAGGATGTGGACAGGATGCCTTATGGGTATCTCTGGTTTGGGGCAGGCAACGGCGTCCTGGAGCGCATGAATGCCAAGATGAGTGATGTCTACTATTCTGCAGAGGGAATAGCCAGGGCGCAGATACTTGCAAGGCAGATGTACCATCATGACAATGTTATGTCTCCCTGGGGATGTCTGCTTGTTGAGGCAGAAGCACTTGGCACCCGGCTGAACATCAAGGATAACCGGTATCCTACGATAGCCGGGTATCCACTAAGCTCTGCAAGTGAATATGATCGGATTAATCCCCTTGATATTGAAATGTCCCACAGGATCGATACGGTTGTACATTCAGTAGGGATACTCAAAAAGGAGCTCAAGGACGAGGTCTTTATCACAGGTGCCATGCTTTCCCCTTTGATGCTTGCTTCTCAGTTACTTGAAGCCAGCAGTCTTTACATAGAAATGCTCACTGAAAAAGAGAATGTTCATGAGTTACTTGAAAGACTCACACAAAGCTGTATCCTGTATGCTGACCGGCTGATTGAAGAAGGGGTTGACGGCATCTTCGTTGAGAACGGGGGGAACACTGCAGACCTTTTTAGTCCAGATATGGCTGAGGAATTCATGCTCCCTTATACAAAACAGCTCTATGCACATATCCAGAATAATGGCATTTATGTAATCTCCCATAATTGTGCTGAACATGCCTTCCATGATATGGAAGCATCTTTAAGACCAGATGCCCTGAACTTCGCTTTCGGGGATGTTAACACTCTGGGCAAGAAGTATGGTATCGAATGTACAGAGATTCATAAGAAGGTCGGATGTAGTCCAAGATATTGTTTTAAGGAACTTGAAAAACATGGTATCTGCCTTATGGGTAACATCAATCCCAATGTTTTCTGCAGGGATTCTTTAGATGATATTGAGCACGAGGTAAAAAGTTGTATGGACTGTGCTCCAGAAAAGGGTTTTATTCTCTCGACAGGCTGTGAGATCCCTCTTAGCACACCGATCGAGGAAATGGAAACCCTCTGGAGATCGATAAGTCCTCGTTTGTGAGCAGGGTCATACGGACGATCTATCTTCAAATCCTGTCTCGAAATGAATTGAACCTTATTGGAGAAGTGGTCCCATGAATCAGAAAATAGCATGTATGGACGAAGAAATATTGAATAAGCAGCAGTGTCATTGGGAAAATGTATTTTTAAAGAACAATTCGATGTTCGGTGAAAGATGCAGTGGTCCTGCCATGAAAGCAGCAGAACTCTTCAAGGAAGAGGGTAGAACAAAAATCCTTGAACTGGGGGCAGGTCAGGGAAGGGACACTTTGTTCTTTGCAAATAATGGTTTCGAGGTATATTCTCTTGATTACTCCAGACAGGGGATTGAATGTATAGATCAGAGGTCCCGGGATATGGGACTATCTGGATCGATAACAGCCTTGCAGCATAATGTCAGGGAATCTCTGCCTTTCGATGATGGGTCTTTCGATGCCTGTTTTTCTCATATGCTCTACTGTATGCCCCTAAAAACATCTGAACTTGTATTCATTTCAAAAGAAATCATGAGGGTTCTGAAACCTGGGGGTCTGAACATATTCACTACACGACACACAGGCGATCCTCAATATCGAACAGGAGTTCACAGGGGAGAGGACATGTGGCAGATAAAGGGTGGATTCATTGTCCATTTCCTGAGCAGGGAGAAGGTGGAGCACATTTCGCAAGGGTATGATATCGTTGATGTAGAGGAATTTGAAGAAGGGCAGCTTCCAAAAAAACTTTTCAAGATCGCCCTTAGAAAAAAAGCAATAAAAAAATTGATATGATTGTAAATGAGAGTATCGCGGAAAATATCTAATTGGGACTATACCCATAGAATATCCCTGACCTGTCGTTTGATCCTATCGTACATGTTGTGGATGCCAGCAGCTTTGGATATGAGATCGACAATCTCTCGAAGTTTGTAATTACACAGATCGAGGAGTCCGTTATACTGTGCCTGAACAAGGTGGACATCGCTGATCATGAATATTTGATATCTGTCAGGCAACTTCTTAAGACCATCAACCCTGATGCCAGGATCTTTGAATTTTCGGCAAAGATGTTGGATGAGGGCTTCTCACAGTTCATCGATGAGCTGGCAGGTAAGATGCACCTGAGAAGTAAAAACATAGAGGATGGAGGATTCGAGGAAGTATATTCAAAAAAGGCAAGATGTGAAAGGGTGCATAAGAACATAAAGTGGACTGTGAATATTTGATAATCTCCATGCATACAGCCGTAATGGCACAAAATATATAACCCATGTGCCTTTAATTAGCACCACTTCGCCAATACAGGGAATCTCCCAATGTTCATACCTGTAACTTTATCGCCACTTTAAATTCAAATCAAAATAATAAGGAGTAATCATAATGGCAAAAATGCACACTCGCAGAAAAGGCCAGGCAGGGTCCACAAAACCCATTCGTACAGAAGTACCCGCATGGTCTTTGCAGGATGCAGAAGAAATCGAAAAGGTGGTTCTTGACTTGTGGAAACAAGGCAACCCCACCAGTATCATCGGAATGAAGTTGAGAGATAATTATGGAGTTCCTGATGTCAAACTCGCTACAGGAAAGAAGCTCACCGCTATCCTGAAAGAGAATGAAGTAGCAGCTGGTGTTCCTGAAGATCTGTACAATCTTATCGTAAAAGCTATTGGTCTGAGAAAACATGTTGCAGCCAATAACAAAGATGTACATAACAAACGTCCTCTTCAGCTTACCGAATCCAAAATTCGCAGACTGGTTAAATATTATAAGGCAAACAAAGTCCTTCCAGCCGAATGGAAATATAAACCAGAAACTGCAGAAATGCTTATTACTAAGTAAACGGGAATTTGTACAATTCCCCAACTTTTTTAATTTAGTTTTTTCCTGCTGTATCTTCGGTTAATTGCCATTTATTAAAGGCAATGTGAAGGCAAACCCACACAAATCAATAGAAGTATAAATGTGTGCTACATAATGAATCCTTTAATATCAAAATCACTCCATCTATAATTAGCATATGTGGACTGGCAGGTGAAAGTTTTTGGAAAAATTGCGACCCAGTGCAAAAAGGGCATCTGAAAAAATCAGTGAATACTCACGTGTAAGACTCATATCCCATAATGATGCAGACGGGATTACCGCAGCAGCTATAATGTGCCATGCCCTGCTGAGGGAAGATATAATTTTCCACGTAAGCATTGTAAGCCGGCTAGATGAAAATGTTGTGGAAACAGTTAACAATAGCACTGATAATGGTGATCTCGTACTTTTCTGCGACATGGGGAGCGGCCAGCCTGAATTGATTGAAAAAGTCAAAAATGACACCATTATAATAGACCACCACGCACCTGTGGGTGACACAACGGCACACATAATGGTAAACCCTCATCTTGCAGACATAGATGGTGCTTACTATATGTGCGCCTCAACCACTGCTTATGTTGTCGCAACAGAACTTAATCCCGAAAATAAAGAGCTTGCAGGGCTTGCAATTGCAGGTGCCATAGGGGATAAACAGCTTTTTGACAGGGAGAATGGCCAGATCCTGAAAGAAGGAATTGAAAGTGGCTCTATTTCCATAAGGAAAGGATTAAAGATAGGAGATGGTGATCTGGCAGAAGTGCTGGAAAGAACACCTGAACCCTACCTTGACATAACAGGTGAAAAAGAAAAGATCGCAAACTTCCTTAATATTCTGGGTATCAGTGGCCCAGTCGAGGAACTTGATGAAAATCAGATGAAAAAACTTACTTCTGCCGTGGCACTTAAACTGACAAAAAAAGCCAGTCCTGAAGCGATTGATGCCAGTATCGGTGAAGTCTACATTCTCAATCATGAGACCATTCCAAATGTCTACGACATGGTAACCCTCCTCAATTGCTGTGGCAAACTTGAACGTGGGGGTCTTGCCCTTACTGCCTGCCTGCGAGATGAAAAGGCTGCAGAAGAAGGCTGGAAGATTGCGGAACAATACCAGCAAGTTTTGATGGGGCAAATCAAAAAGGCAGAGAAGAAAATTCAAAAACTGCAGCATCTCAGATATATTCAGGGAGAAGACATGGAAGCCACCGGCATGATTGCAGGTATTGTCATCAGGTACATACACCCTGATCTGCCCTTCATTGCCCTGAACAAAGTTGATGATGTTGTAAAAATTTCAGGAAGAGGAACCCGCAAACTTGTTGACGGTGGACTGGATCTTGCAGTTGCCTTAAGAGAGGCAGCTTCCGGAGTAGGAGGTAGCGGAGGGGGACATAATATAGCATCCGGTGCGGCCATACCGCCAGGAAGTGAGGAAGAGTTCCTGAAAGCCCTGGATTCCATTATCGCAAAACAGCTGGGAAACAATGCAGATGAAAATTAAAAGCACTCTTAAACTGCCTGTAGGCCAAAGGGGAAAAACAATTATTGAGTCATTAAGGCCGGACAATCTTGCGAACATGGAAAGTAAAATCCTCCCCGATGAAAATTCCATAACTTTGAGGACAGAAAAACTTTCTTCCCTGATATCTGTTATGGACGATCTCCTTATGAATGCCAAAATTGCCGAAGACCTGGATTTCAATGGAGCAAAAAATGATTAATTCATTCAAAGATTTAGAGGGAAAAATAAATTCATGTACTGCATGCCAGCTCCATGAATCTGCAACCCACAAAGTAATAATGAAGGGGGGGGAAAATCCAAAAGTACTTTTCATAGGTGAAGCCCCCGGCAAGAATGAGGATGCAAGTGGAATACCTTTCTGTGGCAGGGCCGGCAAAATCCTGGATGATATGATAGAAGATATGGATATTCAGCAGAATGATTGGGCGGTGATCAATACAGTCAAATGCAGACCTCCTGATAACCGTAGGCCACGTAAAGGAGAACTTGCCGCCTGTCGGGCTTTTTTTGAAAGGCAAATCGAAATGCTTGATCCAGATGTGATAATTCTGCTCGGAAATACTGCTGAGGAAGCTTTTTTGGGAAACAGGCAACTTCAATGGGGTGAATGCAGGGAAATAGATGGGAAAAATGTGGTGAAATTCTATCATCCTGCAGCCCTCATCTATACCAAAAGTCGCCAGTCTGAACAGCAAGAGTTTATAGAAAAAAACAGTGCATTATGGTAAGTACATTCTTTTTCCAACATGCTGGTTTGTGCCATCAGGTAAAACTTATAATAATTAGTAACAATAACTGAGTCGCTGTAAGGACTTTATTAATCATTATTTAATCATTTCGAGGAAATATAATGGATCTGGAATTCAGATTAAAAGCTGCCTTCAAAACTAGCGGGGACCCCGCACCCGCCGTAGATACCATTCAGGAGTTTCTTGAGGGAGAAGCCCCAAAGATACTCGCCAAAGGAGCACCAGAAGGGGAAGGAGCAAGAATTAAAAGATGGAATGTAAAGGATAACCGGATAAACATTGAGATAGTCTCCGGCCGGTATGTCCGATCTCATGATGCAATTATCCGGCTGCGTAAACCTCTTGCTGGCAAAATTGGAAAGGAATACCATCTGGGCATCCGGGGTATTGATGTTGATGAGTTTGTCATAAAAATGGCTTCTGAAAAATCAGTCGGAGATCTGAAGATACCACATGTCAGTTCAATGGATTATGACGGAGAATACATCACACTCAATCTGGATGTTGGAGAAGCAGAACTTGAAAACCGTATTCCTGACAGAATACTTACCCTTATGGAGGACAAGATAAGAGAAAAGGTCTATGGCGGCAAGACCGAACACTGGAACCTTCTGTGGCAGAGTGAAAAAAAAGCACACCCATTTGAGAAGGATCCTACCCAGGAAATGCTAGAAAAAGGGTGGATTAAAAGAGGGGCCAGCAGAGGACAATGGATCCACGGTCCCCAGTCCACGAAATTGTTCCGCACTTTTGAAAAGATTGTTCTTGAGGAACTTCTTGAACCCCTGGGATACCAGGAAATGATTTTCCCGAAACTTGTTCCCTGGGATGTGTGGAAAAAATCCGGGCATGCCAAAGGGGTCTACCCCGAAATCTACTATGTATGCCCCCCGAAGACCCGTGATCCGGAATACTGGGAAGAGGTCGCTGACTACTACAAGGTTACAAAAGAAGTGCCTACAGAACTAATCAAGGAAAAAATCGGCGATCCTATAGGTGGTCTGTGCTATGCCCAGTGTCCCCCCTTCTGGATGTATTTACAGGGCGAAACCATACCAACAGACTCGTTCCCCCTGAAGGTATTTGACCGCTCCGGGACATCCCACAGGTATGAAAGTGGTGGCATCCACGGCATGGAACGTGTTGATGAATTCCATCGTATCGAAATTGTCTGGCTGGGTACAAAGGAACAGGTAGTCAAAGCCTCAGAAGAGCTCCACGAACGCTATATGCATATCTTCAATGAAATCCTGGACCTTGAATGGAGAAAGGCCTGGGTCACACCATGGTTCATGGCACAGGAGGGACTTGCAGGTGTATCGGATGAGCAAAGTGCCGGTACTACAGACTATGAGGCGCCTCTGCCGTACAGGGGAGAGGACGGCGAATGGCTTGAGTTCCAGAACGTGAGTGTCAACGGGGATAAATATCCTTCCGGTTTTAATGTGAAAAGCCAGTCGGGAGACAAACTCTGGTCCGGATGTTCGGGTGTTGGGCTGGAAAGGTGGACCTCGGCTTTCCTTGCACAGAAAGGCCTGGATCCGGAAAACTGGCCGGCAAAATTCCGGAAGCGTTTTGGAGAAATGCCTGAAGGAATAAGGTTCTTCTAAACTGGATAACCGATTTGTTTATATATGGACATGTCTAGTATAGAAGGCCACTAATAGCCTATATTATAGAATTACATTGATCATCGACAGAGAAATATCACACTAACACTGGAGGAAATTTATTGGCAAGAAAAGTACAGAGAAAACTGGACAAATGGAAGAACAAAACCTGGTATAACATTGAGACTCCTGAATTTATTGGCAGGACCGTTATTGGGACAACCACTACTGATGATAGTGAGAAACTGGTTGGAAGGACGATCGAAACCACTGTAGGAGACATTACCAATGACTTCTCAAAACAGAACATCAAACTACGTCTGGCTATCGACAACGTAACCGGCGACACTGCAAACACTGCTTTCATTGGTCACGAGATCACTACAGATTACCTTCGTTCCATTGTAAAACGCCAGACATCCCGTATAGACAATAACCTTGAGGTAACAACCAAGGACGGACGCAAGCTTCGTATCAAGCCCATTGCATTTACTGTAAAGAGGGCAAGAAGCAGCCAGATAAGAGCAATCCGGGAAATTATGGGTAAAATCGTCCTTGAAAGAGCTGCAGAACTTGACTTTGAACACATTGTCGAGGAAATCGTAACCGGTAAACTTGCAGCCAATATTTACAGGAATACAAAAACCATCTATCCAATCAGAAGGGTAGAAATACGCAAGACAGAAGTTCTTCCTGTAAAGGCTAATGCTTCCGCAGCAGCCTGAAAGTTAAAAAATTAAAAAGTAGCCTTTCACTTATGAGTGAAATAGGCTACTACTTTCTTTTCTTTTACATCATCTATCCTGCAGAACCCAAAACGCTCAAACTGCACAACTTTATCTATCTCATTTGCAATTTGTAATTCCCCCAATCCTGTGAATCTACCCTCGGGAGACAAAACTTCCACGTCCAGATTGTCTTTAGCTACCCACTGGACGATAGGTGGGCGTTTTTTTCTGACCTCATCCATTGTATCACCAATATGTTTTGCCCGGAGAGGTTGGGTTGATACAATTTCAATGTTGTACAGGTCCTTGAGTCTTAATAGAGATCCGGGAGATAGTTCTTTTGCATCCTCACCACTAATATAAACAATATTATCCACCTCTATACTCCTGTTACCCATATCTTCCACGGGATGCAGAGGTGGAGTGGCAATAGTGTGTTTTCCGTCTATAATCTCAATCTTTTGAGGGTCGGGGACAAAGAAGAAACGCTTTGTCTGTGAGTCAATAAGTTTTCGGTTTTCAGAATAAAGGGAATCCATGCTTATACTCACATCAGTTTCCCCGACACCCATGTCTACCATAAATTTACGCAGGGCCTCTGGTTTGATGCCACGTCTGCGAATTGCCCTTATTGTTGGAAGCCGTGGGTCATCCCAGCCTGTGTATTCGCCCTCTTCTATAGATTTCCTGAGTGCACTGGTGCTGAATTTACCGAATTCATGCATTTTAATGCGACCCCAGTGGGTGGTCTTTGGATATTCCCAACCCAGGTAATCATAGATATACTTCTGACGCTTTTCACTGTCCATCAAATCTTTGCCCCGGATAATATGGGTCATGCCAAGTTCATGGTCCTCGATTGCTCCCTCAAAGTCAAGAAGGGGCCATACTACGTATTTATCACCCACTTCCGGGCGGGGATGTGTAGCTTTTACTATCCTGAAAGCACCAAAATCCCTCAGTGCAGGGTCCTTATGGTCGATTTCTGTCTTGATACGCAATACAGCAGATTTTTCTTCGTAATCACCCTCAATCATCTTGTGCCAGTGTTCCAGATTCTTGGCAGGGTCCCTGTCACGATCAGGACATGGGGTACATGAATCTTTATACTTCTTGAAATCAGCCCCGTCACAGAAACAGACATAAGCGTGCCCCATTTCGATAAGTTTGCGGGCATATTCGTAGTAAAGGGTTATTCTGTCTGAGGCCTTTACCACCCTGTCAGGTTCGATACCCAGCCAGTGACAGTCATCCAGGTACCATTCATAGGCTTCAAGTAGCGGACGCTTGGTCTGGGGATCGGTATCGTCAAAACGTATTATGAAATCCCCTCCATACATTTTGACATATTCGGAGTTGATTACCATACCTCTTGCACTACCCAGGGTAGCGGGCCCGTTGGGATTGGGCGCAAATCGCATAACAACCTTTTCTCCTTCTGCAACATCAAGGGGCTTGAGACCCTTTTCAGGTTCCTTCTTTGTATTTAGTTCTTCAATAAGTTCAGGTGCGACTTCCTCAAGTCTCTGCTGCCATTCATCCGGGTTGCCTTCTGCAACCTGGTCTATAACTTTTTGTACTTCTGCCGTAACATCTTTGGCTTTGGGGCGCAGGTGGGGACACTGCCCCATTACACGACCCATGACAGCGCCAACCTGGGGGGGTTGTCTGTATTTTACAGCATTGTGCAATGCAAATTTTTCAATCGTTTTTATATCTTCATCCTCTAATGTCATCTGGCTGACCTCTATAATAGTAAAAACTTATGCAAATATTAAATTGAATTTCTTATCTGCTGGATATGAGATGCTTTTGCAATGATGTCGGCTATTTGTCCGTCAAAATCTTCAAGGAATTTTTCCGTATTCTCACCGGCAACTGCTCCGTGTGATGAAGGCTTGATGAGATGTTCCTGCTCAAGTACTCGCAATGAATATCTTACTTTATGGGTTGGCATCTCTGTTTCATCCGAAAGTTTAAGGATACCGATTGGGCCTTCCTCAATAACCTTCCTGAGAACGATAAGATGTCTTTCAGTTAATTCAAGTTCCCTGTAAATTTGATCAAAAAGCATTATGATACCTCATTGGATAATGTGCCTATACCCTCAATGGTTACGTCTACGCAATCACCTGAATTAAGTTCACCCACACCCGGCGGGGTACCTGTGGCAATTACATCTCCCTTTTCAAGGGTCATCACGGAGGATATGAATTCTATCAGGAAATCAACATCGAATATCAATCTGGAAGTTGATGAATTCTGTCTGGTCATGCCATTAACACTGCACTTAATCTTTGCTGCAGAAGCATTGAAGTCTTCCACAGGAGTTATGAATGGGCCAATCGGGGAAAAAGTATCAAAACTTTTTGCTCTGGTCCACTGTCCATCCCTTTGCTGAATATCACGGGCTGTTACATCATTAAAACATGTGTATCCTTCGATGACATTTTGTGCCTTTTCAGCATGAATACCATGGCATTGCTGTCCTATGACAACAGCAAGTTCTGCTTCATAATCAACACGATTGCTGCAGGAAGGATAGATTATTTTTGCACCATGGCCAATTACAGAAGAAGGGGGTTTCATGAAAATTATTGGTTCATCCGGGATGTCCATATCCAGTTCTTTGGCGTGATCAATATAATTTAACCCCACACAGATAATTTTGGAAGGACTTGAAGGCGCAAGTATATCAAGTGAATTAACATTATAAACATCTCCCCTGGGAGATATTACCTTTTCATCCTGCACATTACCCTCAAATATCTCAGTACCGTGTTTGAATTTTCCGATCATGTTATCCACTTGCTAACAATAAGGAGATGCATTATCCTGGCAGACAAATTAGGAAGATATGGTATAAATATAAATCCTTTTTCTTATCAATTCCGGCAAGGAGTACAAATCATCTCATCATTATCCTATTCTAATTATTTTGTCTGATATTACCCTATTTGTCGGACAAACACATTCTAATTAGTCTTTGATATGGAATAACGTGAACAAATAGTATTGTTTAGATGATCACTAAATTGCTGTATATTATAATTCGCCCTGTAATTTTCTAGGATTTGACAAAAAAGAGTGTTGCTGTGTAAATTTGATGAATAGCTCTGTTATTAAAGAAATTTGGTGAAATTATATTTTTGTTTTGTAAAGGAAATATGGGAATCTTCGGGCAAGGATTCACAAAAATAAGCTTAAAGAATTCAAGTTGAAATTATCAATTTATGGTATTGCATGTATATTTGTGTTTCAATTAATTTTAAAGTGAGGATATCTATAAGGCATATATTAGAAAAATATAATTATAATAGCCAAACAATACTAAAAAATACAAAAGATTTATTTATTCTAGAGATTGTTTCATATTATATATTTACTGATTATAGCAAAAAAGCAATTTTGTGGCTTGTTATTAATTATAAAATAAAATTTTAGTAGGTCACTACTCCATGCAATCGTCTAAATCTAAATAGAAAGTGATTCAATGCAATTTAACGAATTTAAATTAATTTTTCAAAATGCTTTAAACCAAGAAATTGAATCTATTAAAAATAATGAAATTGAATTCAGTTTAAACTTTCATGAGTTACATCCCCTGACTGCAACTTCAAAGGGTTTCGTTTACAGAATTTTAACTGATTCAAGAATTGATATGCCTGATGACACTCCTATTCATATTTTCGTTGGCAATAGATGTTTAAATGGTCAAATTGTATCGACAGATTTAGAAGGAGTGAACATTTCTCTTGAAGAAAAGTTGATATCTGAAGATTCAGTGATTACTATCAAAACTTCAATATCAAACTTGTATGAGTTACTTTTAGATAGATTTAACCAGATAAGTTTAAAAGAATTATCATTTAATGAAGAAAATTCCATGAAATTATTTTCATTAATTGAATCAGAAAATATAGCATCTTCTACTTTAATTGATAAACCCTATGAATACAATAAATACTACACTAATAAAGATAAATCGATTGCACACTCACAACATAAAGCAGTTACATATTCACTTGAAAAAGAAATAACTTTCATGTGTGGACATCTAGAAACAGATAATACAAGAATATTAAATATAATTATTGATTACCTAGTTAAATCTAAGAAAAAAATATTACTTGTTTCTATTACTAATTCTGTAGTAGACATGATGTTACTGAATTATTATAATTATATAAAATATAATGGTGATAATAATTGTAACATAATTAAGTGTGGAAATCCAGTAGAAATTCCACAAATTAATGATTTTATTTTTGAAAATATTGTACAAAAAGAAAAAGAAAAAAAACATGATCAAATAGAATATCTTAAAAATAGAATAAATTCTCTAAAAATAGATTTAAATCAATATCAGAAAATATCTAATAAATTAGATGAATTGAATTTCCTAGAACATAAGGAATCACAAGCAAAAATTGAAATCTCTAAATTGGAAAAATCAATTCAAGATTTAGATTCTGAGATGAATACAATATTTAATTCAATATTCAAAAAAGAAAAAGATTTAAAAAAAATAAAATGTAAAAATTTTGTTAAAAGAATTTTTTTGATAAACAAATCTAAAAGAATAAAGGATAGTATAACCAGGGATAATAGCAATTTATCCAGAAAGCATGAAATAAAGAATATTTATAAGGATAATCTTGAGCAATATAAACAAAATAGAGACTTTAACTTTACAAAAAAAAATAATATTAAAAAAGAATTAAGTGAATTTGCTGACTTATTTGACATACCAAATATAGAAATACCCTCTCTTGATATTGTTATAGAAGCAAAACGGAATACGTATTCGCAAATTCTAAAATATACAGAACAAATTGATACAATATCTAGTAAAATTAGTGGAATTGAAGAAAATATAATTAATAATGCTTCGGTAATAGGTTGCACACTTAATAATACTTATTTAGATTCAAAGATATTTAATCATAATTTTGATGTGATGATACTCTGTGAAGCAAATATGGCCAATTTACCATCTGTTCTTTTTGCATCTGGCCTAATTAACAAGACACACTATATTATGGCTGGAGATTGTAAACACTTGCAACCTCTTGTAAATAGTAAAGAATATTCTGCTAAAAGATGGTTATATAGCAATATATTTTCATACGCCGGTATTAAAGAGAAAATGTATTCTGGAAAAGGCGATGATTGTCTTGTAGTCCTTAATGGTCAATATTTGGGACAAAATATCGAGCAATTAGAAAAAAGTGATGCAAATCACTTTGATAAGAAAACCGATTTTGAAGTTCATAAAGAATCTTTGTATTCACTAGAAGTGCCCAGCATCTTTCTAAAAAAAGAACACAACTTATTGGTTGCACAACATAATATATTTGTATGTGGCGTCTATCAACCTTACAGAAATGGTACCAACCCTGATTTTGATAGCTTTTCAAAGAGTATATTAAATTTAAAAAATATCAAGAATCTTAATATCAAATCACAGGAAGAAGTTTTAAAATATTTCTATTCATTGATTATCAATAAATTAAATGTTTTTGAAAAATTTGTTTTCTGTATTGTACCGTCTCATAAAGAAAAAGAAACAGATACAGGTATAAGTAGACTAGCTCAATTTATAATAAATAAAGAATATTTTGATACAAAAGGTAATATATGTAAAAGCCAAATAATTGATGGAACTGATATAATAAAAAGAGTAAAAACAGTTCCCAAAAAATCTGCTGGAGGAATAAAAGAAGAATCTTTAGAGATGTCCTCTCTTGTTATTACCAATAGATTTAAAGTCAAGGGACAACAGATTCTTTTGTTGGATGATGTCACTACAAAAGGCTTTTCTCTAAATATATGTAGAAAACTTTTAGATAAAAATGGAGCTAAAATTGTTGTCCCATTTGCATTGGGTGAAACATCAAAATATGAAATGTTTGGTAATCAAATATGAAATCTAGTATCTTGATATTAACATTGCAGAATATTTCTGGCATAGGGAATAAAAGTATTCAAACCATGCTTTCCTCAGAAGATGCAAGGAAAATAAATGATGTAAATAAAATTATACAGTTAATTGAAAATGCAAAACAAAGTTACAATCGGATTGTTGTTCCAGATTTTGAAACGGTTGAAAAATCTTGGTATAATGCAACCAAAATATACGAAAAATCAAATTCAATAGGCATTCAAATTATATCGATCTTTGACAAAAATTATCCTGAATCATTAAAACAAATAACAAATCCTCCTTTGTTATTACATGCTATGGGTAATATTGAAGCACTAAATGACCATTGTGTCGCCATAGTCGGTACAAGAAAGCCTACTATATCTGGAGCAAAGAAAGCAGAATGCTTAGGATTTCAATTTGCAAAACGAGGACTAAATGTTGTATCAGGACTTGCATTGGGAATTGATGCATCTGCGCATAAGGGTGTACTGAAAAAAGGCGGAATAACTGCCGCTGTTTTGGCTCATGGTTTAGATTCAATAAGTCCAAAATCCAATAAGGAATTAGCTGAAGAAATAATCAGAAAAGGTGGGATATTGCTTTCGGAATATCCTATTGGAACAAGAGCAAAAAAGTATACATACATTGAAAGAAATAGAATTCAAAGTGGCTTATCCCTTGGAACTGTTCTTGTAGAGTCCAAAAGTAAAGGGGGAAGTATGAAAACTGCTGAGTTCTGCAAAGAACAAGGTCGTTTATTGGGTGTTGTCAAACCTCCTGAAGATATGGCCGATGATAGTCATTATCAGGGCAATCTACGTTTGATTTTAGAGCCAGATACGGAAGTAATAACTGGTGATCTTAGAGGATACACAAATAAGTTACTGAATTCGAATAAAAAATCATCAAAAAATGTTACATTAGATTATTTTGCATAATATTGCTGTTCATTAATGAAATTAAATTATCTTTTGCATATCTCTTCAAATCCTTGCTTTAAAAGGCGGCAATTATGTTTATCATTGCAGGTAATACATTTTTTTGGAATATTGCAGTGTGTATTTGAAGTATTTTCAGAATTACTTGAAAATAAATGATTTTTATCTGCTGTATGATTGGATGATTTTATAAAATCAGCTAAATCTAATTTCAATTCATTATTTTTTATTTTGTCCTTTTGGCTTGTTGGCTTTACATAATTATTTTTTCTGAAACCCTTCTTCTTTTTTAGGCTATCTGAATTTTTGAATGACCTTTTTTCCCTACTTATAGGTGTTTTTTTTATGTAGGTACATTTGTTGTTGACTAAACGATTCTTTATTTGATACTCAACAAAATGAAAATCTATTACACAATTATAAGGATAAGCACTTCTTTCCTCAAATGAATCATATCTTACTGGTTCTTTTGTCAATGAGCTAATGATTAATCCTGAATTATCATCAGCTTCGAGTTGCCTCCTTTCTCTTCTAATCATTGCCTAAACATCGAATAAGTCTTCCATATAAGCACTTCTTTTTATTTGTAAAAACATCTGTAATTCTTATATTATATAGCAAACAAGTCTTATTTTAATATTTCATAAAGCATCTATATTTTTGAGAATTGCTAATTTATTTGTGTACTGAATTTCATGGGAGAATTATATTTGAGATGGAATATACATAAAGGTTTAAATTAATATCATTATTTTTATAGAATTGAGACCTTAATCTGCGAATATCCAATGATAACTTATTTGACTGTTTGGAAAGAATACTTTATTGGGGAGTGGATATGAACGATCTTTACTGCACAGAAGAAATAAACCATGTACGCAGGTATGTGAATAACATTCCGATTTCGGGTAGATATCGGACCGAACTGGTACGATGGATAAATACCTATCTTGATGAAGAAAATGTCGAAAAACACCTTTCAAGTACAAAGGATACATTTGACATGTCGGTAAAACAGGCAGCGCAAAGAGATCTTGAACTAACTATCCTTTTTGCCAAAAAAGAAGACAGGACCAATTCAGGAATAATTTTTCTGGAAGGGGAATTGCTTTTTCTGTTTAACCTGCTCTATGAAAAGGTGAAGGCACAAAAACTTGCTGCCTGATAATTAAAAATGGCATTTGCAACCTGAAGAATCACGTTCATAATGTCCAAATTCAGATTTTTCAAGTTCACCGCCATTGAATACAGGCCCGTCCCTGCAGACACGCAGGCCATCGGGATCCATACTGCAGGTTCCACAAACTCCGATACCACATTTGAAATACCTGTGCAGGCTGAACTCTGACTTTACCTGAACATTGCGTGCTTTCAAAATTTCAAAGACCTTATACATCATAATCTCCGGGCCACACACATATATCCTGTCATAATCAGAGGTATTCGTATCTGCCAGCTGATCGGTCACAAAACCGCCCCTGCCTTCGGAACCGTCATCAGTGGTAATATCCACCCTGCCACAGGCAAAGCGTTCCCTGAACAAAAGTTCATCACAGCATCTGGAACCCAGAATTGTGCGGCCTTCAATTCCTCTTGCCTTTACAATATCTGCAAGGGGAGCAATCGGTGCGGCTCCTACTCCTCCTGCAATGAAAAGTACGTTTTCACCCTTTTTGGGAATGGTGAAACCTCTGCCAAAAGGACCCCTGAGCCCCATATGGTCACCTATTCCAAGTTCGAACATACGGGATGTGGCATCACCTACCTTCTGGACTGTAATGGAATTTTTACCGGAGAGGGTCATAGGGACCTCATCGGTTCCATGTACCCAGACCATTACGAATTGGCCGGGAATGGCTTCGTCGAATTGTGTGTCAAAGAAAAAAGTACGCACATTGGGTGACTCTTCGACGATTTCGGTGATTTTTGAATGAATGGGACGCATCAGATCATCTCGTGTGATAGGCCTGCTATATCTTCAGCTTTTGAATATCCATACTTTTGCAGGTATGTATCAATACCTTTGCTTATTTTTTCAAAAATTTGAGTGTCTTCATGTACGGCAGATCCGATCTCAACAGCACTTGCGCCAGCCAGCATCATTTCGATTGCGTCTTCCCAGCAGGTAATACCTCCCACTCCTATCACGGGCACATCAAGCACTTCATACAGGTCATAAACACATTTTACAGCCACCGGTTTTATTGCAGGACCGGATAGTCCTCCAAAACGGTTGCCGAGTATCGGATACCCGGAATGGATATCAATGGCCATGCCTCGCACTGTATTGATAGCAACGACTGCCGATGCACCTGCAGATTCTGCTGCCCTGCCAATAGAAGTAATATCCGTAACATTGGGTGTGAGTTTCACCCATACGGGTACATCCACAGCATCAACTACCGCGGCCGTGATTTCATGTACAAGATCAGGATCAGTTCCCACCGAGGCTCCATAACCTTCAGCATGGGGACAGCTGACATTAAGTTCAAAGCAATCAGGCTTTGAGGAAAGCAACCCTTTCGCAACTTCAGTAAATTCTGCAGCGTTCCCGCCGAATATGCTGGCAATTAACGGTGCATCCGTTTTGCTTTTCGCAATTCCGATTTCCTCACAGAAACCCGAGTAGGAAGGATTGGGCAGTCCCATCGCGTTAATGTATCCGCATTCCAGCTCCACCATTGAAGGGTTATTATGGCCTTTTTTGGGAACCGGGCCAATTGACTTGGTTACCACTGCACCGGCACCGTTGCGGCTCATTCTTGCAAGGGCTGCTCCTGTGGTTCCCATTATGCCTGAAGCCAGGATTGTAGGATTTTTGAGTTCTATGCCTGCTATCTTCATGAATGATCAATCATTTTTTGGGGACAACTGCGAGATGGCTTCTTTTACCAGCTCTTTTCCGCCCAGAGCAACAAGTTTTTGACCCAGCTCTTTAGCATGCTCTCGATAATTATCTACCGGGATCATTTCATCCAGGCGGATATCCCGCTTTCCGTCAAGGGATAAGATCTCGGCACGTATATGTATCGTGTTGCCGTTGTCCACAAATTCTGCAAATGAACCAACCGGTACAATACATCCGCCTTCCACATCCCTGATCACCAGTCTCTCGACCTCTGTAGCGATGCGGGATTCGGCATGATCGATCTGGGAGCAGAGTAATTCCGCTTCACTGCCTGCCAGGGTAACCACGGCAATGGTTCCCTGATTGGCTGAGGGACAGAAACCATCGGCGTCCAGCCTATGACATTCGATGTCCCAGCCCATGCGTTGTAAACCCGCTTCTGCCAGTATAATTGCGTCATACGTACCGGATTCAAGTTTTTTAACACGGGTATTTATATTACCTCGCAGGTCCTGGACGTTCAGATCCGGACGGTAGCGCAAAAACTGGGCCCGCCTGCGCATGGATGTTGTCCCTACAATCGCTTCCTCGGGCAATTCGTCAAGGGTTGAACCATCATTCGTGAGAAGTACGTCATGAGGAGAATCACGTTCGATAACTGCTGCGATGGAAAGTTCTGCGGGTCTTTCAGTGGGCAGGTCCTTCATCGAATGGACTGCAATATCGATCTCCCCGGAAAGCATCCGGTCATCCAGTTCCCTCACAAAGGCACCAACACCTTCCACTTCGTGGAGGGGGCGGTCAGTGAAGGTATCACCGCTTGTCTTTATAATCTTGCGGGTAGTGGGGAATCCCCGGTTATCCAGGAGGCCACCAACGGTCTTTGCCTGTGCAAGAGCCAGGTCACTTCCCCTTGTACCAATTATCAAATCAACACATCCTATTACAGGCAGGATTCATAAGTTTCAAAGGTCGCTTCCAGATCATCTTCGGTATGTGCCAGAGAGAGGAAGTTTGTCTCAAACTGGGAAGGGGGTATAAAAATTCCCTGGTTCAGCATTTTATGGAAGAAATTAAAATAGCCTTCCTTGTCACATTTGAGTACATCCTGATAATTTGTTGGCATATCTCCAAAGAAGATCTTGAACATGGAACCCACTCCTGAAACACTGTAATCCAGTCCTTTATCAGTGACCATCTCGGAAAGTCTGCTGCGTACATCTTGCCCCATCGTATTGAGTTTCTCATGAGCATTTTCCTTCTCAAGCACATCAAGCACTGCATGTCCTGCAGCAACAGATGCCGGATGACCGCTAAAAGTCCCTGCCTGGTATACCGAACCCGAAGGTGCAATCATTTCGATGATATCTTTTCTGCCCCCGAAAACCCCTATTGGCATTCCTCCGCCGATAATTTTGCCCAGCGTTGTCAGGTCAGGTGTCACACCATAATACTCCTGTGCACCGCCCATTGCAAGTCTGAAGCCGGTTATTACTTCATCGAATATGAGCAGAGTATCATATTCCCTTGTAAGTTTCCTTATCTCTTCCAGATAACCTTCCTGTGGCAATACCGGACCGACATTACCCATTACCGGTTCCATGATGACAGCTGCTATATCATCGCTTGATTCAAGCAGGTCTGTCATGGCTTCGATATCATTATAGGGTGCCTGAAGAGTATGTTTGGTGAAATCCTGTGGTACACCCAGAGAGTCGGGTTTACCTAATGTGGAAGCACCTGAGCCAGCTTTGACAAGTACTGAATCGTGAGCACCGTGGAAACCGCCTTCGATTTTAACAAATTTGTTCTTTCCTGTATAACCACGTGCTGCCCGCAGGGCACTCATTGTGGCCTCGGTACCTGTGGATACAAAACGAAGCATATCGATGCCTGGATATACGGCTGCAATCCTTTCGGCCAGTTTGAACTCGGACTCTGTGGGGGTTCCATAGAGCCACCCCTTTTCAAGTTGATCACTTATTGCTTGCTTGACCACGGGATTTGCATGACCCAGCATATTGGGCCCGTAACCGAGGCAGTAATCGATGTATTCATTACCGTCAACATCTGTAATACGGCATCCGGAAGCTTTTTCGGTGTAGAATGGATAGGGTTTGATTGCTCGTACCGGACTGCTAACACCACCAGGGAGATATTCCCTGGCCTTTTCAAACATTGCTTTTGATTTTTCCAGATTGACCATGTAATCACATCAGTAAATTTTATTCATTCAGTAATTGTGCCATTTCCTTGGCAAAGTAAGTAATTATCATGTCCGCTCCGGCCCTTTTTATTGACATCAGGGATTCGTACATGACCTTTTTCTCATCCAGCCAACCCTGCTGGGCGGCTGCCTTGAGCATGGAATATTCTCCGCTGACACTGTAAGCCGCAGTTGGCATACCAAACTCCTGTTTTATCCGGTAGATAATATCAAGGTACGGAAGAGCCGGTTTTACCATGACGATGTCGCCACCTTCCATGATATCCAGTTCTACTTCCCTCAGGGCCTCATCAGAATTCGCAGGGTCCATCTGGTATGTAGAGCGATCACCGAAACAATAGCATGAATCAGCAGCATCCCTGAAGGGGCCGTAAAATGCGGAACAGTATTTTGCAGCATAGGACATAATTGGCACATCACTGAAATTTTCCTGATCCAGGGATTGCCTGATTGCACCCACCATGCCGTCCATCATACCCGAGGGGGCTACCATATCTGCGCCCGCCCTGGCATGGCTTGCCGCAATCTTGCCCAAAATGGGTAGAGTCTCATCATTGATCACATCATGGGTTTCATTATCAATAATACCGCAATGGCCATGGGATGTGTATTCACACATGCAGACATCGGTAATCACAACCATGTCGTCACCAAGTTCTTCCTTGATAGCACGCGTGGCCTGCTGGACAATATCATTGTCCCCGTAAGCACTGCTTCCCTTTTCATCCTTCTGTGAAGGAATGCCGAAAAGCATTAAAGAACTGATACCCAGGTCCGCCACGTTCCTGGCCTCACTGACAACCTCGGAAAGAGGCAACCTCAGAACTCCTTCCATGGAAGGTACTTCAACTATGGATTCTGCGGTTTCGTCAACAAACATCGGATATATGAGGTCATCAACCCCCAGGGAAGTTTCACGTATAAGATTGCCTATCTTTCCGTTCCTGAGCCTGCGCATTCGAATATTTGGGTACATTGGTATCACAAGTCCTTATTTGCAATTTTCCTTTTCTTTTTTAGCATAGGGTTTGATGTTAAAAAGCTTGCAGGCCGAATCAAGAAAAGCCTCATCATTGTATTCAGCTGCATTACGCAATACCTTGGTAGGCTCTGCCAGGACCTTATTTGCTATGGCCCTTGTCAGGTCATCCAGGACTTTGCATTCCACATCCCCGATTGTGTGATAAGCTCCCAACCGGTTCACAGCCCTATCCATCTCATGTTTTCGCAGAGTATATATCTGGCTGTAAAGTTCGGACAAAAGAGCATCTGCCTTCTGTCTTTTGTACTGGTTTATGAGCATTTTGTATTCTTCATCAATTATAGTTTCAACTTTCTTTGCCTCTTCCATTCTCATCTGGAGGTTACGCTCATTAATTACCCTCAGGTTGTCGATGTTACGCAGGATAACTCCTGGAAGGCTTTCAATTTCGGGATCTATGTCCCGGGGGCTGGCGATATCTATCAGCAGAAGATTATCGTTCCTGTTCTTAAGGGATTTTTCCACTGTTGCTTTCTTCAGGACATAATGGGGAGCAGATGTAGCACTGATTATGACATCGGCCTGCTGTGTATAGCGATCAAGACTCATGAAATCCACGGCCTCACCCCCCAACTCATCTGCAAGTACTTTTGCCTTTTCATATGTGCGGTTTGCCAGATACACAACATTCATGTCCCTGTGTGATAATGCCCGGGTCACAAGAGTGCCCATCTCACCGGTTCCAATTACAAGTATATTGCGTCCCTGCAGGCCTTTTAACATTTCATCGGCAAGATCCACTGCAGCAGATGCAATAGATACAGAACCTCTGTTGATGTTGGTTTCCGTACGGGCTCTTTTACCTACCTGGATTGCCTTGCTAAACGCGGTCTCCAGTATTTTGCCCATGGTGCCTGCATTTTTGGAGATGGTATACAAATCCTTTATCTGTCCCAGGATTTGATCTTCTCCTATTATCATAGATTCAAGGCCACAGGAGAGTCTTAAAAGGTGGTATAAGGATTCTTCATGGTCATAGAATTCGACAATGCGGGAAGAAACACCCATTTTTTTTGCAAAATGGAAAAGTACGCTGCTCCCTCTGGGGGATACCACATACATTTCCAGTCGGTTGCATGTCTTAAGGACTGCGCATTCGTACACGAGCTCATGGGAACTTAGCTGGGAAAGTATATCCTCGATTTCACCCTGCCAGGCATCTTCCATTTCCTCCACTGTTGCCTTTGCATGGGAAATAACCATGCTAGATATTTCAGTCAATGTTATCCTCCGTTATTCAAGTGATTAATCCAGCTGCTCCTTTGAATCTTTGTCTGCGTGATTCCCAATGTGCTCCAACATTATATCATATGCTATATTATACGCTTTTTCATAGGACTCTTCAAAAGCATCCCATATCCTATCATCTTCAAGCACATCCCACAGAATTTGTTTCCTGAGGGGCTGGTTATCAATTCGTTCTTTTAGATTAGTGCGTAATTCATCCTGCAGATGTGCCATGTCTGCGTAATTCGGAGTGATAGTATGTTCGAGTTTTATGCGCGTATATCTGGAAAGAGCAGGGCTGTGGCCCAATGTGGAAATACCTACCGTTACAGGTCCGCGTTTTATCACCGAAGGGACTATCACATTCCCTTTAGAATCCACGGAATTCACGAATATATCCATATCAGATGCTATCAGGTGTATTTTCAGGTTTAATTCCCGGTTGCTGGTAGCAGGTATGACCAGAAACGCCCCTTCCAGATAACTGCGAATCATATCAGAGGGTATTTCATTTACATTTATTTGTACAATATCGATTTTATTGGATTCGTGCAGGGCAAGGATCTCTTCGGAAAAATCTTCACTGATAACGGTCACTTGAGCAAACTTGGAAAACAGTGATGCTTTGCGTTGTCCTACACTACCCCCTCCGAAAATCACTATCTTCTGGAAAGATAAATCTAGAAAAAGTGGCATATATTGGCGATCATACATTCTTGGACCCTCTCACATTACAGTTACAGCCTTACACCTGTTTTCTTGAACTCATGTTCACTGAACAAAAGACGATAATCATATATCCCGGTTGCATCTGCAATTTTTCCGGCAATTTCCTCACAGTCTTTTTTACTGTAGGAATGGACCATTGTAAAAAGATTGTATGGCCAATCAGGGTATCTGGGTCGCTCGTAACAATGAGTTACTTCGCTAAAACCGGACATCACTTTGCCTACGTCTTCCACCCGCTCGTCCGGTACATTCCAGATACACATGGCATTGGCAGTTATGCCGATGGTACGATGGCCTATTGATGCACCAAAACGACGTATGATTCCCTGATTTTGCATTTGCTTTAGTCGATCTACAATTTCCTGTTCACGTAATCCCGTCTCCTCTGCTATTTTTTTGAATGGGGAATGGGTAAATTCAATCCCGTGCTGTGTTACTTCCAGGATTCTGCGCGAAAGTGGATCGAGTTTATCGGACATCGAATTTCACCCCTATCTTGAAAAGACGTTTTGTGGGCAGGTCAAGTATAGGGCAACCTGTTTCCTCTACAATCTGTTTGATTATAGTGTCAAGGCGTTCACGATTTGCTGCAGAGATGGTAAACCATATATTATACTCCGCCGGGCGCAAATAGTTGTGAGAGACTTCCGGATGTTTATTAATGATTTCTCCAATCTCATGGGTTTGTGAATCCGGGGCTTTCAGGGCTATGAGGGTACTGGTTCCCCCGATCTTGCGGGTATTTATTATAGGGCCAACACGCCGTACAGCACCCTGATTATTAAGTCTCTCCAGTCTTTTTAGCAATTCCTCTTCAGGAATACCTATTCTTTCAGCCAGTACTGCATAGGGATTAACGGAAAGGGGAAATTCAAGCTGGATCTCATTCAATATCTTTTTGTCCATTTCATCAAGCCGGATCATGGGGAACTCACATTTATTCTTGAGAATAGAATAGGTTACGAGATGTAATCATGGATTATAATGTTTTCTTTCAAATTATCTGAATATTTGCAACAATAGTACTCTATATGGCACTCCAGTCCGAAATTATAGATTCATAGGTGAAAACATACTATATAATCAAAACAGCGACAGAAGGCAATAAATTACCGCATCGACTACCAAAAATAAAATGGGACTTTTCACCCACTTATAAACCTGTTTTATTTTTGGCGCGGATGATAGATACAATAAGGTTCTTCTTCCAGATAATCCCCGGTTGCCGCAAATGCCCGGGCACGGCACCCGCCGCACACATTCTTGTATTCACACTTGCCGCATTTTCCCTTAAGGAGACTGAAATCCCTGAGTTCGTTAAAGAGGGTTGAATTGTTCCAGATTTTCCCGAAAGATTGGTTCCTTATATTGCCGGCTATTGCAGGAAGGTAACCGCAGGGCTGCACATCCCCGGTACTTGAAACAAAACAAAAGGCAGTACCTCCCAGACACCCCCTGCTCACAGCATCAAAACCATGGGTGTTGATTGAAACTTCCATACCTTCTTTTTCCGCACACTGGCGCATTATCCGGAAATAATGGGGCGCACAGGTAGCTTTGAGTTCAAGGGAAGTATGCTTTTTCTGTTCATAGAACCAGCGCAGTATCCTTTCATACTCTGCCGGAGGTATCTCTTCATCTGCAAGGTTTTCTCCTCTGCCTGTAGGCACAAGCAGGAAAATATGGAGGGCTTCGGCGTTCAGGGAAATAGCCATTTTAAGGATACGTGGGATTTCCCCCAGATTTCTTTTGGTTATTGTAGTATTAATCTGAAAATCCATGTCTTCTGTCTTCAGGGCATCAATTCCTTCCATGGCTTTGTCAAAGGCGCCTTCAACTCCCCGAAATCCATCATGGGTTGCAGAGTCTGCCCCATCAAGACTTATGCTTACTCTCTTAATTCCCGCTTCTTTGAGTTTTCTTACAGTTTTCCTGTCAAGGAGGGTGCCGTTTGTGGCAAGTACCACCCTGAGGCCTTTGTTTGTGCCATAGTGGGCAAGTTCATATACATCAGGGCGAACAAGTGGTTCACCTCCACTGAGAATTAATATCGGGGACCCAAGGGAAGCGACCTGATCAATGAATGTTTTTGCCTCGAATGTGTCCAGTTCACCAGTAGCTTCTTTGTCGGTGGATGCACCTCTGCAATGCACACATGAAAGGTTGCATCTGGATGTCAACTCCCAGGCAATTAATCTTGGAGGAGTGGGTTCTTCTGACATAGTCATATCACAGTCATTTCAATTTATTTAAATAATGGTATACTGATTGTACCATTGATCAAATATATAGAATACAGGACCACATTACACATATAAGAGATAGGTAATCTAGTTAATTGCAAATTGAGTTGCGGTGTGAAATATGGACTCACTGAATACAGCATTTTTGATTGTTATCATAGCAATAGTTTCATATACAATATTCCTGATTCGAAAACGTTTACAGCTTCTTCGTGAATTTGAAAGGTTAAATCCTGAATGAAGGGAAAGTGATGGATAAAAAACAAAAACAAATTCTTGCAGTTATTACAATATTTGCCTTTGCTATCCTGGGCTTATGGGGCATAGATACCGGCCAGACTTATTACATGGTATCAGAAATTAAGGAAAATCTAGATGATTTTGAAGGGAATGACATCAACACAATGGGAGCCATCAAGCAAGGAACACTGGATGTAAAACCCGGTAATATAACTTTCATGCTCCAGGACATAGAGCAACCTGAAAAGTACATTGAAGTTGAATATACCGGTGACCTGCCGCCCAATCTTGAGGAAGGTAAAGAACTGAGTATTGAAGGAAAAATAGATCGGCAGGGAAATCTTAAAGCAGAAAAAATTGTCATGGGTTGCCCTTCCAAATACTCCGAATAACCTATGGTCATATTAAAGGGGCAAATCGATGGATATTGAAAAATGGGACGAATATCGGAGTATAAACAAAGCACTAATTGACTTTGTGGAAGAAATTGACCACGGTTCCAAAATGAAGAAAGTAGTTGCCCACATATGTCAATCCGGCGGGAAAAAGACCCGTCCTGTGGTTCTCCTCTTGTCATCCCGTATATGTGGCAGTGAAATTGGAAATGCCCTTGATGCTGCTCTGTCAATTGAACTTATCCACTCTGCATCCCTTATTCACGATGACCTGCTGGACAGGGGTATATTGAGAAGGGGAGCTAAGACCGCCCATGAAGTATATGGTATCCCTGCAGCAATGCTTGCGGGAGATTACCTGATATCCAAGTCCATTGAACTAATATCTGCATACGGTAAAGAAGTAGGCATAGAATTTGGCAGGGCAGGTATGGAAATGGCCGAAGGCGAGGCCATGGATGTAGATTTGCTGGAAAGAAATAGCAACAATCTAGCTGAGTATTTCAATTGTATTGAAAAGAAGACTGCTTCACTTTTTGCTGCCTCGGCAGCGATGGGGGCCTATGTTGCAGGAGCGGATGAGGATACAGTTTCTAAATTCAGGCTCTTTGGCAATAAACTCGGAACTGCCTATCAAATCGTTGATGATATGCTGGAATACACCAGTAAGGTAAATAACAAGGAATCAATACACATGTCCCCTTCGCTGGTAGATGTATACAGGCAGGATATGGCGGATTCAAAAGCAATAGCAAAAACCAGGGAAATTGTTGAACAACTAGTTTCTGAAGCACATGAAATAATAGATCTTTTCCCGCCTTCCCAATCCAGAAATAGATTACATGAGATAACCACTTATGCCACAAAAGGCCTTTTCTCTGAAGTTGGAACAAGGAAATGCTAAAAAGGTGAATTTATGAGAGTATATGAAAAACCCATGATTAAAGTTGATGCAAATGTGGAAGATGATAAAGTTGTACTCACCAGTGAGGGTCCCCTTTCCACCATTGCAAAACCTATTCTGAAACGTATTAACCGTATTTTTCAGGAAGAAAAACCCATTACATTTAATGATGAAGAGATCATATTTTCGACATGGGCCCCCCCGATTCCCAGCAATGCATTCAACAGGATGATCAGTTCCCAGATTGCCGCCATCATGAAAAAACGTGTGCCTGACCAATTCTCAATAGCTATTACCGATAGGTGCCCAAATAATTGTATTCACTGCGGAGCTGCGGGTTTCCTTACTGAGGAAGAACTAACTACCGAACAGATCAACAGTGCTATCGATCAATCCCTTGATCTTGGTGCTTACCTTATTTCTTTCGATGGCGGGGAAACAATGCTTCGAAAGGATCTTCCCGAAATGGTGAGGGCAGTGGATAAAGACCGGTGCATTGCAACCTGTTTTACTTCTGGCTTTGGCCTTACACCTGACAGAGCTGTGCGGTTGAAGGATGCGGGCATGTATGCCATGAGAATAAGCATCGACAGTCCTTTTGAAAAGGAACATGACCGTATTCGTGGCAGGGATGGGGCATACAGGGATGCTATTGATGGTATTAAGAACACCCTGGGAGCTGACATGCTGGCAGATATGTTTGTGGTGATCTCACCCGATAATATCGATGACCTTGAAGATTTCTATGGTCTTGCTGCAGATATGGGCATGCAGGAGATGTCCATCTATGAGATCGTTGCTGTGGGTCGCTGGCTTGAACATGAGGATGAAGTCATCACTCAAAAGGATGTGAAGACCATGGAACGTTTCCAAAAACGGATGAACAGTGGGCCAGACGGGCCACGTGTTACTTCATTCCCGTATTTCATGGGTCCGGATATGTTTGGTTGCTTTGCCGGAAGGCGATGGATGCATGCTACACCTTCAGGTGAGGTCATGCCCTGTGCTTATACACCGCTGTCCTTTGGGAATATAAAGGAAGAAAAGCTTTCTTCAATATGGGATAATATGGGCAAACACCAGGCATATCGTTCCAATTCCGATTATTGCATGATGCGGAATCCTGAATTCAGACAAAAATATATCCATACGATACCCAAAGATGAAATATTGCCATATAGAGTAAGAAATGAATAATTCTGTATTATATTTCTAAAAAGTAGTCATGTTTTTTCATGAATAATTATTATAATCGGTAGGTTACGAACCGGTAAGAACCGAATGGCTTATATGCAAAGTTGCTTATGGGTATCTGCTGTTAACTTGAACTCCCTATACGAATGATTAAACATTACAATTATTCAATAGCAATCACCTGAAACCGAATAACTTATATGCGAGGTTGCTATAAGGGGCATAAAATCACGCTGCTTAACATATCACAGACGCGATGAGGATTCACATGGCCAAGGACAAAATCTTATCCGAGATAAAAGAAGCAGAACAAAGTGCTGCCAAAAAGGTGGAAGCAGGCCTGAAGGAGAAGGAGGACAAAATCGCCAGTGCCCGTGCAGAAGCCAGAGAAATAATTAAAGAGGCAGAATTAGATGCAGAAAAATCTGCAAATAATGCACTTAAATCTGCACAGGAAGACCTCCAGAAAGAGCACGAAGAAATCGTCAGCAAAGGCAAAAAGGATGCAGAAGAGCTGATAAGCAACGCAGAATCCAATGTTGATAAAGCTGTTGCAATGCTAGTGGAGGAATTCGAGAGGGCGATCTATGCTTAAGCCAAAAAGTATGACCCGTGCTGTTATCGTCGGACACAAAGAAGTCATGGATGAAACAGTAGACACGCTACACGATATCAATATCTTCCATATTGAAGAATATAACGAAGAAGATTCTACTTTCAAGATAGGGAAACCCTTTGAGAATGCAGGGGAAGTTTCCAAAAAACTTGTTCAACTGAGGTCAATTTCCAGTTTTCTTGGTATCAAGCCAAAAGAAGTTCCAAAACAGGACACAAATGTTTTGTGGGCAGAGCTTGATGAAAAACTGGCTCGCCTGGAAAGTGAACTTGATGAAAAGACCGAAAAAAAGAACAGTTATGAAACAAGGTTAAAAGAACTGGATTCTCTCCAAAAAGAACTCGAACCATTTGTTTCAATCCCCATAGATCTTAAAAATTACAGAGGTTATGAGAGCCTATCTGTGTTTGCAGGTACTGTAAAGGGAGACATCAGTTCTGAAATATCTGGAATTACAAATGATTATGAACTCGAATTTGATCCAAATACACACACTATTGCTCTTTTTGTCAGGAAAGACAAAGAAGAAATCGTGGCTGAGATGTTGGCTGATTACGAGTTTCGTGAGATACGTGTTCCAAATATGGAAGGGACTCCTTCGGAGATAATTGCTGATATAGAAAGTGAAAGAAACACTATCAATGAGAAAATCACTTCACTTGAAAAGAGTATTTCTGACATAAAGGAACGTTATTCTGATTTCATACTTGCAAGTGATGAAATTCTATCCATTGAATCCCAGAAATCCGAAGCACCTCTGAAGATTGCCACATCAGAGCATACTTTTGTAATTGACGGATGGGTTCCATCAGATGAGTACAACAGAATGACCCGGACACTTGAATCTTCTACTAATGGAAGAGTATTTGTTTCCAAGCAGGAGGTTACAGAAGAGGAAGAGGAGGAAGTGCCGGTAGAGTACAATAACGCAGGGATCATAAAACCTTTCGAAACAATAATGAACCTTTACGCAAGGCCCAAATACAAAGAAATTGATCCAACTGCATTAATATTTATCAGTTTCCCACTGTTTTATGGAATGATACTTGGAGATATTGGTTATGCTTTAATTCTTCTGGGGTTGGCATTTGGAGTTAAAAAACTGTTTAATTCCGATGCAATAAAACCCCTGATGAATATATTGATATACTGTCAGGTATCGACCTTGATCTTTGGTATCCTTTATGGAGAATTTCTGGGATTCCCTCTTGCAAGCCTGCATGGGGCACATGGAATTGAACCCGGTCTCATAGCCGGATTTGAAACTATAAACCTGTTCCAGTCTCCTATCGGTGGGGAAATGATCACATACCCTATACACAGAACACATCTGGTAATGACCCTTATCGTGCTTACTGCTCTCATTGGTGTTGCTCACATAAACCTGGGGTATATCCTTGGTTTTATCAATGAGAAAAAGAAACACGGCTTCAATGCAGCGATGCTTGAAAAGGGCAGCTGGATAGTAGTTGAGATTGGCATTGTGCTTGCAGTTCTCGGATATGTAGGATACCTACCAATTGCTGTAGGCGCCGCAATATTCGTGATAGGTTTCATAATGCTGACTAAAGGAGAAGGTATTAAAGGTCCCATTGAGTTACCCGGTTTGTTGAGTAACTCCCTGTCATACACACGTTTGATAGCCGTGGGCCTTTCATCAATTTATATTGCATCCACTGTGAACCTCATCGCTTTTGAAATGATCTGGCCACAGGGAGGTATAGCAGCGGTATTTGCAATATTGGTATTCATATTCGGACATGCGCTCAATACAGCCTTAAGCATAATCGCCCCCGGTCTACATGCTTTGAGGCTTCAGTATGTCGAATTCTTTACTAAATTCTATGAAGGCGGGGGCAAAAAGTACAGTCCATTTGGATATATAAGAAAATACACGGAGGAATAATAATATGGTAGGAGAAGAAGCAATAATGGATCCGGCAGGACTTAAAGCAATTGGTGCAGGACTCGCAGTTGGCCTTACAGGACTGGCATCCGGTATTGCTGAAAAAGATATTGGTGCCGCCGCTATCGGCGCCATGGCCGAAAATGAAGGACTTTTTGGTAAGGGCCTTATCCTTACTGTAATTCCTGAAACCATTGTCATTTTCGGACTTGTCGTTGCACTGCTGATAAGCTAAGCGAAGTTTGAGAGCATTCAAAAATGCTCTTAAATTCTTTTTAAGGTGTGAGAGCATGGGACTCGAAACAGTAATCAAAGACGTCATGGATGTTGCGCAGGCGAAGGTCTCTGATATCAATGCAGAGGCAGATGCCGAAGCGTCCCGTATTCTAGAGGATGCAAAGCAATCCGCCAAAGAAATCAAAGGGAGACGTCTTGCCAAAGCGGAAGATGAAATTCAGCGTATGAAACGGCAAGAATTGTCCAGTGCAAATCTCGAAGTCAAAAGGACAATGCTCAATGCACGTAAAGAAGTGCTTGAAAAGGCCTATAACCAGGCATTCAATGAGATTGCAGGGTTATCTGCGGATAAACAGGAAACACTTCTCAAGAATATCATAGAAAATCATGAATCTAAAGGCAGCCGTATCTATTCCAATAAGGAATCAGAAGATTTGGTGAAAAAACTGTCTTCCTTAGAGTATGCCGGCAACATCGATTGTGTTGGAGGTGTTGTTATAGAGAATGAGGATGGTAGTATCAGGCTTGATTATACCTATGATGGAATTCTTGACAGCGTGTATGAGCAGAACCTGAAACAGATTTCAGATATCTTATTCGGGTGATATCAAAATGAGGCTTTTCCAGAGACTCCGGAATAAGAGCTCCTCTGCAACAAGTAGCGGGGGCTCAAATTATGCTTATGTCACTGCGCGCGTACGTGCAATGAAGAGCAATCTGCTTCCAAAAGAGACATATTCACGGCTTATGAACATGGATCTTGATGAAATTACCCGTTTTATCGGAGAAACCCAGTATAAGCAGGATGTAGATGAACTTGCGCGGAAATTTAAAGGAGTAGATCTCATCGAGCATGCATTGAACAGGAATCTTGCAGTCACATTCTCTAAATTGATTGATATTTCCGAGGGTGAACTCAACTATCTCATCACGGAATATCTGAAAAATTATGACATCTGGGATATCAAAACGATTCTCAGAGGCAAGTATTACAATGCAACTCTTGAAGAGATCAAGGATAACCTTGTTTCTGCAGGCCAATTAAAGTATAATTTCCTGTCTGAACTTGCTGAAAAGGAATCTTATGAGCATGTTATAGATACACTCAGCAACACTGATTATTATCCAATTCTTAAGAATTATGACGGGACTAACCTTCCTGAAATTGAAAATCAGCTTGATAAGTTATATTATCAGAGGCTGTTCAATGCAATTGGCACACCCAAGTCCAGTGATCGTAAATTATTCTCCAAACTTATTCGTACTGAGATTGACATAAAGAATATTAAAACAATGTTCAGGATGAAGAAAGAAGGTGTTGAAGATGGTGAACTTGAAGATCTGGTTCTAGATGGTGGTCTCCGGCTTAGTCTGAAGGAAATAAACTCATTGGTTCCTCTGCCTTTTGCAGATTTTATAAATTCACTTGAAAAATATCCATACTGGGATGCGATCTCAGATTTTGCATCTCCTGATATGGAATCTCTTGTCGATCTGGAAACAAGCCTCACCAAGTACAGTATAAAGTCCGCTGCCAGTTTTTCACATGAATATCCCCTTTCAATCGTTCCGATCATGGATTATATGATCAATAAAAAGAACGAAGTAAACAATCTGAGAATAATCATCAGAGGAAAGGCAGTTAACCTCGATGACGAGATAATCAGAAATCAATTGGTGATTTGATGGATCTGGCAGCTGTAGGTGATGGTCAATTTGTAACCGGTTTCAGATTAGCCGGTGTGCATAAAGTGTATGAAATCAATGATGATAACAGCCTGGAGGAAAAGGTAAAGGAAATTTTCAATGATTCCTCCGTAGGCATCCTTGTAATGCACAGTAATGATTTTGATAAACTACCGGAAACCTTGAGAGACACTTTAAGTGAATCCGTCGAACCAACATTGGTAACCCTTGGCGGAACCGGCCAAAGTTCCAACTTACGGGATAAAATAAAACAAGCGGTAGGTGTAGATTTGTGGAAATGAATGGTGAAATTTATCGAGTGGCAGGACCTGTTGTCACAGTCACCGGTATCAAGCCGAAGATGTATGATGTGGTAAAAGTAGGTCATGAAGGACTGATGGGTGAAGTAATCCGTATAGAGGGTGAAAAGGCTACAGTTCAGGTATATGAAGACACATCCGGCATAAAACCGGGAGAGCCTGTAGCAAATACGGGAATGCCTCTTTCAGTAGAACTGGGTCCAGGTCTTCTGGAAAGTATTTATGATGGTATACAGAGACCTCTGGAAGTTCTCCAGCAAAAGATGGGAGACTTCATTGAAAGAGGAGTAACAGCAAACGGTCTTACCAGGGAGAAGAAGTGGGAATTCACCCCTACAGTATCCAAAGGAGACAGTGTCAAAGGCGGAGATATTATCGGTGTCGTACAGGAAACACCCAATCTCGAACACAAGATAATGGTCCCTCCAAGAAAGTCAGGAACTGTAGAAGATATCAAAAGTGGTAAATTCGTAGTCGATGAAACTGTTTGTGTACTCTCTGACGGCTCTGAACTATCCCTTATGCAGAAATGGCCTGTAAGAGATCCCAGGCCGGTAGACAAGAAACTCTCGCCAACAAAACCTCTTGTAACAGGACAGAGAATCCTTGATGGGATGTTCCCTGTGGCAAAAGGTGGTACAGCAGCTATCCCAGGTCCTTTTGGATCAGGAAAAACTGTTACACAGCAGCAACTTGCAAAGTGGAGTGACACTGATATTGTGGTTTATATCGGATGTGGAGAACGTGGAAACGAAATGGCCGATGTACTGAATGAATTCCCGGAACTGGAAGACCCAAAGACCGGAAGGCCACTCATGGAACGTACAGTTCTTATCGCAAACACATCCAATATGCCTGTAGCTGCTCGTGAAGCATCTGTTTATACAGGTATTACCATTGCTGAGTATTACCGTGACATGGGTTATGATGTATCTCTCATGGCAGATTCAACTTCCAGATGGGCAGAAGCAATGAGGGAAATTTCTTCCAGGCTTGAAGAAATGCCCGGTGAAGAAGGATATCCAGCATATCTGTCCGCCAGGCTTTCTGAATTCTATGAACGTGCAGGAGCAGTCCATTCCCTGGCAGGTCTTGATGGTTCCATTACTGTCATCGGTGCAGTCTCACCTCCCGGTGGTGACTTCTCCGAGCCGGTTACACAGAATACCCTGCGTATCGTAAAGGTATTCTGGGCACTGGATGCAAAACTGTCCCAGAAGAGACACTTCCCTGCAATTGACTGGCTTACCAGTTACAGTCTTTACAATGACAGGCTTGCAGGTTGGTTTACAGAAAATGTCGGCAGCGACTGGAATGAACTAAGGGATAATGCAATGGATATTCTTCAGGAAGAAGCAGAACTTCAGGAAATCGTGCAACTCGTAGGTTCAGATGCACTCCCTGAGGACCAGCAGCTTACCCTTGAAATTGCCAGGATGCTTCGTGAATACTTCCTGCAGCAGAACGCTTTCCATCCCGTGGACACATTCTGTCCCTTTGACAGGCAGTATAAACTTCTGAAATCTGTATCGCAGTTTGGTGAAAAGGCAACCGATAAAATGGAAAATGGTGTCCCCATCAACAAGATCATGGAAATGGAGTCCAAGGATGAACTTGCCAAGGTCAAATATGAAGAAGACTTTGATGCAGCCCTTGAAACAATCATGGCAAAGATGGATGAAGAGTTCACACAGCTTGGAGGCAACTGAAAATGACCAAAGAATACAAAACCATTGTAGATATTGCAGGACCACTCATATTCCTTGAAAAAACAGAGCCTGTAGGATATGGGGAACTTGTTCAGATTAATCTCCCTGATGGGACCACCAAGAGAGGTCAGGTCCTTGATACCTCCGCAGATGTGGTTGTTGTACAGGTTTTCGAAGGAACTCAGGGTCTGAATGATGAATCCGGTGTAGTATTCAGTGGAGATACCATCAAACTTCCTGTTGCAAAAGATCTTCTCGGTCGTATCCTCTCCGGGTCTGGAGAACCCCTTGACGGCGGTCCAAGAATTATCCCCGAAAAAAGGGTAGATGTGAATGGGGCTTCAATGAACCCTTTTTCCAGGAGACCACCTGATGAATTTATCCAGACAGGAATATCCACGATTGACGGTACAAACACTCTTGTAAGAGGACAGAAACTTCCTATCTTCTCTGGATCAGGTCTGCCACACAATGAGATTGCTCTTCAGATTGCAAGACAGGCAAAAGTACCCGGTTCTGAGGAAGATTTCGCTGTGGTGTTTGCTGCAATGGGTATCACCAATGAGGAAGCCCAGTCATTCATGGAAGACTTTGAGAAGACAGGTGCTCTTGAAAGAGCGACAGTTTTCCTCAATCTTGCAGATGACCCTGCAGTCGAACGTATAATCACCCCGAGGATGGCACTGACAGCAGCAGAGTATCTTGCATACGAACACGATATGCATGTACTTGTAATCATGACTGATATTACAAACTATTGTGAAGCACTTCGTCAGATGGGTGCAGCCCGTGAAGAAGTGCCCGGTAGACGTGGATATCCCGGTTACATGTACACTGACCTTGCATCCCTCTATGAACGTGCAGGTGTAATCAAAGGTAACAAGGGATCTGTAACCCAGTTTTCCATCCTGACTATGCCTGGTGACGATATAACCCACCCGATACCCGATCTTTCCGGTTATATCACCGAAGGCCAGATTGTAGTATCCCGTGATCTTCACAGGAAGGGTATCTACCCACCAATCGATGTGCTACCATCCCTTTCCCGTCTGATGAACTCCGGTATAGGGGAAGGTAAGACAAGAGATGACCATAAGGCAGTATCCGATCAGTTGTATGCCGGATATGCTGAAGGACGTGATCTTCGTGGACTGGTTGCAATCGTCGGTAAAGAATCCCTTTCCGAAAGAGACCAGAGAATCCTGGAATTTGCCGATCTTTTCGAAGACCGTTTTGTAAGACAGGCAAAAGATGAGGACAGGAATATCGAAGATACCCTGTCCATAGCATGGGAAATCCTTTCCGAGCTTCCGGAAGCACAGCTTACCAGGATAGACAACAAGTATATCGATAAATATCACCCTGCACATCAAAATGCAGAGTGAACAAAGAGTGATCCACTATGGGCACAAAGGATGTTAAACCAACTCGTTCCGAACTTATTGAACTGAAGAAAAAGATAAAACTGTCCCAGAGCGGCCACAAGCTGCTTAAAATGAAAAGGGATGGTCTTATCCTGGAATTCTTTGAGATTTTGAACAAGGCCAAGGGTGTAAGGAACGAACTGGATGACGCCTATGATAATGCCACTGAAAAAATAGGGATCGCTGAGGCAGTCGAGGGCAGAATGGTAATAAAATCCACTGCTCTTGCTCTCAAAGATGGACCAGAAATAAGTCTTGAAAGCCACAATATTATGGGTGTGGTGGTCCCTAAGATCGAAGCATCCAGTGTGCATAAACCCATCAACAAAAGGGGATACGGTATTCTCGGGACAAGCTCCTACATCGATGAAACTGTCGATTCATATGAGATCCTTGTTGACAAGATTATTCTTGCAGCAGAGATTGAGACCACTATGAAGAGGTTACTTGACGACATCGAGAAAACAAAAAGGCGTGTTAATGCCCTTGAATTCAAAGTAATTCCCGAAATGCAGGAAGCAATGGACTTCATCCGTTTCCGGCTGGACGAGATGGAACGTGAAAACACCTTCCGCTTAAAGAGGATTAAGGCATAATGCCTACCGCAGCACCTGATCGGCCTAGACTGGCCGACAGGCTTTTTTTTAGAATCACACAACCCCACAACCTTGCGCGTATTCTGCGCTGGGCATGGTTAATATCCCTTATGATGCTGGTATTTGGTTATCTTATCATTTATTTCAGGATTTCAGATTACTTGAATATCTGATTACATAATTGATTGGAACCATTCAGTAAAGTATATATATCTTCTTCCACTATATATAAACCGATAAATAGACAACATGCGGTTCTACTAGTTGTGATATTTTGCTCAACAAAGGTGATATACCTATTTAATTTCATTTTGCCTGCGTTATTTTTTAGCTGTGCGTATGGTCTTATGCAACTTTTGCAGGCAAATTCATTCAATAAGTAATTATAAGTTAAAAATGTGGTACATTTATGACACAGCACACACAAACACAAAAAGAAATAGCTAAAAAAATCGATTCTGATACTGTTATTGCCAACTGGAAGGACTGGAGATGGCAACTCAAGCATTCCATCGGTGATATAGATACATTTGAAACCTTGCTTGGCATCAAATTCAAACCCGGGGAAAAGGATAAACTCAAACAAACCCTGGAAAAATTCCCATTATCCGTGACTCCTTATTATCTCTCTCTTATAGACACCGATGATTTCAGGAATGATCCCATATTCCTGCAGGCTTTTCCTTCACCAAAGGAGCTGGACATCGATGAAGATGACCTTGAAGATCCTCTCTCTGAGGAGGAGGATAGTCCTGTTGAGGGGATCACACACAGGTATCCGGACAGGGTATTGTTCCATATAAGTAACACCTGTTCGATGTACTGCAGGCACTGTACACGTAAGAGAAAAGTGGGAGATGTGGATTCCATTCCTACCAAAGATGCAGTCTCTGAAGGACTGGAATACATCAGGAATACCCCACAGGTACGGGATGTCCTGCTTTCGGGCGGAGATCCTTTTATGTTGCCTGATGCTTATCTGGACTGGATTCTGACACAATTGAGAGAAATACCTCATGTAGAGGTAATTCGTATCGGTACAAGGATGCCTGTGGTGCTTCCTTACAGGGTAACTGATAATCTTGTAGAAATACTCAAAAAGCATCATCCTCTCTGGATCAATACCCACTTCAACCATCCACGTGAAGTAACAGAATCTTCCAGAGAAGCCCTGCGTAAACTTGCAGATGCAGGAATCCCCCTCGGAAACCAGACGGTGTTGCTTTCAGGAGTGAATGACTGCCACAGGATCATGAAAAAGCTTGTACAGAAACTTGTGCAAAACCGTGTACGTCCTTATTACCTCTACCAGTGCGACCTTTCGGAAGGCCTGTCCCATTTCCGCACTCCGGTGGGCAAGGGTATAGAGATAATGGAACACCTCATCGGCCACACAAGTGGTTTTGCAGTTCCGACCTATGTTATCGATGCTCCCCACGGAGGAGGTAAGATACCTGTCATGCCTTCCTATCTCATATCCTGGTCCACCAACAGGGTTATTTTGCGTAACTATGAAGGTGTGATCACTTCCTATAAAGAACCGGATTCCTATGAGCCGATATACTGTGACCGTAAATGTGAAGAGTGTAAACTCCAGCTTAAACTTGATGATGCAGCTGAATATAAATCTACAGGAATTGCAAAATTGCTTGCCGATCATGATGAAGTTGTAAGTCTTGTACCGGAAGATACCGAAAGAATGGAGAGAAGGGACGTTGAGTGATATAATCGAAAAAATAGGCAACTCCCTGATCCAGCACGGTACGTACAATAATCGTATTTACCTTATGAAACTGGATATTGGCGATCTGCCGGATCTTATACCTGAAATGGATCGGTTGGCAGAAAAACGCGGCTACAACAAGATATTTGCAAAAGTCCCTGCAGATTCCAGAGATGTTTTTGAAGCAAAGGGATATGTGAAGGAGGCCGGAGTACCCGGCTACTATTCCGGCAAGAAGGAAGCCCTGTTCATGTGTAAATATTTCACAGGGAACAGGCAGGAAGACACACAGGTTGAGGATGACCGGATTATCTCCACTGCCAAAGATAAGGCAGGAGACATCATGAATCCTGAATTACCCGAAGGTTTCCTGATACGGATGTGTACGGAAGCGGATGTACCTGCAATGGCAGAGATCTACGCCGAAGTATTTCCTACATATCCTTTTCCTATCCAGGACCCGGCCTACCTGAAAAAGACCATGGAAGATAATGTTGTATATTTCGCAGTTGAATATAAAGGTAACATAGTTGCCCTTTCCTCTTGCGAGATCGATTTTGAAAACCGGAATGCGGAAATGACCGACTTTGCTACACTCCCTCAGTTCAGGGGAATGGGGATGTCCACTTCTCTCCTCTCAAGAATGGAAAAAGAAATGGATAAGAAAGGGATCCTTACCCTGTATACCATCGCCCGGGCCGCGTCCTATGGTATGAATACTGTTTTTGCAAGGCTTGGGTATGAATTTACCGGAAAACTTGTTCAAAATACCAATATATCCGGTAATCTTGAGAATATGAATGTATGGTACAAGCGTATTTGAGTAACTCTTAAATAAACATTCTCCATATCATTCAGTTTATTATATCCATTTCAAGTTCATTCTGTGTTACATGTAAATAAGTGATTCCTCCGGCCTTCACATCATAGTCTATTGTCACTGAAGAAGTGTCATAATCTACCGGATCACTATTACCAGGACTATTAATATTAAACACCACAGAACCATCTTTTGTCAACAATTTCAAATAGTGCTGTGTGAGATTATTAAGCGAAAATGATGTATTTGTGCTATTGATAACAACATCGGGAAGTTCAGTTGTATCTCCCGAAAAATTCCATGAAAAATCCGGGTCTGCACCATTTTGGTTGGGAGGAGCATATTTCATCATAAATGAATCATTTAGGAAATCCACTGTGCTTTCGCCGTTATTTACCTGAAATACATCCTTCCCTTCCCATTTTTCTATATACTCAGATCCCACGGATTTATCCTTATAGGTAACTTCAATCTCCAACTGGTCATTACCACCACTTTTGGAAAGGCTGTATATCAGAGTCTTTGTACCCGAAATTGCTTTTATTTCGTAGTTGGATGGATTCAGGCCCTGACTGCCAGCCGCTTCTAAATTCATATAAAAATCATAGATAGGCAGAGTATTTGATGAATTAACAGCCCCTATTTCAATCTGGTTTGTAAGGGTTGTTGTTCCCATGGGGGGAACTACATCCAGTTCAATAATTGCGGTCTTATTCACATCATCTTTTTCTGCATTGGTATAGGTCATTGACTCCGCATAATTGGCCCATGCATCATAATATTCACTTTCAATATAGATATAGACCTTGTCAGAGGTCACGGGATTTGTTCTTGACGGCGATATGGATGTGTTGGGATACAAGACAAAAGGCCTGTTGTCCGATGTTACGGCAATGTTTACTTCTCCTTCTCCTGACGTTGAGGAGGAGCCATTGATCGTCATTATAGGTAAAGTGAGTGTTTCCCCGTTGTAATGAAATTCCGGGGGTGAAACCATTACAGAACCGCCATTTTCCCTGTACTTTGACCAGACGCCACCACCTTCATAAGCAATCTTCCTTTCATCGAGAGTATATTCAAAGGTACCCAATGAGCAATTGACTATAGGGGTAGAATTTGTAGTGTTCTGGATGACGATTCTTATATTACTGTTGTCGGAATATTCACCGTTAACACCAACTTCGCCTCCCATGAGGGAAAACGATGTAGTCTGGAGAGGAGATTCTCCGAGGGCTACTTTACTCATACGGGAGTCAAGAATCGTAAAAGCCTGTTCTACGTTTTGTGATTTGGAATTATCCTTCAGTTCATCAATTGCAGGGACGCTGTAAACCATCATTGCACTGATGGATACCACAGTAAGAGCAAACATGAGCAGAATACCAATAACAGAAGAGACTGCCTTACAGGAGAGGGATAGGTTACTTATTCGTATCATATATCCACCATTATTCCACTCTCACCTTCATAGGTGAATGAGTTATATATACGTCTATATTTTCGGAAAAATCCTCTTTCCTTAAATGTACAGTTGTATTTGTTTCGTCTCTGTTTATTACCTGCATACCCATTGTTTCATTCAGGTAATTTTCCCAGCCAGTATAATAATCACTTTTCACAGTAATATCTACAGATGATACATTTTCATAAGAAAATACCGATGAATACCCTCCGTCTGCAATAACTCTGATCAATCCCTCTCCCGAAATTCCATTTGAACCCATTACTGCAGCAACAGGTATTATCATATTGTTGTCAGAAAGGACAAAACCGGGTTTTTTGACCATAATTGTGCCTTCATTTCCATATTTTGCCCAGACACCCGTATTTTCATAAGCTACTGCAGTTTCTTCATAAGAATGCTTTATTTCTCGCATTTGCCTTTTGAATGTTTGATTCTCCAAACCTGCAGATGAAGAATTCCAGGTCTGCATTGTTACATTGATAGTACTGGTGCCGCTGACCAGGGCATTGCCTCCATACATTTTTAGTTCAACTGATTGTGAGGGAGCCATATCGAAAACGACTTTGTTTATATTTTCACCTAGTACAATATGGCTCTGCTTTATATTTTCGGTATGGCCGTGCTCCTGGATATTTTGAAGAGCAGGATAACCTGCAACTCCTATTATAGATATGGCTATTAGCATTATTCCAAGTATCAATATGGTATCAACTACTTCTGACACTGCTCCTTCGGACTTGAATATTTTTTTGGGAACAATATGCATGAGATCGCCATTTTTTAGTGGACTTCTATTATCTCCGTAGTACTGTTGTAAAAGAAGTAATGCTCACCTGTTACACTGTTTATCGTAGCGGATTCTATATCTGTTGTTGTCAATTCATAGGGTATCTGGACCCTGGTTTCAGCAATGCCGTCGGATTCAAATATTATTTCATGTGTTTGGTTTGAAATTTGCATATAATAATATTCATCCGCTATTTTCATAGGTAACACAATATCGGATTGTATTTCTTCAACATTACCTCCGGATTTTCTGGTAAGGTTTATTGTTGTATCAATCTTAGTAAGCTGAAGAGCAATGCTACTGCCATGTATTTCGAATTGTTCCCGCATAACGGAATGTTCATTCCGATCCATCATTACATAGGAAGAATTCATCACAGACATAAATACCATGATCGTTATTACAAATGTCAATATAAAACCAACAGCTGTAGAAACTCCCCTCCTGTCATGGTATATTTTTTGCATATTAATCACTCACGGGACCGTTACGGGCAAGGTCACATTGATTTTGTTTTTACTTGAAGAGATAGCCACCGTTGCATTGATCATCTTGTATCTCTCACACCTGAATGATTCCCCGGTGGCGAGTTCTCCTGATAGTGAATACAGTCCAATAACATTGCTTGAGTTTAAATATTTCAAACTGTATGTCTTCTCTGCTGTACTGTTGTCAAACTGGTAGGATTCATTGCCTTTGAGATCTATAAAAAACGGGTCGATTTCATAGGTTTGATTTGAAACATTAACCTTTATATTACTCCCCTCCTCATACATTTTCATACACCAGATGGATGAACCGGATTGATTTAAGGCATGCACTTCGAAAGGTTCTGATATATCCCCCAGATTACTGGTATCGGTTAATTCCATTGTGAAATTATCCGTATTATTCACATTATCGATTATCGTCCAGTTCTCCTGCCCTGAGGATAAACCGTTTTTTGTAAAATATGCATCCTGGAGAGTACTGTTGGTAAATGAAAACGATACTCCCTGATATGCATATAATATTGTAACTTCACGGGAATAATTTTCGAGATAGCGACTGAAGACTGTATGATTGAAAGAAGTACCTGTGGTGGCATTGTAATAGGCTGCCTTTGTCGCTTCATCGGTCATACGGGCAATATTGGATACTTCAAAATAACTTATATCATTATTTGATTCAGAGGCTATGTTACTTGCATAAATAATATTATTTAGCATTACAGTTGAAACTACAACCATAAATCCTATGGTAAATGCAGCGAGCAGCAACATCTGTCCTGAATCATTAGATTTATCCATCATTCACTCCCTTTTTTACATACGCCACATTGTGAGTTTTACATCAACTATATTGTAGAAATCCGTTGTATTGTCCATATCTGGAATTGAAGTTCTGTTCTCAAAGGAAGAGGGATTTGCAAGATCGCTATTTGAAAGTACAACTTTCCTTGAAACTATCACAGCATTATCAGAGGGGTCACCGTTGTATATGTAAGGCGATGTGAGAGTATTCTCTGAATCCAGCCTGAATGTAAATTCCATATTGTGGCCGATTCCTTTTGCTACCAGAGTTTGCTGCAGTAATTCTTTGACCGGACCACTGATAGTATCACTGCTGTTTGTCCTGGATATGTAATGAGTAGCGTTCCAGACATATTCATCACCACTCCACCCTATGATCTCTTTTTTGAGTTGAGAATCCTGATCATATTGTGAATGATCAAGTGCCATTACCATATCCTGGCCCAGGGTATATAGCTGTGATTCAATATGTGCATTTGCTGTAGAAGATGTCAAAGGAGTAATTGTGGTTGCCTGAACGGCAAATATGAGTACCCCGATCATTACCATCGCTGCCATTATGGCTTCAAGTGTGTGAAGTTGTGCCGAATCATCATTACGAAAAATAAATTTCAGTGCCAATTTACCACACCCTGACAGATATTGTGGCGGTTTGCACATTATTGTTTTCTGAATTTTCAAAAAGAACAGTTCTTTTTGTTTGTCCTATGTTTCCAACAGAAGGCAGTGGCTTTCCAGCCATGTATATTGTCGATGAATTATGTTCGAGAGTTATATTCAGATCATAACTACTAAATTCCCCTTTTAACCCGAGAGAGGACAAAGTCGTTTCATAACTGTTATTTAACAATGAAAAAAAAGTTTCCGTATTTTCGCGGTTAATGAGGTTGGTAGTGGTCATATCTCCAGAACCCATTTCTTTTTCTGTGATAGTTACTGCCACACGATCTGCAATCAGGGTTACTTCATCTGATTCAGAATTAAATGGCGTAAACAACCCGGAAGTATAATTGAACACAAAAAAAATTGCAAATATAAAAATTGTAATTGCGGCCAGATAATCGATTGTAATCTGACCATCCGGGTCTGTTTTAAACGTATTATCTTTCATTGACCTGTATGTCATCATATTTCAGTCCATTCAAAAGATGCCAGAATATAGTTATATGTCACCGATTCCTCAAGCATGCTTATTTAATATTGTGAATTATAAAAATATGGCGATGAATGTTGATGGTATTGAAAGTGCCTTCTGTGTGTACCAGTATGTAAGATTTATGTACACAAAAAAACAAAAGAAAAAAGATTAAAGGGGCCTCTGTACCCCTTCATTTGTATCAGATGAGGTATCATCAATTTCTTCAAAATCTGCCACATAGGTATATGCGGTATCATTATTTTCTATCATACGATATGTGACTACCACAGATGCGATCACAACAATCGGAGTAGTAATCAGTGAACCAATAACTACATAGCTGCCGATGGCACTGATTATCCAGAGAATGATGGAGATGATTGCCGTATCCAGGAAATTGTTTTTTCCAATCTTCAATACTTTCCTTGATGGCATCAACTCCACTGTAGCCCCTGATGACAAGTAACGGAAAAGCATACAGTAACAGTATGGAAAGGATAATTCCCGGTATTATGAGCAGCATATAGCCAACTAATAACAGAACAGCCGCCACAATAGCGAAACCCCAACTTCTCACGAAATGATCAAATCCACTGAATACATCTTTGTAATCAATAGGCTCTCCCTTAACGCCCCTGACAGCCATATCAACCAGCCCATAGAACAGCGGGGCAATTGTCACAATAAGAATCGAACCGATCATGGCGACCAATGTAGCAATGATGTATGTCATGAAGTTTTCTTTGAAAACATCCCATGTGTCTGAAAATATCTTCTCATAATCCATAAATGATCTCCTGAAAATTGTGTATAATTATGTCTCTAAAATATATAAGAACTCTATTATATAAATATATAACCTGTCGATTTATAGTCGGTTTTGTGGCATGGAGTGGAACTGGATTGCTCAGGCTGTATTCTTTTGAAAAGCAATTTAACGTAAAACGTACATAGTAAAGTCAGGAGGGTAAGAATGAAAAATACCATTACCAGGAGTTTTGAACTTGGGGATTATGCAATAAAAGGAGCACAGATTGATGGATTTTCCATGACGCTGCATGACCGCGAACATTTGAGCACTGAAGTTAAATATGTGCCCGCCTGCTGTGACAGCTTTACAAAAGACCAGATAGAGGAACTGATCCAAAGAATTATGGAAAAAGCAAGTTATTTCATGGAAAAACTTCATGAAAACATCAAATGCAATGTCATTTTCGTGGATTTTGAAGAAACGGGTTTCACGCCTGATAGTGACATGCCATCAATAGAAGTGCGCTCCCTGGAAAAGTTGCACGTAATATACAGGTTTTCAGTGGAATATTATATCTAAAAAATAAATTACAGGAGTTGGGTAGATTCTTCCTGCTTTTGCATTTTCACAACCAAAAAACGCAGAATTCCGCCACCTGCGTTACCTACCAGATGTGGGATCTTTGCAGGACTCTCAATAATTGAATCCTTCTCCACAATCTCGGCTTCATCGCCAATTTCAACTCTGGCCTTGCCTTCAAGTATATAGAAAAACACATCCACCGGAGTAATATGTTTTTTCAGAGACTGTTTTGGTTCAAGGGTTATGTGCATTGCCTGGCCATGGTCTGATGCATACATCTTTCGCACATCTGCACCATGCGGATTCTTTTTTTGCTCGGCATCTTTTACGTATCGGATTTGCATATTAAATTCTCCTATAGAGGGGATGGGAGGCTTTAGAGCAGCCTCCCCAGATCATTTTCTACAGTTGTGTTCTTGCTGATGTTGAAATTTTCAACCAGCACGTTTAACACATTCGGGGAAACAAACGCCGGCAATCTCGGCCCCAGTACAATGTTCTTGACGCCAAGACTTAGCAGGGCAAGCAAGACAAGGACTGCCTTTTGTTCATACCAGGCAATATTGTAGGAAACCGGCAGATCATTTATGTCATCCAGTTCAAAGGCTTCAGCCAGCTTCTGGGCAATGACAACCAGTGAGTAGGAATCATTACACTGGCCCGCATCCAGTACTCTGGGTATACCGCCAATGTCTCCCAGGTCCAGCTTATTATACCGATACTTGGCACAACCTGCTGTAAGAATTACCGCATCCTGTGGCAGTTGTTTTGCAAATTCAGTATAATATTCCCTGTCGTGCTGTCTCCCGTCACACCCTGCCATGACAATAAACCGGGATATCTGGCCGGCTTTTACTGCATCCACGATCTTGTCGGCAACTGAAAGGGCGGCATTGTGTGCAAATCCGGCAGGTATTGCGCCATTTTCCAGTTGTACGGGTGGTCTGGATTGTTTTGCCATTTCAATGATTTCAGAGAAATCTTTTGTACCGTCTTCTTTCTCTTCGATGTGTTTGAGTCCTTCAAATCCGACCATTGCTGTTGTGAATATCCGGTCTGAATAGGAATCCCTGGGTGGTACAAGACAGTTTGTGGTCATAAGTACAGGACCATTGAATTTTTCAAATTCGGTTTTCTGGTGCCACCATGACCCACCGTAGTTGCCCACCAGGTGTTCGTACTTCTTAAATTCAGGATAGGCATTGGCAGGAAGCATCTCACCGTGGGTATATACATCGACACCGGTGCCTTCAGTCTGTTTCAGGAGCTGGTCCATGTCCTTCAGATCATGCCCACTGATAAGGATTCCCGGATTGTTCCCGGTTCCAATGTTAATTTCTGTGGGTTCCGGATGGCCATAGGCTGCAGTATTGGCTTCATCCAGCATTGCCATTGTCTTGACACCGAAACTTCCACATTCCAGCACCAGGCCTGTGAGGTCATCTACTGACAGGGAGTCATCAAGAGTGGCTACCAGTGCCCTGTCAACAAAAGCCTCAATATCTTTATCTTTGTGACCAAGCACACGGGCATGGTATGCATAAGCAGCCATACCTTTTAGACCATATACCAGTAATTCTTTCAGGGATCTGATATCTTCATTTTCAGTTGCCAGGATGCTGACTGAATCCGTGTTTCCAAGTTCATCCGGGTTGACCGTTGCAGCCTGTGGAAGTTCGCTCAGGTCCACTCCATGTGCCTGGAGTTCGGATTTAATCTGTTCCCTTTTATCATATGCATCCTGAATCCACTTCTTGAAATCAGTGGCACTGAAGTTGACATTGGTTACTGTTGAGAAAAGGGCTTCTTCCATGAAACGGGAATCAATATAATCTTCTGGTTCTCCTTCCTCTTGCTCATTTCCTTTCAGGGCATTTATTAATCGGGTTTTCAGTCCCGGATTTTCGGGAACTGTGTCTCTTGCTTTCTGGTTGACAGCGGCAAGACCTTTAAGCATATAAATAAGCTGGTCCTGCAGATCTGCAACTTCATTTGATTTCCCGCATGCTCCACCCTTTGTACAGGCTTCTCCTTTTGCTGTTTCTTCACATTGGTAACAAAACATATTTTCCTCCACACTTTATAGATATTTTGCAACATTTATATCTAGCAAAGTATCTTCTTGATACTAAGTATTATTAGGATACTGGTTTATATAATAGAAGGTTTCTAACTAGATACTATGAAAGATTGCACCCTTTACAAGATGATGGACATAATTGGCAAACGCTGGACGCTGTGTATTCTACTGGAATTGCATAAAGGAGATAGATACCAGAAACAGTTCAATGAACTCAAAGCAATGTTGGGAGATATTACACCAAAAATGCTGTCTACCCGCCTGAAGGAACTTGAGTCACATGGACTTGTCGAAAAGAAAATTGATTCCTCGGCCATCCCTGTAAAATCCTTCTATTCGTTAAGTGAAAGTGGACAGGAATTTATCGAAATAATCAAGGAAATCAAGGGATGGGGTCTCAAATGGAAGTTTGACAATCCGCTTTGCAGTGTTTCCGATTGTAAGTATTGCGGTGTTGGAAAAACAGCCGGGAACTAAAACTGTAATTGTTACCGGGCGGATATTTCCAATATTCCTCTTGCCGCCAGGATTCCGGTTGCAGAAGCATTAACTATGTCTCTGGACAATCCTGCTCCGTCCCCGGCTGCAAACAGGTTCCTGGTACTTGATTGCATATTCCCGTCAACCTGTATTTTCATGGAATAAAACTTGACCTCCGGAGCATAGAGAAGGGTGGAGTCGCAAGCCACACCGGGGATGATCCTGTCAAGGGTTTCCAGTCCCTCTATGATATCCATAACTATTCTGTGCGGCATGGCCATTGAAATATCTCCTGGCGTTACATCTTTTAGGGTATTCACCACCGGATTTCTTGTAAGACGCGCTTCAGTGGAACGCCGCCCTCTTCTCAGATCTCCCATTCTCTGGAGGACAGGTTTGCCTCCTCCTATGGTGGTTGCCAGTTTTGCCACCGACCTGGCATACTTTATTGTGTTTTCAATGGGTTTTGTCAGTTCGATATGTACCAGGAATGCGAAATTGGTATTCTCAGAAACCGTGTCATGCATTGAATGCCCGTTGATGGCAATGAATCCTTCATACTCTTCCCTGACAACAAAACCGTGTTCATTGGTACAGAAAGTACGTATGAAATCGTCATATTTGCGGGTCTGGATGTGGAATTTCGGATCACGGTTAATTTTGGTCACAGGATCCATTATGATTGCAGGAACCTCCACACGAACGCCGATGTCCACACCTGCAAACCGGGCATCAATGGAATGTTTATCAACCATTTCATTGACCCATTTTCCCCCAATCCTGCCGGGTGCAAGAAGCGTATAACTGCATTCTATTGTCCTGCCGTTATTCAGAAAAACACCCCTGCAGACATTGTTCTCAATCCAGAGATCTTTCACGTCAGTATTCAGGAGAAAATCCACTCCATTTTCATCAAGTCTCTTTTTAAAGTTCCCAATAACAGCAGGTGCGTTATCTGTTCCTATATGCCGTTGTTTTATATCGATGAATTTTGCTCCCACCGACGCAGCCCGGCGTTGTAGTTGTTCTACATCTTCTCCCTTTGGTGAGATCATTTTTTCTGTGGCACCACACTGCAGGAATATATTATCCACATAATCCACAAGTTCCCATGCCTTCTCCTGATCATGAGTGAATTCTAAAAGATCTCCTCCGGTATCCGGTCTTAAATTCAGGGTCCCGTCAGAAAATGTCCCCGCTCCGCCAACTCCACACATGATATTGCAGGGGGTACAGTGCATACAGTGTTGAACGGATTCCATAGGACAATGTCTCTTTTCGACATCTCTGCCCCTGTCAATTACCAGGATTTTCAAACCATGACCGGAAAGTTCATTGGCTGCAAACATCCCGGCAGGTCCGGCTCCGATAATAATTACATCGTATTTGTATACCTAATTCATGTGCCTTTTAGACCTCATAAAGAAAAGCAATCTGGAGGTATATAATTATTTACCACATAATACCCGGGATGAAAATCTCTTACATTCAATTGTTGCTGACATACTCCCACGACTAAAGTGCGTGGGGTTCTACGGTTGATTGCTTTCTAATCATTGCCGCTTTGGGGATACCAGTATTCCCCTTTGCTACATCACTTTCTGTAGCAAATCGAACTATGTTTGGAGATAATGCAATGTTGAAAGCTGCATTAACGTCCGCATGTTCAACGTGTCCACAAGAAGGACACTGGAAGTTTTTGCCATTTCTGTCCCCTATATGACCGCATCTGCTACATGATTGAGAAGTGTATGCAGGGTCGATATAAGCGATAGGAACTCCAAGTAGTTTGGCTTTGTATTCTATCATCATTTGGAACTGATAGAAAGACCAACTATTCAAGGAATAACGGAATGACTTTGCTTGTTTCTTGTTCTTACGGATGCCCTTGAGTTCTTCGAGCTTGATTCCGTAGCCATTTTCATAGGCATTACCCACTATCTTCTTGCTAATTTTGTGGTTAATGTCTCGGACGATTCTACTTTCACGGTTTTTGAGTTGTTTTACTTTTCGATATTTACCTCTCTTTTGTAGATTTTTACGGATATGTTTGTATTTTTCATGAATATGTTGTCCTGATTTACCGAGTTTCATAATTTTTCCAGTATCAGGAGATGCTACGACTGCTATATGACCTGTAGTATTTCGGTCTACTCCTAACCATTCTGTAGCTTCATATTCTGAATTTTCTTTGTGGGTTACAGAAACAAAGAGATATTCGTTATCTACTTCAATCTGATTGATAGTGTCGAAGTAGATGGGGATTTCATGTTTAAGTTCCAATTTCAATGCTGTTATTTTGATAATTTGTGATGCAGGGGCATACTGGATTCCCTGTTTAGGGATTGTTAATTTAACCTTATTGACACGTTTTATCTTCTTATTACGCCCGTATTTACGAATAATCTGATTGCTCATCACTGATTTTAATCCGAATTGTTTTACATCTTTGGAACTGAATTTAGCTGAATGCGGATGATGCTCTAATACATAGTGGGCTACTTGTTTAGCCTTTTTTAGTTCATCGGAAAAATCTCGATGATGCTTGATTTTGTATGTGAGTATCATTTATTTTTCTGTTCCTCAATGTATTTTTTAACCGTTGTTTCCGAAATGTGACCTACAGATTCACAATAGTAGCTTCGAGTCCATAATGTCGGGAGTCTAGTTCTCATTTCTGAAAATTCTTGTCTTAAAATACGAGATGTATAACCCTTCAATTGTTGAACAATCCAATGAGGACTCATTGTAGGTGTAGTTTTCACAAATAGATGAACGTGGTCGGGCATTATTTCCATTTTTTCAATGATTACTCCGATTTCTTCTGCTTTATTATAGAGAAGTTCCTTTAAACGTGCTTCAATCTCATTTTCTAAAACATTGCGTCTATATTTAGGACACCATATTAAATGAAAACCAATGTTATACACCGTTGTATTGCTATGTTTCCATCTCTCTGTTGCCATGATAATGTATTATATGTCTGACATCTATATAACATTTGTGATTAACTAAATGAGTGGGGTACGATTCATCCTATGACTAAAGTCATAGGCTTTCTCTACCCCTACGCCCCATTAGTCGTAAAAGGCCAACTTATTCTTTTATAAAAATAGATTTATAGCCATACTACATTGCCGCTTAAACTGAATTAGGAAATAAAACCCCGGGATAAAATATGCAACTCAGTAATACAATACCTGAAAAATGTACATCAATGGGCCAATTTTTGTATACCAATTGTAACACTCTTTCAGAAAAGGTTGTCGAAAGACAATATGCCCGGCAACCCGAATTGACTGCAAAGTATGGCAAAAAAGGAAAAAAACTGTCATTGCAGGATTGTAGATATCACATATTCTACCTGGGAGAAGCTATCTGTGTTCATAGTAAACCTCTATTCCTGGATTACATGCAATGGGTCAAAGTCCTTATGCATAACCTGGGAATTCCGGAAAAATACCTGATCACAAACTTTCAGATTATAAAAGAAGTTGTTTCCGAAAAAGTTGCTGAAAACCAGTTTACAAAGGAAGAAGCAGATATTATACATGAATATCTAGATGCCGGGTTAATGGCATTTGAAGAAAAAGAAAATGATACAGTATCTTATATTGATCGAAATACATATTATGGTAAATTAGCAGGCAAATATATTGACCTGCTTATTGAAGGAAAAAAGAATGCTGCATCCGACTTAATTTTCAGTGCTCTTGAAAAAGGAGCGACTATAGAAGATATCTATCTTAATATATTCCAGCCTTCACAATATGAAGTGGGAAGACTCTGGCAAACCAACGTGATAAGCGTTGCCAAAGAACACTATATTACTGCTTCAACTCAACACATTATGTCCCGGCTTTATCCAGAAATGATTTCACAGGGAAATAAGGATAGGACCGTTGTGGCTACCTGCATAGGTAATGAATTACACGAATTGGGCGTGAGAATGGTTGCAGACTTCTTTGAGATGGATGGCTGGAATAGTTATTACCTGGGAGCAAATACGCCTGCAGAAAGTATAATACAGACAGTTAATGATACAAATGCGCAGGTTGTTATTGTTTCTGCTACCCTTTCAATCAATGTTCATAAGCTAAAGGCACTGGTTCAGGAATTGAGGAATTCAAAAGATCTGGAAAATACAACTATCATGGTAGGTGGACATCCATTCAACATCGATCCTGAATTATGGGAAAAAGTGGGTGCGGATCTCTATGCTCCGGATGCAAAGCAGTCGGTGGCGCTGGCAAATGAATTATTTGACAGGAAATAACGTTTGAGTGATTTGTTGCTGAAATAAACATAGCAGAAGAAGCCGGATTTGTATATTCTTGTGAAGGGATAGGCATGGATGACAGTGAAATATATGATCAGATGTCACAGTTGAATAATGAGTTAGTAAATACTCAACGTGATCTTGTAAAGACAAATAAAAATCTGGAATATCAAATAGAGAGATTCAAAGTCACACTTCAAAATATTGCAGATCCTGTAATTGTGACAGATGAGAATTTTATTATTACACTGGTTAATCAAAAAGCATTCTCTTTTATTGGTAATAACCAGGACATCATCAACAAACCAATCGATGAAGTTTTGCAATTTAAAGAAACAACATCAAATTCTGAAAATGGTGTATTTACATTATCACAGCAGGAAAGCATATTTCCCTTACATCATAAAGAACTATTACTTTTCTCCTATAGCCAGGAACCGTTTTTTGTAGAACTCAGTATTTCTGCAATTGAAGAAAAATCCGGAATAACAAGTGGGTATGTAGTGGTAATTCACTCTATTGCTGAAAGAAAAAAGATAGAAATTCAACAAACTGAAATTAAGGATATTTTACAGGTAATCAATCGAATATTGCGCCATGACATATTGAATCATCTAAACGTGATTCAGATGGCAACATACCTGTCAGAAAAAAAGGGCGATTTTACTTATCTGAGCAAAGTCATGAAATCTGTAGAAGCCAGTATAAAATTGGTTAATGACATGAAAAATCTGGAATATACGGTATCCAAAGGAGGCAAACTTGCAGTATATGAAACCCGTGAAATAATAGAAGAAGTAAGTTCCAATTACCCCATCCAGTTCAATATTAGCGGTTACGGTAAGATTGTAGCTGATGAAGCATTCAGTTCTGTAATTGACAATCTGATTCGAAATGCCATTAACCATGGCAAAACAGAAAAAATGGATATTGTGATATCCCCTAACAAAGACTATAGTGAGATCAGTATCAGGGATTACGGGGCTGGGATGAAAAAAGATATCCTTGACAAAATATTTGATGAAAATTTCAAGGCTGGAAGTACCGGGAATACTGGGATTGGTTTATACATTGTCAAAAAAGTTGTTGAAAGGTATGGAGGTAAAATCAAGGTGGAAAGTGAATTAGGAAAAGGAACGACATTTACACTAACGGTGCCATCAAAAAAATAAAATTTGCAAAACCTGCTCCCGGGTATTGTAACAAGTAAGGGGTTTGCAAAAGATAAAAGCATGAACAGAATAATAGTGACAGATTGGTGTTTAATTATTATTATTCTTTTTCTTGTAACTACCTTTTATGAATACTTAATCTAGAACAGGCCACTGTTTTTCGCTAATTATATTTCCAACAATATTAGGGAAGAGCTTGGCACATATAATATAAAAAATTTCAAAAGCACAATTGTACATAATAAATACATTATATAATTTGCATATATTGGGTTTGGAATAATAAATTCCAGTGGAAACTATGGGGTTATTATAGGACGAAATATAAGAAAATAAAATCACATCTGATTCTTTGCCACCGGTATTTTAAGTAGGTGTGACAACATAGCTTATAGAGGAGTGGGTTTTAGAAGTATCAAAGTGGAAACTATCTCTATAAATAGTCACATCTCAGATATATCAGTGTTAACTTACAAGGTGGCAACCACAATCTCAAACAGATAAATGGTTGCATACCTACATTCCATAACTAAAAATAAAGGTGATAAAATGTTCTGTTATCAGTGTGAAGAAACAATGAACGGGGAAGGTTGCACTAAGAATGGTATGTGCGGTAAGAAAGGGGAAGTTGCAGACCTTCAGGACGATCTTATCTATGTGCTTAAAAGCATTTCATTCTACAACCAGAAAGCAAGAAAGGCGGGCATTTCTGAGACGAGCACTGATGATTTTATGTTCGATGCATTGTTCTCAACCATAACAAATACCGATTTCAGAGCAACCGGTATTCAGGAACGTATTGACAGGGGATTCGAGCTTCAGAAGGAGATCAAGCAGAAACTTCTGGATAACAATGCACTTGATGAGAACAATTTGCCCGGGATAGCAACTGTGACCCCGGAAAACCTCAATGACAGGAATACCGGCATACTTGCAACAGAGGATGAAGATATCCGGTCATTAAGAGAATTGTTGATCTTTGGTATCAAAGGAATTGCAGCATATGCCCATCATGCTATGATGCTTGGACATACCAATAAAAAGGTCAATTCATTTGTTGAGAAAGGCCTTGTGGCAACCACGGATGACAGCCTAACTGAAAAGGAACTCATCTCCCTGGTCCTGAGATGCGGGGAAAAGGGTTTTGATGTGATGGCAGCACTTGACATGGCAAATACCACTACATTCGGGCATCCGGAATCGACTCAGGTCAATATCGGAACTAGAAGCAACCCTGCAATTCTCATAAGTGGGCATGACCTGAATGACCTGAAACAATTATTGGATCAGGCAGAGGGAACCGGTGTCGATGTATATACCCACGGTGAGATGCTGCCTGCCAATGCCTATCCTGAGTTTAAGAAGTACGAACACCTGGTGGGCAACTATGGTGGGTCATGGTGGCACCAGAAGCAGGAATTCGAGAGTTTCAACGGACCAGTATTATTGACAAGCAACTGTATAGTTCCTCCGAAGAAGACCTACATTGACAGATTATACACTACCGGGTCCGTAGGTTATGATGGTGCCACACACATTGTACCTAAAGATGGTAAGAAAGACTTCTCTGCCATCATCGGGCAGGCAAAAGCCTGTGAACCTCCTGTGCAACTGGAAGAAGGTACCATTACGGGTGGGTTTGCCTACAACACCGTATTGTCCAATGCAGACAAGATTGTTGATGCTGTCAAGGCGGGCAAAATTAAGAAGTTCATTGTAATGGCAGGGTGTGACGGACGTCACAAGGACAGGCAGTACTACACAGATTTTGCAGAGGCACTGCCCGAAGACACTGTCATACTTACCGCTGGATGTGCAAAATATCGCTACAATAAACTTAACCTGGGGGACATTGACGGCATTCCCAGAGTACTGGATGCAGGACAGTGTAATGATTCATTTTCACTGGTAATCATTGCACAGGGACTTATGGCCAGACTTGGATTTGAAGATGTCAATGATGCACCTATCTCCTACAATATCGCATGGTATGAACAAAAGGCAGTCCTTGTATTGCTTTCTCTCCTGAGGCTTGGAATAAAGGATATCACGCTTGGACCGAGACTGCCGGCATTTGTTTCCCCTAATGTATTGAAAGTGCTGGTGGAAAAGTTCAACATAACACCGAACACTACTGTAGAAGAGGATATGGCAAGACTCTTAAAGTAAACTCTTAAAAATGAAGGCAGGACCATAAGGGTCAACTGTCTTATTTTTTCAATAATTCCAAATATGAGGAAGTCCTTCTCCCGCCTCATCAATGATGGGGAATCAGCTTGGCAGAAGTAAATTAGGTTGAATAGTTACACTAAAATAAATAAATAAATAAATAAATAAATAAATAAATAAATAAATAAATAAATAAATAAAGAACGAAGAATGAATTACATCATTCGCAACTTTTCAATTCTGTTACATAGTCATAGACAAAAGCAGCCACTAAAGCTCCAACTATTGGTCCGATGATATAGATTGGGAACTGCCACCAGAAGTTCGTACCTCCCAGCATAAACTCGGCAAGATACGGTCCGAAAGTACGGGCAGGGTTAAGCGATGATCCTGTTATGTTCCCAACAACAATTATGTCCGCAGCAACTACAAGACCGATTGCCAGTCCTGCAAAACCTGCTGGTGCTCTTTTGTCGACAGCTGAACCCATAATTGTCAGCATCAGGAAGAAAGTTGCTACTGCTTCACAAAGTATTGCCTGACTATAGCTGACACCGTCGAACATTGCAGTTGCCCCCAGGCCAGTATCAACTGCACGGGAACCTAAAATTGCCACAATTGTAAATGATGCAAGACTTGCGCCTATTAACTGAGCAACGATGTAACCCATCATATCCTTTGCAGGAAAACGTCCTGTGGCCCACAGTGCAATGCTCACTGCAGGATTGATATGTGTACCCGATATGTGCCCAAATGCATATATCATTGCAATTATCGCTATGGCAAAAGCAATGCCTATAGCAAACCAGGCTTCGATGTTTAGACCAACATTAAAAGAATTCTCCGGGATCCGGTTCGCACCTTGCACCAGCAACATAGCGGTCACTACAGATCCGGTACCAAGGAACACCAGCACATAGGTACCTATGAGTTCAGCAATGGACCTTTTGAACAAACTTATTTCTGACATAAAGACACCTCTCAAAATAAGATAGTGTTCAAAGAAGGCACACTATCTCTAGGCTTTTCACACTGCTTCCTTCCAGTTGCAATAGTTGCACTTGTAATCAAAGTAGTTTGCAGTGCAGAACTTACACACCCTTGCCGGGGAGTGTGGGTCCTCCTTATGCAGAGAAATTATATTCGTCATGAGGGTTGCGGTTACAGGCTCACTTGTGAGCAGGCATGGGAAGTCAGCAAGCCTCATAAGGGAGGAGAAACGGACAGTTATCGCACATGCAGGATATGCATAACGCTGCGGGTTATTTATCACATCATTGTTTTCGATCGCACTGTAGTCAATAGGTATGCCCTGGACTACCGATCCGGCTCCCCTTGGTTTGTGGTCGATAATGCGCTCACCCTTCTCGATCAGGTCTATGAAATCCACGTTATGCAACTCTGCTGCAGCATCCCTTGCAGGATTGGTGAGGACATAATTGTGGAATCTCTTTACCAGCAGATCATTGACCATCATTGTAGTGAAGCCATCCATCCAGAGAATTTTAGTGGTAGCACCTGCTGTAGCATCGGTAGCGATTGTCAGTGGAGAATACTCGTTTTTGAACTTGCCCATTGCACTTTCTAGTGTGTCATAGAGCACACCGCTGACAGCTTCCAGGATAGCCATCGTCATATCATCTTTTGTCATATTGAACATGGACTGAGATATGTGGTGCGCAACGTCTCCTACACCATATGCAGGAACGGTTACTATGTTTCCGTAGAAGATTTCCTCATCCATTGCAGCTTTCACAGTGCCTTCCATTTTTTTCCGATATCCTTCCATATATTTTTTGACATCGAAGGAGGTGTGGCCATGCTGCTCCATGAGAAGTGCCTGGGCTTCCACCGGCGTATCGTATATCATTTTGAGCATTTCAATTTCATCTTTCACTGCATCGGCAGCAGTCTTGCCTTCTTCCAAAGATGTCTGGAACTGAGCACCAATACCGTACGAGGTATTCATACCCCAGGATTTAGAGGAGAGTATTGTGCGCTTGTGATCATCAGGGATGTCCAGGTTCTGAAGAATCCTGTTGACGACATTGCTGGTACTTCCGGGACTGAATGCAAAATCCACAACACAGGTCGGACCATAGAATCCACCATATCTTCTTATTGATTCCTTCCCTATAAGGGCTTCAGCTTTTCCAATAGCATCAACAAATTTCTCGACGGATGCCCTGAATGCCGGGTCTTCATCATAGAGAATTTCAAGGACAGGGGGTGTCTGGTAATGCTCAACGAAGGGATCGTCTTCCGGCCTAACTGTGTCAGTAAGGGATGTCATGACATTATAGTGAGCATTGACCGAATCAATATGCAAATCGAATACTTCCTTGCTTTGCCCACCCTCTGGAGACATCTGATTGACAGCATCCACATACGGTTTTGCGTCAGTCACTTTGAACTCTGTTCCTCTTTTATCTTTAATCGTGCTTATAACAGCCTTCTGTGCATTTATGGCCTCTCTGGCCATCTTGTCGTATATTTTCTTCACTTCCTATACCTCCACTAATAGGTTTCATAAAAAAGTATATCCTGTGTAAATAAAAAGTTTATGGTATATCTTACCGTAACATATAAAACATACCATGTAACTTTATTTTATACCTCTAATTGGAGATAGCTCAGAGTAGAGAAATACATATATTAATATAGAAAATATATGGAGCACATATGCCGACTGAAGGATATTCGAGTACAACAATCAAAACCCCTGTATATGACATGTTAAAAAAAGTTGCAAAGGAAAGAGGAGTTTCTATTTCCGATGTTATCGAAGAAGCAACAATTGAAATGGGCGACCATGCACCTGAACTGGAGAGCATCGACTCGATATCAGCTGAAATGCAACATCTGATTAGCACCACTCAAAAAATGCAGGAAAGAGCGATCCGTAAAGTCGACAGAATAATCAGTGATTTTAAGAGGTCAAAGGAAAAATACCAGACACTCGTTGAAACAAACCCCGACCTTGTGTTCTCCATTGATCCTGCAGGAAACTTCACCTATGTCAATCCAGTGAGCTATGACTACCTAAAAATAAGCCCAGGTGAAACAATTGGACACAATATACTGGATTTCGTTCATAAAGATGACGCTGAAAAACTGGAAAATATTATTGAGAATCTCAAGAACGGGAATAAGAGCACAGGGATGCTGAAGTTCCTTGATGACGAAGGACACGATAAATATTTCAACATCAGCATCAGCCCTTTGATGAAGAACGGAAAGGTCCTAGAAGCGGTTGGTGTAGCAGATGACCTTACAGAACATCAGAGGATGATGGATGAGATCGCTTATCTCAAACAATTCAACGAAAGCATTGTCCAGAATGCGCCACTTGGTATTGTCACTTTTGACAAAAAAGGAAATATAACATATTTTAATGAAGTATTTCCAAAGTTGCTTCAGTGCAGCGAGGACGATCTCAAGGGCGGAAATGTGTTTCATGATGCTGTTGACGGCAGACTTGAAGAGTGGTACAGAAGATGCCTTGATGGCGAATATTGTGAATACAATGGTGCCTGCAGCATCAGTGAAAATGGATTAAAACGAATGTACCACAAATGGTTTTCACCAATCAAAATAGGGAGAGAGGTTATAGGTGGTGTCTGTATAGTAGATGATATCACTAAAAAAGAAAGTTCAGTAGTTCTCTAATTTTACCTCCATCTTTTTCCTACCCCTATTGAATTACCTTAAACACTGCACTACTAGCTGAATCCTTAACTTTCTCCTAAGCCATTCTTCAACAAACAAAATAAATCTGGCAAACCTGAACTTGTCTTCATCAATGGTTATTGGACCTGGTTTTACGATTGTAAAATGCTTTTTCTGGAGATATATCCATACATTTCTGAGCAGGAACGATAATATTGTAAAGAAATATCTGAAAGTTACATCTTTTGTTGATGTCCTTGGTTTAACAATATTTCTCATCCTGTAAGATGATTCGATAGCAAACTCATACTTTTTCTCTGGTTTTAGAGTACTGACAGAACTGTGAAGCAGAATACTTTGATTTGCCTGGATAAGTTCTTCAAGACTTAGTTTCCTGAGATGATATCTCAAAGATGTCTCACATGGAATCTCTTGATAGTGTTTTGATGCAGAATGAACTGAACTTTTATCCACTGCCATACATATGGCAGTGTAAAATAGATCTTTGGAGCTGAGTTGACCGTTTATCTTGATGCCGATATTATCGAAAAATGGTTTAAGAATGGTATCAATACAGTGTTTTGGTCTTAATTCGACCTTCTCACAGGTCCTTGAACTGAATGGTAGAAATGACATATGGCGGCGCTTTCGCCGCATATAAATCTAACGGGAGGTGTTGTTAAGTTCAGATGCTCTAATTAGCTAAGTACTGAAATATGGATACAGGACCCTTCCAGATCAATTGTTTTTTTATTCAATAATTCCCAATATGAGGAAGTCCTCCTCACGGCTCATCAATGGTAGTGGACAGCAAAAAAATGGGACTAAATTACTTATTTTTCATGTCATCCAAGACAATAAAAGGTACAATGCATTTTTTCTCCTATCCCTACAACGATCTAACTTATGTTTAAAAATCTTCTTCAAGGTCTGCATACTAAAAAGACAAATATTTTATTACTAAAAATCTTACTAAGGGCGGAATACTTCAAATAACCGGGAATTTAAAAATGAAAAGGATAATTGCTGTAGATATATCAGGGCGGCATCGGCATAATTCCAGATACCTGATGGTATGTGCCGCTGTATCCCTTTCGGTGTCAGGAGGGCATGTGAAACAGATACATGGTGTAAATATCAAACCATTTGTGAGTGACAACCCACCCGAGGTTGTGGATGTTGTACAGATGATTGAAAGAACAGTTGAAGGAATGGGAGGAGTAATCATAGTGGCAGAGGAAGGAGATCTTTTCAACCAGCCTGAATGGCTTTCAAACAGTATGTTCACCGCATCTTTCAAATATCCAGAATCCCTGAGTGAAAGGATGGGTGTTGAAATCGCTCACCATATATCCCTGAGCAGTCGCAATTTACTTCTTGATCCCCGGTCATGGGAACCAATCAAAGATAATCTATAAACTATATTTTCATAATCCAGAGTTAAACCATATGAAAGATGTAATTCTTGTACAGAGGAGAATTCCCCGTTGCAGTGAGTCGCAAAACCAACGCAAATTTGCTGAATTAAGGGAACTTGCCAGGGCTGGAAATTATAATGTAGTCTCTGAAGTGATCCAGACCCGTTACCCTGACCGACAATACCAGATAGGCAAAGGTAAGGCAGAAGAGGTTGCAGAGCTGGCCCTGTCACAAAAACCTGCAAAAATAATATTCTACAATCCCCTTTCTGTAACCCAGGTATATAACCTCTCCGAGATGTGCAAGTGCGAGGTAATAGATAAGTTTCAATTGATCCTGGAAATTTTTGCAAGCCGGGCCACCACCAGGCGTTCCCGTATGCAGGTTGAACTTGCCAGGCTGGAATATGAACTTCCCAGAGCCAGGAAAATCGTATCCCTGCTAAAAATGGAAGAGCGCCCCGGTTTCATGGGTCTGGGAGGCTATGAGGACTCCTATGAGCAGGATGTCAAGAAACGTATAAGCCGCATTAAAAAAGAACTCAGCACAGGACAGAGAGACAGTGAAAACCTGCGTGGTTACCGGCATTCCAAAGGTTTTTCCCTGTTGTCCCTTGCAGGTTATACGAATGCGGGAAAAAGCACATTATTCCGGAGTCTGGTAGATGAGAATGTGGAGGTGGAAAATATGCTTTTTACCACTCTTTCTCCCACCACAAGATATCTGAATATTAATGGCCGATGGACCCTCCTCACAGACACCGTGGGATTTATAGAAGATCTCCCCCATTTTCTGGTGGATGCATTCCGCTCAACCCTGGAAGATGTATTCAGGGCGGACATCATCCTGCTTGTGGTGGATATCAGTGAGCCGGTAGATGTTATAAGGAAAAAACTCGCCGTATCCCATGAAATATTCTGGGAACGTCTCGAAAAAGCCACAATCATCTCCGCTATCAACAAGGCTGACAGGCTTTCTTCCGAAGAACTCAGCTCCCGGCTCAGATCGATCGCCTACCTGGCTCCCAATCCAGTGGTGGTCTCTGCAAAGACCGGTGAAGGGCTGGATGAACTCAAGGATATTATTCACTCCCATCTGCCTGAATGGAAACGGTTTACCCTGGAGTTGCCTATGTCAGGTGAAAGCATGTCTGCTGTTTCCTGGCTTTTTGAGGAAGGAATCGTGCACAGTATAAATTATGGTAATACTGTTGTCATGGATGTGGAGGCCAGAAATGAGGTCTATCACAAAGCCAGATCTCTCGAAAAAAGATTAAGTTTCCGGTAATACGGCTGAAACCACCTCCAAAGATTTATAAATTCAAATTGCATAGCCTTTACTATATGTTGATCGATCTGCATGTGCACTCCTGTTTTTCAAAAGATAGTGATTCTCAATTTGATTCCATCCTAAAATGGGCTAAAAAAAACGGGATGGATGGGGTTGCTATATGTGATCATGACAGTGTTGAAGGTGGTTTTACCTGTGCACGACGGGCTTTAGAAATTGCTTCGGATATACTGGTAATCCCCGGGCAGGAAGTAAGTTCTGTTGAAGGCCATGTGCTTGTGCTGGGTGCATCGGAAAGTGTGCCTGCGGGAATGGATGTATTTTCCACGATTGAATCTGCACGTAAACTGGGAGCGGTTGTAATCATACCTCATCCCTACAAAAAAACCTCTCATGGGATCGGGCATCTGAAAGGTCTGGATGTGGATGCAGTTGAAGTTTTCAATTCTCGTTGTTTAACCCCTTATGCCAATACAAGGGCAAAGATAGTTGCCGAAAGGCTGGGATTGCCGCAAGTAGGAGGCAGTGATGCTCATGAGCCATGTATGGTTGGCAGGTCCTATACTGACATCGATGTAGAGGATGAATCGGTGGATTCCGTCCTCTCTGCGATAAAAGCAGGGCGTGTAAAACCCGGGGGTAAGTTGACACCTCCTCAATATGTGGTAGGACAGATGTTCAGGGGCATCAGGAAAAAAGTCAACAGTTATTGAATATCAGGTTTTGATGTAATCCTCATAGAACATTCTTAACATCAGCAGGAAGGAAGAAAGAACCAGTGGCCCAACTACGATACCAACCAGTCCGAATAGGTATATTCCTATGAAAATTCCCAACAGGGAAACAAAGGGATGGATTGCACCTACCTTATCCTGAATATAAGGACGCAGGAAATTATCTATGTTGCTGATTACCATTCCTGCTATAAAAATGACACCTGCAGCAAACAAATCTCCTTCGATTACTTTGAAAATAATTGCCGGGCCCCATACAAGAGGGGCACCTACAACAGGCATTATTGAAAGAATCAGTGTGACGAATCCCCATAGTATTGCTCCCTGGATGTCAAGCAGATAAAAGGTGAATGCAAGTAATCCGCCCTGCACGGCTGCTATGAAGAAAGTGGCTATTATTGTGGAATGGATGATATTCTTCATTTCCCCAATCAATTTATCCTTGTTGCTGTCACTGAAAGGGATTATATTGGAAGTCAGGTCCTTAAGTGTCTTATCATCCGTGGTAAACAGGTAGTACAACAGGAAAACCATTATAATCAGGCCGATAAGCTGGTTTCCCAGGTTCTGAATGGTTTCCAGCACAAGCTGGCTTACGAATCCCCCAATTGTTGTGACGAGATCCGATGCTTTCTGTTCCAGGTCCAGAGCCGGAACCAGTTCATTTATTTTTTGTAAATCCCCGTAGATAATATCCATATTTACTGTTACAATTTCCAGCACCTGCCCTACCTGCTGGGATAGAAGGATTATCAGGTAGTACAGGGGAATTATTATAATTACAATGGATAGCACGATCAATACAATGGAGGCAGCCCGGTTATTGATTTTCAGCCTTTTTGTCAGCAAATCATGCGCGGGTTTCATTATTACATAAATAATCAGGGCAGCAAAAAAAGCTTCAATATAGGGATACAGGGCATAGGTAATTGCAACTGCAAGTATTGCTATAAAAAGCAGGGCGATTGCTATTTTTGTATCCTTTTCATTTCTCATCTTATACCTTCGCTTGAGTTGTTCCCGGGATTGAAATAAGCTCGTCTTTTTTATTTGCCTGTGTTTTTGGGTCTTTACATTTTCACACGTGTAATATCAATATGACGTATTTCATCGGCTTCTATTGCAAAGAGCATTTTTTTACGCACACTGTTGGCCAGCCTGATTGCCCTTGACATAACCGGCAGGGAAAATTCATGCTGTGTACCAATCGAATGGGCCAGGTATTCGGAGTGGGCAATCTCTGATGGGGACTTCACTTCACTGTAGACCCTGAAATGTGTACCGAACTTGAATCCGGTTTTAGGTACGAGTTTTCGGGTCCTGAGATCTTCATATACCCTGTATTTCCTCTGGAAAAGAGGCTCGATATGCGCGGCCCTTTCGCAGAATTCATCAAAATTGAGTTTGTTGTCATCCTTTCGTGTGGTTACTTCAATTATGTTGTTCTTTAGCAGGAAAGCCCCCTCTACAAGGGACAGTTGTAGCCTTTTTTGATCCAGGGGTTTTCCATAAAAACCATTTTCGTACAGTTTACCGGAAGCCTCGCTGTTCCAGACAATGACACGATCCTCAAGCATAGTTGCAGGAGTATGCAGTGAAGGATACAGCTGTTCCATATTACCTGCAGGGTCTGATTCCTGCACTTCATAATAGGTAATGTCGCTTTCCTCGTCCACAACTGCAATTATGAGCTGTTTGTGCACGTTACATGCTGATTCCAGATTTTTCAAAAGAACGGACAGAGGAAGGGCAACTCTTTCCGAATGAACATACACATAACTTCTGGATGAGGATTTTCCGGGTTTGCCACCCCGTGGATATACTCTGAAATCCGCAACTCCCGGCTGAACGTAAAACCCACGCTCTCGAAGGTCCTTATACACAATATATTTGAGTTCAAAATTTGGGTTTAACAGGGATGCACTCTTGAAATACTCTTCAAATCCAAGTGATTTGCCTTCACTTTCAATTTCGAGTTTCTCACGGTAAAGCAGGTGTGCTGCTTCAACCAGGGTGAGTATTAAATTGTCTTTTTTGGGCCTGCCGTAATAACTGGTTTCATATATCTCTTCAATTGCCTCTTTGCCGGCAACAACCCTGTCTTCTTTCAATTTTCCAATCAAGCCGAGCACCCGGTAAACAGTAAATAGCGATGGCACAATGAGATTCGCTTTTATTTATAGGTTGGTTTTACTTCAGTATAGAATCCACAAAGGACCTGGCAAATTCACGGTAGGAAACGCCTTCCAGATGTGCATAGGATCCCAGTGTATTTTCTACTGTCATCCCGTCCCATTCACCTTTGATTCCGATGCCCCGGGAAAGTTTAATGGCAAAATCCGTGCTATCCGGGATTTCCCTTATCTCGGAGTGGTGGAATTCATGGCCCCTGAATGTATTACCCTTTTTGCCTATGATCGCATCCTTTACGATTTGACCGTTATTGTAACTAACCACACGTGTATGTCCCATAAGGGTGTGGCCGGGTAATGCTCCCACCATTTCGGTTGTGGCTTCGGGCATTTCTGCCATATGGTATGTGCCTTTTCCTTTTACGCCGGTGGTGAGTTTCTCTGTCAGGTACATAAGCCCACCACATTCTGCATAAATGGGCATTCCTGATCTGGATGCTTCCCGAATCTCCCGGCGCAGGGATTCATTGTCCTGAAGCTGGGGGGCAAAAAGTTCGGGATATCCTCCTCCGATATACAATCCATCAACATCCGGTAACTTACCATCATGGACCGGGCTGAAATATTCCAGGTCTGCACCTGCCAGCTGGAGCAATTCGATGTTATCATAATAATAAAAATTGAATGCCTCGTCAAGTGCCACACCGATTTTAGGCCTTTTTCCGTTTATGTCACGGGATGTGAACATGCTCCTTGGAGGTTTTTCGACAGGTTCTGCAGAGTTTGCAATTTTAAGTATCTCTGCAATATCCACCCCCTCGTCCACCCTGTCCCGGATAGTTCCGATTCGTTGGTCCAGGTCACTGATACGTCTGCGTCCTTCAAGAGCCGGAATCAGTCCGAGGTGGCGCATGGATATCTGCATTGCATTATCCCTGCGGATGGTTCCAAGTACGGGAATCCCGGTGTAGTGCTCAATGGCTTCACTGGCCTTTTTTGCATGGCGGGGATTTCCGATATTATTCAGGATTACTCCTGCAATGTTTATATTTTCATCAAAAGAGGTGTAACCTTTTACAAGGGCTGCGGCTGAACGTGTGATACTGCGGGCATTGATTATCAGCACTACCGGACATTTGAGTATTTTTGCTATCTGGGCAGTACTTCCAGTGTCGGTGAAACTATCAAAGCCTTCATAGAGACCCCTTACGCCTTCGATGATGGCAACATCTGCCTTCTTGTCAGTTTCACATCCATGGGTGAACACATCACGAATTCCTTCCTCATCCATGAGGTAGCCGTCAATATTGCGGGCATTACGACCAGTGATTTCAGAATGATAACTCGGATCGATGTAGTCCAGGCCGACCTTGAAAGGCTGTACCCTGTATCCCCTTGCAGTAAGGGCTGCCAGCATTCCGGCAACAATTGTTGTTTTACCGGAAGAAGAACGATCTGCGGATATCAGCAGACGGGGCATCTCCATAAGATTTTGATCGGACATACAATTCCTTACCGGGTAAGTTCCCTGAGCCGCTCATCTGTCAGTGCCCCGGGATCGACCGCACAATCGCTGGCCATTATATTTCTTGCAAGGCTGCGATACACTTCGGCAATAGGTGTCTCTCCCGCCTTTTCAAGCACGGAATAGCCATCCCTTTCGCAGTCCTGAACGATCTGCTCCTTTGGTATAAAGGCCACCAGGTCACTTCCAATTTCATTTGCAAATCTGCTAACTATCTCCTCTTCCCGACTGACACTGCGTGAGTTGCAGATTACACCGCTAAGTTTCGTATTTATACGGGACAATCCCTTGCAAATGTTGTTGGCTGCATACAGGGGCATGTATTCCCCGGATGTAAGGACATAGGCCTCATTGACCAGTCCTTTCCTGATCGGGGCGACAAATCCGCCACATACGATATCCCCGGGCACATCATAAATGATAAGGTCCATTTCTTTCATGGATTCGGATATCTTCTTGAGTTTCTGGATTGCAACAATGATTCCCCTGCCGGCACAACCTATACCCGGTTCAGGTCCACCGACCTCTACACACTTCACTCCCTTGTATCCCTCAAAAACCACGTCGTCTTCCTCTTCTATTTCCATACCCTCCCTGAGTAGATCCAGGATAGTGGGGATACGTTTTCCTCCCAGGAGGGTTATGGATGAATCGCTCTTGGGGTCACATCCGATGATCATGACATTATAGCCCTCATCGGCACACGCAGCGGCTACATTGGATGCAGTACTTGATTTCCCGATGCCGCCTTTACCGTAGATTGCAATCCTTTTCTGTGGATTCATTTCACTCCTCCCTGGCAAGTTGCCTTAATGTGGCTCCGAATTCAGATTCCACAATATTTGTCACACCCAGTGTTTTTGGATGGAGGTCTATCTCCACAAGCACATGTTTATGCCCCATATCTTTCAGGGGATGAACCTGTCTGGGTCCATTAGTGATAGATATAAGTTCCATGCCTTCAAGCGCTTCCATTGGTATTGCATGGGGTACACCGGCGATCACGGCAAAATCGAAATCTTTGTATTTTGATTTTATAAGTTGCCTGACCTGCTGGCCTGCAATGGGATATTCATCCAGTCCGCCTATTATTTCATCTATTTTTACGTTATCATGCATGTCTGCAAGAATATGTTCTGCATGCTGGCGTACCCGGGGTAACCCAAGCTCCGTATCAAGATTTGCGAAATTGACAATGTTGTCCTCAACACCGAGTTTTACGGCCACTTCATGCAGGGCCATCGTTATATCAGCAAACATGTAGGCGGTCTCTTTTTTGGCATTGAGGATGCAGATTCCTTTCTTGCCTGCTTTGAGCATTTCTATGACTCTTTTTGCCACAGTATATTTTACATCACCGCGGGATGGTTCAAGATACTCTTTGCTTGCTGCTCCATATTTTTTTTCGACATTTGTGGCTTCATTGAGAAGATGTTGCTGTCTTTCAAATTCCTGCCTGTCGATTATTCCTACATCAAGGGCGGATTCCAGGGCAAACAATACTCCTTTGGTGTTATCATTGTAGCCGGCATGGACCTCTACTTCGATTACAGGGGCATCCAGATTTGCTTCCATGACCGCTTCATGGAGTTCCTCGCCGATTATCATGCTCACACATGTCCCGACGACACCGATGCGTTTCGGGCTGAACCTTTCCTCTACTTTCTGTAACATATCCACAAGTCGGTCATGTCCTCCGAACACGAAACCGTTTTCGTCCAGGGCAGTGGTCACAACCCGGATCCCGTCCTCTTCCAGCAATCTTGCATGCTTGAAAGAACAACCCGGTGGCCCGTGGAGGATTGCGACTTCAACATTAAGGTCTCTCAAAGTGTACAGCGCCGCGACTATGGAACTCGGGCGGGGATGCATGATAGAAAGGTTCTTCTGCTGCATTTTTCTCCTCTTTTTTACCTGAAACATTTAACGCAGGATATAATGGTGTCGCCGCTGTCGGTTAACGAAAGGGCACTTTCCAGGCCTTCCTGCAGGTTTTTCCTGTGAATGATATCCTGTGAACTTAAGTTTTCCATGCGTTTGCCTATCAGGATCACATGGTCAAGGAACTGTCTGTATTCTGAAAGCAGGATCTGGACGTTTTCCGGAGCAAAGCCTTCGCATACCTGTGCGGCATGTTCTCCGATAATCAGCACGTTTTTTGCAGATTTATTCAGTCCCATCTCAATGGCCGATCTTGCTGAATCAATATCCAATCCCGAACTGGAGTTATCAATGAGTCTCCTTTGTTGAAACTCCACCCGTTGCATTCTTCCTTCTAAACCACTAAATCCTTCAAAGGTTCTCTGGATGTCGTGCGGGTCTGCTCCTGCCCGCAGGCCGGCACATGCGCTGGCGGCAAAAGCAATTGCATATTCTTCAGGATTATAACCGGGTTGGAGTTTGCAGTCGATGTTTTTTTCATCATAAGTAATACTGATAGTTTCTTTGGATATTCTGCTGATAAGATCGGCGTTTTGATTGCCGTTAGCAAATGTTATGATCTCAGTCTTTGTGTTATTTTCTATGAGGCTGGTGTCCTGATGATTCATTATCACAACAGGATGTTGCATAATCTTCCATTTGGCTTCACTTGCCCATTTGCTGTTTGAAGCAATCCTGTAGTCAGGGCTGAGGGTTGTGAGTATGCCCATTTCACCCATGCCAGTTGTGCCCAGGGATTCTTCCAGCACATAAACCGATGGCTCAATTTCCTGCTCTCTGACAATATTAACAACTTCAAGTATGCTTGCGGGAGTTATACTGAGACCTTTATGGAGCATGATGTGTTGGTTTTCTGATAGGTATTCTATGCCCCGGGTTGTATGTAGTATGACTTCTTCCTTAAAGGAAAGTATCCTGGCCAGAAGGGTTGCAGTACTGGTCTTGGCTTTAACCCCGGTGATCTCGATTACTTTTGCTTGACTGAAGATACCCTCCTCACGCAGTATCCAGCCGGTGATGTAATGGTGAGAATAGATGGTATTTCCCTGCGATCTGGCTTTTGTAAGAACAGGATAGTTGGGGTCCAGATGGACAGGTGTGATTATAATAGCGTTTTTGTCCGGCAGAGGTGGCTTGCTAACCACCTCTACTCCAGCAGGCAGGTCAGAGATTTTTTTTGGGGGGAGTGTGCCGTAAACATCCACTGCGGTTACGCTGTATCCGTGGCCTGCAAGTTTACTGCTTATCAACAGGCCACCGTGATTCAGGTCAAGCACTATGAAATGTCTCTGTCCTGCTGTCATGTGGTCTCATAAATTATTTCAGATTACTTCCTTTGCCCTTTCAAAGACAAGGTCTGCAAGCATTTCGTGGTTACCGAGGGGTTTTCCGTAAACAACGGGAACTTCATTGCCATCGACCTCAAATTTTCCTTCGTTTGTTTGGGGGTCGAGTTTGAGAATCTCAGGAATATCTTCGGTGATGTGTACGCCGGATGCGAGGAATACGGGAACTGCTGCAATCCTGGTAACTCCGGTTCCCTCGAATTCTTTCATGGCTTCTTCTACGGAGGGGCCGCAGTTTTCCATGAAACCTGTACGGATTACATATTCAGGGTGTTTTTCTGCGATGGTGTTGGCGATGTTTGTAACTACTTCTTTGTTGTAGGGTAGTCTGCTTCCATGTCCGATTGCTAGAATTCCTATTTTTTCACTCATGTGGAATACCTCTTTTTTGTCAGTGTAATATGCATATTAAAACACCAGTCTTACTTTCGTAGGGTGTTTGTGTTACTCCCTATGAATGAGTGATTACATAAAAATAATTCGGATCGATCTTGCAGGGTGAACTTTAATTAAAAATAAGGGTGGAGGGGATCAAAAAGGGTGAGGTTCAGACAACTTCGTATTCTCCATCGTCTTCCTTGTAACTGTCAGTACCTACCATTGCGGCTTCTATGGAATCAATTCCGTCCATCCATTCGGCAACAATTCCATAGGGCATATCTTCCATTTCTTTGCCCGGAAGTTCCTTGCCATCCAGTACAAGGGCACCTATCCTTGCAACATATCCCAGGGCGGCCTCGAAATCCTCATCATGTTCGGCTTCGACTGCACTTTTTATGAGGTCGGATATTTTTGATTCCTTATCAAAGTCCCCGTTCAGGTAACATTCGAAGGAGACGAATGTTGCCAGCAAAGAATTCTGAAGGGATTCGATCATCATATCGGTGTCTTCGGATATGGAATCTACCTTTTTCAGAACGATTTCTTCGATACTGGAGAGGATATCAAGGGTTTCTTCTACAGAATTTTCTCCACGCTGGCAGGTAGCTATGACCTTCAGGCATGCCAGGATCACATCATCCTGCATGTTCACAAAAATAGCACTATCATTCTCGGGAGTATCCCCGGATTCTTCAAGCTTGAAATTGCTTTCTCCAACTTTTTGAAGCCAGTTGTTCCATCGCTTTTCCGTATAAAATTCATGAAATATCTGTTTATCACTAGTTTCTGGCATTCTAGCCCCTCGCATTATAAATTATATAGGGATTTTTCAAAACCTAAGTCTGACTTTCTTATATCCGCTGCATTGGTCACTTTCAATATTTCCCATGACTTCTGCAACTGTACATTTATCGCCATTTTTTATTCCTGCAGGGTGGAACAGGTCGTACAATTCCTGGTCATCTGTGTCACATTTTGGTTCCTTATAGCTGATAGTGGAACCCTGGACAGCGTTGCGTGAATCAATGGCAGCAATGATCGGAGCTTTTGCAACATCAACCACGTATGCTCCTTGTTCATGAACAAAACATTCGTGCAGGGTATTTGTCCTTACTTTCCGGACTACATACTTGCGTCCCTTTTCCAGATTCATGCATGTATTCCTGAGTTTGCATTTTTCGCATTCTGGAGCTTCCCCTTCAAATATGAACTCTTCCCCTTCCCGGGCAAGTTGAGTTCCGATGAGTGTAATCATGGTATCTTCTTCATCCATAAGTATCACCTGTAATGATCAATAATCATGAAATTACTCCGGTGGTCCTTGCCACCACCTCGGCTGCGTCAGGTGTTATCCCGGTCCCGAGTATTGTGTACCTTTCCGGCCTAATTTTATGAGACTCAACAAGCGCTTGTAATATATATTTATCTTCGATGCCCAATTCATGGGCCGTTGTGGGAGTACCAATTATCCGGAGGGCATCCCTTATTTCCTGCCAGTCCCCGCCATGCAGGTACATCATCATGATCGTCCCGATACCACATTGTTCTCCATGCAGGGCAGGATTTGGAGCGATGCGGCTTAATGCGTGGCTGAACATGTGCTCCGAGCCCGAAGCAGGCCGGGATGAACCTGCGATGCTCATGGCAACCCCGCTTGATACAAGGGCTTTGACAACCATCCGAACCGAGCTTTCAAGTTCAGGCTTTATGGAATCTGCGGATTCTATGAGAATGTTTGCGGTCATACTGGCTAAAGCTGCAGAGTACTCACTGAATGAAACATTCTGCAACCTGTGTGCCAGTTGCCAATCAAGTACTGCTGTACAATTGGATATAATATCCCCACAGCCTGCTGCAAGTAACCTGAATGGGGCTTTTGCGATGACTTCGGTGTCGGCTATTACTGCCATGGGTGCACTTGCCTGAATGGAGGCTGTCTCACCATTATGTGTTATGGAAGCCCTGGACGAGACGATGCCATCATGGGAAGCGGCTGTGGGTATGCTCAGGAAAGGTACATTGTGTCTGGTAGCAGCCAGTTTGGCTACATCTATGGATTTGCCGCTGCCAACTCCCAGCAGGAAATCTGTATCCATTTCTCTGGCAATTTCCATGACATTTTCCACTTCTTCCATGGAAGCACTGGCCGAGACATGGATCTGGACACTCCTGCCGGTTTCTTCAAGTTCTTCTGCGACCTTAATACCTGCGATATCCCGGGTTTTCTGGCCCGTTACGATCAGCGCATTGCGGCCGAGTTTGAGATCACTGCATACATCGGCTACCTTTCCTAACATGTTGCTGCCGACCAGAACGTCCCGGGGAAGTTGCATCCATTTGTTGCTCTTGAGTTCGTTCAATTGAATTACCCTGCTTTTATTTGTAAAAACACTTATATTATATCTATCTCTTTTATAATTGTGCTTCCAGCCGGATTCTTCTGTATATTAGCCCCAACGGGATTTTTCGGATTGTGATTTATAGATGAATACATTAACTGATAAGATTTTGCAATTTGTAAATAAGTATTATATTGATCCCATTATCTATGATAGTGGTTACAACCCGGTTAATACACTAACATGGGCCCTGATTCTTGGTGCATGTGTTTTTGGTGTTATAAAGTTGCTTGACCGGATGAAAGTTGAAGTGGATGAACGCTTCATTTTGACCATAATTCCCTTTATCCTGGCAGGTTCGTCCCTCAGGGTGCTTGAGGATGCCAATGTCTTCAGTGCTCCCCTGAAATATCTCTTTATTACTCCCAACATCTATTTTGTGGTTTTTGTTGTGACTCTTGCCTGTCTGGTAGTATCCAAAAAACTCTATGACCTGGATGTTGTAGGCGACTGGGAAAAGACATTTGCCGCTGCAGGAGGTTTGTGGTTTTTATTCAACCTGTACGCCCTGCTCTATTTTGAGGATATTGTAAGACCCGATGCGCTTGTCCTGATTCTGGTGATAGGAACATTGATTGCTTTTTCCATTTACGGCCTGGCACGCTGGCAGGGAATCGGCCTGATTACAGACAGGCTCAATTTCACCATTCTCTGGGTTCATTTAATGGATGCATCTTCCACATTTATCGGTATTGATATGCTGGGATATTATGAAAAACATGTTGTGCCTTCCTACCTGATCGATCTGACAGGCACGGCACTTGTGATGTATCCCCTCAAACTTGCGATCTTCATCCCGGTGATCTATGTGCTGGATACCCAGTTTAACGATAGCGAAGAATCAATATCTTTAAGAACTTTCGTAAAGATGGTTATTATTGTACTGGGATTGTCTCCTGCTACAAGAAACACACTGAGGATGGCACTGGGTATCTGAAATGAAACGCAATGATATTTTTCCCGGCTCTCTGGTTGCTGAAGACCTGCAGAGATACTTTATTTCACTGAAAAGCCTTTTTGTCCTGTCCATTGCGGTATTTTTCATCTCAGCATTGGCGGGTTACATTTATACTTCCATGAGTCCTGCTTCAGCGGACATGTCCCTGGAGGAATTACAAAGCCTGGTGGATATCATCAAGGAACTTTCTCCCCTGCAGATAATGCTCTTTATTTTCCTGAACAATGCCCTGAAAAGCCTGGCGGTTATCCTGCTGGGTGTGAGTATAGGTTTCATTCCTCTTTTATTCCTGGCCTATAACGGTTATGTGCTGGGTGCAGTGGCTTATGTGACCGGTGCTGAGGAGGGCCTTTCATATGTTTTACTGGCGATAATTCCCCATGGCTTGATCGAGCTGCCGATGATATTTCTCTCGGTTGCTATCGGAGTACGTATAGGATTGACCACTCTTGCCAAACTGCGGGGCCAGGCAGTATCGGTAAAACAGGAAATAACAGCAGGTGTGGCTGTTTTCATACGTTTTGTAGCACCTCTCTTGCTGGTGGCATCAGTGATCGAGACATTCGTGACCCCCATGTTCATTGCCTTTGTCTGAGGGTTTACAACAAATCTTTTATTGCAGATTCTTATTATGTTCCAGAAAGATTCACGAGGATTTTCCCATGATTGACAGGAAAGAGATCATCGATATAGTTAATGATTATAATACAGATAATATTCGGATAGGTGCAGTAGCTTCCCACTCAGCCCTTGATGTTTTTGACGGAGCTGTCGAGGAGGGGTTCCACACGCATGCTATATGCCAGAAGGGCCGTGAAAAGACCTATACGGATTATTTCCGCGCCCAAAGAGATCAGAATGGCAATGTTGTACGTGGCGTGGTCGATGATTATGTGAACTATGATAATTTCGATGAGGTCCTGCTTGAGAAAAACCAGAAAAGCCTTGTGGACAATGATGTGCTTTTCGTTCCCAACCGCTCCTTTACTTCATACTGTGGAATCGATGAGATAGAGAATGATTTTGCAGTTCCGCTTGTGGGTAGCAGGAACATGTTGCGCAGTGAGGAAAGGGGATTGGAGAAGGATTATTACTGGCTGCTGGAAAAAGCGGGAATGCCTTTCCCGGAGAAGATCGGTGATCCGCAGGATATCGATGAACTCTGTATTGTCAAACTGCCTCATGCTGTGAAAAAACTGGAGCGCGGATTCTTTACGGCTTCAAGTTATGAGGAATATCTTGAAAAATCCGAATCCCTGATCAAACAGGGAGTCATCACCCGGAATGGGCTTGCAGAGGCACGTATTGAGCGCTATGTTATCGGGCCGGTGTTCAATTTTGACCTGTTCTATTCCCCGCTTGAAGAGGAAATGAACCCGATCGAGTTGCTGGGCATTGACTGGAGATTCGAGACGAGCCTGGACGGCCATGTGAGGCTGCCCGCTCCCCAGCAGATGGCTCTGGCAGAGCACCAGTTGACACCCGAGTATACGGTTTGCGGGCACAATACTGCAACCCTGAGGGAATCCCTGCTGGAGAAGGTGTTCGAACTGGCGGAAATGTATGTGGATGCTTCCAGGAAATACTATGACCCCGGTGTAATCGGTCCATTCTGCCTGCAGACCTGCGTGGACAAGGACCTGAACTTCTACATCTACGATGTGGCACCCCGGGTTGGCGGCGGTACCAATGTGCACATGTCCGTGGGCCACCCCTATGCCAATACCCTGTGGAGAAAACCCATGAGCACGGGACGCAGGGTGGCTTACGAGGTCAGAAGAGCCATCGAAACAGAACAGCTGGATAAGATAGTAACCTGATCTGAAACTTAGTTGACAGGATAATGCGGCTAATTTGCCGCAACATCATTTTATTTATACCTTTGTGCTTTTCTTTCTACTCATAGTTAGCAAGACTCTTATACCATTATTCCATTATGATAATCATGAGAAGGGACCTGAACCTGTACTCACCATTTATATATTGGGAGTGTTATAAATGAAAATCGTACATGCTCAAACTGTACTGACTGACGAGCAGCTCGCGGCACTGAAGAAGAAAAGCAATGAAACTTCTACCAAGGATGCCCTCAGTATTGCAGTACAACATTACCTCGAGTGTGAGTACACTGACATGGATGATGAAATGTGGACTCGCAAGCTGGAGAAGGTCGTGCAGAAAAAGAATAAGAAAGACTGAAAAGGAGAGATTTAATGCAGATTCCAGAAATGTTTAAAAAAGACGATGCAGTATCCCCGGTCATTGGTGTCATTCTGATGGTCGCCATTACTGTCATCCTCGCAGCGGTTATAGCAGCGTTCGTATTCGGAATGGATACCCCAGAAGTATCTCCACAGGCAAGTTTGAAAGTAGATGACATTAAACTTGATGTTGGTGACAATCATAATAATTCCATCTATATCGACCATCAAGGTGGAGACAAAATCGACCTGTCTGAAGCAACCTTGACTGTAACTCAGGGAAATAACATTACTAAATTTTCACCAATGAATAATTCTGAAGTTTTCTTTGAGGCAGGGGACTTGTTGATAGTCAATATTACTGACTCTGACTCTAACCCGGATGATGTTAGTAGTGGTATCAGTTTAAATGGAGTTCATCAAGATCCTAACCTTGACACTGAAAGTTTAGTAGATATCAATTCTACAGGTGAAGACGTCAAGATTTCTGTGTCACATATTCCAACCGGTCAGATTATTGCTGATATGAAATACGATGTATAAACCTTAACCTAACACCTACCTCGCTGCACTTGCAGCACCACTTTTTCTCTTTTTCCCGAAACCTCTGTTTTGCGTATGCCATGAATTCAGGAAAGCTACCTCTGCAAAGGACACTATTCTGATAAAAAACATACCGGAATTCCTTTCCCTGGAATACCGGAAATAGGTATTGTAGAGAAAAACGATTGGTATTTCACTCTAGACTGCAATCCGAGATATCGTTAGCCCATTTTTCCTGCATCAACTTTTGGACTTCTGACAGGTCGGATGTCTGGCCCAGTACACACATAAGTTTTACAAGGGCAACTTCCGGTAACATGTCTTCGGCTTCGATTGCTCCGGCTTTGAGCATATCCGTGCCGGTATCATAGACACGGTCACAGACACGTCCGTGCAGGCACTGGGATGCGATCACTATCGGTATGTTTGCTTGTGTTGCACGCTTGATCTCAGGGACCCAGTCGGTGGACACATGACCCAGGCCAGTTCCTTCTATTACAATCCCCTTATAACCTGCATCGATGTAATGACCCAGGATTTCGGGTCTTGCGCCGGGTGTGAACTTGACAATAGCACATTCAGGCTCGATCTTATCCCTAAGGGCCAGTTCTGTCTCTCCGCGTGCGGTGTATTCTGATTCTGTGGTAATCTGTCCTGTGGCATAATCCACAAAACCAATCGGGCGGGAATTGATGGACTGGAAAGCATCCCTGCGTGAAGTGTGCATTTTCCGGACTCTGGTAGCGTAATGGATGCCGCAGCGATCATCGGAACTGCTCTCATGCATGACCGTACACACCTCAGCAATATCACTGACAGCAACTTTTGTTGCACAGATTGCATTCATCACATTGTCGCTGCTTGGCCTGTCTGCACTGCGCTGGGAGCCTACAAAAACAACGGGAACCGGCGTCTCAAGCATGAATGCCAGGGCTGCTGCGGAATACATCATCGTATCGGTACCATGGGCAATCACTATGCCGTCTGCTCCGTTGTCAATTTCTTCATATACGGCCCGGGCAAGTTCTGTCCAGATTTGTGGCGTCATGTTCTCGGATAGGATATTCGCAACAACCCGTCCTCTTATATTGGCAATATCATCAAGTTCAGGGATTGTGCGGACAATATCATCTGCAGAGCACTGTGAGCTCACAGCACCGCTACGGTAATCGATCTTACTGGCAATGGTACCTCCTGTGGAAATGAAAACCACATTTTTAAGCCCTTTATTTTTGGTAACCTTGACTTGCTTTTCAGGCTTCTGAATTTCCTTTTTAGGCTCCAGGAATGTGATCTGTGCACCATCCGGCTCGATTCCTACATTGTATCCACTGACCATCTTCAACACAATATGGCCGGTGACACTGGGCATTACAACCCCCTCATAGGCAGCTCCGCCCTTCTCGACCCTTATCCGGTCTCCTTCCTTGTAATCCATAATTATCCCTGCAATGAATCTATTATCTTATTTTTGTTGTATGTAATCTTCGACAATCTGCATCAGCTTTTCAATGGAATCTGTGGTATGGTCCTTGATCCTTTCAACCTCTTCTATCCACATTCTGGTTTTAATACCAAAATTGTCGATTGATGCTTTCATGGCTTCTGGTGCAGGTCCTCCAGTGACCTTTCTTTTTTGGATGTTGAGCATTGGGTCCAGAGCCTGTTTTACCATATCTTCATTCAATCCCTTTTCTGTAAGGCTTTCCCCGAGGACCGTGCGCCCCACCGCTTCTATATCTTCCAGGGTTGGTTCGACATCTCCTTTTGCCAGAATTCCCACTATCTGGTGTGCAGTCCTGAAAGGTATCCCGCATTCCCTGACCAGGGTATCGGCAAGTTCGGTGGCTGTAGTAAATCCGGTTGAAGCCTGCCATTTCATAGTATTCTTGTCAACCTTCATGCTATCCAGCATACCTGCCATGATCCTCACCGATGCACGTGTGTTTTCCACGGATTTCCAGATATGGGGGCTGGCATCCTGCATATCCCTGTTATAACTCATCGGCAGGGATTTGCAGACCGTGAGTAATGACATCAGACTTCCCACAGCGATCCCGCTTTTGCCTCTCACAAGCTCTGCAGTATCAGGATTCTTTTTCTGTGGCATTATTGATGAGGTGGATGCGTACTGATCAGATAGTTCAATAAAACCAAACTCCGTAGAAGACCACAGGACCAGTTCCTCTGATATCCTGCTCATCCCTACCATAATATTTGCAAGTACAGAAGCCGTTTCCAGCAGGAAATCCCGGCCACTGACTGCATCCATGGAATTTTGCATTACTTCTTCAAACCCGAGCAACTCTGCAGTCCTGCTCCTGTCGATCGGAAAGCCTGTGGAAGCAAAAGCCGCAGCTCCGAGGGGACAACGGTTGATCCTGTCAAGGCATCCAAGTATTCTTTCCACATCTCTTCCCAGGCTCTCCGCGTGGCCCATAATATGGTGGGCCAGTGTGGTAGGTTGGGCATGCTGCAGGTGTGTATATCCCGGCATGATGGTATCATAGTTCTCAGACGCAATTTTTGCCATAGTGGTAACAAGCTGCAACATCTCTTCTGCCAGTTCCAGTACTTCTTTGCGCAGTCTCAGGCGGATACAGGTGGCCACTTCATCATTGCGGGAGCGACCGGAATGCATCCTTCCACCTACGTCTTCTCCTGCCATATCAATAAGTCTGGCTTCCAGGGATATGTGTATATCTTCGTAACTATGGTCAAGGGAATCGATACCCTCTTCGCGGATGCGCTTCAATCCATCCAGGATTTTGGCACAATCATCTGTGGGGATGATTCCCTGCTCTTTCAGCATGATCGTGTGGGCAAAATCCACCAGGACATCAGAATCAAATATCCATTTATCGTCTTCCATGGATGAAGTATAACGCATTATTTCCTCGTCCGGGAGAGAATCAAGGCGTCCTCTTCGTAAAATATCACTCATGATTATTCCTCAAATGAACAATTTTAAGGGGTCTGCCCACATGAAAAGTGGTTTAATGGGACTTTCTGACTGCCCTTCTATTCAAGGTCTTATCAAATAAAAGTAGCTGTTCTGATAAAAGTAATTCTTTATTTTTCGCCTACAGGAAGTTTAATATGCACTTCTGTTCCCTTTCCTTTACCTTCACTTTCCACCCAAATTTCTCCATCGTGTGCCTCTACTATGGTCTTGGAGATATAGAGACCAAGCCCTGTACCACCGTATTTACGCTTCTGGGAAGAATCAATCTGGTAAAATCTCTGGAATAAGTTGTCTATCATATCTTTCGGTATGCCGATTCCCGTATCTTTGATATTGATATGTATGTATCCATCTTCTTTGTTTGCAAAGACAGTAATTGAACCGCCCTTTGGAGTGAATTTGATCGAATTATCTATTATATTGGTGAACATATCAGTAAGTTTGTCCCGGTCTCCTTTTATTTGAGGAAGGTTCGGTTCGATTTTCTTAATCATTTCCAGATTTTTCTCTTTAGTCTGGATCTGCAGGTCCTCTATAATCTGGTCTGCCAGTTCGGATATATTCAATGTTTCAAAATCATACTGAACAGTGCCTGCCTGTGTGCGACTGAGATATAGCAGTGAATCCACGAGTCTCTGCAGCCTTTTCGTATTACGCATCACGGTTTCTTCTGCATGTTTCTGTTCTTCTCCCAGTTCCCCGAGGCTGCCGTCATTTAGAAGTTCTGTATAACCCCTGATCGATGTGAGAGGGGTTTTCAATTCATGACTCACATTGGAAAGAAATTCATCTTTCATTTTATCCAGCGATTTCAATTCCTTATTTGCCTTTGCCAAGTCTTCTGCATATTTCCTGAGTTCTTCTTCGGCCCTTTTACGTTCGGTAATATCACGGGCCACAACCAGTATTGTAGGTTTATCATTATACTCTATCATACGGGCACTGATTTCTACAGGAATTGTAGTGTCATCCTTGTGTCTGTATGTAGCCTCAAAGATAGCATGCCCCTTATCTTTGACCTCTTGGATCCTTTGGGGTATCTCTTCCATAGAAAGGCTGGTGTTTATGTCCTTTGTCTTCATACTGAGTAATTCATCCCTGCTGTAACCCATGGTTTCACAGGCTGCCTTATTGGCCTCCATGATATTGCCTTTAAGGTCATGCACAAAGATCGCATCATTGGTGCTGGCAAAAATTGTGCGGAATTTATCTTCTGATTTTTCAAGTTCTTTTTCAGCTTTGCGGCGCTGTACGATTCTCCACATCCCCTGCATGAGGAGGGTAAGCTGTCTTACATCAGAACTGTCATAATTTTCATTCTTATTCCCCACTCCGGCAAGGGCTACAATCTTGCCTCGCTCAAAAATAGGTACATCCATATGGCGAATCAGTTCCACATGACCCTTTGGGTATCCGCCTTTCCTGGGATGTGGCCTATTGTAATCGTTATTTATAAATGGTCGTCTTTGTCGTATACTTTCTCCCCAGAGTCCTACATCTTCGATCTTGTATTCTATCTTCTTGTCCTTAATTTTACAGCGATTCATTGGAGTATCGGACCAGGATTTCAGTTGTATGGCACCTATATCTTCATCCACAAATGCAAGATAGCCAATCTTGCTTTCTGTAAGTCGCACTCCCTCAGCTCTTGCAAAATCGATGATTTCTTTCAGGGAGGCTTCTGTCATCTGGTTAAGCTTTACAAGGGTTTCCAGGCGCGATTCATCCAGGTGGAGGGCTTCTTCGGCTTTCATGCGGTCACTGATATCTTCAACAATCCCGACTCCTCCCAACAGCTCGCCATCTTCTGATATGTAGGGGCTGTAATCGGCTTTTATAGGGGTTACTTTTTCACTTGTGGTGGAATGATATTTTCCCTCATAATGACCAGAACGTCTCAGGAATACAGCTTTTACAGCTTCATACATCTTTTTGTCTTTTAAATCCTTGAGTATGTTGAAACCGATTATTTGGTCTCTGGTCATCTCGAGAATATGCATTATATTCTCATTGCAGTGGGTTATCACACCATTTTCATCGAAATGGAATATTCCCAGGGGAGAATTTTCAAAGATCAATCTGTATTTCTTTTCAGATTCTCGCATAGCCTCTTCGGCCAATTTACGGTCTGTAATATCAATTATGATGCCCTGGTAGTACGAAGGTTCTCCAACTTCATCTCTTCCTATAAAGGACCGCTCAATCACCCAGCGTATTTCTCCGGATTTGGTGAGTATGCGGTATTCCTTGGAAAAAAAGATCTTGCCTTCAATTTCATGCTCGCTGACCTCGCTGCGTACCATATCGAGGTCATCGGGATATATTATGTCTCCATAGATAAGTTTGCCGGAAGTGAAATCTTCGGGCGTATAACCAAACTGGGAAATGTTTCCGGATACGAATTCCACAGGCCAGTCTTTCTCTGCGGTCCACAGGAAGGCCACAACAGGACTGTTTTTATAGATTTCCTCGAGTTTCCTGTCCGAACGGAGTCTTTTACGTAAGGTTTTCTGGCTTATCTTCTGCTCGCTAACGCTTTCTACAGTACAGATCATCCCGTCATAATTTCCTTTCTGGTTGAGTAAAGGAATCAATCTGCCTGTCTGGAAACTTAAGTTGCCGCCCTTTGTAACGATTGGCATGGTTTTGTAGGGTATGGGTTTCAGAGAATCTTTTGCCCTCAGGAACATTTCCCTGAAATGGGCTTCATCACCAACACTGTGGCGGGAGGCAGACATATATTGTTCCAGTTTTTTGTCTATCACTTCCTCGCTTTTGATACCGGTGATTTCTTCCATTCCCTTGTCAAAATAGATAAAAATCTCGTCTTTGTCAACGACCCATGTGCCTTTGCAAATAGTGTCAAGTATTCTTTCCAGAAGATTTTGCATTGTAGTACCCTTTGTCATCTCGCCCATAAAAAGATTACAATATTGAATATCTGGCTGATTCAATTAATATTTTATCATTAATCTTATGCGGTTTTTTTATTTTTTCCCTTGAATGGGAAATGCAGCATATAACCAGCCGCCATTGTTAATATTATAGTGGCTCCGGAAGGTACGCTTAAGTAGTAGGATAAAAACAGGCCTATAAAGGTAAATACCGTGCCGAATATAACAGCAAGCATCATCATCCTGTCAAGTTTATCTGTAAATTCACGGCTCAATGATGCCGGTATCGTTAACAGGGCTATAACAAGAATCAATCCTACAACTCTGATCATGACTATTATGGTAAGGGCTATCAGGCAAAGCATGTACAGACTAAGCTTTTCAACCGGCAGTCCTGAAACCTGTGCAAATTCTTCATCAAAACTTATGGCCATGAATTCTTTGTAAAGCAGATAGACACTTGCAATGATCAGGATATCAATTACTAGCATCAAATAGATATCATTTACAGGGACTGTCAGTATATTACCAAAAAGGTAGGTCATAAGATCCGGTGCATATCCCGGTGTAAGGCCTATGAATAGGACTCCCAGTGCCATACCTACAGACCATAGTATTCCGATTGCGGTATCTTCGGCTATATTGGTACGTCTGTTGACAAGACCTATTACAAGTGCAGAAAGCAGGCTGAAAGGCAGGACACTGAAAAGGGGATTAATTCCCAGGTAATAGCCCAGCCCAATACCGCCAAAAGAGGCATGTGCAATCCCTCCGCTTATGAAAACGATCTTCCTGACAACCACATATACCCCGATAATCCCGCATGCTATGCTGGCCAGCAGGCCTGCAACGATAGCATTTTGCATGAATGTGTATTGTAAGATATCCAGCATATTCAATTTCCTCAATGGGCTTTCAATACCCTATGGGGTACACCATGTGCTATCATTTCTACGGGACACTTATAGGCTTCTTCAAGGTCCTCGGGCTTTATTTCTTTAGTACCGTGATAGTAGAGTTTCTGATTCAGGCAGGCCACTTTATCTACATAGACAGAGATCGCACTAATATCGTGGGATACCATAATGATTGTAACCCGGGATTTGAGTTCTTCAAGTATTTCATAGAACTCCTTTTGCATAGTTGTATCTATTCCGGCCATAGGTTCATCGAGAAGTAACAGTTTTGGTTCTGTGACAAGTGCCCGGGCTATGAAAACCCTTTGCCTCTGCCCGCCGGAAAGTTCGGCAATGTGGCGGTCCCTGTATTCATACATTTTGACCTTTTCAAGGGCTTCCTTCACCACTTTCCGGTCATCAGGACTGTATTTTCTGAAAAGGGTTGTCTTTCCAATGCGTCCCATCATAACAACATCCCATACATTGATGGGAAAATCCAGTCTGGATGCACTGTGCTGGGGGACATAACCTACAATGTTTCTCCCCTCCTTCGGTTTTTTACCGAATATGCGTACATCACCTCTGTCTGGTTCTATCAGGCCGAGAATTACTTTTAATAAAGTACTTTTTCCCCCGCCGTTAGGTCCAATGATTCCCAGGAAAGTTCCTTCCTGCACGTCAAGATTTATCTCCTTGAGGGCAGGTACATCGTGGTAATACGACCACATATTTTTTATTTCCACTGCATGCTGATGGTTATTTAAGTCCTTCACGGAAAGCCTCTGTTACTTTATACATATTGTCTGTATAATTGCGTGCAAGGGGGTCCACTTTCACAACCTTGCCGTCAATTTCTTCTGCAACGGCTTCTGCACTCTGTGTACTGAATTGGGACTGCACAAAGATAATAGTTATGTTTTCCTGCTTTGCAAAAGTTATGACCTCACTGAGCTGTCTGGCACTTGCTTCCTTACCTTCGGTTTCGATGGGTACCATATTAAGATCGTACCTTTCTGCAAAGTATCCCCATGCAGGATGATAGACCATGAAACTATTCCCCGATTTGTTTTCAAGTGTTTCCTGAATCTCCCTGTCAAGAGACTTAAGTTCCTCGGTGTAGGAATCCCGGTTTTGTGTATATGTTTCTTCGTTGGATGGGTCTACCTCAACCAGGGCTTTGTATATGTTATCGACCATTATAATTGCATTATTGGGATCATTCCATACATGGGGGTCCATTCCTTCTCCCATTGGCCTCAGATCAATGCCTTTGGAAGAATTCACAAATAACATGTCATCATTCAGGTCCTTTATTTTTTCCAGCCATACTTTTTCAAAAGGTAATCCGGAATCAACCTTTACGTATATTTCCGCTTTGCTGAGTTCTTTCAGCTGACTTGAAGTTGGTTCATAGGTGGCAGGACTTGCACCAGGCGGAATCATTACGATTGTTTCAACATGCTCTCCTCCGACCTTTTCCACAAATTCGGCCTGGGGAGGTATGCTTACAACAACCGTTGTTTTTTCAGGCTGGTCTGAACTGTTTTCCTCCGTACAACCTGTAGTGGCAATTATGGCTAGTATTAATATAAGCAAAAATGTTTTTTTGGTATTTGGCCAAAAAACAATATTCCCAATAATTTCTCTCATTTCTCTCTCTCTCTTTTCACATTCTTTATATATAAATGATTCTGGTTATTCACTCATACATTGTGTTTCAAGTTTAAACCTTTTGGTATTTTTGGTATAGTACAAAAAATGGATTTGTAAATTGTTATGAATGCAGCGGCACATTTATGCTTCCAATGTTGGAAAAATGGAATTTTACCCCAACACAAAAAAAATATTTATACTTTTATTTTCATACACTTCACTATGAGTAATAATATCTGGAGTATTGTGCTGCTGGGCATTCTGCTATTTCTTACTTTTTCAGGTTGTACCACAACAACTGATGAACCTGCCGTATCCAATAATGATGTTCTTTTCCAGACATCCACAATTGACTCTTTAATTGCCGGCTCCTATGATGGGGATATGCAGGTTCGCGATCTTAAGGAACAGGGTGATATTGGATTGGGTACCTTTGATCGGCTGGATGGTGAAATGATAGTTATTGACGGTGAAGTTTACCGGGCAAAAGCAGATGGTTACATTTATCAGGTAAACGATACGGCTACAACTCCTTTTGCGGCAGTGACCTTCTTTGAAGCAGATGACACGATCACAATTGGGTCAAATACGGATTATGCGTCTCTCCAATCCATGATTAAAGAAAACATTCCCGGCCCAAATCTCCTGTATGCATTGAAAATAGAGGGAACATTTGAAAACCTAAGTATACGAAGTGTACCTGCCCAGAGTAAGCCCTATCGCCCTCTGCTGGACGTAGTGGCAGAAGAGGAAGCTGTGTATCATCATGAAAATATTAATGGTACAATGGTTGGCTTCCTTCTTCCCTATTATATTGAAAACATCAATGTGCCGGGTTATCATTTCCATTTCATAGATGCAAACAAAACAGTCGGAGGCCATGTTCTTGCCTGTAATCTGACTTCTGGTTCAGTTGAACTGGATTATACATACGATTTCACCCTGTCACTTCCCGAATCATCATCGTTCTCTGATGCATCATCCGAGGATAAAGATACCCTTAAAGCCATTGAGCAATAATTTACATTTTTTCGTTTTAACCACCCATGATTCTTAAATAGCTTCATTACAATATGACTTCCGATACTGCTATATCAAAATTTTTGATTGTAATTCAGGTGAAGCAATGTACTCAGACAGAATAAATGCACTACCACCGTATTTGTTTGCAACGATAGATGAAGCCAAAGCCAGGGTAAAGGAAAAAGGAGTGGATGTAATAGACCTTGGTGTCGGTGACCCTGATCAACCTACCCATCAGCATATCGTTGATTCCATGTGCGAGGCTGTCCGCGATCCCTCAACCCACAGGTATCCATCCTATTCTGGCATGCCGGCTTTCAGGGAGGCAGCAGCCCGTTGGTGTAAGGAGACAAAGGGAATTGATGTTGATCCGGCCACTGAAGCCCTCACAATGATCGGTTCCAAGGAAGGTGTAGCACACATCCCTCTTGCTTTCCTCAATCCCGGAGATGTAGCCCTTGTGCCTGATCCCGCATACCCGGTGTACAAGATAGGCACCCAATTTGCAGGTGGTGTACCTCATATTATGCCTCTGCTTGAGGAAAATGATTTCCTTCCAGACCTGAATTCGATTCCGAAGGATGTACTTGAGAAAACCAAACTCATGTTCATGAATTATCCCAACAATCCGACTTCAGCCACAGCAAGCCTCAAGTTCTTTGAAGAGGTTGTGGATTTTGCACGGGAAAATGATGTTGTGATAGTCCATGATAATGCTTATTCCGATATGGTTTATGATGGTTATGAGGCTCCCAGTTTCCTGAGTGTTGATGGTGCGATGGATGTAGGTGTTGAATTCTATTCCCTTTCCAAAACTTACAATATGACAGGCTGGAGGATTGCCTTTGCCGTGGGTAACAAGGATATAATCACCGGCTTTGGAAAGGTCAAGTCCAATATAGACTCGGGTGCATTCGAGGCAGTCCAGAAGGCAGGAATTACTGCACTGGACAGTTCCCAGCAGTGTGTCACAGATATGAATAGTGTATACAAGCAAAGACGTGATGCCCTGCTGAAAGGTCTTGACGCGATGGGTCTTGATGTGAATCCGCCAAAGGCCACCTTCTATGTATGGGCCCGGGTTCCCGAAAAATATAGTTCAATTGACTTTTCTTCCCTCCTGCTTGAAGAAGCGGGAATTGTCGCGACTCCGGGTGTAGGATTTGGCGATTATGGTGAAGGCTATATCAGGTTCGCTCTCACCCAGACTGTTGAACGTATAGAAGAAGCCGTAGGAAGAATGGAAAAACTGGATTTGTAATCTTTTCCTTTCTCCTTCTTTTCATTTTTCAGGCAGTATACTATCCGGATTTATACGGCCGCTCTGTATCATATAATCGGCCAGTACAATTGCCATCATGGCCTCGGCGACAGGTACCATTCTCGGAGGGATAGTCGGATCATGTCGCCCCTTTATTTCTATAATTTCTTCTTTTTTGGTCACCATATCTGCCGTATGCTGGGGCAATGAGATTGATGGGGTGGGTTTTACAGCACAGCGACAGACTATTGGCATGCCTGTGGTAAGTCCTCCGAGTACTCCGCCTGCATTGTTGGTAAGGGGTTTTATTGTTTCATTGTCAACTTCAAAGGCATCGTTCATCTCACTGCCCCTCATTCGGGCAGCCTTGAAGCCGGCACCAAATTCAATTCCCTTGATTGAACCAATACCCATCATTGCAGCCGCAATATCAGCATCGATCTTATTGAATACCGGTTCTCCCAGTCCTGTCGGTACACCAGTGGTAAGGATTTCCACAATTCCTCCGGTGCTTTCCCCGCAGTTGCGCATTTTCTCTATCATTTCAAGCATTTTTGTAGCAGCTGAAGGGTCGGCGCAGCGTACAGGATTTTTTTCGATTGCAGTTTTGATATCTGGATCGATATTTTCTGCCCGTATTCCTCCGAGTTCGATTACATGTGCAACTACTCCGATACCGTATGCTCCAAGTAATTTTTTTGCAATTGCGCCGGCTGCTACCCTGCCAATGGTCTCACGTCCCGACGACCGTCCCCCTCCCCTGTGGTCCCTGTGGCCATATTTTTCCATATAGGTAAAATCCGCATGACCGGGTCTGGGTTTATTGCGCAATTTGTCATAGGAACTGGAATTTGCATCCTTATTGTAAACTATCAGTGATATTGGGGTGCCTGTTGTAATACCTTCAAAAATTCCCGACAGAATTTCTACCCGATCTTTCTCTTTGCGGGGTGTTGCAGCGCCACTCTGTCCCGGTCGGCGGCGATCCAATTCCTTCTGTATATCCGCTTCATCAAGAGCCAACCCCGCAGGAGTTCCGTCCACAACTACTCCTAATGCCTTTCCGTGGGATTCTCCCCATGTGGTTATCCTGAATGAATGGCCAAACGTGTTTCCTGCCATGCTATTATGTTACACATTCCGTTATTTATCAATTTGCTTCAATCCTGCTTTTCATGTGGCTCCGTATGCACAACTACATCCTTTACATCTTCCATGTACTGCTTTATTTGATCGCTCACCTGATGGGATATAGCATGGGCCTGATCAACCGGCATTTTTGGATCCACCTCTATATGCAGATCGATATAATATTCTCCTTTTGTCCCTCGTGTGCGTATCCGGTGGCATTCCATGACGCCATCTACTTCAAAAGCTATGTTACATATTATATCTTCATCAATCCTTGATTCGTCGCATAGGGTTTTGCTGCTGCTTTTGATTATATTGATCGCTGCGCGGATTATAAACAGGGAGATAATGACAGCTATTATCGGATCGATAAGGGGATATCCACCCTTTACGGCAAGCAGGCCTGCGATGACTGATATGGAAACATAGATGTCGCTTCTCGTATGCATGGAATCTGCAATCAGGATGTCGCTTTTCAGTTTCTCTCCTTCTCTTTTCTCATATATTGTTACAAAGAGATTGACTGCAATGGTAAGTATCATTACAACAAAACTTAAGGTGGTGATTTCCGGTGTGGATGGTGAAATAAAACGATCAACTGATTTGGAGATTATTTCCACCGCTACTATGAACAGCAATACCGCAATAAAAACTGAGGCCAGGGATTCATATTTTTGGTGTCCGTAGGGATGACTGCGATCAGGCGGTCTTGCTGCTATCTGTATTCCGATAATACCTATTATGTTGGAGATGCCATCAAAAAGGGAATGATAACCGTCGGATTCCATACTTAAGGTGTTAGTAAAAATACCATAGCCGATTTTGGCAAAGGATACAATCAGGTTAAGTACAAGTATCTTAATAAGTATCGATCTTATTAACCGGTATTTATCTGTAGGAGAATCCATCATAATTATTTACGTCCTGTTTGGTATATTTAGATACTACTTTAATGAAGATGTATATTGGCTTTCCGTTATTTTGTTAACAGGGTGACTATAAGATGTTCAAGGTTGCGATTACAGGCAAAGGCGGTGTGGGAAAAACCACCATCTCAGGTACGATTGCACGTTTACTGGCCAGGGATGGCTATGATGTACTGGCAATAGATGCGGACCCGGATATGAACCTGGCTTCCTCACTGGGTATAACAGTTCCTCCCAAACCATTGACCGAATACAGGGAAATGATCGAGGAGCGTGCGGGGCAGACAGGAGGCATGTTCAAATACAACCCGAAAGTGGATGATGTAGTTGAAAGATTCGGGGCAGTGGGCCCTGATAATGTGAAAATGCTTGTCATGGGTACGGTGGAAAGGGGCGGAAGTGGCTGTATGTGTCCTGCATCAGCATTTTTGCGCGCCCTGCTGCGACATGTGGTACTCAAGGACAGCAGTGCTGTCATAATGGATATGGAAGCCGGCATAGAACATCTGGGCAGGGGAACCACAAAAGGCATTGATTTAATGCTGATCGTTGTGGAGCCGGGCAGACGTTCCATTGAAACCGCATCACGCATAAAGAAACTTTCTGACGAGATTGGTATCAGACATATTGCTGCGGTCATTAACAAGAGTAATGAAGCTGACATGTCAACTGTGCTGGAGGATATCGGTGTCCCGGTAATTGGCGAGATTCCTTTTTCATCGGACTTTATAGAAGCCGATCTGCAGGGTCTGTCACCCATTGATTTGGGTGGGGATGCATTGGAATCTATCAAAAATGTCAGGGACAATATGGTGGATATGATTACATCCTTTGATGATGCTCAAATGAAGTAAAGGATCACAGGCAGCAAAATCACTCCCATAAGGTGACTTCTCCTGACCTTCATGAAAGGGGGAAGCATGCCTATTGTAGTGGCTGTCAAAAAGAGCAGTATTCCGAAAATCCCGGTGAAAAGGGCTACCATAATAGTAAGTCCGGCTATGACAACAAAACATAGTTTCCTGTATTCTATTTTCTTCAGGACATGATGTACGTTGTTTCCAATGGCTATGGTAGATAGGTAGGATAGCAGGGCTGCTGCAACTATTGCTGTCAGGAAAAGAATTATTGAGCGGCTATCAATGGTTGCAGAATCAAGCAAACGGTTGACTGCTACCATAGCACCGCTTCTTGTTTTACCGATCATCGCCAGGGCAAAAAGGCCAAAAATAGAGTTTGCTGTATTAACTCCGGATATAGATACTATAAACTCTTTTGAATCTTCCAGTTCATCTTCAATATCGTCCCTGTCAATTTCTTTTGGAATAGTAAATCTTGCAACCACTGTGGCAATTGAAGCCGAGATCCCGGGCAGCCACGCAACAATTGAGCCAGCAAAACTGCCGGATATTATGCCACGTAATATTCTCTTTACTGAAAGTTGCATGCGGGATATATTTTCAGAAGGGATGTGCGAATCTGACATCAGGCTGATTGCTAGTTGGGAGGCACCGAATAATCCGCTCAAAATAGGTAACAGAATGGACGTTTCACCAAATTTTAAGATTGGCGTTGCCAGATATTCCATCTCAAATGCAAAATATCCCAGCAATCCGCTTAGTATAAAGAGACAAAGAGCATAACCTTTGTATCTAAATGAGGCAAGTGATCCCTGCCCTGTGACATATTCTCCTTTCTCGGTCAGGATAAGTATGGCTGATATGGCTATGAGTATCCAGGCCATATTTTCCTGTATGGTATCATAGGAATTTGTGAAGAAAAATACCAGAGGATATGCCATTATGAGGGCAAAAGCAACAGAACCTGCACTTCCCAGGGCAGAAAGTCTGACAGCTTCAGCACCATATCCATCCAGGAGCAACCTATGGCCAGGCAGGACTGCAAGGGCCATGTCATCGTTAGGTGCGCCCAGAAAGATGGCAGGTATTATGTCGTGGAAAGTGTGAGATATGGAGTTGGATAATACAATTATTGCTACATAAAGAGGTTCGATTCCCTGATTCAGAAGAATGGGGCTTACTCCTACCAGTATCAGGGCGAAATTGTTTGTATGTATGCCCGGGATAAGGCCGGAAACAATTCCCAGCAGAAAACCTGCAAGGATTGACAACAGTATCAGGGATATTTCAACTGTCATGATTGCCCGTTATTCATTCATAACAATATTTATATTTTTGTTTATATTAGAATATTATCCGTTTGTTATTTTTATTTGTATTCAATGTGTAACGTAAGTATTTATACGAGGTCAAATTGAATGTGGTCACATGACCGAAGAAAAAACCAGGTGTATGAAATGCAATCATGAAGCTATCATTTACCAGCCATATTCCGGTATGCACCTGTGCAAAAAACATTTTACAGAAGATGTAGAACGCAAGGTCAAGCTTACGATTCGCAAGAATTACAATATAGGTAAAAACGAAAAAATTGCAGTTGCCTTGAGTGGTGGTAAGGATAGCTGTGTGGCCCTGTATATTTTGAACAAGATTTTTGGCAAACGCAGGGATCTGGAACTGGTTGCAATTACAGTTGATGAAGGTATTTCTGTTTACAGAAAGCGCTCAATAGGCTATGCCAAAAAACTGACATCTGATATTGGTGTAAAGCATCTTATCCATAGTTTTGCTGAGGAATACGATACATCCCTTGATGAACTGGCAGCAAAAGAAAGGGTACATGGTGCATGCAGTTATTGTGGTGTGCTGCGCAAATCCCTGGTTAACAGGATAGCTCTTGATATCGGGGCAAAACGACTTGTGACAGGCCATAACCTTGATGATGAGGCCCAGACGATAATGATGAACCATCTGGGGGGTGATGTGGAGCGGATGATACGTCTTTCTCCGCCAAGAGAACTCGAAGGTTTGGTCCTGCGTGCCAAACCCTTACGCAAAATCCCTGAAAAAGAAGTGGAATTGTATGCAAAGGTCAATGATATTCCGGTAGATATAAGCCTGTGTCCTTACAAACACGAGGCCTTGCGTAACGAAGTAAGACTGATGCTTGATGATTTTGAGCAAAAACATCCCGGTACGAAATATTCAATCCAGAAGGGCTTTGATAAAATGGTGGGAATACTTGCAAAAGAATTCCCTCAGGCGGAAATTAAAAAATGCACAATTTGCGGACAGGCCTGCACTGCTGATGTCTGTCAGGCATGTCGGCTTCTTGGCAAGACCTGATCAACGCTTAAACTCCAGATAGTCATCAATATCATAAAACTGTGTGCTTTTACCGCTTAAATACATCCTTGTCCACCACAGTACTGTCAGGGGCTGGATTACTGCAAAGGACAGGACAAAATCGGCAAATGACCAGAATGTGCTGAGTATTTCGATGGAACTGAGAATTTCCCCGGCTACTCCTGTGAGTATTGACAGGCCAATCAGAACCAGCCAAAGGATAACTGTATCAAGTTTATTGTTCATGAAAAATGAGAAACCTTCTTCCAGGGCTTCCAGGGGTTCCAGTCCACCAACAACCAGTGCATATTCTGCAAAAGTAAAAATCAGTTTGACTACGATTGCATAGAATATCCAGACAAATATTCCAAAAACAAGGATTAATGTTCCCGAGAGTGCTTCTTCAGGGTTTTGTATCAATATGTTCAGGTTCCCAATGGCCAGTATTCCGGGCACCACGAAGATTATTCCTGCGAGGATAATCAGTATTACTATGAACCTGGTAAGGAAGAGGTTGATCAAGTTCTTTTTTCCTGATGTAAACATCTCATTGATGCTGGTGGACCCATTTTGAAGAGCTTTTTTTGCCATTCCTATGGCTCCGCCGTAAAAATAGGAACTTATCAGGGTGGATACTACAAATGCTGCGATGAACAGGAGTATGAACAATCCCATATTTTCATAAAAGGCAGTTGTGAGGACTCCAAATGCCATTTCAGGATTGATATTTGTGGGGTCTGTTGTAATGTCCTGCATTGCAGGCATAACAAATATGATGACCGCAACCATGAAAATAACAAACATTGCAAATATACCTGCAAATATGTTCAAAAAGAAGGGGATGCAAATATTGAGATTGTGTGTCCAGGTCTGAAAACCTTTTCTCAGAACCGTATTTATATTTTCCATTAAATATTATCTCCCGATTACCATGTCGTGATAGTTATATGGAAGTATCCCTATGGATATAACTGCGTACCCATAAGTCTTCTTATTGTATAAAGATTCTCATGCAGGTGATTCAATGGATGCCGAAAATGATAAAATTATGGTAGTTTCTCACTGTCTTCTCAACCCTGAGTCGCGTCTGGCAGGGATTAAAAATCCGGGAAAGTTTTCTCCCGGGAAAAAGAATGTAATTCAACTTCCCTGTCCGGAACTGATATATTTTGGTTCAAGTCGCCGGGAAATTACCAGAGACCAGTTAATCCATTCGGCCTACAGGAAATTCTGCAGGCAATTATTCGACCCCTTTGCAGATATGATTGAGGAATTTTATCGCAGGGGTTTTTCCATTGAATTTGTGGGTGTAGGGAAAAGCCCTTCCTGTGCTGCAGACCTCACAACCGTGGCTGGTCCTGCGGGCAGGGTATCAAACTTCACACATGAACATGTTGCTGGCAGGGGTGTTTTTTTTGAAGAAATCGAGATGGAACTTGTCAGGCGTGGAATATGCTATAGTATGCAGGATTGCCACAAACAGTAAAATATATATAACATGTAGTCATCACGAGGGTTGCTGACGGGTTGTCTTTCTTTTCCTAAAACCCCACTCCCCAAATATTAAACCCCCCTTAAAACCCGTCAGCTTTTCCCCATTAGTAATTCTCAATAGGGCAATCTCTATTATCTTTATAACAAATAAGTGTAGGATAGCTTTTACTGTTTTATTATATCAAAAAAAAGAAAATGAAGGTCAAGAGACCTTCAGAATATTCCTGCCCCTATAAACAGGGAGGAGAACAGGATTGCAATCATGTTGACTACCTTAATAAGGGAGTTCAGTGCGGGTCCTGCGGTGTCTTTGAAAGGGTCTCCGACGGTATCTCCGACAACTGCTGCTTTATGAGCTTCGGAACCTTTTCCGCCATGATGTCCATCCTCGATAAGTTTCTTGGCATTATCCCATGCTCCTCCACCATTGTCCATTGTAAGGGCAAGGAGAAGTCCTGATGCGATAATTCCTATAAGCAATCCTCCCAGGGCAAGTGGTCCGAGGATATAGCCTATAAGTAATGGAGTTGCGATTGCAAGAATACCAGGAATTGCCATCTCGCGGATTGCAGCGGCTGTTACAATATCCACACATTTTCCATACTCTGGTTTGGTTGTACCTTCCATGATACCAGGTATTTCCCTGAACTGACGCCTAACTTCATTGATGATGCCAAAAGCAGCTTTTCCAACTGCCTGCATCGTGACAGCACTGAAGATGAATGGCAGGAGAGCACCGATAAACAATCCGACAAGTACGATAGGATTGTCAAGACTGAGTCCGCCTGTTTCAATGTTTACTTTGTGCCTGTAATCGGCGAAAAGAGCCAGTGCTCCCAGTGCAGCGGATCCGATAGCGTATCCTTTTGTTACTGCCTTGGTGGTGTTACCTACAGCATCCAGGGCATCTGTGATCTCACGCACCTCGGCGGGTAGACCGGCCATTTCGGCTATTCCGCCGGCATTATCCGTAATTGGTCCGTAGGAGTCCAGGGTAACGATCATTCCTGTGGTAGAGAGCATTGCTGCTGCGGCAATTGCAATACCATATAGCCCCATTGCAGGATTTACAGCTCCGCCTGCAACGAAGAATGCGGCAAGAATTCCGATTACGATAATTACAACAGGAAGGGCAGTACTTTCAAAGCCCATTGCAAGTCCTGAAATTACATTTGTACCGGCACCGGTCTCAGAAGCCTCTGCTACTTTCTTGACAGGTCTGTAACTCGTTGAAGTATAATATTCGGTGAAAACAACCATCAACACCATAATAGCAACACCTACCAGGGATGCATAATAAATGTTGATGTCTCCAATGAGTATGTCTGTTACGAAGTAGAAGGCAACAAGACACAACAATGCGGCTACAGCAACTCCCTTGTAAAGGGCTTTCATGATCTTGTTATCGTTTCCGACACGCACGAAGAAGATGGAGATAATGGAGGCAAAGATTGCCACGGCACCGAGAATTAATGGGTAGATTATTGCATTGGGATATGACTCGAGTACCTGTGCACCAAGCAGCATCGCTGCAAGGACTGTTACTACATATGTCTCGAAAAGATCTGCTCCCATACCCGCACAGTCACCGACATTATCACCGACGTTATCAGCAATTACACCGGCATTTCGGGGGTCATCTTCGGGGATTCCCGCTTCAATTTTTCCTACGAGGTCTGCTCCCACATCGGCTGCTTTGGTGTATATTCCACCGCCAACCCTTGCGAAGAGACTGATTAGACTTGCACCGAATCCGAATCCTACTACTTGATCGACATTGCCGAATAATATGTAGAATATACTGGTACCCAGAAGGGCCAGTCCTACGACGGCAAGCCCGGTTACTGCTCCTCCGCGGACAGCGACCTGCATGGCTTCATGCAGTCCTCTGGATGCGGCGTTTGTTGTCCTGACATTTGCTCTTACAGATACATTCATTCCAATGTATCCGGCAATAGCTGAACTGGCTGCTCCTACTATGAATCCTATCGCTACTTTTCCGCTGTTTTCTCCCAGCAGGGCGTAGATTAAGAAAGCAAGGATTACAGCAACTATGGCTATTGTCTTGTACTGGCGATTCAGATATGCCATGGCCCCTTCCTGTATCGCAGTGGCAATTTCCTGCATTTTCTCGTTACCGGTTCCTTCCTTGAGGACACGGGTCGCGAAAAATGCAGCAAATACCAGACTTACGATACCTGCCAGAGGGGCGAGGTATATAATATCCTGCATTATTGTTCTCCTAAATTTGTTTAACTGTAATGATAATGCTTTGATTGGATTTCAGGCAGATTTGCTGTTAAGCTGCCCTTTTCCTGAAATAATACTTTGTAAAGGCGCCGGGAAGGCAGATTGAAATAGAACACACCTGATAATAAATTAACGTTTCAAAATTTTTAGATTGATGTGTGCCATGTTCGATTTGCCCTAACATATTTTTGTTAGTATTAATGTTTTCCCTTTTATATGCACCACAGATATGAATAGACATATTAATCATAGCGTATTATCCTATACCAATGAGGATTTCAGGGCTTATACTCGTAACTTTGCTGCTTTCGTGCTCTATATCAGGGGCACTTGCGGCTGAGGATGGCGGGGATTATATACATATTTCAAGTATGCAGGTCCGATTTTCAGGTACTGATGCCACAGTTGATCTGTTCTATGACCTGGATTTTTTCGGAGACATGTATGTTTTTGCATTAGGCAGTCGTCATCTTAAACCTGAGTTTGAGGCCTTTTTTTATGATTTTGAAAAATTAAAGATCGTAGAACTCGGAAGGGCCCATTCCAGATTCTTACTCAAAAATGTATCCCGGGAAAGTGATAATTTCTATCTTCATGATGAGAAGAAACTTGGCAGACAAGTTGATTCTCTTGTAGTTATTTATCCCGCAGGCTCTTCAAAAACTATGGGTAGTATGGATTCGATCCCAAACCTGTTTTATGAAAAACCATGACTCTGCAGTAATTGATTATGTGTGATCTTTATGTCCTGCTATCCTTCTGTTTGGAATTCAATCTGTTCTTGGAGTTAAATTTATATAGTTATGCATTATAATGCAATATTATGGTGCGTCCCAAGAAAAAGAGAATGGTAGGCTTCCATTACAGGTGTCGGCGTTTCAGTCCCGATGATACGAATGAAAGTATGCCTGTTGTTGATGTCGGTGTAGATGAATTGGAATCCATGAGATTGAATATTTTGGAAAATTTGTCTCAGGGAGAGGCTGCACAGAAAATGGGAGTCCATCAGTCTACATTTCAAAGAACCCTTCGTAGGGGTCTTGAAAAAGTTACGGATGCACTGGTTTATGGAAAAGGTATTTCTTTAGAAGGAGGTGAACTCAATATGCCTGGAGGAGATGGCACGGGTCCAGATGGAAATGGTCCTATAGGGGCCAGAGGACAGGGTCGCAGAGGTGGTGGAAATCGCCCGGGCCGTGGAGCTGCAGCTCCGCAGAATTGCAGGTGTCCTTCATGTGGACATCTTGAACCTCACCAATCGGGCTTACCATGCAGTCAGGCCAAATGTCCTGAATGCGGTTCCCAGATGGTGCGAGGTTGAATTTATAGACTAGAATCAATGCTAGAACGACAAAGGAGGTTGTATTAATATGCCAGGTGGAGACAGAACCGGTCCCAGGGGAATGGGGCCAATGACAGGAAAGGGTGCAGGTTATTGCACCGGATATGATATCCCAGGATGGCAGAATCGATTGGTAAGAGGAAACTCCTTCAGGGGAGGTTTTTACAGATTTGGTGGCCCTTTCAAACGAGGTATGGGTTACTATAGAGGGGGTCCCATTGCGACTCCTCCTCAGCCTGTATCCCCGCAAAGCGAGCTTGAAGCGCTTGAAAGAGAAAAGGACTTGCTTTCCCAGCGTATAGAACAATTGAAAACCCAACTTTCTGGGAAGGGATCAGAGGATGTCTGATCCTCTTTTTATTTTAGGGGAATGTCTGTGGGAAAGCGAAAGTCCAGAATAATTTATGGCCCAATCCTCTCGCGAAGATTGGGCAGGTCCCTGGGTGTGGATGTTATCCGCAATCCTTCCAGCCGGAAAAACTGCAATTTTGACTGTGTCTACTGTCAGCTGGGTCCAGTTACAGATAAAATCCAATCTCCAGAGGATGCTGTGGGATGTGTTACGTGTTCCGAAGTTGTTGAAGGTATTCGGCATTATCATCGCAGTATAGAAGATATTGATTATATTACATTCTCAGGAACCTGTGAACCAACCCTCAATCTATGGGTTGGGGAGATGATCGACGGTATCCGTGATATTTCTGATGTACCCATCTGTGTCATTACTAATTCTTCCCTTGTTGGCAGAAAGGATGTGCGCCAGAATCTTGCAAAGGCTGATCTAGTGGTTGCCACTCTAGTCTCAGGTTATGAGGATACATTCCAGAATATTAACAGACCTGCTTCGGGTATTCATCTGGAGGAAGTTATAGAAGGACTTGCGGCTCTTTCTCTGATGGATGGCTGCAAGCTTTCCATTGAGGCTATGTTTGTAGAAAGTAACGAGTTTCCAGGCAACTCATCCGATAGAGAAATTTCACGTCTTGTAGAAGTTCTGGAGTACATCGATCCGGATGAAGTTGAAGTCTTGACTGTAACCCGACCTCCCGCTGAATCTTCCCTACATGCTGTTGATGAGAAAAGGTTGAAGGAAATTGCCAGCTATTTTGACGGTAAATTTGGCAGGAATAAAGTGCGCCTTGTATTGCAAGGTATAAAAAGAGGCCGCTCCGTCCTCAAACATGAGAATATTGAGGAGGAAGTGTATGACCTGATTTTGCGCCGTCCCTGTACTGCTGCACAGGTGCTTACATCCCTTGGAATTGAGGAAAACACGCTCTCTCCTATTCTTGAGAAACTTGAAAACAAGAGCAAAATTGAACCTGTCAGGGAAGGTAGGTATTGTTACTACAGGGCTCTGTGATTGATACAGAGCTCGCCTTTCTGTTGATTTTTATCTTACCGGGACCATTACATTTATACATGATTAATCATTAGGGTTATATATACTTTTAAGGAGGTCCACTAGCATGCATGAAATAATAGAATCATCACTTGCAGAGGAGCGTGTATTTCAGGCATCCAAATCTTTCCGGATGCAGGCGAATATGAATGACCCCGACATCTACAAGAAGGCTGAAGAGGATTTTGAAGGTTTTTGGGCTTCAGTTGCAGAGGATATAGACTGGTTTGAAAAATGGGATAAAGTCTTAGAATGGAAACCTCCGCATAGCAAATGGTTCCTTAATGGCAGTCTAAACGCATCATATAACTGTATTGATAGGCATCTTTCTTCAAAGGGCGATAAGACAGCGATTATATGGGAAGGGGAAATGGCAAACAATCGTACCTTTACCTATAATGAACTCTTTTACTCCACATGTCGCTTTGCCAATGCATTGAAAGAATTGGGGGTGCAGAAAGGAGATATTGTAACAATCTATCTTCCGATGATCCCTGAAGCTGTTATTGCCATGCTTGCCTGTGCAAGGATTGGTGCTCCTCACAGTGTGGTATTTGCCGGATTTTCCCAGGAAGCACTAGCCCAACGTGTTGAGGACGCAGGCAGCAAATTTGTAATTACCTGTGATGGTTACTATCACAAAGGTAAACTGGTTAACCAGAAGGAAAAAACCGATAATGCACTTGAAAAATTAGATGACATAGAGCATGTGCTGGTTGTCAATCATGCGGCAAATTCTGTATTTTTCACAGAGGGACGGGATGTGTGGTGGCATGACATCGAAAAACAGGTGGATTATGAATGTCCGCCTGAACACATGGATTCTGAAGATACACTTTTCTTAATGTATACTAGCGGAACTACAGGCAAACCCAAGGGTGTGGTCCACAGCACCGGAGGCTATCTTGTCGGAACAGCGATCTCTGCTAAATGGGTCTTTGATCTGAAAGATGATGATGTTTACTGGTGTACCGCGGATGTGGGCTGGATTACAGGTCATTCCTATATTACATATGGTCCCCTGCTGAACGGTGCAACTGTGCTGATGTATGAGGGAGCACCGGATTATCCAGAAAAGGACAGGTTCTGGAGTATAATTGAGAATTATGGAGTGACGATTTTTTATACTGCACCTACAGCTATTCGTACATTCATGAAATGGGGAGAACAATTACCTGCAAAGCATGACCTTTCTTCGTTGCGGCTTCTGGGAAGTGTCGGTGAACCCATCAACCCGAAGGCATGGCTCTGGTACTATGAGCACATCGGGGACAAGAAATGCCCGGTAGTTGATACATGGTGGCAGACAGAGACAGGTATGATAATGATCACACCCCTGCCAGGCATTACTCCGATGAAACCCGGTAGTGCTGTCCGTCCGTTCCCGGGAATCGAGGTATCCATTCTCGATGAAGAAGGAAATGCGGTTCCAGAAGGGTATGGGGGCTATCTTGCAATTAAAAAACCCTGGCCCAGCATGATCCGGACCATTCATGGGGATGAAGAACGCTTCATTGAAACTTACTGGAGTAAATGGGGTAATGACATCTATATGTCAGGAGATGGTGCCCGTACTGACAGGGATGGCTATATCTGGGTACTTGGAAGACTTGATGATGTGATCAAGGTCTCCGGTCACAGACTGGGTACCATGGAGATTGAAAGTTCTCTTGTGTCCCATCCGGCCGTTGCAGAAGCTGCTGTTGAGGGGAAAGAGGATGAAATTAAGGGGGAGGTAATAGTCGGTTATGTTGTGCTTGAAGCCGATGTTCCTGTTAGTGATGAGCTGAAAGAGCAACTTAAGGGTCATGTTGTAGATGAGATTGGGCCGATAGCCCGTCCGGCGGCGATAGTTTTTGCAAGGGACCTGCCAAAGACACGTAGTGGAAAGATTATGCGCCGGGTCCTGCGCGCAATAACAAATAATACTTATCCCGGGGATGTGACTACTCTGCAGAATCCTGAAGTGGTCGAAGAACTCAAAAGAAAAGTTCATCTATCAGATTAACATTCAAACTGCTAGAGGTTTAATTTTCATGGAAAGGAATACCGGCCTTATAATTGCAATGGATGTTACGCGTATGGATCGCGCCGTCAAGATTGCCAGCGAAGTTGCTGAATGTGTGGATGCAATAAAGGTGGGCTATCCGCTGGTGCTCTCAGAAGGTTTAAGTGTAATTTCCCGACTTGCCGATTATGCTCCTGTCATTGCTGATTTTAAGGTTGCCGACATTCCATACACGGATGAACTTATCTGCGAGCAGGTATTCAAGGCAGGTGCCAGCGGTCTAATCGTGCATGGTTTTACAGGTGAGGATAGCCTGAAAGCCTGTATAGGTGTGGCCCGACTTTATGATGGGGATATTTATGTAGTCTCTGAAATGAGCCACCCGGGCGGTGCGAAATATTTCCAGCCGATAGCCGATGAAATTGCTTCAATGGCGTATGAATTCGGTGCTACAGGTATTGTCGCACCGGCTACCCGGCCAGAAAGGGTAAAGCACCTGCGTTCTATAATAGGTGATAGCCTTTCTATTATATCTCCCGGTGTAGGTGCACAGGGAGGTAAAGCATCTGATGTGATTGCATCAGGTGCGAACTGGATTATTGTGGGTCGAAGTATTTATAATTCAGAAAACCCCAAAGAAACAGCCATGGAACTTGTTACCGGGATTGGTATCTAAGGAAAAAGCCAGTGATGATATACTCTTCTGAGATAGTGATGAGCCCTATGAGTTCTGAGGCTTTTACTTTTTACTTCAGGTCCGGTGTTGATCTATATTCAGGAGAAGGTGCATGACCAAAAATGAGTTGACCGTAAATTGTCGGGATGGGGGCTGTGAACCTCTTCTTGAAACATCTGCCGGTGAAAAAGTTTTCAGGTCAGGCACAGATTCCGTTATAGTTACACTGCCAAAAGACAGGAGAATAATTTCCAATTCCTGGCTCAATGGGGGTATCCGTGATGATATCAATGTCCTTATCAATCAGCGGATAGGAAGGCATGTTGGAAGTGAGAATGAGCTGGAAGAAGGAAGTGTTGAAGGCTATCTCTCCCATGTAGTGGAGCAACTTGGCTATTCTGCATCAAATGCAGCTGCATTGCTAACTGCTGCAAGTATGGAGAATGTTGCTTTTGTCACGCACTCTTTCCGTGGCCTTGAAGTAACAGCAATTGCAACCGCGGGCGTTGAAGTAAATGCATGCAGTCCTGCAGACCCTGCTTCCTATTATCAGGAAAATGGTAAATGGCAATCTCTTGGCGGGACAATAAATATGATTCTTCTAATAGATGCAAATTTACCAGCATATGCTCTTACCAGGGCCTGGATGACTGCTACTGAAGCCAAATCAGCAGTTCTGCGTCAATTAATGATTCCAAGTCGTTTTTCTGAAGAATTGGCTACCGGAACCGGGACTGATATGATGGCAATTGTATCCAATGATTCTGCTTCTCTGCAGTTGACTGACGCAGGTCCTCATTCCAAACTTGGTGAACTGATCTGTAAATGTGTAAACCAGGTCCTTTTAAAGGCCCTGGATCAGCAATCAGGTATATCAACTGTTTCCCAGAGGGATATGCTCGTAAGGCTTGATAGGTTTGGGATTGATGAAAAATACTTCTGGAAAGTTTCGACATCCCTTGAAGGGGAAAACAAAAAAGGTCCATTTTATGACAATCTCAGGAACATTTCACGTAATCCTGTTATGGTTGCATTGATTTCTTCTATTCTCCATCTTGTCGATGAATTGAGGTGGGGTTTGATCCCTGAAAACAGTGCAAAGAAAGTATCTTTTTCCCAGATGGTTCAACTTCACAATATTTTGAATTTGGGTGTAGATGTTCCTTATGATTATTTGCTGGATCCGAAAGAATCAATAATTGAGAACTGGGTAAGAGTTACTTCCTGGATTGTAAAAAGAAATGTTTAATTCCTTTACTATAATATTAATATAAAAACGGGATTTACCATGAATCTGAGAAATTATATAGCCACTTATTGTACCGATTCTAAGAAAAAGCCAACAGGTGTCATAGTTCATAGCGCAGAAATAGGAGAACAACTTCCTGAATTGCCGGATCGCTTTTTCTACATGGCCGAGTGGTCTGATGTGCCTTCCAGGCGTATATGGAAAAGTGAACCTTATCAGTCAGTATTGATTCATGAAAATGGGCAACTCATCATACACGAACACCTCAGAAAAGCCAACTTCCGGATTCATCTGCTGGAGCTGGAAGAGAAATACGAGACCTCCTCACGAGCGGGACATTTCGTACTTTCAATCCCTGAAGCTTTCGAGTTTGCCTATAATGCACATCGGGATACAGCAAGACGATGTTCCAGGACACCCTATATCTCTCATCCAATGGACGTTGCATCCATCCTCTTAAAGAACAGTGCCCCTGATATAGTTGTAATTGCAGGTCTGCTGCATTCGATCAAAAAAGAGTCTAAAATAGATATGGTTGAAGTGGAGAATAAGTTTGGTGAGACGGTTGTAAATTTTGTAAGAGCAGTATCTGAATTGGACCAAACAGATGATCCCTCCCTGTTATCTGTTGATGAAAATATGTGGAAGGAGCGCAATGAAGCCTGCCTGAAGGCACTTGATGGTGTTGGAAGGGATGTCAAACTCCTATTCTGTGCCGGCAAACTTGCCAGCATCAGGGATATGAGGGATGAGGAAAAATTTCATGGAAATATAACATGGAATCATTTTGTAGTAGGAAAAGAATCTTATAAATGGTATTATAACCGATTGCTACAGTCCTTTGAATCCCCTCCTCATAGTATTATCGATAGCCCAATGTATAAACAATTGAAAGAATGTGTCAACCAGTTTTTCAGTGATGCTTGATTTTTTGTTTTGTGGTACTAATATGGGTGTATCTATAATCGAGCTTGTATGTCGCTCGGAAAAACGGAAAAACTTGCTTGTCTATCTAAAAGATGGCCCCCGGAATCTGGCAGCTATCAAAGAGGCTCTTGATGTTACATCAACGGGCGTTCTCCCCCAGATAAAGCTTCTTAAGGATAATGATATCGTTGTGCAGAAAGACGATGAATATGAATTGTCTATTTTTGGTAATATCGTAGTGCAGAAAATATTGCCGGTTTTTAAACTCACCAGAATGCTTGAAAAGAATCCTGAATACTGGTTTTCCAGGGATATTTCCACCCTTCCTATGAAATTCATGGAAAGGCTGGGTGATCTGGGTGATTCAGAGGTCATTGAACCGGATATCAATTCTCTCTTTGATCCGCCTCAGGAATTAATAGACCATCTGCTTGTAAGTCAGCATGTTACAACCATTACTTCTTATTTCCATCCTTATTATGTCAAGCATTTTGTAGGACTGGCTAAAAAAAGTGTGGGGGTAAACCTGATTTTGACCAATGATGTCTATGAACGCATTGTTGAGGATTATGAGGAAGAAGCCGAGGTTTTTTTCGGAATGGATAACACCAGTATATATATCTACGAGGGTGATTTGCCGGTAGTTAGTATGGTCTGTGCGGACGGGTTTTTCCTGTTGTCCCTCTTTAACAAGAAAGGAATATATGATCACAATAAACTGATCAGTACGAGTGAGGAAGCTATAAGATGGGGGCATGACCTGTTCGAATACTGTTGCCTTGATTTACAGGAGAAGGAATGATTACTAGGTCCTGCGTTTATTATTAATACATGAAACGAAATAGTATTTATATGATAATGGTGGAATATCAGCAATCCGATTTACTTTCTGCCGATAAAAGCAGGGATAAGTGATCCTTGTTCAGGTGCGGCTTTATGGCCAAATATCTCTAAGTGATAAGAATTTATTTATGGAACGGGTCAATATGGCAGATAAAAAGAAAGGAAACAATCCGTCTGGCAGTGATGATTCATTCAGTGATATTACTGATATGATCGAACAGATGTTACAGAGATTCGGAGTAGGTATAGAAGAATTCTCTGATGAACCTTTCATTTATGGTTTTTCTATTACACAGCGTGCCAATGAGGACCCTGAAATCAGGGAATTCGGTAACATACCTTCTGATTATAATGATTTCGAAGAAGAAATTGATCCTTTAGACGCCCCCCTCTCCATAGATGAGAAAAAACCTCTGATAGATGTTCTTGAAATGGATGGAAAAGTGTATGTTACCGCCGAAATTTCGGGTATGTCCAGGGATGATATTTCGGTCTGTGCAACAGGTCAGTATCTGGAGATCGATGCTTCCAACAAACATTATACATATTCAGAAACTCTTGAAATGCCACTAAAAGTAGATCCCAATAGTGCAAAAGCAACTTTCAATAATGGTGTCCTCGAGATAATATTTTCTGTTATGGAAGAAACCGGGAAAGTAGATATTAAAATCAATTAACTTCACATTAATTTATTTTGAAGGTGCACCGGATGAGTTGTTCTGGGAAGAAAGTACTTGTAGTGGATGACGAAGCGCATTTGCGTGAACTTCTTCAAAATTTGTTGGAATTGAATGGTATGTCCACATCGTGTGCTTCCAGTGGAGAAGAATGTCTTTTGATGCTTGAATCTTCCCTGCCGGACCTCGTCCTTCTTGATGTTATGATGCCTGGTATGGATGGGTGGGAAGCTTTCCACCGGATTAAGGAAAAGTATGAAGGTTTGCCGGTTGTCCTTCTGACTGTCAGGAACCATGATTTTGACAGGATGATGGGATTGGATATTCTCAAAGCTGAGGATTACATTACCAAACCTTTTGGCAATGATGAACTCATAGAACGTGTTTGTAGTCTTCTGGATTAATTTTTTCCAGCAAGGGGTTGGCAGATAATCGCAGAATTGTCAGTAATATAGAGATGAATTGTCTTATCGCCATTTAATCCGGTTTCTATACGGTTACGGAAATTCCAGTAATTGTCAGGGTCGATTTTTCCTCTTATCAATGCATTTTTGGCATTTAATTCTTTGAGTTTCCTATTGATATCTTCAACAGATACCTTTGTCTCTGCCAGCACAACATACTGATTTTTAAGCAAGGGGGACTTCAATTTTTCATCAGATGTCATTAATGCCCTTTTCGAATCAATTCGGAACAAATATGTCCTATTATCTCCCTTTCTCATTTTTTCTGCAAGTTCGGGCAACAGCTCTGCTTTCACAACAGATGGTTCTGGTTCATATGCAAATTTTTTAATTATTTCCGATTCAGGGATTTCTCCTGTCCCGCTGCCACACAATGATTCTTCGGAAGGAAGTGTGATGGCGGATCGATTGCATTTTTTGAGATGGTTGAAGTATAGTGTAAGGCGATTGATTTTGCCATTAAGGGACAGGTATTCCATTTCACAATCAAAGGGAATTCTTTCTGGAGTCAGCTGGGGGGGTACTTCAAAGGCGAATCCTTTTGCCCGGGATGAATAAGCATTAATCATATCTTCTATGGATGGTGTAATGCTTGAAAGTAGGCGCCTCTTCTCTTTAGGGGGCCTTGCAGGATCAGAAAACACGACATCGAGTTCAGGAAGTTTATGTATTATTTCGGGGCCAAGGGCGTCACCACAGATAAATTCGACATTGTCCACTCCATATAACTGGCAGTTCTTTTTGGCATGTTCTATCTTTACAGGGTCGATTTCTATGGCATAGACTTTTTTGCACTCCTTTGCAAAGAAAATGGTCTGTCCGCCGATACCACAACTTATATCCGCCAGAACGTCACATTTAAGTCTTCTGGCCCGGTACTTTGCTACAATTTCGGGAGTAGCAAAGCGTAATCCATCATGATCAGAACTTATCGGTTTGGTGAATTTGACTTTGTTTTTCATTGCATTCCAATGGTTTATTGGTGCTTTTAAAGGTGTTGTTTCCTGTATCACTGTTTTTGGTCCAAAGCATTTATATACCTAATATGACATCATACAGCCCAAGCTGAGAATATAGTATGTAGATGATACATACTTCGCAGGTAGGCAAAAAGTGTGGAAATGTAGGATTTAACATAGACCATCAGTGGGCCAATTCAATGAAAGCCCCCATGCATGCGCGTTGTGTATGTGTGGATGGTAGATGTGTAAATCTTTTTGTGATGATGTTGCAGTATTGCTGCTCCTATCCGCATAACGTAGAATATCCATGTTGAGCTCAAACCTTGATAGGTAGCCAACACACTTTTTTGTTAATTCAACCTGCGTAAGCGATTGAACATAAAAAAACTCAAGGAGAATACAAGTGCCAACAATACACAGACCAAGGCGAGGTTCTCTAGCGTTCAGTCCACGCAAAAGAGCAAAGAGCCACATCCCGAGGTTCAGGTCATGGCCTGAGGCTGAAGGTGAGCCAAAATTGCAGGGATTTGCAGGTTACAAGGTCGGAATGACCCATGTAATTATGATTGACGACGCCAAAAACAGTTTGACTGAAGGCGCTGAAATTGCCGTACCTGTTACTGTTATCGAAACACCGCAGATCGGTATTGCAGCAATACGTGCCTATAAGGATACTCCTTATGGAGAAAAAACAATTTCAGAGGCATGGTCAGCAAATCTGGATGGCGACATTGGACGCAGGATAAAAACTCCCAAAAATTACGATACAGAAAAATCACTTGAAAATATGGCTTCCTTTGTGGAAGAAGGGAAAGTTTCCGAGATTCGTGTGATCACATATACAATCCCCTCTTCAGTAAGTGGAATTCCCAAGAAGAAAGCGGATATTATGGAAACTGCAATTAGCGGTTCCGATGTAAAAGCCAAGTTTGAGTATGCAAAGTACATACTTGGCAGCAAGGTTGGAATCTCTGATATCTTCTCGGAAGGTAATATCATCGATGTAGCCGCTATCACAAGGGGCTACGGTACTGAGGGACCTGTGAAAAGATGGGGTATCCAGCTGGCAAAGAACAAACACTCTCGTCAGAGCAGTCTGCGTCAGGTAGGTACTCTTGGGCCATGGAATCCACCACATGTAAGCTGGAGAGTTCCACAAATGGGCCAGGCCGGTTACCATCAGCGTACCGAGTATAACAAGCGTATCCTGAAAGTATCTTCTGATGTGGATGAAGTAAATCCTGCAGGAGGCTTTGTGAACTACGGCCTTGTTGGCGGAGATTATATCCTTGTAAAGGGTACTGTCCCAGGTCCTTCCAAGAGGCTTATCAGACTCAGGGAACCAACCAGGCCAAAGACATCTGCTGTGGGAGAGCCCCAGCTTATGCATATAAACACACAGTCCCGGCAGGGGTGAGATAGATGGTCACAGCAAATATTCTTGATATTTCAGGTAATTCCAAAGGTGAAATAACCTTACCCGACGTTTTCGAAGAGATTTACAGGCCGGACCTTATCAAAAGGACCGTGCTTTCTTCCCAGTCTAAAAGGTATCAGCCCTATGGTCCCAAGATGTATGCCGGAATGGAAACTTCTGCAGTCTCCTGGGGATCCGGGAGAGGGGTTGCTCAGATTCCAAGGCTTGTCAACGGAAGTCGGGTTGCAAGAGTTCCCCAGGCAGTAGGCGGAAGGCGTACCCATCCACCAAAACCTGAAGCTGACAGGACAGAGAAGGTTAACAAAAAAGAGAAACGTCTTGCAGTTCGCTCTGCAATAGCAGCTACAATTAATGCAGAACTCGTGAAAGGACGAGGTCATGTATGTGACGCTACCCTGCCTCTTGTAGCAGAAGATGCCCTGCAGGATGTTGAGAAAACAGCAGAAGTTATTAAATTCCTCGAAGCAGCAGGTGCTTATGATGATGTCCTGCGTGCCAAAGACAGCCGTTCCATCAGGGCCGGTAAGGGTAAGATGAGAGGAAGGAAATACAAACATAAGAAAAGTGTTCTGATCGTTGCCGGTTCAGAAAGTCCAATATTCCGCTCGGCACGTAATCTGCCAGGTGTGGATGTTACAACAGTAGATTCACTTTATACTGAATTACTTGCACCCGGTGCAAAGGCAGGACGACTGACGGTATGGACAGAATCCGCAATATCCAGTCTGGAGGACATGTTCATATGAACGCTATTAAGTACCCGTTCATCACCGAAAAAGCTATGACGCATATGGAGGATAACAAACTTCAGTTTGTTGTCGATACCCGTGCCAACAAGAGCCAGATCAAGGAAGATGTGACAAAGATCTACGGTTTTCCCGTAAAGTCCGTTTGCACAACGACAACAATGAAGGGAGAAAAAAAGGCTCTTGTCACATTTGATGAAGTAGATGCAGCACATGAGATTGCTACACGTATTGGTTTGATGTGAGGTGTTGATTTATGGCAAGACGAATTATATCACAGAACAGGGGTCGTGGAACACCTACATATAGGGCACCTTCACATCGCTATAAAGCTGCTCTTAAACATCCTTCAGTTGAAGAAGGCAGCACAATTTTTGCCGATGTGGTGGAAATTGTCCATGATCCAGCAAGATCCGCGCCTATCGCAAGGGTTTCCTTTGAAAGTGGCGAAGAGCGTTTAATTCTCGTTCCGGAAAGTATCGGTGTAGGAGATCGCATTGAATGCGGTATCTCTGCAGAGATCAAACAGGGTAACATCCTCCCGCTGGCTGAGATCCCGGAAGGCGTACCTCTCTGCAACATAGAATCCAAACCAAACGATGGTGGAGCTTTTGCTCGTTCATCCGGTGCCTATGCTACCCTTGTGGGTCATGAAAGGAATAGGACAGTTGTCCAGCTTCCTTCAGGTGAAATGAAATGGCTGAATCCAAAATGCAGGGCCTCTATTGGGGTTGTTGCTGGTGGCGGACGTGCCGAGAAACCATTCCTGAAGGCCGGTAAGAAGTATCATAAGTTGAGATCCAGGGCAGCCAAGTATCCGAGAGTTTCCGGTATTGCAATGAATGTTATTGACCACCCATTCGGTGGAGGTAACAGGCAACATCCCGGCAAACCAACTACCGTAGGCAGGAACGCCCCGCCTGGCAGGAAGGTAGGACAGATTGCAGCCCGGAGGACCGGAAAGCGTTAAATGAGGTGTATATATGGCTAAAAAATCTTCATCAAGGTTACCAAAGAGGAAAGGAGAATATACCTATCGGGGCAAATCTGTGGATGAGCTCAAGGAATTGAGTATTGAGCAATTCGCCGAACTTCTTCCCGCAAGGGAAAGGAGGACCATTCACCGTGGGCTTCCCGATGGGCATAAAAAAGTCCTGGAGAAATACAGGGCTGGAAAGGATAGTGTGCGAACCCACCACAGGTCAATGATAATTTTCCCTGAAATGGTAGGTAAGCAAATTGCAGTTTACAACGGTAAAGAATTCGTAAGTGTAGATGTACAGCCTGAGATGGTAGGTCACAGGTTTGGAGAATTCGCACAGACAAGAGGCAGAGTTTCCCACGGAAGCGCTGGTGTTGGTGCAACCCGTTCCAGTAAATTCGTACCACTTAAGTAAGGTGATTGTTAATGGCAAGAATTGATTATTCAACGGAACTTGAGCCAGCAACAAGTGCCAGAGCTATGGGTTCAGAGCTACATATCTCTCCCAAGAAATCACGCGAACTCTGTCGCGAGCTTAAAGGAATGCGTACTACATCTGCAAAGAATTATCTTGGAGAGGTAATTGATTTCAAAAGGGCTGTACCATTCAGGAGGCACAATGACAGTCTGGGGCACAAGAAAGGTCCAATGGCGGCAGGTCGTTATCCTGTAAAAGTGGCTGCAGAAGTTCTCAAACTTTTAGAGAATGCTGAGAGCAATGCGGAATACAAGGGTCTTGATCCTTCTCAAATGTACATAAACCATGTTTCTACAAAGAAAGGTAGGGTTATCCATGGAATGCGCCCCAGGGCTCGTGGAAGGGCTACCCCCAAGAATACGGAAACCGTAAATATCGAAATTATTCTGAGCGAGGTGCGCTAAAATGGCAGTAGAGAAGAAATTTGTTGAGGACGGCTATGTGAAAGCCTCGCTTGACGAATATTTCGCAAACCAGCTGAGTCGAGCCGGTTATGGTGGCATGGAGATCAATCGAACTCCTATGGGGACACAGATTGTTGTTTATTCCGAAAAACCCGGTATGGTTATAGGGAAGGCCGGAAAGGTCATCCGCCGGCTCACAAGAGACGTCGGGCGCCTTTATAATCTTGATAACCCTCAAATTGATGCACAGGAAGTAAAGAGGCCAGAACTGAATGCCCAGATGATGGCAACAAGGCTTGCTTCTTCCATTGAACGTGGCTGGTATTTCAGGAAAGCAGGTCACAATGCAATGCGTGCCATTATGAATTCCGGTGCCCTTGGTTGTGAAATAATCCTCTCCGGAAAGGTTACCGGTGCAAGGTCAAGAGTCGAGAAAATGGTAAATGGCTATATCAAACACGCAGGAAAACCTGTTGATGATATTGTGGACGAAGGGTTCGCAGTAGCCGTTAAAAAACTCGGTACAATTGGCTGTAAAGTGAGAATTATCCATCCGGGTGCTGTATTGCCAGATTCCTACCACCTTAAAGAGATTGTGGAAGAGGCAGTTGCAGAAGTTGCTCCTGAAGAAGCTGAAAGTGCTGGCGTTGAAGAACTTGTGGAAGCAGAAGCAACCGGTGAAGTTGCAGAAGCTGAGGATGTTGAATCCACAGAAGAAGCAACAGAAGCAAAAGTTACTGAAGAAGTACCTGAGGCAGAACCGGAAGTTAAAGCAGAATCCGAAGAAGTTGAATCCACTGAAGGCTCTGAAGAAAATGTTTCGGAACCTGAAGACGAACAACTTCCAGGTGAGCAGCGCCGGCTTGTTGAAGGTGTATGGCAGCACAAGCATGAAGGACATGATTACTGGCATCCCATGGCACGTGTTCACAGGGGGGATAACTGATGGCAATCCTTCGTGTAAAGGAAATCAGGGATATGTCTCCCAATGAAAAAGTAGATGAACTTGAAAAACTCATGAACGAGCTTATCAAGGAACGTGCTCTTTCCTCTGCAGGTGGTGCGCCTGAAAATCCCGGTCGTATAAAGGAACTCAGAAGGACGATTGCGAGAATAAAAACCATCCAGAGGGAAATGAAGGAGATATAAATTGGATATATCCCCCCAAAACCTGATCTATCACGAATTGATAGGATTGATGGTTGAGGTGGTTGGTTCTACCAATCAATATCTTGCAGGCATTAATGGAAAAGTAGTTGATGAGACACGGAGCATGTTGGTAATCGAGGTCGAGGATATGTACGAAAAACAAGTACCAAAAAAAGGTTCCACATTTGTGTTTCATCTCCCAGTTGGTTCTGGATGTCCTCCGGCCACATCAGTAGAAGTCGGGGGCACCCTCTTGCTCTCACAACCCGAAAACAGGACCAAGAATATCAGGAAATTACGCATGAGGTAATAATCATGGCACGAAACATTGGATTGGATGTTCCTGAACCTTCCGAAGAATGTGACGATGTAAATTGTCCTTTCCATGGCAAACTTCCCGTAAGGGGGCAGGTGTTGTCTGGAAAGGTAGTCAGTGACAGTATGGATAGGACAGTTGTAATCCAGCGAAAATATGATAAATTCATCAATAAGTACCAGCGGTACGAGAAACGTCAGTCAAAGATACATGCTCACAACCCTCCTTGCATTGATGCAAAGGAAGGGGACATTGTAACAATAGCAGAATGTCGTCCACTGAGCAAGACGAAAGCTTACGTAGTTGTTAAGGCGGAGGCACAGGTATGAAAGGAATGCGTTCCAGTGTCCCCAAATGCCTTAATGCCGGTGCACGTATTGAATGTGTCGACAATACTGGTGCAAGGACCGTGGAAATTATTTCTGTCAAGAAATACCGTGGTGTGAAAAACCGTCAGCCAAAAGCAGGTCTGGGCGACATGTGTGTCGTCTCAGTCAAGAAAGGAACTCCTGAAATGAGACGGCAGATCCTCCACGCAGTGGTTGTCAGGCAGAAAAAAGAATTTCGCAGACCGGATGGAACCCGGGTTAGTTTTGAGGATAACGCAGTGGTAATTACAGATCCCACCGGTTTCCCCAAAGGAACAGATATTAAGGGTCCCATTGCCAGGGAAGTTGCAGAACGTTTCCCCAAGATAGGGACTACAGCATCAATGATTGTGTGAGGTAATCAATATGGTGTCAAAACAGCCAAGAAAACAGAGAAAGGCACGTGGCACTGCCCCTCTTCACGTCAAACAAAAATACATGAAGGCTCCTCTTTCCCAGGACCTGCGTTCCAAGTATGGACGCAACACAACTGTAGCGGTAGGCGATACTGTACAGGTAATGCGTGGTGACCATGCAGGAACAAAAGGATTGGTAGAAGGTGCTTCTTTAAAAAGTGGAATGATTGTGATTGAGGGCATCTACGTCACCAAGGCAGATGGGACTGAAGTGCCCAGGCCGCTTTATCCGTCAAATGTAATGATTACATCACTGGATTTGAAAGATAAGCAGAGAGAATCAAGATTACTAAAGAGCAGGTGATAGTGTGGGCAAACATCAAAAGAGAATATCTGTCCCGAAGAGCTGGCAGATATCCAAGAAATCTAGGAAATGGATAACCTCTACCAGGCCAGGCCCTCACAGCAAAGACCAGAGCGTACCTCTTGCCGTAGTGCTGCGTGATATGCTTGGCATAGTGGATAACAGGGCAGAGGCAAAAAGAGTCCTTTCCGAAGGGAAAGTTCTGGTTGACGGTGTAGTACGGAAAGATGTTCGTTTCCCCGTAGGGATAATGGATATTATTACCATACCTTCCGATAACACTTCATACAGGGTTTTGCTTGACAGAATGGGAAGGCTTTCCCTCCAGAAAATGGAAGGTGTTGAGGATAAGAAACTTTGCAGGATCGACGGAAAGACCTGCATAAAAGGTGGCAAGTTACAGCTTAATCTGGACGACGGGTCCAATGTGCTCGGATCAAACGATTACAACAGGAAGGATTCTGTAGTGATGTCCATTCCTGATAAAGAGATCCTCAAGCACATCGAATACAAAGAAGGTAATCTTGCCCTTATTGTAGGCGGTAGCCACACCGGAGAGGTCGGGAAGATCGCCGAGATAAACACCGTTCTCAGTTCCAAGAAGAATACGGTTTCCATTTCAGGAGAAACCGATTTTGAAACAATTGAGGATTATGTTTTTGTAATTGGCGAAAACGAACCTGAAATTACAATGGGTGGTGAGCTGATTGACTAATCCCATGAAAGATCCCAGAGTTGACAAAGTAGTTGTCCATATGGGTGTAGGAGAGAGTGGTCAGCATCTTGTGGATGCAGAAGGAATATTGTCAACTATTACCGGACAGGGAGTTGTCAGATGTTATTCCAGAAGAACCATGCCTTCCTTTGGTATCAAAAAGCATGAACCAATAGGATGTAAAGTAACCCTCAGGGGAAAGAATGCAGAAGATTTTCTTTCAACGTCGATTAACATTATTGAAAAAAAACTTTCTGCTTCCCAGTTTGATAATGATGGAAACGTGGCTTTCGGAATCGAGGAGCACACTGATTTCCCTGGAATGAGATACGATCCGAATATCGGTATCTTTGGAATGGACATAAATGTCATAGTAAACCGTCCGGGTTACAGGGTCAAGAAAAGGCGTGCTTCTAAACACAAAATCTCCAGTTCACATAAAATAACAAAGGATGATTCAATTTCATTCTTCAAGGAGAAATATGCGGTGGAGGTCGTATAATGGTACAAACCAAGAAAAGTTTTGGACGTGGTGCCAGCGAGTGCAGAAGATGTGGTCGTAAGCAGGGATTGATCCGTAAATACGGCATCTACCTTTGCAGGCATTGTTTCAGGGAAGTAGCCCATGAAATGGGTTTTGAAAAATATACATGAGGTGATTGATTATGGTATTATTAGATCCTCTTGCAGATGCTCTGTCGGTAATTAAGAATGCAGAATCCGTAGGTAAACAGGAATGTACCGTCAAACCTGCATCAAAACTGATTGGCAACGTCCTGAAAGTAATGAAAGAGTCCGGATATATCGGTGAATTTGAGTTTGAAGATGACGGCAAAGCTGGTCTCTATAAGGTTGAACTTGCCGGAAGGATAAACAAATGTGGTGCTATTAAACCCAGACATTCAGTAGGTGCTGACAACCTCGAAAAATGGGAAAAGCAATTCCTTCCTGCAAGAAACTTCGGTACATTAATTCTCACGACTCCAGCTGGGGTAATCTCCCAGTACCAGGCACGTGAGCAGAATGTCGGAGGCCAGCTCCTTTCGTTTGTCTACTGATGAGAAGGGGAAGTTGATATGGTTAATGAAACGAAAAAGGCAATCCCAATCCCTGAAGGTGTGACAGTTTCTTATGAAAATAAGGTATTCACAGCTTCAGGAGAAAAAGGAACCAATACAAAGCGTCTCTGGTATCCCGGGATCACTATTACCGTTGATGAATCTGAAGTAACTGTGGATTGTCAGTCCGTAAGGAAAAGGCAAAAAGCAATGGTTGGAACTTTTGCATCTCACATCAGCAATCTTATGGATGGTGTTGTCAATGGTTTTGAGTATAAGATGAAAGTCGTTTACTCTCACTTTCCAATGCAGCTTAAAGTGGAAGGAGATAAATTGCTTATCAATAATTTCCTTGGTGAGAAAAGAGCAAGGGTTTCCAGGATAATTGGTGAAACCAATGTCAAAACCAGCTCTGATGAAGTGACAATTACTGGTATCAACAGGGAAGATGTAGGACAAACTGCTTCCAATATGGAACAGATTACCCGCATCAAAGCTTTTGATCCCCGTGTATTCCAGGACGGATTATATCTTATTGAGAAGAATTGAGATAGGTGGTCTTAATGGAAGAGAATACTGATTTAAAATGTGGGCTTTTCGAAGATGCCGAATATAAAAGGCTTTTCAAGGTACGCAGAATCCAGAAAAGTAAAAAACCCACTTTCAAAAGAGCGGGTTCCCACAAATTCAAGCGTCTTGATTCCAACTGGAGACGTCCCAGAGGTTTACAAGGCAAACTGCGTAGACATTATGTTGCCAAGGGTGCTATTGCACAGGCAGGTTATGGAAGTCCCAGAACAGTAAAGGGATTACATCCATCCGGCTTTGTAGAGGTGCTCGTGCACAATCCGGCTGATGTGGATGATATCGATGCCTCCATACAGGCAATCCGTATATCTGGTAAAGTCGGCGGCAGGAAAAGAGCTCTTATTGAATCCAAAGCGGATGAAATGGGTATAAAGATATTCAATCGCAAAGGAGGTCAGTGAGATGACAGATCTCACCAACCAGCGCAGGATTGCATCTAAAGTCTTAGGATGCGGACTGAACCGTGTCTGGCTTGACCCCGAAGCATCGGAGGATATCGCTGCTGCGATCACAAGGGAAGATATTCGTGAACTTGTTGAAAGTGGTAATATTAAGTCTGTACCGGTAAAAGGTGTAAGTCGTGGCAGGGCTCGTGCAAGGGATGCCAAGAGGAAATATGGCCATAGAAAGGGTCATGGGTCCAGGAAAGGTAAGAAAGGTGCAAGAAACCCTAGTAAAGAGCAATGGATGAAAAAGATCCGTGCACTTCGTCGCAGGCTCAAAGAACTTCGTGATGATGGTACACTCGACAGATCCACCTATTGTAAGGTTTACAGGAAAGCCAAAGGTGGGGAATACAGAAGTGTTGCTCATCTTGAAGCTCACCTCGATATCGGAAAAGATGAATGAGTATTGATTAAAATGAATTTACATATTATATGTTGGAGGATAAATCATGGCAACAGGCCCCCGTTATAAAGTTCCTTTCAGAAGACGAAGGGAAGGGCGTACTGATTATCACCAACGTCTGAGACTGCTCCTTTCAAAAGAAAATCGTCTTGTTGTTAGGAAAAGTATTAGGAATGTCAGGATACAGCTGGTAATTCCAAATAATGAAGGAGACGAAACTCTTGTCTCCGCAATTTCAGGCGAATTGGGCAAATACGGTTATGAGGGATCTACCAGCAACACCACCGCGGCTTATCTTACAGGCTTGCTTTTTGGAAATAAAGCGCTTGCTGAAGGCTATGAAACAGGTGTTCTGGATATTGGATTACAATCTCCCTCTGCCGGTTGTAAAGTCTATGCAGCTCTTAAAGGTGTAGTGGATTCCGGAATGGATATCCCGCACAATCCTGCTGTATTCCCATCAGATGAACGCATAAGTGGAGAACATGTGGCAGAATATCTTGAAGGATCAAATCTGCCAGAGGTTTTCGAGGCGACAAAAGAAAAGATCCTTTCGGATTTCAATTAAGGTGGTTATATGGCATATCAATATGAAGAAGATTGGGTTCCCCTCACAAGACTTGGCAGTCTGGTAGCTGAAGGACAGATAACTTCCATGGATGAAGCTATTGAGTCAGGTTTGCCAATCAGGGAATCTAATATTGTGGATATACTGTTACCCGGTCTTGAAGATGAAGTACTTGATATTAATATGGTCCAGAGGATGACTGACTCTGGAAGACGTGTCAAGTTCAGGGCAACAGTTATTGTAGGAAATGGTGACGGGTATGTGGGTCTTGGTCAGGCCAAAGACGGACAGGTTGGACCTGCTATCCGCAAGGCAATTCGCAATGCCAAGATGAACATTACTCGTGTAAAACGTGGCTGTGGTTCCTGGGAATGTGGTTGTGGACTTCCACATACTGTTCCTTCCGAGGTGCGTGGCAAAGCAGGCAGTGTTAATGTAGAACTCAAACCAGCTCCCAGGGGTCTTGGTCTTGCTGCAGGGGACACTGCAAGGAAAGTGCTTGAAAAGGCTGGTATCAAGGATGTCTGGACAAGGACCGAAGGTCAGACCAGAACTACCCTCAATTTTGCCAAAGCAACTTACAATGCTCTCAAGCATACCGGTACAATTAGGGAACCTCTCAAAACGGAATGTAAGGAGGCCTGAAAATGTATGCGGTTATAAGAATGCGTGGAAATGTTAATGTCAGGAAAACAATTGCTGATACATTAACTATGCTTCGTCTGAATCGTATAAATCACTGTGTGATACTCGATGAGACACCCAATAACAGTGGTATGATCCAAAAAGTGAAGGACTACGTGGCTTATGGTAAGATTGACGCGGAGACCCTTGCCCAGATTCTTGCCAATCGTGGTAAAATTGAAGGTGGGATTTCCCTTACCGATGAATACATTGCTGAAAATACAGATTTTGATTCGATTGCTTCTTTTGCAGAAGCCGTTTTTGAAGGCAAAGCCAGTTTTTCCGCAGTTCCAGGTCTGAAACCCGTATTCAGGTTGCATCCTCCAAGGAAAGGTCATTCAGGTATCAAGAGACCTACTCAGAAGGGTGGGGTACTTGGTAACCATGATGGAAACATCAATGTTCTTCTCAACAAGATGAGGTGAAATCATGGGTAAAACTCAAACAAAGAAGTATAGGGGTTCCAGAACCTGCGGGGGCGGTACTACCAAAAACAGACGTGGTGCTGGAAACCGCGGTGGGCGTGGCAGATGTGGGGAAGTCAATCACCACTTTGTCCTTGCACTCCAGGGTGGTTACACTCACGGTAAGTATGGATTCAAACGTCCTTTAAAATCAATTCATGAAGTCTCCATTGTTAATGTGGGTGAACTTGATGAACTTGCAGACCAGCTTGTAGTGGATGGTCTTGCAAATGTTGAGGATGATATCTATAAAATCAATCTTGCAGACCTGGAAATTGAAAAAGTTCTGGGCTCAGGAAAGGTTAACAAAAAAATGGAAATTACAGCATCCAGTTTTTCCGGATCTGCCCGATCAAAGATCGAGGAAGCCGGCGGATCATGTGTTGCTATAGAAGAGTAATGTCTAAATGACATTACTCTTATTAACCTGTCCGATATATTTACATTTATATATTACAATATTGGAACCCAGCAAAAGGTGTAATTGATGAGCTTTAAGGAAAGTTTAGAACCGTTTTTTAACAGATTACCTGCTGTGGCAAGTCCACAAGGGCATATTCACTTCAAGAATAAACTGCTGTGGACTCTGGGGATCCTCATGCTGTACTTTGCTCTTGCAAATGTACCTCTGTTTGGGCTTTCCTCGGAATCCATTGACCTATTCGAACAATACAGGGCTTTCTTTGCTGGAGCTTCTGGTTCTTTGATGCTTCTTGGTATTGGGCCTATTGTTACTGCATCCATTGTTCTTCAGCTTCTCACCGGTGCAGATATTATAAAACTTGATATGTCAGATCCCCGGGATCAAGCCTTTTTCCAGGGTGCACAAAAATTCCTTGTATTTGTTATGATTGTCCTTGAGGCGTTGCCTCAGATTCTTGGAGGTTATATTCAACCCGATGCTGGTATTGCCGCATCTCTGGGAGTGGGTCTGGGAGTAATTACATTCCTGATATTCCTCCAGATATGTGTGGGTGGAGTATTGATCCTCTTTATGGACGAAATTGTTTCCAAATGGGGTATTGGATCCGGTGTAGGTCTTTTTATTGTTGCGGGAGTTTCGCAGCAGATTGTGACCGGTTTAATTAACTGGGTACCCGATTCATCCGGATTGCCCTCAGGTATTATTCCAAAATGGATATATATAATTCAGAATGTAGGAGCAGATTATCTTTTCTCGGGTGACGGCTTAATGTTCATCCTGATACAGGGAGGTATCCTGGCACTAATCAGTACAGTTGCAATCTTCTTCTTGGTTGTATATACAGAAAGTACTCGTATTGAAATTCCTCTTGCACATAGTTCTGTGAAAGGGGCAAGAGGTCGTTTTCCTGTAAAACTGATCTATGCTTCAGTTCTGCCGATGATTCTTGTTAGGGCTCTACAGGCGAACATACAGCTCATCGGCCTTCTGCTTGCAGGACGAGGTATTACGTTCCTCGGAGAATATTCAGGTTCACATCCCATAAATGGCGTAATGTATTATCTGGCACCTATTAACAGCCCTTATGATTGGATTCCTTCTCTTGTACAGGAAACATTCACAGGTTATGGTGTGACTGCCCCTGCACTCTGGCAGATAGGTCTTCATGTGCTTATAGATGCAGCCTTCCTGATTGTTGGTGGTATTATTTTTGCATTGTTCTGGATTGAAACCACTGGCATGGGTGCCAAACCAACAGCAAGGAAGGTATTCAATTCGGGTATGCAAATTCCTGGCTTCAGGAGGAATATCAGCAGTATTGAGAAAGTGATGGACCGTTATATACCAAAGGTTACGATAATCGGTGGTGCATTCATCGGTGTCCTGACACTGGTTGCCAGTTTGCTTGGTACCATTGGTGGAGCAAGTGGTACAGGGCTTCTGTTGACTGTGAGTATTGTTTACAGGCTGTATGAAGACATTGCTTCCGAACAGATGATGGAAATGCATCCTATGATGCGGTCTTTCTTCGGACAGGATTGATATGAGGGAGCAAAAAATATGAATGTGGTTTTATTTGGGCCACCGGGTGCCGGTAAAGGTACCCAGGCCAAAGAACTTTCCAGATACTATGATATTCCCCATATCTCTACAGGGGATATCCTTAGGGCAAATGTAAAGGAAGGTACCGAACTTGGGAAAGAGGCAGAAAACTATATGAATCGAGGGGAACTTGTACCCGATGAAGTTCTGATTGGTATTATTAAAAATCGTCTGGCAGAGCCTGATTGTAAGAAAGGTTATTTGCTGGATGGTTATCCTCGTACAATACCACAGGCTGATGCATTGGATGGTATCCTTGATGAAATAGGAATGCCACTGGATGTAGTGCTGAATATTGATGTTCCTGATGAAGAACTTGTAGGACGTCTTTCCGGTCGCTACATGTGTAAATGTGGTGAAAGTTATCATATTAAGTTCAATCCCCCAAAAGCTGAAGGTGTCTGTGATTCTTGTGGAGGACAATTGTATCAGCGTGATGATGATAAGGAAGAGGTAATTCGTCAGCGTTTAGAGTCTTATAAAGCCAAGACACAGCCATTGATAGATTATTATAATGAAAAGGATTTAGTGGTAAATATCAATGGCGAAAAGGACATAAAGGATGTCTTTGATGATATTCGCGGTGTCCTTGATAAATATGTTAATTGAAGTAAATGAAAAATGTCGGTGATGGTTGCCTTGGAAAATGAAAAATTAAAACAGCTGCTTGAAAGGTTTGTCATAGCTGTGGGTGTATCCCTCATGCTAGGGATTATGCTAGTTGGGCAAGAAGGTAGACAAATAATTGGGTCCGTTGTCGGAATTATTATGAATCCTATCATCATGCTGATAGGTGAAAGTAATTTCCATGTTATGCTGTTTATTATGGCTTCCATTACTGCTCTTTATGCTTCTCTTATCCAGAAATATACTATTGACTGGGAACTTATGCGCAATACCCAGGAGCGTATGAAAGCGTTCCAGAAGGAGTATCGTGAGGCTCAGTTATCCCAGAACAATTATATGATAAGTAAACTGGATGAGCAGCGCAAGGAAATGATGTCTGATCAGATGGAAATGTCCAAGCAGCAGTTCAAACCAATGGCTTATATTAGTATCATTTCCCTTCCACTTTTCATGTGGGCCTATTACTACATAAGTCAGCATGGGAATGCTGTTCTTACATTTCCCTTCATGGGTGAGACCCTTCTGACAAATACTATAATCGGGCCTATCCAGTACTGGATATTCTGGTATTTTATCACTTCTCTGGCTATCAGTCAGGTTGTACGAAAGGCTCTGGATATCGGTGGCGCGTGAATGCTTGTTACGATAAGCGGTCTTCCGGGCAGTGGAACCACCACCGTTTCCCGGATGCTTGCCTCATATTACGCCATCGAAATGATTTCAGCAGGTGACGTTTTCCGCAACCTTGCAAAAGAGCATTCTATGAGTCTGGGTGAATTTGGAAAACTTGCCGAATCTGATCCTGTAATAGATAAAATGATTGATGAGAGGCAGCAAGATATTGCTTTAAGCCGGGATAACATTATTCTGGAGGGCAGGCTGGCCGGTCATATGGCAGGCGATGAAGCATTGTGTATCTGGCTCAAAGCATCCCGTAAGGTCCGTGTTGAACGTATCGTCGGGCGTGAAGGTTCTTCTTTTGAAGCAAAACTTAACGAAACAATAGAAAGGGAATCTTCCGAAGCTTTGAGATATCGCGAAATTTATGATATAGATATAAATGACCTTTCTATCTATGATATGGTGATCGAGTCAAACCGCTGGAACCAATACCAGATATGTGATATATTAAAGACTGCAATTGATAATCTGGGTGGGTTTTTTAACGAATAATATTAATGTTGATTACGATTTAACCCGACAAAGGGAATATATTCTCAAGGCAAATGCTCATACAAATCCGTCATATGGTTTTCCTCCTATTAAACGTCCTCTCTCTTTTTACATCAGAATGGGAGTGGTAAACCTTGACAAACCCGCCGGGCCTACAAGTCATGAGGTTACTGCGTGGGTCAGGGATATGCTTGAACTCCCCAGAGCAGGGCATTCAGGTTCACTGGATCCACGGGTGACAGGTGTATTGCCGATTATGCTGGGTAAGGCAACAAAAGCGGTCTCAGCACTTCGCCTTTCAGCCAAGGAATACATCTGTCTTATGCGCCTCCATGTAAATGTTCCTGAAGAACGTGTGCGGAAGGTCTGCGATGAATTTACCGGTCCTATATACCAGACCCCTCCTGTAGTTTCGGCTGTCAAGCGTGCTATCAGGACACGCAATATCTATTCCCTGGATGTGCTGGAAGTTGAAGACAATCTTGTCCTTTTCAGGGTTAGATGTGAGGCAGGAACCTATATACGCAAACTCTGTCATGATATCGGGCTTGTGATTGGTTGTGGGGCCCATATGCAACAGCTCAGAAGGATTGGCACAGGACCATTTGATGAGTCATCACTTGTCACTTTGCATGACCTGAAAGACGCTTTTGTATTCTGGCAGGAAAATGGTGATGAAGAGCACTTGCGTCGTATTATCAGACCAATGGAGCAAGCTCTTGTACACCTGCCGCACATCACAATCCGTGATTCCGCCGTGAGTGCGATTTGTCATGGGGCGGCACTAACAGTACCGGGTATTGTCGGTCTCGATTCTGATGTCCAAAAAGAGGGTGATGTTGCCGTTTTTAGTTTGAAAGGTGAAGTTGTTGCTCTTGCAAAAGCATCAATGGACTCCTCTGAAATCTTGGCTTCATCCAGCGGAATTGCTGCTATCACCGAAAGAGTAATAATGGATGCCGATGTTTATCCGAGTCGCTGGAATGCAAAACGTATGCAGCGTACATGAAATCATATTTGCTGAGGTAGTCTAGCGGTACGGCGCAAGCCTGGAAAGCTTGTGGGGCTTGACCCCTCGGGAGTTCGAATCTCCCCCTCAGCGTCTTTCTATTTTTAACTAAGTTTAAGGGTTAATAGGGATTACCTGCAGAAAGTTACCTTTGGTTTATGTGTCTGTTTTTAGATTCTTTAATTACATTGATTGCATTTCCCAGACTTTTCCAGCCGATTATCTCCACATCTTTATTTTCTAAATTTTTATACGTCTCAAAGAAATGGGTAATTTCCTTTAAAAGATGAGGTGGGACTTGATCTATTGTTTCTATGTGTATCCACAAGGGATCACTTTCCGGAACACATAGTATCTTTTCATCTCTGCCTTTCTCGTCCATCATATCAAATAGTGCAACAGGGTGCACATCTATCAAACAACCGGGGAATGTAGGTTCCCATGTTAATACCAGTGCATCTAAAGGATCCCCATCAAGGGCGAGTGTGTCGGGAAAGAAACCATAATCACAGGGATAGACCATCGAAGAGAAAAGCATCCTATCAAACTTTATCATTTCCTTTTCCTTGTCATACTCATATTTATTTCGGCTTCCTTTTGGAATTTCTATAAGTACACTTTCAATTTGTCTTTTAACCATCTTCACACCCTGTTTGATTATATTTGCTCCTATTATATTTCATCATGGTGCATATTTCAGTTACTTATACAAACATTGATGAAGATGTTACACCCGATATCCAGATGGGGATTTCTGGGGACGTTAATTCAATCACAAAAACTTTAAATCCATAAATCCATTCTTTTTTATGAATGGGGAGGTTAAGTGGTATCGTGCTAGTTTAAAGGAGACCTTTTCTCTCCTTGAAAGCAATAAGGAAGGCTTAAGTGAAGATGAAGCATCTTTCCGCTTATCTACCTATGGATACAATGAAGTTGAGGCAAAAAAGAAACATGGTCAACTGTATCTTTTTGCCAGACAATTTGCAAGCCCATTGATCTATGTGTTAATCGCTGCTGCAATAGTCACTTTCTTCTTAAAAGAATATGCAGATACTGCTGTGATTGCCGGAGTGGTCCTGGCTAATGCAATAATTGGTTTTGTGCAGGAAAAAAAGGCTGAAAACGCTCTGGAATCCCTTGCCCGGATGATGCGTCCCGAAGCTACTGTACTTCGCAATGGACAGCGCAAAGTCATCCCCAGTCGGGAACTGGTGGTAGGGGATGTGGTGCTCTTTGATGCCGGTGCAAGGGTGCCTGCCGATGTAAGGCTTTTCCAGACCAAGAACCTGCGTATCGATGAATCAGCTCTTACCGGCGAATCCATGGCGGTTGAAAAGAATACTACAGCCATTTCCGGTGAGGACGTACCACTTGCAGACCAGAAAAACATGGCTTTTTCAGCCACTCTTGTAACACAGGGTGTTGGATATGGTGTGGTGGTGGCAACCGGCCCTCGTACCGAGATAGGCAAGATCTCAGAACTCATCAAGGAATCGGAAAGTATTTCTACTCCACTGATACGCACTATCAATCACCTGAGCAAATTACTGTTTGTTGTCATCCTTTTTGTTTCGGTCCTGACATTTATTATTGGACGTCTGCAGGGCTTTGAATATCTGGAAATTTTCCTGGCCTCAGTTAGTCTTGCAGTGGCGGCCATTCCTGAAGGTTTGCCAGCTCTTATCACCATATCACTGGCCATAGGGGTAAAATCCATGGCCTCAAAGAATGCCATAATGAGAAACCTGCCTTCAGTGGAAACACTGGGATCCGCTACTGTCATATGCTCCGATAAGACAGGCACCCTGACTATGAATCAAATGACAGTAACAACAATATATACCTCAGAAGGGTGGTTTGATGTTACAGGTGAAGGTTATTTGCCCAAAGGGACCTTTGCCAGTGAAGGAGTGCAAGTTTCCCCTCATGATTATGGTTCCTTGATGGAGACCCTCAAGGCAGGTTTCCTGTGTAACGATGCGTATCTGCGTGAAGAAGGAGGTGTGGTTGGTGATCCCACAGAAGGGGCACTACTGGTATCCGCTTTGAAAGCATCATCTTTCCATTTACCTCGTATTGATTCACTGCCCTTTGAATCCGAAAAACGATTTATGGCAACTCTGCATGAAAAGGATGAAAAATCCAATATAATTTTTGTAAAGGGCTCACCGGAAACAATAATCAGGATGTGCTCCTCTAAATACGGAGATGAGGAGGTTTTTGATCCGACTGAAATACTTGAAGTTGCTTCAAACATGGCATCTGAAGGCCTGCGTGTTATTGCCATGGCATACCGGGAAGTGGGATCTGACAGGGAAGAAGTAAAGGAAGAGGATATTGACGATCTTATTTTTCTGGGGTTGCAGGGAATGCGTGATCCCCCCCGGGAAGAGGTCAGGGATGCTATCAAAAAATGCAAAACAGCCGGTATCCGTGTAATCATGATAACGGGGGATCATGGACTCACAGGTCACAGTATCGCAAATCAACTCGGTATAACCACAGAAGGTGTACTTACAGGTTCAGAACTTGATAGCATGTCGGATGAGCACCTGCATGAAAAATTAGAATATGTTTCTGTCTTTGCGCGTACTTCCCCGGAAAATAAATCTCGTATTGTCAGGTTGCTGCAGGAGCAGGGAGAGGTTGTGGCCGTCACGGGAGACGGGATAAATGATGCACCAGCCCTCAAAAGGGCAGATATAGGAGTTGCAATGGGCAAATCCGGTACAGAGGTTGCCAAGGAAGCCTCGGACATGGTGCTTGCGGATGACAATTTTGCTTCCATTGTAAATGCTGTGGAGGAAGGCAGGGATGTTTACGACAAAATCCAGAAGGTTATTTTATGGATGCTGCCCACCAATGCTGCCGAGGGGCTTGCTGTAATGGCTGCAGTGCTGCTGGGAATTACCAATCCTCCTCTATTGCCTCTACATATATTGTGGATTAATACTGTAACAGCAATCGGTTTGGGTGTACCCATCGTTTTTGAACCGAAGGAATCCTTGTTATTGAGAAGACATCCACGCCCTCCCGAAGAGCCACTTTTACTGCCGGTTATCAAGCAAAGAATTGTTTTAGTTGCCCTGCTGATGGTAACAGCAACATTCCTTTTGTTCTTCTTTGAGATTAACAACCAGAAAACCCCGGTAGCTACAGCACAGACCATTGCGTTGAATACCATTGTATTCTTTGAGATCTTCTATCTTTTCAGTTCAAAATCTATTTATGAAAATATATTTGACCGGCTATTTTCTAACATGGCAATGTTGGCCGGGGTGATTGTGGTTGTCCTGCTACAGTTGCTGATAACCTATAACCCATTGATTAATGGTATCCTTGACACAGCACCTTTAAGGTTGGTTGACTGGGTAATTATAGTAATAATCGCCAGTTCTGTGTTCTTTGTGATCGAAACTGAAAAGATGCTGCGTAAGCGCCAGAAAAGCAAGATTGCCCGTTAAGGAAAGCATCAAGTATTTCCATTCCTTTTTCGATATTTCCTAAACTGTTGGCATACGAGAATATCACATGGCCTTCTCCACCGGACCCAAAGTCGATACCCGATGTGGTAACTCCGGTTTTTTCCAGAATCTGCCTGCTGAATTCAAGTGAATTCCCGGTAAACTTATTTCCATTGTAGAAACAAGGACTGCCTTGCCTCCAATGGCTTTGACGAAATTGGGATAACATGCATAGATTGGACATCGCTACCTTTACCCCTTCATCAACAAGCGCCATGAAACTCAACATAAGGGCAGGGCTTGTACCAGAAGTGATAACTACCTGTGAAGGGTCTAGGTTGAAACGTGTGTTGTAGTCGTCAGTGATTACCTCTCTGAGTTCGGGTATCCCTGACTATGTGTGTAGGTTGTATTGCAGGCATCGAGGGCATATGGGCAGCTTCACATATATGGGGAGCAGTGGGAAAATCCGGTTCTCCAATCTCCAGATGAATAATACTTTTCCCCTCTGCTTCGAGCTGCTGGGCCCTCTCCAGTACCTCCATAACGTAAAAAGGTGGTATGACTGCTACTTTCTGGGATATTATGGCAATGATATTGCGCTGTATTTGTTATTTAAACCTTTTCAATCTTTCATCTAACTCTCAAAAAACGTTACCATAAAATTCCCTGGCATCCTCGCGTGCTGCATAACAGATTTGTTCCCTTAGGTCAGGTATTGCGGAGAGAACCCTTGTCCAGTCTGGCAACAGCATATTATGGGGTTTATCAATATATTCTTCCCCGGATTTCATGATGACCTTTGAGAACATATCCACATAGGTTTCCTCTTCATGACGGTTAAAGTTGAGGCCATTGAAAAGAGCATCAGTATAATATTTTCTTATAATGTCCTGCCCCCTTCTCTTATATTTCACCTGTATACTATGCAAGAGTGAATGGGATATGGGGGTGGTTGATGATTCCGTGATTATACGTAGAAGCGTTGAGAAAATATCGCCGGTCATCTTGCAGAGGCCTTCAGTGCGGTCATGACCAAGTTCTTTGTGTTTGTGATCGTAAAACCCAAGATCTGTCTGGCATACTCTCTTGAAAGTGGCATTGTTGTAGACTTCTGCAAGTAATCCGACTTCAAGTCCCCAGTCTGCCGGGATTCTTATATTGAGTGCAAGATCGCTTGTCATTGCAAATTCGCCGGAGAGGGTGTAGCGGAAAGATCTGAAATAGTCCAGGATATCTGAATCACACCAACGTTCTTTGTGCAGGGTATTCATAAGGGGCTGGACAAAAAGACGATAAACACGTCCATGCATAGTTTTTTTGTCCTGGTTTATCCTTGCATAATAACCTTTGTTGAAAAAGAAATTCAGATCACGACTGACTATGGGATAAAAAAGCTTTAAAGGAATGGCAGATGTGTAATTGACAATATCCGCATCATGCAGGGCAATTGCATAAGAATTCAGGCTGGCAACACCCAGGCCCAGCCAGGCATCCATGCCCTTACCCCTGAACCCTGTAAGGTCAAGATCAATCTCTTTCATATCATCAATGATTTTTTGGACCCTTTTGCCATTACACCATATGAGCATATGGTCGGTTTTTAACTGGCTGAAAAATTGTGCAGCTTTTCGGTATTGTTCAGGATTATCAGCTGCCATTGGAATAATTATCTGTTTAATACAGTCGCATTTATTTAGTGCCTCCACGATTTGCTGGAGAGGAAGTTTTTCGACTTCCTCGTATAATATCGGTATGATCAGGCAAGCAGGTCGTTTTTGTTCAAGTTGTTTAATTTTTTCTTCAAGTTTATTGACATCAATGCAAAAATCATGTATTGTAGTAATATCCTCCTGATGAAAATCCATTTAATTCCCCCCCATTTATGGATGATGTTTTGTACTATGAATATATTTTTTATCCTGATTCTCTCCCTCTTAAAGTCGAATCAGTGATTGAATGTCTATTCATAATTCCATTTTTGCTTTATATAATGGAGCCAAAAAATTTATAGTTTTCTATTTCCCCACAATTTCCTGTAAGAAAGGCGCAGGATATAAATTTGCCAGTTCTATCACGTCAGTATCTCAGAAAAGTATGATAATAGACTGCAGTGGATATATGGTTCAACAATGATTATGGTTGTAAATTCTATAAAGTTGAACTTTCGTGATGTCCTTTTTGGATGATTATATGTAATAGATAATAAGTATTTTATACTTCGAATAACCTTATACTTTTACTTATACTTAATATCTGGCGTGCTCAGGAGCATACTATAAATGGAAGGAATGGCGGCAGAAAAATGGTTTCAGCTTGGTTTTCACGCCGAATATCCTGAAGACAAGATTCGCTGCTACTCACGCGTTCTCGAAGTGGAAAAAGATTCTTTGATCTGGGATGATGAAGCGATTGCCCTTGTATGGACGAACAAAGGCATCGCCCACAGCGATCTGACAGAATATCAGGAAGCTATTCGTTGTTTTGATAATGCTCTTGAACTTAATGGGAATAATCCCGATATTTGGTACAATAAAGGCATAGTTTATTCCTAGTTGAAATAGCCAGAAAAAGCGATTGAATGCTTTGACAGGTCTACCGAGATTGATCCAGATTATGATAATGCATGGCTGAATAAAGGAATGATGTTGTGTACTATAAAGAAATATGATGAAGCCCTTATTTGTTATGGACATATTAATATCAGGGAAACTGATTCTGCTGAAAAGAGGACTATTTTGTGGAACTGTAGGGGTGTATCATATTTCTTAAAAGGGGCATATGGTGAAGCAACACGATGTTTTTCTCATGTATTAAATCTTGATCCTGAATGTGAAGAAGCAAAAAATTACCTGAAAAAGGCTATATCCCTGCTTAATCAGCAAAAAAAACAAACATCCAATTACTAAGTACCCATTATTTGTGTTTAATTTTATATATGTGGAATCCCAATATCTCTACGATTATACTACCAATTTATGGAGAGGGATGGAAATACTTGGATACTACCAATTTATGAAGAGGGATGGAAATACTTGGTAATTTAAAAAACTCCATACGTCATTATGTATTGCCATTTGCATCCAGAATCCCCTTCTCCCCCGACGTAATCACATATCTTGGGCTTTTTGTAAGTTTTCTGGCAGCTTTCGAATTCGCAAAAGGCTATCTTTTATATGGTGCCCTTTTTTTAATTCTTGGAGGAGTACTTGATATTTTAGACGGGGCCGTTGCACGTGCCAGTGGTACAACATCGGCTTTTGGAGGGGTACTTGATTCGGTATGTGATCGTTATGCAGATGCTATTGTTTTCGCAGGTTTGATTTATGGTTTTGTAAACAACACAATTCAAGGTACCGGATTTTTTATAGAAGGATGGATTTGGTGTATCTTTGCAATGATCGGCTCATATCTTGTCAGTTACACACGCGCCCGTGCCGAAGCAGCAGGTGCATCCAAACTTGATATAGGGGTGGCAGAAAGATCTGAAAGAATTATAATTCTGATACTCGGCGCACTTTCAGGTTTCCTCCTGCAAGCACTTGCACTTATTGCAATCCTGACCCATATTACTTTTATACAGCGGGTTATGGAGGCAAAACAGCGTCTATAGAAGAGATTATATAACACATCATTTATGTCTAGGGTTGGATTACTTTACAATCACAGCTGAGGATTAATATGCTATATGAGGCAGAAGTCACCATCAATCTAAAGGCCGGTATGCTGGACCCTGAAGGAACTACTATCAAGCGTGCTCTGGGACACCTGGGTTATAATACAGAGAGTGTTAAAAGCACCAAAAGGTATGTGATTGAACTTAATGCAGAATCAGAAGAAAATGCACGCGGACTTGTTGACCAAATGTGCCAGAAACTGATTGCAAACCCTATAATTCACGATTACTCGATTGACCTGAGGGAAATAGAATGACCGTTGCCATCATACAGTTTGGTGGAAGCAATTGTGATAATGATGTCCTGCATGTCTTGCAGAATGTACTTGGAATTGATGCCGAACTTGTCTGGTATAAAGAAGAGAAACTCGATGGCTATGAAGCTGTTGTAATCCCGGGTGGTTTCTCATATGGTGACTATTTGAGATCAGGTGCTATTGCTTCAAGAACACCTATCATGGAATCTGTGAGAAAACTGGCTGACAATGGCAAGCCAGTTATGGGAATATGCAACGGTTTCCAGATACTTACTGAGTCAGGGCTGCTGGATGGAGCCCTTACAACAAACAGTTATCCCAAGTTCAAATGTGAATGGTCATACCTGAAGGTAGAAAATACGAATACACATTTTACTTCAATGTATGAAAAGGGTCAGGTAATCCGCATCCCGATTGCCCATAAGGATGGCAAATACTACCACGATGACATATCCCTGCAGCAGCTGGAAGATAATAAACAGGTTGTATTCAGATATGTAGATGAAAAAGGCAATCCAACCGAAGCTGTCAACCCAAACGGTTCACGTAATAACATTGCAGGCATCACAAATAGAATGGGTAATATACTGGGTATGATGCCACATCCCGAACGAGCATCGGAGACAATTATAGGTTCTGATGATGGTCTTTTGATGTTTAAGTCGATGGTTGAAGCCGGCTGGAAATAATCATCTGCTTGCTTTTAGTTTTGCAGCGGTTTTCCAGGAATGCCTGACAAAATCGGGTAAATTCCCATTTTTATCCATCCATTCCTGAAGGAATTTTTTGGTTTTGGGATCTGATGGATAACCGCTTCCAAAATCTTCATTGATAGATTCTTTGATATTTCCTATAAGCTCGTCTCTTCTGACTTTTGCAATAATGGAGGCTGCAGATACTATTGGGTATATGTCATCGGCACGATGCTCGGAAACAATTTCCGGTTTTTTTTCTCCTTCATGTTTATTTTCATATGCAGCAAGAAGTTTCTTGCCAAACCTTTCTGCGTTTACATCTGCAGCATCTACATATGCCAGATCGGGTTTCAGGTTTTCGAGGACACTAGAAAACCCTCTTATCATGATATCATTCATGCTCATTATGTTGCGTAACTCATCTATTTGGCAGGCTTCGATTTCCTGAATAAATATCCCTTCTGCATATTTACGTATTTGGCGGGCGAGATTTTCCCTTTTTTTAGGAGACAGTTTTTTTGAGTCTGCCACACCCAGATTCTTCAGGGCGTTTATGTTTGATTCATCCATAATAACACCGGCAACACACATTGGTCCGATTACCGGTCCTTTGCCAGCTTCGTCAATTCCTGCAATTTTCATAGTTTTCCTCATCTTCATATAAATAAAGTAAAGATAACATATGCAATTGTCATCATCACTATTGAATGTTTCAATCCGGCAAGGACTTTCCCTTCACCCATTGCACCTGCCATCAGGCCGGAACTCAGTCCCTGTATCAGACAGGCATGTTTGAACAATCTCGTATACTCATCCAGGTTAAAACTCGAAAGGAAACTTGCCTGTGTTCCCGAAGAAGCCATTTTCGCACCTGCAGATGCCATTTCTGTCAGGAAGGTAGTGGATATTACATAGATCACACCTACAAAAACAAAAAAAGCAATGTAGATAATTACTATATAAATCATCATGCTCATTGAACGTTCCCGTTTCATATCCTGTTCAGATGATGCATCACGGGATGCTACGAGTAAAACCTGACCTATATCTCCACTGGACTCATTGGCCTTGGTAATAAGGGTAAATGACCTTGCCACAACCTGGGTCCTCAGTCGGTTTGCAAACCTGATAAGACTGTCATTTATGTTTACTCCCCAGGAAATATCCCTCCATACCTTTTTTATTTCCTTACTGAGAGTATCAGTTTCCTTTCTTGACATAAGCTTTATTGAATCCTGTAAGGTCATCCCGGTCTCGTTAGTACTGGCCAGTTTTTTCAACAGGTCAGGAATATTTTGTTCCAGTTTCTTCTTGCGCCGGTTTTTCTTCTCATAGAATATTGTCAGGGGAACAACTGCTGCAAAAAATCCAAATACAAGATAATCATCAATAAAATCAATTATCCCGGAGGGTAATCCTCCATCATTCATATTGAGCAGGAGAGGAATTATTATTATGCATACACCAATCGGACCCGTTATAACCAGTGTATATTCGGGCTTTTCCAGCATTGGCTTTAAAGGATTCTTTATATATTTCTTATACTGAAGGCCTTTTTTTGATTTAATGAAACTTTCAAAATATCCGCGTTTTTGTACTTTTTCCTCATTTTCATCTATAACATCCCCCTTTTCGTCATAAACAGGCTGGAGGTGTAGAGGTACTTCGGGAATTCCATGATCATATGTATCATTGGTCTTGAGTAACTTTGGTTCCCCGAGCTCGCCAGGTGTTATTATGCTGATCATAACAACAAACATTAGGGAACCGATGGGTAGGACAGCATATATGATTGCATATACCATTGATTTTGAGCCGGAACCCATAATGATCATCATTATTCCCATTATTATTATAAACAGTGGGCCGGCCACAAATGCGGTTACATATGATTCAGAAAGCAATGCCAGTGTTTCCAGGAAACCTTTCTGGTCCACCATACTTTTCTGCAAGTACTGGTCTGATTTATCCTGGAAATATTTTGCAATATCTCCTCCACTATCTATAATTGTAACAAGATTGTATATCAAATCCTGAAACCTGTCTGAAGGGGTAGTACTGGATATATTTGTCAGTGCTGTTCTGATGTCGTTGCCGAAATATTCCATATCCTTTACAATGGTATCGACTTCGACAGCCACTTCCCCATAGGTATCTTCCGCTTTTGCAAGGGCTTTGAATACATCCAGGATATTCATCCCGCCCCTTGTTAATGCATACATAAAAGTTACTGCATAGGGGAGTTGTTGATCGATATTATTTTTCCTCTCGCCAGCCTGGAATGCAGGATAAAACATGAAAAGGACATAAGTTATACCTCCCAACACAAGTGCCAGGAAAATAACAATAAAAAAACCTACTATAATATCCCTGTAAGCCAGCAACCATACAAACGATGAATTGATCTGGATGCCGGTTAGCTGATCGGGTAATCCTATGACTGTGACTATGAGGTATGCGCATAAAAGTCCCAGCAAAGCCCCGAAAACCCCGGCAACAACAGAATAAAATATCCCTGCTGATACATACATTTCATAAGACACAGGAATTCGTGCCTGTTTTAGCTGGAGCTGGAGACTTGAATACCTGTCACCTTTTTTCTTTACCCTCTCTCCCAGAAGGGCAAAAGGAATTTTTCTGGCAAGTTCAAAAAGAATTTGACCATAATCTTTTTCTGAATTGCTTGTTCCATTTAATTTGAAACGTGTCTTCAGATGCCTGGAAGAATTTATTATTTTTTGTTTGTGCGATATTTTATTGGTTTGAGGCAGGCGGGATGTCTTATTGACAGGATTCGTAGATTCCCCGATTACATTGGGCTCAACTGTGGCGTCATCTTCTCCATCTTTTGATCCATCCAAGTTTATCCCACCATTTATTGATCCATTCCAAATCTGGTAAGGGTCCTTTCAGGTGTTGCCTGGTACTCTTTAATGATGGTAGCAATCTCTTTGAAATCCCGGATACCATTGTCCAGCATATATTCAAGTATATTTTGCCGGGTTTGCAGTTCTCGCTTTATATCTTCTTCTTTCCAGCCCCTTTGTAGTTTTATATCGTTCAATGCTTTGGATTTACCGGTATGCCTGAAGGAATCAGCAGATGAATCCCACGTAAATATGTCATTGGTTCGAATATTGCGGGTATTTGGATCTATGTCGGTGATCTCCACAAGCTTCAGGTTTCTCCTGACACGTTTACCTGCTGAAAATGTCTGTGCCTGAATACTCATTATGTCAAGAGCCTGGATCATATTCCTGGGTACACTTATAGGAGGATTTTCCAGCCTGTGAATTGCCGATGACACCGAATCAGCATGCATGGTGGAAAATGTGGTATGGCCTGTAGACATCGCCTGGAACAATGTCAGTGCTTCTTTGCCTCTGACCTCACCTACCAGCAGGTACTCCGGTCTTTGCCTCAAAGCCGCCTTCAGCAGGTCATACATATCAACAGCTCCCCTTTCATCTGCTGTAAATGAATCCCTGGTAACTCCCGGTATCCAATTAATATGCGGCAATTTAAGTTCTCTTGTATCCTCAAGGGAAACGATTTTTGCCTTTTCAGGAATGAATAAGGAGACTGCGTTCAATGATGAAGTCTTACCTGAAGCCGTCCCTCCAGCATATATTAGGCTCTTATTATTTTCAATACACAACCACAGATATGCCATTCCTGCCGAAGAGAAGGTGCCCCACTCAAGAAGGTCAATTGGTGTAATAGGAGTTTCACTGAATTTACGAATGGTGAAGGTACTGCCGTGAGTGGTTACACTTGTACCCAGAGTCATCTGGATACGGGACCCATCAGGCATTGTGGCATCTATCATTGGTTCGGCTACAGATATATGTTTACCACTTTTTTGAGCAAGCTGGACTATAAAGGAATTGAGTTCATCTTCCTCAAAGTAGATATTGGTGGAAATATTGCTGTATTTCTTGTGGTAGAGAAAAATAGGCTTGTCGTGTCCGTTACCTGATATATCTTCTATCCCTTCGTCATACATCAGTGGATCTATTTTTCCCAGCCTGACAAAATCTCTTTTTATATAATAAATGATTTTTCCCAGCATAAGGGGGGTAAATTTAATAGCATAATCCGTAAGGATGATCAGTATCTTCTCTTCCAGTATCTTTTCTTTGTCCGCCTGCCTGTCAATATTTTCCACGAGTAAAACATCACGCAGACGATCTTTTATCTCTGTCAGGAAGACTTCTTCAAATTCATCCAATTTTGGCTCTACTATCTGGTACAGATAATCATTGAGGAGTTCATTATAAAGAATGACTACAAAACAAAATGGCTCATCAAGCCAATATCTCTCAATTTCTTCATAATTTGCTATCCCTTCAAAATATGTAATGGGGCCATGGATAGCAGGGTCATACTGTTCTATTGGTTCGATTTCTCTTTCGAGGAGATTACGTATTTTCTGGATGAAATTAATATTTTTAAAACTTGTCTTTATTTTAGTTTGTGAATCAGTCTCTTCGCCTGATTCTTTATTTTCTCCTTTTGGTTCATCCTCTTGTAAATTTTCCGTATTATCAGTGGCAGTAGGAGTTTGAGATAAAGACGTTTTCATCATATCGTTGTCATTTAGGTCTTCTGTGTCAAGGGCTTCATTTGTTTTTTTCTGTACCTCATCAATATTTTTGTCAGCAGTTTCGTTTTCTGGATGTGGAGTGAATATATTTGGCAAATCCTCTTTAGAATCGGAAGTATTTGATTCTCCACCTGATAGTATTCTTTGCTCTTCATTATTTTCGTTTGCAGATGGATTTTCTCTACTTATGATTTTTTCACCTTTGGAAGGTGAGAAAATAATTTCATCCTTTTTTTCTTTAACAAACAAGGTATCTTTTTGAGAAGTTTTTTCTTTTTTACGGAAGGAGCCGGGTTTGAAAAGTTTTGGTTCTATTACTCCCGGTCCTTCTCGCTTGCCAGTGGATGAGCTTTTATTGTTCTTTGAATTATCTCCCTTGCCTGAATAATCCATACCCCTTTTTACGGAATCTTCATCACTCATTTTGTCACCGGAAATCAATTATTATTTATGGGTATTATGAGCCTATATGCAGCGTACATATATATCAGTAATAATATTATAATCATTATTATAGTTATGGATAATATTCTCCTTCTATCCATGAAAAACATTAAATCTTAGATACCCATTTTCCAAGCATACAAACCAACTTTACGGAAGATCCCCATGCCCATTATAACACTGGATTATGAAGACCTTGAGAAACTTACAGGTACTGACCGGGATAGCATAATAGATAGGGTTCCCATGATCGGAGCAGATATCGAACGTCTTGAAGACAAATCCATTGATATCGAATTCTTCCCCGACCGTCCCGATCTATATAGTGTTGAAGGTGTTTCCAGAGCAATGCGGGGTTTTATGGATATTGAAACAGGGCCTGTAAAATATAATATTAACGATTCAGATGTTGAAATATTTCTGGACAACGATATAAAGAGTATCCGTCCTGTGCTTGCTTGTGCTATTGTCCGCGGAGTCAAATTCACCGAATCCTCAATAAAATCCCTGATGGATCTGCAGGAATCCCTGCATTGGGGATTGGGCAGAGACCGTAAGAAAGTGTCAATCGGGGTTCATGATCTCTCCGGGGTCAAACCACCTTTCAAGTATATTGGTGGCGACCCATCAGTGGATTTTGTTCCTCTCGATTTCACCGAACCCATGAACCTGGCCGACATTCTTGAAAAGCACCCAAAGGGCACACGTTTTGCCCATCTCCTTAAAGGCTATTCCAAATATCCCCTTATACTTGATGCTGATGATCAGGTGCTTTCCTTCCCACCTATAATTAACGGAACACTAACCATGGTGAACAAAAATACCACCGATATTTTCATAGATGTAACAGGCCTGAGTGGCGAAGTTTATACAGCCCTCAACATTGTTGTGGCTGCACTAGCCGATCGTGGAGGCCGGATTGAATCAGTTAAGATTAATAATCCCGATGGGGAATCAAAGATCACTCCTGATCTCTCACCGGAAAAACGTATTATTTCAATGGATGAAGTAAAATCCCTTGTTGGTATGGACTTCACATCAGAGGAAGTAGCAGGTCATTTGAGAAGAATGCGTTATGCAGCATCACCTGCAGGCACCAATGCAGTGGAGATAGAAATTCCTCCCTACAGGGCAGATATCCTCCATAATTATGACATAATTGAAGACATTGCAATTTCGGTAGGTTTTGACAATATTGAAGCAATATTCCCCTCCACCTCCACGACAGGTAAGGCACATCCCCTTTCCATGCTGCAGGATAATATCAGGGAGATCATGATTGGGTTGGGATATTCTGAAGTGATGCCTTTCACTCTTACCAGTGAGAAGGTGCATTTTGATAATATGAGAAGGCCACATACAGAAGATGTGACACCTGTAATGCATCCCATCAGTGAAGATCAGACAATGATACGCACGACCCTTCTGCCCAATCAGCTGGAAATTCTTTCCCTGAACCAGCATCATGAACTACCTCAGCGCATATTTGAGGTCGGTGAGGCAATCGTAAATTGTGCAAATAAACTGCATCTGGCAGCTATGTCTATCCATGCACTGGCAAATTTCGAGGAAATAAGAGAAATTGTTGATTCAATGATGATGGAGCGAAATATCCCTTATTCAGTCAAGCCATCAGAAGACCCTGCATTTATTGAAGGCAGGAGAGCAGATATTCTGGTAAATGGCACAAAGGTGGGTGTAATGGGAGAAATTCATCCGCAAGTCATACTTAATTTCGGGCTTGGGCAACCGGTTGTAGGTTTTGAGATCAATCTGGATGAATAAGTAACCGATATTCAACTACCATTTAAAACAGAACGGGCCCGCCGCGATTCGAACACGAGTCAATGGGTATCTTCGCACCTTTTTCAGGTTACATCGAAGCCCATCAGGATATCCTGGCTACCCCACGGGCCCGCAGGAAGCAGCCTTATCATAGTGATAACGTCTATTAAACTTTTCTATAGCCACAGTTAAAAATTGATGCGATATTGCAACAATATAGCGACTACTATCAGCATCAATCCGAAAATTTTTTTGAAATATTTTCTGGAAAGGGTTTCAAGATTCCATTTAGAGGTGTACATAATCCTGGATCCAAACTGGCTTCCAATCAGCGAGGCAGTCGCAAATAAAAGCATTGTAGTACCAGAAATTTCTATATTGTTGAGATGGGAGAGAAGGCCGGACAGTGAAGAGATCATCACAATTAGTGATGAAGTGGCGGGTGCCTCCCTTATCCCGTAGCCAAGACCAAGGAGCAGGGGCACCACGAAAGTTCCCCCTCCGATACCCAGCATTCCCGCAGATATTCCTACCCCAATACCCACAAGTGATCCCAAAAACAGTCTCCTGTGGGTTGCTGGTTCTGCTATATGTGCTTGTTTTTTGCCATTAATGAGCATGCTTAATCCGACAAGAACGATTACAATACTGAAAATAAAGAGAATTGTTTCCTCTGAGACTCTCATGCCAATATGTGTTCCAATTGGTGCTCCGATCACTGAAAAGATAAGGAAAGGAATTGCAGTATGAAAATCAATCATCTTTTTTTTCAGGTATGTCAATGAAGCTGAACCGGCTGTGGTCACATTGAGTAGAAGGGCAAGCGGGATTGCTATTCTCAGGTCAATGCCCATCCAGTAAAAAAGGGGTACATATATTACTGCCCCCCCAATTCCCAATAATGCAAAAATGGAGGAAAGTCCCAGGATTAGGATTGTAAGAAGAAAGGGATCTACAGCCATTATATCTTACTTGTCCTTTACATCTTTGTATCTTTCTTTGAAGCGGGCAATATCCCCACGTGTGCCTACAACAGATATGACATCTCCCTTTTCAAGTACTACATCATCCAGTTCTTCTATCTTTTTCTTATCTCCTTGCATATAGCCGATTACACGGCATCCTAGAGTATTATAGAGGTCAAGTTCGCCGATTGTCTTATTCTCCATATTCTTACCCACGACATGACGCTCAATTTCAATTCCTTCATAAAGCATTATGTCTTCTATCGGACAGTATCCTCCGGTCCCATAACAAACAGAAGTTATTTTTGCCAGCATCTGGCCGGCAACTATAGAAAGGGAAGCAACGTAATCCGCTCCTGCTTTGTAAATTTTGTCAATGGATTCTACTGAATTTGCTCTGGAATATATTGTGGACTCCGGATTCAACCCTCTGGAGATAAGAGTGGCAAAAATAATATCTGTATCTTGATTCAGACAAATTATCACTGTAGAGGCATTCTCAATACCTGCATTTTTGAGTACCTCTTCTTCCGTACCATTACCCACTATATATTCAAAATCAGGTCTTGGGAAAAGCCCTTCTTTTGAATCAACAATGACAAAAGGGATGTCGTTCTCGTCAAGTACTTCTACAATTCTTTTACCTACATCCCCGTATCCAAGAACGATTATATGGCCCATTTGCATTCCAGATCACCTATCATTTTGTAAGATCTTTTAATTCACTCAAATGTTCCATTGTACCGGTTGCAAGCAGTACAGTATTTTCTTTAATTATTTCTTCATCCTCAACTTTCAGGAACAATTTACCTTCTTTCCTTACTCCTATTATATTCGCTCCTGTTTTCTTGTGGATATTAGCTTCGTTGAATGATTTGCCAACAAGCTGGCTTGCAGGGTATACGGGAAGTTCTACAATGCTGTATTTATCCAGGAATGTAGTTGCACCACCAAGACCCATTACATAAGGGTCCAGTGCTTTTTTTCCCAGGAACCTGCCAAGTACAAGCTTTGGGGAAACTACACGATTTGCACCTGCATATTTGAGGTATTTGATATTTGCTGAATCTTCGGCTACTGCTATTATGTGAACATCTGCAAGACTGGAAGCGGCAAGGACAATACTGGCGTTTTCTTCATCAGAGCGATTTGCTATCAAAAAGCGAGCATTGCCAACCCTGGCATTTTCCAGTGTTTCATCATCTGTGGCTTTACCGTATATGCATGGTAGCTTTTTTTCAATAAGGCTTCGAAGTATCTCTTCATTGTCTTCAATGATTATGAAATTGACTTTCTGCTCCTCAAGTTCATCTATAAGCGTTTCCATTAACCGGTTGTAGCCACAAATGATTATATGGGAAGAAAAGGAGTCCGGCGCTTTTGTTGGAAGGGGCATGTTCAGGGCTTTTTCAAACCACGGTGTTATGACAAAAGTAATCAAAATACCAAATACCATGACTACACCACTCAATTCTACGAAGATGGTAAAAAATTTGCCAATTGGACTTGTTAATACAATGTCTCCGTAACCTACAGTAGTGGTAGTTGTAATTACCCAATATAGAGCATCTACAGGATTAGAAAACTGCGTTTGCCCTTCATAATTTACCAGCAGGAGGAAGATGATCGTATCTATGATTACCACTCCCAGGAAAATTCCCAGGTAATGGTACAGTGATCGCCTCCATATGGCCGGTAATTTCATTTTCATCCATCCTTGTTTTTAGAAACCATGAACTATATAGGGTCCGAATATCATCAGGACAAAGGATAATATGATTAGGATTGTAAATGTGCCTGCTATGGTCCCTGCAAGGGTGGTTGACTTGATTTCATCCCCTGTAAACCTTTTGAGGAATGACTGGAGGTAATCCCTGAATACATGTCCTCCGTCCAGCGGGACAGCCGGAAGACAGTTGAATAAACCTACATAGAAGTTCAGCCATCCAATCCAGAGAAGGCTGTTGGCAATCCAGAAAATTCCTACACCGAGAGGCTCACCCCATCCAACAGGTTCATAGAACTGAGCAAAAGTGCCACTAAAGCCGGGGAAACCTTCTCCTGCAAATCCTATTATGGGCAGACCTAATAGAATTACCCAGCCAGCTACACCTGTAAGCATAGAAGGCAGGCCTTTGAGCATATCCAGATATTCGTGGGCGGGGTACTCGCCGATGGAAAGTCCTAGCGGTATATTTTTTACTCCATCTGTGCCATAATAAACTCCCAAAAACCCTTTTTCGGAATTGCCATCCGGGTGTTGCCCCAGTGTAAGGGTGTATATTTCATTTTCTCCCTCGGGTGTCTTCACCTCAATTTCCACTTCCTGGCCGGCAGTTGTGGTATTCATGAAATTGACAAACTCTTCAGGGGTTTGGGTGGTAACATTATTGATGGAAAGTAAAAACATCCCTTTTTCAAGATTACTTCTTTCTGCAGGTGAACCATCTACAATATCATTGATATATATCCCAAAATCTCCGGTATCCTGCCTGTCGGTTACTTTCAGTTCATACTCTCTTATCTCTCGGTCTTTGGCTGCCTTCAAGGTGACCGTGGAACCGGTTTCTGTTTTGTTCAAATAGGCTACAACATCGTTGGCATAACGTACTTCCCTGTCATCGATGCCGGTAATTACCATTCCTTTTTCAATACCTGCAATATCAGCTACAGAGTCTTCTTTAACATCCACTACCATTGTGTCGCTCATAGGAGCTACAGCCCCCAGTACTGGTCCGAAAAAGAGAACAAAAGCAATCAGAGCCACTGCAAAATTGGACATCACTCCGGCGGCCAGGATGCGTGCACGCTGGTTTCTGGTGGCCTTTTTCTCATTTATTGCAGGACTTCCAAATTCGTCTTTCCCTTCCCCGAAAAGTTGCTCCTCATCGGGTTCAGCAAATCCTCCAATAGGCACCAGGGCAAAAAGTATTCCCATGGATTTTACCCTGATATCTTCTACCCTGGCAAGAATGGCATGGGCAAATTCATGAACCACCAGTGTTATTACCAGGGCAATGATGCCCCAGGTAAGCGGAATAAATTCGTTGACTCCCGGAATCAGGAATACATTGCGGGCCTCGTTGAATTTCCCAGGTTGAGGCATTGCATTCTCTGTAAGGGAAGAAATAAGCGCGATATCTGAAAGAATGACAATAAAAAGCATGGCAAACATGCCTATGAACATTAGCACAATGCCGGTATTTGCAAATACTCTCCAGTAACGGCGGGGTTTTGCAAGTTTATCCAGAAGAGCCAGCCCCCTGACAGTTCTGATCATGAGTATGGGGCCGTATGCGGATATGTTGTACTTTTCCAGTACTCCCTTTTTGTTAAGATAGGCAACTGCAGCCCAGTATACTAAAAATATCGCCAATATGAGGTTAGTAGTGTCCAATTGAATTCTCCGATGGTTATGCCAGTGATGATTAGGTGGTTGAATTAATATCTTTTTATATTAAAATCAAATGGGCAAAGGATAGTGTAGCCTGCTATAGAATAAATTATATATTGTCGGGATAGACACCAAACTGCTGGGTGAAATTGAGCTGGTCTACTTCTTCCCAGTCCTCGGCAATCTTTTCATCCTTTACCCTGCTTATGGTTATGCCTGTAAAACTAACTTTACGGTTTGTAGGAAACACACCCTGAAATGTTTTTTTATGGGTCCCTTCTGCCTTCCAGCGTGTAACAACCTTGTCATTTTCAGCTATTATATCTTCTATTTCAAAATGGAGGTCTGGAAGGGCATGGTGTATGGCACCCATGAATTCCTTGAGATTTTCTCGGTCCAGCTTTTCTCCGCCATAATGCATCAGATAATCATCTGTACAGTGCTTATCTATTATAACAGGATTCCAGCCTTCTCTGGCGACTTTCAGCACGATTTCTTTGTTTTTATCAAGAGAGCCACAGATTTGCTCATCGTTAGTCTCATTTTTTCCCATCGTTAATAATAGACAGGGTTTCTATTTAAAAAGTTTATTTCCCGAAAATTGCAGACTTATCCGGTAGTATCAGTATATGTCAGGTACAATTGGTTCTGACCTGTGGTTCTGTGATATATTTATTCTATATACTCTGTATATTATATTGTAGAAGTATAAACGCAACAGAGGATTGATTGTAAATTCTGGAAGAGTAAGGCGGAGGTATTTAGGCTTAGATACATAAAGTCCCAAATTGTATGGTTTGCACCCGATTCTTAATATCTCTGTCTCCTTCCAATTTCTGAAATTCATTTATGATTATTGAAACTTTGGGCTATCCACATCTGCATCATTATTGTAGCCACGCCTTTTCCAGGATCCTTCATAATTCTCATCGTCCGTCACCTCGATCCCGGTAATCCATTTAGCCCATTTGTAACCATATTTTCCCTCTGCTACAAGTTGCAGGGGAAAACCTCTTTCCCGGGGGGAGGGTGACGTTGTTAAGTTTGTAGGCAACGATAATATTGTTATCAATCAGGTAATTCAGGGAAAGGGATGTAGAATAACCGTCTTTTGAATAGAAAATAACCGTGTTCACCCCTGTCCTGACTCCGGCTTCTTCCAGCAGGGTCTGTACCGGTACACAGTGCTGTAAAGCGCCAGCCTTCTACACAGTCAAGCGGCACAACCCTGGAAACGGCCGGGTAAGAGGCGAGCTGTTCATAACTTGTATGTGTAGTTTCATTTACCATTCCACTGATTTTGAGTGTGTAGGTCTCTCTATCAATATACTGGGTTCCCTTGATGCCATTGTTGCGCTGCTCTTCAATCGGTGTAAGTTCAACACCGTCATATTCCAGTGTTTCTGTCTCATTGTCCTGCACACCATCTTCTGTTTCCTGCGGTGTGTTGGAAATACAGCCTGCTACAAGCACTATAATGATAAGGAAAAGAAATATTGGATGTTTCATGAAACCACCTCTGTATATGGAACCTGGAACTTATTGCAAAAATAGATTTTGTATGATGTATTGAGGTGTCCCTGCTTGCAATAAAAAATGTACTTTTTAGGGCACTTATTGGAATGGCTAGCAAGTTGTCGGTGCTGTCTCAATTACAGGTCTCCTGCGATAGATTTATAAAAAATCATGTTATTTAGAGGTTGCATATTCTGGTTGCAGGAAAATGTCAAACCAAATCTGCAATAAAAAGTGTGCGAGAGTAGCCAAGCGGCCAACGGCGATGGACTCAAGATCCATTCTCGTAGGAGTTCGTGGGTTCGAATCCCCCCTCTCGCACCAATCCATATTTTACATGTTTTAACTTCATTTAACAACTACCTCTTTAACCGGCTATATTTTCTCAGTTTTCAAGAATCATTTAGGGCAGAAATGTAAATGTATTTTGTTGCATTTATTTTTGTAGGTTGTTGTTTTTAATTTTAAATAACACTATGTGAGTATTTCATATTTACATTTTCAAAATTTCAGTTCTTCTGTCATGATTAATTCTCCATGACTTTGATACTTATGTAGCCCCTTTATCCACACTGAATCGATCAACCAAAGAGCTTTCAAGATCGTCTGTACCTCTACAGGGTTTAGATAAAAATTTCTTTAAAATAGGATGAATCAATTAAAGTACACGCAAAAAATCTATTTACATGCTGGTATTTCAAAATTCGTTGAAATACATATATATACAAGAAATAACAACCAATTAACTAGCGATATTCGATATATTAGTTGTCACACAACGGAGATAAAGAATGGCTGAAATTACCATTAATTCAAGCATATGTGGATTTGAACATAAAGTTGTTGGGAAAAAGGAAGGAAAAAACATAATTATTGACATCGAAACGGATTGTGCTAAAATAAAAAAGATGTCGCATATGGAAGTACCCATTGATCAGACACTTGATATCAAGGACAATTATGTGATATCAAAGGCCCAGGAATTGAACTGCTCATCCAATTGTCTTGTGCCCTGTGGAATATTACATGTGTGCAGGATGGAAATGGGAATTCTGTCTGAATCCCTGGCAAAGAAATCCGGAAGAGTCAGCATCGATTTCCAATAAATTATCGTATTGTAAATAGATATCTGATATTATATCAAGATCTCCTTGTCTATTAAGTAGATAATATTTGGGGAAAACATGATTCAAACTATACTTATACCTACTGATTTTACGATTGAGAGTGAGAAACTGCTCTCCTGTATTGCAGAATTGAAAAACACAGGCTTGAAGAAAGCTATATTGTTGCATGTTGTGGACATTTTTAAATCCCAGGGACTTGCTCCCATGTTCGAGGAAAATGCAAAGAAAAAAATTGCTGAATACAAGCAACTGCTGGAAGAAATGGGAATCGATACAGTCACACATGTTGTTGAAGGCGATGTTAATAAAACTATAATTAAAGTTGCAGATGAAGAAAACGTAGATTGTATTGTTATGGGTGCAACCACATCGGGAGTTATAAAAGGAAAGCTTACAGGCAGGACTACAAACTATATTTCCCGAAGGTCCGATAAGATTCTGCTCATTGAGAAATACAATAAACTTGAAAACGGTGAAGAAGAATTATATGCGAAGGCATGTTCTGCAAAGTTTTCAAAAGTAATGGTTCCGTTAGACTTCTCGGATAATTCAAGTAAAATACTTGATATGCTCCGGCAAATGACAGATGTCATCCATGAAGTTGTCTTTGTACATATTATAGAAAATGCAAAAAATAAGCCTCAACTTGAACATAAGAAAAAGGGAAGTCTTGATAAACTCTATGAGATCGGTAATGATTTGGAGAAAAAGCTGGTAGTCAATTATGTTGTAAAGGAAGGCAAACCTGCAAAAATACTGGATGAACTTGCAGAAGAAATGGGAATCACCCTGATAATGATAACCACACATGGAACCGAATCATTAAAGGATATTCTTCTGGGAAGTACTGCCGAAAACCTCCTCCGAAATACTGTCAAACCAATATTGCTAATTCCTGCAGATAACAGGTGAAAACAATGGAAGAAGAAAGAGAACTTGATTTTTTCAGCAAGTATTTGTCCATATGGGTAGCCATCTGTATTGTACTGGGTACTGCAATAGGTTCCCTGTTCCCCAAATTTGCAGATACAATTGGTCAATATGAAATTGCAAATGTGTCTATTCCAATTGCAATCGTCCTCTTGATCATGATGTATCCCATCATGTTAAAAATAAGTTTTGAAGAAATACTAAAAGTAAAAGAAAATAAAAAACCTCTTTATCTGACCGTTTTTGTAAACTGGGCAATCAAACCATTTACAATGACCATAATTGCCTGGATATTTATCAGTATATTTTTCTCTGGTCTTATACCGCTTAATCTTCAAGCGGAATATATTGCGGGTTTAATTATACTGGGACTTGCACCCTGTACCGCAATGGTACTGGTATGGACATATTTAGCAAACGGTAATATCAATTACGCTCTTGTACAAGTTTCTGTAAATGACCTGATTATATTGATATTGTTTGCTCCCCTGGGAGCGTTTCTTGTTGGCCAGACCACTGACTTCCCAATACCTGTACTGACCATATTCTATTCTGTACTATTCTATGTAGCGCTCCCTCTCGTCCTCGCAATGTTAACCAGACATTATGTCATTAAAAGCAAAGGCCTAAGCTGGTTTGAAAACAATCTCATCAATAAAATAGAATGGATTACACCCGCGGGACTCCTTATAACCTTGGTCTTGATTTTCACTCTTCAGGGTGAAATGATAATCAAATATCCTTTACATATTGTCCTGATTGCTATACCTATCATAGTGCAAACATATTTTATATTTGCAATCAGCTATTATGGCGCAAAAAAACTGAAAATCCCCTTCTATGAAGCTGCACCTTCTACATTTATTGCACCAAGTAACTTCTTTGAACTGGCAGTAGCCACCACATTAATACTGTTTGGTGCAACTTCAGGAGCAACGCTGGCAACTGTAGTAGGTGTACTGGTAGAAGTACCTGTAATGTTATCACTTGTAAAGATAATGAAAATGAACAGGCACAAATTCCAGTTTGAAGAGGGAATGTGACAGCTGGTCTGAAAATTATAATGCAGCGTAGTCATCTTCCTTTTTTTATAATGCAGGTGATTTTTCTTGGAATCAGGAATAAAATATGAAGACATTGTGCAGGCAACAGTCTCGGCCATACAAAGGGCAGAGACTGAATTGCCTGATGATGTGGTTGCTTGTCTGGAAAACGCTGAGCAGGAGGAGAGCAGTGAGATTGCACGCTCCCATTTGCAGGCAATACTGAAAAATACAGGGATTGCTCGCAGACATTCTGTGCCCATATGTCAGGATACCGGAATTATCATTCTTTTTGTGGAAATCGGCCGCAAACTCTCACCCCTTCCAGATATTGAACAAGCTCTTATTGAGGGGGTGATGAAGGCCACATCTGCTGTACCTCTGCGGCCCAATGCCGTACATCCCCTGACACGTATTAATAGTGGGGATAATACTGGAGATGGGTTACCGGATATAAAATATTATTTAAATAATTCAGAAGAATTGAGGATCACAGCCGTTCCCAAAGGTGCAGGCTCGGAAAATATGAGCATACTGAAAATGCTTAATCCCACAGAAGGTGATTCAATCGACCGTCTTGTCCTTGAAACCGTCAGGAATGCCGGGGGAAAGCCCTGCCCGCCTGTGATCCTGGGTATTGGTGTTGGTGGATCATTTGACAAAGCCGCTCTGCTTGCCAAGTGCGCTTTGCTGGAGCCGGTAAATGACATGGATGAAAAGGAAAATGCTCTGCTGAAAAAAGTCAATTCCCTTGGGGTTGGTCCTATGGGTACAGGTGGCGATACGACGGCTCTGGCGGTACATATCAGGACAGCCCACTGCCACACTGCTTCCCTGCCCGTGGCTATCAACATCCAGTGCTGGGCCAACAGGCATGCCACAGCTGTTATTGGAGGTAATGGCAAATGGAATATCATCTGAAAACCCCTCTTTCCATCGAGGACATATCACCCTTGAGAATTGGTGATATAGTTTACATATCAGGCAAAGTCCTCACAGCCCGTGATGAGGCTCATAAACGTATTCTGGAAACCCCTCTGGAAAATATGCCCTTTGATCTGGACGGGTCTACTATCTATCATTGTGGTCCTCTTATTCAGGAAAAGGAACCTGGAATATGGCAACCTGTGGCAGCCGGCCCGACCACCAGTGCACGCATGTCTGCAATGACTCCTCAACTTCTGAAAAAGCACAATGTGAGAATGTTGATAGGTAAGGGTGGAATGGACAATGTCGCCGATTCAATGAAAGGAAAATGTGTCTATCTTGCCTATACGGGAGGATGCGCTGCACTGGCGGTCAATTCCATAACAAAGGTTTGTGATGTCCACTGGCTTGATCTGGGTATGCCAGAAGCAATATGGGTACTTGAAATGAATGAATTCGGCCCCTTGGTTGTGGGAATAGATACTGGGGGAGAAGACCTTTTCAGGAATATCAGGGAAAAGGTAAACGAAAATCTTGAAAAGGCTCTCAGATAAGGAAGGTGAAAGTGGTCCGTGCTATGATGGTCAGCAATAAGAAGTACTTTAAGCCTGCTGACACCTGTCCTTCCCTCATCTGGCCCGCTACGATTCCTGTAACAAACCCCTGGATCACAGAAGCATGGAATAATATACGGGTGAACTGATCCGGATCAAAAACACCTGTGAATTGGCTTCTTGCACCTGCAAGAGATGTGGCTACATTGGCAGAAACAGTAGTTTTGCCGTTTTTCTCTTTCCCCGGGCAAATGTATAAATTGAAGCCACTTTATTACCCAATAAATATTATATTTATCGATAATTCAGGGATCTATAAATAATGATATCCCGGTTAAAATACAATACTGATAGGACTGATTATAATGGGATTCATGGATGAGTTGGTGCTTTCTATCATATGTCTTGTTGCTTTTTTCGGTATGGCTGGCGGTGCACTAATGGGGCCTGTATTACCATCAATGGTCGAGCCGCTTAATACATCCCGTGAAGCGGTTGGATGGGTGCTTGGTGTATATACGATTTCTACCGCATTGTTCATGGTACTGTTAGGTGTGGTGACAGATAGAATAGGTCGCAAAAAAGTGCTCATACCCTGTCTTTTAATAAATGGAGTAGCTGGTTTGGCGGGTTATTTTGCACCAAACCTTCCAATACTTCTTGTATTCAGATTTATCCAGGGTATCGGTATTGCAGGCATGGTGCCTGTGGTAATGACCATGATAGGCGAACTCTATGATGGACTTGAAAGAGTTCATGCTATGGGCATAATGAGCATGACCACAGCCGTAGGTTCGGTGTCGGCACCATTTATTGGGGGAACCCTTGCAGTTTTCGGGTGGAATTACTCCTTCCTGTTTTATGGGTTGACTATTCCTCTTGCATTTATAGCAATGCTTGTCTTGCCCGAAACCATGAACATGAAGGCCAATCCAGAACAAAGAACAGGTTTTAAAAAAATGTTCATGTCTCTCAAAGATATCAGAGTGGCATATACAGTGTTTTTAAGTTTTGCAGTATTCTTCCTTTTATACACAATTGTAATTTATGTCCCATTTATATTGAAAGATAATTTTGGTTTTACATCACAGGGTGCAGGTCTGGCTCTTGGTGTAGAGGGTGCTTCTGTGGTGATATTTGCATCCCAAGCAAAACGTCTGGCATCAAAATATCCAAAATATACCATACTTGGGATTGGGTTCACCTTACTAGGTATTGCAGTCGTGGGAATGTCTGGTGCTAACTCTATACCACTGGTATTCATGTTATTGCTGGTTTTTGGTGTTGGTTTTGGGATGGTTCAACCGTTGCTAAACGCACTTATCACTCAGGTGGCTCCTGATGATGAAATGGGAAGTGTTGTGTCACTGTTTAATACAATGAAGTATGTCGGCCAAACTGCAGCACCTGCGGTACTTGGTGTAATACTGTTAAATTCCAACCTTGCTGTAGTCTTTATAATCTCAAGTTTGCTGGGTTTTTGTGTTGCTATATCTACCTTCATAATGAGACACAAAATCTATACAACAGACACCTGAATCACTGCACAATCGTGAAAGGTACCAATGTGAAGCAGAGTGCTCCAAGAGCAAAAGTAACAATTCCTACTCCAAGTCTTCCTTTATCAAGGTTTATATTGTCTTCAAGAGGTTCTGGATGTCCAACCATTGAAAAAACGACAATATAAATCCCCCATATCAGCCATATAGAACCATTTTTATTTAGTATATAATTTACATATATGCCGATACCAAGAAATAAAAACGGCATGGTCGACGATATTTATCTGGATTTGTTACCAAATATTGCTTTTAATATATGCCCATCATCAAGCTGTCCTGCAGGAAGCAGATTCAATCCTTGTTTATTGGATGTAGATCTACAACACTTATTAGTATAATGTCCACCCAGCGTGATATAATATCAATGTACACACATGGTAATTATTATCACAAAAAAACATCCAATGGGTGATATGGACACTTGTAGGGATCTCCATGTGTAAGCGTGGTACAGTTCATTTATTATATATTAAGATTTGTTTTCCTGCAGAAGTTTATATAGCTTTTTCGATATATGATTCCATTAAGATTTGCTTTGAATAAGCATAAATGAAAAGTAGATAACTTGGATAAACAAAATCTTCTTGAAAAGTTAAATAAATTATCGATGTAATATAATATAAAACTCATATAAGGTGTAAGAATGGAACTTAAAGTCCAGCCAATCGATATCAAAGTCGGAAAATACAAAATTATACTTAACTCCATAGATGCTAAAGAACTGGGTGTTTATGAAGGAGACCGGGTTCGTGTAACAGGGCATGTTACAGTTACAGCAATTGTGGATTTTACAGAAGATATGATATCTCCGGGAATGATCGGACTGTATCACGAAGTTAAAGAACAGCTTCAGAGGGAGTGGACTGAAATTGTAGAGATCGAACCTGCAGAGAAACCCAAATCTGCACGATTGATCCGCAAAAACATGGATGGGGAAAAACTTGTTCAGGAAGAGATATATGGCCTTGTCAAAGATATTGTGGAAGAGAACTTGAGTGAAATCGAACTAGCTGCTTTCCTGACATCCACTTATATAAATGATATGACGGATGACGAAACCGAATGGCTTACCCGGGCGATGATAGATACAGGAGAAAAACTTGAATTTGCGAAGGGTCCGATCATGGATAAGCATTCTATCGGAGGAGTGCCGGGTAATAAAATTTCTCTTCTGGTAGTACCTATTGTAGCAGCTAACGGGCTACTTATTCCAAAAACAAGTTCCCGTGCAATTACAGGTGCAGGGGGGACATCCGATCTTATGGAAGTTCTGGCACCCGTTGAATTTTCCGCTTCCCAGGTAAAGGAAATGACAGAAAAGGTTGGAGGTGTTCTGGTATGGGGTGGTGCCACCAACATAGCCCCTGCAGATGACAAACTTATCAAAGTAGAATACCCCCTCTCCATTGATCCACACTGTCAGCTGTTGGCATCAATAATGGCTAAAAAGGGAGCTGTTGGTGCTGATAATGTGGTTATTGACATACCCACCGGCCCCGGTACCAAGATTGCAAACGTGCAGGAAGGTAGAAAACTTGCTCGTGATCTTATCAATCTGGGTGAGCGACTCGGAATGAATGTGGACTGTGCCCTTACCTACGGTGCTTCTCCGATTGGTCGGACTGTGGGACCAGCACTTGAAGTACGAGAGGCTCTCAAAGTGTTGGAAACAGGTGAAGGACCTAACAGTCTTATCGAAAAAAGTATGGTTCTTGCAGGAATGCTGCTTGAGATGGGTGGAGTGGCTGCCCGTGGCCAGGGTAATGAACTTGCCATGGAAACTCTTAAAAATGGCAAAGCTCTTGCCAAATTCCGGGAAATAATAGAAGTACAGGGCGGCAATCCCGATGTGACTTACAAGGATATTACTGCCGGTGAGCATACAGCTGAGATAACCGCACCTGCAAATGGATATGTACTTGAATTCAAAAATAAGAGAGTGGTGCAGATTGCACGGCTTGCCGGTGCACCCAATGATAAGGGAGCGGGTGTGCTGATTCATAAGAAACAGGGAGAGCCGGTCAAAAAAGGTGAACCCGTTCTTACCATTCACGCAGAAAAGAAAAATAAACTGGAAACAGCTCTGCGGAATGCCCAAAGAGACTCCCCTATAGTGGTTGAAGGTATGCTACTTGAACGAGTACAATCCTTTAAGGAAGTGTAAAGCGGCCATTACGCTTTAATATCCTTTTTCCTATTTTTGCCCATGAAAAGAATTGTAATACTGCGTCTGGGACACAGGCCTCAAAGAGATAAACGTATCACAACCCACGTGGCCCTTACAGCAAGGGCTTTCGGTGCTGAAGGGATACTCCTTGCAAGTAACGATCCCTCTATTACCCGGAGCGTGACCCAGCTGTGCCAACGCTGGGGAGGAGAATTTTATATCCGCAATGATGTAAAATGGAAGACCGAGATTAAAAAATGGAAATCAGAAGGCGGGAAGGTTTGCCATCTTTCAATGTATGGTATCAATCTGCCAGATGCCGTTGCGTCTATGCAGGAATGTGAAAAACTCATGATCGTTGTCGGTGCGGAAAAAGTCCCCTTTGAGGTCTATGAACTGGCTGACTGGAATGTTGCGGTGGGTAACCAGCCTCATTCAGAAGTGGCCGCTGTAGCTGTTACTCTGGACAGGATCGCAGAAGATGAGCCCTTGAAGAATGAATTTAAAGATGCACAACTTCATGTTGTACCAATGGATCACGGGAAGAAAATAATCGAAAATCCCTGATTCAGTCTTCCTTTTTGTCCTTTACCTCGGCACCCCTGTATATCTTATTGCGCTCGTATCCACCAAATCCCCGGTGTTTGCGATCCCTTTTTCTGGATGATTCTGCAAGCATGTTTTCCAGTTCATCATCCGATATTTCATCTGAACCCATATTATCACTTCAGGAAGTGCGTATCAGGGGATTGTGGTCAATAAATTCGGTGTCGATACCCAGGTCATTTTCCAAACGGGTTGCAAGTGCTTGCATTGCAGGATTTTCGGTGGCATAATGGGTTGCATCCACCAGCAGCATATCTGTAAAACTGCGGATCACATCATGTTTGAGTTCGGAGGACACATAGGCATCTACCTCCATTGAATTAGCAATATCAAGAAAAGGTCCTTTAAATCCACTCCCACCGAAGACCATAACTTTGGAAATCATCTCTTTTTCACCGACGTATTGTACATGGGTGTTCAGGGACCTGCACACGTGATTGATGAAAACATCCTTCGAGACAGGATCCATTTCTCCTATACATCCCATGTCCAGTTTCTCAATATTTTTAAGACCCAGCTTTTCAGCAAGAATGTCATTCACTCCTCCTTCTGCGCGGTCATAGTTGGTATGCATTGCATAGAGGGAAATATTGTTATCCAGCGCGATCTTCAGGTTTGTGGCCAGCTTGCAGGATATTGAATTAATCGAATGGAATAATAGGGTATGGTGTGTAATAAGCAGGTCTGCTCCAATATCTGCTGCCCGGCTAAGCGTATATTCAGTAGGATCCAGGGCCACAGCTATTCGATTAACTTCATTTTTCAGGTCCAGCGTCAATCCAATCCTGCCTTCATCAAAATCTTCTGCAAGTTCAGGAGGTGCAATTACTTCCAATTTTCTGACAATTTCTGAAAGGTTCATATTCCTGAAATTAATTTATCCCAATATCAAACTGTCGGGTTTTAGATCGATAGCTTTTTATTGATATGTATGTATGTACATAACGCATAGGAAATAGCCGATTGTCTCTGTCGGAAAAAACACTGGCCGAATAGATGTTACCTCTCTTAAAAATCGTTACATGCATCATTTATCGGTAGTCTCCAAACCTTTTTATTCTATTCGGAAAGTGTTATATTCTATGCAGCTGGCAAAATGAGGGATGTCCAGGAACTTTTATACACTTAGGATTTGAAAGGCTGGCGTAAATTAAAGGTTGGTTTAGTATGATAGAGAATTTTGAACATTACTTGCAGGAAGACTGTCCTTACGGGGATGAAACCACAGAATTGCTTCAGATAAATGGTGGAGGTACCCTGAACATTCTGTCACGGGATGAGGGAATTGGAGCATGTGCTGATGATCTGGAACAATTCTACAAAAACAAAGGACTGGATGTGACCTACAGGGTTGAGAACGGTGAATATTTCGAAGGAGGGGCTGTAATATTCTCCGCACAAGGAAACCTCAGAATATTGTTCAAACTCTGGCGTGTCTCTCAGACTTTCCTTTCAATAGTATGTGCGATTGCAGCGCGGACTCATAATTTCGTAGAGGCTGCAAGAAAAGAAAATCCCGATATAATGATTGCCACAAGTCGCAAAACCCATCCGGGATTCAGGAAATACGAATTAAAGGCAGTAAAGGTAGCCGGAGGAACTCACCACCGTAATTCCTTGAGTGATTCCATTCTTGTGACACAGAACCATCTGGATGTGGCAGATTCTTTTGAGAATCTCAAGGCAGTGAAAAAAATAGAAATAGAACCACGTGATAATGACGAAGCACTCAAATACGCTGAAATTGCCGATGTCCTGTTACTTGATCATTATTCTCCCGAAGAAATGGCTGTGCTTGTTACCAAACTTAAAACAATAAATCCCGGCCTTGAGATTGCTGTGGGTGGTATTAAATCGGATGAGATTCCGCAATATGCTCCTTATGTGGATATTATTGTCTCCACTGCACCTTATTATGCTCAACCTCTTGATCTGACCACCAGAATTGAAAGAATTTGAGGTGTTCCAATGGGTGATATACTAACCGGATTGATTGACAGGCTTGCTAAAGAAAATGCTGATACTTTTCCTGAAAGCATTGTAGATGAAATATCTCTGGGAGTGGTTTACAGTGGTGCCAGAATTGGTATCCACGGCGGTGTTGCTGCAACTCAGATTCCTCAATCAGCCCATTGTGAAATCCTTTCATCCGCAGGTAAAATTCATAATAACCCTTTGCCCCGGGTTCTTGAGATGGGTAAATCATCCAATTCCCTAAAACGAACAGTTGCGACCAGTGCACTCAATGCTTTCATCAAAAAAACCGGGGAAGAGATTTCTTCTTACGAATCGTCAGATACCAGTGTATTGGATATTATTAAAAATAATGACAGGGTAGCAATGGTGGGCCATTTTGCCCCCATGATTCCCGGTATACTAAAAAAAGCCTCAACCCTTTATGTGGCGGAAAAAAGGCCAATAAAAGATGAAAGGATAACCATTGTACCCGAGGAAGAGCTGAAAGAAACAATAGCATCATCAGATGTTGCTATAATCACAGGTACCACTCTTTTGAACAACTCCCTTGGTCCTTTGATGGAATCAGTAAGCCAGGCATCTAACGCGATTCTGCTTGGACCTACTACTCCCCTGTATCCAGAACCTTTCTTTGAGGAAGGCTTTACTGCTGTAATGGGTACAAGAATTGATGATGCACCAACAATGTTAAGAATAGTTAGCCAGGCTGGCGGGACAAAGCAGCTTCACAGAAATTGTGGTACAAAGATATCTTTTGTTCAGTAAATATTATCCTTAGATCAATCGCTCAGGATTGGAATAGATGTAAAGATTGGGCCTGCGTGCAAATCCCACAAGCGTCATATTATTTTGTCTTGCGAGCCTGATTCCCTTATCCATTGGTGCAGCTTTACTTACCATGAGGGGAATTCTGGCATTGACGCCTTTTCCTACCATTGTAACGGACAATCTGCCAGAAGTTGCCATTATGCAGTTATCAAGTTCCACACCCCCCATTGCAGCTTTACCGATTGCTTTATCAACTGCTGATGCCCGGCTGACATCCTCACAAAATGTGAGGATTTCTCCTTTAGATGTTGCGATTACAGTCGAATGGGCACCACCGGTACGCCTCCAGATCTTGCCCTTTTCAAAAATGTAGTCGATAAGATCGAACAGGGTACTGCTTTTGACCTTCATTTCAGGGTTAGGAGTGGTCTTATCTAAGGATGATGGTTTTGTTTTGCAGAACAACTTATTTTTATCTATAACAATAGAAATGATCTGGTCAATATTTTCAATATGTCCTTCACATATGAGGTGACCTGCAGCCATTTCCTTAAGTTGTCGGGGGCTTGCCAAAAAAGAAGATATGAAGTTGCCATTGAGGAATACTTCATACATTTTCTCAATAACAACATCTACACTGATCTCTTTTGGAGAAGCATCTCCTTTCACTTCGATACACTGGATGGGAATATAAGGAGCGGTAGTATCCCGCTCCTCCTCTTTCCACGTAATCTCTGTATCCGGTTTCTTATCGAAGTGCCAGTCTGCTTTACTCATGCTTAACTCTTCATTTCCTTTATCTTCGCAAAGAGTTGTTTGAGGGTATCCTCATTGCTTTCTGTGAAGTCAAAGGGAGAGGAAGTAAAGGGTTTGAAATAGACAGACACGTTGTCCAGCCTGTAGAATGTACCGTCACATTCCATGGCATCAATTACACCAGGCAGTATTACATCAGCTGCAGTTGGTGTTGGGCCTGGAGCAATGTCTATGCATACCATTGGAATTTCTGCAAGATAGGATGCACAGTCTGCCGGAGTATGTGCCATAAGGTCGGCACCTACAACCATTGCCGCATCCGTGTCCTTTTCCCTGAGAATATCCACACAGGTGGTTTCACCGGGGTTGTATCTGGGGTAGCCGCGTGTGAAATCAAGACCGAAGGGATAACCGTAGAGATAGGATGCAACCATGTTGAATCCTGCAACATTGCAGTGACCACGAAGGGCACCGATACTGGCTTTAGTACCGTGGTTGTTGTTCAGTTCTTTGACCACGTTAAGCGCCATTTCGATGTTGCGGTGTTTTCCATATGATGAACTTACACCCAGACCAACGGAGAAACTGGCAAAGTTGGCATCGAGAATCATGTCCGCCATTTCTTCCATGACAGCAATCGGAACACCGGTTACTTTTTCAACGGAATGGTGAGGCTCTTTGCCGTTAAGGATTGTCAAAAGAGCATTGAACAGTTCATAGTCACTGTTGGGATTGAGCTGGACATGAAGGTCTGAAGCATCGGCTGTAGGGGTTCTTCTTGGATCTACAGTAATAACTTTCCTGTCGAAACGTCCTCTCTTGGTCCAGTAACCTCTGGGGAAAATACCATACTTGGACATATGCCTGGGCATGGATTCCAGTGGGTTGGTACCCCAGTAGATGCTTACGTCACTGCGGTTCTTTTTTGTACCCGCAGTTGCTGCGGCACATCCTGCTTCCTGGATACCCATTACAGTTGGGCCGTGACAGATTGTCGCATTGGAGTCTACTGTTCCACCAAGATATTCGCCTATATGCAGACCAACTTCCTGGGCTTCGCAGGAGGTTTCACTTCCTATAAAGAGCATGGGTTTTCTAGATGCTGCGAGAATTTCTGCGGCCTTTGTCAGGGCTTCTTCCCAGCTGACTTCCACGAATTCCCCATCTTTTTTTACCATGGGTTTTTTGATACGGTGGTCGCTTACGACCTCCTGGAACTTTGCATTGCCCATCTTACATGCGTTCTTGACAGTGATGCTGTTATCTTTCAGTTCAACCTGTACATCATCACAAGAAGCACCACAGACGGGACAGAATATGTTCTTGAACATTTCACTTACCTCCTGCATATACTTTCAATACAATATCCTCGGCTGTAAGAACCTCCTCGTCAGTGGGTTCTATATCTACAGGACTTCCCTTGTAGATCGGTGATCCTGTGGAGAAGGTGTGTGGGTCGATTACCACATTGGACCAGATAGCACGGGGCATGAATATGTTACCGCACATTACCCTGTCAGTGCATCTTGTGTATACAGCTACGGTATGTTTACCATCCATGCTGGTTACTTTAACCTTTTCAGGACATCCCAGTTCTTCAAAATCTAAGGGGGAGATCCAGCACAGGGCACATTCCTTCATGTAACCTTCAGAATATTTTTCGCCACCCTTGGCAAATTGTCCTTCGTAAATTGTACTTCCGGTATTTAGTAATGCTTTCATAATATCACCTCAGAGTTCCAGGTTTGCTTCCTTGCCAGCATACAGGATCCCTTTTGGTTTTTTGGATATGGCAAAGTCACCTGTGAATCTTTTGAATACTCCGCCACATTCGATGTCTTCGAAACAGAGATCATATTGCTCGTCTTCATACTGCATACCGGGAGTGAAATTGGTAATATGGCCTTCGACCACAATTGTCCCACCGCTCATTTCGGCACCAATTGCACGTATAGCATTTCCTCTGATGACAATAAGACCACCGGACTGGCGTATACCACAGAAATTTTCGGCATTACCGTTAACGATGATCTCGCCACCAGTTAATCCTCCGCCGATCTGGCTCTGGGCATTTCCGTCAACAACGATACGACCACCGGTCATTCCTTTCCAGCTGCCGCGGTAGGCACATCCCAGGTGATCGACTGTGTTGCCCTTTACATGGAGCAAACCGCCTTTCATCTCGGTTCCTGCCCAGGAATCTGCATCCCCTTCTACGACAATTTCGCCGCCTTTCATCTCAGCTCCGACTTTCAGGCCGATGGAACCCTGTATAGTGATCTTACCGGCGGTCATTTCCGCTCCGATCATTTTTACGCGGGCTACATCCCCTTTAATCACAATGGAAGTCTCTTCAGCAGAGCTTCCACCCTGACCTTTCACATCAAAGAAATTCTTCAAGGGCAATTTGTCCGGTCCCTGCCAGACAATCAACTGCTCAATTTCTTCCTTGCTCTTGCCTGCAAACTCATCTGGTTTGATTACATCGGCTTCGATCTTAATATCAATTTCAGTGTTTGGTGTAAGTACTACCTCTGTCATGACATCACTTCTCCATGTTTACATTGATGGGGGTTGGGTTGACGAGGTATTTCTCAGGTGTCGGATAGTTCTCGAAACCAAGGGTGTAGTACCTGAACCAATCCTTCACGTCCTCAAGCATCTTCTTTTCCTCGTTTGCATCGACCTTTATGTCACTGTAGTAGGTCCTTCTTTCGGGAATCGACATTATCTCGCCGTTATGGGCTACAATTTCTCCACCCTTGACAGTATAATCGGCATACCTGAATTTGGTGAGCAGGTCATTGTAGTTGGCTGTAACGTCCAACCTGGTTGGATCGATATCATAAATGGTTACATCACCATCTGCTCCAACAGCAAGACTTCCTTTCCTGTGTGCCATACCATTGGTCTTTGCAGGAGTGGCACGGGTAATGGTTGCAATGTCATAGAGCGACAGTTCACGGCTGACACCACCGAGTGTACTTCTGTCATTTGCCCATTTGTGGACTTCGTTGAATGTTTCATTCCTGTAAGCCTCTGACATCAACCAGGTCATGACATTCGGATATTTGGTGAATGGTCCACCGTTAGGATTATCGGTTGTCATGATGGTCTTCCATGGATCATCGATCAGAAGCAGAGATTCAAGTCCCATTGCCCACTGGACACTGTGTACGGGGTTGCTCTTAAGATATGTGAACGGGCATACACCGGAACCACATTCAAGTTCTACATCACAGTTGGACCATTTACCGCCTGTAAGGACTGCGATATCATGAATAGACGGACCGTCACCGGTCATACATGTGGCTTCACCGAAAGGTACACTACCACTGTCAATTACCACATGGTCCTGACTGTTAACATAATCTGTAATATCCTTCACACCGGATTCAAAGTCTCTCCAGGATGTTCCGCCAAAAGCATTGAATTGCAAGTGAGTCAGGTAGATGGATTTATCCTTTGTAGGATCGATCTTGGTTTCTGCCCATTCTACTCCCATATCCTGATTGGGTTTGACTTTTGATGGAATGGTAAGGGATTCCTTTGTTGTTTCATAACATCCCGGATGACCCAGATTGTTGGCGTGCAGGTGTACTGGCATAGGAATACCGAGCATTTCATTGACTTCGGTAAGTCCTTCGATGATTTCCCTTGGTGTAATTTCAAAATGGATGTTGGTCTCATCCAGGGATTTGACATTCTTACCCCATCCCCAGTTCTCCACACCGGCAGGGTTCACACATTTTATACCATAGGTCTTGTGTGTCCTCATCATCCAGGCCACATATGCAGCAGCCTTTTCGAGATCGCCTTCCTTGAGATAGCGCATCATGAACCAGTTGTTACCAAGAACAAGGTATCCTCCCATGTCAAGCATTGGGATGGAATGCATCTCTTCATGGGTGTGACGTGCTTCCATAGGCGGGACTGCAGCTTCAAAAGCTGTTGTATATCCCATCTGGGCATACTCATATCCTTCAAGATATACAGAAGGTACGGTTTCCCCGGTTCCGCCATGGGTTATTGAGGTCTTTGGACGATTCCACTTATAACTGTCCTCTGGCCGCATCAGACGGCCGGAGTTTACTTTGGCACCCGCAATATGGGTGTGTGAATCCACACCGCCTGGCATTACAGTTTTACCAGTGGCATCAACGACCTTTGCGTTTTTCATTTCCGCATCAGATAATTCAGGGACTACTTTTCCGTCCTTGATATAGATGTCCATGATGTCCCCATTTATCTCATTGAGGGGATCAAAAACATGTCCATTTTTTATTGCAATAGTAGCTGCCATATTATTCCACCTCTCTCTTCTCCAGCCATATAGCGTTTGTCGGGCAGATCATGGCACATGCGCCACAGGAGCCACAAACGTCCTGATCAATTATATTAACTGCTCCGTTCTTGACTTCCAGCAATGCTTTTTCATCCATGTTATTGAGGTGCCCCGCAGCAAGTTCTTTGTTTGCATAGGCATTCACAGGACAGACAATTACACAGTTTCCGCAGCCAAGACAGTCATATTCGTCGGTGACAAGTTTGGAAGTAAGTGTTGGCTCGGGGGAAGGTTTGTCGAGGAGTTTTTTCTCGAATACTTTCTTCTTTTCCATTTCAGCTGTAATTGCAGTTTTCCTGACATCAATTGCCTGTACTGGACAGGAAACTGCGCATGCTCCACAGTAGATACATGCATCCGGCCTCTGGGCTACTTTGTCAACACGTTCCCCGGCTTTCCACTCCGGATTGAATAATGCATTGCATGGGCATACATCCACACAGGTACGGCACGCCTGGCAGACATTCTCGTCCCTGAACCAAGTTCCTTCAAATGGTTTCTCCACTTCTATGGCATCAACCGGACAAACGGATTCACACCATCCACAATGCACGCAGCATTCCTGATTGATTGTTGTTGTACCATCGATTTTTGCTTCATTATCGTTGGAAAGCCACTGATCCACTTCGATGCAACCCTGTGGACATACCTGCTCGCAAAGTCCGCAGTGTACACAATCATCATTGACAGTGGTTGGTTTAATAGCATTTATGAGGAAGGTTTTTTCCTCGACTGGCTTTCCGTCTTCTCTCATTTCAAGAGCACCTGTAGGACAAACTTTGGAACACATTCCACATGTTATACATGTGTTCGGTCTGATCTCCAGGAACTCTTTGTCGATGAGTCCTCTGGCAACCGGCCCGACTGAACCGATGACCAGTGTCTCTTTTGGACACACCATGACACAAGTTCCACAGCCGATACACTTCTCAGGAATGTATATCACCTGTTTGTTGTCCTTTGTCGAAATCACTGTTTCATTCATATTGTATAGTCTCCGTTTGGCTATCATTACATGCATCACAAAGAACTTCATTGTTTCTTTGAATAAAACTTTCATTGCATTTCTGGCATAATTTTATTGTCTTTTTCTTTTTTACCGGCACATCTATATCTACCATTTCACAGGAATAGACATTCTCACCGGCTTCAAGAAGCACAGGAACAACTTCTTCGTGGCGAAGTTTCTTTGTGTTCATATACCAGGCATGCAATTTAGGGTAATCTTTAGTCTTCTCCGGGTCGAGATATATTCTTACTCCTTTAACAGAAGCAATTCCCGATGGAGCTTGTTTGTTCACGATCACAGCCATTTTTCCTGTATCGTGAACTCTCAAACGTTTATTGCCAGTTGTGGCACTTTCAAGTATCTGAAAAGGGTCCGGTATACAATTATACGTTTCACTTTGAACGTATATCCTTTCTCCTTCCTTTACATCAAGTACCCTTTTTGCAATATTTAGCATGTGGATTCCTATTAAAGCACCACTGCTCAAAAAACCGTGGAATGGGACGACCTTTTCGACCTGTGTAAATAGTTCTGGATATTCCACTTTTATCTTCTCTAGGATCTCATCCATAGTTTCCATATAAAAACCTCTAATAAAGAAGGCCGGTGAGATGCTTATAAGCGTCCGGATGCCTAAAGAACATAGCGATGAAAATTATATATAATTATCGATGTGCATCAACCCGCAGACCTACCATAAAAGAGGCTATGCAGCCTTGCTAAAGGCTGCAATAACTATCTGCAAAGAAGCTATTCTTCCTTTTATTCTGTTGCTGTGGAATTGTCTTCAGCCAGGCTCTGGGAAAGCTGGTTTAGTACATCTTCCATCTGATCTATTTCTTCCCCGTAACCGGTCCAATTGCCTTCTTTCAGATATTCCCGGGCCTGATTGTAATGGTCCAGTGCTTTTTGTGCAAGCTCCCGGGAGGTTTGGGATACTTCCGGCTGATCGGTTCCTTCTTCCCTGTCAACACGGCCTTCAACTAGCATTTGCAGGGATTCTTTCAGGTCTTCCCCCATGACAACTCTTTGTCCCGAAGAAACAACAACTCTCCTTAGTTCCGGAATTTCAGACTGTTCAGCACTTATGAACAGGGGTTCTGAATACAATATCGAGTTACCGATTGGAACTACAAGCAGATTTCCCCTAATTACACGGGAACCACTTTGACCCCAGAGGGTCAGTTGCTGAGAAATATCAGGGTCCTGATCGATTCTGGATTCAATTTGGGTAGGTCCATAGACAAGTTCTCCCTTTGGCAATTCGTAATGCTTGAGTTGTCCATAGTTTGGCTTATCACATCTGGCTGCAATCCAGGCAATCATATTCTCTCTGTTACGGGGTGTAAACGGTTGCAGCAACACATATTCCAATCCACCATCATCGGGTAATTTGGTGACCATGTAATAGGGTTCCATTTCAATACTGCTTCCCCTGTAAACTTCCCTTGGTATTTGCCAGGAATCCTCTTTATTGTAGAATTCTTGGGCAGATTTCATGTGGTAATTTTCGTATAAGTCCATCTGGACCTTAAAGAAATTCTTGGGATAGCGGATATGTTTTTGCAGGCCTTGCGGCATTTCATCAAATGACTTAAACAAATCCGGGAAAATCTTAGAGTAGGTATTTACGACCGGTTCGTCCTCTATCATATAGAAATCAACCGTTCCATCATAGGCATCTACAACAACTTTCACTGAATTTCTGATGTAATTAATACCGTTAAACTGTGCTCCGTAATAGGTTTCAGAATAAGGATACTTGTTAGCCGTAGTGTAAGCATCCATTATCCAGTAGACCTTGCCTTCATGGATTACCGGATACGGGTCATTGTCATATTCGAGGAATGGTGCTATTTCCTGTGCCCTGTCCTCAATCTGTTGACGGTACAACAAGCGGGATTCATCATCGATATACTGGCTCAGGATAAAATTCGGTTCACTAAAGGTATATGCGAATATCAGCTGTTTTACAAATGAATCCAGTAGTATTCCACTTTTACCTTCATATTGTGTAAATACATTCTGCCCTTGTTTTGGATAATCAAATTCATCCTTTCCGGTATTTACTATATTGTAATCCCTGTTGATTTCCCCGTAATATATCCCTGGACTATCAACTTCAAATTCTCCTCTTGGAGGAATGTCCTGTAAGACCAATTCAGGTCTGCCATCTTCGGTTTTTGTACTGACCGGATTCATAACCATCCCGTAACCATGGGTATATACCAATTTTTCATTGACCCATGTCTTGGCTTCAGGGGATAGGCGAGAGGTATCCAGTTCCCTGGCCGATATCATATACTGCTTGTATCCATCTTCAACATGATAGCGGTCTGTATCAACATCGTTGAAAGTATAATAGGTTCGGATCTGCTGAAGCTGTTTATAGGTCTGCTCCAGGGCACGCCGATCCCATATCCTTATATTATCAATTACCTCTGAATTGTCTTCCAGCTCTGATGAAGTCAAATTCATATTGGCTTTGAACGGCTTTTCTTCAATATCAGAAAGTCCGTAAGCAGTTCTTGTATAATTTATATTGTATTCCAGATAGGGTTCTTCAAGCTGGATTTCAGTCGGTTCGACCTTGAATTGCTGATAAACACCCGGTACAAAAGAGCTGGCCACTATAAAGAGTGCTATAAGAGCTATAGCCACAAAAGGTATTTTTATGTTTTTCAATTTGACGTTGGCCAGTAAAGCAATTGAGGTCAGCACTGACAATACAGTCAGAATGGTGAAAATCGGCAAGCTTACATTGACAGCGGTATACCCGGCGCCTGCGACAACCCCCTGCTGGGAGAATAATATTTCATATCTTTCAAGGAAAAATCCAAAAGCAATTAATGCAAACAGGAATGCAAGTATTGCAGAAATATGGACAAGAACTTTTGTAGGCAATTTATCCATAATTTGCTTTAAATCAATTGATTGATTCAAAAAATAAGGTTCTTCAGAATCTTCTATTTCAATTTTGTCGGAGCTGAATAAAGGTTCAAGCCTGTAAAAATAAAGAGCCAGTACCAGTATTAGAGAAAGAATTGTCAGACCGAGAAAAACGCCTCTTATCATATGAAGGAAAGGTAGCTGGAATACGTAAAACCCGATGTCATTCATAAGAATGGGGTCTTCTAATCCGAAAGATGTACTGTTAAAATATAACAGTATAGTTTTCCAGTTTCCACTGAATATGAGGCCAAAAATAAATGATACAGCCACAATTGACACCAGGATTATCTGGGAATCTACTTTTTCTGATGTAATGTTCTTCTCTGTAAGGATCTTATCAATCGAATCTCTTGCAAATTTTGCATTTATATAAAGAAATAAGAATGCAATTATAAAACCGGGAATTATTGCAATTAATTTCCATTGTAATATTGTTGTAAATACGGATGTATATCCTATCATATCAAACCATAGGTAATCCGTGTAAATTCCTACCAGGGGACTTATCCCCAAAAATAATGCCAGAATTAACAGGAATATAATTTTCATATCTTTCATAATAAACCCCATGAGTAACCTGACTCATATAAAAGTCTCATTTAGAGAAGAAGTTGCATGTTTATAAACCTTTTTTCCCACATAATTGGGATAATTATATGAATATTGGTACATTTAGCCAATACACAAAGTAAATATAATCTGCCTTATATACATTCCCACAAATAAAGAGGTATATCCATGTATTCAAGAATTTTCTTATCCCTCCTGTTAATATGTGCTGGGGCCACTACAGCATCTGCTTACACACTTGATGACATCCAGTGGGACAAAAGTATCGATTCTGCAACCCTTCATTGGGGAGATTCCGTGGAGGATAATGGTTATACTATTACTGCTGAGGATTTTCAAAAGGATGAACACGTCTATATAAGCATATCAAAAAATGGCCAAACCTTGAAACATGGAGCATTGCTTGTTGGCGATAATCTTGAATACAGGGATACAGAAGAGGGAAAAGATATACGGGTTCATGCGAATGAAGTAAAGGTTAACATTGATGAGTGGACTGGAAATATGGAAGATCCCACCGCTGAAATTAGTATTTATAATCGAGGGAAACCTGAGTTTGACATTAGTATCGAAACAGATAGGGATGAATACGACCCCCGTATAACTTCCAAGGCCGAAATAGAAGTTACATTGAAAATCAAAAATGATGGTTCAGCGAAAGCTGAAGATGTTCAGCTTAGTGTTGACCCGGCAGGGATGGATGTTGTTGAAGGGGACCTTACAGAAAGCATATCTTCGCTTGAGATCGATGAAACTACAGAGGAATACGAGTTAACTCTAAAGGTTCCTCATCTGTGGGAGGAAACGGATTTAGATATTGTTGCTACAGTAGAAGGATATGATATCAACGGGGATTTGCATAAAAATGAGGAGATCGAAACTGTAACAATCGCTCCTAAGGTTGAGTTAATGATAACCAAATCCATACCTGAAGAAATATATATGGATGAAACGGCCCGGGTTTTAGTTTCAATACGTAATAATGGTCTTTATGATGTGAGTAATATTACTGTAAAAGATAAAATCATCGATCATATGGAACTGCTTGATGATGTAGTTCTTAATAAGAATATTTCTCTTGATGCAGGAGAAACCATTAAAATTTTTGAATACTCAATGAAACCCACCAAATCAGGAGAATTCAAAGCGCCTGCTACAATTGCTTCTTTCAAAGCATCTAACGGGAAAATCTATGAATATGAATCTAACCAACCTGAAATTCAGGTTGATGGTCCAGTAATAACAGTTACGCAGAGTACGGAGAGTTCAACAATCAGACCCTCTGATGAGGTGAAAGTTACCGTTAAGGTAAGCAATAAAGGTAACAGGGATGCGAGTGTGAAGGCAGTATCTGAAATACCTGATGATGTTACCTTTGTAAGAGGAGAAACCAGTCTGGATCAGGTTATTCCAGAAGGTAAATCAAAAAGTTACAATTATATTATTCGTGCAGGAAATGAGGGTAATTTCACAGTACCAGCTGCTAGAGCTTCTTTTATCGACATGGAAAATTACAAAGGAGAAAGGGTCTCCAATATCCTGCAATTTGATGTCATCAACACTTCAACCCAGGATGCAGCAACTGATGCGTCAAACAAGGCTGATTCACAAATATCCGATGATAGTGGAGACGATAATAGTATTTTCAGTGATGACGAATCAAATGGCGGTTCCGGTGAAACGAATGAAAACAACAAAGTCCAACCCGGATTTGATGCATTGATGGTAATTTTCGTATTAACAGGAATATATGTATTTGGGATAAAGCGATAAGTCAACTACCCTCCCTTACGAAAGTAGACTCCTGCTCTAAAAATTGAAGGAATAGTATGGAGCGCAACTTCACATCCTTGTCTTTCAGGATTTTTCTTTTTTCTGGTTATCCTTCTTGCAGTAAATATAGCTGCAATGGCAGTTTCTGCAGAGTATATCGATCAGAAAGACCCGGAGGAAGATACTCTCGATTGGGGTGAAGAGGTTAATGTTAGTGGTTATACAATAAAATCAAATAAGTCCTATAGCTGGACTGCTGTTTTGGGTACTAATCAATCGGTTATCCTTTCATGAAAGTTTTCAATGGCCTTGCAAAATAAATGAACCAGTAAAACCAGATTACGAATCCATCAATGGGGCAAATAATACTTCTTCCTTTGGTTCGGTGAGGTTAATAAAAGATTTTGTGAATGTAACAATGGAAATCATATATGATTCCCTCAATTTTTAATAATTGTAGTGATATTGATATGGACAGACATGAAAAAAACTGATACAATTATATTCACACATGGTGATTCGGATGGAGTATGTTCGGGAGCCATAGCCAAAAGTGCATACCCTGATGCCAGGGTCTATTTTACCAGTCCAGTGAGTCTGCATAATAGACTTGATATGGCTGAAGATTATGATAATATCATTATCTGCGACATAGCCGTGGATGAACGCTCATGTGTAAATCTCTACAATAAGATTAATGATATTGCCAGTCATACAGATATTACCTATATTGATCATCATCCTCTTCCAAGGATGTGCTGGGATGAACCCTGGTTTCACCATGACCTGAACACATGTGCCGCAGAACTTACATACAAGGTTTTTAAATCTCGTTTGGAAAGGGATATCCGCAGGATTGCTGTGTATGGTGCCATAGGTGATTACAGGGATAATACTCCTGAAATTAAGAAATGGACAAGGGACTGGGACAAAAGAAGTCTCTATTTCCAGGCAGGAACATTGATCCAGGCATTGCAATATGTTGGTAGAAACTATGATTTTAAAAGAGAAATCATTGACCCTCTTTCTACTGATTTAATTCCTTCTGAAATACCCAATCTCATCCCCTATGCAAAAAAAGCATCAAGAATTGAAGAAGAGTTGAGGATACGTGTAAAGGAGTTGGTCCATCCGCTTCATTCGGTAGCTTATGTACTTGATCCCGAAGGTTACCTTTCCAAATCCGCAATCTATGCAGCCTCCTATGGAAGAAAAGGAATAGGGATTGCAGCCGAACACAGGAATAATAAAGCTGCTTATGATCTAAGCTTGCGCTCCCGTAACAGCAGTGTGGATATCAACCTCCTTTTGCGAGATATTGCACCCCAGTATGGCGGTAGTGGCGGCGGCCACCCAATGGCTGCCGGGGCCCGTATTCCGGAAGAAAAACTTGATGCATTCCTTCAGGAATTTGACCGGAGAGTTAATATGGCTGAGACAAAGCAGGGAGATTTATGAAACCTACTGCAGTTCCCAAAAACAATGATTTTGAAATTGTATTTGCCGGTCGCTCCAATGTAGGCAAATCTTCTATTGTAAAAGCCCTTTCAGGACGCAAAGTAAAGGTCGGCAAAAGACCTGGTGTCACCCTGAAACCCACTCATGTGAAGAAAGGGGAATTAGTGATTACAGATCTTCCCGGCTTTGGATTTATGAATGGTGTAAAAGAGCGCAAACAGGATATCGTAAAGGATAAGATCGTACGTTATATAGAAGAAGGAAATCAGCGGATTAACATCGCTGCTATAGTAGTTGATGCAGGTTCTTTTGTTGAGGTTGTGGATCGCTGGGATCAACGGGGCGAGCTTCCCATTGATATAGAAATATTCGATTTTTTTACAGAAATGGATCTTGAACCCCTGATAGTTGTAAATAAAATGGATAAGATCAGGGAAGAGGATAAAGATAGGGTCCTCGATGCTATTATTGAAAGATTGGGGCTTTTTCCACCATGGAGGCAGTGGATTGACAGGGTAGCACCGATAAGTGTTAAAAAAGGAGATCTGCAGGCCTTAAATTCTATTATAAGGAAGCGCATCCATTCGGCTAAGAGGGATTCCTTGCTAAAATATATCTGAAAATAGGGTATTGTTAGCCCCTTATGCGGAAATCCACACCCATGTCCCTGGCTATCTGGCTGCATTTATCAGTATCAATTTCAGGAACATCTACCACGCTGAAACGTACATAAAGGCCTGCTTTTTTTGATTCTTCCGCAAATTTCAGCAGAGCAGCATAAGAGTTTTGGTAGAATGGTTTACAAATCCTGTCATAAACTTCTGCGGATTCTGCATTGAGGCTGACTGAAACTGCATCCAATCCGGCATCCACAAGACAATCAACCACATTGATGCCGGGATTTATAAGCTGGCCGTGTCCATTGGTATCCAGTCTTACATATGTTCCCTTTGCTTTCAACCAGCGGGTGACAGCAAGCAGCACGTCAAAACGGGCTGTAGGCTCTCCGAATCCTGTGAAAACGATCTCTTTATACTTTTTCAGATCATGCTTTTCCAGTTCTGCAATTATCTCTTTTTCGGAAGGGTCTTTTTTAAGCCACAGGTTATATCCGTATAATCTTTCTCCCTGGTTGCGAATACAAAAATAACAGTCTGCACTGCATTGATTGGTTATGTTCAGGTACAGGTTACCATGGGCCTCATAGCATATAGAGGGTTTATCAGTTTTCATTTATTCCAAGCTCCATCGGGAACAAGAGGATAGTTAGAGGTATTACATGCAGAATTATCAAGAAAATACATCCAGGCTTCTCTGTTGCTTTCCAGTTTTACTTTTTTTCTTGTGAAAAACTTGCCTTCAAGTATATCAAGGCTATTTAACATATTTCTGTCAAAATATACTTCTCCCTTGATATTACAACAATTACCATTGTTCACAACAGCTGGAAAACTACCCAGATCGAACATGCAATATTGATCAGCTGTAATATCTTTTCCAATAAATACAGAATCCCTGATTATATGATTATTGGAGAATCCTTTTTTAAGAGTCCCATACACAAAAATATCCATGATTAACCCAATCCGAAATTCAGTTTTGTGAGTGTTTTTTTCACAGGATCGGGAAGTTTGCCACACTGTATTGCTTTCATGTGTTGTGGTGAGATCGTCCGTATGGCCTTTGACATCAATCTGTCAGATCTCATCAGGTTGTCCATCATTTTACGGATATAAACAGCAGTTTTTATCTCCAGTCCCATTTGCTCCCTCCATCTCCTTTCATAAATAGAGAGTTCGCATTTACCTGCAATATATTCTCCAGCCGTTTCTCCTGCCAGTTTTCCCCCTATCATGGCCGTGGGAATTCCCCCTCCGTTGGTAGCGATCAACTGGCCTGCAGCATCACCGGCAAGCATTACACTGTTTGAGACAGTTCTTTCGGGGGCGCCCCCTACCGGCACCACTCCGGAAACCACGGAAAGTATCCTGGCATCCTGCAGCTTATCGCTGGCAATAGGATGTTTGTACATGAACTTTTCCAGATAATCCCGGGCACACATATTCTTCTCGAAAAGGACTTCCCGGATTCCCACACCGATGTTTGCGGTGTTTCCTCCCTGTGAAATAATCCAGGCATATCCACCGGGAACATAGTCTTTTCCGAAATACATCTCTACGGCATCTCTGTCCGCTGCGGTGTTTGCAAGTTCATATTCAAAAGCAGTTCCGATTCCCATTGGATCATGTCCCCTTTTCATACCGTGGGCTCTTGCAACAATAGAATTTGGACCGTCTGCACCTATCAGGACTTTGCCCCTGATTGTCGATGGTCCAAAGACCCCGTCTACTTCAATTGCATTTCCGTTAACATCTGTTACATTGGTTCCCACCATCAACTCGGCGCCTTCCTCAGCCGCCCGGGATGCCAGGAATCTGTCAAACCTTCTCCTGTCAATAGAATCGGCTTTTACTTCAAACCCCTTTGAATAGCCATCCGGTGCAATAAAACGCTGATAGGTGCTGGTGGAATGTACACAATTTTTCGGATAATCAAGCAGGGTGTGGGGAAGGTGTGCATCGGGCACAAGTTCCTGCAGGGTATCGGCATGGGGCATAAACCCGCCGCATTGGAGGGGTACACCTATGTCTTTTTTCCTGTCAACCAGTAAAACGGATGCACCGCCCTGTGCGGCATACATTGCAGCTGTGGTGCCCGCCGGACCAGCTCCGACAACTACCACATCATATATTTCATCGGGATGCATGGGAATAATTGCTACTTTGGTATTGCTTATAAACCTATTTCATCAATCACATGCCGCCCCCTATCTGGGACAGCTCGAATTCCATTTCATCGGGGACTCTTGCAATGAATACAAAAACAGTATACCTGAGTTTCCTGGCCTCGGAGATAGCTGTCTTTTGTCTGTCGCTTAATCCCTCGGTAGAACTTATGCACAGCATCTTGTGGTTTGCTCCGACCAAAAAATCAAATTGTTCTACATAAGCATTCAAAAAATCAACCATATCCCTGAGTTCATCCCAGCGACTACACATGTGCAGGCTTTTCGTAGAAGAATTTTCTACATACCAATCCTTGCTCATGTAGGGGTAGGAATCATACTGATCCTTAATTTCTTCATAGGCTTTCTGTATTCTGGGCATGTCCTTTGCAAGGTTTACCCATTTCCATTCATTCTGCGAAAAGTATTTCCCGGCCAATATGTCAGCAATTTCCTTTTTATCTTTTGAATCAAGTTTCATAATATCACCTGTTAAAAATCATCGTCCTGTACATAACTCCTGTCAAATTCAATCGCAATTTCAGCTTTTTCCAGTTCCCTTCCAAGATAACCAGCATGCTCAAGGCTTGTGACAAGTCCTTTATCTATTATCATGTCCAGTATTTCTGCAGCATTTTTACCGATGATAGTTTCCTTTGCATGTTCTGCGACGATGTACCTTTTTCCATCATTTATATGTGCAATTCCTATATGGAATGCTCCGGCTGGATCCAGTTGCCAGTGGGGGCTACTCTTTGCAGCAGTTGCATTATCGGGCATATCAATATCCGGTCGCTTTCGTTTTTCTTTGATCATGAACATGTCAATTCCCAGGTCCTTTGGGGAACTGTGCCTTTCCTCTGCCAGTTTCATCATTGAAGAGGCTGTTTTTAGTTCGGCAATGGAACCCTGGGTTTTATCACTATATTCGGGTGTGAAAAGAATGGCTGCGCCGACCTCATGTGCTATTCCGCACAGTGTTGCATTTATACCTATTGAATCAGCATCCATAAGTTCAGTAACATTACCGGCTCCAAAGAATAGAGGTATATCGGGGTAGGTATCACGGAATTTTCTGTATCTTTCTACAGAAGATGTAAATCCATGACCAATTGGATCCAGCACAGGGTCTGCAATTATGTTTTCAATTCCGAATTCCTTTGCTCGTTTGATATTCTGCATCAATGTATCATATTTATTGCCACTGCCCGGGATAATCACAACAGCACATCCCTTTGCAGCGATCTCGTCTCCCAGCTCATCAATATTTGTATCATTGAGGCTGAGGACGATATCAATACCGGCTTCAATTGCACTACATATATGGGCAGGGTCCAGGGTATCCACACTTAGTGGCAGTCCGGTCATTTTTCTTGCATTGAAAATGGCCTCATGGACACTTTCAGTGGGTGTATCAATGGCCATGCCCAGATCGATGATATCAACACCTTTACGGGTGAATTCTGCCACTTTACTCTGAAGAAGGTCACAATCCATATTTCCCGCATCAACGATTTCGCCCATGACTTTCATTTGGGAATTGCCCCCTATTTTCGTACCATTGAATATTAAAGGAGCAAAAGCACTCTTTTCCATCTGGTTCAATTTTTTGTATGCTTCCTGTTGGCGTATATCTTTGAGTAATTCACATGCAGGGATTTTATCTGAAAATTGCACATCTCCGGCAAACCGTATTGCGTAACCCAGGTCATAGGCGTGTTTCGGACCTAAGTAGACAGGGCAGCCCATTTTGTTTGCAACTTCTGTGAAATCACCGGGGACAAGACCAGGAATAAGGATCATATCAAATTGCCCGGGTTTAAAATTATTGTTTTCATAGGAATGAATTAACCTTTGTGGGGTAATGAAAGCAGCTATTTCCGTATCCACAATAAGTACACTTGTCTCAGAACCAACCGCATGACGAACTGTGTTTTCCGCCAGCTGACCTGTAGCTACAAGAATTTTCATGGGGAATAATCGGTTGGATATTAAAAATAAGTATCTGTGAAAGATGCTTTTGAGGCATCTTTCCAGATTTTAATTAATTATGTCTATAATAGAACCGCCATTGTCAGAAGATCGATTCATTGGTTCGACTACCTGACGGCTTCCGTTTGGAACCTTTTTATAACGTGATTCGGTATTCTTTTCTACAATATCGGCCTGATATTGAGGTCCAAGTACCTGTGCTGACTGCACTCCGGTCATAATGGCCATTACACGAATCTTTCCTTCATAGTCATCGCGAATTCTGGCTCCCCAGATTACATTTGCATTTGAGGACAATTCATATGTCAGGGATGCTGCAACTTCTTCAGCTTCCTTGAGACTTAGATCCGGTCCTCCGGTAATATGTACAAGGCTACCCGTGGCGCCGCGGTAATCGACATCAAGAAGTGGGTGATTCAAAGCTGCCCTGACTACATCTTCACTCTTATCCTGATTCTTACTTTCCCCGACAAGCATTACGGCCACGCCACCACATCCCATAATAGCACGGATGTCTGCATAGTCCAGATTGATAAGAGATGGTTGTGTGATCGTTTCAGTGATACCCTTTACGGTTTCAGCGATTAGCTGGTCCATTACTGAAAATGCCTGCTCTATAGGGAGGTTTGGTACATAGTTGAGAAGCCTGTTGTTGTCAAGTACAATAACAGTATCTGCTGCGTGGCGGAAATCCTCTATTCCCTCTTCAGCTTTTACAGCACGTGCCCTTTCTACCCTGAAAGGACTGGAGACCATGCCTACTACAATTGCTCCCTGTTCCTTTGCTATGTCAGCCACAACGGGGGCAACACCGGTACCGGTACCTCCTCCCATACCTGCAGTTACAAAAACAAGGTCACTTTCCTTGAATACTTCTTCAAGGGTTCCACGGGCAAGATCTGCTGCTTTGGCACCGACTTCCGGGAAGCCACCCGCACCAAGTCCACGAGTTAAGGTTTTACCCACAAGGATCTTCTTGTCAGCACGTATGTGATCAAGATGTTGTTTGTCCGTATTTATTGCAATAGTTTCGGCACCTTCGATACCGATATTATACAGACGGTTGACGGTGTTGTTTCCGGCGCCTCCGCAACCAACAATGGTTATCCTGGGAAGCCCGAATTCAAAATCTTCTTCATCTTCAAAGTTCTGGCGATACTCTCTTTCCTGTTCTGATAGTTTCAATGCATCTTGCACTATGGACTGCACATTCATCCCCTCTGATGATTCGTGATTTTACGATCTCCTAAGTAATGACAAGGTATCCAGCATCCCCGATATGCGAAGAAACCTTTACCTCTATCTCCGATTTATTCTCTCATGCCGTCCGCATATTTCAATTACGGACGGGGATTTCGCCAAGCTACATGTGAATGATCAGTACCAACTGTTCTTTGGAAATTGAACTGTATCTTTTTCGTTATTGTAGCCCTGAGGCGTTCGACACTTGCTTGAATAAAGTCCGACTTTCAGCGGCCAAGCATCCACTTTTGGTCTGACTGAATCCTTACATTTTGTCTGATTCATTATTTATAAATAGTTGTATATAAGGGTATTCATTTATATCACCCTTTTGTGATACAATCGTAATTTACACGGGTTTTTTTAAACCTGGGTAGGTTTCCCCACATACCAACATATTCACCCTGAACAACAAGGGCACCATTTATACTCTCAATCCCTTCTAAAACTTTAAATGCTTTTTCCACAGCTTCCCTGCCAGGATCGGTTGCATTTGAAAGAGCGGTTGCAGCAGAGTCAGCAAGGGATACATCTTCGGAAAAAACAACTGCAGCATCTGCCATCCCAAAACTAATCGATGGACCGACAGTACCCGATGACGTGCATACACCTGTCACATTGTCAACTGGTTCAAGCACAAAACCAATATCCTTTACGGCGGATTCTCCTGCATATATACCTACGACAATCTGCCGGTCTGTTACATAGGCTATGTCTCCTCCATTATCGACCAGTGCAAAACTTGCTCCTGCATCTACCATTGCTTCAACAGCAAGTGAAGCAATCGTGCCTGCCACGGCACTCATAGGACCAAGTCCCATTGTAGATGAAGCATCTGTCATTCTTCTGACTATTTCAGGAGCATCTTTGGGGCATGAATGGGGTTCCAGTGTAATCTGAAAATAAGGGTCCCTTCGAATATAATTCTCAAGCAGTGACCTGTGGAAGCCAATAGCTTCTTTGGCTGCTTCCACATGGCTGACATCATCTGCATGGATGCTAACTATAGTTTCCTTGAGACGATAATGTTCTTTCATGTTTTGCAAGATAATTATTTCTCAAGGCTCAGGGCCCGATGCGGACACATTTTGATACAGGTGCCACACTGTATACATTTTTCTATGTCCTGGACAATACCCCATTCCTCATCAAAGGAAAATACATGTCCGGGACAAACCGATATACAGGCTCCACATTCTACACATTCTTCCTCATCCCTGACTATCGGATGGTCTAGAACTGTTACTTCAGCACCCTTTGATTCCAGTGCTTTTCTTATAGCCTTGAAATCATCAGTTTCTACCTCGGCAATTATCTCTCCGTATGTGGAATCGAAATGTGCCTGCGAAATGTTCAGGGCAGTTCTGGTTTCAATTATTGATTCTGCAAGTATGGGCTCACCTATGACATTGGACGAAATGCTGATCTTTATCATCATCCTCACCGCCTCCTGGCAAACAGTTTGCTGATATCATTACTCGTGATTATACCGATTACATATCTGTCCTTATCTATCACAGGCATTGCTGATACTTCTTTCATGTCCAGATTGCGTGCTGCAATATCTATGGGATCGGTGGCATTGGAGGTGAGGACCTTTTTTGTCATTATATCCTTCACATAATTACATCCCGTTTCAGCAACAGCTTTGGATATGTCCCATGCAGTCACAATACCTACCAGTTTTCCATCCTCTGAAACAACAGGCAAATGGCTAAAAGTATTTTCCATGATCATTTTAGCTGCTTCATGGAAAGTTGCATTCTCATCGATGACTACTACATCCTTTGCCATTATATCCTGTACCAGAGGGTTTCTCGTTGTTTGTCTCATCGGTTTGCATGTGGCTTTTGCAGGAAGTCTCTGGGAGGGGGTGTTTACAAAAAAATCTCCAGCTGCGACCCATTTTTTCAGTTCCTCTGCAATCTCACGTGATTTTTTGAAACTTGACATAGAGGAGGTGGGTGTATCTTTGCCGTTTATTTCGATGCTACCGGAGCGTAGTTCTTCATAATTGACCTTTCTGATAACAGGCCTGTCCCGACTTGGCACCCCGTAATCCAGTACGTTTGTCACTACATCTTTATCTGTAACTGCGGTTGATTGTGCAAGTTGTTCATTCAGGATAGGTATAGGTATGCCCATCCCAACGTAGAGGGAAGTGCCGTATTCATGGAAATTTGCCGCACGAATATAATCGGCACTCATATCTTTCAGGTCACCCCTAAGCATCAATGTACCAAAATTAGTTTCCGGGCTGTGCTGTGTTCCTTCCCCAATAATATGTCCTTTTGCCCCACCAAGGAAGATAGGGGTGCCAACTCCTATTGTCTGGTAATCAGGATCATTGGATAATGGTGATAGTACACCAGCGCCGGAATAGGTTACATTTCCATAGTTGGGAAGTAACGAACCCATATATGTGTAAATCGTTCTGTTTATGCCGTTAGTAGCAACATTGTATTTCTGATATCCGTTACGGGGGTTGATCATGATTGCCTGGTTCAGGTCATATATGTTGAGTGTAGTGTCAAGTGTTTTTCTGGGATAACAATCGGTACCATAAGATGTGGCGTGAAGATCAATGGATTTACCGCGTATCAGGTCCTCAATTACATGGGCCCCACCATAATCGAAACCTTCAGTTTCGGAAAGTTGTCCTGCGCCTATAAAGGCATCTACTGCAGCTACGCCTGAGTAGGCTTCCACGCCATTCAAAAAAACCTTATTCATTTTCATTGGTGGTTCTGAATGACCGAAATTGAGCCAGACTCCTGAGGAGCACATTGCTCCAAATGTACCTGTGGTAACTACATCAACTTCCTTAGCAGCTTCTTTTGCACCCAGTTCTCCTACTATACCTGCCATTTCCTCAGCCGTCACAACATTGACATTATCCTCTTTTATTCTCCTGTTTATCTCCTCTATGGATTTTTCTACCATGAAATCTACCTCTTTTAATATCATTTGGTAATATTAGAGTACCTATATATTACTTCTGGTTATTGGATGTAATTCTTTTTTTGTTTTTGTGAATCAAAGAGTTATTATATTTGATGAAATATATGGCAAATGGGAGTTGGTATGATGTTAAGGGGGTACTAGCTTACATAATTCATTATTTGGCAATATGTTCTATGAAATCCTGGCAGAGGATATGTCATTTGACCAAAAGATGGAAGAAATTGCAAAAGTCCTTCCTCAAATACTTCGATATCCGGAGAAGGCGTCTGCAAGGATATTATTTGGTCCTTATTCTTATAAGTCTCCTGTTTTTAAGCAGGGTAAATATCAAATCTCCTCTTCAAATATACCCAAAAATGAAGAGAAAAGCCATGCGTTATGGCTGGAGTTATTTTATAAGGATCTTTCATTGAAAAATAATTACGAACCTTTCACTTCTGATGAAAAACAAAAACTTGATTTTATTGCAAAAATTTTGTCTGTATTTATTGATAAAGAGATCGAAGCGAAAAAAGTCCGGTATGATTACGATTTCCTTCTGGGCAGTACAAATGAAATTCCCTATTCCCTCAACAGTGAAGGAAAAATTGTCTATATTTCACCCAACATTCAAGAATACGGTTTGCGTCCTGAACAAATGCATTCCCGGCCATTTGCAGATTATGTATGTCTGGGTGATAGGGATGAGTGGTTGAATATATTTAACAAAATAAAATCAGTGGATAATTTACCCCTTAAAGCACAGATACGTATCCAGAATGGCAATAAAGAATTGCATTGGTTCCAGAACCGTATAGATCCAATATATGATGAAATGGGAAACTTTTTGGGAATTAATGGTATAGCTAATGATATAAACAGGAGGAAAGAGGCGGAAATCCATTCTCAGAAACAGTCCAATGCGTTTCGTTTCCTAGCAAGAGCGTGTAATCAGTTGGTAGACCCATTTTTTGAAGATATTGATCTGCTTATAGAACCAATTCTGGAAAAGATCAGGGAAATTCTTGATGCAGATTCAATTTTTATATATGAACTAAACCATAGCGAAAATAATATGCATCTAACACATTACACTTGTGTGCCACCCTTAAAAGGAAGATGCGAACTGGCAATGGATAAATTAAGCTCACTGTCAACTGCACAATTCCCGACTGTAATTGAGAAATTCCAGTAAAATGAGCCCTATTACGTGAATTCTATAGAGCAACTTCCAGATTCTGAAAAAAATCTGAAAGGACTCTTGACAACATTGGATATTGAATCGGCTCAGATTATGCCTGTACATGTCGAAAATCAGTTAGTAGGATTTATCGGTGTAGTTTCGGCCACAAAAAACAAAAATTGGCCATCCTATAGTGATGGTCTCCTCAGGATATTGTTTGATTCCATATTCAATGCAAAGGAACGTGGTAAGACCTATATGATGCTTGATAATACAATGCACCTTTACCGTTCTCTTTTTGACAGATCAAATGATGCTATCTTAATCCACTCTTCTGAGGGTACAATAATAGATGCCAATAGAAGTGCCTGCAAAATAATTGGCTGTTCTCATTCTGATATCTTATCTATGAAAATTGCTGATCTTTATCCTCATGAATCTGAATATATGGCACAGTCCCAATCAGCAATCCAAAAAACATTGAATGAAGGATCTACACGTTTTGAATCGAAAATTAAACATATGAATGATTCAGTTATTGATGTTGAGATCAGTTCTTCTGTACTTGATAAAGAAAATAGTATCATGCTCAGTATAGTACGAGATATTACTGAACGTAAAAGTTCAGAACTGGAACTGGAAAATTATCGCAAACATCTGGGAGAAATTGTGGATCAACGTACCTCTGAACTCCAAACTGCCAATTCCTGGGTCTCTGCTCTCTATGACAATGCTCCTATAGGTATCGGTGTGCTCAATAAAGATCTGGAATTGATTGACCTTAATAAAGGTATGGCCGAAATTACTGGCATTCCTAGAGAAAATATTGTAGGTAAATCTCTATTTTCTATATGCACTGAAGAATCTTCGAGGTATCTTGATAGCGACTTAGGGCCAGATATCCATGAAAAACAATTTTCCACAGAATTGCACTGGGTATGCAATAAAAAACACATCTGTATACAGTTCAATTCCCAGCCACTGGGTTTGAAAGATTCTCCTCAAAAAGTAATCTTTACTGCACAGGACATTACACGCAGAAAACAGGCTGAAATCGCCCTTAAGGATTACGCAGACCAATTGGAGAAATCTAATGAAATGAAGGACCTTTTTACCGATATAATGCGCCATGATCTTTTAAATCCTGCAAATATCGTGAAAGGTTTTACAGACGTACTCATTAAGAAAGAAAAGGAAGAAAAAAAGATTCATTTTTTATCAAAGATCAGGGATAACACAGAACGCTTGATCGATATGATCGAAAACGCAGCTTATCTGTCCAAACTTGAATCTACTGAAACCCTTGAGCTGCAAAAGATGGACCTGGGTCGAATATTAACTTCCTGCATTTCAGAGATGGTCCCTCTGGCTGAAAATAAAAATATGGATATAATACACGATCTGCAACAGCCATATCCTCTAAAAGCCAATCCTATAATCAAGGAGGTTTTTATCAATCTGCTTTCAAATGCAATCAAATATAGCCCTTCGGAAAGTTCAATTCATATAGGGGTGCAGGAAAACGACTCTTCATTTAAAGTAATGATTAAGGATAGGGGGTCTGGGATTGCTGATGATGATAAAACATACATATTTAACAGGTTTAACAGGGCACAAAAAGGAAGCATAAAGGGTACAGGTCTTGGACTTGCAATAGTAAAAAGAATTGTAGATTTGCATGGTGGCAGTGTTGGAGTGGAAGATAACCCACAAGGGTAGGGTAGTGTTTTCTGGGCATATATAAAAAAAGACCCTGAACACAATAGAAATTCATGTTTTGGGTAATTTCACATAAACTGTAGTACCCAATCTTTCCATACTCCTTGCCTATATACTTCCGTTATGAATATGATTACCCTTTTGCATATATGGAATCCCAGGCCAACACCATTATAGATGCGGGTTGTGGACCCAGCTATCTGGTAAAATATGTCAAAAATACGCGGAAGTTTTTCTTTTGGTATGCCTATACCATTATCCTTTATCTTTATGTGCATATATTCTTCTTCCTCTTTCAGGGTAATTTTTCTACCGGATCCTGTGTGAATTTTGAGGCATTGTCCAGTATATTCAGGAAAACGTATGTTAACCAGTTCCTGTCGCCATAGAGAAGGGATGATTTAATTTGAATATCAATGCCTATATCGACATCTTTTCCTTCTGTGTGGACTTTCATTTTATCCATAGCATCCGTTATGATTTCACCAACATCAACCTAGTCCACACATATTATAATGGTTATATTATTTTTATTTTCAATGTATGTCTTTTTCGCCATCTTTATGAGTGAAATATATATAGTATGTTTTGTTGCAATATTCTTGCATAAATGACCCATATAGTCGTATTACCCGTCCATCCTGTCGTCTAGTTTCCAAAAAGTTATATAAAGGCAGAAGGCTATACGGGACAGACCTTTAACATATCATATTAAAAGCTAAATTCAGAGTTGATTATATTGGCAATCGAGAACGGAGATTTCATAAAAGTATCATATACTGGTAAATTCGAAGGCGGTCTGATTTTTGACACTACCGATGAGGAACTGGCCAAGGAAAACCAGATATTCAATCCACGTGGAGTATATGGCGGTGATGTGGTAGTTGTAGGTGCCGGTCATACCATTAAAGGGCTTGACGAGGATTTTGTTGGCAAGGATGTTGGATACAAGGGAGAACTTGTCATTCCTCCTGAAAAAGGATTTGGAGAACATGACCCCAAGCAGGTCGAGACCATTTCCCTGAATAAGTTCGAGGACCGTAAAGCAACTCCTGGGATGGGTGTAGAAATAGAAGGAAAACGTGGTGTGGTCACCAAGGTCATCGGAAGACGTGCACGTGTTGACTTCAATCATCCCCTTGCAGGCAAAGAAGTAACCTATGAATACACTATTGATGAGAAACTCGAAGGTGATGTTGACAAAATAAATGGTTTGCTTTCTCTTTACACAGGTGTACCAGAAATCGAAGTTGAAGTTGAGGATAAGACTGCCATTATCAACATCCCTGTTGCACTGAGTTTCAACCAGCGCTGGCTCATGTCAAAGAACAGGATTGCTTCTGAGATAATCGAAAACATCGGAATGGAACAAGTCAAATTTGTCGAGACTTATCCGGTAGGATCCCCTGCATCTGCAGAAGAGGAAGAAGCAGAAAGCGAAGATTATGAATCAGGTGAAGAGTAATCTTCGCCAATCTTTTATATCATAAGCGCTGTTCACCCGATGCTTGTGATTGTTTTTCATTGTGCTGAGGTAGCCAAGCGGCCTACGGCGCCGGTCTTGAAAACCGGTGGTGCTCTGCGCCCCGGGAGTTCGAATCTCCCCCTCAGCGTCTTTTTATTTTTTTAACAATCAAAAAAAGGAAGGTAGATTATTCTTTCAGGAATTCCGTGACAGTTTTGCCGAATGAGCGAGCAGCTTTTGGATCTCTGGCAGTGATTATATGGCCATCTCTGATAACCTCTTTGTCCTTATAGTCAGCTCCTCCCCTTTTGATCTGTTTTACACTTTCCGGATCGCTGAATACGGTGCTCTTTTTACCTTTCAGTATTCCTGCTTTTGCCAGCACTACCGGTGATACACAGATAGCAGCGATCAATTTGTCCTGTTTGTAGGCATCCTGGACAATTTCGTGCAGTTCCTTGTTATCCCATAGATATTGCTTTGCCCCCCCGCCTCCTGAAATGACAATGGCATCATAACTATCGGCCTTTTCAGAGGAAATGGTCGTGTCGGGTTTGACTTTACCTCCAAGCATACCTTTGGCAACTTTATTTTGATTTGTTGCAACGGTTATATCAAATCCCGCATTTTCAAAGATCTCTCTGGGTTGAAGGAATTCTTCATCACGGAAATTTTTCTGGGCGATTACCATTAATATTTTCTTTTTATTATCCATATCGATCACCGTATTACGATATCTGCTGTATCCTATTTGGTATTACCGATTACAATACCAATGCAACAAATATCCTCGACTTCTCAGTTAGTTCTGGTTTCTGCAAATCTGGCGAATTAATTATCTCTATGTTTGAGATTATTAATCAGTTGTACGAGTTCCTGGCGCCGGAACATTCCTTTATGCATAATGCAGGCAACATTATCATCAAGCATTTTTCTGCTTTTGTTGGTAAGTTCCTGTGCAGTACAGACAATAATGGACTCTTCGAAATAGGATCATGGTTTTGGATATATTCAATAACATCATAGCCACTGAATTCTGGCATCATCAGGTCAAACAGTACTAATGTCAGGTTGCTTTTTTTGGATAATTTCTATTGCTTCTTTTCCTCCGGAAGCATCCAGTATCCCGAAACCTTCCGAATCCAGCATGGAATGGATAAGTTCTCTATCTTTTTCCTCATCATCTATCACAAGAATCGTTGTCTCTTCTGGTTTCATGCTTTTCCTGACTCTTTCAAGTGTTTCGATAAGATCGGTTTTGTCAAGAGGTTTAACAAAATAATCTTCAACTGCCCACATGCTGTCGATTTTGCCCTTGTCCAGTATAGATGTTATGATAACAGGTATGTCCCGTGTATGGCTGTCCTTTTTGAGTTTATCAAGTACGTTCCAGCCGTCCTGACCGGGCATCATTATATCAAGGGTGAAGGCAAGTGGTTTGAGTTCCTTGATATTTTTATTACCTGATCTCCTCTTTCCACTCCGATTGCATGGTATCCTTTCGAACTCAGCATCGCAAGCATAAGTTCTCTTGATTTTGGATCATCTTCAGCAACCACCACTAATGGATCATCTCCTTTAGGATTGTGAGGTGTAGCGACAAAGCTTTCCTCGTCAACTTTCGGTTCAGGCAGTTTCTTTTCAACTTTGTCTTCCGGTATCAATTCGTTTTTTCCGGAGGATCAACAGGTATGGAAAAAGTAAATGTGCTGCCTTTTCCTTCTTCACTTTCCACTTCAAGTGATCCGCTGTGAAGTTCTATGAACTTATTTATAAGTGCAAGCCCAAGCCCCGTACCTTCATATTCCCTATTTGACGTGGAATCAAGCTGGACAAAGGGTTTGAACAATTTGTCCCGATCACTTTCAGCAATGCCTATGCCTGTATCCTCTACAGCTACATGCACCATGTCTTCAGATGTGGAAGGAATAATTCTCACGTTGCCTCCCTCCGGGGTAAATTTTATCGCATTACTTAGCAGGTTATAAAGAATCTGCTTAATCTTTCCTTTATCTGCTCTTATTTTTGGAATGTTTTCGGCTGGGTCTATCTGTAGGTTTATGGATTTCTTGGCTGCCTGTGGTGAAATGATTGTTTTAACTTCTCTGAAAACATCATCCAAATAGAACATCTCGTAATGGAGTTCAATTTTTCCTGCTTCTACCTTCGATATGTCAAGGATGCTGTTAATGAGCTCGAGCAAATGTTTGCCACTTTTAAGCACATTTCCCACATACTTGGTTTGTTCTTCGTTCAGTTCCCCAAAAACCTGATCCAGTAGTATATCCGAAAATCCGATTATGGAATTAAGTGGGGTGCGCAATTCATGACTCATTGTCGCAAGGAATTCACTTTTTGTGCGGTTGGCAGTTTCAGCTTCGATTTTTGCATTTTCCATCTCAAGTTCTGCATGTTTACGTTTTGTGATGTCCACTACAATACCACTTACAATAACCGGATTCCCTTGTTTGTCCCTTTCTGTAATTGCACCCCTGTCGTGATACCATTTCCATTTACCATCTTTTGTTTTTATTCGGTAGTCCACTTCATAGGTAGGGCATATTCCTTCCATATGACAGCGCATTGCTTCCATTGCAATTTCTTTGTCCCGGGGATGCAGCAGTTTAATGAAATCAGTATAATGCGCATCTTTAAATTCATCCAGGGAATATCCCAGTCTGGTAACTTTACCGGGATCAAAGTTTACTTTGCCACCAGGAATTTCCATTTCCCACCAGCTAAGGTTACCTTCCCGCATTGCATTCTGTAGGCGATGTTGTAGTTTTCCAATCTGTTCTTCCGCTTCTTTCCTTTTGGAGATGTCCCGTGCAATACTGAGTATTACTTTTTCTTCACGATAATCAATGACTTTGCTGCTAATTTCCGTGGGAATTTTTTTGCCGTCTTTGGTCAGATGGATTGTTTCAAATATCAATGAACCGTTTTTCAGGATTTGTTCAATCATTTCGGGTACTTCTTTGGCATTTGTTTGACTATCAATATCCATGGGTGTCAGGTTTAGTAATTTTCCTCTGGTGTATCCAAGTCTTTTGCAGGCAATTTGATTTATCTCCAGAAAATTGCCCTTCAGATCATGGATGAAAATTGCATCAGCTGCGTTGTCAAAAATAGTATGGAACTTTTTTTCAGAATGGGTTAGTTTGTCTTCCGCATTCCTGCTCTTTATAGCCTTGCTTAGGCTTTTTGTCATCAATTCCATCAGTTTTTTTTCTTCATCCAGGAAGTCTGTGTCCTTTGAGGATTTGTTTTTGTAATACTCCAGTTTGCCTTTTGTATTTCCATTGATGTTGATGTTGTTTTCAAGTTTAAGGTCCGTTTCAAGGAAGCTGGTGCTTGTGAATATTTTATCTTCAAAAGTTATGCGTGCGAAATACTGATTTTCTCCACTGTTACCTGTCAGGAGTTCTGTAATATCTTTCATCAGCTTATCCGTATTCTCTGAAGATGCCAGGATATCGTAAAAACTGTCAAGACATTCCAATATCTGAAGGCCACAAAAATTTTCAAATTTAGCATCAGTATATTTTTCAGTGGTCATGGCTATCGGTTCCTCATTATATATACAAATAATCTGTTTGGTTTTTATTTATAATTATTACTTATAATAAACAGATATCTACTATTTTTGATCACAACTTATTTTTATATGAAAGGTATTGGCACATATGCTGTTTAACATCGACCTGATCTTATTTCAGACATTAACATTATATAAGAGAAAGTCATAGTGGGCCGAGTAAGTCTGTATCATAGGTTTTTACACAGCCTGTAAAAGGGCAGTGCTGGACCTTAGTTCCAGGGCTACGGGACGCAAGAATGTGTCCTTAAGGAGGTTTATAATGGCAGACGAAGAAATAAGACATCTTGTACGTATAATGAACACTGACCTGCAGGGTAAGCAGAAGGTCCTTTATGCACTCACCGGTATCAAGGGGATTGGTAGAAGGACTGCAAGACTCATTGCAGAAAGTGCAGAAGTAGATCCATCAGAAACCATTGGTTATCTTTCTGATGAGGGTATTGCCAGGCTTAATGAAGCTATAGAGACATTTGAAAATCACCTTCCTGTGTGGATGCTTAATAGGCAAAAGGATTTGTTGACAGGTGAAAATAAACACCTTCTTGGACAGGATATTGACCTGACCATAAGGGAAGATTTGAACGATCTTAAAAAGATTCGTGCCTATCGTGGTATACGCCATGAAAGAGGTTTGAAGGTACGTGGACAGAGAACCAAATCCGCAGGACGCGGTGGGTCCACAATTGGTGTCAGCAAAACAAGATGAAGGTGATTTGATATGGTTTATCCCGGAAAGAAAAGAAAAAGTTATGACACTCCGAAGCACCCCTGGCAAGCTTCCCGTATGGCAAATGAGGTTGACCTGATCAAAAAATACGGCCTCAGGAATAAAAAAGAACTCTGGAAAGCAGATAGTATTCTCAGACGATACAGGGCAGATGCCCGTAGGTTACTTGCTGATTCTGCAGAAGCTGAACTTACCGGTCACGCAAAGACTGAAGCAGACCAGATTCTATCCAAACTGATTCGTTATTCCATGATCAAAAGCGATGCCGAGATCGATGATATTTTGGCACTAAATACAGAAGTTATTCTTGAAAGAAGGCTTCAGACTCTTGTCCACAGACTTGGTTTGGCCAGAACTCCCAAGCAGGCAAGACAGTTTATTACCCATGGTCATATTGCAATTGATGGTAAGAAGTTGACAGTTCCTGGTATGCTGGTATCAAAACAGGATGAGATGATGATTGATTACTATGGAACATCACCTATGACTACCGAGTCACACCCGGAGAGACCCGCTCAGATTGCATCTTCCCTTGTGGAGGAATGAAGGAGGTTTGAATTATGGCAAATGGAATATGGGCTGTTGCTCACATCAAATGTTCATTTAACAATACTATAATCACAGTTACCGATATAACAGGTGCTGAAACAATAGCGAAATCATCCGGTGGGATGGTAGTCAAAGCTGCAAGGGATGAAAGTTCTCCTTATACTGCTATGCAGATGGCCGGCCAGCTTGCAGATACTCTCAGGGATAAAGGTGTCGAAGGTGTACACATTCGTGTCCGTGCTCCCGGTGGTAACAAGCAGAGAAGTCCCGGTCCAGGTGCACAGGCAGCCATTAGGGCTTTCGCACGTGCAGGTATCAGGATTGGACGTATTGAGGATGTAACGCCTGTGCCACATGACGGTACCCGTCCAATAGGCGGCAGGCGCGTCTAATTGCAGTGTAACACATATAGACAGGTTTGTAATTTCACGAGGTTCCCGAAAATGGAAATCGATATACTTGAGCTGTCTGATAGATCTGCCAGATTTATTTTGTCGGATGTGGATGCAGCTTTTGCGAACGGATTGAGGCGGGCTATGCTTGCCGATGTCCCCACTCTCGCAATCGATGAAGTCAATATTTACAACAATACTTCAGTCCTTTATGATGAACAGATAGCTTTGAGACTGGCCCTGGTACCTCTTGTGACAAGTTTCGATGAGTTTACTCCTCATGAAGAGTGTTCCTGTGAAGAGGGGTGTCCGGCCTGTACGGTTTCCCTCACATTGAGTGTAGAAGCACCAATGGGTGAGGAAAAGACTGTTTATTCAGGGGACCTTGTATCCGCAGATCCTAAAGTAAAAGCTGCTGATTCCAACATCCCTGTTGTTAAGCTTAAAGGCGGGCAGCAACTTGTCCTTGAAGCGATTGCAAAGATGGGTTACGGTCACGACCACGCTAAATGGCAGGCAGGAGTTGCCTGTGGTTACAAAAATGTGCCAGTGATCAAAATTGAGGATTGTGATCTCTGCGAAAAGTGTGTTGAGGCCTGTCCTCGCGATATATTGGCCCTTGGTGAGGAATCTGCAGAAGTTGTGAATGATAGGCTATTGAATTGCTCTCTCTGCAAGCAGTGTGTAGAAGTCTGTGGGATTGATGCAATCTCGGTTCGTGAGAATGATACATCTTTTATTTTTACTCTTGAATCCGATGGTTCATATAGTGCAAAAGAGTTAATTATGAATGCAGTTAATACTATCAGGACGAAAGCTTCAACCCTTGATGACATCCTGGGTGAATTGTAATAGGAGACATCTTTTCCTATTATCCTTTTATAGGATCTAATAGCAGAAGCAAAAGTTCATAATTGGAATTTTTGTTGGCCATCCATATGGGCAAAGTATATATAGCATTGACCCATTTATGGCGAAAAACAACAGCGTGCGAGGGTTGCCCAGCCAGGCCAAAGGCGCTAGGTTGAGGGCCTAGTCTCGTAGGAGTTCGAGGGTTCGAATCCCTTCCCTCGCACCAAATACTTTTTTAAGCCATTAAAAACATTTGCATATTCACCTTTCTTGATTTTTATTTCCCATAATATTACATAGGCGCTCCTTAACTGTGTTATTTTAACGATAAGTTTAGGGTTTACTGCAGGCCAACTTAAACCCTCCTTTATCTTTTAGTGTGGTTTTGATAGGTCTGCGTTTTGCACAATAGTTAAATAGAATTGAGTTATTACAAAATTAGTTGATTAAATATCGCTCTATAGTCAAAGGGGGATTTATTCATTTCAATAAAGAATATCTGGGGTAAAATAGAGAATACACTAAAGTCAATAAAAGGCATCGAAGAAACTCTTTTACTGAATCAGGCTGACAGGTATTATATTTTTGGGCTTGAGGTTTCTGATGAAAAGAAATCCTCCGCCAGCCTTGGAATTAAAAATAATACCGGGGTAAAAAAAACACTTGGCTCACAGATTCTTGTCTCTTTCCTGACAAACCAGGAATATGATTGGCCAGAAAATAATCTGAAACTCATATACGGGGATGAAATTGTGGGTGAAGATATCAGTGATCCTCTGGAGCTTGCACGACTTGAAAAATGCAAGGATTGCTGTGTGATGGGTAACATAGTGTTTTATAATGATAGGTTCAAAGCCCTCAAATCACCGGGTTTAGGACTTGAAATGTTAATTCAGGCAAAACCTTTCCCTGAAGTTGAGAATATCTCCTGTGTTTCAGAAGCTATGGTTGCATTACCCTCAAGGTTAAGTGATTCCTATATCAAATCCAGGATGGGTATTGAATCGAACAACTCTATGGGAACTTTCCTGTTAGGTCTGGATTTAAAACCGGATTTTTGTGCAAATATGGATTATTGCGAACCAGCCGAAGTTTGTAATCTTTCACCCTGATTTCATCTTTTCTTTGCATAACTCCCAATAATCGGCAATAAATTGATAAAGTATTAGTGCTTGAACTCACTTTATATATTCAATAATCGAGAATTGATTTATTTATGGGCGTAAGTTTTTGATTTATATGATGGAAAGGAGATTTATATGTCTGTTTTGAGGGATACGGGATGCAATGTCCCTTCTACTATTGTTAGAAATTTTTATCCATTCTATAATCCGCAGAACGTTGAGGGTATGATTATTGGCAACGATCTTGACTCCCTTCTGAGCGCCTCTTTTCTTAAAACAAAATTTGGATGGGACATAGTTGGTGTCTATGACTATGAAACATTAAGTTTTTCATCTACTGTAGAAAATTTCCATAATAAGTTGCTTGAAGGAAAATATATTGCTGTGGATCTGGACATATATCATCCATGTATCTTCTCCATTGGGCATCACATAATAGGATCCAGCTGTCAGGACTGCCTTGAAGGTCATTCCAGTTCACTGAATCCAAATCTTCTAAGGGGCATCCATCTCCAAAGTTACAGGAGAAAGTATCCGTTAAGTACCATTCACTTTCTTCTCTGGCTGTTTGAATCAGAAGCGGGTCTGGGTATAAAGACCAGAAGTCTTGTATGGCTTGCGGATTCCTCTTATGTAAATGGACAGCGTCACAGATTCAGGTCGAATGTTCATGAATGGGTGATGAATTTTTTCAGTTCACCGGCATTTCTGGATTCTTTCGAATTAATTGATACGTATAAGTTTGAATATTTATTATCCGACTGGCTGTTTCCTCTCCTTAAGGGAACCGGGTTGAATGTCTCAAGGGGTCAGGTTAGGTCTTATCATCTGGGTCTTTCCGGTTATCAATGCCAGTGGACATCTACTGAAAAAGAAAGAGCCTGTATTCTTGCGATGCTTGAACTGATAGAACATATTACAGGTTGGCATGCCCCTACATTCCCGCATAAATTTATCGAAATAAAAGGTGTTCGCAGGAGTATTGTTCTAAGCGATATTTTTAAAGATAGTACTAATCTGGATTCTTTTCTGCTAAAAAATAATGTGTTTTCTTTTGTATTTCCTACGTCAAAATCAATTAATTATACAACAGGAATTAAATTGTGATCCGGGTTAAGTCCAGATTGGTTTTATTGTGGATGTCTGTTTTCATCTTTTTTTTCCATTTTCTTAATTGCTTTCTCGATACTCCATCTACCTCTGCCCAATTCTTCGCCAATTATCTCTATAATATCTTTTTTGTTTTGTCCACTTTGGCGCAATTCCCTGTATCTTGTAAATAGGTAGTCTTCCTCATGTGAAGTCCAGGAGTTTCCCTGGTTTTCCAGATTCTTGATGATAGGTTTGCGTAATTCCGGGATCATAAATCCAGGTTTAATGACACTGCTTTGTCCAATTTCCCGGGTTTTTGCTCTAAACATCGTTTCGGATATTTCAAAGCCAGTACAACGCCTATTCAGGCCAATTGCAACGGTTGCAGTTGAAAATCCGCCCAGGAACATGTCACAAACAAGGTCGCCTTCATTGCTACTGTATTGTATAATTTTCTTCAGGAGTTTATAGGGCAATTCATTCTTATTTTTAATTTTGCCGGGTTTGTACTCCCTGTTAATTATCCAGACATCTTCCCTGTCCCTGTAATTCAGTGACCTCCCATCTTCTGTTTTTTCACAGGTTCCGTATCTTGATTCCAGATTAAAGGTGCGCCTTTTGCCGGGTTTTTGGTAGTATAAAATATGATAATGGGAGGATACGTATTTTGTTTTTGTGTAAACACCAAAATTGTATTTCCATATTATGTGATTGATCTCCTCCAGATTTGTCTGGTACAGAGCATGGAGGATATGATAGAGATTTGTGTATCCGGAGACAATGTAGATGGAGCCACCCGGTTTTAGAATTCTTTCTGCTTCTTTAATCCAGGTCAGACTGAAATCTGCATATTTATCTTCCGGGATTTCTACATATCCATCAATTACAAATTTTTCATTCCTATTGTAATGCTGGTGTAATTTGTCCCCTTTTATCCCATATGGAGGATCGGTAATTATCAGATCTACCGATCCATCGGGGATATGAGTTGCAGCTCCTGTAATGCAATCCTCATTGTAAAATACATTCCCATAAATTTCAGCGGGCTTCATTTTCAACTCCTTACGCCAGGTATTTTCATAACCTATCTGGAAGAATAAATAAATATTGTCTAAAAAGTGGCTGTTTTTGAGTCATTTATATTACTTTCACCTTGCTTGGAGGTCCTTAAAATAGCTTATATTCTTATTTCTTATTGAGGTGATAAGTATGGATGAATTCTTCAAAGGACTTATCGAGAGAACCAAACGCTATGAAAAACTGGACCACTTTAGGAACAATTAACAATAAAAAGGCTGGCCGGCTTTCATCACCCTCCCGTCATGGTTTCTGATGATACCGGCCTTTTATGAATTTTAGCTATTTTTTTCAGGTAATTTATTTGGTTGAGCATCAACATCTCTTACATCCAGTTTTCTCTCTATATTATGGATAAAATGCATTGTCCTGTTGGAAAGTGTTCTGCTTCTCTCTTCCTGTCTCTGCTGGTATGTACGGATGGATCGAAGGAAATCAATTTTCCTGAATTCCGGCCAGTATGGGGCGCAGAAATAGGCTGCACATTCATTTCCACATGCTTGCCAGGGGAGGAAATTCGAAACCCTTTCATTTCCCCCTGTGCGAATTATGAGATCAACATTTGATACGGCTGAATTTTCTTCCGGATATAGGTGTCTGGATATGGTTTTTTCAGTTATTTCACCCGTTTTGATATTCCCTGTTTTTATCTTCCTGGCAACTTCACGTATGGCCTGTATGATATCCTGTCTTCCGCCATAAGCAATTGCAATGTTAAGTTTTAGCCTGTCGTAGTCCTTTGTTGCCATCTCGACTTTATCAATACTCTGCAAGAGGTCCCCTGGCAAAAGGGTTCTGTCTCCAATTACACGTACTTTTAGGCGTCTTTTATGTGTCCTTTCATCAACACACATCTCTTCAAGTCTGGTTCCTATAAGTTTTAGTATACTTTTCTTCTCATCTTTTTTCCTGTTGAAATTCTCAGTAGAAAAAGCATATATTGTCAATTCCTTGATGCCGCTTTCATAGGACCATTCAATGACTTTTTCAGTAATATCGGCTCCCCGGGCATGGCCGTATGAGGTGAATTTACCAAGTTTTTTGGCATATCTGCGGTTTCCATCCATTATAATAGCTATATGCTGCGGTAATTTAGAATTACGGATATTTTTTTCCAGAAAAAATTCATATCCTTTATACAACATTTCAGGTAATATCCGCCACATCATTATCAGAGCTACAGGTGATGTTAATAATTGTCAAGTACTGAACGTACAATACCCCTGTAATCATTTTTTAATAAATAGATATTGTGGTCGCCGGTTACATCAATACTCAGGATTCCCAGGCGTGTGTTCATGAGCCCAACCATAGCTGAAACTCCCCTGTAACTGATATCAAAATTCTTTTCATGAAGGTATTTATAGATATCATTGGTGGTATATTTCCCGCCGTCAAGGAACAGTTTAAGCACCACTTTGCGTATCCCTGTTTCATCCCGGCCAAGATATTTTATCAGCCTTGATCTTACCCGGTTTTCAATGGTTTCCAGCACGAACACCTCTATCTAAACTATGTTATTTTTGCATATATATTTATGCTAACTTGTAATATGTATCCCTGAAAAGAAACAATCTCAAGACCTTTTATTTTTCTGATGCGGGATACCTGTTTGCCTGCCTTTTAAGGTTTGAACTGCCCCTTATTATTCATTTTAACATAAAAACATATTGTTTTATTTTAAGTTCAAGGGTATTTTTGCACTTTAAACAGGCATGCTTTCCACAATCAGGCCATCTGAGGTAGGGTATCTTTCAATAATTTCAATTTTATCACTAATGTCGCGGATATCATCTGCAATATCTTCAAGTATCCAGGATGCGATCTCAATTATATTTTCCTTTATTTCATACATTTCTTCAGGAACTTCAAATTCCTGCAATTGCTCAAGTATTTTAGCAGTATTTTTGGTATGTATTATTCCAAATATGATTGTTCCATCATCGGTTATTTCGTCAAATGAGCGAGAGGTATTTTCTGCAATCCTAATAAGACGTTTCCTTAACTGTATAGCGTCTTTATATGCAGATGAGCAGAAATGCCCCCTTCTAAAAAGTTTTATGACTTTTAATGCACTATCTCGTGAACCTGCTACCGCATTTGATATATCATCCTTTAACCGGTACCCTCTGCGATGCAATTCCCTGTAATTTGTATCTGTAAATTCCAGTTCATTGAAATTGATGTAACAATCAACGTTATCACACAAATCAGCAAACTTTCCAATACCTTCTATGGCAGGCACTTCGATTCCTGTTTCCAGCTCTGCTTGTTTACAATTGAGAATTGCCGTCTTAAATTTACTTTTTTTAATATTCTCCCATTCCTGCAGAGGAGGGTGAAAACGTATCTCGTCCAGTCCTGCTTCAACAAGATTATTAATTGCTTTTTCATCTACGGGTAAGGCAGTATAGAGATGAATATGGTACTTTTGTCCGAATGTGCTTTTCAGTAGATGGATGTAATGCAGGACCTTTCCCATTTCAAGGAGTGGTTCACCACCCGTAATTCCTGTTCCCAGGGCCTGCATACGCATGCTTTCTTCTATTACTTCATCATCGCATTGCACTTTCCTTTCATTGGCATATGCGGCATCGCCTTTTCTCTCTTCTGATAGCGGACAATAGAAACAATTCTTACCGCAACGACCGGTTATGTACAATACCATTTTTGCACCATCGCGGCACATTTTGCAACCGGTTGAAAGATAACTGTAAAAAGAGCCTGCTTCTGCTTGCTGGATATTTGCCATTGCTTTTGCATGAATATATAAGTATATAACTTTTTCTTTACCCATCGATTAACTAATATGAAATCAGTCATCATTTCATGGTACCTGGGTCACATGTAGCCGTATTCGGCTGCAAAGGCTGTAGAAAATGTATATCTATTTGCATTGAGAATGCAAATTTTATAGTTCCGGATGCGTTCAAATAGACATACAAAAGTGTAATGCTTGTGAGCAATGTGTTTCTCATTGTCCAAATAAGGCTCTTTTGTTGATGGATTAAGCAGCCATAAATCCTGCAGGTAAATCTCAAAAATGTTTCCGTTATATTTTTATTTGATAGCAGGTATGATTGAGACATGAAAAACATATGTTTTCCGGAATCTGTTGGTTATGTGAAAAGTACCTTTAAGGAACCTGTATTTGATGAAAAAATGTATTCATCAATTTCCTTTATTGAAATCTATCCTGATTTTGCAGAAGCCCTGGATGGAGTTGATGAATTTAAGAAAATCCAGATATTGTTTCAGTTTGACAAAAGTCAAGGCTATAAATTAAAGCAAAAGCGTCGAACCGATGGTAAATTGGTGGGGGTATTTGCCACCCGCAGTCCCCATAGGCCAAATAGTATAGGGATAACAACGGTAAACCTTCTTTCAGTCGACGGATTAACCCTGGAAGTGGAAGGCCTGGATGCCATAGATGGCACTCCTGTACTTGACATTAAACCGTATTCCATCAAATTTGACTGAAAGAATTTTCTGGGATTCAGTTTTACCAATAAGTATAAATGATTGTTTTTACATTCAGCATGTGTCGGAAGCGGGCGTGTGGCCTAGCCAGGATATGGCGGCAGCCTCCTAAGCTGTAAGTCAGGGGTTCAACTCCCTTCACGCCCGCCATTCTCTTATTATGTAATTTATTATATTGTATTTCTTTTTATACCTAAGTTTGTAAATTCTTCTATTCTCTATTGTAATTAAATACTATGAAGTACGAATTATATATTGTTATACAAAGAATACTATATGTATTTGCGCAATATCGATTAATTCATAGAGGTGAGTTGATGAGAATAAGGATGTTGAATTCCAAATATGAGATTGAAACTCTTAAAGAAGATGAAGAAGTTGTACATCTTTCTTTCAGGCCGAGCAATACGGATATTATGCAGATTATCACCAGATGCAAGGGTTTAAGGGCTCTGCAATTGCCTTCATCCTACAGGAAAACTCTGTCAGATGTGGCAATTAAATTCCTTGAAATGGAAGATGTTGAGTTACTTGAAGGTGACCTGAAAAGTACTGGTATCTCAATGTATAAGGAAATCGATTCTGAAGAGTGATTATAGTTTTTTATAAGTATTATTTGCAATTTTTATATTCTTTAGCCCTGTCACCTGCAACTTCCAGACAGGGTTATTACAATTTTGACTCGATATTTTTATTTATCTTTTGTTCATTCGTACCATTCATGCTATTATTTCGGAGGAATCTAATATCCATAAGCAGTTACCGGGTATAATTCGTAAGGCTGTAATTGAGGATGTAACTCCCATGAAAGACCTCATAAACAGCTATGCGAAAAAAGAGATTATGTTACCCCGCTCTGTGGGGGAACTATATGAAAACATAAGGAATTTTTATGTTTATGAGGAAAATGGTGAAGTGATTGGTTGCTGTGCTCTTCAGGTTGTATGGGAAGATCTGGCCGAAATCCTGTCTTTTGCTGTTAAACCCGAACACACTGGAATGGGCATTGGGTCGATACTACTGGATACCAGTATCGAAGAGGGGAAAAACATCGGGGTGAAAAGAGCATTTACCCTTACTTACGTGCCGGAATTTTTTGAAAGACAGGGTTTTTCAAAAGTTGAAAAGGCATCACTGCCGCATAAGGTATGGGTAGGTTGCATAAAATGTCCAAAATTCCCGGATTGCAATGAAATTGCCTTGCTCAGGTATTTGTAATTTATTTATCATGATTTCACTCTTGCATTTAATAAAGGAAGGCTATGGATGATCAGGACCAGATTAAGGGATTTTGTACGTACAGATGAAGACTGTTTTTTTTCGGTAGTCGATTATTTCCACCCCGACGGTATAAGGGGAATACTAAGGTATGCTCCGGATGAGGAGGGGAATCGATTTGCAAACGGAATGAAGTACAGGAAATACGATTTCGCCGATTCTTTTGATTACATGCGCAAGCATCACCCGGATTGGATAGCTGATGTACATATAATTCCACAGGAACGGATTTCAGAAATTCTCAGCCCTGTAGATCGGGTGCCTGAAGTAGTTGACTCGGATGAACAAATCAAAACAATTGTTACGGTTCTTTCTGATGCTGGTATACCTATGAGCAAACAGGGAGTTACCGGTTCAATCCTCCCTGGTTTACAAAATGACATGTCTGATATTGATTTTGTGATTTACGGGCCGGACTGGTTTAAGGCACGTGATGCCATAAACAGGGCAAAACTATCCAGTTCCCTTATTGAGGCAATCGATGAGAATATGTGGCAACGTATTTACAGAAAACGCTCTCCTGAAATTTCATATGATGAGTTTCTTCTGCATGAATTGAGAAAAGGAAATCGTGGAATGGTAAATGGTACCTATTTTGATCTCCTCTTCACAAGAGATTGGGATCAGATACATCAGCCCCTGGAAAGGGGGACAGATACCAAGCATATACAAATAAAAGCTACTGTTACAGATGCGACATTTGCTTTTGATAATCCTGCGTTGTATAAAATTGATCATGAGGAGATAGACCATATCCTTTCATACACGCACACCTATTCGGGTCAGGCATTAACAGGAGAAAGAATAGAAGCAAGGGGAGTGGTTGAGGAGCTGGGACATAAAAAAAGGCTTGTAGTAGGTACTTCAAGGGAGCCCCGGGGTGAATGGATGCGCTCCCTTACGTTGCTTGAGAAAGAGGGTTTATTGTAATCAGCCCCCTCCAGTGGACTGATATACATTCTCCAGATTTCCTGAAGAGGCTTCCTCGTCCTGGCTGAGCAGGTAATCCTTTACATCGCTTGCACTGTATTCTTTTTCTCCCCTTTTTCCTACTTTTTCGTCTGATACTTTCAAGGTATCGACCCTGTAGTAAAGGTCTGTGGTATTCATCAGGGCCCATGTGCCTTCATCATCTTCCTTTATATCGACGATTTCTCCCAGAGTTCCAGTATTGAGATATCTCACCACCATGCCTTTTTCAAGGGGGTGACCGTCGATGTCAGATGTTTGTATTTGTTCCATTTATATTGCCTTCTTTAACTATTTGCAATCTCATTTTTGAGATCACTGAAATCCGCAACCCTTTCGGCAAATGCATTATGCCTGTGTATGCTTTCCTCATTTATCTGTTTAATAGTTATTACAGCATCATCGGGTAGGTGGGGGAACTTTTCTACAACTTTCTGTGCCATTGTTCTCACACAGTCTTCCACGAATTTTGGATTTCTGTGAGCGGTTTCTACCACAAAAGCTTCGTCCTGGCGCTTCAATAATTCGAAGACATTTGAACTCATGGAGTTTTCGATAACCTTTATTATCTCTTCCAGAGACACTTCGACATCACACTTTGTCTGGATAGAAATTATACCCCTGCCTCGCTGGTTGTGGGTGGGCATTGGCATCCTTTTGAGGAAAAGGGATATGGTCTTCTCATTCACTCCAAGTTCTGTAAGCTCTTTCATGGCCTTATCCCGCATAATTTCCTGTGCACAGGGGCATGCGGTCATTCCTACAACTTCTGAACCAATAAGTTTCTTGACTTCGATGTTGTTTTCTTCATCACGGGTTGCAAAGGATTCTGCGAATATATCGACAACTTCCTGACATTGCATTTTATTCACAGGCGCTTCACGTTTGATCACGTACTCACTTTTCATGATCACTTCTGCCTGAGTGGCATATTCATGTCTTGTGAGAAGATTTTGTGCAACATCTCCGCAAAGTTCTTCTATCTCATAAACAGGCATATTGACTGCCTTTTCGAGAACCTCATCTATAGCTTCAAAATTACGTGAAAGGTTTGCTCCTTTCCTGTCGGAAGGCAGATCAACAAAAATATCGAAAGTAGATATAAGGACTATTGGTCTTTTATCTTTTCTCTTGATCTCGACCAGTTTTTTCACGTCGGTTACACCGACTCTGGTGAGGTTTATCGGTATTTTTGGTTTATTTGCCTGAACATCTGGTAATTCTAATACTGGGAGTTCCATTTAAATGACCTCTAAACGGGTTAAGTAAAATAAATTGATTGTAATTGAAACTATAATTGAAACTTATTCATCGCATGTAAATGTTTTGTTGACGAATTTATTGTATGTGTTTACTACTGTGCATTAACCCTTTTGGTCGGTTTTCATTCAAATCATTATCAAAAGGCAACATTAAAAGTTAATTATATATACAACAACATTACAACTAATCAATAACCGGTAACGGTGGACAAGGTGATTAAATGTCTAAGTCAGAACCGAGAAATTTTGTATTAAGGGATGAAAAAGGAAACGAACATGGAGTATTTACAGGAAAGCAACCAAGACAGGCAGCTCTTAAAGTTGCAAACCGTGGTAAAGGCACCAAGAAAAACCCTGAAAAAATTATGCTCCGTGAAAGGGGGACCAAGAAAGTCCATGTTTTCTATGGTTGGAAAGAGGAAGTTGATGCTCCCAAGAACAAACCAGACTGGATGCCTGACAAAATCAACAAGCCTTTTGTAAGAAAAGAAAAACCAGGCATAATCAAACTTGAGCAAGTCTGATTATTTCTATTACTTTCTTATTATACTCATATAGGGGTTATCCCCTTGTTTATCTATTTTTCTTTACAAAAAGTTTAAAGCATTGTTTTCCTATGTAGCCTTTATGTCAGAAGGCTCGTATAAGAAGGAAAATATATTGATTGAAGCCCTTCCCTACATTCGTGAATTCTATGATTCATTTATGGTGATAAAGGTTGGAGGGCACGCAATGGTAGACCCCGAAATAATGAGTGCAATTGTTGAGGACATTGTGCTTCTCAGATTCGTGGGAATACATCCGGTAATCGTACATGGCGGCGGACCTGAAATTACTGAAAAAATGGAGCAGATGGGCAAGAAACCCGAATTTGTAGGCGGCTTGCGTATTACTGATGACGAGACCATGGAAATTGCCCGTATGGTCCTTGTAGGCAGCATCAATACGAAAATTGTGTCCCTGATTGGTCAGCACGGTGCAAAAGGTGTGGGTCTTTCCGGAAAAGACGGGAAAATGATAATGGCTCGCAAAAAACCTGCCCAGAGGGTTATGATAGAGGATATAGAGCACAGTGTGGACCTGGGGTGGGTTGGAGATACCGAAATAATCAATACGGAATTGATCCATATAGTGACAAATCAGGGCTACATACCTGTGATCTCTCCGATTGCTGTGGATAATGAGGGCAATGCCCTGAATATCAATGCAGATACGGTTGCCGGAGATATTGCCAAATCCCTGCAGGCCAAAAAACTCATTCTAATGACTGATGTGGCAGGACTTATGAGGGATCCTTCAGACACTACGACAAGGATTTCACGGGTGCTTGCACCTCAGGTAGAGGATCTGATTGATGAGGGAATTATTGGTGGCGGTATGATCCCCAAAATGCGCAGTGCATCCACAAGTGTAGAAAACGGTGTAGAAAGGGTGCATATAATAAATGGAAGTGTGCCCCATTCCATCCTTCTGGAACTGTTTACAGATGGCGGGATAGGCACTATGGTATTTTAAGTTTTCAGGATTTGATGGGGCAGCCAAAGGTTAACCCGTCAAGTTCCAGTACTTTTTCCCATTCTTCCTTGCAATCACAGTTGAGGTCTTCCAATATCGCGATATCCTGTGTGAGGGAATATTCCCTGATCGTATCGGCAACCATGTGGCTGCATTCCCTGCAGTTATGAGGTCCACGCTTTGAGCCGGCTCCGACGGGATCCGATGTGATTACAAGATCAGGGTGATTCTTTTTGGACTCCATGAGTATCCGGACAACACTCCATAGCCAGGGCGGTCTGTATTGGTTTCTTTCCCATAGGCGTTCCACAAAAGTTCCTCTCTGGACATTACACAGGTTTATGGAGACCGTGTCAACCAGGCCGGCAATATCATTTATCGTATCTATAATGTCGTTCATTCCTTCGATTTCTGACAAAAAGGGTGGTTTGAGAAGCAGGTATGCCTTAACAGTAACACCTTTCTCATGAGCAAGTTGTGCCGCACGGGAAAAACCTGCATAGGTAAAACCCTTGTTTATGGAACGTTTGCGTATTAAATCACTGCTTGTCTCAAGACCAATAGCGATTTCAAATCCGGTGTTTTTTAGCACTTCTGTGCAGGAAGCAAGGGTATCTTCTGTTACAAATTCGGGCCGGGTTTCTACAATTACTTTCTTGATCCTTTCGTCTGCTTCCATTTTATTCAGTAGGGTTTCTCTGACTTGTGCATCAATTTCCTTTTCATCCAGGAAACTGCCGGATGTGAATATTTTTACTATGAATTCCTGCAATCCGGAAGAACGCTCAAGTGCTTTTTCGTACTGCTGCAATAGGTCTTCAGCTGATGGAGGTGTGGAGGCTCTGTCATAAACAAAACCACACATTGTACACCCTCCTTTTATCCCCCACCAGCATCCACAGGTCTTGAAAATAAGGGTTAGGGTATCTGTTATTTCTCCTTGAAGAAGATCTTTGCCTGTCCAGACAGCAGCAGGCTCATTGTTTGGAGCCTTTTTTATGCGTTGCTGCTGTCTAATTTCCAGTATTCTATCATTAAGATTCATTCGAACTCGATAGTAGCAGGTGGTTTTGGTGTTATGTCATAGACAACTCTTGCTGCTGTGGGGATTTCCCCGGTTATGCGCGAGCTGATTTTTCTGAGGGTATCCCAGGGTAAATCCAGGGCCTCTGCGGTCATACCATCTCTTGAACCTACTGCGCGCACTGCAACGATCCAGCCATGTACCCTTAGGTCGCCTTTTACGCCGGTCCCTTTGCCCAAAACTGCCGCGAATGTTTGCCAGGGGAAGAACTGTTCAAGCAGTTCTTCTTCCACAATCGCATTTGCTTCTCTGACAACTTCGATCTTTTCTCTTGTAACTTCTCCGATTATCCTTACTGAAAGTCCCGGTCCCGGGAAAGGCATTCTTTCACAGATTTCTTCTGGCAGTTCGAGCGCATGAGCGACTTCCCTTACCTCGTCCTTGTAGAGGTCATCAATAGGTTCTATAATATGTTTGAAATTGATATGTTCGGGCAGGCCGCCTACGTTGTGATGAGACTTGATACCACCATCGGATTCAATCTTATCCGGGTATATGGTCCCCTGGATCAGACATTCTGCCTCAACACCGAGTGCTTCTTCTTCAAAGACACGAATGAAAGTCTCACCGACAGCTTTTCTTTTTTCTTCTGGGTCCTTGATTCCCACCAGGCTGTCAAGGAAACGATCCTTTGCATCGATGATTTGGAGATTCATGTCACCGAATATTCCCTTTATTCGTTCGGTTTCACCTTTTCTCATAAGACCCGTGTCTATATAGATCGGTATCAGATTATCACCAATTGCACGGTGTGCAAGGATTGCACATACGGAACTGTCAACACCTCCCGAGAGGGCGATGATCGTTTTGCCCTGCGCTTTGGCTTTTATTTTCTCGATTGCTTTTGGAATGAATTTTTCGGTTTTTACCATGAAAGGAAACTCCATATGGTTTATGATGATTTGTGCTTACTAGGGATTTGTATGACTTAATCGTACCGATGCAATTTTTAATTTATATAGATATGTTTTCCGGTCGGTAACTTGGTACTGTTCAGTAAAAGCATCTTTCCCATTGATAAGGCGTATATGAGTTTAGATTTTGATAATTTCTGATGTAATTATGATTAAACATCTGTATCCAGTTATTAATATGCTGAACAAGTCCCTCTTTATGTGGGAAATATTTATCGAACATCTTAATCCTCCTTTTAAAAGATTTGACCATCGCTCGATATAATTTCTGATATCCCCGGATATTACAGTTCTCTGAATCCCGGGTTTCGCT